>Ga0265327_10000006_pt1 | contig 693716 bp, 553 predicted proteins | sample 41621metaG_FD_202089 | JGI IMG/M metagenome (GOLD analysis project Ga0265327, IMG submission 202089) | Rhizosphere microbial communities from Carex aquatilis grown in University of Washington, Seatle, WA, United States - 4-16-21 metaG | ecosystem: Host-associated > Plants > Roots >...
ACCGGCCGCCGGTCGCCTTTGTTCATGAACGTCTACAAGGCTACGCCTTTCCGACGTTCATGAACAACCAATCAATTCAATGGAATTCTTTAGTTTTAAACGCTACTAACTGAGGTAAGCTTTCACTATCACTGGGAATTTAAAATACTATCTGACATTTATATTAAATGCACTTATAGATTACCTTGATAACGCGCCTATAGATATAAATATGAGCGGTCGGCTGTCGATCGAGGATTATTTCTTGTTGCAGGAAATCAAATATAAGAGTTTGGAAAAAGCAAAATTTCCATTGGATGAAGTTATAAACCAAAACAACGCAACAGAAATATTTACGTAAAAATCCCATTATTACGATTTGTGGTGATTAATAATTTTCGCTTTGCGTTCGTCAAGGAAGTAAGCCGTAACCGTACTAATGTACTGCTGGGTTTGCTGAATGGTCGCATGCCGGTTGTGACGTCGTAACCATTCCCAATCAATATTTCCTTTGTTATTCTCAACATAGTCGACGTTGAATGTATGCTTCAGCCCGTACATCTGCTTTTCAGTAGGCATGCCCATTTCAACGCGGTTTCGCATCCATGCCTTAGAGTGAGCATCACCTTCATAAATAGTAAATGAAGGCTTGCAATGAACGTCAAATAAATACATTTCGGGATCATATTGATCGATCTTAAAATCCTTTAATGCAATTAAAAGCGGTTCGAGAATCTGTACGTAGTTTGAAAGTCCATTCTTGGATGAAAACCAAGGGATGAAAATCTTCTTTCCCTTTAGATCAAAATCCTTAATTTTTAACCTATGCAGCTCTACCGGACGAATGCAAGTAGACGTGGAGCAGAAATAAATAGTAATGCGGATTGTGCTTTCTAAAATAATTGAACGCAGCCTCCTTTTCGCTAAATGTCAATGGCGGGTATCTTCCTGACTCATTTCGAGGATGGTCTATTCGGAAATTGGTAAGTACGATTGGCAAACCTTTGTACCCTTGCATCAACGCATAATCAGATATTTTTTCCAGCGACCAGATATGATTATTAACCGTCTTCCCTGCGAGCTTTTGCCTCTTTAGAACCTTCACATACGACTTGGCAATTGAAACATCCACTTCGTCCAAATAAAGACCTTTATACTGCGGATTTTCCTCTCCAAATTTCAGCCATCTGGTTTTAAAAGCTGAGATATTGGATCGTCTCTCTTCCTCTAATTCTTCGTCTAATTTTGCTCGGTCCGCCCAATCCACGATTCGGTTAAAGAAGTTTTCAGATACCTTTTTTTCCTCGTGGCAAATCTTGTTGCGGTTCCGATAAACAATAAGCTCATTGATCTTAGCACACAGGTCATTTAGACACTCCTGCCTGTCGGCTTTCGTAAGATTCCGTTCAGCAATACAGACTTTTTTACGGACATACTTTTCCTTGGTCAATGACCAATAATAAAAAGACACATACCATTCCGTGTTACCATTATAAACTTTGGCTGCTTTGTAAGGAATCATCATTGTGGGGTTTACTTGCAGATTCAGTATTTCAAAAAACTCTGGCCGACTTGATGGCCCTTTTTGAAATTCCCATCACAAAACCCGCCACTGCGGCGGGTTTCATTGTGGAGCCGGCGGGAGTCGAACCCGCGTCCAAACATATGCCCAATAAGCTTTCTACATGCTTATTCCGGGATCGATTGTCGGAAACAGGCCAGAACCGGACAAACTTACCTGTTTCTTATCTGCTTGAGTTTCGCATTATCTGCGCAGAACAAATAACGCTAGCCCATTCTTGTTTGATTTAGGCGGCGGCAGTAGTTATGGGCAACTACACGCGGCGGCCAAAATGGTTACGCTAATCTCTGATTAGGCAGCCATGGCATACTGAGTATTGCCATTTGAAAGTTCGGGTATTCAGATTTACGTGCTAATTATCCAACGCACGGCATGCTTACTTACCCTGCCCTATGCTGTCAAAACCAGTCGGCCCCGGTTTTGTAGCTAAGTAACTGAGTAGTAAATAGAAAATTTACCTTCTCTCAAAGAACAAGACCACAAATTTACGAAATTTCCAGCGCATTACAGCGGCAATGTTTTCCTTCGTGGTAATGTACCTTTGCTGGCTTCTTCAAACCTGATGAAATACATTGCATACGATCCCATTTATGCTCATCCGCTTCCGGAAGGGCACCGCTTTCCAATGGCAAAATATGAGCTGATTCCCGGCCAGTTGCGCTACGAAGGTGTCATTACCGAAACCAACCTGTTTTCTCCGCAGCCTGCCGCCGAAGCAGACATTCTGCGGGCGCACGACACCGGTTACTGGCAACGTATGAAAAACCTGCAGCTAACCGAGCGTGAAATGCGCGCCATCGGATTTCCATTATCTGCCGAACTGGTGGAACGTGAAATAAGAATTGCCCAGGGTTCTATCGAATGTGCACTGATTGCTTTGCAAACCGGCGTAGCGCTCAATGTGGCGGGTGGTACGCATCATGCATTTGCAGATAAGGGCGAAGGCTTCTGCCTGTTGAATGATTTTGCAATAGCGGCGCATTATCTGCTGCACCATGAGCTGGCTAAAAAAATCCTGATCGTCGACCTGGATGTACACCAGGGAAATGGTACGGCTGCTATTTTCAAAGACCATCCAAACGTATTTACTTTCAGCGTACACGGGCAACATAATTATCCCTTCCGCAAAGAAACGAGCAGCCTCGATATTGGCCTGGCAGACGGCACTTCGGGTGCCGATTACCTGATGATGCTGCAGGAGGAATTACCTAAATTATTAAATAAAGTACAACCTGATTTTGTGTTTTACTTATCCGGAGTGGATGTACTGGCTACCGATAAATTCGGGAAATTGAAGTTGTCGCTGGATGATTGCAGACGTCGGGATGAACTCCTGTTTTCGCTTTGTCGCCGGCAAAAACTGCCGGTAGCAGTTGCTATGGGTGGTGGTTATTCGCCAGACATACGCCAGATTGTAACGGCGCATTGCAATACGTTTAAGGCTGCAAAAGAAATCTTTGAACTGCACTAGATTTAGACAGTCGTCAGCAATTCTTTTACTACGGCCACCGTTAATGGCTTATTCAAAAACCGCCGTACGCTTGGGAAGTTTACGCTGCGGCGAATATCGTTTTCGTTGATCGAAGAAGTAACGAAATAAAACGCATAATGGTCTTTTATTGGCGCCGGCAGGGATTCAAATTCCTGCACAAATCCAAAACCGTCCATTAGCGGCATCTGGATATCTACAAAAAGCACAACCTTTTTTCCGTCGTTATAATCCTCAATCTGCTCGATGTACCGTATGGCATCTTCCGCATTCTGAAAAACCTTTACCGACGCAGGATTTCCTACGTTCTGAATGACTTTTTCAGCAATGCGACAATCAAAAAAACTATCGTCTATAATTATGAAATGAAACTGAGAAGCGTCCATTTATCCTATTTGCCCTGTATCGTTACCGTGAAACTTGTGCCTTCGTCTTTCTTAGAAGTAACTTTAATATCGCCGTTCAGACGACTCAACGCATCTTTTACGTTATATAAACCAAAACCCGATCCAAACTCTTCGGAGGTTGCCCTGTAAAACATATCGAAGATGTGATCCAGATAGTTTTCATGAATGCCGATACCGTTGTCTGCAACGGTGATGACCGCCTTGTTATCGTTTACTTTTATGTCTACATGCACGAATTTGTGTGCTATATTTTTCTTCTGGTACTTGAAGGCGTTTGACAACAGGTTGTTCAGAATGATCAACAAGGATGTTTCATCGCTACGAAAAGCAGATTGCACGTCTTTATTGATCACAAACTCTACGTTGTTGGTTTTGCCCACCAGTTCAAACATATCTTTCAGCTGAGCGGCAAGATTATCGAAGTTGACGTCGCGTATTTCCAGCTCGCCGCGGCGCATGTTATAATAATCGTGGATGTTGTGAATAAAGTCATCCAGCTTTTGCATCGCCTTTTCCATGAGCCCCACCATTTCCTTAATCTCCGCAACGTCGTCGGTCTGCTTGGCGATATTGATAGCGCCGAGCACGCTGAGTATCGGGCTGCGCAGATCATGCGTTACACTGTAGGCAAATTTATCGAGCTCGTTGTATGCTTTTTGCAGCTCTTTATTTTTTTCGGTCAGCAACGAAGAGGTGAGGTAGTAACTATATCCTTCTTCAATCGCCGATTTAATATCTATTTCAGACCATGGTTTCTTGATATAACGGAAAATCTGTCCGCGGTTAATCGCATCAATTACCGCTTCTACATCGGTATAACCTGTAATAAGCATGCGCACCGGCGCCGGATGGCTGGCCCTGATCTCTTCAAAAAACTCCACACCCGTCATGTTTGGCATCCGCTGATCGCTGATGATAACGGCAATTTCCGGATTGGCATTTAACTGTACGGTGGCTTCTTCACTGCTGTTAGCCGTGTAGACCTGATAGTCGTGACGAAAAGCGGCACGAAAACTATGAAGGTTATTTACTTCATCATCGATATACAGGACTTTTATTTTCCCACTCATACTCGTTTTTAGTTTTGTTTAATAGGGATTGTAATAATAAACTCTGCCCCTTCACCCGGTTTAGAATTTACTTCAATCGTTCCGTTGTGCTTTCTAACAATGTTGTACACGATAGATAGCCCAAGCCCCGTACCTTCACCTACTTCTTTTGTAGTAAAGAACGGTTCAAATATTTTCTTCGCGGTCTGGTCGTCCATGCCCATGCCGTTGTCCTTGATCCGTATCTGCACATGGCTGTCGTCTGACTGCTTGGTAGAGACGGAAATTACCCCGCCGGTTTTCCCATCAAAATGTTTATTGATGGCATGGATACCGTTTGAGATAATGTTCAGGAATACCTGATTAAGCTTGCCTGGGTAGCAATCTACGAGCGGCAATTCGCCGTAATGCTTTTCAATTTTTATCTTATCGTTCAACAGACTGTTCACGATGATGATCGAGGAATCGATGCCTTCGTGAATGTTTACTTTTTTCAGATCATCTTCATCGACGCGAGAGAAAATACGCAAGCCTTTCACAATTTCAGCGGTACGCTCTGACCCTTCACTGATACCCTTCAGCAGGTAATCGATCTCTGTCATCAGGTAGTCGTATTCTATATCTTCTTTCAACGCAGCGATCTTTTGTTTTTTGGTTTCCAGATCCACCCCGTCGCCCAGCGCCAGTTCTTCAAACTGATTCAGGGTGTCGATGATCATAGCGATGTCTCGTTTTAAAGGGTTTACATTGGAAGTGACAAAGTTAATGGGGTTATTGATTTCATGCGCAATTCCTGCAGTTAGTTGCCCCAAAGATGCCATTTTTTCTGATTCCACCAACTGTGTTTGTGCTTCTTTCAATGTATTCATCGCAATATTCAGATCGGCATTGGCATTTTTCAATTCTTCGGTACGCTCATTCACCTTTGCTTCCAGCACAATATTCTGGTCTTTGATGATTTGTTCATTTTCTTTTGCAATGCGCAGCGCCTCTGCCTGCGATTCTTCTTTTTCCTTTTTCAGGATATTGATATTATCGGCAAGGGCAAACGACAGCAAGATCGCTTCGGCCGCCGAGCCCACCTGCAGAAAACGATAAGTGATGACGTTATATACAAACAGTCCATAATCTTTCATCACAAATACACAAACGCTGATCAGGAACAAAGTCCAGGCAAGCAGGAAAAAGCGTGCCGGTTTATAATTTTTACGGTAAAGACGGAATGCTACGTACAACACAAATAAGGAACCGAGACCGGCAGTGGTATCGATTACATGGTAGCTGGAAATTTTTTGTCCCAATACCAGCAATACCAATGCAACCAGGTCGCCGATAATAATAATATTGAGCACCGGGTGTAGCTTCGGCACATTTTTCCGGGTTTGCAGAAATGATTGCACAAATATCACGGTTGAAATTCCCGAAAGGGCGCCACAGATATTTACCATGTTTTCTGTAAACCACGGACTGTCGGGCCAGAGAAAACGATGCCCGTAACCTTGCAGGGTGGCCTGTGTGATCGTTACCCAAAAGATGTACTGTACGTAAGACAAATAACTTTTATCGCGCACAGAGAAGTACACAAACATGTTGTACAACAGCATCACGATCATCACGCCAAAATAGATACCGGAAAGCAGGTCGGTGATGCTGATGGAATGCATGACAGACTGGGTACTGCCGAGCGAAAGCGGAACCAGTATCTGTTTATTGCTTTTCAGGCTCAGATAACAGACGGCCGAATCGCCGGGCGCTATGCGCAGGCTGAAAATAAAATTCTGATGACTGAACGCGCGCTTCTGAACCGGCATGCTCTCCTTTATCAGCGTACTGTCTACATGTCCGTCGGGATAAAGCACATAAAGGCCCACCTCATCGATGATGGGATGCGCCAGGTTCATGATGATCTTATTTTCGGCGGAGCCATTGACGACTGTAAACCGGATCCAATGTATTTTTTTATCGACACCCAGGTTGATCACGTCTCCGTGCGAAGGTGAAAATAACCGGGTATTGTTTACTACTTTCTGAAAAGTAGAAACTGCTGCTGTGTCGGAAAATACGCTGCAATATTTACCAATAAACTGACCGTTGATCGTAGTATCGTAAACAAGATGAGTCTGGCTATAGGATGCCGTACAAAAGAAACTGACAAGAATAAATAATAATAGTAGTGCTCGCTTTCTCATTATAGATATAAAGGCTTTTTCAGGATTCCTGATTTAAACCAGGAGTCCAGGTTGGGTATTTCCAGCTGGAAGTCGATTTCCAGCTCTTTACCACGAAGTATCTCAATTCTCTTTCCGTTCAGGTTTTGTCGCATCGTTTCGATATGTGCGCGCTCTTCCGGCTCTGCTTTAGCAATGGTTGCCACATCTTCCAATATCATGGCTGTAGCCACAAGATCAAGCTTCGGATAATAGAAGGTACCTTTATTACCCACTTTATCCAAAAGATGATAGCCCACACTTTCGGCCATTTTTACCGTATAAGGTGCACAAAGCGCAAAAAGGCTATCGAGCTTTATCTGCTCCGCAATAGCCACACAGGCCCGGGTCAGAAATACGCTTCCGATTCCCATGCCAGCCACCTCCCTTGAGTTCCAGAGGCCGCAAATCTCTCCCGTTCCATTATATGCATATTCGTTTACAATATCATAAATAGACTTGTCCATAAAACCTGTCGCTTCTTCGATCGGCAATAATTGAGTGCCGCCGGAGACATGGACGCGCGAACCGCCATAAATTTTGCTTCCGTCTAAAGACTCTACGATAATTACAAATGCTGCGGGATTTTCCGCCCATTCATTTTTGGAAGAAGTTACCTTCTTTACACCGATATTCTCAAGCACTTTCTGATGTCCGAGAATAAACTTCTGACACGCATCATAATCATCTATCGCCCTAAAAGCCCTGATCTTTATCATTTCGGGTAGTCTTCAAGTTAATACCTTGTTTGAAGATACTGTTACCATTAGTGTACAGATCCCATACCACACACATAAAGTGCACTACCCGGATCTGTTTCAAAATTGGCATTAAGGCTTTGTTTTAATAGGTGTATATCTGTATGGTATTCGGGATCGTCTTCCATACCGAACAACTGCGGAATGCTGTCGTTCAAAAAGATTTCTCCTTCATTTGAAGTCCATACCAATGATTGCAGTTTTTCGCCCAGGCCGATCAGACATTTAGCATCCTTCGTATTGGCGGTTATCAACCCGATCTGCCCAAATGAAGACCACCTCATTTGAGCAAGCAGACTGAGCGCCTTCCCTTTGCCCCATTTTCCTATATGTTGAATAGCTGACGGATCAGATGCCATCAGGTAAACCGGCTTTCCCATTGCCGGCAGACCAGAGTTTTCATAGGCAACCCCTTCCCCCTGAGGCGAAAAACGAATGTAATTATAGTAAAACTTATGTGTTTGTGGTATGAAATGGAGTAGCCGTTCACATTCCGATAACGAATTTGCCGCCGCTCCCTTATCCTTTGCCCAGTTTATTTTCATGTCTTGAGCCGTCAAAAAGTCCACAGGCGAAAGGATTTCAGGAATTATAAGGCTATTTTCGCCCGTCTTGAAACCAATGACAAAATAAGGCTGTTCTTCATTGTGTGCAATGACCGTTGCCGCTGTTTCTTGGCCGTCTGCTTTCAGTTTATAATTAAAAGAAGCGATAAGCGCTCCGAACACACACAGATAATTATTGCCCAGTACTTCGTTTCTTTTTACGAAAACAATGAGTTTGTCGTCGTTTTTACGAAAGCTGAACGGAAAACGCTTAAATAGTTTGTTTTGCTCGCGGGCAAATTGTATCAGTGAATCGATATAAGCATCGTCTTGCTTTACAAAACCCGGCTGTGCAATGTCTTCACCAAAGATCCCCATGGCTTCCTGCCCCAGCAGCTCTGTATTGAAATGTATACTGCTCCGGGCATGTTTCGGATCACTGATGAGTTTTTCGATATCCACATAATACCTCCCCGACTCATGAAACTGATTGAGTAAAATACGGCGCACGACATCGGTAGTAATAGCACCGCCTAAAACTACAGAAGACGCGGTTTGTGGCCAGGTGCCAATTGTCTGACCCAGCTCCATCATCGAAGCTTTCATGCGTGGTGAAAGCGTGTCGGCACCCACCATTTTCAAGATATACCCCAGTCGCTCTCCGTCTGAAATTGTTTTTACGTTCTGCGGATTTAAGTTACCGGCATAACCATGCAATATCGGACGATCGGGCTCCAGGTCGAAGCGCTCAATATCCAGCATCCCGCGATCATTGGTATCCATCACTACCGGGATCTGCAATTCCCGCGCTTTGAAGCGGCTGGCAATCTTCATATCGAGCCCGTCGCAGACTTCTACCAGCAGGTCGAGCGCATCACCGTCTTTACCGAAAAAATCGTCGATATTATTGTCCTGCAAACCTTTTTCGTAAATCTTGACCTGCAGGAACGGATCTATCTCCGCAATCTCACGGGCTGCCATAACCACTTTGAGCACACCCAGGTTATGAATGCCGGTACGGATACGATTCAGATTGCTCAGCTCGGCGGTATCGAAGTCGGCCAGGCGTAATTCGCCGCCGACACGTTCCATCGCCAGCGTTAATGCAATGGACTGCCCGACGGACAAACCGATAATGCCGATCTTTTTGCCGGCCAAAATGTTTTGTTCTTCCTCTGTTATTTTATGCTGATTGCGGCTGGTTCTTACTTCTATAAATTCTTTTTCCGGAAGGATATGCACCAGTCTTTTACTCCAGGGATAATATACCCACACACCATATTCTTGCGGGTCGATGCCGTTAAGATGGGCTTCGATCATTGCCGGATATTCTTCCTCGGTGATACGGCGGAAAGGATGACGGATTTTTAATAATTCTTTGATCTGGCTATGTATATCATCATTTATTAATGTAATTTCATTATTAATAAGTAATGTATTAAGTTGAGCGCGGTGACCGGAATTATTTAATTGAAAAAAAACGGGAGAATATATCTGATTTGAAGCTTCATTTTTACCTTTGAGCTGCTCAAAATGTAAATGCATAATGATGTATTGACTGTATTATATAGTGTGTATAATCATTTTGAAAAATAAGACTAATTTCTTATATTGCAATGGGGGCATAACTTTTTCTAAAACAATCTATTCCGTTAATTTTAATGTCGTCAAATAAAAAAATTAAAATACTATATGTAGATGACGAGATGCACAATCTTATGTCATTCAAAGCTACGTTCCGCATAAAGTACGATGTAATGACTGCCATAAGCGGCGAAGAAGCGATAAAGTTACTGGACAATAATGAAATACATGTTATCATTACAGATCAGCGCATGCCCGGAATGACCGGAACTGAGTTCCTGGAGTCCATATTAGATCGCCATGCAGATGTAATGAGGATTCTGCTAACCGGTTACGCAGATATTAATGCTGTAATTGATGCTGTGAATAAAGGGAAAATATTTCATTACCTGTCGAAACCATGGAACGAGCAGGAACTAGACGACACGATCCAACGTGCCTACGATTTGTACCTGAAAAAACTGGAAGAAAAAGAGATGAATGAAAAGCTGGCCATCTCTAATGACCAGCTCGAATTTATGCTTCGTCAGAAATTGCTTTCCTAGCGATTTTATTCATTATACGGCACCACGCCAATCCGCAGTGCATACATCACCAATCCTGTTCTGGATTTTACGTTTAGCTTTTCACATATTGCGTCTCGGTAACCTTCTACAGTACGTGGACTGAGGCGCATTTTTTCTGCAATTTCCTTATAAGTAAGTTCGCTGCAACAGTAAGAAAGAAACTGCACTTCTTTATCCGTCAGCTCTGCTGAATTAACTTCTTCCTTGCGATGCAGTAACTGAAATAAACGTCCGTTTACCAGGTCGGAATGATAATAACCACGTTGATAAACCTCGCTCAGCGCACGACGCAATTCTTCGGGCTGGCTGTTCTTAAGCACATACCCATTAGCGCCGCTCTTCAACATTCTGATGATATTAAAGTCGTCGTCGTACATGGACAACACCAGTACTTTAATATTAGGCCATTTACTTTTTAATATTTCGATTGTTTTGTGCCCATCCATTTCGGGCATGTTAATATCGAGCAGACAGATATCGATTTCGTTACCATGTCCGTTCAGCTGATCCAATAGTTCTCTTCCGTTTCCTGCTTCCACGGCGATCTTAAAACCATCGTAAGAAGATATCAACTGGCACACTCCTCTGCGGAGTATGGGAATATCTTCAGCAATTGCCACACTGATTGATTTCGTAGAATCCATAACACAAAAAATTAATTACCCGCAATAATTGCAGCTGTAACCTGCTCTTAACAGATAGAATGTCCCTAGTTTTTTTGACTGAAACTCACCTCCCCCTTGCAGAATTGCCAGCCGGCAAAAACTCTTTCAATCTCAAATATATAAATAAACATCAACAAAATCACAATTCAACCCAAATTGGGCTGTTTCAACCCGTTCCGGCAAATCTACAAAATTCATACCGTGTTTTTACGGTAAAACCCCAGTGAAAAAAGCGTCGAAAATTCCGTAAAAGGCTCGTTGATATAATATCCGGCCTTTTTGATCTTTGTAACAGAAAGTGATGAGCAGATTAATTGAAGTTGTTTGAATTGTAAAATCACTTTCCCATAAAATCGGCTCTTTCTCTCCAGGAAATTCTCTCCAAAACAATTCCTGGTTATCCCCTTGAAAGCCTCGCTTTTCGTGAGGCTTTTATATTTTACCCAAGTCCCGTTTTATTTCCGGTTAAAGTACTCTTTGCATGTGATCATATTCATGCCCCCATAATTGCTTTTGTCCAACAGTCACAAAACCGATCCGTTCATAAAGTTTCTTCGCCTGCGGGTTTTCATGATCCACGATAAGTCCCATTTTACCAGCGCCCCTGGCCTTAGCCGCCACACAGGCCGCTTCTATTAATTGCTGCCCAATGCGCCGGCCCTGGCAATCTTTCCGGACGCTTACGGTGTCTATATAAAATTCGCCCGGCATCGATTCGGCTTCAAATAAATATTGCGCCTCGTCATGCAGGTAATAAGCATTCAGAAAATCATTGATCGGCTGCGCCATCAACGCCTCCTCGTCGCCATTATAAAAAACGATAGCGCCGACCACCCCCAGCCCGTCATCCTCATAGACCAAAGCATTACGGTAACTATGCCGGTTGATTTCCTGCAGAAAAAAAAAGCGGACCACGGGATATGCTTCGCGTTCATCACCGGAACCGGTAAGCTGAAATGCACCGGGAACAAGTGCCTGCACAATGAGCGGCACCACTCGGTCGGCATCTGCGGGAGTTGCAGGTCTTATCATAATCATTAAAATTAGTGTGTCTTTTTCTGTATGCGGCATATTATCTTGCACCGCTCTTAACCCGGGAAAAAAATGAAAAAACTAATAACTCTATTTACGGCAATCCTGCTGTATACAAGTGCAAACGCGCAGGCTTTTAAAGTAACCTACAGCGATCCCATCGACATACCGGCTACCGGTTACAACAAAGTGTTGCAACTGCGCAACGGCAATACCTTGCTGTTTCACCTGGAGCCATATAAAGGCATCGTGGTAAAAGTCTTCGACCCATCACACAAGGAAATTGCTTCGCAAAAGCACACCTGCGAAATCATAGACATCAACACGCTGAATCAGGCCGATTTTAAAGGTTTGTTTGATATTGGCGGTGAAGCGGTATTGTTTATTCAGCAACCTTACCTGAGCCGTATGTCACTGATGCGTTTGCGTATAGATGCTACAACCGGCAAGTTGCTCAAAGAAGAAATAGTAGAGCGTGCACCCACCTTCAAAAATGAAACGATCTTTTATGTACAACAGTTCCCGCAAAAAGACCGGTATGCCATCCTGCATTATAAAAATCAGGCTTTCATGCCAGATGAGAAAATAAAGATCAGTATCTGGAACGATAAAAATGAAAAACTGCGTGAAGTGGCTATCGACAAGCCGTTTCCCGAATTGTCGGCAATGCGCTATAATGGTTTTAACGTAGAAAAAAGCGCCGTATATGCAAGCTTCAGCCTCTATATACAAATTGCCAATGGTCAGTTTAAACAATATTTGTACACTGCAAAGCTGAATGAAAATGATAGCATTTGCTCTTTGCAAAACACGGAAGTAGATGATCGGATTCCTTCTTATTTCTCAGTGTTTACACCCAATGAATTTGCAGAGACGGAAAACATGATGGCTATGAATATGTACGCCAGCGAAGAGAAAGTGGGCGAGCATAAAGAGACTGCTTATTTTCCGGTGCCTTATTTTTTCTCTTTTGCGAAAACCGATTTTTCTGTCGCATCTACCAGCGTGATTGACGAAGACAAGATCAGGGAAAAAACAATAGGTATGCGTGATACCATGACGCCTTCTGCCTGGATACCGCTGGGCATGCATACCAGCAAAACCGGTGCGTCGTCTGTGTTCTACGAAATGCAGCACGATTATTTCAAACACGAAAAAGGAAAGGATTTTCATGAGACTTATCTCGGTCATCTTGCGGTCAACGTACTGAACGATAACGGTGCTTCCATTTTCACTGCCGTCATTCCTAAAAAGCAGCTGCTCTACAGTTTATATACGGCCGAAGATCTTTCCCGCAGGCAAAATTCCCGGCATTTATTCCGCGAGCCCGCCGCAGAAGACCACAACAGTCAGTTTGGCTCATTTGAAGTATTGCCGGTAAAAGGTAATTACCATATCCTGTTTAATGACTTGGCTGAAAATTTCGACAAGAAAATTACAGATTCTCTGAAAGCCGTTACCAATTTCGATTACAGCAATGCGGTATGTTATACCATTAACCGCAAAAGAGAACTGACTAAATCTTACCTCTTCGGGCAGCCGGCAGCAGGAGAAGCAAGAGCCTGCCAGCTGGAAAGTGCAAACTATAACGAGTCCGTAAGCTCGTATGCCGTGGTGATGCAGGAATATAAAAACAATAAGACCAGCATAAAAATTGCCTGGTGCCAACCTGAACCGGGGATTTAATTTTGACGTTGCTTTTCTGACATGCTTTATAAAAGCAAAATGGCTTGAAGAAATTTCAAGCCATTTTTTATGCAGTATAAAAACGATCAAAAACCGTGCAGGGCAACAGGAAATAATTACGATTGCATTAAGCTCAGAAATTCTTCTTCTGTGAGAATATTTACGGTGCCGAGCTTTTTTGCTTTTTCGAGCTTAGAACCTGCATCTTCCCCTACAACCAAATAATTAAGCTTACTGCTGACACCTCCGAGAATGGCCCCGCCCTTGGCTTCCACCATTGCTTCGGCATCGCTGCGTTTGAAATGACTAAGGGTTCCGGTAAACAAAAACGTCTTGCCGGATAATTCGCTTTCCGCACCTGCCTGGCCTTTCAGCTGATTGGCAAGATTGACTCCTTCTTTTTCCAGCATATCCAGCATATGCCGGTTTTCGGGTGTGTGAAAGAAATGTGCTACCGATGCGGCTACTTTCGGGCCCACATCTTCGAGTGTAATCAATTGCTCCTCCGTCCAGTCGTAGAGCTCCTTTATGTGCCCAACGGCATTGGCCAGCGTCTTGGCCATGGTTTCTCCGACGTGGCGGATGCCGAGGCCATAGATAAGCCGGTTGAGCGGTTGCTGTTTAGAATTTTCAATAGCTTGCTTAAGGTTAGCGATAGATTTGGCGCCAAAGCCTTCCCATCCTTTTACTTCGTCCCAATTGATGTGATAAATACCCGGAATATCGGTCACAATTTTATTTTCATAAAAACGCAGTACGTTGGCCCCGCCGAGGCTGCGAATATCCATCGCATCTTTGCTGGCAAAGTGCATGATACGTTCTACTACCTGCGCCGGGCAACTGATATTGATACAACGCCAAACGGCTTCTCCTTGCGGCTTTTCCAGTGCTTCACCACATACCGGGCAGTTCTTTGGGAACTCAATTTCGGTTTCGCTGCCGTCCCGTAGTTCTGCCAGGGGCTTTACGATATAAGGAATGACATCTCCGGCACGCTCTACCAACACCGTATCGCCGATATGCAGATCTTTTTCGCGCACCACATCTTCATTAAATAAAGAAATAGAGCTTACGGTAACGCCGCCAATCGGCACCGGATCAATCTTTGCTACCGGCGTTACGGAGCCGGTACGGCCCACCTGGAATTCTACACGACGCAATTTGCTGGTTGCCTGTCTCGCTTTAAACTTAAATGCAACCGCCCAGCGCGGATGGTGTGTGGTCATGCCCATTTTATCTTGCATATCAAAGCTGTTTACTTTAATCACAAGTCCGTCTACTTCATAAGGCAAATCATCGCGGCGCGCTTCAAATACATGGCAAAAATCAATGACTTCATCAATACTGCCGAAGCGTTTCATTTCTTTGACCGGCGTCGGAAAGCCAAGCTGATATAACCATTGCAGCGATCCAAAGTGTGTATTAAGCGCTTCCGGCTTTTCCCCTTGCTGGGTGTAATAACTGATATGATACAACACGGCAGACAACCGGCGCTTACGCACTTCTTCGGGATCGAGCATACGCAAAGTGCCAGATGCTGCATTGCGGGGGTTGGCCAGCGGCGCTAATCCTTCTGCCGCGCGCTGTTGATTGAAAGCCGCAAATGTTTCTTTATGAATCACCACTTCGCCACGGATCTCAATTTGCCCAATCCCGTCTTTCGGAAAATCGGCGGCCAATGGAATAGATTTGATCTGGCGGATATTGGTCGTGATCTCTTCCCCCATTACGCCATCGCCACGGGTAGCGCCGCGCACAAGCTTCCCATTTTCGTAGATCAGCGAAATGCTGGCCCCGTCATATTTTGGTTCTACGCAATATTCTATTTTATCGGCACCTGCCAGTTCACGGCAACGGCGATCCCAATCACGGAGATCATCGGCATTGTAAGTATTATCGAGGCTGAGCATCGGTACCAGGTGGGCAACCGTCGGAAATTTTTCGCTTAATCCCTGAGCGATGCGTTGTGTAGGAGAATCTTCTGTAAGCAGCTCGGGAAAGGCATTTTCGAGTTGCTTTAGTTGTTTGAAAAGCTGATCGTATTCTTTATCTGCCAAAACGGGCTCGTCTTGTACATAATATTTCCAGTCTGCATAATTGATGATCGTCTTAAGCTGATCGATGGTTGCAGCAGCGTCCTCGACCTCTGTGAGCGCCAAAAGATCTTTTGCCTGCGTATATAATTGCTGTTCGTCCTGCTTCGTGTACATGGCCCAAAAATAGCCCAAAATCTGATCGCAGACAGTCGATTTCCCTGATTTGCTTCTGGCAGTATGCAGTAAAAAGCACAAGTTGAAATTCGAATATCACAACTGCCCGTTCACAAATCAGTGACCTCAAAAAAACGGCCATGAGCAATTCAATCAAACAATCCTTCCCACGGACCGGCACCTTCGCGGACCAGTTCCGGTTCGCCGCTGGTGCAATCCACAACTGTAGAAGGGACTATATTCCCCGGTCCGCCATCTATGACAATATCTACCAGTTTATGAAAAAGATCATGCATCTGCTCCGGGTCTGTATAATATGCTACATCGCCCTGCATCGGCAAAGAAACACTCATGATCGGATGACCTAATTCCCGCACCAGCATTTGGGTGATTTTATGATCGGGCACCCGAATACCTACGGTATCTTTCTTGGTCTTAAGCAATTTAGGCACTTCGCGGCTCGCCTCGAGAATGAAGGTGTACGGCCCGGGTAATGCGCGTTTCAGAATACGGAAAATAGGGGTATCTATGCTTTTCGCATAGTCGCTCAGGTTGCTGAGATCAGAACAGATAAAAGAAAATTGCGCTTTTTTAGGATCGATGCCTTTAATGCGGCAAATACGCTCGATAGCAGCGGTGTTGTATATATCGCATCCCAGACCATAGATTGTATCTGTAGGATAAATGATCACGCCGCCTTTCTTCAGGCATTCTACTGCCGTATCGATATTGCGCTGCTGCGGATTGTCGGGATGGATATGTAACAACATGGTGAAAAATTTATGTACCTGAAGTTACGATTTATCTGAGAAGCGTTTTTTTAGCTGCGTTTTTGCGCGATGATGGCCATGAAATTAGTAAACTCCCGTACCAGTATTTTCATTTTCACTTTAGAGAATGTAACGCCTTCCCGCAGGGAAACCGGAACGGGCAGTAAACGTTGATGCATGCGCTCTGCATTGTAGATCATCTCCAGGTCGAAAAGATAACGGTTGATCTGGCCTTGCTCCAGGACCCGGGCAGCATGCTGATTCAGTCCTTTAAGACCGCATTGTGTATCGGTGATGCTGATCCGCAGCAAGCGGCTGGTCATAAAGCGAAGTGTCTTGGAGGTCCACTTACGGAGCAAAGGCACGTGTTCATAATACAGTTCATCTTTTACCCCAACCGCAATATCGCATTTGTCGGCCGTCAGCGTACGGTAGATGCGCATAAAGCTCTCATGCGTGTATGGAAAGTCGATATCGGTGTAAATGATATAATGACCTTTGGCCTTCGATAGGCCGGTACGGATAGCATTGCCCTTGCCTTTGTTTTCGTGATAATGAATGTATTTCAATCCCGGAATTTGCTTTTTCAGTTCGGCTACATCGGCCGAAAGATCTACGGGAGAACCGTCGTTGACGAGTATCAATTCTACATCGTGGATCTCTTTCCGGATGTTTTCAATGCTTGTGATGATATGATCGTGCCAGCCGGGTAGCGGATTATAACAAGGGAGTATTACGGAAAGCTGCACGATAAATTACAATTTTGGGTACCATTCGTAAAATACAATATTCCCGAAGCTGTCAATAGCATTCAGATTATTTCTTTGCGGAAACCGGATAATTTTCCGGTAATAATCTCTTGCCACCGGACGGTCCATTCCCGGAACAGTACTTAGTGTAGTGTCTGGTGCGCTCATCTTATCATAACAGATCAGTATCGGCTTCCGCTGCAATTTGCTTTTCATTTCCGGCAAAAGACTATCGTTCGCCAATAAAGTAAGCAGCATATGGCTTTGCTCGGGCGCGGTACGACTTAGCTTACAAGCCATGATCGGCAAGCGGGAATACATTTGAAACTGGTAGGAAAACAAAGAAGTTGCTTCATCATCATCAATTACAAGATCTCTCACTTCACTACCCACCATATAAAAAGGAACCGGGACAAATGCCTGATACTTGCTGTAATCCAATTTTAACGGCTTAAAATCCGGCGCGAATTTTTTACTCAACAGATTATCTTCCCGCACACTTTGGAATTTGTCTACATAATCTTTGATCTCTACGCCGCCTAAAAAAGTAAAGACAACTACCACTGCCCATTTCTGCCGAACGGAATATTGCTTCGTCATACCGATGAGCGCATCAATAGCCCAGATATAAAAACTAAAGAAGAAAGGCCAGGCAAACCTACCCAGGCAGCGGAATTGCTGTACTCTGTCGGTTACCCAATGCAGGTACAAGAACGGGTTGAACAGGTTATAAATTTTGAATCCATTCAGCCCGTCGGTATAGTAAATTTCGCCGATGGAAATAGAAAACATCATTAAACCGGCCCAGAAAAGCGAAGCTTTGAGCGGATCCCGGAAAAAATCTTTTTGAATAGCTTTGAAACGGGCTCGTTCTGTTTTTCTGAACACAATCAACACCAGCATGAACAACACGGCAAACAATCCGCAGTTGCCCAGGAAGGCCAGCGTTTCCGGATCGGAATTCCATTTCATACTACGCAACGGAAACGGAATCGAATAAAAATCGTGACTGGTAACCAATGCCCCGAAATGCACTTTCAGATCATCCCAGCCATAGCCGCCGTCGTGATCTTTCCGGAAAGCATAAAATTTATCGAAAGCCAACAACGTAACCAAAGTGAGCGCTACCGTAATTGCCGGCAATACCACCGAAGCAACCAGGCTTTGCCTGCCGTCTTTTGTTTTGCGATTGTATAAGCCGTAGCTAAATAAAACTGCCGCCTGAAAACCGGCGATAATCGGCAAATAATAACCATGAATAAAAAACGCACAATAACCCAGCATTACCGATGCCGCCAGCACCCAGATTCTTTTGCGCGGTTGCACTCTTTTTTCATACCACATGATGCTGAATGCAATGGCCAGCAAAATGAGAAACGAATAAGAAAGATTGAAATGGCCGCGCCAGATACGCATTACCTGCATATTGATCCAGGGTAGAAAAATGGCGAGCAGAAAAGCAAAACGATCATCGCGGAGCAACCGCCTGAAAATATAAAAACAGAGTAGGCCGCTGAGCAAAATGCCTAGCACCAGCGTAGCCTGAAATATTTCGAAAGTATAACCGGAAAGGTCGTAAACATGCAGGCAAAACCATTTGAAGCAAACAGCAAACAATGGCGTGTTGTCCGTATAAAAAACGTATTCGCCAAATGGGTAGTTCATGGCGTTGTACTTAAATATACCTTCCTTACCCACCGGTTCTTTTACATAGGAGATGAGTGTGAACGTATTTTTCAGCCCGTCGCCGGCATTCGAAAAACTGAAATTGGCCGGATCGATCCGGAAGTCCTTAAATGCAACTAATGAGATAAGGATATGTATAGCAAGAATGACCAGGTAGAGGTAGCGCCTGTTTTTCATGGAGCAAAGAAATAAAAACTTCCTTATTAAAACATTTTCTTAATAACCTGGCTCGCGGCGTTCAACCGTTCGGCCGCATTGCCGCGAATATCTACCCAGGGCACCCCGCTATTCATAACAATATCCTTGTATGTATTGTAAAAATGGGTCCGCATCCGTTCATCGGAATGCTCGCGCAACGGGTCATCTTCCCAGGCAATGTCGATATAGGTGAGCAGATACAAATCATAGGTACGTTGCGCAATCTGCTCCAGTATCCAACTATTACACCGGCCATATTTATGTTCACTCCAGACTTTTACCACATAGAGATCCGTATCGCAGATCAGCAGGTTATTAGCCTTTGCTTCCAACTCGTCTTCCAGCGCCAGTTGTCCTTTACCGATGGCCAGCAAATCGTCTTCTTCATAAAAACCGCCTTGCCGGACCAGGTAATCGCGCGCAAATTCGGGAACCCAAACTGTATGGAATGTGGCTGCCAGATGAGCGCTTAAGGTACTTTTGCCCGTAGACTCCGGGCCTATGACTACGATTTTTTTTATACTCAAAATGTTTGGGGTTTCTTAGACGCCTGTTTGCGATGCTGCAACCATTGGGTGCCTTTATAAGTAATCCAGGAGGAAGCGACGCCAATTACCGCCCCAGCCGCAACATCCGACGGATAATGCATGCCGAGGTACATACGGGAATAACCTACTACTCCGGCATATAAAAATGAAGGGGCAATGACATACCATTTCGGGCATTGCAAACTCAGCGATGTTGCCAGCGAAAATGCAGTAGATGTATGTCCCGAAGGAAAAGAATATTCACTGGTATGCGAATCGGCGATTACATTTTCGGGATATTTCTGAAACGGCCGTTCTCTTTTTACGGTGTTCTTCAGGAAATAGGTAGCGCCAAGCGTTACGCCCAGGCCGGCAGCCATTTGCCAGCCATTGGTCTGCCAGGTTTTATCATGCGCTGCATATCCATAAATCAATTCTCCTGCTACGGCAACAACCGCCACCGGGTAAATGGTATTGGAAATACCCTGTGCCACCTGCACGCCGGTAGCCGTCCGTTCAGACTGTATTGATTCCAGCATACGCAGGTCTATACTCTGAGCCTGTACTTTGGGCAAAAGCCAGATCAGGAAAACGAGGCTGAGGACTGCGGAGCGGACTGTGTGCGCAAAAGTTTTTTCCATTCGTAGAAACCAAAAATAGCTACAATAAATAATAAAACGGTGAGCAGGGCGGTAAGCGGCAACTGTTTGTGAACATACAGCGGTATCGCAGCCAGGTTGGAAATATTGAGCAGTATCCAGTTTTCAATTTTATGTTTTGCCAGCAGCCACATACCACTCCAGGCGGTAGCAGAAACAAATGCATCCCACAGAGGCACATCGGAATTAGTAAAACTTCGGAGTATGAAATACAGGAATGCCCATCCTATCCCGGCTATTAATAACGCAACAATCCATTCTTTAGTATCTGAACGGTGTATCGTAATGGCCGCGCCTTTTTTCCGGGTCCATAAAATCCAGCCATAAATGCTCATAACCAAATAATAGCCATTCAGTAAAGCATCGGCATATAGTTTTACCATCCAGAAAATAACGATATAGATCACCGTGCTGATAATGCCGGTAGGGTACAGCCCCACTTTATTGCCACGTGCCAATAATACACTAAGCACACCAAAGACCATTGCTATCCATTCCCACACGGAAGTGCCCTGCAACTGCGCTATAAAAATCTGGAACCAGGCTTGAAAATTCATGAAGAACAAAAATAACGGACAATTACTTATGTCGTCGGCCTTCCTGATTTTTTGCCCTTTGCCCGCACTTAAGATGACTTAATAAATTAAAAACCAATGTGGATACAGGCACCATTTTTATACTATGTACCTTTGTAAAAGATAAAACGCTGCCATATGAAAACGATATTCTACACGATGATCTTGCTATTGGTGCTGGGGGGAGAAAAAGCGCAGGCGCAGCTAAATTTTTCTACGCGGGTGGTCAAAGACTCACTGTTTATTCCCTGGGAAATTATTTACGGGCCAGATAACCATATTTGGTTTACACAGAAAAACGGATATATCTGCCGACTGGACCCAACTACCGGACACACCGACACTTTGTATCATGAAGCAAATACTTATATAATGGGCAGTGGCGAAGGCGGTATGTTGGGCATGGCGCTCGACCCAAATTTCAATACCACGCCTTATGTTTATGTAACGTACGAATACCTGCAATCCGGCACTTCTAATTACCGGGAACGGGTGGTACGGTACACTTACGGCGCCAATGCGCTTTCTAACCCGCAAATACTGATCGACAATATCACAGGGGCCAATTTTCATAACGGCGGCCGGATACTAATTGTAGGCGATAAATTATTTATCTCCACCGGCGATGCTACTGTAGGTTCCAATGCGCAGGATATCCAATCACTTAACGGGAAAATATTACGTATTAACCTCGATGGTACAATTCCTGCAGACAACCCCATCCCGGGCAGCCCTGTGTGGGATTGGGGACATCGCAATGCGGAAGGACTGGTTTATGCCAATGGAAAATTATACAGCTCGGAACACGGCCCTGATACTGACGATGAAATCAATATCCTCGTCTCCGGCCGTAATTATGGCTGGCCCACCGTGGCGGGCTTCTGCGATCTGCCTGCGGAACAAACATTCTGCACCGACTCAAACGTGGTAGAACCGCTTTACGCCTGGACGCCCACTATCGCTACTTGCGGTCTCGATTATTATGACCATCCTATGTTCCCTTCTCTGCAAGGCTCGCTGCTGCTGGCTACGTTAAAAGATATGCACCTGTACCAATTGGTACTGAACGCTGCCAAAGATTCCATTATAAGCGCACAGGTGCTCAGTGGCATCAGTTTCGGCCGACTGCGCGATATTTGCATTTCCCCATCCGGCAGTATTTTCATTTCTACCAGTAATTCGGATGCCAGTGGTACAGGTGCTAAAGTCGACCGTATCATTGAAATTTATGACGCTTCTTCTACCGTAGTTAATATACTCAATGAAGCGGGCATTGTAACGCTTTACCCCAATCCGGTAAAAGATGATATGAATCTTTGGTTTGGGGCTGGTACGCTAAATAAAGAATGGCATTACCATATTACGAATACACAAGGACAAGTTTTAAAAGAAGGGAAATTGTTGCCGCAGTCTGCTAATCAGCAGATTTTCACTTCAAATTTGCCTTCCGGAGTATATTTTTTTAGCTTATGGAACAACCGGAAAGCCTTTTCTGTACAGCGTTTCGTCAAATTCTAAAAGGCAACGGGTGAATCTTTTTTTAGAATAGTTTTGGAAAAATAAAACCCGTTGCTATCTTTGCATTCCCAAACAAAACGGGAAAATGGTGCGGTAGCTCAGTTGGTAGAGCAAAGGACTGAAAATCCTTGTGTCGCCGGTTCGATCCCGGCTCACACCACACAAAAAAAGCCTTCCAGATGCTGGAGGGCTTTTGTGTTTTTAGCCAACCCGCAGGGGGGGCCGCCCCCAATCTATTCTTACACCGCCGTAAAAGACTAAGGATCAAGCAGGGAAGTTGGGGATGAGCTATCAACCTTAAATATTTGCCGACGGCGTTAGCGTAAATCTTGTTTACGATAAGTTGCACCCGTTTATACCTGCGCTTTTTGCAATCCGACCCTTTGCTCGAATGGAAATCAACTATTGCAGGAATCAATGTTTATTGAGCGGCTATTTATGAGATACCGTTATTTTTGCATTTGCAAAACTGTATTACACATTTATGAAAAAATTTATTGTACCCATTTTGTTATTACTTGTTTGTCTGTTTGCCTATGTTTCACAAGCACAGAATGATGAAAAGAAAGAATTGCCTGTTACGCTGGAGAGAAGGGAGAACAAACAAGTATATTTTGAAAAAGTCTACATGGTAGAGACCGCCAGCAAGGCCGATTTGTACCAGCGGGTTAAAGAGTGGGTAACGACAAACCTTAGCTCCAGCGACAATAACATCTCTTTCGACGACCAGGATAAAGACTATATTAATACCACTGCAAGAATGCCGCTGGAAGGGTTATCCGGTATAAGTGTAAGCTTCAAAGTCTCTATCCATTTTAAGGATGGCAAGGTAAAGTTGGAATGCCCTTCTTTTACCTATATAAGCATGACAGAAGGAAGACTGGTGGAAAGTGAATTAGGCAACATTAAATTTGGCGGCGCTAATAAACGTATCTATCGCTCTTTCGATAAGACTTTTGAAAAATTTCTTCAATCATTCGACAATGGCATACATTATTCTCAAAAGAAGAGTGATAACTGGTAAATACATGGTTTGAAACCCTTCTAGTTTACATATGAGCCTTCCCGGCTCTGTTTTCTTCAAAAAAATCCCGCAAGGGCTTTTTTAGTTTAGAAGTGCCATCGATACAGATCGACGAATTTGTTTTTATTCAGTCAGGACTTCTGTGATATCAAAATAATCTAAAACAACTTCAGGTAACAGAAAGGACACTGATGCTTTATAACTTTCCTGAGTATTCATTCAATACCACAAATCAACTAATTATTTTTTCACTCCCCAACTATCTGGCTTGATCCAAGACTAATCTCCACAGAATGTCTGCGGAGATTAGTACAATTTTATTGACCGGGAAGTCTTACTGCTTCACGACTTTTCGCACATCAATCGACTTCCAGTTTAAAGAAGTGTGGAGCATATAAATACCGGCAGAAATATTATTCAGGTTATCTGTCTGCAAAATATGATTGCCTTTCGCGAGCGTTTCCGTGTGTGTCCAAACAACACGACCTGAGATATCATACACCGCAGTGTGCACTTCTCCATCTTCGGGAAGCGAGAACGAAATTTGCATCGCATCCTTAAACGGATTCGGCTGAACAGTCAACTGACCATTCGTCAACTGACTCAAACCTGCTACACCGCCACATTCCGGACGAACAACCGAAGCATTGCCCGTGGTTCTGTATGCCGAATTATCATTCCATTTATGAAACACATGATCCAGGTAAAAAGTATTGGTGGGATCACTGTAGAAATAAGTGGTGTAAAGAAAATTAGTCGCTATATCGTATTTCGCATCGCTATTCTTACTTAAAGCAATCGGGCCTATATAGTAGTCGTACAGATTAAACGGAAGAATGGTTTGCACACTATTGCTGTTGTATGAGTTCGGAACAGTGTAATAATCCGGATCGTTTAGGAAACCACTGCCGTCTTCTCTCATATGCACCCCTACAAACATACCGCCGTTTTGCGCCTGATTTATCTGATTGTACCACGCTACATAAATCTGATCGGTAGCAAATCCATTCCCACCTTCTCCATAATAGAGCGCGGGAAAAACAGGATATTCATCCAGGCAAGGAACATTCCCTAAACTGCCATCGGTAACGTTTACGGTCATTGGCGTACCTGAAGTATGATAATCCACGTGGCGAACAAAAACACCATTAGAAGGCAATGCATTGGCGCCACCGCCTGGCGAAGTATTATAGCAATAAGTGTAAGCCCAGTTGTCTACATCATAATGATCCGGACAATCGATAATCGGGCGGATGTAGCGGAAGAAATTATACGTGCTTATGGGCAATTGGTTGATGTCTTCAATAAAAGGGGATTGCGGAAGGGTTGTAGTAAGCAAAGTATTAAAATCTACCACCGATTCTGTGATCCTGTAATTATTCGGATTGTAGTACACATAATGCACATTTAAATTGCCCGCATGACTGATGGCCACATCAGGACAAATATTACCCGACGTCCCCGTCAATGCAATAGACTGACCAATCATCAGCGAACCACCTATGGTACTCGCTACACGGGTTTCGATACCCTGTGGTGTGGCATAGGCAATCGCAACGCCATAGCCTCTGTGGCAATCCATGGAAATACGCCCGTCGCCGCCAATATTGGATGATATATTAAGTGTGCCATAAAACGAAATTGGGAAAGCACCCGTAGTCACTTTATAAATATCGAGCTTATAGCCAGCCGTTCCTGATGTAGACCGATAAGAGATCAAAATTAAAGGCTGCGAACCGATACTGATGGAGCCGACAGAAATTTCATCACCGGGCACATTGATGAGTCCTTGATACAACATATTAGTCGGATCGCCAGGTGCCGTAAATTGGTAAGTGACTTCACCGGGTGTGCTGAGGGAAGACCAACCGGCAAGATACATATCCGCAATACCGTAACCGGTCTCTATATTAATTATAGAATAATTGTGCGTCTGCCGGATATTGGGCATGGTGGCCATAGCACTGCCGTTAAAATTAAAATTGTAAGCCGTGGGGGAAAGAAAGGTTTGACCATAGTTGTCAACTGCAAGGCAACTCGCACAGAGCGTTGCCACTGCCGCAAAGGTTTTGCGTAGCGTTTTCATAGTGAAGGTTTTTGTGATTAGAAAAATAGGGTATTTTATTTACATATCATAATGACCGGAACGACATAGGGTCAAATAGAAGAGCCGGGATATACCTGGCCCATGGCTTAAATGCTATACATTCTTAAGATGTGATAAATGCTTGTTGAAACGCTCAATAGGTCTCGGCAAAAAATATCCTTTAATCATTTCTAAATTACACACTGCAATTTCGATATGCAAACGTGTAGTAAAGTTGGAACCTGCATAGATAGCTTCACCCTCGGGGAAGGCGCATCTCACTGTATCATAAGGAGGAATGCCTCTACTGATGTTTGATTGGTGAACAAATTGCATAACCGCACAATCCAACTTCCTATTATCGCCTTTATTAATTGGAATTTTTTGACCGCCTTCTTTTAACGTTTTTATCAAGCCTGCATGCGCTTGTTGTACAATGACAGAAGAACTCGTCTCAATTAAATTAAGACAGTTTCCTAAATCAATAATGGCTCCCAATACAAACGGCTTTGAAATTTTTCCTGCGAAAACCTGCATACCAACTGCACACTCTTCAGCGTATTCTAATGCACGTTGTGGGTTATCCTCCCAAAAATAAGCTCCGGGGCCTAACCAATCCCATCCATTAGTGCTTAACCTAAGCTCTTCTTCACCGTTGAGTATTTTCATCCCAACTTTCTGGTCACAACTATGATATCCAATTACCTGATGCGGATGATGTAATGCCAACTATTTTTTCTTTTTTAATTTTTTACCCTCGGCTTTAGCAGAATCTTTGGTGACAATTCCTGCCGCAATAAGGAACGCCAGTGCACTTTTCTTTGATTTCGTTGCATCGGCAGTAGCCTCTTTTATAGCCTTAACCTGCCTCTCTATGGTGGTCTGTGTCATTGTTAAGGATCTTTTGATCAATAAATATTCACTAAAATTTTGCCAGCGAAATTGAATCAGCACAGCGAAAATAATCTTGTTTCGGACAATACAATTACCAGGTTTTGTAGCCGTCGTACACTAACAAAATTGAAGCAAATAGTGAAACAAAACAAATCAAAAATTAAAAAGACAAACTTAAATTCCACCGATGTACAAATTGATTTTTTAAACTTCTTTCATATTCCATCACATTGTATTCGCTGCATTATTTCGAAGATCAAATACACTTTTACGCACGCCTTTCCTCTCATTTAAGGCCAATGGCTTTATTTTTGCGCCCTATTCAGACACAATACTACCTTCTGTGAAAAAATTGCTTCTTGGAATAACACTACTTTTAAATGTGTTGATTTGCTTCGGCCAGTATAATGATAGTACCAAATATTACACGGGCCTGGTCTCTACCGGCAGTTACAACAACACAAATGGCAGCCAGTCTTACCTGCTGACCAATAAACTGAATGCCGGTGTCAGAAGAAAGGACGTTGAACTTAATTTCAATAATACCTGGATCTATGGTGCCGCAGATGATGCGCTTACCAACAATGATTTCAGTTCTAACTTCAACTGTAATGTTTACAAACTGGTGCCACACGCTTATTACTGGGGCCTGGGTGCTTATACAACCAGCATTTCACTGAAAGTAAACAATCAGTTCCAAATCGGTGGCGGACTCGCGTACAATATCATTGACCTCAAAAAAATCAAATTCAATGTAAGCGATGGTTTGATCTATGAAAACAGTGATATTTTCCTGAGCGATACCATCCGCGACAGATATCATACGGGCCGAAACTCGCTACGGGTACAGCTAAAAGCCGACACGGGCATCTTTAAACTCAATGCGGGCGCTAACCTCCAAAATTCCTTATCGAACGGAAGCGATGTGATTGTAAGAGCAGATGCCAGCCTCACGGTCCGGATCATTAAATGGCTTTCGGTGACGGTGGCATATAGCTACAACCGCGTGAGCAGAACTGGCAAAGAAAATACTTTATTGACTTACGGCCTTACGCTGGAGCACTTTTATTAGTGAAACAAAACAGACTATTTTTCTCTAAAAAACGAAAGATTTGCCCGGTAAACAACCGGGCATTTTTATGTTTTTACCTTTAATTTTTCTTTTGCATAAGGCATTTACACTCACCTGCTTCGATTCACCAAAAGCCTCTTCTACCACTGATTATACGAATTTTAATTTTTTTCTTCGCAGCCTCTTTGTTATTATTGAGATCAACACAATGATACTATAAATACCAGCCCCTGTCATCTGAATTCACGCAAACATGAAAACCAATGGCTAAACCTTTTTTATGGATCAGAATGCGGCGAAACCAGATATTATCCAACAGCTTCAAAAAGAAGTTTTCTCGCTGCAGGGCTTTAAGGCGCCTTGCGGCAATCATCGTCTGCAAACTGGATTGGGAGTCATCGAAAAAGCGTTTCCATACGAACGTTTTCCCACCGGTGCTGTTCATGAATTTTTAAGTTTTGCGCCGGAACATGCTGCGGCAACAAATGGCTTTTTATCGGCACTGGCAGGCAAATTTTTAAAAACGGGCGGTTGTTGCTTCTGGATTGGTACCAAACGTACCCTCTATCCACCAGCATTAAAGGCTTTCGGCATGGATCCGGACCGAATTATTTTTATAGATGTAGCCAAAGACAAGGAAGCGCTATGGGCATTTGAAGAAGCGCTAAAATGCGAATCGCTCGCGCTTGTGATCGGCGAATGGACGGAACTCAGTTTTACGCAATCGCGAAGGCTGCAACTGGCCGTGGAGCAAAGTCATGTGACGGGATTTATTCATCGCTATGCGCCGAAAACTGTAAATAACACTGCTTGTGTGGCACGATGGAAAATCACTTCTTTGCCGAGTCATACAGCCGATGAAATGCCCGGCGTTGGCTTTCCGCGCTGGCAGGTAAAGCTGGATAAAGTCCGCAACGGCAAACCTGGCTCCTGGGATCTGGAATGGTCGGCAGATTGTTTTAAACTCCTTACTACGCCACCCATCGCTACAACACAAATTATTCCGATTCGAAAAACAGGTTGATATGCAGCAGCGATTTATGGTGATATGGTTTTATCAACTGACGACAAACTGGTTTGTGCGCAAACATCCGGAACTAAAGGACACGCCTTTTGTATTATCGGCATCGGAACGTGGCCGCATTATAGTAACGGCAGCCAATGATAAAGCACAAGCAAAAGGCATTACCAAAGGTATGGTGGTGGCTGATTGCAGAGCCATACTCCCAACCTTGCAAGTATTTGATGATACAGACGGGCAAGCAGAAAAACTGCTGCAATCCTTTGCAGCATGGTGTTTGCGCTATACACCTGTTGCTGCTATTGACTTGCCGGATGGGCTGATATTGGACATCAGTGGCTGTGCACATTTATGGGGCGGCGAAGAAAATTACCTGAAAGATATTGTTCAAAAGCTGAATGGCTATGGTTATCGTGTTCGTACCGCTATTGCAGATACGATTGGTGCGGCATGGGCTGTGGCGAGATATGGCCGTACCGTGCAGATCATTCCCAGCGGCCAACAAAAGGAAGCATTAACAGGACTGCCGCCTGCCGCATTGCGACTGGATACAGCTATTATTGACCGACTGAAAAAACTGGGTCTGTACACCATCCGTCGATTTATCGACATGCCGCGCAGCGCACTTCGGCGGCGGTTTGGCGCTGCATTATTATCGCGGTTAGATCAGGCATTAGGATTGGAACATGAATCCATTCAACCAATACAACCGGCACAACCCTACCAGGAACGCCTGCCCAGCTTTGAACCGATCCGTACGGCATCTGGCATTGAAATAGCGCTACAACGTTTGCTGGAGGCCCTTTGCAAGCGGCTGGCGCGTGAAGAAAAAGGATTACGCCATGCAATATTTAAAGGATACCGTATCGACGGTGGATTGCAACAAATTGCTATCGGCACCGGAAAAGCAACGCGCAATGCGACACATTTGTTCAAATTGTTTGAACTAAAAATTGCAGACATAGAACCGGATCTGGGTATTGAATTATTCGTACTCGAAGCACCGGTGGTGGAAGACCTCAGTGCCGAACAGGAAGCACTCTGGGCTGTTTCCGGAAGCCATGATGCAGCAGTGATCGCGGAATTGCTAGACAAGATCGCGGGCAAGGTCGGACCCAATGCTATTCATCGTTATTTGCCTGCCGAACATTACTGGCCGGAATGGTCGTTCGTACTCAGTACTTCTTTGCAGGAAAAACCACAAACAGAATGGCGTACTGATCAGCCCAGACCTGTACATCTGTTGCCGGTTCCGGAGCCGATCCTTGTAACCGTTCCGATTCCCGATTATCCGCCGATGTTGTTTCATTACAAAGGCAACTTGCATAAAGTTGTAAAAGCAGATGGCCCGGAGCGCATTGAACGGGAATGGTGGATTGATGCCGGCGAACATCGGGACTATTATTGCGTAGAAGATGAAAACGGCGCCAGGTACTGGTTATTCCGTTTAGGACATTATGCTTCGGGCGAACCGAAATGGTTTTTACATGGATTTTTTGCGTGAAGGATATGCATTATACAGAACTACAGGTAACGACTAACTTCAGCTTCCTGCGTGGCGGCTCTCATCCCGAAGAACTCGTGGAGCGGGCAGCAGCATTAGGCTACCAGGCTATTGCTATTACCGATCATAACACATTAGCAGGTATTGTGCGGGCACACGCGGCTGCCAGGGGAAAAAACATCCGCATTATACCGGCATGCAGGCTGGACTTGCTCGATGGCCCTGCATTATTGGCTTATCCAACGAATAAAGAAGCGTATGCGCGATTATCTGCATTACTGACCACAGGCAACAGACGTACAGAAAAAGGGAAATGTGCATTATACAGGGCAGATGTCTATCAATATGCAGAAGGCATGAAATTTATCGCCGTACCACCGTCAAAGCTCAATACCCGCTTTGATTTCGAGCCAGACTATAAAACGGCATTACAGGAATATAAAAACAAGTTCGGAAACCATCTTTATCTCGGTGCGATCCGGACCTATCAAGGGGATGACGGAAAAAGATTGTACCGGCTGGCGCAATTGTCGGCACAATTACACATCCCGATGGTGGCAACAAATGATGTGTATTATCACCATCATGAGCGAAGAGAGCTGCAAGACGTGCTGACCTGTATCCGCGAAAAATGTACGATCTACGATGCCGGCTACCGGCTGTGTCAGAATGCAGAACGTTTCCTGAAACCAGGAAAAGAAATGGAACGCTTGTTTGCACAATACCCCGATGCGGTTCAGCGCACCCAAGAGATTGCCGATGCCTGCCAGTTTTCGCTCGACAGCCTGAAATATATCTACCCGGAAGAGCTGACCACCGATGGCCGGACCCCGCAGGAAGAGCTGGAGTATCAGACCTGGAAAGGGGCGCATGAACGATTTCCGAATGGCATTCTTCCTAAAATTCATCAGACGATTGTAGACGAACTGAGTTTCATTGCACGAAAAAATTACAGCTCCTATTTTTTAACGGTATTCGATTATGTAAACTTTGCAAGACGACAGAAAATTCTCTGCCAGGGACGTGGTTCGGCAGCCAATTCTGTGGTTTGCTATTGCCTCGGCATTACCGCTGTCGATCCAACCAAAGTGAATCTTCTGTTTGCACGATTTATGTCCGATGCCCGCGACGAGCCACCTGATATAGATGTAGATTTTGAGCATGAACGCCGGGAAGAAGTAATGCAGTATATCTTCAATAAGTACGGGCGGGAACGGGCAGCTATTGTAGCCACTGTGACACAGGTACACAGCAAAGGAGCCATTCGTGATGTGGGAAAAGTAATGGGTCTTTCAGTAGATGCCATTAATCGCTTGTCTAAATCGATGTGGGAATTTACCGAAGACTGGTTTGAAGGGAAACGGATATCCGCAGAGGGCTTTAATGCAAATGATCCGCATCTGCGAAAAATACTGGATTTAACACAACAGTATATAGGCTTCCCGCGTCAGCTGGGCCAGCATACCGGCGGCTTTGTTATCACACAGGGTAAGCTCTCCGAACTGTGCCCAATTTTGAATGCGCGTATGGAAGACCGTACTTGTATTGAATGGAATAAAGACGATATTGAAGCACTGGGATTCCTGAAGGTGGATGTGCTGGCACTTGGTATGCTGACCTGTATCCGTAAAGGTTTTGATCTTGCGAAGCAGCATTATAACCTGGATCTGACATTGGCGAATATTCCACCAGACGAGCAAGCCGTGTACGACATGATCAGCGCTGCCGACACACTGGGTGTGTTCCAGATCGAGAGCCGGGCCCAGATGTCGATGCTGCCGCGTTTGCGCCCGAAAGAATTCTATGACCTGGTGATTGAAGTAGCCATTGTACGTCCGGGGCCGATACAGGGCGATATGGTGCATCCGTATTTACGACGCCGCAATAAACTGGAGCCCGTCGAGTACCCATCTGCAGAGCTGGAAGCTATTCTTAAACGCACACTTGGCGTTCCTCTTTTTCAGGAGCAGGCGATGGAAATAGCAATTGTTGCTGCAGGTTTTACTGCTGCGGAAGCGGACGGATTACGCCGCAGTATGGCCACATTCAAGGCGAAAGGAAGAGTAAGCGATTGGGAACAGAAACTGATTTCCGGCATGGTGGCTAAAGGATACCAGGAAGAATTTGCACGGCGTGTATTTCGTCAGCTGGAGGGTTTTGGCAGTTATGGTTTTCCCGAAAGTCATGCTGCCAGCTTTGCTTTGCTGGTTTATATTTCATCCTGGATTAAATGTTTTTTGCCAGATGTATTTGCCGCTGCATTGCTCAATAGCCAGCCGATGGGCTTTTATCAACCGGCGCAAATTGTAATTGATGCCCGCAAACATGGCGTGGAAGTACGTCCTGTGGATATTAACTATTCTACCTGGGATAATTTACTGGAAGAACGGACAGGAAAATACTGTCCGTTGCGTTTGGGATTCCGGGAAATAAAAGGAATGAACGAAACCGATATACAAACGTTGCTTGCTGCAAGGGGCAATGGTTTCAAGCATGTATATCAACTGTATGATGCCGGCGTTTCTTTAGATGCGCTGGAGCGATTGGCTGATGCAGATGCATTCCGTTCTGTAGGACTCGACAGACGACAGGCTTTGTGGCAGGTAGCCGCGCTGAAAGACCGTCCGGTAGGCATGTACAAAGGACAACAACCAGAGGCGGAACAAAAAGTGGTACTCCCAGAAATGACGCTTGCAGAACATGTGATACAGGATTATGCCAGCACTACGTTATCGCTGAAAGCGCACCCGGTAAGCTTTGCACGCGAGCGACTCACTTTGCTGGGTGCTGTGCCTATTGATATGCTGAACTACTATAAAGATGGTGATTCTATTTCAATTGCAGGGCTGCCTTTAGTGCGTCAACGACCAGGAACCGCCACAGGCATTTGTTTCATCACGATTGAAGATGAAACCGGATTTGCAAACCTGGTAGTGTTTGAAAAATTCTTTGAAAAATATCGTAAAGAAATTCTGCGCTCACACTTGCTGATGGTAGAAGGCAAAGTACAGCGGGAAGGGGAAGTCACACACATTATTGTGCGGCGCTGCCGCAATGTATCGGTATTGTTGGATGAAATGGTAGCGAGCGAAGAAAAAGATCAGTCTGCCTCTACCAGCCGGAAGAAAAAAGCGCAAAGCGATGTGGTGCAGGGTGAAATTTTTCCGGGCGGAAGAAATTTCAAATAGAACTAGTGATTTGGCAAATGACATGCTGCACTCGTATTACATTCTGTCAGGTCTGTACACGATCACAATGCTCGTGGGTAGTAGCAATTCAAAGCACTAAAGCTTGGCAGCACAGGTTGCAACAAGTCAGGATTATAGCGGCTCGTTAAAAAACTGCCAGACGATCCAAAGTCGTCCGACTGTTTGCGTAATGATTTTCACAAAAAAGCCCGATACTAGAAAGTACCAGGCCTGTGCAAAAATTGCTCTTTACTTACTCACTATTTTCTTCGCGATGAATCTCTATACATCCGGATCTTTATTTCGCGATCGCAACTTCTTGTCCGTTTCTTTTTACGACGATCGTAGTAGCACCATCGAGCAATTCATTGAGTTTGCCGGGCAAATCACATTCCGAAACCGGCAAATCAGCCAGTACCGTACTGTTGATGCGAACTACTTCATCTGCACTGCGCAGACCTTTTGCGTAGAAAGAGGATTTTGTTTCTACAAGGCCAATCACAAATTTTCGTTCATCGGCAAGATGTCTGATCCGGACATCATTTTGGGTCGGGGCTGGCGTTGGCAACGGATAAAAGAAATAAATGTCTTTTTTATTCCAGTCGATTACTACTTTTTCATATTGACGGGCAAACTTGAGGCCTACATTACAGGAGTTTTTTGAAGCAGGCTGGATCGTAAGACTATTGGCAGAAAAACTGTCTTTATCGGAACCGAACGCCGCGTTGGGCCACTCGTAAACCATACTATGTTGTTTCATTACTCCGTTTACATTGGCCATTGCTGCGTAAGCTTCGTAGGTTTTTATATCAGCTTCCGCAGTAATTTTATGAAATGTATTTTTCGTACTATCTACCGTCAGCATCACATTACCCGTAAAGCCAGTATCGAAAATGCCATTATATTCCTCGCCATTTACTACAATAGAGCAATAAGGATTTTGCTGAAATGGCAATGCCATAAATGAAAGCTTACCACTGTACCGGCCCAGTTGACCATAATCGTATGCATTTTTCTGCGTGAGGGTAAGCGTGCCGTTTTTAAAATCGATCGTTACCACAAATTTGCTCAGCACATTACTACCGATAAGACCTCCCGCATCTGCACAATTAAACGAAGAAACAGCCACATTATCGATGCTCACGTGTTTTTGTTTTACCTGTATATCGCCAAAACTAAATACAACGGGTTCCGCGGTCATCTGCATCTGTTTTTGCTTGCCGCTTTCGCCCAGTGCTACCTGGTTCACGCTGATCGTTTCTGTTTTCCATCCTTTGCCAGAAGCGAAACCGGAAGTGAAAGAGGTTGAAGCGCCCGTATCGAAAATGAACTTTTTCTTTTCTGGCTTGCCGTTGCCTACCTGCACGCCTACTTCTGCCACAATCCAACCAGACTCGATCGTAAACGGAATAGTAGCGCTGACCGGTTTTTTAGAAACTACTTCACAACTGGTGATTTTATTGACGATTAAAATATTTTGTACAATACCTGCCCGGGCGATGGTAAATACAAGGATGGCCGCGAGCAAAAGAAAGATTGCCTTTTTCATCGTTATCGTTTTTTTGTTAGGTGATTGCTTCATTGCATTTGTTTCAACAAAAAAACGAAGAGAACGGGCATGCCCGGAGCAGTTTTAGATAAATTGAACCGAAGCTTCGACCAGTAGCGCCAACCATTCGTCCAGTCAGTTATCGACGATTTCAGGCATTTCGTCGAACAAAGATTAAGGCATAATACCCAAATCAGCGCCCGAAGCAAGGTCATATAATAAAGCCGCAGACAATGCTGCGGCTTGTTACCAGGTGTATTATTTTCCGATGAGAAATATGAAATGTGGCTTTAAGCGCTACGCCTTAGACCTTTTATTGTCAGCACCCGAAACTGCTAACAGCAAGAGTTCACGATAAGTATTGCTGACCGGGATCTGATGTTTGCCGATATGTACAATCGTGCCTTCAATAGCTTGTATGGCCTCCAGCGAGACGATATACGATTTATGAATGCGCATAAACCGGCTGGATGGCAATTGATCTTCCATACCCTTCATTGTTTGATGGATCACAATTGGAGTACCGCTTTTAAGTTGCATTTTCAGATAATCTTTCATCCCCTCTATAAAAAGGATATCGGTGAAACTGACCTTCACCAGCTTGTTATCTGCTTTTACAAAAAAATAGTCTTTCTCTGGCGGCACAACCTTAAGACTATCTGTTAGAGACTCCGGCGCAAGCGCGGGTTTTGTATCCTGTATCATCCCGGTTGTTTGCTTCAGTCTCGAGAAAACTTTATCGACAGCTTTAGAAAAACGCTGAAACGAAATTGGCTTCAGGAGATAATCTACCGCATCCAGCTCAAAACCATCTACCGCATACTCTGGATAGGCCGTTGTAAAAACCACCGCAGGCGGCTCTTTGAGCGAGCTGAGAAAATTAAGCCCGCTGATAACCGGCATATTGATATCAAGGAATACCAGGTCGATCTGATGTTTGTGCAAAGCTTCGAACGCCTCCATTGCATTATTGCAGACCTGCACTACGCGCAGCGAAGGTATCCTGGCCACATGCGTCTGCAGTACCTCCTGAGCCAGCGGCTCATCATCCACGATCAGGCAGCTTAAAGTGATGTTATCGGTGTGCATATATTGATACGGCGGTTATTTTCTTCCTGCTCTATTGTAAATGTACAATCCATATTAAATATTGCGGCCAGTGATTCCTCCAAATTCAGGAGCACCTGCGGCGTAGCCGGATTGCCGGTATTTAGCTCTGCAGTGATTTCCAGCCGCGTTTCACCGATCAGCAAATAAAACAGCAGCGACCATTCGCTGCGGCCATCAAACGTAGCAAACAATGATTCGGCTATATTAATAAGCGTAAACGCCGGAAGCGCTTTACCGGCAGGATCACCAACAACAGCCAGTTCACATTGTTCACCATCAGCCATTACTGATTTCTGGAAACGGAATAATTGCTGCAATTGCTCCAATTCTTCCAACAGGGAAATTTTGCTCTTATTAAGATATAAGCGGTAACGCAGTATATCCGAAAAACCGACCAGCGCATCCGGCGCAACCGGGCTTTGTTGTCCGGCGAGCACCGCAATGCCATCCAGCGAGCGCATTATAAAATCAGGCTGCATCCGGGTGCGCAACAATAAACGCTCAGCGGCAAGACGGGTAACGATCTCCGAATTTACCGACCGGTAAGTACCAATGCCCTCCGCCAGTTCCATCAAATACAAGACAAAAGACAATATGAAAAATGTACTTAAGGAATTACTGATTAAAGCCTCCGTATAATTGCTCCATTTTAATTCGTCCGCTTCACGAAATGCTTGTGGCATCAACAGGTCGGCGAAATGACGGATCAGGAGATTAACAGCGGGCAACGCAAGCAATGCAATGGCTAATATCAACCAAAAGCTGCGATACTTTCCCTGCTTAAAATATCCTGGCACGAGATAGCGGCAATAGCAGAAATACCCGAGCATGTATAAACCTTGCCCAAACACGATATTGTACAGTACATAACCGATTCCTGAAGGACCATTCGGCTTATCAAAGGAAGAGAACAGGCAAATGCACAGCCAGATAAACAGGTGCACGATCCAACGTCCGCTCTTGAAATAAACGAGGCGGTTTTTATCGTCCAGTTCTTTTTTTACATAATCCTGTATCATGACAAAAATCTTTAAGCTAACACTAATCGAAGCCGGCTGGTATACGAACGTTCGGTTTCCACAACATTCAATTCATGTTTACCCGGGTACAAAATCTGCAACCGGCGCGCCACGTTCGTATTGCCGATACCACCTACGCTTTTTACGGCGAGTGCATTTGCATCCTGCAATAGTTGTTTGGTATTATGCACTTCAAACAACAGTTGATTGTCGTTCACAGAAAGATGGATCGTAACATCAGCATGACCAACACCGCCTTTTACACCGTGTTTAAAAGCATTCTCCACAAAATTGATCAACAACAAGGGCGCCAGTTTTATGCCCTGTATTTCACCCTCGGCCTGAAAACTAATCGTTGCCTCCGTCTTCCGTATCCGTAATTGCTCCAGGCTAATGTAATTTTTAATGAAAGCGATCTCGTCATCCAGCAATACCTGCTCTTGCGTACAATCGTAGAGCATATAATGCAGCAAAGATTTAAGCCGGCTGATAACCGCTACTGCAGCCTGGTCCTGCCGTAGTACCAGCAGGTAAATATTATTGAGGGTATTAAAAAGAAAATGGGGATTGATCTGTTGCTGCAACAATGCCAGCTCCGCCTTCAATTTATCGGCCATGGCGGCTTCGTACATATTCAGTCCCTTTTGCTGATCGTAGAGATCGATAAAGTAATAAGCCGCAAAAAAACACCAGGCAGTCATTACCATTTGCCCCAGCGAATAACCCAGTATAAGTCCCGGCTGCTGTTGAAATATCTCCGGAATATCGTGCAGATGCAAATGGTAATAATGCGCTCTTATTTTGAACAGTATCGCCCACCAAAGTATCGTATCAATCAGTATGCCCCAGAAAATCGGGTGCAGCTTTTTCCAAAACCGGCATAAGGGACCAATCAATAAAAGAAAAGTATAGCTAAACCCCGCGCTGCAAGCCATCAGCGACAGAAAATACGCCGAAAACGGTCGATCGAAACCATCCAGCCCGGTTAACTGGATCAGCGTACCCGTCACCACCCAGAGCACCAGGTGCAGCAACCAGCGCCACCCGGAAAACATAGACTTTGCGTTCCATGCCAACTCCTCCTTGTAAGTGCCTGGTAAATGATTGGATAGCGTCTGTGCCTGATTCATCCTTAAAAATAATGGCAAATACGCTGCCCACCACCTGTTTTCGACGGCATTGGCTATATTTCGACGAAATGTGGTTTTGACCCGACGAAATGATTCGCTGGGGACGGCAATTATTATGCTGCGTTTCCTCACAGCCTTTATTATTACCTATTTTTGATTTATGCCATCCGGAAATGTAAACGTAAAAGACCTGCGTGAACTGTATGAACTAATGAACTTGCCGCTCGACCCGGTCGATGCGTCATCCGGGTTTACCATTCATTTTCTGCAAGATACTTTTAAAAATCTGCCGTTTACTTCAGTCCCCTTCCGGCCCAACTATTTCAGTTTCCTATTCATCAAAGACGCCTTCGGCAAATACACGATCGACGATCAGTGTTTTACTGTGGCGCCTGGAACGGTGTATTTTACCAATCCGGGCAACTACCGGGTTTTTGAATGGCACCGTATTAAGGATACCTGCCTGATTACCTTTAACGAGGCTTATCTCAAAGAATATGTGCACGAAGATGTGTACCGCGATTTTTCTTTTCTGCTTACGGAAACAGTAGAACCGCGCACGCTGAAACCGGAGCAGTTTGCCATTATTGAAGAGCTGTACCGCCAGATATACCGGGAACATCTGGGACAGTCTCCTTATAAGAATAAGATTATCGGCAGCCTGGCGGTAACATTGCTGTTGAAAATAAAAGAATACTTTTTTCAGGATTACAACCCGATTTATGAAGGCAACCGGAGCTCACAAATCGTAAAGACTTTTAAACGCAACCTGGAACAACATTTCCGCGACCTTACCGGCGGAAAAACAACGATACCGCTGCGGGTGCAGGATTATGCCGAGCAGCAATTTCTGCACGTCAACTACCTGTCAAGCGTTATCAGCAGCAAAACCGGGAAGTCGGTAAGCGCATGGATCGCAGATAAAACAATTGCCGCCGCCAAAGTGATGCTGCAGGACCCTGCGATCAGCATCAAGGAAATAGCTGGCAGACTAGGATTCCTGGAAGCGCCGCATTTCAGTAATTATTTCAAAAAACATACTGGAACAAGTCCGGGAGCATATAGAAAAACCAAACCTTAACCCCAACCACTGAAGGGGGAGTTCCAGCGAACATGAGTGCTTACATTCAGCACCCTTATCAAATTTTCCATTACCGCATTATAAAGCGTATTCTTAGAAATTTGCAAGTCTTGCTATAATTCTTGTACGTAACAGGCCCTGTGTCTGAGCCAACTTTGTGTTATCAAAACAAACGGTAAAAAACAAAGTTTATGAAAAAGCTCAGTCAAAAAGTAATCCTCGTAACAGGCGCATCCAGAGGTATCGGCGCTACGATTGCAAAAGCATTGGCAAAGGAAGGTGCAAAGGTTATTGTGAACTATGCAGGCAGTAAAAATGCTGCGAAAGAAGTGGTTGCCGATATTAAAAGTACCGGTGGCGATGCAATCGCATTACAGGCAGATGTTACCAAGCCTGCCGATGTAAAAGCGCTGTTCGATAATGCTATCGCACATTACGGCCGGATCGACGTACTGATCAACAATGCCGGCATTATGATCACCAAATTGCTGAAAGATACTACTGACGAAGATTTCGATCGCCATTTCGCTATCAATGTAAAAGGAACTTTTAATACCATGCGTGAATCGGCCGACAGGCTTGCCGACAACGGCACGATCCTGAACCTTTCCACTTCTGTCAACCGGATGATGTTGCCTGGCTATAGCACTTATGTGGCTACTAAATCAGCAGTAGAACAACTGACCCGTGTTTTCGCCAAAGAAGTCGGCAGCCGGGGCATCAATGTCAACTCTGTTTCGCCCGGCCCTACCAATACCGAATTATTTACCAATGGCAAGTCACAGGAAACCATTGACCGGATTGCTGCATTCTCCGCATTTAACCGTATCGGAGAACCAGATGACATTGCCAAAGTAGTGGTGTTCCTGGCCAGCGATGATGCTAAATGGATCTCTGCACAGAACATAGGAGTAAACGGCGCAATGGCGTGATTACGTTAATGCGTTGACAGGGTACAAGGAACAATCTTCAATAAGAAATCTTCAATAAAAAATGAACAGTCTAAAAAATAAAACCGCTTTAATTACAGGCTCTGCAAGAGGTTTGGGAAAAGCAATCGCAGAACGCTACGCCGCACTGGGCGCCAATATCGTCATCAATTATTCTCGCGACAAAGCTTCGGCCGAAGAAGTGGTCACCAACATCAAAGCGATGGGAGCAAATGTGATTGCCGTGCAGGCCGACGTGAGCAAAGTAGCGGATATTCGCCGTCTGTTTGAGGAAGCACGTAGTGCCTTTGGAAGCATCGATATTGTGGTAGCAAACGCCGGGATAGAAATGGTAGAAACACCAGCAACCGAGTTTACGGAAGAACAGTTTGACCGCTTATTTTCCATTAATACCAAAGGCGCTTATTTTACCATGCAGGAAGCTGCACGTACCGTTGCCGATAACGGCCGGATCATTTATATCGCATCCAGTACTACGGCATTTCCCGTTCCCGGAATGGCCGTTTATGGCGGCAGTAAAACAACACCAAGATATATGGTCGACGTGTTGTCGAAAGAGATTGGGCACCGAGGCGTTACCGTCAATTCTATTATACCTTTTGCCGTAGACCACTCCGGTATTTTTGCCGAAGCAGGAAGTTATCCCGAACTTAGAAAATCGCTCATCGATAGCTGCCCGATGGGCAGACTGGCGGAAGTAGAAGATGTGGCGAATATCGCGGAGTTCTTTGCGAGTGATCTCTCCTCTTTCGTAAACGGGCAGCATTTGTTGGTCAATGGTGGCGCTACGCAATAATACTATTATGAAAGAACGTATCACCTTTTTGCAATTATCCTGCAATGTTCTTTTCTAAAAACTAAAGCCGCTTGATGCGGCTTTAGAAGTAGATGTGCATTTATTGGATCAGCAATTTTAAATTATCGGCGGGCTTACCCGGCGCTGAAACCTGAACAATATACAAGCCCGGTGGCAGATTGCCAGGAGTGATCAGTTCATCAGTTCTCGTCGCGGTCTGTTCATATACCGTTTGTCCTACCGCATTCACCATTTTTATAGTACTGCCGATCAATACATTTTTCAACTGAAAAGATCCGGTTGTAGGATTCGGGAAAATATGCACAGGTTGTTTCGCGGTAAGTTGGGCCACAGCAGATGGCGTTACAGGTGCTTTATAATTACAGGGCGCATCAGGGGTGATGTTATCGAGACCATCGCTATTTAATTTGCAAAGCCACATTTCAAAATTACCGTGGTTAGTACCGGTAACATCGCCACTAACCTGGCTGGCCAGACAAGTAAATGCGTAACCACCATCGCAGGTAACAATACCGGCACCTGTATTATCAGCCAGATTGCTGCCCATTCTCTTTTTCCACACGACACTTCCGTTTGAGTCCAGTCGCAAAAGGCCGTTATCTACCAATGCGCCCGGCTTTGCAAAAGTGCCATCACTCGATGTTATATAGCCATTGATAAACACGCCGCCATCATTGGTTACTGCCAGGCTAAACAGATTATCAAACTGTGAACCGCCGAAAGTACGCGTCCAAACGGTATCACCGCTATTGTTTAGCTTCATTACCCAGTAGTCGCCGCCACCGGTAGTGCCATGTACATGCACGCCATCTACACTTGCATAGCCCGCTACGATATACCCATTGGCTACTTTGCCGATATTGGTCAAGGCCTGTGCACCGCTTGTGCCGTATTTTTTATACCAGACTGCATTGCCTGCACTGTCGGTGTTCAGCACAAATACATCGTTGGTGCCATAGGCCGGAGCTGTTGCATCACCGTCGGTTGAGGCTACGCTGCCAACAATCGTAAATCCGCCAGCGTCCGTCGCTGTTATACCGTATCCTTGCTCGCTGTTGCTGCCGCCCCAGAATTTTTGCCAGATGACATTACCTGTGATATCCTGCACTTTCAGGATCCACACATCGCCGCCACCCTTTACTCCTGTCACAGGGTCGGGGTAGCCGTTGTAGAAACCAGTGCACACCAGATTCCCATCTTTGGCCAATGCCATATCATAAATCGAGGTGTTTAAAGCCGGCTGTTTGTACCCTTTAGCGTTGATAATAGCGCCGGTATTTTTGTTGATCCAAAAAAGGAATCCACTGATTGTAGGGATATTTGCAAAATCATGGTTGACGTTGTTAAATGTTTCTCCGGCAATCACATAAGCGCTATCTGTTTCTATAATTTTCCGCAGTACCTCAGTACCTTGATTGTTTAACACTTTTGTCCATTGAATGCTGCCGAGGGAATCGGTTTTCACCAAAAAGATATCGTATTGGTTGGCGGTGGTGTCCGATCCGGGCACAACGATATCACCATCGGTAGAATTAGTATATCCCCCGATCAGAAAGCCTTTGTCGCGAGTCTGAATCAAATATTGTCCAATGTCATCGTGGCTGCCGCCGTAAGTTTTGGAGAAATCGATACCAGGTCCTGTGCCCTGTGCAATACCATTATTGCTCGTAAATAATAATGAGAGAAATACCAGGATAAGTTTGTTCATAAGTATGGTTTGGTCTAAAAAGGAAAGTGTTCATATAGACCACCAATAATTGATAAAGGTTGGAACAGAAACAGATAGCGTTGCGCAACGTCTATGAGCTGTGCACAAAAGAACAAAACAAAAGCCGCTCGTTGAGCGGCTTTCAAAACATTTATAATTCGTATTTAGTGTTTTATTGTTTCACAATTTTCAGCACACCACGCTGGCCGTTGGCATCTGTGAGTTGCAATAAATAAATACCCGCAGTAAGATTGCTTGTATTAATTACGGTACGAGGCGCGATGAGTTCCTGCTGTGTTACGACACGACCGTCTATCGTCATGATGGCAGCATGATATTTGGCAGGTGTTTCAATGGTGAGCTGATCCTGTACCGGGTTCGGATATACCGATACATTTGCCAGTGCATTGACATTAGTAACACCCGTAGTCACCTGAATCTGACGACAGGTATCCTTATGACCACAACTGTTGTAAACGGTCAGGCAGGCAGTGTACGTACCGGAAGCGGCGTACTGATGCGAAGGACTTTGCTGATTGCTGCTGCTGCCATCGCCAAACGTCCAGCGAACGCTATCTACCGGCGTAGTACCGCCATAGGTAAACTGAACCGTCGTGGCGGTCGTGTTATAACCAAAAGCCGCAACAGGTAAGGTACAGCCGCAATTATTGAACCCGTATTTAGCCACAAACCAGTCAGTATAACCACCGATCTTTTCGATGGTATCATGATTGATATACATTAAAGCAGTGAGTTCACCACCGACGTACACATTGCCATGATTATCCGCGGTGGCTGCATCTGCAAATTCATCCGAGCCAAAATTAGACGCGATAGAATCCATACCGGTTACCGTACCGTTTTGTGCATTAAAGCGAACTACAAAATAGTCGTAGCCCTGGTTCCAGGTATGATTGAGTATCTTGCTATAGCCCGACCAGGATAAACTTCCGGGATAAGTACCAAACATCACCGCTTCACCGGAAGCGTTTAATACGATACCACTTCCACTTGTTCCGCCGTTACAATCTCCCTCTCTGGCCCAGATATTGGAACCGCTGCTATCGATAGCAAACGCTATCGGCACACCACTTCCATTGCCCGTTGTTACCGTAAACCCATTAAATTGATTGCCTGTATAACCATATCCACAGACATACACGCTACCTGCATCGTCAACATCTATCTGTCCGACTATCGCTGGACTGCCCACGGTACTTTGTTTTACCCAGCGCAGATTGCCCTGTGCATTAAAACGTATAACATAAGCCGTTTGTGCCACTGTTGTAGAACCCACAATCAATGTATCATGGGCATACAAAGGATCTAGCCAGCCGGCTACATAAAAACTACCATCTTTATGATTCCGTTTCATACGTGTATGCAATATAGAAGAACCCCGAAACACCAAAGGCACAGGAACGCCATCCACAAAATTGCCAGCGGCGTTATAATGCAGCATGTACACACCTGCCTGATTAACGACAAAACTACCGTTAGCATAGCTACCTGGCCCGAGTATGCTCAGCAGATAACTATTTCCCGTGGCGTCCATATCGGCATCAATAATCGTGGTATTGCCATACGAAAAAATACCAACCGTATCCGATTGAGGGAAACGCAGCCATTGATAAGCCCCGGCCGTATCATACTTCATCAGGAAAATATTTCTGAACGTAGCACTGATCATAGTATCGGCATCAAAATGAATAGGACCGTATTGTTGAAAGCCCGACATATTTCCTGACACGTACACACCGTTTAAGGTATCTGTTTTTAATGCAATGCCAAGGCAGCCAGAATTACTACCGATCACTTTCGACCAACGGTAATGACCATCACAGCCCCAGCTCGACAAAATTATATTTGAACCGCCCCAACCATTGAGCGCATGATTATCGACATTGATAGAAGGTGGCCAGCCGTTTGCTAATACATAAACATTCCCGGCCTTGTCCGTCGCCATATTTTTTATGAACTCCGGAACATATTGTGGCTCTCCTGTTCCTCCGCCTCTTTTCCCCCAGAGCCAGCTTTGGGCATTCGATTGATTTGGGTTAATCAGCATAGTGAGCAACAACAACAATGCTGCGCCCATTTGTTTGGATAATTGTGTATTCATAGTTCTGAGATTAGGCTATTCAAATTACAAAAAAAGAACATAGCGGCAATGCCGCTATGTTCTCAAAAAAGCATCATTAATGCGTTACAGAAAGCTTGCGCATTTGCAGCACATCGCCATCACGACGCATTACTACGAGGTATACGCCCGCAGCAAAATCATCGACCGGCATTGTCCAACTGCCGTTCAGATCTGTTGTTACATGGCTTACCAGTAGTTTACCCATCATGTCAAATACTTCCAGCCGGTTTTCATGACCTTCGGCAGGGAACAGATAATCGATCCTTACCTGTGTCTGTGCCGGGTTTGGCACCAGGGTCATGTCTGCGCCAGTACTTGTCAGAACCGGTACTTCTTCAGCTCCGGCCAAACGGTAAGGACCTGTTTTACAAGGGCCGTCGTTGTAGAACATCGTGTCGCTGGTTACTGTACAATAGCCATTATACAACGTCAGGTTGTAGAAGCCGGATGCTGTAATCGTGTAATTGGCTACCACAGAATTTATACCGCTTAATGTTGGCGCACCATTCAGTGAGTAGTTCCATTTATTGAATACAGGCAATGGGCCGACGATAAATGGTTCTTTGCCCTGCAGTTTACAGAAGCAGCCCGTAGGGAAGATCCACATATACACATTCGGATCTTTTGGCGTAGCAATACTGTTGCGGCTGATACAACCATACTGATCGGTAAAGGTTACCTGGTATGGTCCACCGGCAAAAGTAGTCACAGTAGCGCCCGTCAACCCGTTGTTCCAGTTATAAGTACCCGTTACGCCGGTATTAGCGGAGAGCTGTACCACATATGGCGTACAAGAAGGAATATTGAAGGAAACGGACGGTGTAGGCGGCAATGAATGCACTGTTACTACAAATGTTGCGCTGGTATTACTACAAGTACCGCCACCAGGTTTTGGCACGCTTACTACTACTGAATAGTTGTAGGTGGTAGCAGCAAATTGTGTCTGGTTAAGTGTAGCTTGCGTAGCACCGCTGATCGGTGAGCTGTTAAGATACCATTGATAAGTAATACCAGGAATATTGCCTGCATATGCACTCAACACAAAGTTGTTGCCCGCACACTGATCCTGGTTACCGCTGATCACTGCCGGAGGTGGTACAGTGAAGTTAACGGTATCTAATTTGGTTTTCTCTACGCAACCGAAATTATCAACACCATATACCCAATAGCCACCAGGATTGTACACATAGGTGTTTGATGATCCGTTGGTGTACAAAGGCGTGCTACCCATGTACCAGGTGTACTGTGTAGGATAAGTATTACCAAATGCAGGCGGTTGATATTGTAACTGGATGGCACTACCCAGACATGCACTCGCCGGACTGTTGGTCAGGTTCGCGTCAGTGGTACCCATTGTACTTACAATTACATTAACCGGATGTGATACCGAACTCACACAACCGAACCTGTTGGTGACCGTGAGTATTACATTTTTGGTTGTTGGAACCGGCGCACTATACACACGGAACGGATTTTTCTGACTATTCGTCGAGACATCGTTAAAATCCCAGAGGTAGTTAAGTCCTGTACTTGGTACGCTCGTGTTGTTGAATTGAACGGCTACCCAGTTAAGACAAGCTGGCATTGGCGTAGATACAAAGAACGCTGCATTCGGTAATGAATCCAGGTTTACGTTATCTGTCACCGTACAGATCGGATAGCTACCGCTATAGATCTCCTGTTTCAGCGTATGTGGACCAGGTGCTGCATTTACCGTAATACTTGTTGCTGATGTACCCGTACCACCCGCAATAGGGCTACCATCCAGATAGTAATTGTGCAGGATAGAAGTACCTGGGTAAATATTGGAATGATCCAGCAACGTCAGCTGATAGCTTCCGCCCACGCAGGTTACAGAATGCAACAGTCCTGCAATGTAAGGAACGATCTGGCTGGTCTGCGCCACAACGCTACAAGTATCGCCGGCGTTGTTGACATAGTTGATCGAATACGTGTACACATAGTTACCTGCCACAGTATAATCTGCATCTGAGCTGGTTGGCGTATTCACCACACCTATTGCTCCCGGAGGCACCGACCATGCCGGATTGAAACCGCCAGTAGTGCTGGCCGTGATATGCACGTGGCCGCAAGCGGTAAGCGACGGTGTCAGCGTAATTGTAGGCGGTGTGCCAGGACCACAAGGTGTAGGGCAGGATTGTACCACATTCACCGTATTTGATTGTCCGTGACAGCCGTTCGAGTTGAATACAATTACATAATAACTACCAAAGTTGGTTACAAAATTGGTTGGCCCTGTAGATCCTGCATTGCTCCATTGATAAGCGGTAGTAGAACCGAAGCCGGTTGTTACAGTCGCTGTCAGCGCATCAGAGAATGGCGTGCTGCAATGGTAAATAGGACCGTCAGGAGAGATATGCGCTACCGGTACCGGTTTTACCCAAACAGGAGCACCCGCAGCCGTAGCTGTTACCGAGCATCCGTTAGGACTGGTCAGCGTGATATTCGTGCTGAAATTAGCAACGGTATTGCTGCCTGTTGTATTGTACACATGTGTCTGAACAGGGAAGCCTGAGCTGGAAGTACTACCGTCACCGAAATCCCAGAGCACAGAGGCATAGCTGCCTATAGTCTGAGTGCTGGATACAGTAAATGTTACCAGGTCGCCGCTACAGATCGTATCCTTATCGCGTGTTAACGTCAGGTTAGGAATACCTCTTACATACACGTCAAATGTATCGGTGTAAACATTGAAACATTTGCGCATGGTCACGATCAGCTTGGCTGGGCCAGGCGTGTTATTCCAGAGCGCTGTTACGTTTGGCGTATTATTTCCGGCGCTGATACTACCCATAGTGGTAGATTGGATCGTCCAGTCATAAGTATCGCCATTCGCATAGTTCACAGTATAATTCTGGAAGGTGCTTGCACAAACGGTATCCGGACCTGAGATCTGGATAGAAGTCACAGGTGCCTGAATCGTTTTCGTCAACGGCGCAGATACGCAATGCGCATCATCGGTAGTTACCCGCACTACGGAAATAGTGTAGGGCGCCGGACCAGTAAAGGTGGCATAAGTTGAGCTACCGGTAAGACCATTTACAGAACCGGAAGATACTGACCATTGGAAGATCGTACCTGGTTCATCGGCGGTAGCAGTGTACTGGGTTGGCACACCCGCACATGCTACAGAAGGACCTGTCAAAGCCGCTGGTACACTTGGCAACGGATTTACTTTGATCGTAATCGGATCCGGAGAACAGAATGCACCATATGCATACAACTGGTAAGTACCTACCTGATCAAACAACGGGTTGATGGAAAGTCCGGAGTATGGAACAGTTGCACCGTTTGGTTTGGTCAATGTCCAGTTGGCAGCACCGGTACCGGCAATGGTATAGTTTGCGGTTGTATTCAAACATACCAGTTTAGGACCGTTAACGGCTACCGGTGGTTGTACCGTGATATTGAATGTTGCGGTACCACCACAACCGAGCATGGTATTTACATAATTGCAGGTCAGCGTATAAGTACCGGGAACACTGTTGGTGTTTACGGCAATTTCGTTACGCTGATCAGTCAGTGACAGTGTTGGACCACCGCTGGTAATTGTCCAGTTGAACTGAGTGGTTGGCCATTCCGGCAGGCGATATACGTACTGCTTGTTCGGGCAAACAACTGCCTGTCCGTCAATCACAGCAGTAGGCGTGATCACCGGCACTTTTACAGTAGTAATGCCACCACATGGCACACCACAAGTGGTATTGTCATAAACGATATAGCCGAAGCCGGATGAAGTACCGTTCCATTTCACATCAGCCGCACCTGCTGTTGCTGTTGTGATAGTACCACCGATTGCGCTCCAGCTGGTTGGCTTACAAGGGAAATTAACCGTATAATGTCCCGTTTCTCCTGCGCATACCACGCGCGGACAAAGGATCGTAACGCCTACTTTAGGATTTACGGTAACGGTAAATTTGTTAAACGTGCTGGAGCAGCCGCAGGCATTGGTTACTGTCAGTTTTACGACAAACGTACCTGGGTGTGTGTACTGGTGTGTTACCGGGTTGCCTGAAGAACCAGGACCAGTGCCTAATTGTACACCATCGCCAAAGTCCCATAACCATGTTACGATTGGAGAACCGGAAGAAGCAGTAGATCGGTCCACAAAGACAACTTCACCGTTCAGACAAATGTTGATCTTGTTGGTTGTAGAATCCGGCATCGCATAGAATCTGGCAGTAGGCGTCTGTTGAATATCGATACACATTGTTCTGGAACCTACGCAGCCGGCCGAAGAAGTTTCGGTAACAGTTACCGAACCCTGACCCGGAGGGCCCCATACTACGGTACAGGTATTGCCGGAAGGAGTTACACTCACAGCCCCCGAAGCAGACCATGCATAGGTACTGCCGGAACCGCCGGTAGCGGTGTACACAACCGTACTGTTCGCACATACTTTCATACATGCGCTGGTATCATTGAAATCTGGATTACGTTGTTTGTCGGTCGAATCAACTAAAGGTTGGCATGCAAGACGTGTGGTGGTCGTGATAAATGGTGTAGGAAGCGGGTTGACAGTGACTGGTAAAGATCCGGTTGAAACCACGGCATTGTTGGAATCGGTGACAGTAACGACAACAGTTCCGGAGCCTGCTGCGCCCCATGCTACTGTTGCTGATCCATTGGTTGACCCTGTAACGTTCCCTAGCGGACCGGCTGACCAGTGATACTGGTACAAAGGATTGACAGTGACTGTGTAGGTGGCGGTGCTGCCTTTGCAGACCGATGTGGCTCCCGTTGGCGTTTGCCCTCTGGCCAGTAGGCCGATGACGAGCAACCACACCATCGTGATGACAGAGAATAGCTGTTGTTTTCTCATAGTTTTTCGATTGGTTTGGTTATAGATGAATAAATGCAAAAAAGATTTTTGCAACGCGTAGCGCAGTATCGTTGAGGAAAGATTGTTTTCATTGCTGGTTTATAGCTCGTATAGTTGCAGGATTGTTTGGATAGCACTGCTTACTATCGGCTAACGGGATGTAAAATTTTATAATTCGTCCGTCATTTCCTACAGGTAAAAAACGGAAATATGTCCGTTTTTTACCTGTACATAAAAAAAGAGCAGCCTTCGTTTTAGAATGACTGCTCTTTGATTTTTTGTTCTTTACGTTCTGTTATAACACCAGCTTTTCAAATAATTTCGCCAATGCGGTATCCGGATCATCACAAAAGCCCGGGTGAACTTTTGAAGTTTGTATTACGGTGCTGCGAGCCGCTGTAAGCCAGCGAAAACGCGATGCAACGTCGAGTTGAGCAATAGGACCGGCGGTTTTATCGCCCTTACAGATACGTTCAAATGCAACCAGATATTGCCTGAAATTTTCGGCATCTGCCAATTCACAAAGTGCTTGCAGTTTTGTTTCGCTTAATGAGAAAATCATTTTCAAAAATCTTTGCTGCCTGCAATACAACACTACTCCGACATTGAAAAATTCTTCACGTTCTACGCGCGGCACAATGCGGATAACGGCATACTCAAATAACTGTCTTCCTTGCATGCTGTGCTTCTTTTACAAATGTTTCGGATGTGCCTATCCTCCTAATCAAAAATTCGGCATAAACCGCTCTGCGGGCCTCAGCCGTTTCCTCTTCCGTTGTAAGCCAGTTATCGGGTATCTGCGCTACGATACCGTGTATTACTTCGGGCGTGAGTAATGTTCGGCATTCCTTATCTACCGCTTCCAGTTCGGAAGCCTGTGGCAATAACACATGGTCTTTCACCTGCACAAACGGTCGTTTCGCCTGCTCTTCCCAGTTTTGCCAGGAATGATGAAAATACAAGGATGCACCGTGATCGATGAGCCATAACTCATGATGCCACATCAGCATATTCGTATTGCGTGAAGTACGGTCTACATTCGTAAGCAGACAATCCAGCCACACTATCCTGGAGGCAAGTTTTGCATCTACTTTCGTAACGGCAGGATCATAAGTCACAGCCCCCGACAGGTAGTGTACCCCCAGATTCAATCCCACACTGGCTTTCAGCAGATCTTGTATTTCTTCGTCGGGCTCTGTACGGCCAAATCCTTCATCCAGGCAGGCAAATACCAGTTCAGGCACTTTAAGACCCAAGGCCCTCGCTACTTCCGCACCAATCAGGTCGGCTATCAAGGCTTTTACCCCCTGGCCGGCCCCGCGAAATTTTATGACGTACAGAAACCCGTCGTCGGCTTCTGCTATAGCCGGCAAGGAACCGCCTTCGCGCAATGGCGTTACATAGCGGATCACGTTTACCGTTCTGATCTGAGTATTATACATAAGCGGGCATAAAGGTCGATAAAAGAACGGATAGTTGATAAGGAGCAAGGAGGACCAACTGTGATGAAGCTTAAAGCTCGGTCAATGTCCATCATGACTGACAATAATAATTGTCTGTTACCAATCGCCCATTGACCACAAATTATATCAGTCCAGCGGCACCATTACCCAAACTACGTGGCAGTAAATATTTTGCTTACTGATGATCTGTCATCATTATGGTCGGGCTCCGCTTACTGACCGGCAGTGTGCTGCCCGACACATGATAGGACCACAGTGGTTTTCGGCGAGGCAACAATCAAAGACTGCACCGCTAACCTGGTCGATGGCCTGGGACCGCTGATAAGGACCGTCTTCATCGTAAGACGGCCTTTTTCTTATGGCGAAATCGTACGTCGCAAGGTTTAGAGCAGATTGGCATTGCCGCTTTTCGCCTTATTCAGCTTATAACCCACCGAGCACATTACGTATCTGCCAATGATATTTGATCGCTGCTGCAATAAATAATTCAGCTGACTCGTCTGGTAAATGGCCCTGTTCTGATTCAGCAGATCAAAGCATCTCAGGTTTAGACTGAGCCGGTTGTTTTTAAGCAAATACCGGGTCAGCTCTGCATTGCAAATAGGAATCGTTACGGCTTTATTAAAACCCTGAGCAGTGTAGTGTGTAATATCTGAGGTCAGCGAAATGTTCCAGTGCTTTTCTGGCCGGTAATTGCATCTGATAAAACCATTATAGTTATAGTAGACTGCATCGCGTGCTTTGTCTACCGAAAAACTGGCATTAGTCACCTCTGCTTTAATACCCCACCGGAGATCAACCTTATCACTGTTAAGATTACTAAAGCTGAGCGCAGCTTTGTGTGTAAATACATTATTGGTGTTGTTTACATTGTCGATAGGGGCAATGGATTTGTTCCAGGTTTCAGTGAGCTCCGCCGAGATTTTTATCCCAAGCTTGCGTATGGGTGTCGCATATGTTGCCTGCACGCTGGTATTTAGGGCATAAGGCGTATTTACAGCGGTCATCAGCTGACTCAGGTCAGGCATCGTTATCTGCGACCAGCCGATGCTATTCCTGACATAGCTGCCACTGGCCGTAACAAAGAACGAAGACATCGAAAATTGATCGAACATACTATAGTTAGCGAAGCCGGTATGGCGATACTCGGGCTTTAGATTAATATTGCCCTGCGTTACCATAAGTGGATTGCTGTAATCTGCCACGGGCATCATCTGCGCTACTTCTGGTGCCGAAGCGGCGACTGAATAATTCAGCATAACCGACCGTCCGTTTCTAAAATCATATCGCCAGTTCATCGATGGCAACAAATACCGGTAGCTCCTGTTATATAAACCATTGCCATTCAAAAATGGGGCGACAAGCATATTTTCCATTTTCAACGCTATTTGAAGCTGCGTTTTCTCCAGGTTCCTTTTTAGCTGCAGGCCTGCATTGGCGGTAATTACATTCCGGTAAAATCCAGGACTTAGCGAATCAACGCGTTCTCCGCCCGGTACGCCCTGCGTGCGGTTACTGGCTTGTTGCTCATATGCGCCGCCTGCATCGGGAACCAGGTATATGCTCTTCCCTAATGACCGGACCACAGACAGATCTGCTGCAGCCCTTGCGGTCACCTGCTCATTGTTTACATACTGCTGATCGGTGGCCTGCATCGCCGGAGTGAAATACTGAGTGGTATTATTCCAGTCTTTTTTGTCTTTCCGGTTCGAATAATCCGCATTGATCCTGGCCTCAAAAACGGGCCATTTATGGTTTATCTTCCGTATCCAATCAAGCGATCCGGACATAAACGTTTTGATGGAACGCTGATTCATATAACTGTTTAAAAAGTTTTCGGGCAGGCCACCGACGAATGTTTGCGTAGTACCAGTTTCCGCTGCTTCAGAATTGCCCAATTGTCCGCGCAAATTCATTGTGTACATGTTTTGCGAATCTACTTCATTGCGCCAGCGCAGCGATAAGTGATTAACAATATCATTGCTGTTTTGCAGGGAATGGAGTGTTCGTTCAAACGTATTACCTGGTACATAGTTTTGGGTAAGCGTATTCTGGTCCAGGAATTTCCGGATACCGTTGCCCATATAGCCAAACGTAAGCCTGTTGTGCGCCCTCGGCTCAATAGTATAGTTAAGAGCCGCCGCACCTGATGTTATAGCGCCGCTTACCGGCTTGCCATTATCAATGGGTAGATCCCTGTCCCGTACTACCTCCCCGCCGTTTTGCAACAGCGAGCCTACGCCGCCATTAAAATTGAGATAGTCTTTAAAACTAAAACCGAACTTGTTAACATTATTCAGCATCCCCAGACCGGCAAGTTGTTCGTTTCCACGAAACTTAAAAACTTTTGCATTGCCTTCATACCGTTCATTGCTGCCGACCCCCGCAGCTACATCACCGAAATAACTGCCTTTCGCGTTTTTCTTCAGCGAGAGATTAAGTGTTTGTTCCCTGTCGCCATCATCGATACCGGTAAACAGTGCGCCGTCAGATTTTTTCTCAAATGCCTGTACCTTATCAATGGCATTCGCAGGCAGATTTTTAGTAGCAAGCAGTGGGTCGTCATTAAAGAATTCCTTTCCATCAACCAGCACTTTTTTTACATTCTTTCCCATCGATTTTATGTTTCCATCCTTATCTACTTCAATTCCGGGAAGCTTTCTCAATAGATCTTCCACAACAGCATCTGGTTTCACTTTAAACGAAGAAGCATTGTACTCCAATGTATCACCTTTCACGCGCACCGGTACTCTTTCGCCAGAAATCACCACATCATTCAGTAGGTGGGCAGCTTTATTCGCTTCAACAGTAAAACTGCCCAGGTCATCGACTGTACTGTCGGTAACCATGAGATGGCGATACGCGGTATAATAACCCAGCGACGCAATTTGCAGCACATAAGCGCCATTGTTTACATGACTTATTACAAACCGTCCGTCAGCGTCTGTAATCCCAAATGCCACAAGCGTAGAATCCGCGGGTGCGAGGAGCGATACAGATATCGCGCTTAAAGGTCCTGAAGAATCGCTGACCTTTCCTTCCAGCCGGTGTGTACCGGCAAATGTCACGAAACGTGGTAACAAGAAAAAAAGTATCACTAAAAATAAACGTCGCATTGATTATTCCTTTAGTGTTCTCCAGGTCCGCCCATAATGATCACTCCACCGTTTTTTCCAAACTGTTTCAGCATTTCTTCTTTTTTCTTTGTTTCCATTTGCTGATATTCTGCACCGGTTACTTTTTTCCCTTTTACCGGCGCTTTAAGTTTTGCCAATACATCGTTATCTGCAGCGCTAACAGAGGTGGCCAGCATATGCATATCGCCATTCGCCATCGTCATTTCCAGGATCATGCCGGGGAGTCCGCCCAAAGCTTCGGGGCCACTGCTAACTGGTATAGACGTCGTAAACCAGGCAACGATTGTGTCACGTTCGTTCGCGGCAACTGCTTCCTGGCAAGGAAAGCCTATAACCGTTTTTTGCTGGCCGGTAATTTTCCATTTCAGAGTTGGCAGATCTTTACCGATCAGGAACAAACGCTGAAAAAAATCCTTCTGTTCTATTACTCTTTTTGCTTTCAGATCGGTATAAATAATATGGTCCGATTCACCCCCATCGCCGTGTATCATTATGCGGGTATTACCCGATTCATATTGCTCGGCCTGTTGCTTCTTTTTAGGGTTTTCGGCATAAAGCGAAGCCGCATCATTGAAGTACAACACTTTTTCAAATTGGCGTTCTTTTGGGAACCCTGCAGGAACATTACCCACCGAAAAGGTTTGCCTGTAGGTGATTACGCCCGATTTCTGCTGAGCGAATGCTGGCATTGAAACAGCGGCCAGCGCAAGTGTAGACAGTATTCTTTTCATCTTTATCTTTTTAAGAAGACAAAGCTACTGGCAAGCATTACCGCTGCGGGTTAACGACCACCCAATTGTGGTTAATTAAGGTTAATGACAGATGACCGCAACCTGTATATTTCCTTTTTTTGCCGTATATTAAAAACATTAAGTGTCGTACAGGAAACACATCAAACGAGCTCGCTTTATAGGAGCATTAATGATTGCAAGTGAGCTAATGCTCCTTGCGCTGGCCGTTACATGGTTCAAATCCCAGTACCGGGAAACAGAAAAGCAACTGGACGCTGATATCCGGAACATTTTCAATCGTACACAATCCAAAATAACGGACAGCTTGCTGGACAATGCGGTAATGAAAATCCTGAAAAGCGTGCCGACCAAACATGCGTTGCCAACCTTTAACCGAACGCAAATGGCGGGCAAAGAACTTTTAATATCCGGCCGCCGACCGGGTAAGCCGCTGAAACCCGGAGAGCTTATCATTGCCAGAAATCCGGCGGAAATAACGCCGCGCGACATACGGGATAGCGCCCTGCCGGAAGATCTGGTAAAAAAAGCAATGCGCATTACACTGCTGAAGCTAAACGATGAAAATAGCAGTGAGGGCACTTTGATCATTATCGATTCCCGCCTGTTGAAAACGGAATTTTCTGCGGCTTTAAAACGGGCCTATCCCCGCATAAATATCACCTGGAAAGAAAATACCGGCAGTAGCGACAAGCCGTTTCAGTACCATGCGACTAATAGTGGAACAGCAGCCGAACTGAATGGATACGGATACTATATTTTGCACCGTACTTGGCCGCAATTTGCTTTCGCCGTAGTGCTGGTAGTACTGACCATTGCAGCCTTTGTTTTAGCCTACCGGACCATAAAGCGTCAGCGGGCTTTCAGCATCCACAAAGACAGTTTCATCAATAACGTATCGCATGAGTTAAAAACTCCGGTAGCTGCTACGCAAGTGGCTTTGGAAGCAATGAAAACATATGGCGCGCTCCACGATCCTCTCCGGTCTGAAAAATATCTGAATATTGCCGTCTGGGAAATGAACCGTTTGCGGACATTGATCGACCGCGTAATCGATAATTTACAAGCAACCGACGGACGGCTGGTAGCCGAAAAAAAACCGACCGATATCCATCTGCTCCTTTGCGATGTAGTGCAGATGCTGCAACCGGTATTTACCGAAAAACAAGTAAACATCCATTGGGATGTGACAAACGCTACATTCATAGCCGATGCAGACACGGTACACCTGACCAATGCAATGTATAACCTGCTCGATAATGCTGCAAAATATGGCGGTACCCAAATTGAGATAACCATCCGGGATACGAATAACGCGATCGTGCTGACGATCTCGGATAACGGAACAGGCATCGCCAAAGAACATCAGCATAAAATATTCGACCAATTCTATCGTGTGCCGCAGGGCGATGTACACAATATAAAAGGCCACGGGCTTGGGCTTTCCTACACACATCATGTAGTGCAGATGCATGGCGGTCAGATAAAACTGGAAAGTGTAAAAGGAAAAGGCAGCCGATTCATTATTTCGATTCCGAAAAAAGCAACTAATGAGCTGTAAAATACTTTATATAGAAGACGAAGAACATCTGGCCTGTATTGTGAAAGAGACGATGGAACTAAAAGGGTACCTGGTATTGCATCGGAAAGAGGGCACAAAAATTATGGAATTAATCGCCGAGTTTAAGCCGGATATTTGCGTACTGGATGTGATGCTTCCTTACTCCGACGGATTTACGCTGGGATCAATGGTCCGGGCTGCTTATCCCCAGCTGCCCATTATTTTCCTTACGGCCAAAAGCCAGACTAAAGACGTCCTGGATGGATTTACCGCAGGTGGCACCGACTACATGAAAAAACCATTTAGTATGGAAGAACTAATAGCACGGATAGACAACCAGATGCGGATCATCAGGCAATCGGAGAAATTGCCGGGCACAAAGAATAAAATACAGCAAATGCAACTCGGCAGTTTTATTTATGCGCCGGAAAAACTCGAATTAAAAAACGGTGACCATATCATCAAGCTCTCCAGCAGAGAGGCGGAAATCCTCAATGTCTTCTGTACACATATCAATACTGTCGTGGACCGGAATAAACTGATGAATCTGGTCTGGGGCGATAACTCCTATTTCATCAGCAGGAACCTGGACGTTTATATCCGCAAACTTCGTGATCATCTTGCGGGCGGGCGAGGAGTAGAGATTATTACCTTAAAAGGAAAAGGATACCAGTTTTCTGTCGACAACTCACGGATCAGCGATTGATAGTCCCATTCTTCCCAAATGTCTTTCCACGAGCAATAATCCGAACCATGTACCAGCAGCAATATTAAATTGCATACTGGCAAAATATCGATCAAACAATGTTGGAACAATACAAAAACAAATTTCGCCTCAGCGATGAAAAATGGAACGAGTACCTGAGTTGTTTTCATCGGATGGAAGCGCCTGCCAAAACGATATTACTCGGCGAGGGAAAGGCGGCTAAAAAAATGTTCCTGATCGAAAAAGGCAGCATCCGGGCCTGGCTTAATAATAATGGCAAAGATATCACCGCGCAGTTTTTCTTCGAAAAGGAAGCTGTTGGCTCCATTGAAAGCTTCATAAAAAACATTCCGAGCCCCATTACCATCGAAACCATTGAGCCAAGCGTATTATGGTGGATCAGTAAAAATGATCTCAACCGGATACTGGCAGAGATCAAAGAAATGCCTCGCCTGCGGGATATGTTCATCGAACGGATTTTCGAGCGCACTTTCGACTATATGAAATTCTTCTTTTCATCGATCCGCGACACACCACAACAACGTTATCTCAACCTCATCAAAGACCGGCCGCAGATTGTACAACGCGTGCCTCAACATTATATCGCTTCTTATCTGGGCATCACCACCGTGCATTTGAGCCGCATCAAAAGCAAAATAGCCCGAGAAAAAGCAAGTCGAATTTGATAACAAATGTTATCGCAGGTAAGCTCACCGGCAACGTAGCTTTGCTGAAAGTTTATACAAATGAAAGCAGCGGTAGTATTTCATAAAGGCGAATTACCCAGGTATGTGACTGATTTTGCAGCACCGGTCGCACAGAATGAAAACGAAGTATTGATCTCGGTAAAAGCCTCGGCTGTAAAAAACCTGGACAAGATGCGCGCAAGCGGCAAACACTATTCCGCCCAACACGAAACATGGACAGCCAAAATAGTTGGTGGCGACGGGGTAGGCTTACTGGCAGACGGAACCAGGGTTTATGGCATTGGCGTTACCGGAATGATCGCCGAAAAAGCAGTCGTTGAAAAAGACAAAATGGTGATGCTGCCAGCCAATATTGATGATGCCACAGCTGCGGCGTTGCCCAATGCCGTAATGGGATCTGCGCTGGCGCTGCGTTTCAGAGCCAATTTAAAAGAAGGAGAAACGGTTTTGATAAATGGCGCGACCGGTGTTACCGGAAAAATTGCCGTACAGATTGCCCGGTATTACGGCGCAAAAAAAATAATTGCAACCGGCAGAAATGAACGGTCGCTGCAGGAATTATTGTCGCTCGGCGCCGATGAAATCATTCCACTCAAACAGGAGGATGACGACTTCATTTCTCAAATCAAAAAATCACATGAGGAAAACCCGATCGATGTAGTGATCGATTATCTCTGGGGACATAGTGCAGAACTGATTTTATCTTCCTTAAAAGGTAATGGCGGATTTTCGCACCGTACCCGTTATATAACGGTTGGCGGCATGATGGGTGATAACATTAATCTGTCCTCATCTATCCTCCGCAGTACGGATATCCAGATTTCGGGATCAGGAATCGGTAGTTGGTCGCGGGAAGAAGTGAAAATACTGATCCGTGAAATACTTCCGGAAATGTTTCAGCTAGCGGCGGATGGTAAACTGAAAATAGAGACCGTAAAGTGCAACCTGGAGGAGGTTGAAAAAATATGGGATGCTACTATCGATGGTGGAAAAAGGCTGGTGATTTTAATTTAAAGACAAGGGCCGAAAGCTTTGCATAAAGCTTTGGCGGCAATAAACACCGCTAAATGCTGAGCGAAGCCTCCAAAATTCATTCCTGTCATTGACTAATGCCTCAGTAAACGGATGATCATTACGATCACGGCAATCATGAACATAAACAACGAAATACGGTTCATGCCATGCATAAACTTAATATTCATATTTGTTGGTTCGTTTGGATCGCGTTTGCGGATGTAAAAATATGTGAGAATCTGGCGCCACATGGTCTTAAAACCTCCTTACATTAAAGTTACCAAGAAATTTGGAGATTTTAAATTAGGAACACTATATTTGCACCCACCTGCGAGGGGGATTAGCTCAGCTGGCTAGAGCGCTTGCATGGCATGCAAGAGGTCATCGGTTCGACTCCGTTATCCTCCACAAGCTTTAAGTCACCTTCGGGTGACTTTTTCTTTTATGCCTTACTATTGCTATATCATTTATTCTGAATCAAAAGATAAATACTACGTCGGCCACAGTGAAGATGTAGTCAAACGTCTTTTGCAGCATAATGATGGATTGTCCACATTTACCGCTAAAGCAAGTGATTGGACACTTGCTTATAAAGAAGAATTTGAAACGCGCGAAGAAGCCGCCAAACGGGAACGACAGATAAAAAAGAAGAAAAGCAGGAAATATATTGAATGGTTGATACACGGCTAGAGCGCCCGCATGCCCCGAATGCTTTCGGGGAAGAGGTCATCGGTTCGACTCCGTTATCCTCCACAAGCTTTAAGTCACCTTCGGGTGACTTTTTCTTTTATGCCTTACTATTGCTATATCATTTATTCTGAATCAAAAGATAAATACTACGTCGGCCACAGTGAAGATGTAGTCAAACGTCTTTTGCAGCATAATGATGGATTGTCCACATTTACCGCTAAAGCAAGTGATTGGGCACTTGCCTATAAAGAAGAATTTGAAACACGTGAAGAAGCCGCCAAACGGGAACGGCAGATAAAAAAGAAGAAAAGCAGGAAATATATTGAATGGTTGATACGCGGCTAGAGCGCCCGCATGCCCCGAATGCTTTCGGGGAAGAGGTCATCGGTTCGACTCCGTTATCCTCCACCTTCGGGTGACTTTTTTCTTTTATGCGACAACTGGTTAAAAAAGCGCTCCGGTAAGCAGCCACTCGTTTGAGCTTGCCGGTTCCTGTCCCTCCGACTCCATTCAAATTTTAGTATTCTATCTGACCTTTCAAAAAGTGATACCTAAATTCTGCCTCAGTAAACATCTGATGTCTCACTTTTCTGATCTGTAGGCATCGGTAAAAGCAAGTTCCAAACCGTCTTGGCTTTGGGAATTATGAATTTCCACCTCAGCCAGTACACATAATAATTTCATCACAATAAATTTTGAATTATATCTATTGAACATTTACTAACAAGATTGTATCTTGTTCCCAAATCATCACAAATGAGAAAGAGCACATTACTAACAATGGCATTGGCCATGGTTGTGGGGACAACTATGGGCCAGAAAGCCGGCCAGATCAAGGCACAAAAAAAAGACAAGCGGAGCTACTACATTGAGGTTCCCAAAAAATGGTTCGTAAAAGCAGGATTGGGTTACAATTTTGCTGCGGAAAGACAACAGCTGGCTATCAGCGGTATCGCCTATGGAGACGGCGTTTCTACCAAAGTGGCTAATTCCCAGCCGCGCCGTGCCGCTATGGATGCAGGTTTTCAGGGAACAATCGGTATTGGCTACATGTTTAACAAGTACATTGGCGTATGCGTAAACGTAAACGCCGGCATCGCCAACAAAAAGTACACTTATGAAACGTCGGGTACGCTGGCCCAGCCTTTCGGTACTTCATTCTCGCAGACCCAGCAGGCACAATTGCCTATACTCGTGACGCCATCGTTCTATTTCCAGACAAGTAACAAAGAATTCAACCTGTACTCACGCGTCGGACTTGCTTTGCCTGTTTATCAAAAAATAAAGATCAACAGCGAATCCAGTGTGAGCGGCACCGAGTATAGCGGCAGCATGACTATGAAGACAGATTTCTGTCCAGGCTTCAATGGCGCTGTTGGCATCGACTACAAAATCAATGATAACTTCCATTTCTGGTCTGAAGTAAGCCTGGTGTCTTTGACGCTGTACACCAAAGAATCTACTATCACAGCTTATAGCGTGAACGGAACTGATCAATTATCGACCATCCCGGAAAACAAGCGCACCACCCAGTACACGGACGGACAGACTTCTGCGAGTGGGCCGAATTACCAGGCAAAATACACGATTCCATTCTCCAGTATTGGACTCTTTGCCGGCATTGCCTACCATTTTTAAAATTTGATTATCGCAGCGCCTCAGCAATGGGGCGCTTTTTTTATCGGATTATTTCTTCATTCGCTTCATGCGCTCGATGGCATGACGAACGGAAGCTATTCTGCGCACTTCTCTTTCCTTTTCTTCGTCGGAGAGTGTAGCCCATGCTTTTTTATCTGCGATCGATGCAGAAAGTTTTTTGATGCGCGTGTCTATAGCACGGTTACGGAATATCGCAATCACCTGCTCTTTCAGGCTATCAAATGCTGTTTTCGTTTTGTAGGTCATGGTATCAGAAGATGACATACGGTCCTCGTAGGGAGTTGCAATTTCGATCATAGTGTGCAGTTTTTTACGTCCGTATTTTGTGATACAATATTATTTTCTTCTTTTGGTTTGGGTAGTTAATCACTTGCTAATGCGTCCAAAATGGCGGAAAATAATCAGCGCTTCTATCACATTTACGGCAATTTGAGCGTTTCGGTTTGAGCAATCTGCACTTTTTCGTCGTCTTCTTATGAATTTAAAATATTTCTATGTTAATATTTTATAAATTATTTTATTTAAAAATCGTGCCAACAGAAACGCCGGAACCAAATGGCCCCGGCGCTAGTTACATTGCAAACAGCTATTTCTATTAGATCAAAGCCATATCCTGCACCAGTACACTGTCGAGAACGGCTGTAATCCTTTTCATTTCTGCCTCTGTCAAATTAGAACCGGAAGGCAAACACAAACCGTGCGCAAATAATCTTTCGGAAGTGCCGTCGCCATAGAATGGCGCATCTGCGAAGACCGGTTGCAAATGCATCGGTTTCCACAACGGCCGCGACTCGATATTTTCTTTGTCGAAAGCCATCCACAACAGCTCACGATTCAGGCCGTTCGTGTGTTCCTGGTCTATAAGAATGGTAGATAACCAACGGTTGCTGAAATATCCCTCAGGCTCCGTTACCATTTTAATTCCTTTTTTGTCTGCAAAGTATTGTTGATAAAATGCGAATACTTTTCTACGTGCTGCAACACGTTGAGGCAAAACATCCATTTGTCCGCGACCGATACCGGCACAGATATTACTCATGCGGTAGTTATAACCAACATGCGAATGCTGATAATGCGGCGCCGCATCGCGCGCCTGCGTAGCAAGAAAAGTTGCCTTGTCTGCGTATTCTTTATTTGCGGACACCAATGCACCACCTCCCGAAGTAGTGATGATTTTATTACCATTGAACGATAAAATAGAGATATCGCCAAACGTTCCGCAACGACGTCCATCAATAGAAGAACCCAACGCTTCTGCCGCGTCTTCCAAAACCGGGATTTCATAGCGGCGGGCAATCTCCATAACTGCAGGCATATTAACCGGCATGCCATAAAGATGTACCGGAATAATTGCTTTTGGCTTTTTGCCTTTTGCCAGGCGGTCTTTGATGGCTTCTTCCAACCAATATGGCGACATATTCCAGGTATCCGGTTCACTGTCTACAAATACAGGTGTGGCACCGAGATATTTAATCGGGTTGGCGGAAGCAGAGAAAGTCATACTCTGGCAAATCACTTCATCGCCAGGCCGCACACCTAACAGGATAAGCCCTAAATGCAATGCCGCTGTACCGGAGCTCAATGCCGCTACAGAAACATCATTGCCTAAATATGCAGCGATATCCGCTTCCAGGCCGTTTACATTCGGACCCAGAGGCGCCACCCAGTTCGTATCAAATGCTTCCTGTACGAAAGCTTGTTCTTTGCCTCCCATATGCGGAGACGACAACCAGATTTTTGAGTTCATCAAGCAGGTATTAAAGTTTTAATAATTTTAGCTGGATTACCGACTACTGTGCAATGATCCGGAACATCTCTTACCACCACAGCTCCTGCACCTACCACACTCCATTTCCCGATCCTTACGCCAGGTATCACCACGGCGCCGGCGCCGATATGCGTGCCTTCGCCAACACGTACGTTACCACAAAGACTTGCATTGGGCGAAATATGTACATAATCTTCCAGCAAGCATTCATGCTCCACAATTGCTCCTGTATTAATAATGCAATGCCTCCCGATACGGGCATCCGCATTAACGACTGCTGCCGGCATAATAACGGTGCCTGGCGCCACAAAAGCCGATGACGATATAATCGCAGCTGGATGTATGGCCTTGCCAAAACGGAAGTAAGCACTGTTTGCTTCAGCCACGTTTTTCCGGATCTTGTTGTTGCCGATCGAAACAATCAGCTCTTCGGTTGACAATTTTTCTAAAGTCTTCTCATCTGGCTGAATGACGGGATAGTGCCAGATATTAGGTTTGGGCGCATCGTCCCAAAAATGAATTTGTTTTTGACCGTTGGACAGTAAAATCTCCGCAATCACTTTGCCATGGCCGCTAGCACCGTATAAGATCATTTGCTCATTTTTTTAGTTACCGGTAAATTTTTCCATTGTTACAGACGTTGCCGAACTGATGTCGGCTGCAGCGAAGATTTTTTTCACAGTCAGCAGGCAAATACGCAGGTCCAGCAGAAAACTCATGTTCGTAACATACCATACATCGTATTCAAACTTCTGCTGCCAGCTGATCGCATTTCGGCCATTCACTTGTGCCCAGCCTGTTATACCCGGCCGTACTTCATGGCGCCTGCTCTGGTATTCGTTATACAGAGGCAGGTAACCCACCAGCAAGGGGCGTGGTCCTACCAGGCTCATATCGCCAGTTATCACATTAATGAGTTGCGGTATTTCATCGAGTGAGGTTTTACGAACGAAACTGCCGACAACAGTGAGGCGGTCTGCATCCGGTAATAGCTGTCCATTAGCATCTTTCCGGTCGTTCATGGTTTTAAACTTAACGACATTAAAAATTTTTCCGCCTTTACCTGGTCGTGGCTGTACAAAAAAAGGCTTGCCGCCATTAGCGATGAGTAACAGTACTGTAAGCACTATAAATACGGGCAATAAAACCAGAAAGGCAATTGTCGCTATCGTAAAGTCAAGCAAACGTTTGACGAAGTTTCTATACAACATTTTCAAGGATTTTGAGATATTGCTTGCTCGCTATGTCGAGCGAATATTTTTCTTCTGCAACTCTTCTGGCATTCTTGCCCTGTTCGGCCAGCAGCACATCGTCGTTGATATACTTCACGAAGCGCATCGTTTCATGCGCCATATTATCTGCTCTGTAATCGAACACAAAACCAATGTTCTGCTCGCGGATCACGTTAGCCTGCCAGCCTTCATAGTTGATCAATATTGGTTTTCCAGCCGCAAGGCTGTCAAAGAATTTATTGGCCGAATTGGCCCAGAGCTCTTTGACGGGAATTACAAAAGAAGACGCCACACTTACTTCCGCATAAAGCTGCGGCAGCATTGCCTTGGGCACAGGATTCAGAAAAAACAGGTTTTTATCCAACACGCCTTTTTCCGCAGCATATCTTTTCAGGTCTGCTTTTTCATTACCATCGCCTAGTACCAGGAAGATTATATCTTCATCACATTTTTGCGTACGGATGGCTATGTCGACCAGAAATTTTAATCCGTTCACTTGTCCCAACGTTCCAGCGTACAACAAGGATTTTTGGGGTTGAAAACCGATCAACGATTTAATCAGGTCTCGTCCGGGCTCCGCGTTTTCGAAACGGCGCAACTCCGATATATTCGGAATCACGCTCACTTTAGCGGTCGGCGTATCTGTACGACTGATAATCGAAGACTTCATATCATCAGACAAGGCCACTATATGTTTCGATTTACGGTAAGTAAATTGTTCGAACTTGCGCAGCAGTGAAATCGCGGCTTTGTTCTTGATAGCCCCAATGGCCACCGGAGCTTCGGGCCACACATCGCGCACTTCAAAAATAAACGGCTTGCGGTGACGCATAGCCTTAAACAACGCGGGTACTGCGATAGTCAGTGGTGTAGAGGTGGCCAACACCACGTCGCCATCCATCTTCATGATGTATTTCGAAGCTTCGTACATGAAGCCCATAAAGGTTTTGATGCGTTGACTAAAATTCTGTTTCTGATCGTAATGAAGATCTAAAATGTGCAGGTCGATCCCTTCGTGTTCCTTCACCGTCCATTTCTCCGTGTACGGTGCAAAATTTTTAAGCCAGCCGCTGCCGGTGATCATGGTGACTTTATGTCCTGCCTCTATAAATCGTTTTGCAAGATCATACGAACGGGTGCCACCGGCATTGCTCGGCAAAGTAAAGTATTGGTGTATGTAAATGATGTGCATGTCTATCTCATTTGTGGCACCTCTGTGATGGAAAAGATTTCGTTGCTTTGATTCGGAACAGGCACTACATTTTTTGCAGTGCGTTTACGCAATTGGTAAACGGTAAAAAGTAACAATGAGTAAAGCAGGAAGAAGCGAAGGTCGCCCAGATCGCCGCTTACCAGCGAATTCATAAAAGTGTAGACAGTGATCAGCATCAGGAACAGATAGATGGGGTCGCGTACCATTTTCTTCGACCTAAATATCCGGTTGAACAAGATGAAGATGAACAAAAGACAAAACACACCAGCTACAATTCCTTCCTCCACAAACATTTCGACCACGAAATTGTGCGGATAATCGGTCACGTGATCGGCACTGGGTGCGTATCGGGCATAATTACCAAATCCGATGCCGAAAAGGTTTTCGGAAAAGATACTTGCGGATTCGATGTATTTCATCTGACGACTTTCGGAAGAAGAGCCACTAGTTAGGCTGGCCGATTCAGAACCACCCATTACGCGAACGATGGCATTATTATCAGCAAAGGCTTCAATCCCTATAATCCCCCCCATGCCTATGATACCTAGAATCAGTACTGATCGTTTAAACCCATAGCGGATAAAATAGAAAGTACACAGCACAGGTATCAACGTAAACAGGGGCCCACGGCTGCCAGAGAAAAGGATCAGGATGACGCCGATGGAAAGTATAAATGCCCGCACTTTTCCCGAAAAGGGAAAAACAAGTGAATATAGAATGCAATAAGAAATCCAGCGGGCGAAAACGATGGGGCCGCCGCCCAATACAGACAAGCGACTGTTCTCTTCGTCTCCGCCGCCACCACCTCTGAGCAGGGCTACGATTCCACCCAGGAATAGGAAAACGGAAACGAAGAAAACGATTCGCAGGAATATATTGATGTTATCATACTTAAAAGACCGGAGCACAAAGGAGGGCAGCAATATGACCAATAGCAGGACTTTTGCCTTATCCTCCGAATAATCATTGTTTTCATTCAGCCCGTTTTTGATACTGGCCAGCAACCCGAAAACCGCAACGGAACTTAATAACACAAAATAGACGATACTCTCTTTGTCTTTGAAAAACCTGAAGCCGTTTTTCCCGCTGAAGACCAGCAGGGAAAGCAGGTACAGGCAGAAGAAAAATTCTGATATGGGCAGGCCGAAAAAATCCAGTCGCTCATCGTACAGCTTCCCGATGGAAAAAATAAAAGCAAGCGGTATGTAGCTTAAGCTATTTTTTAATGACATAACCCAACGTAATAATCAAAAACACCGTTAAAATCCAACTGAACCACACTTCCAGGTTGACAATGTGCAATAATGGAATGAGCCCCAGAAACACGAGTAATACCGCCAGTATGATCAATACAATCTTTCGGCCCAGTTTCAGTGTGCTGCCGTCATTATCGATACCCCGCAGATAGTTATAATAAAGCTGCAGCAGCGAAGTGGATAACAACATCGGCACATAAGCATGAAATAAGTAAGCCGTACGCGAAATGTCCTTTACATGATAGCGACGCAAGATCAGGTTTACCTGGTCAAACACCAGCGGCGATGTTGCCAGATAAACGAAGGCATACATAGCGCCCACAATCGCAAATACTTTATAGATAGACTTCTTTGTCGGGTTGGCTTCGATAAAAACAGTAGAGATCGATTTGGTCAGCAAGGTATCGGCAGCAATAATGAAGATGCTGGCTAGGTTGAAAAAATAAATATCGTCGTGGTAATAGATGCTGTACAGTACTTTCAGGAAAATGACGATGAAATAAGTCAGGTTACCGATCACGAATACAGAGAAATCAAAATCTGAAAAACGGATCAGGTTTTCGGTCGGCGCTTCCACGATCTCTTTGCGGCTAAGGGTTTTGCCATTCCATGTATAAAGCGAATGACTAAACACAGAGATCAGACGATTGGCCAACACGCCTACAATCCCCAGCGCATAACTAAGCGGCACTGCAAATGCCACCAGTGTTACATTCGATACTAATACTCCTTTATTGAACCGCTTGTAATTTCCATTTGCGAGATTGATGATATAACCAATATTAAAAAAGAACAAGCCGGAAAGTAGCAATGCAAAGAACATACTGTATCCTATACTTTCCCATGATTTACGCCCGAGAATGGCGAAATAACAGACATCCAGCACCAGGAACGTGATGAGGAATGTGGTGACTGCTATTTTATACGCTTGTTTCTTTAGCACCGGTACTTTCTCCTGGTTATCACTCAGCAGCCGCTTAAACTTCGGAAGCAGATTCGTGATCAGGCTTTGTGGATTAAAGAAAATATTGGTCAGCTCCGCGAAGGAGGAATACTTGAGGTACACCAGGAATTTGGCCGACGAACCGAAGAAGTAAAAGATAAACAGCTCTCTCAGGATGCCCAGTATCTTGGCAACAAACTGGGTACGTATGAGATGCAGAATTTTCTTTTTCATTGTAGTTTGGAATGATTGTGTGTTTACTTCTTAGTTAAGTCCTCCCCGTTGCGCCATCATTTTTATTCGTGTAGCCAGGCTTTGTTTGCCTTCCACATCATCGTCACCTTCATAGTAACTATCGTATCCATAATATCCGGCATAGCTGTAACCATAGTTATAATCATAGCCATTGCCCATTTTCACGTCGTTTACGACAAGGCTCAACTGCGGCATTTTACGGCTCATGTAGAGTTCGTTCAGGAAATTGAGCTGTTGTTTGAATGTATAGCCCTGGCGCACTACGTACAGCGTAGCATCTACCTGTTGATCCAGCAGTTGTGCATCGGTTACCAACCCGATCGGCGCGGTATCAACAACGATATAGTCAAATTGTTTGCGTAGTTCATTGAAAAATGTATTTACTTCCGGCATCATCAACAGCTCAGCAGGGTTGGGCGGAATTGGGCCCGAGGTAACCACGGTGAGGTTTTCATGCACATCTACGGTTTGCAATACATCCTCAAACTTTGCCTGGCCAACGATATAATTAGTAAAACCACGACCGCGTTCGAGACGGAGTTTCTTCGCAATTTTCGGCTTACGCAGATCCAGATCCAGCAAGACCACTTTTTTACCGGTTAATGCCAGCGCACTTGCCAGGTTGATCGCGACGAAGGATTTGCCTTCACCGCTCATAGTGGAAGTAAGTGCAATTGTTTTGTGGTTGCCCCCTTTCAGCATGAACTGCATATTCGTGCGCAGCACACGGAATTGTTCGGAAAGTTTATCGCGGCTGTTCCGCTCCACTACCAAGACTTTATCGGCATCTTTATGCCCGATTTCGCCAACGATCGCAATTTTGGTACGATCGGTAATATCATCTTTACTTTCAATTTTTGTGTTGACGAGGTTTTTGATATAAATAGAGGCGCCCGGCACCAACAATCCTAACAAGATGGCCGTCAGGAAAGCAACAGAACGCTTCGGCTTATACGGGTCGTTCTCGCTTTTTGCCGGATCAATGATGCGTACATTCGCCAGCGTCGACGATTTCTGCACCGCTGTTTCCTCCCGCTTCTGCAACAGGAACAAATACAATTCCTGCTTTACGTTCTGCTGACGTGAATATTCGAGAAACACGCGCTCCTTGGTCGGCACTTGTCTGATCTTCTCATCAAGTCCGCCTGCTCGAGCCTGCAGTTCTCTTACACTTGTCTGTAACTCCCGCTTCAGTGAAGCCAGGCTATTATTGATATCACCGCGAAGATTATCGGACTGCTGATCAATATTGCGCACCATCGGGTTCTCTTCGGTAGTAGACATCAACATGCGTTCGCGCTCCAGCTGAAGACCATTGTATTTATCGATCAGGGCCACAAACGTAGGATCTTGCAGGACCAATGAAGATGGCACGACCCGGCGATTGTTCACATTCTCATGCAGGTATTTCTGCAGTGATTCAACAATGCTGAGTTGCACCTCACTTTGCGTGAGTTGTTTCATATAATCGCTGGTACTTCCCAGAAGAATTTTCGACTCCTCGCCGATATCCGTCAGTTCATTGTCCTTCTTGAATGTCTCTATCTTTTTTTCAATGCCGGTCAGTTCCTCGCCCACCAAAGCCACGCGTTCGTCTATGAAACGCATAGTGCTGTCGGCAATTTTGTTTTTATCGTCTACCGTTGCCTGCAGATATACTTTGATGAGATTATTCAGCGCATCTTCGCCCTGGCGTGGAATATTAGCTTGTAAAGAAAGGTTGATAAGCGTCACCTGCTTGTTGACAATGTTTGCCGTTAATGCTTTTCTATAATCGTCTACAGCTTCATCTGTACTCTTCACTTCTACGCGGTATTCATCGTCTTCCGGTTTGATCAACGGATTTTTTATTAGGGTGAGTTTACCGATCGGCAGGGTGAGCGTATCGCCGAACTTACCTTTCCAGTCAATATTATTACATTTCTTGCCGCTGCACTGCAGCGCAATATCGTTTCCCTTTACTTTAACAGTGAATGTATAAATATGCGTATTGACCGAGTCTTCATATAATGGAACAAATGCAAAACGAAATGGAACATTATCGTACAACGGCGTCTTTTTTACACGACCGGAAGAAAAATAAGTTATGTTCAGCTGCATATCTTTTACCACCGATTCCATCAGGCTGCGACTTTTAAAGATTTCAACCTCATTGTCTACATTTCCTTTGCCAGATAAAAAGCCGAGATCTTCCAGCAATTGCTTGCCGTCCATATTCCCATTTTTCTGATCGTCGCTGATCAAAACGGTGGCGTTTACTTTGTAAGCAGGCGTGCTGTAGCGTAGTAAAATAAAGGCGAGGAGTAGCGTAAGAAAAAGGCTCACCGCAAACCACACCCAATGGCTCATGACGATGCCGATCAGCTTATGTACATTCAAACTGCCCTCTTCCTGTTGCTCAACGGCTACAATATGGTTGGTATAATTCTTGTCTTGCATTGATTCTCTGCTTAATGATCTTTACTTAGAAATTCACTCTGGTCAACAATACGATGAGCACTGTAAGTCCGGATGCGATCAGTGTTACGTTACGTGCACGTACCGCATCTGTAGAAGCTGCTTTAGATTTTGCCGGTTCTACATACACCATATCGCCCTGACGCAGGTAGAAATAAGGGGATGCAAAAATCTCGCTGGAGTTGATGTCGAAACGCACAAATTTTTTGTTGCCGTTTTCTTCCCGGATCAGCAGTACGTTTTCTCTTTTCCCAAAAATGGTGAGATCACCTGCCATGCCCAAAGCGTCGAGGATACTTACTTTTTCACTGGGCACTACATAGGTAGAAGGATGATTTACTTCGCCCAGCACCGTTATCGTGAAATTGGCGAAACGCACATTTACGACCGGATCTTTATAATATTTAGCCGCTTTTTCATAAATCAGATCACGGGCTTCTGCTGTAGTAAGCCCTGCTACTTTTATCATGCCCACTAGCGGCAATTGCAGCTGACCATCTTTATCTACCATGTAACCAGGTGCGGTCACGGTAGCTTGTCCTGCCGGAGACATAAGATTTTGCGGTGCTGCATTCGAAGGATTATTCGCGGCAAGAATAGTATTCAATTGTGGATCGAGCGTCTGAACGGTAACCTGAAGAATGTCTTTCGGCTGAATTTTCGGATCGGAATAATAAGTAGGCAAAGAAGCCACAGGCACGTTATGCACACTGTCTTTGATGTCTTTCAGATAGCTGATATTTTTGTAATTGTTGCAAGCTGAAAAAACAGTTAATACGCACAGCAACAGCAGTGCCAGGCAAGGTCGCATGCCTTTCAACATTTTGGTCATTTCTTTCTGATGGTTTTCCTTCAAACGTTAATACAAACTGACTTTCGTCAGGCGCGTACATCCAGTTTTTCGTAAACAGAATTATTACTGATAAATTCCGGGACAATCTCTTTCATATAGCGCACCGTATCGATGGTGTAGTGCATGCGGGCAGAGTTGATCAATCGTTCTATTTTCTGATTGATCTCAACGAAATCGTATTCACGCACTTTTGCGATCATAATTTTTTCGTGATAGGTTGGAACCGTATTTTCCGCGTTATTTAAAAGCTCTTCGTACAATTTCTCGCCAGGTCTCAGGCCTGTGAACGCAATCTTGATATCCAGATCCGGCTCTTTACCTGCCAGGCTGATCATTTTGCGCGCGAGGTCTACAATCTTCACCGGTTTACCCATGTCGAACACGAAGATCTCGCCGCCGTTACCCATGGTGCCAGCTTCGATAACAAGCTGGCAAGCCTCTGGGATGGTCATAAAGTAACGGGTAATCTCAGGATGTGTCACGGTGATAGGACCACCCTTGGACAATTGTTCTTTAAATCTTGGAATTACCGAGCCGTTTGAGCCGAGTACATTACCAAACCGGGTGGTTATAAAACGAGTTGGATATAAGCCTAATGCAGTATCGTGATGGCTTTGCTGAACATGATGAAAGTAGCTCTGGGCAAATATCTCCGCGATACGTTTCGATGCGCCCATAATGTTGGTCGGGTTTACCGCTTTATCGGTAGACACCATGACAAACTTCTCCACGCTGTGCGCCACAGAAAGTTCAACCAGGTTTTTAGTACCCAGAATATTGTTGAGCACTGCCAGTGAAGGGTTTTCCTCCATCAATGGTACGTGCTTGTAGGCTGCTGCATGAAACACTACATCCGGATGGTACACTTCAAATATCTGCTCCATACGCATGCGGTCGCAGATATCGCCCATCATGGATTTTACAGGCACCTCCTTAAAGCGCTCACTTAATTCCAGCCCCAGATCATGCATCGGTGTTTCTGCCTTATCACAAAGTATCAGCAATGAAGGATTGTAACGGGTCAGTTGTCTGACCAATTCACTGCCAATAGAGCCGGCCGCACCGGTTATAAGAATCTTTTTACCGCTGTATTCGTCTTTTACCCTTGCATTTTCGATCTGTATTACATCGCGTTCCAGCAGGTCTTCAATGCGGATATCTTTGAGTTGATCCGGTTTCAGTTTGCCATCTATCCACTGCTGAATCGGTGGCACCTGCTGTACACGAATACCATAGTCAAGACAAGTATCAACGAGGTAGTTCAGTTTTTCTTTAGCGATATTCCGGCTGGCTATAATCACCAATTCCACACCGGCGCCAGCCAATTTTTTAACGCCTGTTTCTGTAGATGTATAGATAGGAACGCCTTCCAGTGCCTTGTTCGACAGTCTGTATTCATCATCCAGGAAAGCCACCACTTCTATATTACTCTTGGGATATTCGTTAAGCACGCGTTTGGCAAGCAGTCCATGCTCGTCTGTATTATAAACCGCAGCTCTTGTTTTCGTGCTGTTGTCCATCTTCAGACTTTGCGAATAGACGTTGAATATCTGTTTTACGATCAGGCGATACCCGATCACAGCACAGTTGACGATAAAGAAATTGATCAGAATAACAGATGCCGGGATCTGTGTCTGGTCGGTGAGCATTGCCAACGCAAAATCAAGCCCCACATAGACGACAGACACAATAAGATTAATGAGCAGGAAACGCCCCGTGTCTTCGAGTGTCGTATGGCGTACCACTCCCGAAAAACTTTTAAATGCACCGAATACGATTGCATTTACGACCAACACCAGGTTTACAACCAGCAGCAGCTGATAATGACCGAGCGCTGAGACATTAAAGTTAAACCTCAGCAGGTAGGATAACAGCAGCGACGCGGCAACACATGCCATGTCCAGCAGGAATATAATCCACCTGGGCAAAAACTTCAAACGTACTAACATAAGCGTTTGTATAAGTATAGTTATCCCATTAGCAGGTTTGGCCTGCTTTAAAAACTCCAGTATGTAATCTTAAGTGCGGTGATTATCTCTTTCTCAAATAATCGAAGTTCAACAACAGCTCTCTCCTTCTGTTGCGAACCCAAATATAGTAATTGAATGATAAATCCTATACAACCAAAAATAAATTTTTGATTAACTCCATTTGAGGTAACGCGCCACACTGCGCGATAATCGCTGCTTCGATACAAGAAAAATGGCGATAAACGCTTTGCGGCAGTCAAAACATTTTCATGTTTTTTCATAATGATTTGTTAGTGCTTGTTAACTACTACAAACTCTCCAAAACAACAACCATGCCAGATTTGCCAAACGCAACCCCACAGCATTTCTTTTTGATTCAAACGCGATGCAAAGCAATTATAAAACCCTAATCGATATAAACTAAAACCGATTCAGCAGTAAAAAAAAACAGCAGTAATGAATCATTGCAGATAAAACAATGCCCTTTGTTTTTTGGGAGCACTTATTCCAAACTGTTGACTTATTCTACGCCCCAAAACGTGAAAAAGGCTTTCAACACAACCGTGCCAAAAGCCTTTACAGTAATGGTTTCTACGAAAAACTTCATCGCAAATTTGCAATGATGAATGGGAGCAGGACCCTACTTTATTTGCTGTAATTCTTTCCCCGCAATATCTTCCCAGCGATACAAATGAAAGGTTCGATTATTACTCATGGCAACAAACAAGCCATGCGGAAACGCAGTACCCAAGGGCGTTGCAATGGTTTCGGAACCGTCGCTCTGGGTGGCGCTTACTGTTACAACCTTTAGCAATTTATGCTCAAACGAATCACCTTCGGTTCCTTCTCTGCTAAAAATATGAAATCGGTTTGCCCCCTGATCAGAGACCAGAATATAACCCGTAGTATTGGTCAACTGATAAATAGAAATGCCTTCATGATCTTCCGTAAAACCAGCAGTAGCAAACAAAGCCAGCTCATCATTTCCTTTTTCTGCATCTGCATAATATTGACGAACACCAACGCCTTCATCTGAATAATAGATATAACCCAGCGCATCATCGACCATGATCGATTCTATTTCTTTTTTACCGCTGTATTTTCCGAACTTGCGTACCAGCGTAGCTTTTACATTTCCCGTACCATCATCTTGCAGCAAATACTGGCCAAGATATCCTTCAGCAGGACCATTCTTTCTGCCTACGATCGCGAAAATCGCTCCATGCTTGTCCTTATACATGGAAATGCCCATCAGGTCGCGATAACCCGCGCCGTTATCACCGACAAACATTTCAAGTCCACCATTATCGACAGGCTTCATATCAGGTAATGAATAAATACGCAGCTTGTGTGTGAGCCTTTCGGTAGTAACCGCAATATCCGTAGGCCGACCATTAAGCATTAAACCGTATTCTACATCCACATTGTTCGGACGCTTCAATCCGCTCACTACTTTATCCGGGATAATTTTACCATCGAGCCCAAACACAAAAAGCGCACCGTCTTCTTCTTTATCAGTACCGATGATCAGACTTTGCGCCGGATCTTTCGCGTTGACCCATATAGCAGGATCATCTGAATCATGTTTTACTGGCTCCGTAATGACTACAGGCTTTACAGCAGCATCTGCTACTACTGTATTTTTAGGCAGCGCCGCTTCTTGTTTGCAAGCCGCAAAACTCACCGCGCAGATCAAAATATAACTCGTGTATTTCAACATTTGATTTGATTAAACATAAAACAGGCAGGTTTATACGAATGATAAACCTGCCCTCGGAAAAAGAAATTAGTTGGCGCCGTAAGCACCGATATAAGTAGCCGGCTCTGGCGAAGTATAAGCCGTTCCGTTTAAAGTAATCGCAGTAGAGAAATGACGGGTAAAGCCTGTTTTACCGGCATTCAGCGCAGGAGATCCTTGTTGCAGATGGAAGTTCCAGGCAGTATTGAACGTACCGTTAGCCATATCTGTGCTGGTAGGATAATTTACGAATTTAGGATCGTGGTCGCCAACGTTTGTACTGATCAGATCATTGGTACCGGTCAGGATTTCTGCAGAAGGCTGGAACTGATCCACACAAGTCTGATTAGCGCCGAAATACAAGGTATAGCCGACAATAGAACGATTATCTTCCGGGTTGCCTTTATCACGTTTGATACCGTAACGGTCATTTGCCAGCAAGTTGTTGTACAGGTCTGCATGTACTGATTTCTCCAGCCAGATAGAACCGCCTTTGGTTGTTGGTCTTCTCCAGCCAGCATTTACCACAGTGTTGTTATAACCGATCACATAGGCCTGTGGCGTACGATCGCCAGAGTTAGACAGTTTCAATCCATTGGTGTTGGGGCTGTAAACAAAATTGTATGCAACGTCTGCAAGTACACCGGATTTGATATTGATTGCATCGCCGTTATCAAGGCCGGTTGTGTAAAATTTATTGTGATCCAGAATGACCTGACCTCCTTCAATATAGAAACCATCTTCTCTGAAATTGTGCACCGAACAGTTTTGTACCACCAGTTTGCCATTTATGTTAGAACAGTATAAAGCAGGCACATGCTCACCGGCAGCAGCCTTATACAGGCCCGCTTTTACAGAGGCCGATTCTTCTGTTGTAACGGCGCCGCCGTAGTCCATTTCTGTATATTCCAGCAATAGTTCAGTACAGGTAGGTGCTGCAATAATGCCGCCCCAGAGGCCGCCCCACTGATTGCCGCTTTTCATTTCATCAGGAACCGTAAGATGAATTGGATTGGCCGCAGTACCGGTGCAGTATAAATTGCCCTTTACGATGATCTCTGGTTTTGCTGTAGAATCGGTCATAATCACAGTAGCGCCTTCTTCGATAGTCAACGATTTACCCTCAGGAATAATGATCGAACCTGATACTTTGTACGTACCATTCTTTGTCCAGGTACCGGAAACCTCACCTGCGATATTGTCTTGTACAACTGGCGCGGGGTCTGCGTTTTTGTCTTTCTTACAGCTCGCAAATACAGCGGAAATCAGTACTGTACCGAGTAATAATTTTTTCGTGTTCATTTTTTTGCTTTTGAATATTGAAATGGAAATGTTCTTACAACTTATAGCGCACACCAAGCAGGTAAGAGCGCTGGTAATAATCGCTCTGGATCAGTGTTTGACCCGCTTTATCCTGATTAGGAATGCCTCCGTTTCGGCTGCTGCTGTTTTTGATATACACTTTGGCAGGCGTGTTCAGTATATTATTGACTTTAGCAAACACAGAAATGCGTTTATGAAATGTTTTCTCCGCCGAAAAATCGAGCGTTACAAAACCTGTCTGCCAAAGATCATCGCCATAAAACTGCGAGACCGTATTGATACGCGGCCCTACATAAGCGCAGGCCAATTGCGCATCCCAGCCTTTTTTACCGTCGGTATAGAGCAGGGAAAGATTGGCAACATGCGCAGCCTGTCCGTATAACGGCCTTGTTTCGTCGACAGTGATGGTTTGCAGATCGCCTTGTTCATTACGGATACGTTGCGATTTTGGTGTGGTAATACTCGAATGCGTGTAAGTGTAGTTGGCTTTCACGCCAAACTTATTGAAGTACTTAATAAAGTCTATCTCTACACCATAATTGGTGGCAGTACCGAAATTGCCCGGCGCATAATAGATATCCTGCCCACGCACCGGATCGGGCTGTAGTGTAAACTCAATCGGGTTTTGGATACGTTTGTAGAATGCACCCACCATAAATTGCTCAGCTGCATGCGGAAATAATTCGTAACGCAGATCTATATTGTCTGCTACAGCACGCTTCAGATCTGGGTTACCACGTTCCTGGTAATCTTCGTTCACGACTTTATAAGGCACAATTTCAAAAAAACCGGGCCTGTTTACCGACCTGAAATAAGACGCGCGGATATTGGTTTTACCATTCGGCATGTATTTAAAATGTACACTGGGTAATACATCCGTCGTAACCTGGTTGCCTGTCGGGCGATCTTCTCCGATAGGAAATTGCATTGCGTAACCCTGATCATTGTTTTCTACCCGCACACCACCTACTACTTCCAGCTTGCGTTGCTGCATCTTAAACTGCAAATAACCGGCAGTTGTTTTTTCCGTTGCATCATAGTTTAATGAGGTGGCTACTGAACCTCGCGGATTTTCTACGCGCCATTGTACTTGTGTATAATCAGTAAAATCGATTCCATACAAAGCATTTTGATTTACCGGCATCAACTGGTAATTATTGTAGAAATTGGTGCGTGCTTTATCGCGGTACAAACCGCCCAGCTTCCACTCGACCGGCAGTCCCAGCAAGACTTTATTGTAGGTAAAGTTGATGTAACCGGCCAGATCGCGATCGCTGTTATGGTCCCATCGACGGGTTTCATTGTTCACCATCGTTTTGGTTTGCACAAAATTCTGCTCCGTGCCGTAAAGCGAAATGGTCGTATTATCCGGCGATTCGTTGGTCGCTTTCGAAGCTACCGCCGACCAGTCGAGCTTTAAATTACCGCTTAGCAAATGCTCGCCTTTCAGGGTGCTGTTTATTATTTGCTGTACTGTAATCCGCGAACGCGTAGAATAATTAAGTGTCGCATTGCCCTGCTCCGGATCATAGCCGCCAATTGTCAGCTGTGTCGAGGTTACATCCCGCACCTGGATATTCGTTAAACTCAGGTAAGCATTATACCATTGCAGTTTGTTGCGGTCGTTAAAATGGTAGTCCATCTTGGCATGCACGCCATAGCGTTTTTGCTGATCGGAATAGTAACGTTGGCTCATATTGGTCAGCGTCACCCCTTTGAACGTATCTACTTTATCATAGCTGTAAAACAGGCTATTGCTGCCGCGATAGGTATGCTGCATGCTTCCTGCCACGATAAGGCCGAAGCGGTTATTAAAAAAGCGATTGCCAATAGCCACGCTTGCCAACAGGTTCGGCGAAGGTTTGCTTTGATTGTAATCCACTGTCGCGGTTGGAAAATCGGAAGCCGTAGCATTGTATTTATTGCCAAACTGCTCGTAAGGAGATTGTTTGTTTACACCATGATAATCGTAACTCATGAAATCACGATCCATAAACAACTGGTTGTAGCCCGACGCCACATTGCCGGCTAAGTATAAATGGTCCGGCGCATCCTTCATCACAATATTGACCGCACCGCCAATCGCATCACCCTCCATACTCGGGGTTAGTGCTTTATACACCTCCAGGCGTTCTATAAGGTCTGATGGAAAGATATCAAGCGGCACATAACGATATTTATCGTCCGGGCTGGGAATCTTTACCCCATTGACAAGTGTGTAATTATAGCGCTTATCCATACCGCGCACCAGTGCATACTGCCCATCGCCATTACTGTTACGCTCAATCGTGATGCCGGAAATACGCTGCATAGCATTAGCTACCGTGAGGTCGGGAGAAATCTGAATCGCATGACCGGAGAGCACATTTAAGACCTGGTCCGCGTCATGTTCCATTGTACGGGCCGTTTTATCACTCGCACCATTTTTCTTTGCCGCGATTGTTATGTTTTTCAGCACCGACTTCGTGTCGGGCGTCAAAACGATATTCAGCACTATCGATTCGCCGCCCGCAACTTTTACAGATTGCATGACCGTTTTATAAGAAACATAGCTGATCTTCAGGGTATAGACACCATCGGAAATATGCTCCAGCTTAAAGGAACCGTCCAATCCTGTCACGTCACTCACATTGGCATTTTCCAGCACAACGATGGCGCCTGTAACCGGCTCCCCGGATTGCTGATCGGTGATATGACCTTTCACCGTTCCGGCCATCAAACGCAGGGAGGCTATCAGAAAAAGGAAAAATAAACCTGTTTGCTTCATAAGTTTCGCGTCTTAAAAATTCCGGTCGGCGCCGTGATTTTTTTGATGAGACAAATGTGCGATCAGGTGAAAGGGATTTGCAAATTTTAACCGTGAACAAAAAGGAAACAGTGTTACAAAGCGCATAAACAACAAGGCAACACCGTTAACAACAAACACACAAAAATCTGATTATCAGTAGTCATGACCGAAACAAAAACAGCCATTAAGGAATTGTTGCCGTAACATTACCGAAATATTAAGCCGGCATTTCAGGCACTATCGTTTACAATTGCTGTAAAAAAGCGGCCAGATTTTCACCCTGTCCAAGACCTAATTTTTTCCGGAGGCGATAGCGGGACACGCGTAAGCTATCTTGGGAAATACCAAGCAGCGTGGCCATATTGTCCGAACTTAAATTCATTTTTAAGAGCGCTACCAAACGAAAATCATTCGCTGTAAGATCAGCACAATGGGCTTTCAGGTTATCGAAAAATTTCTGATGTACCTGTTCAAAAATATTGTGAAACTCCTTCCAATATTGTTCATGATTGAAACTTTGGTTGATCTGTTGCAGCAATGATTTTAATTGTTTTTTCTGATCTCTTTTTTCATCATTGACCATTTCTTCCAGTTTATTCCGGAGATCGTCGAGCAGTTGATTTTTCTGGATAATATGCAGTGTGTGTGTAGTGAGCTCTTTCGATTTTTGTTCCAGGTCCTGGGTTAATTGTTCTTCCTGTAGTTTTTTATTGATAAGTTCTGCTTGCATCAGTTCATGCCTGGCATCGTATATTTTCTTATTCTGCTCGTTCTGCTCTTGTTCCGCCCGGATTTTCATACGTTGCCGGCTAATCACCAGCATACCCAATACGATCAACAGTAAAATGACTACGATTACCGCAATCGTTATTATTGTAGTAGCGCGTCGCTGAATCTGCAATTTTTCGATTTCGTGATTTTTTCGCTCCATATCATAGAGCACCTGCAAAAAAGCAACCTGCTTATTGTTTTCTTTAGAGTAGATTTCCTGCTGCAATTTTCGACCCAATTCCAGATAATGATAAGCGCTATCATTCATGCCCATCAGGTTATATGTTTTACCGATGTCCCGGTAAGCACTGCTTGTCTGGTAGGTCTCATGCAACATCAGCGAGGCCTTAAGCGCCAGTTGCGTTTGTGCCAGCCCTTCCCGGTAATGACCAGTTTTACGATAGACGTCCCCCAGGTTATTCAAAACTTCAATGCCGGCGAGGCGATTATCGGTTTGCTGATAAATAAATAATGCCTGCCTGAAATAATATAATGCAGAATCGTATCGCTCCAGGTCTTCATAAACACTACCCAGATTTTCAAATATTTTGGCAATACCCGTAGTGTCGGTTGCCAGGCGAAATTGCTGAACAGCCTTCCGTTGAAAGTAAAAGGAGCTATCGTAATGTCCTTGCTTTTCATAAAGATGGCCGATCTCCCCGTATGTTTCTGCAATACCAATCGTGTCGTCGAGCTTTCTGTAAATGCCGAGCGCTTCTTCATATTGCTTCCGCGACAAATCGGCACGTCGTGTATAATAATATAAAATGCCTGTCTGGCTCAGGTTATCGGCAAGTAGTTTCTGCTGGTCGGCACGCTGAAAAATTTCACCGGCCTGTAAATGATAATCGAGTGCCTGCGAATAATGCCCGAGATGATAACAAAGCTGTCCCATCTGCTGCAGGCATACGGCTGCACTTATATCGTCGTGCTGCTTTACGGCCTGATTGTATTTCTGCTTAAGGTTTAAAAAAAGAGAATCAGGTGCAGCCGTCCCCGGATAGTAGATTTCCTCGGCCGCCAGAACGGAATGGTAGCAGGAAAGAAAGAGCAATAAAAACAAAACTGCTTTCGCAGAAAAAAAATACCGGTTCTTCATAAGCGCAGTCACTAAATAAAGCGCAAAGAACCGGTTTGAATATTATGTAATTGTTATGCGCCGACGCGCCTTGCTGAAGCCGCAAAGCGTTACTATATCATTTTTTCTTCTTTTCCACCCCTTCTACGACATACCGCATATCGGTTTTGTAAAACTTACAGGCTGCTGTAATTCCGCATTCCTCACATTTAGGACGGCGGGCTACGCAGATATAACGGCCATGCAGAATCAACCAATGGTGCGCTTTATGAATCAGTTCTTTGGGGAAATTAGCAATCAGCTGCTGTTCTGCCTGTAGCGGCGTCCTGGCATTAGTCGTCAATCCTACTCTGGCTGAAACCCTGAATACATGCGTATCCACAGCCATGTTTGGCTGCTCGTCAATGACGGAAGTGATTACATTGGCGGTCTTGCGGCCCACACCTGGCAGTTGCACCAGTTCATTGACCGTATGCGGCACTTCGCCGTTAAATTGAGTCATCAACATCTGGGCCATGCCGATAAGATGTTTGGTTTTATTATTCGGATAGCTGATGCTTCTGATCAATGGAAACAGATCGTCAAACGTGGCTTTGGAAAGCGACGCAGCATCGGGATAAGCAGCGAAGATCGCCGGCGTGGTCATGTTCACTCTTTTATCGGTACACTGGGCAGAAAGGATGACGGCAACCAGTAACTGGTAAGCATTGTCATACATCAGTTCTGTTTCCGCCACCGGCATGTGTTTTTCAAACCAGTCGATCACGTAGGCATATCTCTCTTTCTTCGTCATAAAAAACCCGTTATTTTTTGCAAAATAACGGGTTAAATTGAATCCTTGTTCTTAGAAATTATTTCGTGTCCGGTTCAAACTCCAGTACGGCAGAGTTCATACAAAAACGTTTGTAAGTAGGCGGCGGGCCATCATCGAAAATATGTCCAAGATGGGAATCACACCGGCCGCAAAGTACTTCGGTACGGTCCATTCCATGTGAATGATCTTCTTCATAGCGCACGCTGTTGGGGCGCAACGACTCAAAGAAACTCGGCCATCCGCAGGTGCTTGCAAATTTCGCATCCGAACGGAAAAGCGGGTTGCCACAGACAGCGCAGTAATAAGTGCCTTTGTCGTCGGCATTCCAGTACTTGCCGGTAAAGGCCCATTCGGTCCCTTTTTCGCGGGCAATGCTGTACACTTCCTTCGGAAGAATCTTTTTCCATTCGGCATTACTGACATGCAAATGCGTCGTGTCTGTACGGGAGTAATAAGGATTGTTTTTATGTTCTGTATCCATAGATTTATTTTTCTGAGCGTTGGAACATTGCGTCCATAAAAGAATGGCACAAATCGATAATATTATACTAAGGTAGCGCATGGGGCATTTATTTCGTTGTATAAATTAACGATTTCAGGACACGAAAAGATTCTTTCGTTACGTTAAGACTTTCTAAAAACCAGGCTGTCTATCGCTGCGCTGCGATTCCGTGTCCAAAATTTAAGCCGGAAGATCAGGAAGCAACGTTTCGGCTACAAAAAAAGCGAGGTTGTTTCATGTTTTGAACAACCTCGCTTTTTATATCTAGGGCTTTTGACTATCGTATCAGCGTCAGTTCGCCCTTCATTTCGTAATCTTTTCCGTTCACGCAACGGTATTTAAGATAGTAGAAGTAAGTGCCCATGTCTTGTTTAGCACCACCAAAAGTACCATCCCAGCCTACGGATTCATCTGCTGTTTCAAATACCACATTACCCCAACGGTTTACAATGCGGAATGTCTGGATCTTGTGGTTGCCTACGGTAATGATCTTGAAGACATCGTTACGGTTATCGCCGTTTGGCGTAAAGGCATCTGGCAGATATACTTCACAACAATTTTGAGCATTCACATACACACTGTCACCAGACACGCAACCAAAAGAATCGGTTACATACACCGCCAGGTAGCCCGGCAATTCCACCTGCGCGAAAGCAGTTTGTTGGGTATCCGGAACCACGCTGAAATAGCGGGTAGGCGTCCATGTATAACGGGAACCAGAATCAATTTTATTAGCGGTAACGGTTACCGAATCGCCTGAACAAATATTAGTGCTTGAAACGCTCTGGATATGTGCGAATGGCAATGGATGTATTTTGATTGTGTCTTTGTAGGTGATCGACGGACAGCCTTTTGCAGACGCTACCACGCTGATCTGGTGTTGTCCCGCTGTCGGCCATTTTACGCCGAAAGGACCACCACCGGCTGCACCATAAACTACCGTACCACCACCAAAATTCCAGGTATAGTTATCAATGCCCGGCGTTGCATAATTCAGACTTACAATTACGGTTTCGTTGGCACAAGCCGAATCTTTCAGCGCTGTGCGAAGTTGCGGTGCCGCATTTACCTGAACGGTATAGAAAGCTTCAGGGCTTACACAACCTTCGTGGTTTACTTGCATCCGTACTTGTTGCGGACCTGTAGAGTCAAATTCTACAACATAAGGGCCCTGTCCGGAACCACTTTTGATAGTGGAGGCGTACAATGGGAATTTCCAGTCATAACCATCTGTTGTCAATGCACTGCCGAAATACGTAAACTTAACGGTATCGTACTGGCAGATCGTAGAACGGGAAGCAAGGATAATGCCGTTAGGCCGCGCACGTACCGCAACAGCGAGTTTAGACCGGATACTTTCACAACCGTTAGTGCTTTGCGTTACCCAATAAACCAACGTGTCTGCAGCTGCCGTGCTTGGAACCGGAGGCGTGGCAGTACCGGTACCGCCTGTTGGACCAAAATACCAAAGGAGATTCGTACCGTTAGCCATCACCGGAACTGCGGCATCTCCTGTACAGTAAAGCACTGGCGTAGTTACTGTTGGTGGCGCGGGCTGGTTGGTTACCTGTACGTTTACAGAACCTGGCTGCAGCGGGCAACCAAATACAGTGCCTGATACCGTGTAAGTACCCGCATTAGCAGGAATTGCACCCGGAATAGTCGGGTTGGTCTGCGTAGAAGTAAATGAGTTTGGACCGCTCCATTGCAGCGATGCCGTACCTGTCAAGTTTGAGTTCAGCTGCAGCGTAGCACCGGTACACAACGGTGAGTTTGATGTTGGGTGCAGACTCAGTGTGTCACCAGCATAAGTGAAATAGCTGTTGGCGCCGAGTGTCAGTGACGCAGTCAGATAACCGTTTTGGTTCGTCAATGCATAGATGGTGGCATTAGCGCCGCTGATCGCAGAGTCTGTAGAAACGATGAGGTGTTTGATACCGGCAGGCAAATCACTTGCTTTAACGGCGATCGTCACATTATTTACAGTACCTGTTTTTTGCGCTTTCCAGACGCGGGCAATGCGCAATGCACTCAGCGTGTTGGAGCTGAAGCAACGAGTAAGCGTAAGTGGCAACGCGTTATCACCAAACAGGATAAAAGAATTATTTGCAGTAAATGAATTTGTATTGCTGACGTTATCAACCGGCATATTAGAACCGTTGTAAGAACCATTCAGCATAGTAATAATACCGGCAGTGTTGATTGATTTAGACTGGCGCTGATCGAGTGCTGATGCATCATCGCGGCCGATACCCGTAATATTATTGGTAAATGGCAGATTTGCGCTGCGATCCCAGATGGTAGTGCCGGAAGCTGAAGTATAGTTATTAGCGTAAGTTGCAGACTGGTCGAGTGTGAAACCATATTTTACCGCGAGATAAGATTCTGCTTTGTTGCGATCTGCAGCAGAAAGCGTCTGGTTAAAAATCGCAATCTCAGCTACGTCGATCGTAGTCGGATATTGATCGATAGAACTATTAAAACCACAAGTTGGCAACGTGGCTGTAGGTTCGTTACCCAAGCCTATCTTACCGGTACAGGTTGTAGAGTTTACGCTACAACTGGCGGAAACAATACTGGCACCGTTCATGGCCATAGTTTTCTGACTTGCAGAGGCACTAGTCGGCGCTACATAACAGTCAGAAAGAATATACTGGTTGTTTACGTTTACGTTGGCAAACGTAGTACCGCCAAAGTCAAAACGCACCTGGCCGAGGTTGCTGCCTTGGTCCACTTCAAAACCGAGGCGTGGCGACGTGTTGGAGTTTTCCCATTTCAGCCATACACCGGTACCCGTAAAACTATGGAGTTTAATTACTTGAAGAACCGTTACATTCTGTGGATTAAATAATTGGTTTCCGCCGATCGAATTGGCTGTAACAAGCGAATTTGAATGGGTAAGGTCAAATGCGGCATGCGGATTAAAATTGATCCCTACCGGTACATAAGTTGGCGCGGTATTGTTAGGATTGACATTTGCCAGTGTCAAATTTCCGGTAATATTTGCTCCGGAAACATCATTCCATTGATTTAAAGCAGAGCCGGCTACTGTGGTACCGGAATTGGCCTTGATCCAGAATGTCAGGCCAGAGCTAATACCGCCAGGGCCCGTAGATTGAGCGAGAACCGGAACGGTAAGCAGGAGGCAGAAAACAAAGAGTATATTTCTTTTCATCTTCGAAAAATGGAATTTTTTTAACACGGGGTTCAATTAGTAAATATAACCATGTTAGTTGCTTTATGCAATAGCGGGGTAACATATAATTCACATTGATAGACAGTAACGAATAAAAAAGTGTTTGGTATCCGTCCAATAAAAAAGCCTCCGACGGAGGCTTTTTTTAACAATTTTAACAAGAACTTAAATAACGACAAGTTCATAAAAATGATCTTTATTTAGATATTTCCGTGCCAATTCCCGCAAATCTTCCGCTGTTATTGATTTGTAAATACGAATATTATTATCAAAATGCGTTTGGTCGAGATCGTTCAGGATCAGCGTACGCCAGCGTTGTAAAATAGAAAACGGACCATCCAGATCACCTAAGAGATTGCCGAGCAAATAGTTTTTTACCAGCAAAAGTTCCTCATCGTCAGCGAGTTCGCTGCAAAGCTGGTCCATTTCATGATAGATCTCTTTTACCGCAGCTTCCAGCACATCCCTGCCCGCTTCGGTGTGAATGGTGATAGCGCCGCCATTGATCATAGGGCTCAGCGAACTGTAAATGCCATAAGTATAGCCTTTATCCTCGCGGATATTACTCATTAACCTGGAACCAAAGTAACCACCAAAAAGTGTATTCAACACGACCATCGGCGCAAAATCGGGATGATGACGGTTGGGAAATGTGCGGGCAATACGGATCGCACCCTGAACACCGTTCTCGTCATTAATAATATGGTGTTTTTTTTCAGTGCTTGGGCTCAATTCAAAAGTAGCCGGAATAATGGTGCTGGTTGTTATGGCACATTTCCCAAATACTTCATCGACCATTTTCACCGTATTTCTATCCACCCGCCCTGCCATGAAGATCTGCATATTGGCGAGCGTGAAGTGCATTTTATAAAAGGACAGTAAATCTTCCCGGGTGAGCGCTTCAATGCTCTCTTTACGGGTATAACGCCCGTACGGATGATGCATGCCAAACAGAAATGCGTCGATCTGCTGATTGGCAACAAACTCGCTCTGGCGAAGATTTACCAGCAGGCGTTGAATCGTATTTTGCTTATAAATGGTCAGTTCGTGCTCCGGGAAAACGGCATCGGTGATAATTTCCAGGATTACCGGCAACAGATGCGGCAGATGTTTGTTTAGCGAATGCACCGTCACCGTTGAGAAATCATTGCCTGCATGCACTTTCAGACTGGCGCCGTAAAACTCGATCGTTTCATTGATCTGGTGTGCCGTATATTTTGAAGTACCGTTCTTCAGCAATCCTGCCGTTGCATTGGCCACACAATCTTTGCCCTCATGCCAGATACCCGCGGGAAACACCCAATTGATCTCCACAACCTCCTGAACACCGGCATTCAGCCAGTGGATCGGCAATCCATTGCTCAGTTGTTCCTGGTTGATAGGCGGCAGCACATAGTCGAACTCAATGGCATCATGTATAGCTGGTGGCGTTGCGCGGTCTAAACTCATAGCTTGATTTTGCACCAAAGATAACAGAAACCAGCGCACGGCAATTTTTGATTTTGTGGGCATTATGGGACGATTTCCACAAAAATGGTTGCCTGTAAAAATAATAAGCCAAGAACCTTTAAAGCTGCATATGCAATTGGTAATGTTCCATTTAAACGTGGGCGAACACTTTAAGGGCACACTTTTTAAAATGGTGAGGATATAAAAAAACAACAGCTATGAAAAAAGTTCTCTTAGTTATTCCGTTTATGATGGCCGGTTCTATTGCCATGGCGCAGTCAACTCCGGCAGCAGATGATGATATGGGCATCGGGTTTGGTATTAAAGGTGGCTGGAACAGTGCTAATATGAGTATTAAAACCGATGGTACCGTCGACGATAAAAATGCGATTTCCTCCTTTAATGTAGGCGGTTATTTCGATTTCCCGATTGCGCCGGTATTCAGTCTTCAAGCGGGATTGATGTTTACCGGTAAAGGTGTGAAATTTACCTCGGGCGATAAAAACGGTGAAAACTGGGCAGAATCGAAGACCAACCCGCTTTACCTGGAACTGCCGGTATACGCGGTCGGCAAGATTCCGCTGGCGCCGCATACCAATATTTTTTTCGGAGCCGGTCCATACGCAGCTATGGGGGTTGCAGGCAAAACAAAAACAGAAGGCCAGCTGCTTGGGGTAAGTTTCTCAGATGAAAGCAATATCAAATTTGGCGATGACGATCCGACCAACGGCAATAATGGCAGCAGCAATTCCGGCAATGTAAAACGATTTGACTGGGGACTTAATTTTATGGCAGGTGTAGAAATCAATCATATTACTTTAAACGCGAACTACGGTCTCGGTTTAGCAAACATTGCTCCCGGCTCCAGCAACAATGACAACGACAAATATAAAAACAGGGTCTTTTCCCTTTCGGTCGGATTTTTGTTCCGGTAGACTTATCAAAAAACAACGGAGGCCGGCAATTACGCCGGCCCTTCTTGTTTTATCAAACGGCTTAAGCCGCAAAAGGATTTTACTTTATACTTTAGGATCAGTGCCGCGGCAGATTAATCTCTGTTAAATAATGCTCTGAGTTCGGGCGCCTCTGAAGGAGACATCTTTCCGCCCAAGATCAGGCGAAGTTGTCTTCTGCGCAAAGCGCCGTCATACATTTCTTTTTCCTGCACCGTTTCCGGAATCAGTTCCGGCACTTTTCTCGGTTTGCCGTGCGGGTCTAAAGCTACGAATGTAAAATAGGCTTCATTGCTCAGGTATTTGAATTGTACGTGCAAGTCTTCCGCCCATACTTTCAGATATACCTCCATCGAAGTGTTGAAAGCACGGGTTACCATCGATTCAATGGTAATCACATTACCCAGCCTGATCGGGCTTGCAAATGATATATTATCTACAGAAGCAGTTACCACAGGTGTATTGCTATGCTTCATGGCAGATACCGCGGCCGCAATATCCATCCAATGCATGAGCCGTCCACCCATAAGATTACCCAGCGTATTGGTATCGTTCGGCAACACCAGTTCACTCATCACATTCGCGCTGTCCTTACAATGTTTCGAAGCCATAAACAAGATTATACTTTAAGGTACTAAACAATTGTCAACTGTCCATTGTCAACTGATTTTGCCAAGCCGGCAACCCAACTTTGGTACAATTGATCTTCAATCGCACAAACCGCATCAGCGACTGGTTTCCAGTCTGGGCGGAATTCGTTTAGCATACGCGTCATCTCTTCCAGGTGCCCCGCCTCTTCCATGATGATCGATTTTACGTTTACTTTAGAACCCGCCGCGGTAAGTAATTCTTGGTAAGTACCGTAAAGCTCGTCTGCACGTACTTCTATCGCATAAGTCACGAGGATATAAGCGGCATCATCCGCCGCACGACCGCTCAGTTTCAATGTTTCTTTCAGGTAACGGCATACCGACACGTCAAGGCGATGCAGGTATTGATAACTATTGAACGGCGCCAGTAAATAATCAAACGCATAATCAGGACAATATGCATCGCCCAGCTTGCCGATCTGCTTTTTGAGATAGTAGGCATGACGTGCTTCCTCGGCGGCATGTTTCAACACCGTGATATTGGTATGTACCGGATGTTCATAACGCGAAATTTTTCGCGCGCCTACATTCTCCATCAGCGAAAGTGTATTCAGAAACCGGGCATGCAGCGCATCGTCCGCAATTATTTTTTCCAGTGCGTATTTAAAAGTATGGTTCATTATTATTGCTTTTTTAGTCGTCAGATTACCGCCAGCAAAGCTTGAATCTGTTGGTAGATAAAAGAAAGTTCTTCGTCCGTAATACAGTATGGCGGCAGTATATAAATGATATTCCCAAGCGGACGCATCAGAATTTTGCGTTCCAGGAAAAAACGATAAATAAAATTCCGTTGCTGATTGAGGTAACTGGTCTCATTGCCTGTATTTAATTCCAATGCCACGATAGTTCCACACTGACGTGCTTCGAGCACTTTTTCGTGTTGTTTTACCCCTTGTAAAAATGTAGCGTGCGACTTTGCAATACGTCTGATGTCTGCCGTACATGCTTCCGCCAACGACAGATCAAGACTAGCCAGCGCCGCCATGCAGGCGATAGGATTAGCCGTAAAAGAATGGCCGTGATATAAGGTAGTCATACCATCCTCGCCGAGAAATGCATCATAGATATCCTCCGTGCAAGTGGTGACGCCTAATGGTAAAGTGCCGCCTGTAAGGCCTTTGGAAAGACAAACGATATCTGGTTTCGCATTCGTCAGTTGATCGCAGGCAAATAAAGTGCCCGTTCTGCCAAAGCCGGTCATTACTTCGTCGGCAATAACAATACAATCATGTTGTTTGCACAAGGAGATGATTTCTTCGAGTGCTTCCACGCTGTACATGCGCATGCCCGCGGAACCCTGAATTAAGGGTTCGAGGATAATGGCGGCTGTATCGTTCTTCGCTAATAATTGTTTTAGTTCCGAAATGCAATTTCCTTCCGAAGGAAAAGGAATGAACGAAACATCAAATAGTAGCGGATCAAATTTCTTTGTGAACAGACTGCGTGCACTTACCGACATCGCACCAACGGTATCGCCGTGATAAGCACCTTCGAGTGCAATAATTCTTTTCCGGTTAATGCCTTTATTCTGCCAGTACTGGTAAGCCATTTTCAATGCCACTTCTACAGCGGTAGAGCCATTGTCGGAATAGAAGACCTTTTTCATCTGGCCCGGCAACAGGGGCAATAGCCGTTCTGCTAATTGTACGGCCGGCTCATGCGTAAACCCGGCAAAAATGCAGTGTTCCAATTGCAGCAACTGTTCGCTCACGCGCTGCGCAATGTACGGATGCGAATGCCCGTGCAGGTTTACCCACCACGAGGCGATCGCGTCTATGTATCGATTTCCTTCTTCATCTATCAGATAAACGCCTTCGCCACGGGTGATGCCGATCGCTTCCGGCCAGACCTTCATTTGTGTATAAGGGTGCCAGATAACGGCGCTATCCCGCTCCTTCAATGTTTTAGACATTATACAGCAAGTTTTGCAGCCATGGTCTCATACGAGCGGCCACTTCATGAATGGTTGTTTTATTAATAACTTTTAGTTCGCCGGTATGAAATACGGATGAAGTGCCCGTATAGTTCCGGATAAAACGCTCGGAATGTTCATCTGGCTCGCCACTTACAATCAGCCCTAGCAAAGGAATGCCGCGTTGTTTCATTGCTTCTATGCAAAGCAAGGTATGGTTGATGCTGCCGAGATAGTGACGGGTCACCAATAGTGCAGGTAATTGCTGTCGTTGCAGAAAATCTGCCATGGTCCCGTTTTCATCGATCGGAGAAAACAAGCCTCCTGCCGTTTCTACGATCAATGTTTGATTCGATTGCGGCAATTCAAATTCACGAAAATCAACGATTCTGTTTTCATGTCTTGCAGCCTTGTGTGGCGACGCAGCCAGCTGCAATTGCACGGCCTCCGGATGAACAACGCTTTGCGTATTGGACAAAAGATTTTTTATAGTCATACTGTCGCTATTGTCCAGACTACCCGACTGTACTGGTTTCCAGTAATCAGCCCGTAATGCTTCGGTAACAATGGCGGCTACAACCGTCTTGCCAATATCGGTATGAATGCCTGCAATCGCTATTGCTTTTTGCATAAAAACGAATGTATATGATGATGCAAAAGTTCTATTTCTTCTTTGCTGTTGCATGCATGCACACAAATGCGGATGCGCTCTTTACCTAGCGGCACTGTGGGATGCATGACAGCAGAGACCTGCATGTTTTGTTCTTGTAAAAAAGCGGCTAATGCTTTCGTCAACTCGTTACTACCAGTAACCAGGCTTTGAATTGGCGAAATACTATCTAACCAATATGCGTTTTCGTACGATTGACGCAGGTTTCTGAAACGATCAATATTCTGATGCAATCGTGTTCGGATATCGTTACGCTGTTTTATCCATTCATACGCATATTTCGCGGTAAGTACCGCTGTTTCGGGAATGGCGGTGGTATAAATAAACGAACGTGCAAAATTGACGAGATACGCTTTCAATACCTGCGACCCGACAACTACGGCTCCGTGACAACCCAGCGCTTTTCCAAACGTATGCACTCTTGCAAAAACATCTTGCTGCAATTGCAGTTGTTGCACCAATCCTGCGCCAGAATTGCCGAATACGCCGGTGGCATGTGCTTCGTCTACGATCAATGCAGCGTTATATGCTTTGGTCAGCGCAACCACTTGGGGCAAGAGCGCCATATCGCCTTCCATTGAGTACACTGATTCTATCACCACAAATACAGGCCCGTTGCCTGCATGCTTCTCCAGTTTTTCACGCAGCGCCGCAATATTGTTATGCTCAAACCGGAAACTGTATTTCGCCTGACTGAGCCGGATACCATCGAGGATGCTGGCGTGGCAGTATTCATCGTAAAGAATAATAGAATGGCGGTCTGCGATACAACTCAGCAATCCGAGGTTGGCATCATATCCTGAATTAAAAACAAGCGCCGCTTCCGTATCATGAAAGCCTGCCAGCCAGTCTTCAAATTCGGTGACCGTTCCGTAATTACCGGATAAAAGGCGGGAGCCTGTTGCGCCATAAGAAGCTGTATGCTCCGTATGAGACAAAGACTCCCGTAACGCGTTTGTCCTGGCAATTCCAAGGTAATCGTTCGAGAAGAAATCGATTCCTTCGCCCGCTGGTTTCAGCCTGCGTTTATTGCCTTGCAGCTCGCGCTGTTGTAATTTATTTTCTAAATGTTGGGTAACCGCGTTAAGCATGTTCTGCCGCTTCTACCTTTCTCATTTCAGGTTTGTCTGCAAAAGGAGCCTTTGATTTCAGTCCCAGCAGTTGAAACATCTCCATATCGTCGCCAAATTCAGGATTCGGCGTCGTCAGCAGCTTGTCACCCGCAAAAATAGAATTAGCACCTGCCATGAAACACATCGCCTGTTCTGCCAGCGAAAGCTCTTTACGACCTGCAGAAAGACGTACCGCAGCTTCGGGCATCACCAAACGTACGGTTGCGATCATGCGAACGAGATCATAGAACGGAACGCGTTTAGCATCCTCCAGCGGCGTGCCTTCTACCGGCACCAGTGCATTGATCGGAACGGATTCGGGATGTTTGGGCAGATTAGCGAGCGTATGGATCATACCGATACGATCTTCATCGGTTTCGCCCATACCGATGATACCACCGCTACATACCGTGATACCGGCTTTGCGTACGTGTTGCAACGTGTCCAGCCGGTTGTCGAAATCGCGCGTGCTGATGATATTTTTATAGTATTCTTCCGATGTGTCGATATTGTGATTGTACGCGTACAATCCGGCATCGGCAAGCTTTGCCGCCTGTGATTCTGAAAGCATACCTAAAGTGCAGCATACTTCCATGTCCAGCTTGTTTACTTCTTTCACCATATCCAGCACGCGGTCAAAATCGCGGTTGTCGCGTACTTCACGCCATGCGGCACCCATACAGAAACGGGATGCGCCGCCTGCCTTCGCTTCTTTGGCCTTCTCTACCACTTCGTCTACCTTCATCAATGCCTGTACTTTTACTCCAGTGTGATAACGTGCTGCCTGCGGACAATAAGCGCAGTCTTCAGAACATCCGCCGGTCTTAATTGAGAGCAGACTGCTCACTTGCACTTCGCCGAACGTATGTTGCTGACGGTGCATATCGGCGGCTTCTAAAACTAATTGCAATAGCGGTTTATGGTAAATCTCACTGATCTCCTCTTTGGTCCAGTTATGACGGATGACGCTCATTGTTTTCGTTTTTTAGAAAGTGTAGATGATTGAATTAAGGGCCCAAAGATATTCCAGTTTGTCATTTGTCAAACAACCCGGAAAACTTAACACCAAGCGAGCACCACCTTCCCGGCATAGGTATCGCACCAATTTCTTTGTATTGGGTGTCCAATAGATTATTTACATCGACGTAAACATTAAACTGCTTCAACTGATAACAGATACGTGTATCTAATAATGTATAGTCATTGGCACTGATGCGTTGCAGATACCTGCCTTTAAAATTAATCTCCAGTTTGTGGAAGAATAGCCCGTGTACCCCGAAAATTAATTGGTGTCGCAGCGCTTCTACCGCATATTTTGAGATCAGTTCGTCAGATGCTTTTACAGAAGGATCGAGGTAGGTATACGCCGCCTGCAATTGCAGGAGACATTTATCGGAAAGGTGCAGGTGTTTGCTGAGTTCGTATTGTACACTCAACGTTGCGCCCTGGGTGTTGATAGACTGAAAGTTTTGCGGCTGCCAGGGATCATTTTCCGTTGCTTTTACCCAATCAATAAAATCGGACACATGGCGATAAAAATAGCTTAACTGACCCGAAACTAATCCTGCCTTGTATTGCAGACCGCCTTCGGCATAGCTCGCTAGTTCTGGCTTCAACTGATCATTACCGATATTGGTTGGTCCTTTATAATATAAATCCGTATAAGTTGGCAAACGCTGACCGGTGGTTGCGGCTGCAAAAAACTTCCATTTGGGGAGAAAATAATACCCGATATCGGCGCCCGGAAATACTTGCCAGTCATAATCGCTGTTATAATTGCCGTACAGACCCGCACTGGCATTCAGCCGGTCGCTGAAATGGTATTTATACTCGGCATAAATACCCAGGTTATTACGATCATGCTTCCCTAAATTATTGCTATTGATGCCTTCATTGCGCAGCTCTACACCTGCGCCCAGTATGCCTTTCCCGAGCAGGACAGTACTTTGCACTTCACCGGTTACCACATTTGTCTCATGAATATTGTGGTAGTAGTCAGGGTCCTGTCGAATGAAAATATAATCGTCTTTTGCGTACCGGTAGCTCAGGCGCGGCATGATCTTCACACGCTTGTTTAGTTGCAAGGTATAGCCAATGCCGGCAATGGCTGTTTGCACTGTTTCTTTTGATTCTTTATCGGCCGGCGCAGCATAAAAACCATTAGCGCCGTAACTATTGGAAACATAGCCGCCCATGGCTTCCAGGCTACTTTTTTCGCTGAGGCGAAAATGATTTTGATAAAATAAACGATAGGCGTCAAATGCAGTGTTGTAACGATAACCATTACCTTGATCATGCGCGAAAGAAAACGTATGTGACTGATCCTTTCCCGCCAAGGTTGCAGAAGCCTGCGCGCCCCAGCCATAATAAGTGTCGCCATTGCTGGTATCTTTCTGAAAACTGCTGCCCGCATACAGCTGCGCGCTTACTTCACTTTTCTGCGGATTGCGGGTTACGATATTGATGGCGCCGGCCAGTGCATTCATGCCATAAGTCCTGGCAGCTGGCCCACGTAGAATTTCTATATGATCGATAGAAGAAACCGGAATCGGCAGGTTCATCATATTGTGCCCGGTCTGTGGATCGGAAACTTTAATGCCGTTAACGAGCACCAGAACTTCATCAAACGAGCTCCCGTCAATACTTACATCGCTCTGACTGCCCCAGGGGCCACGCTGGCGCATATCTACACCTGCCACATAAGTAAGCAATTCGTTGACCGATTTCACCGGAAGTACTGCAATTTGTTTGGCATCCAACACCTGGATATTCCGGTTTTGCCGACCGTAAGCAGCCTGCAAACGGTTTTCGTGTATGATTACGGAATCAAGATCAGTATTTGTTTTTTGGCCAAATGCGCTGCTTTTCACGAGCAGACAGGTAAGCCCAAGGAGTAGTATTCTTTTCAAAACAGGTTGTTTGTTGCGGCGCAAAGCTACGCATTATGGCTTTTGCGGAAGCACATAACCCGTGTCTTCTCCTTTCCAGAACTGGGTATCAGATACAACATGATAAGCCTGAACTGTATCCATAGCGAAATACTCATGATTCGACGCTTTGTTCGGAATGTTTGCAAATGATGAGATCAAAACATTTTTTTCAGGCGTATACCGGTCTTTGATCCATTCGTCTGGCAAAACAATCATGGTTCTTTGCGGTTGCCTTCCGTTCATTTTATCAATCATCATACTTTCTACCGGTAAGCCCCAAACCATTACCAGCGCGTCTTCTACTTTTTGTTCTTTCCGGATGATCGCTTTTGTCCAGCCGTTTTTATCCATTTGTGCCAGCAATTTATTTGTATAAACGAGGCGTTGCGTAAAGAGCGTCGATGCCGCACCAATATATACCAAACGGGTAGCAAAAATCAATGCCAGAAAAATGGCAGCCTTCTTCGCAGAAATCATCGGCAGAAAATAAAAAACAAAAGGAGCACTCAGCAACACCACAAATCCCATCCATTCACTCTGCATATAAAAACGTGTATGGAAATCATAACGATCGCCGTAAACCAGGCAAATGAAAATGAAATAAGCCACACTCCAGAGGACCGTCCAGATAACCGGCAAAAAATTACGCTGACGAACAGCCGCACCAATTCCAAGCACAATGATGGGAAATATCCACCAGTAATTGGTTTTGCATTCCAGGAAGAAGCTAGCCGCCGCTGCACCTGTGAAGGTTTTCAATACAAGTGGCAACGTTGTGTGCGTAATCTCATCCAATTTACCCGAATCATAGCTATCACTGTTCTGGCTGATATAAAATTTAACCGCGAAAATCAGCACAAACAGCGTACAAACGATTACACTTTCTTTTTTTGAGAAAGGCCAGTAGCGCCTGGTCAGCAACATAAAACCAATCAGGTAGAGCAAGATGATACCCACCAGCGGATGTGTGAAAATGGCTAGTACGCCAAAAAGCACAATGCTTGCGGCATATTGCCAGGAGGCTACTTTTCGTTCATTCTTCCAGAAGATAATACCCAGACAGAGAAACATCCAGGCTATGCCCTGGTACACCTCATTATTTGTCCAGTAAAAAGAATCGCTGGCAAATATGGTATAGTATAGCGCCATTAAAATGGCCAGAGTATATTGTTTGTAGCGGAAGGTCAGCAGCGCTATAATAACCAGGAAAAGCAGGTTAAAACTTGCAGTATAAGCGATAAGTATTGCTTTCAGCGGCAAATGAAGTTTACTGCCAAGCAGCGGAATCATCTGGGTGATAAATGAACCGTACCGGTTCTCTTGTATGGCCAATTTTCCATCATTAATGATCAACGAGGGAATAAAGGCATCATCTACAAAAAGCGCTCGTTCGCGCCAAAAAAACAAAGCGCCAAAAAACAAAAGGGCTAAAGTCGCAACGGCTATTTGCGCTGCATTCTTTAAGTTCGGGTTCGAGTTCATGAAAGCGTAAAGCCGCTGTTTAGGCGGCTTTACGAAACAAGATAGTAAAATATCAGAAATTTTATTTGCTGAGGTGCATGCTTCTTTCCTTGTATAAAGTGCGGAACCAAGGATCGCGCAGGCTTTTGATAAAGCGGATCGCTTCGCCCGTACTCTTCATTTCCGGTCCAAGCTCTTTATTTACATTCGGGAATTTATTGAAGCTAAACACGGGTTCTTTTACCGCGTAACCTTCCAGTTTTTTCTCGATGGTAAAGTCTTTCAACATTTTTTCACCCAGCATCACTTTGGTCGCAATATTGAGATACGGAACGCCGTAAGCTTTCGCAATAAATGGTGTGGTGCGGCTTGCACGTGGGTTTGCCTCGATCACAAACACTTTGTTGTCTTTGATTGCATACTGGATATTGATCAGCCCTTTAATCTGAAGCTTCAGCGCAATTTTCTTTGCAATATCGATCATTTCATTTACCACCAGTTGCCCCATGTTGAAAACAGGCAGTACCGAGTGGCTGTCGCCGCTGTGAATACCTGCCGGTTCTATGTGCTCCATGATACCCATGATATGCACTTCTTCACCATCGCAGATTGCGTCGATTTCCGCTTCCTGGCAACGATCCAGGAAATGGTCGATCAGGATTTTGTTGCCTGGCAGATCATTCAGGAGATTGATTACATTTTTCTCCAACTCTTCGTCATTGATCACGATGCGCATACGCTGTCCACCGAGTACATAGGACGGACGAATCAGTACCGGATAACCTACCTGGTTGGCTACTTCAATCGCCTCATCGGTAGTATAGGCGGTACCATAGTTTGGATAAGGGATGTGCAGTTCCTTCAGCAAGTCGCTGAAGCGGCCGCGATCTTCCGCGATATCCATATTATCGAAAGAGGTACCGATAATTTTGATTCCTTTTTCATGCAGACGCTTTGCGAGCTTCAACGCGGTCTGTCCGCCAAGCTGTACAATCACACCATCGGGTTGTTCATGCTCGATGATTTCCCAAAGATGTTCCCAGTACACGGGTTCGAAGTACAGTTTATCTGCGATGTCGAAATCCGTAGAAACCGTTTCCGGGTTACAGTTTACCATAATCGCTTCATAACCGCAATCTTTGATCGCCATCAAACCGTGCGTACAGCAGTAGTCAAACTCGATACCCTGACCAATACGATTAGGCCCCGAGCCAAGCACTATAATTTTCTTTCTGTCCGATTTCTTGCTCTCGTTTTGCATCATGCCTGCAGAAAGAGAAGCATCTTCAAACGTGCTGTAGAAATAAGGTGTTTTTGCCTCAAATTCTGCGCTGCAAGTATCTACCATTTTATAAACACGAGTAATGCCCAGCGCTTTGCGATGTTCGTATACTTCGTCGGCAGTGCAGTCTTTTACAAAAGAAGCAATCTGATCATCACTAAAGCCCATGCGTTTTGCCTGTGCCAGCAGCTCTTTCGGAAGTTTATCGAGATGTTTGATTTCTTTGATCTTGTTTTCCAGGTTTACGATATCCTGGATCTGGTACAGGAACCAGCGGTCGATCAGTGTTTCCTCGCGGATAGTTTTAATAGAAATGCCTGCAGACATTGCCTCCTTGATACGGAAGATACGATCCCAGGTCGGGCGCTTCAGGTAGTTGATCAGCTCTTCAGGACGCATTTGGCTGCGGCTGATAGAAGTGAGCCCTGTTGCGTTATTTTCCAGGCTCTGACACGCTTTCTGCAATGCTTCAGGAAAAGTGCGGCCGATGGCCATTACTTCACCTACCGATTTCATTTGCAGCCCGAGCGTATCGTCAGCTCCTTTAAATTTATCGAAGTTCCAGCGCGGCATCTTTACGATTACATAGTCAAGTGCCGGCTCAAAGTATGCCGAAGTTTCCTGGATGATCGGATTCTTCAGTTCGTCGAGGTTATAACCGATTGCCAGTTTAGCGGCAATTTTCGCGATTGGATAACCGGTTGCTTTAGAGGCAAGGGCAGAAGAGCGGCTCACACGCGGGTTGATCTCGATCGCGATGATTTCTTCTGTAGCCGGGTTCAGCGCAAACTGTACGTTACAGCCGCCGGAGAAATTACCGAGATCGCGCATCATCATGATCGCCGTGTTACGCATCAGCTGAAACGCCGTATCACTCAGCGTCATTGCCGGCGCCACCGTGATGCTGTCACCAGTGTGGATACCCATCGGGTCAAAATTTTCCACGGTACAGATGATGACTACATTATCAGCGGCATCGCGCAGCAGTTCCAGTTCAAATTCTTTCCAGCCCAGTACCGCTTGTTCTACCAGTACTTCATGGATTGGAGAAGCCGTCAAACCGCGATCCAGCGCGGCATCCAGTTCTTCCTTATGCATTACGAAACCACCGCCGGTACCACCCAGGGTAAAAGAAGGCCGTATTACGAGCGGCAGCCCAATTTCCTGTGCAAATTCTTTACCTTCCAGCAAAGAGTTGGCAGTTCTCGCCGTCGCTACTGGTACACCCAGCTCAATCATCCACTGACGGAACAACTCACGGTCTTCCGCTTTGTCAATTGCTTTGATGTCTACACCGATCAGGCGGCAGTTGTATTTTTCCCAAACGCCCACCTCATCACATTCTTTGGCAAGGTTGAGTGCCGTTTGTCCGCCCATCGTAGGCAATACCGCGTCAATCTGGTTTTCTTCCAGTATCTGTTCAATACTTTCAACAGTCAACGGCAGCAAATAAACTTTATCGGCAACGATCGGGTCCGTCATGATCGTTGCAGGGTTGGAATTGATCAGGATCGTTTTAATCCCTTCTTCCCGCAGACTGCGTGCAGCCTGTGAGCCAGAGTAGTCAAATTCGCAAGCCTGTCCGATGATAATAGGACCAGAGCCGATAATGAGTACAGATTTAATGGAATTGTCGCGCGGCATATTATGTATACTAAATATTAATAGTCAAAGTAGCAGTAAAACGGAGCGGTTCAAAAAACAGAGCTCACTTTTTTACCTTCGGCGCGCTGAGTAGATACAAAAATCGGGCTCAACGCCCGAGGCGCAAAGGTAGGGGTTTTGCGTTAATTTTTTTTCAACTTTTTTGAAGATTTCGGAAACCCGCTATTTCAATGGCTGTAAGTGCAATGAATCACATCCTCGTTAAACCCTTACCTTCACCGTGCAAATAAATCGAACAATGTTTAAACCCTTTTTAATAACCACCCTTCTTGCAACTAGTATCGCAGCATCTGCAAAGTCCGGAGCAGACGAATTTACTATCTATCGAAAAGACGCTGTCGTTGGCTATACCGCAAATAAAACGCCGCTGCATGCAGTCTGCTACCAGTTTCCCAAAGATGTGTACCAGTTAAGTATTGACAATGAACAGAATAATGCATTGCTTTTGTTGAAAAAAGTAAACGAAGACAATCATTTTTATGGCGACGGCGAATTGTCGCTACTCAATTTCGGAACCGGAGATCTCGATTGGCATTTTACCGTAAAAGGAACTGAAGTACACCGCACCCGCAACGTCATTTTCTACCAGAGTAAAGCCGGAACCTATGTTTTCAATGTGGCCGATAAAAAGCGCTTGCCTACAACCATCAATAATTACTTGTTTCTGGATTATAATAGTGATATCGCTTATGATGGTGTATCTGGCGTTAATCTGAAAACCGGGAAACGCGTCTGGAAACATGCCACACGCAATGAAGATATACCACTCGATGAATTTCGCCGGATCAACGACAGCATGGTTGCATTTTCCTGGGCAGGTATGCATGTGCTCAATATGAATACCGGCGAAGGTTGGGACTACAAAATGAAAACCAGCAAAGGAAGGGCTATGTCGGTGTTTGCCAGTATCGGCGTTGGCATTGCTTCCGGTCTTTTAACCCCGGTTGCAGTAGTGCCCGTAGTGCGTCCGCAAACAGGCCTGAAATCAAATATTCTTTTTGACGACCAACAGATTTATTTCGCCGACAGAGAAAATATTGTTTGCTGGAACATAGCCACAGGTACTGTTTTATGGCAAAATGAACTGCCTTCTGAAAAAGCAAGGGGTTCTGAAATCTTTATGAACGGCGAAAATATTTACCTGGTCAACAGAGCAGTTTTCAAAGGTAAAGATGCGGGACAACCGTCCATTGCCGCGTACAATAAAAACACTGGTACCAAACTCTTTTTCGAGGAATTAGGAACAACGGCGATTTCCTCTTTGACGGTACAAAACGATAGCTGTTTGCTGTACGGTAGCGATGTTCAGAAAGTGGACCTTCGCACCGGAAAACATTCTGTTGCTAAAATTTCGGGACCAACCGATTCAGAATTGAAATGGCTGATAAATAGTGAAACCATATTTATTGAAAACGGAGATAATGAAATAACCAGCCTGAAAACTCAGTTTCCAGGCACATTTTCCATGCAGGCGGCGTCCGGGAAAATCTTTGTTTACAACGGAGACGGAACGATGGCGAGAATGCTCCAACCAGAAAGCTATTGGTCTTTCGAAACAAAATACAAAGGCAGTCGGATGCTTTATCGGGCCGATCATAAAGTTGCGTTTGAGTACAATGGACAAAAGGTAATGACGCTGGAGCCAGCAATTGTAAATCAGATTCAGGGCGACAACCTGTACCGGATTGTCGACAAAGGCTTGCAGGTAATTTCCTTGTCGGAAATAATTCCGAATTAAGGATAGCGGAACAAATCAAAACTATTAGCCTATAACTTACAACTTATAAACTCGCTTGAAGAAATTGTGAAATAACAAGATCAAACCCTGCCGTTAAAGACTTAACTTTGCGCAAATTTTTTGTAGTACTGTGCCAGACGTAATCCAACTCTTGTCAGACCATATTGCCAACCAGATAGCTGCCGGTGAAGTCATTCAGCGGCCGGCATCGGCTGTAAAAGAGTTGCTGGAAAACGCCGTAGACGCCGGTGCAACAGAGATTCAGCTGGTAGTCCGGGACGCAGGCAAGGAACTGGTACAGGTGATCGACAACGGAAAAGGCATGTCAGTGACAGATGCCCGGATGAGCTTCGAGCGTCACGCAACTTCCAAGATCCGCAATATCGACGACCTGTTTACCATCCGCACTATGGGTTTCCGCGGCGAAGCGCTGGCTTCCATAGCCGCCGTGGCACAGGTAGAAATGAAAACCCGTCAACACGACGCGGAAGTAGGTACCCGTATCTGCGTGGAGGCGACCGATGTAAAATTGCAGGAACCTGCCGCCACCGCTGCAGGCACCAATATCATGGTGAAAAACCTGTTTTACAACGTACCCGCCCGTCGTCATTTCTTAAAAAGCAATACCACGGAATTTCGCCATATCCTGGATGAATTTACCCGCGTGGCACTTGCCCATCCCAAAATCGCTTTTCGCTTGTGGCACAACAATGTGGAACAGTTCCACCTGGAAGCCGGCAACCTGAAAACGCGTATCATAGGCCTTCTGGGCAACTCTTTCGAGAAAAACATGGTTCCGGTAGAAGAAAATACCGAACTCATCAATATTTCCGGCTTCATCGGCAAGCCGGAAGCTGCTACCCGCACCCGCGGCATGCAGTTCTTCTTTATCAACAATCGTTTCATCAGAAGTTCTTTCCTGAATCACGCTGTTATGACGGCGTATGAAGGGCTGATCGAAAAAGAAGCATTCCCGTTTTATGTATTGTTTCTGGATGTAGACCCATCGCGCGTAGATGTGAATGTGCATCCGACCAAGCAGGAAGTGAAGTTTGATGATGACCGGATGATGTATGCTTATTTGCATGCAACGGCGAAACATGCCCTTGCTCGCTACAACATTGCCCCTTCACTAGACTTTACGTTGAACCCGGAAGTAATGCAATTGCCAGCTATCCAGATGCCGCACACGCAGCAAACCATGGCAAACGCCCAAAAAAGTTACTTGTTCAATACGTTCTCTCAGAAAAACCAGGCGCATTTTGTAGAACATAAAGAAGGTCTGCAACGCTGGAAAGAACTGTATGAAATTGCTGCGCCAGTCAATGAAAATACGGTAGGAACACCACAGGAAACAACTATTCCTTCACAATCGTCCACGTTATTACCGGAAAACGGCAACGTGCCTTTATCGGGCAGACAAAACAATTTGCTGGTACAGGGGTCTATGCTGGTAACTACGGTGCGTTCGGGACTGATGCTGATCCATATTCGCAGAGCGCAGGAGCGGATCTGGTTTGAACGTTTATTACAGCAATGGAATGCCGGCAATACACCATCGCAACAGGTACTTTTCCCGGCTTCTTATGAAATGCCACCTCAAGACTGCATTTTGCTGACAGAAGTGTTGCCAGACCTGGCCCGCATTGGTTTTGATATTTCTCCTTTCGGACAAAATACATTTGTGGTACAGGGCGTTCCAACGGATTTGCCTGCCGGCGAAGAAAAAAATGTATTGGATGAGGTACTCGATCAATTGAAGCACGAATCGCACGATGCTGTGGCTTCCCGCACCGAACGCATTCTTATGCAAATGGCACGCCGCCTGTCGCGCAACAAACACGCCATTCAACAACCGGAGGGCCAGCAAGCGCTTATAGACGAGCTCTTTGCCTGCTCTCAGCCAGAATACACACCTGACGGTAAAAAAGTGTTTATGATGCTGCGCAAAGAGGAACTGGATGATATGTTGGGTTAGGCCGTTTATTAAATATCCCCACTATATTCACCTGCGTCATTTTAATCGTTAAAAGACGCGGTTTTCCTTGTTAAGCCTGCCAATATTCGTTATCTTTGTAAGGTTATATTTCAAGTTAATATAATGTTCTGTTTAATACATTTTCTTTTGAAAGTGTAGAGAATTTTCCGCAAATTTTTAAATTATTTCGGTCAGTATATATGAGTACAGAAAACGAGGTTTTACAGCCTTCAGCAACAGGCTACGATGCCGGAAGTATACAAGTTTTGGAAGGTCTGGAAGCAGTAAGAAAGCGCCCGGCCATGTATATCGGCGATATTGGTGTCAAAGGTTTGCACCACCTGGTGTATGAAGTGGTAGATAACTCTATTGATGAAGCCCTGGCCGGTTATTGCAAAAACATCACAGTTACGATCCTTAAAGACAATTCCATTTCTGTTCAGGATGATGGCCGTGGTATCCCTACAGGCATTCACCCGAAAGAAGGCCGCTCCGCGCTGGAAGTAGTAATGACTGTATTGCACGCCGGTGGTAAATTCGATAAGGATTCCTATAAAGTTTCCGGCGGTCTGCACGGTGTCGGTGTAAGTTGTGTGAACGCGTTGAGCGATCATATGCATACAACCGTTTTCCGCGAAGGGAAAATATTTGAACAAGAATACTCAAAAGGTATTCCGCAATATCCGGTACGCGAAATCGGCACTTCCGACAAACGCGGTACGCTGCAGCATTTTCACCCGGATACAACCATTTTTAAAGAAAATATTTATAACCGCGAAATCCTTGCCGGTCGTCTACGCGAACTGTCTTTCCTTAATAAAGGCATTTCGATCACACTTATTGACGAACGCGAACAAGGTGAAGACGGGCAGGATATCACTGAAGTATTCCACAGTGAAGGTGGTATCGTTGAGTTTGTACAGATGCTCGACAGAATCGGCAAGCGCGACCCGTTGCTGGCCAGCCCAATCTACGTAGAAGGTTATGATGCCGACAGCAATGTGGCGGTAGAAGTAGCAATGAGCTATAATACGTCTTACAACGAGCATATCTTCTCTTACGTCAACAACATCAACACGATTGAAGGTGGTACGCACGTTGCGGGTTTCCGTCGCTCTATCACTCGCGTGTTCAAAGCGTACGGCGATAAAAACAAACTGTTTGAAAAAGCCAAAGTGGAAATCACCGGTGATGACTTCCGCGAAGGTTTGAGCGCTGTTATTTCCGTAAAGGTACCGGAGCCGCAGTTTGAAGGTCAGACCAAAACCAAGTTGGGCAATAATGATGTAATGGGTGTGGTGGATGTGTGCATGAGCCGGGTACTGGATGCATATCTCGAAGAACATCCGAAAGAAGCCAAGATGATCATCGATAAGGTGATCCTGGCCGCACAAGCCCGCGCCGCTGCACGTAAAGCCCGTGAAATGGTGCAACGTAAAAGTGTACTTTCCGGCGGTGGCATGCCTGGCAAACTGGCCGACTGCTCTGAAAAAGATCCTGAAAAATGTGAACTGTACCTGGTTGAGGGCGACTCGGCTGGTGGTACTGCCAAGCAAGGCCGCGACCGTTCTTATCAGGCGATCCTGCCACTGCGTGGTAAAATCCTGAACGTTGAAAAAGCACAGGAACATAAAATCTACGAAAACGAGGAGATCAAGAATATGTTTACGGCGCTTGGTGTTTCCGTTGGTACGCCAGATGACCCGAAAGCGCTGAACCTGGCGAAACTTCGTTATCATAAGATCATTATCATGACCGATGCCGATGTGGATGGTTCACACATTGCCACGCTGATCCTGACGTTCTTCTTCCGTTATATGAAAGAGCTGGTAGAACAAGGGTACCTGTACCTCGCGCAGCCGCCGTTGTATCTCGTGAAAAAAGGCAAAGATCAGGCCTATGCCTGGAATGAAGAAGACCGCAAAGCACTGGTAACAAAATTTGCGAATGGCAAGGAAGACAGTGTAGCAGTACAACGATACAAAGGTCTTGGTGAAATGAATGCGGAACAGCTTTGGGAAACAACCATGAATCCGGATTCCCGTACGCTGAAACAGGTATCTATCGACAGCATGGCAAACGCCGACAGCGTATTCTCCATGTTGATGGGCGATGAAGTACCGCCACGCAGAGAGTTCATCGAGTCACACGCGAAGTATGCACGTATTGATGCTTAATTGAAGCAAGCATAAAAAGATAAATGAAACGGTCCTTGCCATAGCAGGGGCCGTTTTTATTGCTACTGGAAACCGCTGGGTATTACCATAAATTCTGCAAGAAATCAGGTTTTATATCTCCTCGTTACCTGCAAGAGACCTGCAGATATTGAAAATAGGTTGTAAACCTTCGAACTATTATATTATGACCGGAGCTCCACTTAATTAAGACAACTGGATGGAAGTGACGAGCAATAAATAAGCCTTGTAAGACTACAAGGCTCTTTTTCATTGTGCGGTTCTGATTGCGCGAAAGCAATAAACCTTTACCCCTATTGAAACGAAAGCGAGGTTAACTCAGCGTTACCACTGAATAAATATCTTTCAGAAAATGATTATTAAAACGTAAAATAGAATTGCAATACTCTCTCTCCCAAAGTAATGCGACCACAATATAAGACATTATTTGTAAAATTGTCAACTTTAATTTATTAAAATTTGTAAAAAGCTTTCCCCTAGTAAAATAAGTCAAAAAAATTGGATAGATAAAATTATTTATCATGCACAAGAGCAATTTTGACCAATCGGAGGGTTTATACATAAAAAAACCGGGCCAACAGGCCCGGTCCGAAAACTTTATTTAAAGAATGCTATTTTTTCGGTTGTCTTGCAGCTTGTGCTTTTTGCATTTCGTCTATTCGCTGCTGCCATTTCGATGGTGTTGCAGGCTTGTTTTTATTTTCCTGGATCTGCGCATGGATTTTCTTCTCATCAATGATGTATTTCTGAATGATGAATTGCTGCAGAATACTTAAACAGTTAGAGAAGAAATAATAGAAAGTCAATGCCGCAGCCATTTTATTAAATACTCCCATCAGCATGATCGGGAAGATAAATGGCATGTACTTCATCATAGGATTGTTCGGATCCTGCGCGGTCATATTACGGTTGTACAACGCCAGGAACAAGCTGGAAGCAGTCATCAACAGCGTAAACAAACTAATATGGTCACCGTAGAATGGTACATTAAAAGGTAATTTGGCAATACTGTCATAAGTGGAAAGATCACCTGCCCACAGGAAAGATTGCTGACGGAATTCGATGAACGATGGGAACAGGTAGTACATCGCAAACAGGATCGGGATCTGGAACAGCATCGGCAAACAACCACCGAGCGGATTTACACCTGCACTGCGGAAGAGCTTCATTTGCTCCATGCCAAATTTCTGCTGATCGTCTTTATATTTTTCTCTCAGTTCATCGACTTCCGGTTTTAGTACGCGCATTTTTGCAGCCGACAAATAACTTTTGTACGTGAAGAAAGAAAGGATCAAACGAATGAAGATCGTCATCAGCATGATGATGATACCATAATTGGTAATAAAGCTGCCCAGGAAGTAGAAGATCGGAATCAATACCCATTTATTGATATATTTCACGAAGGCAAATACACCATAACCCAGTGGTACCATATCATCCAGACCAATATTGTAGGACTTCAGCGTACGGTAGTCGTTCGGACCAATAAACCAGCTGAAATTAGCGGTTTGCGTAGCGCCTGCAGACAATGCAATTTCCATTGTGTTGCGGCTTTTTACCACGATATTGCTGTCGGGCAAAGTGACATTTGCATTGATATCAACCCGGCCAAAGCTGGTGTTTTCAGCGATCAATGTACTGTTGAAATAGTGCGTACGCAACGCCAGCCAGTGTGCATTATCCGACAATGATTTTTTCTCATCGCCTTTTACAGTGAAATAATCATGGTCATCGTTTTTGAAACGGTAGTAAACCTGCGTAGTAGTGCGTTCTGTGGTGACATCCTTTTCTGTATGCAATGCCTGTGTTTCCCAAAGTAAAGGCAGGCTCGTGGCTGGCATGCCGGTTACATTGATCGCACATTTCATCATGTAGGCATCTGCCGGCAGCGTGTATACGATATCAAGCTTCTTACCTTCACCAAGATCGGCAGCGAAATCAACCGTCTGGTCGCCGTTTGCTTCTGTTTTTTGCGTAGGAACAAAATAAAGATCCGAACTTGCCACACCGTTATTATTAATCGGCAATGTAACGCTCAGTTTGTTTCCATCGCCGTTAAAAAGCAATAAAGGCTGTTGTGTATATGTCTTATATTCTTTAACGTTGGCAGCAACCGGATAGGCACCTTTAGTCGTAAAAGTGAGTGCCAGTTTTTTGTTTTCCAATTTCACCGTCTGAGCGGTTCCATTGTATGCAGGCGGCATGCTTCTACGGATTGAATCGTTCACAGAGTCAATTACGGCTTGTTTGGCCCGCAACTGAGTGCTGTCGATTTTAGGGATAGGATGAGCGAGTGCATAAGCAACAGAATCTTTCTGCTTTTGCTCCAGCATCACCTTTTGTGCGTGGTTGTTGTAAACGATGTACCCGATTAGCAGTGCTGCCAACAGGGAAAATCCAATGACTGAATTACGATCCATGAATGGGAAAAAATGAGCCGCAAAGGTAGGTTATTTATGTTTTAGGATATGTGATTTATAAGCTAAATTGAGGAAACGGGGTATTTTTTAACCAATAACGAGAACGGACTCAATCTTTATTCTGAAAATAAGCCAGCTCAGCCTGTAAGTTGAGATATGGGTATTGCTCTAAAAGACGGACAACTTTAGCTGCATAATTAGACAAAAATGCCTTATGCGCATCGGTTTGCGGGAAACGCGTTTTATGATGACGAGCCGTCATTATGTCCAGAACTTGCTTCATCAAATCTTTGGTATCTGTTGAAATACTTGATTTTACAAAATGTTCCCAAACGAAATTAGTAGCCAGATAGTTAGGATGCACAAAGTCTATATCATAAAAGCGATAATCGCGTAAAATGTCTATGATTAATTCATAAGCGGGGAAATAATAGGTCTGAGGAAAGACTGCGCATAGCTCATGCACTGCCTCTAGTAAACGGGCCTTACTCCGGTTATTGTCTACCACTCCGTCCCTGATATGACGTACCGGGCTGATGGTAAAAATGATCTGTACCCCCGGATTTACTGCGATAAGCTTCTGAAGTGTAAGGGTTAATGCGTCGATGATCTCCTGTATCGGCAATAATCTTTTTTCGAACCATTGCCCCGGCGCGCGGTGGTTGTTGGCAACATGGCGTCCGTTTTCTTTCAGATAATATTGAAACGCAGAGCCCAATGTGATGATTACATAACTTGCCTCACGAATCGCTTGCCCTGCTTCAGTCTGTGAACGGTTGATCTTGCGGAGTGCTTCTTCCTGGCTTACATCCGAAAACCGAGTGTGATGATCCCAGCTGTTCCACAATTCATTTAACAGAAACAAATCGCCGGCCGTGTACATCTTGCCATCGATGTAGCTGTCCAGGCTTTGCGCTACACTCAGCGGATTAAATAAAATACCGTGCGGGTTGGACAATACCTGGAATTTATGATGGGCCAGTTTTTCGTACATATGCTCCGAAAAGCAAGACCCTATCAGGAATAGCTGATCGGTGTAAGTAATGCGTTTCGGTAACGCGGGAATGTTTATGTCGAGTGTAAGTTGCATTGATAAGTCAAAAGTTAAAAGTCAAAAAAACGCGCGCTTGTCAACCGTTCACTGTCAATTGTTTAGATCCAACCGAGCCTATCATATCCTTCATATCCCATCTTCAGGGCTTTTCCAATCAGTTTCATAATTTCCGGATCGTTCTTTTTAATATGGAAACAAGCTTTTCCTTTCAACAGCTTCATAAGCTCTTCGGGCATCTTTGCTTTAATTTCATCAGAACCATAAACCGGCATAAAATAGAACCCGACATAATTACTTTGGATAATGGCCGCGGCAAACGCTACTTCATCGCGGATACGGCCATAGGTATTGATACCTTTCTTTTCGCTCCAGAGATCATACTTACCTTCAAGATCCAAACGCGCTACGATTGTTCCTTTTTCATAAGGTTTCATTTCTCTTTTGATCGCCTGAAATATTTCAAGTAACTCTGCCTGAGTAAGTTTCGCCATTTTCGTATCTATGTATCGCATTTTTGGCAGTCTGGCAAGATGAATAATTAAATATGATTAATTAAGTCATACCGAAATCGCCGAATTGCCAATTTGTGAAATTGAAAAGTGCCGTAATGACACTATATTTATAATGGTTTAAAATTTGCCTTATTATTTTTTGAAAACCTTCAAGTTCAAAAATACGATTTATGAATTCAAATGAGTTTCGCAAATATGCCATTAAACATCATGGCATCAGCAGTCTTGCTTTAGACAATTATACTTCTTCTCTGATAAAATCTCCATCGGCCTTAACGCCTTATATCATTGAAGAACGTCCGCTTAACGTAGCATCCATGGACGTATTTTCCCGTTTGATGATGGATCGCATCATTTTCCTGGGCGAAGCGATCAATGACTACGTAGCCAATATCGTAACGGCCCAGTTGCTGTTCCTGGAAAGCACAGACCGCAACCGCGATGTGCAGATGTATATCAACAGTCCGGGTGGTAGCGTGTACGCAGGTCTTGGCATCTACGATACCATGCAAATCATTAACCCTGATGTATCTACTATCTGTACCGGTATTGCCGCATCTATGGCTGCCGTTCTGATGTGTGCCGGCACAAAAGGTAAACGTACCGCGCTGAAACACAGTCGTGTGATGATTCACCAGCCGTTGGGTGGCGCTGAAGGTCAGGCAAGCGATATCGAAATCACTGCCCGTGAAATCGTTAAGTTGAAAAAAGAACTGTACGAAATCATCGCTAATCACAGCGGACAGAAATTCAGCAAAGTAGAAAAAGACAGCGATCGCGATTACTGGATGACCGCACAGGAAGCAAAAGATTATGGTATGGTAGACGAGGTGCTGGAACGCAATCCGCGCAAAGCACTGGGTGAAGACCAGAAATAAGAATTAAAAAAAAATGCCCCGCGAATTGCGGGGCATTTTTTTTAATTCTTATTCGTTAATAGGTAAAAACCTGAAAGGTCACCTCGTCGCGGGTTATAACAACTGGTTTAGTCATTACCACTTTAGCCATTTACCTTTTTTAAAGTAACAATCAATTTAACCCTTTAACCAGTTACCCATTTAACTGTTCAGACGCCAGTACCCATTTCTGCCTATTATGGTGAACAACCGTCACCGGAATATGATATTTAGATTCAATGAATTTTGCGAGCGATTCTGCGGCATACACCGACCGGTGCTGTCCGCCGGTGCAACCAAATGCAACGCTCAAATGCTCAAACCCACGGGCAATATAGTCGTCGATATTAATGGACACCAATCCGTACACATGTTGTAGAAATTCCGGCATCTGCGTTTCTTTTTCCAGGAACTGGCGCACTAATTCATTTTGTCCTGTCAGGTTTTTGTACGCTGTGTAGCGCCCGGGATTCAAAATACCACGGCAATCGAACACATAACCGCCACCGTGGCTGCTTTTATCTTTTGGAATGCCTACTTTATACGAGAAGCTTGAAATTTCCACTTTCAGTTTTACTTCTTCCGCGGCGGATTTTGCACCGCTATAACGCTGTTGAATTTCAGGTGAACTGATTTTTTCCAACAAAGAGCGCAACTCCGGATAGGAAGGCAACAACTGCGGGTTATCGGAAATAAAACTTTCCAGGTTTTTCAACGCCGGACCAATGCTGCTCAGGAAATGCGGCTTATGCTCCAACAACCCACGGAAACCATAAGCGCCTAACACCTGCAGCAAGCGGAGCAACACAAACTGCGTATATCCACGACGGAAATGAATTTCGTCCATACGCGGAATCGGCAGATTGTTCAGCGTTGCGATATACCCGTTTAGTAAATCCTCTTTCCACGCCGCAGGCAACTGTGCTTTCGCCTGCCAGAGCAAAGAAGCAATATCATATTGTGGTGGGCCTTGCATGCCGCCCTGATAATCGATAAAATAAAGCTTGCCCTCATGCAGCATAATATTGCGACTCTGAAAATCGCGATACATGAGCATTTGCGGCTGAATTCTTCCAAGCTCCCTGCTCAGAAGTTCCATTTCACTCATCAATACATGACGGTCGTAATGAACTTTTTGCAAGTCGGCAAAATAGTATTTGAAATAAAGCAGATCGCCCATAATCGCTTTTTCATCAAACTGACGGGTCGCGAAACATTGGTTGAAGTCTGCTTCACGGCCGGCGATCCATTGCACACGCGCCAGTTGCTCCAGGCTCTTGTGAAAATTCTTACGCACCTCCTCTGTCAGCCCTTCTTTCATCAGCTGATCGAAAAGTGTTGTGCTTCCCACATCCTGCTGCAGGTAACTACGGCGGTCTTTGCTTGTTTTATAAACTTCGGGAACATTGATTTCGTGTTTACGAAACAGCTCCGTGAAATAAAAATAGGTATTGTTTTCCGCTACATTGGGATTGTAAGTGCCGATGGCTGTGCTACTACCTGCCGAAAGCCTGTAGTATCTGCGATCAGAGCCAGATACAGGCAATGCGGCGATTTCTTCCGAAGGCTTACCAAAATGTTCTTCAAATAATTTCTCGAGTGTGCTGATTACTGTTGTAGTCGTCTTTGCGGTCATGGTTGCTTCTTGGGGTAATCAAATAAAAAAACTTCTTTCTGCGCATGAATAAAATCGCTCCAGAACTCGGCTTCCACATGTACGCCAGCCATTGCACAGGTAGGCATATTATCGATGCGGAAACCAGGCACCAGCTCATTTACAAAATCGGTAATACCAGGGTTGTGCGCTACTACAAAAACGGTTTGGATAGCATCGTCGACTTCCTGGATCACTTCTTCAAATACAGAAGGAATGCATTGGTACAAACGGTTTTTCCAAAGAATATTTTCTTCACTGAAATCAACAGCCGCCGCAATTTTCTTTGCAGTCTGTGCGGCTCTTTTTGCGGTACTGGAAATAATCAGGTCAGGAATCAATCCTTTTTTCTTTAATCGCTCTCCCATCATAGGTGCGTCATGCATGCCGCGTTCATTAAGCGGACGGTCGTAATCGCTTTGCAGCGGATTAGCCCAGCTGGATTTGGCATGACGAATCATTATTAAGGTACGTTGCATAATTAGTGCTTCGCTTTATAATACTGTAACCGTAGATTCTGACCATCGAACACGCCATAGCTGTTGAAACGGATCCAATCACCGAGGTTTACGTATAAACTGTTTTGCGGTAGCGGATATTCTATTGCTATATGACGGTGCCCGAATATAAAATAGTCAAAATGCTCCTCTTTTAATTTTTCAAGACAAAACTGTACCAACCACTCTTTTTCCGGGCCTTGAAAAACTTCTTCTTTACCATCTTCATGCTTAGGGCCAAGCCTGCTGAACCAGCCAGCCATTCCTACACCCGTATCGGGGTGAATGCGACGATAAAGCCATTGTGAAAACGGATTGCGTAAGATCGACTTCAGGAATTTATACCCATGATCACCAGGGCCGAGGCCATCACCATGACCAATAAAAAATTTCTTCCCGTTAAATGTCCGTTCAATTGGTTCGTGATGTACCGGGATATTCAGCTCATCCTGAAAATAGCCACGCATCCAGAGATCGTGATTACCGGTAAACGCCTCCATGTGAAGTCCGGCATCAGATAACTCCGCAAGTTTTCCCAGAAAACGGGTATAACCCTTCGGAATTACATTTTTATATTCAAACCAAACATCGAAAATATCACCAACGAGGTACAACTGCGCTGCATCTGCCTTTATACTATCCAGCCAGTTGCATAGGCGCTTTTCACGTGCCAGGCTACTGGCTCGGTCAGGAATGCCGAGATGAAAATCGGAAGCGAAATAAATCTTTTTGCCTTCTGGTAAGTCCATTCAGTTGGAAGGATGGGGCTGCAAGTTAGCTCAAAAATTCAGGATTTTCAGGCACGAGCCAGCCGTTTGCCTGAAAATAACAATTTCCATAAACATATAATCCTGACATGCAGTGCATATCAGGATTATAATATTGCTCCATCTGAAGTATCACTTAAAACAGATAGCCGTAAGTTGCTGGGGAAATATTACCCGCCCAGCCCCGACAGCATGTTGAACATAATAATGCCGAGCACCAGTAAAGTAATAAAAACGTACATATAATCCTTCTCAATCAAAAAACCGATAGCGGAAAGGAGCACCCGAACCACCGGAGTAGCAATCAGGATTGCAACGCCCAGTTGAATAATCGCCATACCATCAAAATGAGTCACCCCTTCCAGAATGCCCGGCAAATGACGGAGTGAAGGCTCCGCACCTTTAAATACGTGATATTCCGGCTTGCCGCCTGCGTTGTGAAACAGGTAAATCAATGCGCCGACAATAGTGATTCCCATTGCGCAAAGCACGCCGGTACGCAGGGTCTTACCCACCAGTAACGCAACATCTTTATCCTGCCAGTATTTTTTAGTCAGCATACGATTAAATATTACCTGTTAAACCATTATAGATCATCTCGAAGGCGAGAAATACAATCACTACTGCAAAAATTTGCCGCAGCTTATGCGTATTGGCGCGTACCAGGAGCTTGGAGCCACTGATAGCGCCGGTGAGTACGCCGAGCATTACAGGCATCGCAATTCCCGGATCGATATACCCGCGTTGCATATAAACAACCGCACTCGCAGCGGCGGTAACGCCGATCATGAAGTTACTGGTGGTCGTAGAAACCTTAAACGGAATATGCATCACCACATCCATCGCCAACACTTTCAACGCGCCGGAACCAATACCCAGCAAGCCGCTGATAATACCGGCAATAGTCATGAGTATATAGCCACCGGGCACTTTACGGATATAATAAGCTACTTTTCCCTCTGGAGTGGGGTAACTGCCGTTGAGCTTCAGTTTTTGCGCCAGCGGACTGGTATCCGACAATTCAAGATGTTCTGTTTTCTTCCGGACGGACATAATCGCGGAAAAAATAAGCACACAGCCAAAAAGGACGGCTACAATGCCGGGAGCAATATAAGCAGCCAACAGCGCGCCGATCACCGCACCGGTGGTCGTTGCGATTTCGAGAAACATGCCGATACGGATATTCGTGATCCCTTCTTTTACGTAGGCAGAAGCCGCACCAGAAGAAGTAGCGATAGATGCCACCAAAGACGCCCCGATCGCATAACGGATGTCCACATGAAAACCTAAAGTAAGCAGCGGTATAACGACTACGCCGCCGCCAAGCCCCGTAAGCGATCCCAGCAAACCGGCAGCAAAAGCGCCGACCAGCAGGATCAGGGTAAATACTAAAATGGACATTACTGTTAATTATTGTGCTAACTGTGAAATAATAGTCGCTGCTTTTTTCTCATTCTGAGCCTGAATGGCAGCCAACAATTGTTCCAGCGTTTTTTGCGCCGACTGGAAGAATGAAACATTCTGAGATTTGTCGCGGTTGCGCATACTTTGTACGAATGCTTCGTAAAGATCGGCCAATATTGTATTACCGGAAGCTTTAGCAATGATGGAGTGGAAACGGATATCCGCTTCTTTTGCGGCCTCATACGCTGCTGCACTGATTGCCTTTGTCCTTTCGTTGAGTGCTTGCGTCAGTGCTTTCACTTCTTTTTCTTTCCTATTGACTGCGGCGAGCCGAACAGTCTCTTTTGCAAGCAGCACAGTCACTTCATTTACCTCTTTTACCGATGCTTTCACCAATTTCTGGTCCAGTGTTTCGGTGTTGCTCTTATCACCGGTAACAAATGTACCAGACCCTTGCTGCACTTTCAGCATGCCTTGTTTGGCGAGGGTTTTAATTGCCTCGCGGATAGTGGACCGGCCCACATTGTAGCGCTCCATCAGTTCTGGTTCCGGCGGGATCTTCGTTCCTTTTTTAAATTTCCCGGATGAAATTTCCTTTTGTAGTTTTTCGATTACAAAATCAGCGAGGCTGGAAGATTTTTTTTGTTTGTCGTTTTTCATAAAAACATCTGATGTCTGCAAAATTAATCGATGTAAATGAGAACATCAGACGAATTAATGGCGTAAAAGGCGCCAAAGGCACCTTTTAAATTTTTTATATTCTTAAAACCTGCTGCTGCGCGCCATTTCGGCCTGCCAGAAAAAAAATTTTTTATTTAAATTTGGAAAATTGAAAATCGTGATGCTACATTTGCATCAGTTCTTTACAACGTCACTTATCAAGAAAGGCAGAGGGAAATGGCCCTGCGAAGCCTTAGCAACCTCTCCCGCTAATAACGGGAAGCTGGTGCTAATTCCATCACACAATCGTGTGATAGATAAGTCAGATGCAATAGTTTAAATAAAACAGCTTAGCTGAAAAATATAACTGGAGCTCCTCTGACTTATCGGAGGAGCTTTTTTATTGTACCTGTACCAGTTACAGCACAGTAGAAAGCCCCGTCCGGTAAGCCTCTTTTGGTACGTGTTTGTATTGATTTCAACCTTCAAAAAAAACAAACCAAAAGAATATGAGCAAGGCGACAGAACTCATCCACAGCATTCCCGTTGATCCGCTGACAGGGTCTATAGGCGTACCGATCTACCAGACGTCTACATTCGTACAACAGGCTCCCGGTGTCAATAAAGGCTACGATTATGCACGCAGCAATAACCCGACCCGCGAAACACTGGAAAAAATTGTAGCAAAACTGGAAGCCGGAGCAGCAGCCTCTGCTTTTGCCAGTGGCCTCGCGGCGATCGATGCAGTAGTGAAATTGCTGGAAAGCGGTGATGAAATCGTAGCAGTGGACGATATTTATGGCGGCGCATTCCGCTTGTTTACGAAAATCTATGAGAAGTTTGGCATCCATGTGCAGTACGTAGACACGACTGATGTAGCCAATGTAGTCGACGCCATCACACCCAAAACAAAACTGATCTGGCTGGAAACGCCGACGAATCCAACTTTGAAGATCAGCGACATTGAAGCCATCGCTAAAGTAGCCAGACAAAACAACGTACTGCTTTGCGTAGACAATACTTTTGCTTCTCCGGCATTGCAACAACCCATCCTGCTGGGCGCAGACATTGTTGTACACAGCGCCACCAAATATCTTGGCGGCCACAGTGATCTGATTGCCGGCATCGTCGTATCCCGTACGGCGGAAATCGGCGAGCAGATCAAATTCATACAGAATGCCAGTGGCGCTATTCTTTCACCAAACGATAGCTGGCTGGTGATTCGTGGTATTGAGACATTGCCGCTGCGCATTGAAAAGCATTGCAAGAATGCCCAGATCGTCGCCGAATTTTTACAACAGCATCCATTGATCGACCAGGTGTATTATCCAGGCCTGCCATCACACCCAAATCATGTGATTGCGGCAAAACAACAAAGCGGCTTTGGTGGTGTTATTTCTTTCACGCTGAAAAATGATTCAGAAGATGCGGCAGTAGCAGTGGTCAGCAATACACGCCTGTTTAAACTGGCAGAAAGCCTTGGTGGTGTGAAAAGCCTGCTTTGCCATCCGGCAAACATGACGCACAAATCGGTACCGGCAGAAAAGCGCAGAGCGGCGGGTGTTGCCGATAGCCTGATCCGCCTGAGCATTGGCCTGGAAGATGCGGAAGATCTGATCGCCGATATCGAGCAGGCACTGCAACAGGTGCATTTGTCTGTAAAGACCAATGAATTTGTAGCGAACTAATAATCGACAGGGCGCCTGCGGCACTTGCTGCCGGTCTAAAGTCTTGAATCCAAAATATTCCTCTTGGTCCGGTGTTCGCCATTGACCAGAAACAGGAACCATCATTCCATATTTAACAACAAAAAATTACAAAATGTCTATTCAACAAAAACAACTCAACATTGGGCTATTCGGTTTTGGCGTAGTGGGAGAAGGCCTCTACAAGGTATTGCAACAAACAGCTTCCCTGAATGCAAGCATCACCAAAGTCTGTATTAAACATCCGGAGAAAAAAAGAAATGCACCGGCTGAATTATTCACGACGGATGCCGATATATTACTCAACGATCCTTCTATCAATGTAATCATCGAACTGATCGACGATGCAGATGCGGCTTTCTATATTGTAAGCTGTGCATTGAAAAATGGGAAAGCGGTAGTGAGCGCTAATAAAAAACTGATCGCAGAGCATTTGCCGGAGCTGCTGACGCTCCAAAAAGAAAACAAAGTTCCTTTCCTGTATGAAGCAGGCTGCTGCGCAAGTATCCCGGTAATCCGCAACCTCGAAGAATATTATGATAATGACCTGCTGCAAGGTGTACAGGGCATCGTAAATGGCTCCACCAATTACATACTGACGCGTATTGCCGAAGATGGGCTTTCGTTTGCAGCGGCATTAAAACTGGCGCAGGACGAAGGTTTTGCCGAAAGCAACCCTGCATTGGATATTGAAGGCACTGACGCGGTGAATAAACTCACTCTTTTGCTGGTGCACGCCTACGGTATTGTGTCGCACCCGACAGCGTTGGTACACTCGGGCATTCATTTGTTGCATGCACAAGACGCGGTTTTTGCGAAGGAAAAACAATATGAAATCAAGCTGGTGGCACAGGCCAAGAAATTACGTAATGGTAAAGTGGCGGCCTTTGTATTGCCTCAGTTTATCACGAAAGAGAACCAGTTGTACAACGTAAAAAACGAATACAATGGTGTGGTAATTGAAAGCGGGTTGGCCGACAAACAATTTTTTTACGGGAAAGGCGCTGGTGGCTTCCCTACAGCTTCTGCGGTATTGAGCGACCTTTCTGCATTACGCTACGGTTATAGATACGAATACAAAAAGAAAAACAGTGGGTTAACCGCCGAACTGACCGACGATTTTTACTTGCGGGTGTATGTGAGCTTCGACGGGTTGTTTCAGGTACGTCATGAATTATTTGAGCGTATTGAAGAATGGACCAGTAACGACAAGCGTTGTTCTATCGTGGGTATCGTACATTTCTCCCGCCTGAAAAGCGACTGGTGGAAAAACAACAATACTTCACTGATCCTGTATCCGGACGCTATTCTTGAAAAAGAAGAAGTGGAAGGATTGCCAGCAAAGCAAGGATTGAAGAACATCCTCGAACATGAGATTTTTGCCTAAAAACGTTCGGCCATTCCAAGGCCAAACAGGGCATAATCATAAATCGCCGGATCTTTTGGATTGAGCTGGCGTAATTGCAATGTGAGATGTAGCGCATTATTCCAGTCCGATTTGTTAGTTTCCAGCAATTCGAGACGATGCGCTACTCTTGCTACATGTACATCGAGCGGACACACAAGCTGGCTCGGTTTTATCTTCTTCCAGATACCAAAATCTACACCTTTATTGTCTTTGCGCACCATCCAGCGCAGGTACATATTAATGCGCTTGCAGGCAGATTTGCGTGCCGGCGTCGCAATGTGCTTACGGGTTCGCTCGGGATGGTCGATTGAGAAAAAATAATTGTGAAAATGAATGAGTGCCTGTTCTACCGAATCTTCGCTGTAGGTTTTTGCCGGCACAAAAGCATCTTCCAACGAATCATACTGCCGGTAATGGTATTGTAAAAAGTGGATAAAGTATAATGCGTCCGTAGCATTAAAGGTGCGATGTGCAAAATGCAAAAACGGCTTCAGATCGGTTTCCTGATGATGCAAAATGAAATCGTACGGTTCATTATCCATCCATTGCATCAGTTTTTTACAACTGTTAATGATCGCTGTTCTGTTTCCCCAGGCTAATACCGCCGCAAAAAGGCCTGAGATTTCAATATCTTGCTTTTTTGAAAACGAATGCGGGATGCTTACCGGGTCTTTCTCAATAAACCCTGGTTGATTGTATAATGCTACTTTCTCGTCGAGCAGTCTTTTCAGATTTTCAATAGCCAATTGCTTTGTTTTGTTCGCGACGACATAATGACGCAACGATTTATTGAAATGTTTTTCCTGGCATTAATTCCTTTCCATAAAATAATAGTGAACGAGAAGCCGTGTATCGTACGCTACGGAAGATTGATTCTTAGAAGATCAGAAACTTGTGTTTTTTTACGATACGCACATCGATTATGTGAATGTCTTTTTTCGGACGATCATTGCTGTCACGCGGTTCTGCAACGATTTTATCTACCACATCCATTCCATCGAGGACCATTCCAAAAACAGTGTAGCGTCCATCCAGGTTCGGCGTGCCGCCTTCTGTTTTATATAATTCCCGCTGCGTCGCAGAAAACTTTCTTCCGTTACGTTGTGCAATTCTGTCGAGCTCAGCATCCGTGTATTTTCTGCCGACCACTATATAGAACTGGCAGGCAGAAGATTCTTTCTCAGGATTCTCGTCACGGGCCATGGCCAATGCGCCGCGCTGATGAAAATTTTCGTCATTGATCTCTGCCGGTATTTTATATTTCAGGTCTCCTTCGCCCAGCGCCTGGCCGGCAACAGCCGTTTTAGAATCCGGATCACCGGCTTGAATCATAAACCCGGGTATCACGCGATGAAACAGCGTACCGTCATAAAACTTTTCCTTGATCAGTTTGATCATATTGTCCCGGTGTTTTGGCGTGTTATCATATAGCATCATAGTGATTTTGCCGTAGTCGGTAGTAATGACCACTTTTGTTTTCTGCGCCCACACGGCAACCGACAAAATCATCAAGACGGCTAATAGTGCTGCTTTTTTCATAGGAAAGCTCCGTTTTTAAAACAGGTACGAACATAAATAAAAACTGCCGGAAGAAAAACCTCCGGCAGTTTGTTCTCAAATGAAATATCGACTAATGAACAATTATCAGTCGGTCTACCTTAATCAGGTTGCCGTCTTTATCCGTCAACGAGATCATGTACACACCATTGGCTATTCCCGAAACATCAATATCACTGGCCGCTTTTTGCGTCAGAATCGTTTGACCTTCCAGGTTGCAGATTTTTATATCCAGTTTAGCCGGAGCATCGATATGAACTGTTGCGCTGGCCGGGTTCGGATAGATGTTCACATCCTTGCCATTCACCAACAGGTTGCTAACGCCCAATGTTTGGATTGATGCAATAGCAGACATCGTCGTACAACCACCGGCATCAGTTCCTGCAACGGTATAATAACCATTAGCAACAACAACCAGGTTTGCATTCGTAGCGCCCGGAATCGGACTGCCATCTTTATACCATTGATAAGACACGAAACCTGTTGTGCTCAATTCTGTACCACTTATGCTGATGATGGGGGTTGTTGGAACGGTTACAACCACGGTTACGCCAGCGGAAACAGCGTTACAACCGGAGGAAGCGGTAACGATGAGCGTATAATATCCGCCAATAGCTGCGCTATAGTTAATATTGGTGGCGCCATTAATGGGTGAGCCATCTTTGTACCATTGATAAGAATATCCATTACCAGAAGGACCTTCCAGCAATACGGAATTGCCGGTACAGATGGTCAACGATCCGCTATGGCTAATCACACTTGCCGGGGCAGGTTCAACTGATACCTGTGTTTCCGAAGATGTATCCGCACATCCTGATGCGTTAGCAACAATTACACGGTAATGGCCATTTGCAGAAGCGTCGTAAGTAGCGCCATTAGCCCCTGCCAGATCAACGCCATTATTCTGCCATTGATAAGTATTGCCAGGGGCAACAGTAGCAACGGATAAGGTTACAAAACTACCTTGACAGATCGTTGTGCTGCTGTTTGTATATATACTTGCATTAGGTTGGTCATTTACTACAGCGTTTACGGAAACACTATTGGAGGTACAGCTCTGGTACGTAGTGTACACTGTGTAGGTGCCGGATGCAGCTGTCGTTGCATTTGCAATAGCTGGATTTTGAGCGGTACTTGTAAAACCATTTGGACCAGACCAATGATACGTAACACCGGAAAGCGTAGATGCAGCATCGAGCATTAAAGTATTACCGGCACAAATAGGACTATTGCTATTTGCCGTCGGATCTGGCAAAGACTGTGGATTAGTAATCACCACAGGTCCGGCAGGGTCAGAACTACATCCCGCAGCAGAGGTTGCAACGATATTATTGTAATTACCGGCACTCAAGCCTGTAAACGTATAGTCGCCCCCATTGGTACTGGTGATATTGGCTGTTGTACCCGCACTATTGAGGTCATAAGCAATCGCGTAAGAAGCATTCGCATCTAACCCGGAAATGGTCAAAGTACCATCGGTACCGCCGCAACTTGTAGGGTTGGTGCCTGTAGCAGTGATCACTGGTTTAGGGTTTACGGTGACAGTGACAGACTGGCTCGAAGTACAACCATTGATAGAAGTGGTCAATGTATAAGACCCGTTATCAGCTGTTGTTGCGTTATTAATCGTTGCAGCAGCGGTGTTCGCGCTAAAACTATTAGGGCCGCTCCACTGGTAAGTAGCGCCAGAGGTCGGGTTGCTGGTGTTTAAAGTCACGTTGCTGCCGGCACAAGCTGTACCTGTTACCGTAGCAGTATAAGCCAAAGGATATTGATTTACCGTTACCACATTGGAAGTATCTCCCAAACCAGATCCGGAGCAGGTAGCATAAGCGCGGTAATAAGTTGTAGCAGCAATGCCGTTTACACTGTACGTTGCAGTAGTGCCGTTAGCCAGGTTGGTCCATGGACCACTTGCTGCAGGTGCTGACTGCCATTGCGAACTGATACCTACACCTGTCGATGTGCCGGTAAGGTTCAGTGTAAAGTTGGTGCTGGCACAACCGCCGGTTACAGAGGCCGTCGCCGTACCCGCAGCCGGAGTGCCGCTGCAAGGAGCTATGATTACGTTAATATCATCGATGCTGAGATACCAAGGATTTGAGTTGGCATCGCAATAGATCCCTAAATAATAGGTGCCGCTGGTAGCCGGTGTGAATGTACCAATGAATTGCTGGTAAGTGGTGTTCGTCGGATTGCTGATCGCAGTGCCAATCGTGCCAGTCATTGCCGCCGCAGTAGCCGAAGTGCCAAAGCTTGCGGAGAGCGTGTTCCAGCCTGAATAGCCGTCTGTAACATACCAGAAAGAGAGTCTGTACGTTTGTCCGCCGGTGAGTATAAGACCTTTGGTAAACAGGTAGTCGCTGCAAGACCATTTAAAAGAAGCAAATTTGCTGCCGCCAGCAGTATGATTATCCTGGTTATAACTTCCCGTCGAAGACGTGTAAGTCAACACCTCACTTCCTGTGTTGGTTGAACTCATACAGTTAGGCATATCATCGTCGTTTTGTATGCTCTCAAAATCTTCTGTATAAGGAATCGTTGTCGGGCCTGTATGTACGGTTACCGGTGCCGTATAAGCAGTATTGCCAGAACAGGTTACCGCGCAGCGGAACTGCATTGTGGTTGCCAGCGGTATCGTTGTATATATATCAGTGGTAGCATTATAGCCTGTGCTTACGTTTACCCATGCAGTACCGTTATACGATTGCCATTGATAACTAAGGCCAGACGCGTTTGTGGTGCCGGAAAGGCTGAGCTCGGTAGAGTCGCCTAAGCAAAGGGATGTATCGCCGACAACAATGCCAGGCGTTGGTGCACCGCTACATGCATTGTACGGTACTACGCTTATATCGTCGATGCTGATATACCAGGGATTAGAGTTTGCATCGCAATAAATTCCTACAAAATAAGTACCGCTGGTAGTCGGAGTAAATGTGCCAGTGTACTGTTGGTAACTCATATTGATGGGATTGGAAATAGCAGTGCCCACAGGAGTTGTTACAGCGCTGCCATTAGGTGCTGTACCAATTGCCGCCCCCAACGTATTCCAGCCAGTGTAGCCATCGGTATTGTACCAGAAAGAAACTTTATAGGTTTGGCCTGCGGTGAGATTAAGGCCGGGTGTAAACATCGTGTCCTGGCAACTCCATTGAAAGGCGCCGTATTTACTGCCCCCTATTGTGTGGTTGGCCCTATTATGGCTGCCCCCGGAAGTGAAAGTCAGTACTTCGTTCCCAAGATTTGTTGCAGACATACAGTTAGGCAGATCGTTATCATTTACGATGCTTTCAAAATCTTCTACGTATGGCGGAGTCAACGATGTGCTGACATTAACCGTATCCGGATTGGTAGTACTGCTTGATGTGCTGGCCGAACAAGTGACCACACAGCGATAAATGCCTTGCGCGGTAAGCGGAGCAGTTGTATAATCATTGTCGGTAGCGCTGGCTATATTGCTCCAAGCAGTACCATTATAAGATTGCCATTGATATGTAAGCCCTGCAGAGCCGGAAGCACCGGACAATGTCAGGTGGCTGCTTTTACCAGAACAAACGGTAGCCGGATTTGCTGTAATACTACCCGCTGTTGGCGTACCGGAACAAACATCATTTTTAGATACGGCCAATACAACGAGGACCTCACTACCTGTAGAGGTTTTAGTCACTGTAATACCCGAAATCTGCTTGGTGTAGTTAGAAGGGCTCAGTGATAATTTAACCTCGTAAAGACGCGGGTCTGTTGTCGTTCCTTCTGTAATATTATTGGTCGTATTCACACGGCCGATACCTGCAACGCTCGCGGTGCCGGTGTACCAGTCTTCAACGTCGATACCGGTAAATGTCTCGGAGGTATTGTTGGTAAAATTTACGGTAAAGGTTGCCGTAGATGTACCGCTACCTGAAGTACACAGCACATAAAGATCGCCTGCTGTTTGTGCGGTAGCAAAAGAAAGCGTTGCAGTGGTGGTCGCTGTAGTAGCACCATCAAGCCGAAGTACATTGTTGCTGCTGTAGCCGGCCAGTTGAAATCCAAGACCTGAGGTCAGCAAGCTGTTGAGCGCACCACCTGTAGGCAGGTAATAAGTAGGCGCAGGACTCGAAGCACTTGTCTGAAAATCCTGTGCAACAAAAGCATAGTTAGCGCCGTCTACATCTACCGTAGTAGAACTCGCAGAAGAGCCGATTCCGTTTGCAATAGCATCGCCGTTAAATCCGGTAAGTGTGACTGGTGTAAAAATAGCTTTCGAGGAAAATGAAAGAAAGGTCAAGAAGATGAGTGTAAAGAGTTTTTTTTGCATTTGCATGTTTGTTTGGGTAATTCCTTAAAAGATGCCTAATGTACACCGAAAAGTATACAGGTTAATATTAATGTTAGTTATGGGTTAAATTTAATCGGCATATATAATAAGAATATCCAATGTCAGATTGTCCCCATCGGCAAAAGTTTAAAAATCATCTTACTTTTACGCCCGCAAACACAGAAAAATGAAACTGGTTACTTATTCAAGACAAGGCAAAGAGCAACTTGCCTTTTTGATCGACAATAAACTGTACGACACCAATGCCGCCAATGCTGCATTGCCAGCTACAATGATGGAACTGCTGAAAGACTGGGAAGCTAAGGAAACTATTGCCCGCAGTACGGAAGCCGATATCAAATCCGGCAAAATTATTACAGAGGGCACTGCTTTTGAAACTGCTACCATTTTGGCGCCGGTTCCCAACCCTACGTCTTGCCGCGACGGCTATGCATTCCGCCAGCACGTTGCCGCTGCGCGCCGCAATCGTAAAGTGGATATGATCGCAGAATTTGACCAGTATCCTATTTTCTATTTTACCAATCACAATGCTATCCAGGGCCCCGGCGATATCCCATGCATGCCGGATCATTTTCAGAAGCTCGATTTTGAACTGGAAGCTGCTGTGGTGCTCTGCAAAAAAGGCCGCAACATCAAAGCAGAGGAAGCAGACCAATATATTGCCGGCTATATGATCATGAACGATATGAGCGCCCGCACCCTGCAAATGGAAGAAATGCTGCTCAATCTCGGCCCCGCAAAAGGTAAAGATTTCAGCACCGTTATCGGCCCGATCCTCGTAACCCCGGATGAACTGGAAGCTTATAAAGTACCTGCAAAGCCAAATCATGTGGGCAATAGCTATAAACTCGGCATGAAATGCTGGGTAAATGGCGTGCTGGTAAGTGAAGGCAATATGGCAGATATGGACTGGACGTTTGCAGAAATAGTAGAACGTTGTGCTTACGGCGCAGATATTCTTCCTGGTGATGTAATCGGAAGCGGCACGGTTGGTACTGGCTGTTTCCTGGAACTGAACGGCACCGGTTTGCTCCATGATCCGAACTACAAAGTACAATGGTTGCAACCAGGCGACGTGGTAGAAATGGAAATTGACGGCCTCGGCAAACTGAAGAACACCATCGTTGCGGAAAACACAGACTGGAGCATTTTGAAGATCAAGAAAATGCCCGCTTAATTCAAAATATAATTCCGAAGGCTGGCCGAAAAGTCAGCCTTTTTTCTTTTCATAAAAGCGAAACAATGCTTCAAAATAATATAACAGTTGGTGTGGTTGGTTCCGGCGCAATGGGCGCTGGCATTGCGCAGGTAGCTGCGGTTGCAGGACATCCTGTTGTGCTGTTCGACAGCAATGCAACGGCGCTCGAAAAAGCGAAGAACAATCTCACCGCTACTTTACAGAAATTACAGGAAAAAGGAAAGATCGGCAATGCAGCCGAAATCATCGGACGTTTTTCATTTGCTGCGGATATGAACGCTTTCAAAGATTGCGGTTTGATCATTGAAGCGATCGTTGAAAAACTGGATGTAAAAAAAACTGTCTTTTCTGAACTCGAAAAGATCGTAGCCGCAGATTGCGTACTTGCTACTAATACTTCGTCACTATCGGTCACTTCTATTGCCGCTGCCTGCACCAAAGCCGACCGCGTCATAGGTTTGCACTTTTTTAACCCGGCGCCTTTAATGGCCTTGGTGGAAATCATTCCTGCGGTACAAACAGAACCATCCTTGATTCCGCTGGCGAAAGCGCTGATGCTGCAATGGGGCAAAGCGCCGGTGATCACAAAAGACACGCCAGGCTTTATTGTAAACCGCGTGGCTCGTCCTTTCTATGGGGAGGCAATCCGTATTTATGAAGAAGGCATTGCCGATATTGCCACCATCGATTGGGCGCTGACAACGTTAGGTGGTTTCCGTATGGGGCCGTTTACACTGACTGATTATATCGGCCATGATGTAAATTATGTGGTGACAGAAACGGTGTTTAGCTCTTTCTTCTTTGATCCGCGTTATAAACCGTCGTTTTCGCAAAAGCGCCTGCTGGAAGCCGGTTGGCTGGGCCGCAAGACGGGCAGGGGCTTTTATAACTACGCAGAAGGCGCAATAATGCCCGAACCGAACAAAGACGCTGCTTTGGGTCAGCAGATTGTAGACCGTGTTGTAGCGATGCTGATCAACGAAGCGGTGGAGGCGCTGCACCTTAATATTGCTTCAGCGGCTGACCTGGAACTCGCCATGACGAAAGGAGTTAACTACCCGAAAGGCTTGCTGCAATGGTGTGATGAATTGGGCGCCGAAGAAGTACTCGATACTTTAGACCAGCTCTATAACGATTATCATGAAGATCGCTACCGCGCTTCTGTATTACTCCGCAAAGCAGTGAACGAGAAAAAGAAATTCTTGTAATTTACGGTCGCCAGAAAGGTTGATCTTACAAAAAATAAAAAGTACAGCGAACGCTGTACTTTTTATTTTTTGATGCTTTCCCTGCAGTGTTGTAATTCCTGCGTAACGGCAACACTATCTTTATTTTCTACTGTTTCTGTGATCGTACTATAATGTTTCATGATCACTTCCAGCGAACAATCGCAATATGCTTTTGCCTGATCATCGCTGGCAGCCCAGGCATGGGCCTCTTCCATACAGCTTTCCCGGTATTGGTCTTTGTACTCTTCGCTCCAGCCTTCTTTGCAGGAACTGGCAAACAAAATGAGCACAGCTGCGGTTATGATCGTTTTCATACTTCGGTCTTTTATACCCTTAAGGTACGATAAGACTGCGACTGGAAGATGTATGAGCGCTGAAATATCCGAGTGCGCCGCCGAAAATATTGTTTACCGGGTTGCCCGGGGTAGATGACCCACCCAGTGCCGATTCGCTGAATGTGCGGAAAAATTCATAGGCCGGCCGGTCAATACATTGCATTTCCAGGCGCAGGCTATTACCCGCCACTACATCCGTATCCTCATTAAAAATCGGCATGTTGTTTACCAGGCCATCCGTGTATTTATCACTGAAGGTGAAAATTTTATTCAGCTGCTTGCCGTCTACATATTCAATGAAACGATAGTAATTATTCACGCCCGCAGGATCGGTATACACCGGCGTTACTTGCTTGCTAAGATTACCAAAGGCATCAAAATTAGTGACGTACACGCTGTCGAGCGTCACCGGCATTGGTATGGTGCTGGATGCAAAATATTCGTTATTACCGTCTTTAATGTACAGCTTGTAGGTATGCCCCGGAACGCCTGCTATTGCATTTATCGTTTTATAAACACCAGGCGCCGTTTCTTTCAGCGTATCGGTATGGCCTTGTGTACTGTCCGTAATCACGACTGTTGCGCCGGTAGCTGCCGGTACCACATTGCTCTGATCGAAATTTACAGACCGCGTAAGGTGTACTTTAAACGGAACGGTATCCGTAGAAACCTCTCCTTCTACTACCAGCCTCGGATTCGAATCATTGAGGTCAACATGCACTACTTTCTGACAAGCTGCAAATGAAATGCAGATAGCCGCAATTGCCGTGATGGAAAATATATTCTTCATATCAGTATGCTTGCTCGATTATTTAAAATGGAAGTTATAAGTGATAGACGGCACCCAGCGGAATAAGGTGGTTTGTACTGCTTCTGTTGCCTGCGGATTGGTTTCACTTTGGCGGAAGTCGATACTGTATGCATTGTAACGGCCATATGCATTATACAGGCTGAACGAAAGCTCTTGCGTAAAACGTTTATGTGCTTTCAGCTGCATCGTAGCACCCAGGTCTAAACGATGATAGGCCGGCATACGGTAACCGTTGCGTTCGGTATAATAATAACCCACCTGGTTGTCGATTACATACTTGCCGCTCGGGAATGTTACTGCATTACCAGTATTGTACACCCATGTTGCGGAAACAGTCCATTTTTTATTCAGCTTATAAATACCGACGATCGACACATCATGAGTGCGGTCTTGCTTAGCGGCATACCAGTCGCCATTATTGATACCGTCAATCTGTTTTTCGGTACGGGAAAGCGTGTAGCCGATCCACCCCGTGAAACGACCGTATTTTTTCTTTACATACAATTCCACACCATAAGCACGACCACGGCCAAAAAGCAGCTGGCTTTCCACCAAAGCATTACCATAGATATCGGCGCCGTCCTTATAGTCGATCTGGTTTTGCATATTCTTATAGTAGGTTTCTACACTGAACTCATAATTATTGTTGTCGAAATTGCGATAGTAGCCAACCGCCACCTGGTCCGCAATCTCCGGTTTAATATTATTGGTGCTGGCAATCCAGCGATCGGTAGGACTGGAGGAGGTTGAATTAGACAACAAGTGCAGGTTTTGCGTATTGCGTGCATAAGAAAATTTCACGGAAGAAGCTTCGTTCAGCACATAAGAGGCAGATACACGAGGCTCCAGGTTTACATAGGTCTTTACAAACTCATTGGTGCCGTAATGCATGGTATCCAAAGCGTTTCCGTTCTGATCAAAATGATAATAGTCACCGGCACCCAGCACGCTGAATGCTGTAAGTCGCAAACCGTAGCTTACATTCAGACGCTGCGTTGCTTTCCATTCGTTGCTGATGTAAGCGGCATTGTCCCAGCTATAACGTTTCTCAAGGCCCATATCATTAATGGAGTTGCTTCCCGAAGAAGTGATCTGACCCGGAGTGATCGTATGATAAATACTGTTGACACCAAACCGGATCAAATTTTTCGGGTTCAGAAAATATTGGAATTCTTCCTTCAGGTTCCAATCCTGGATATTCGAAGTAATATCGAAATCTGTACCGTTAGAGCGGACGGAAATAACGTAATTGTATTTGCTGTAAATAAGCGAAGTATTAGAGAACAGACGGCTGTTGAAAATATGGTTCCAGCGCAGCGTTCCGGTAGCATTACCCCAATTGATACCAAAGAGATCGCCCACGCCGATCACATCTTTCCCGAAATAACCGGAGAGATATAAATGGTCTTTGTCAGAAAAATCCCAATTTATTTTCGCATTGAGATCATAGAAATAAAGTTTGTTGCGGTTCATTGTAGAATCTGGCGACAGCTTCAGAAACATATCCGCATAGGTACGGCGACCGGTAATCAGGAAAGAACTTTTTTTCTTCTTGATCGGGCCTTCCACCTGAAGTTTAGAAGCGATCAAACCAATACCGCCGCTGATATTATATGCTTCCTTGTCCCCATCATTCATTTTCACATCCAGCACCGAGGAAAGACGGCCACCATATTGCGCAGGCATATTGCCTTTATAAAGCGTTACGTTTTTGATCGCGTCGGAGTTAAACGTAGAAAAGAAGCCCAGCAAGTGCGATGCGTTATACACAGGCGCTTCATCCAGTAAGATCAGGTTTTGATCGGCGCCGCCACCACGCACATAAAAACCGGCATTACCATCGCCGGCAGATTTTACACCAGGCAGCAATTGCAAGGTTTTCATAACATCGCGCTCGCCAAACAATACAGGGATATCTTTGATATCTTTCATGTTCAGCTTTTCCACACCCGTCTGCGCAGAGGTAATATTTTGATTTTTTGCTTCACTCTTCACCACCACTTCTTTCAGTTCATTGTCGGCAGCGGCAAGCGATACATCCTTTTTAATATTCTGAGTGAGATCAATTTTTTCCGACAGTGTTTTATAGCCGTTATAGGAAATTTCTACCGTATAAGTGCCGGATGGGAGTGTAAGGGAGTAAAACCCATATTCATTGGTCATGGCGCCCACACCCTGCAGCTCCATAACGCGAACGGTGGCCCCGATCATTTGTTCCCCGTTCTTCTGGTCTTTTACCGTTCCACTGATAGTAAATTTCTGTGCCGCCGCCGAAAGGTGCAGCAGGAGCAGACAGAACAGCGATACCGATGTTTTTATCGTTGTTTTATATAACATACAAAATGTTTACAAAAATTTTTATTTAAACTGGTGTTATCAAAAATGATACCAAAATCTGACCCTTTGGATTCACTGAGTCCTATTCATTTTTATTTATATATCATAAAAATGTGGTTGCAAAAATCTGTAAATCGAACGAAAGCAAAAACTTAAATACTTCTTTCCAATGCTCGCTTTTACTTAGGTTAGACGACTAAGCAGCAACATACCCCTATTCTGATTCATTATTTTTTTCTTGCGAGCCGGCAAGAATACCTTTTTCGGGGTGGCCAAGCGAACAACGCAGAAACAGTGTTTTTGTTGTGGCATGTTCTTTAATTATCCATTATAATCAATGTTTGATATCCTTATCGGCGTATTCCTTCGCAGATAAGCGCTTTTTACCGATAACCTTCGTAAATTCGCGGCTCGATGAACCTGCAAGTATTGCTGGGATTGTACCAAAACGATATCCGCCTGAAACAATTGGCGGCCGCAATCTCATTGCCCGATCCCAGGCAGCGTGTTTACTTAGATAATCTACGGGGATCTTCCGTTAATTTTATAGCCACTGCCATCTGGCAACTTTCCGATCTGAATCATGTTTTTATATTAACAGATAAAGAAGAGGCTGCCTATTTTCATAACGATCTGGAACACCTGACCGGTGCACTCGATATTTGTTTCTTTCCGGACTCTTTTAAGAAAACCGGGAGCTACAATGAGCTCAACAGCAGCCATATTATGCTGCGTACGGAAGCGCTCACGAAATTCAGCGGCCGGAAAGTGCAGAAAAAAATACTGGTCACTTATCCGGAGGCATTGTTTGAAAAAGTAGTGAACCCTGATACCCTTTCGGGAAATATGATCAGCATTAAAGTGGGTGAACTACTGAAAACAGAGCCGCTTATGGCACAGCTGGTGCAACTGGGTTTCAAACGTGAAGACTTCGTGTACGAGCCCGGCCAGTTTGCAATGCGCGGTGGCATTTTCGATATCTATTCCTTCGGAAATGAACATCCATACCGGATTGAATTGTTTGGCGACGAGGTAGACAGTATCCGTATGTTTAACCCGGAAACACAGCTTTCTGAACGGAAATTGCTGCAAGTCTCCATTCTGCCGAACATCGAAACCAAATTCGACACGCGGGAGAAAATCTCGCTCCTCGATTATCTTCCGGAAAATACGGTGATCTGGGCAAAAGATCTCGACTATACCATTGGCCGCATTGGTAAAATGGAAGATGAACTGCCGGAGAAAATAGAGCTCAACCAGGTAGCGGTAGATCATGAAGAGCAATGGCTGAAAGAGTTGACGCATGCGGATTTTGAAACCGGCGATGGCTGGAAAGAACAAGTGAAGAAACGCCATTTGCTGGAATGGTACAATCATTCGCTGGAGCGTATTACCGGCGACGAAGTAACCACTTTGCAATTCGCCACTGAAGAGCAGCCTGCGTTTAACCGCCAGTTCAATATGCTGATCTCGGACTTACAGCAGCGTGAAACCAAAAACATCAACCCTTATATTTTCGCGGAAAACCCCAAACAACTGGAACGGCTGCGCAGTATCTTCGAAGATCTGAATGCGCAGATCAATTTTGTGCCGATCCCGATTTCCATCAGCAAAGGGTTTATTGATTTCGATAAAAAAGTAGCGTGTTATACCGATCATCAGATCTTTCAGCGCTATCACAAGTATAAAGTAAAACAAGCGTACACAAAGGGTAAAGCCCTGACCATACGTGCCCTGAAAGAACTGCAGCCAGGCGATTACGTAACACATATCGATCATGGTGTGGGCGTGTACAGCGGTCTGCAGAAAATAGAAGTGAATGGCAACATGCAGGAAGCCATCCGCATCATCTACAGAGACAACGATGTGCTGTATGTGAACATCAACTCACTGCATAAAATCAGTAAATACACCGGCAAGGAAGGCACACCACCCAAGGTAAATAAGCTGGGAAGCGATGCCTGGGAAAAACTAAAAAACAAGACTAAGAAGCATGTAAAAGATATTGCCGCAGACCTGATCAAGCTCTACGCCAAACGAAAAGCTTCCGAAGGCTTTGCCCATTCGCCGGACAGCTATCTGCAAACGGAACTGGAAGCGTCTTTCTTTTACGAAGATACGCCAGATCAAAGCAAGGCTACGGCTGATGTGAAGCGCGATATGGAATCACCTTCGCCAATGGACCGGCTGGTGTGTGGCGATGTTGGCTTCGGGAAAACCGAAGTCGCTATCCGTGCCGCATTTAAAAGTGTGGCCGATTCTAAACAGGCTGCCATATTGGTACCGACAACGATTCTCGCTTACCAGCACTATCAGACCTTTAAAGAAAGGCTGAAAGATTTTCCTGCCAATGTCGATTATATCAACCGCTTTAAATCTGCAAAGGAAAAAAAAGAAACGCTGAAAAAGCTGGAGGAAGGCAAGATCGACATCATCATCGGTACACACGGATTACTGAGCAAAGACGTGAAGTTTAAAGATTTGGGGGTATTGATCATCGATGAAGAGCAAAAATTTGGCGTAGGCGCTAAAGAAAAACTGCGGGAACTGAAAGCTAATGTGGACACATTGACACTAACGGCGACACCGATTCCGCGTACGCTTCAATTCTCCCTGATGAATGCCCGCGATCTGAGCATCATCAATACACCGCCGCCTAACAGGCAACCGGTACATACCGAAGTACTTTCATTTAATGAATACGCCATCCGCGATGCGATCTATTATGAAACCGAACGTGGCGGACAAGTTTATTTTATACATAACCGTGTGCAGAGCTTGCCAGATATGGTAACACTGCTGCGCAACCTTTGTCCGGATCTGGAAATCGGTGTGGCGCATGGCCAACTGGAAGGACATAAGCTGGAAGAAGCGTTATTCAATTTTATCTCGCATAAATACGATGTGCTTTGCTGTACCAATATCGTGGAAAGCGGAGTAGATATTCCCAATGCCAATACGATCATCATCAATAACGCACATCATTTCGGACTGAGCGATCTGCACCAGTTGCGCGGACGCGTGGGCAGAAGTAATAAAAAAGCATTCTGTTACCTGATGGCGCCATCGATGCTCACGTTGCCGAATGATAGTCGCAAGCGTTTGCAAACGTTGGAGCAGTTTAGCGAGCTGGGCAGCGGCTTCCAGATTGCCATGCGCGATTTGGACATTCGTGGTGCCGGTAATCTGCTCGGGGCTGAGCAAAGCGGCTTCATTACGGATATTGGTTTTGAAATGTACCAGAAGATTCTCGCCGAGGCAATGCGCGAATTGAAAACTTCCGACTTTAAAGAAGTCTTCAAAGAAGAGCTGGAACGGAAAAAAGACTTCGTCAGCGATTGCACGATCGATACGGACCTTGAAATTTTGATACCGGATAGCTATGTAGAAAATATAACCGAACGTTTGTCGCTCTACACTCAGCTCGACGACATGGAAACCGAAGAGGAACTCCAGGAATTCAGCACTTCGCTGCAAGACCGTTTTGGTCCTTTGCCGAAACAGGTCCGCGATTTATTTACCACACTCCGGTGCCGTAAAACAGCAAAGGAGCTTGGCTTCGAAAAACTGATCCTGAAGAACCAGCAAATGCGCCTGTATTTCATCAGCGACCCGGATTCCGCTTATTTCGAGTCTCAGACGTTCAACCATATCATGCAATATATTCAGCGCAGCGCCAACAATGCTAAACTGAAACAGGTCGGCAAAAACTTCATGCTTATTGTTGACAAGATAAAAAGCATGGACGATGTGCATTGGTTCCTGGAAGGCATTGCCAAGACTTTACCTGCGAATAGTTAACCGTTGACAATATTCGAGGTTGCACCCTGCTTGTCGCCCGACGAAGAAAGGATGCAGCGAAAAAACATGCTTGATGAGCGCGGGAGAAATCCCGCGCTCATCAAGGGTTGACGCTTTAAGAAGTTGCAACGGACTATTTATTTTTTCCCTGTAAACCGGATAATATCCGCCATCTGCGCACTTTTGAATTTTACATCCAGATTGACTGTCGCCGTTTTTTGCGGCGTTACAGAAATATATTCCTGTTTAGAAAGCTGATACAGATCACTCAGGTCCGATGAGATTTTAATCTCGTATTTACCGGCCGGCAAAGAAATATGAAAACTGCTATCAGCCATCGCATAGCAGGTAAAACTTTGTCCGCGCTCGTTGGTAAATACCAAAGGCAGACCGGTAACCCCGACGGTTCTCGTATAGTATTTAGGAATAACAAGGCTGATCTTTCCGGAAATAGCACCAAGCTTATACATCGGCACATATTTTTTCGATTTCCTGAAAGGCAGGTCTTTAATCTGTTTTACCGGGAGATAACCGTTGCCGTTTATGATGCCCAGATCATTGGCAGCCGGATCGCTGTAGTGTTGCAATTTAATACGTCCACCTGCATCCGACTGGGCCATTTGTTGATTGCTGCCGTACACAATACCTTGCAGAAGCGCTTCGCCGCCATCTCTTCTTCCATTTTGGTTGGCATCGTTGAAGAATACCATTGTGCGTCTTTGCCTGAAAAAGTCGGCGGGGCGATGAAACAAAAACCGGACTCCCAATCGAACATCACTATAGGTAATACCATTGGTGAAGGTGTAAGAACAAGCGCCGGTGATTTGCCAGTTATTAAATAAATTGGCCACCATACTGCCATATATGTATTGATACGGCAGCAGACTGTTCGCAAAATATTGCAGGTTGTAATTTGCCGATAGCTCCAATTTCTGTCGAAACAACGGTACCCGCACGCCGGGTCCGATGCTGTACATAGAGAACGGCTTGCCGAACGACGCCTCCTGAATCAGATCGGTTGCGAAGAATGCATGGTTTTGAACAAGCCCCTGAAAATAGAAATATTTATAGCGCGCCTGCATTTGCAATCTCAGCGGCATGCTATGATTGTTTTGCGACGGCACCTGGTTTTGCGTATAATCTAATGCTGTTGTCAGCGATCCGCTCATAGAAGATTGCATGTGGTTATACGCCCAGTCGAGCGAAGTATAAAAGCCTTTTAATTCGTATAGCGGGCCATTGGCAAACTGCGTCTGCTGAAAGGAATAATAAGGCATTAAACGAAAGGAACTGCTACCAACCGTCTTAAAGATATGGACACCGTACTGATCATTTTCCTGGAAATTATGAAAGACAGGACCACCCGGGTTGTAGGTATACGGATCGCTGTTGAGATAATTGGCAACGACACCAACACCCCAGCCACTGGCATCTTCAGAGAAATGGTAATTGATCAGTTCGGAGAACTGTTTTGTCTTTTTCAACAGGCCCGCGTATTCCGGCGTACTGTAATAATTATCGGAAAACAGCTGCCAGTGCGTTTTGCGCATCCCCCACCGAAGATGTGCGGCACCGCCTTGTTGTTGACCATTGTACCGCATTCCTGAACTTCCGAAAAAAGAAGCTTCCAATGATTGCTGCAAATCTGGCTGCCACTTAAACCCCGCCCCACCCATATAAAGATCGGTGTACACCGGGCTGTTCCACTGATGCAAGAACATACCATTGACCGAGGTCTGTGCCGTGAGGGCATAACCACCGGCAATATGCAGATTACGTGTATCGTTACCCGGTGCATTTTGGTCGCCCAGCAAATAGGCATTCGCATTGTAGAGATAGCTGGCGCTCACAAAACGTTTCGTATCGCCGAGGGTGATATTTCCGCCCTGTCCATAAATCGGCAGTTCCCCCCAAATATTCATCAATCCGGCGCGCAAGGCCGCTGCGCCCTGTTTATACCCGATATAAGTATTCATGAGTGTTAGCGGTGTAGCAGTTCCGGCATCGTAAGCATCCATCGAAAGTATCAGGCCATTTGTATTTGCAGCTTTGTTATACGCCAGCTGATATTCCCTTGTATTCAGGTTCCTGTTGTTGTGATAGAATTGTGCCGAGGCATAATTATCTACAGGTATTTGATGGTCTTGCGACAGTACCAAAGAACTCGTTACAATAACCGGCTGCACATTGACGACCGTGACGGAAACATTGCTGCTGTCGCGCAGGTCAATTGCCAGCGATTGCTGTTCATACCCATCACCGTTTTCTTTTTTTTGAAAATGATAATGAAGCATAAGCGTCGTATCCGTATAAGCCGGAAGGAAAAAGCTAAAGTCCTGTTGCTCCGAAACCCAGTTCGATGTTGCATTACAATGCAGTGAAAGCAGCTCTGAAGTATTCCCCTTGTTGCGAACAAGCAATGGTACCTGCAATGTTTCCTTCAAATTACTGACCACTGGTGCGAGTTCCAGGCCATTCATCTGAATATTGCGCTGCTGCGAAATATCGATTTTAAAAACGGCTGTTGCTGTATCCCCATTCTCCGACAAAATCCATAAACGAACGGAAAATCCGGCATACAAAAATGATCGCGGCAACATACATTTCACCAATTGCAAAGCGGTATGATGCGGCGCTACGGTCAGTACTTTTGCATTAAACAGGCGGATAGAGGGTTCGGCAGTTATAACGCGCAGTCGCACCGAATCGTCTGCATTATTAGTGAGATACAGCGTATTGGAAAGTATGGCGCCTGCATTGTCTACTAAGATGGTCTCATGGGCGAAATGCCCCTCAAAACTTTGTGCCCGAGCGGAATTCAGCAAAAAGAGACATAGAAAGACATATGAGCATACTCCCCGGATCATCACGCTTACAATGATATCTTAATTCAAGTTTTTCCAAACCGAGGGAAGTTCAGTTTGTCAATAGTACTTGTTCTAATATTTGTTAACCGGCCATCAAAATGTTTTTTTGATATATTTCCGATAGGTATTTTTGTTAGGGGAGAATTCAATTCTAAAACACATAATCTACCTACATGAAAAAACTACTGACAGCCTCAGCTGTGGTCTTGTGCGGCATGTTATCCTATTCATCGGCGCACGCACAATCCACGGGTAACGTAACACTGAATGTTCAGATTGCCGATATCATTTCGATGACGGTAAATACCAATACCATCAATTTCAATCTGAACTCCGGTAGCAGTTATGCAACCGACCAGACACAGACAGCTTCTTCACAGTTCACTATTTTATCGACCCGGCCATTTGACCTGGATGTAAAATCAAGTGCGGCCAATCTGACGAATGGCTCCAATACTTTACCGCTAAATGTGGTAAAAGTAGAAAGCACCAACTCGAACCTCGGCATCACGCCAGCGGCGGCTGTAGCACTGACCACAGCCAACCAGAAATTGCTTGATGAAGCTAGTGCCGGCCTTGCACAGACTGTGGACATGAAATATACTTTGCTGACCAATACCAATTTCAGCAGCTTCAACGTTCCTGCTGGCACGTACACGACAACGCTTGTGTACACGGCCTCTATCGACTAATATTTTCTTATTTTGTGTACCGGAGCCTGTCTCGGTTTCAGGCGGCTCCGGAAACACGCACTATGAAACACATTTTTTCATTTCTCTTACTGCTCGCAACCTGCCCGTCAATGGCGCAGGTAAGTTTGTCCGTAGCGCCGGCCCGTTTGTTTTTCGATGTGAACAGTGCACGAAAAACCGACAAGATAAAGGTGTACAACAATGGTAAGGAAAAAGCTACCTGGCAGGTTTATTTGCAGGACTGGACCAGGGATAGCGTAGGGCAAAAGCATTTTTTCCCACCGAATACTCAATTGCATTCCTGCACCAGCGATATTATCGTTTTTCCGTCTGTACTGACGATTCCACCCGACAGCAGTGGCGAAATTACCGTCAGTACACGTGACCATTTTACGATGTCACAAACAGACACTGCCACGCACGCCATGGTCGTGATTTCACAAGCCGATGATCCGGCAAAGCTGAAAGAAGCGGCACAGAAAAAGCAGGCGGCTATTATGATCAAAGCGGAATTTGCTGTACATGTATATCTGCTGAATAGCGCTTCAAAGAAAGACGTTACTATTGATCAATTTTTCCTGCAAACGGACAAACTACAGGTTTACGTACGCAACACGGGCCTGCAGCCATTAGATACTAAAGTCCATGTCGAGTTTTCTGATGATGCTACCGCAAAGCAATGGAAGCTTGAAGAAATGACGGCAGCCATATTACCGGGCAATTTCAGGATTCTGAGTTTTGCATTACCGAAAGGATTGGAAAAAGGTAAGTATTCTGCAACAGCAACAGTGGATTGCGGCGAAGAACTACCGCTAAAAATTGGTGAGCTTAGTTTTGACTGGCATGAATAAAGTTTGGCTACTGGTTGTTTTACTGCTATATGGCAAGTTTGGTGCAGCGCAGACGATCACGATTCTGGGCAGCCCGCCTACTATACAAATGCAGACTGCCAGTGATATCCAAAACGGTAAGTCTACAACGCATACCAGTATCCGTATTGGTTACCCATTACTCAATCTCAGCGGGCTCAGCCTCGACGTATTTGCCCGTGCCGAATTTGCTATTCTTTCATCAACGGGCTCGGGCACTATTCCCGCAAACAAAATTGCATTGTCGGTGACCAATTTATCGGGAGCCGATCCGGAAATCCTGCTTACAACTACCAATCAGCGTATTTTGCACCAGACGCCTGGCCTGTTAACAGCTCTGTTAGGGGGCACCGCCGATGTATCCTTAAAATACCGTGTGCTCGGCGGCAGTCATTTGCTGGTGCCTGCAGCCATTTATACGGTACGCATATTTTACACGGTTTCGATGGATTAAAAATGGGTCGTTTTTCGTGCTGCGGTTCCTAGTTGATCGGCATAATCACGTATGGCTTCTGGCAAATTATTCCAACCATCCACCGGTTCGTTTTGCTGTGCCTCGTGCTTATCCTCTTCTTGTTTCAGTACATAGAAGCGCTTCAGGAATTTCTTGTTATGGTTATAGACCAGCACTTTCCAGGTGTCGGCATCCAGGCCGTCACAATAGAGATAATAGCAGATATAGTATTCGGCATAGCCGTCGTGGTCTATATCCCTTATTTCCAGTTTTACATTTTTAAGGTCGATGCCCTGCAGCGGTGATTGATTGTATTGTTTAAAGTTCCATTGTTCCACGTATCCGCCGTGATCGTTTAGCTCGGCAAAGCCAAATAAAGCAGTCGTGAAGCCATTTTCGCCAAACTTGCCGGAAGACTTCACCGTCAGGTAAAAATCCGTGTAGCCGCTTTTGTCAAATACCTGCCAGGCTTTATACAGCTTCCCGTATTTAGCGGCATCGATCTCCAGTTGCTGCTCATTTGCAGGCAGCGGCTTTACAATAATTGGCTTCTGGCATGGTGCGCTGACGACGAGTAACAATAGTGTAGTCAGTAAGCATATGGTTTTCATACTTGCAAACATCTGACGATTTTAAGAAAAAACAAAAAGACGCTGCATGGCTTCATGACCAGACATGTACCAGCTACAGAACGGGCGGACGACTTCGAGTCGTCTGAATGTATTCTGCTGTTATTTAAATAGCGACACCACGTCAATTATGCGCTAGACTTTATTTAAATTGAGGGTCGCTTCTTTCCTGCTTTTTCTTGCCAAAAAATAAGGCAAAAAGGAAGAGGGTGTTTCAAGCTATTATTATGCTTAAAACACCCTCTTTATTGTTAGTACGCCTGGCGGAGTCGAAACCCTACAGCGCAGCTTTGATTGCATCAATTACATGCTGCAGCTGCGCTACATCCTGACCACCGGCGGTTGCCAGTGTTTTCTGTCCGCCGCCGCCGCCTTTGATGAGCGGCGCTACTTTTTCTTTAATGAATTTGCCTGCATCCAGTCCTTTCTCCGCAACTACTTTATCCGCAATCGCAATCGCAACACTTGCTTTACCGGCGATATCCGCACACAATACAACAATGGCATTGTCTACGGCTTTGCTCAGGTCAAAGCTTAATTTTTTCAGTGCATCGGCACTACTTACTTGTACCATTTCACCGATGAACAAACCCATCGTATTGTCCGGCATATGGAAACTTACCCCTTTGTCGAGCAGCTCGCGTTGCATGCCATGAAGGATTTTGCTTTCCAGTGCTTCCAGTTGTTTTTTCAATGAAGCATTTTCCTGCAGTAATGTCTCTACACCTTTACCCAGATCCTTTGGATTCTTCAACAACGTACGCACTTCGCCAAGCAATTGCAGATGCCCGTTGACATACACCTCTGCCGCTTTGCCACTCACTGCTTCTATACGACGAACGCCGGCCGCTACCGCACCTTCGCTCTTAATTTTAAACAGACCAAGTTCGCCGGTATTACCGACATGTGTGCCACCGCAAAGCTCAATAGAATAAGAAGGGTCCATCATTACCACGCGTACAACATCGCCGTATTTCTCGCCGAACAATGCCATCGCGCCCATTTGCACCGCTTCATCCTTGCTCATTTCCTTAATCACAACAGGAACGTTTTCACGGATCTTTTGATTCACGATCATTTCTACTTTTTCTATTTCCTCATCTGTCATTTTAGCAAAATGAGAAAAATCGAAACGCAGATGTTCTTCATTTACCAGCGAACCTTTTTGTGCTACGTGTGTACCCAGCACCGCACGCAATGCAGCATGCAATAAGTGTGTAGCGCTGTGGTGTACGGTTGTATGACGACGACGATCTACATTCACGCTCGCCAGGAACGTACCGCTCAGGTCAGCCGGAATTGCTGCTGCGAAATGAATGATCAGATCATTTTCTTTCTTGGTGTCGAAGATCTCCACCCGTTTGCTGTCGAGGATCAGCGAACCGCTATCGCCTACCTGACCACCGCTTTCCGCGTAGAAAGGCGTTTGGTCGAGCACCAGCTGATAAGACTCTTTGCCTTTTGCTTTTACCTTACGGTATTTAATCACGCTTGCTTTAGCTTCCAGGCTATCGTAGCCTACGAATTTAGAAGGCTGCTCCGCTTGCAGTATTACCCAGTCATCCGTATCCAATGCAGTGGCGGCACGGCTGCGATCTTTCTGTTGTTGCATTTCTTTTTCGAAACCAGCTTCGTCAACACTCAGGTTGTTTTCCTGAGCAATCAAACGAGTGAGGTCAATCGGAAAGCCATAAGTATCGTACAATTCAAAGGCAACCGGACCAGAAATAGTAGCAAGCTGCACATTGGCAAATGCTTCGTCCAGTCGTTTCAAACCTTTTTCCAGCGTACGCAAAAATGCATCCTCTTCTTCTTTCACCACTTTAGCGACAAAGTCCAATTGCTGATGTAATTCAGGGAACACTTCGCGGAATTGCTCCGCCAGTCCCGGCATCAGCTGGTGCAGCAATGGTTGCTTATAGTTGAGATAAGTGAAATAATAACGCACCGCACGACGCAGAATACGACGGATCACATAGCCGGCGCCGGTATTACTTGGCAACTGGCCATCGGCAATGGTAAATGCAATAGCACGGATATGATCCGCGATTACACGGAATGCCACATCTTGCTTGCTGTCTGTATTGCCGTATTTCGCGCCGGTAATCTGTTCTGTTTTTGCAATGGTTGTTGTGAACAGATCAGTATCGTAGTTACTTGTTTTGCCCTGGATCACACGCACCAGTCGTTCCAGTCCCATACCGGTGTCTACGTGTTTGGCTGGTAATGGTTGCAGACTACCGTCTTTCAGGCGGTTGAACTGCATGAATACGTTGTTCCAGATTTCAATCACCTGGGGATGATCGGCATTTACCAGCGTTTTCCCGTCCACGGCTGCACGCTCGCTATCCGGACGACAGTCGACGTGAACCTCAGAGCAGGGGCCGCAAGGACCGGTATCACCCATTTCCCAGAAGTTATCTTTTTTATTACCGAGCAAAATGCGGTCTTCGGCCACATGTTGTTTCCAGAAATTATAAGCCTCTTCGTCTTTCGGCAGATTTTCTTTCGCATCTCCTTCAAAAACGGTTACATACAGACGGTCTTTCGGAATCCGGTAGATTTCAGTCAGCAACTCCCAGCTCCACTCAATCGCTTCTTTTTTGAAGTAATCGCCAAAGCTCCAGTTACCCAGCATTTCAAACATAGTATGGTGGTAAGTATCCACACCTACTTCTTCCAGGTCATTATGTTTACCGCTTACACGAAGGCATTTTTGCGTATCCGCCACACGAGGATTGGCCGCGACTTTATTGCCGAGAAAATAATCTTTAAACTGGTTCATACCTGCATTGGTAAACAGCAGTGTAGGATCATTTTTTACCACGATAGGCGCAGAAGGCACGATCTGGTGGCCTTTGCTGCGGAAGAAATCCAAAAATTGCTGGCGAATCTGGTTAGCCGTAAGCATAGAAAAAAGTTTGAAAATGTGATCATTCGGAAACAGAATCCTGATTGTGTCTATCAATCATTTTTCTATTTTCCCACATATATTATAAATAGGTTGCAAAAGTAAGAAAACTGGCCAAGTGAATGTGCTAAATGTGTTTGAATCCAGGAAATGTATTTAATACCAATATCGCCCGGACGGCTTTTTCTCATCGATCCAGGTGATCAAATTTTACACACATTCATCACATTTGACATATTTACCACATTATCGAATTGCCGAATTGTCCAATTGCCCACATTATCGCGTTAAATTCGCACCATGTTTTCTATTAATGAGACGATTGTGGCATTAGCTACGCCGCCGGGAGAAGGTGCCATAGGTGTGATCAGGCTGAGCGGGAAAGATGCCATCGCCATAGCAGATAAGATTTTCAAAGGTAAAAAACTCGCCAACCAGGCGACCCATACCTTGCATTTCGGTAAAATCGTAGATACCGCGCAGGATAATAAAATCATTGACGAAGTAGTAGCCAGCCTGTACAAAGGGCCGAAAAGCTATACCGGCGAAGACATTGTGGAGATCAGTTGCCACGGTTCCGATTTTGTACTGCAGCAGGTAATTGGCCTGTGTCTGCGGGAAGGCGCCCAAATGGCCAAGCCCGGAGAATTTACCCAGCGAGCATTCCTGAACGGCAAAATGGATCTGACACAGGCAGAAGCTGTGGCCGACCTCATTGCCAGCCAGAGCAGCGCGGCGCACCAGGCAGCGATGCACAATCTCCGTGGCGGTTTCAGTCATGAATTAAAAATGATGCGCGATCAACTAATCAATTTCAGTGCGTTGATAGAATTAGAACTTGATTTTAGCCAGGAAGATGTGGAGTTTGCGGACCGCTCGCAGTTGTATGCTTTGCTGAATGATGCGATCTATAAGGTTTCGGCGCTGATACAATCCTTCCATTTAGGGAACGCGATCAAAAACGGTATTAAAGTCGCGATTATCGGAAAGCCAAATGCAGGTAAAAGCACGCTGCTCAATGCGCTGCTCAATGAAGAGCGTGCAATTGTCAGCGATATCGCCGGCACCACCCGCGATACCGTTGAAGAAACCCTCAACATCAACGGCGTAGTTTTCCGTTTGATCGACACGGCCGGTATTCGCGAACACACCAGCGATGCCATTGAAAAAATTGGTGTGGAACGTAGCAAGAAAGCCATGCTGGAAGCGGATGTAGTGGTGTACCTGTTTGATGTAACCGAAAATTCGCTAACCGATATCGAGGAGCAAATCGTCGAATTTGAGTCGAACAATATCCATTATATTCTTGTCGGGAATAAAGTGGATGCATTAGGATTAGAGGCGACAAAAGAGAAATTCGCCGTACTGAAATCCTTACTTTTCATCTCTGCAAAAGACAAAGAAAATATTCACCAACTCAAGCAAACGCTGTATGACAAAGCGGTTGCCGGTGAACTGAAACAGGAAGGGACGATTATCACGAACGCCCGTCACCTGGCGGCGCTCAAGGAAGTTCTATTTTCTTTGAATGATATCCGTAACGGCATGGACAATAATCTGCCGGGCGATCTCATTGCATTGGATATCCGCAAATGCCTGTTCCATCTCGGTACGATTACCGGCGAAGTGCAGGTGGACAGAGACATTCTGGGCGCGATCTTTGGGAAGTTTTGTATTGGGAAGTAATTATCTTTCCTTTGTTTACTAAATGCTTGTTTTTGTTGTGTGTACCGATGAAGATTTTCATACCGCCCTGCGTTTGGCAGAAATCTACCTCCACCACAGCATCCTCATGTTCAACAACCTGCCCAAGCAGAGCGAAGCCACCCAGTTTAAAACAGGCGACAGTAAACGCAAATTCTTTGAGGCGTTGCCGTCAGAGTTTACCCGCCAGCAGGCCGTTGAAATCGGCAAACAGCTTCAGCTTTCACCCCGTACGATGGACGATATCCTCCACAATGCCACAGGCAAGGCTTTGGAAAAATTGAAAGCCGGATGTCACCGCAAAATCTAAGCATCTCCTTTCCTGCTGCAATGCTCCCCATACGGCTAAACCTAAGGGGTTTGGGCTTTGTTTGCCGACTTTGCAAGCCTGCCCATCCGTTCAGACGGAGTTTGCAGCACTGCTATTCTTTTTAGTAAAATCTTGCTTTAGGCTTCTTATATTTGCCAATATTTGTCAAGACAATAAAATTACAATGGCAACACAATTTGGTGACAGGATACGGGAGCTACGAACAAAAAAGAAATTGCTTTTGCGACAGGTAGCTTCAAAGTTAGATGTTGACACTTCCATCATAAGCAAAATTGAAAGAGGCGAAAGACCAATCAAGAAAGACCAAATTGCCGTTTTAGCTGACATTCTGCAAGCAGACAAAGAAGAATTGCTTACACTTTGGTTAGTTGACCAGGTTTATGATGTATTAAAAGATGAAAAGCAGGCAGATGAAGCTCTTAAGACTGTTTCTAAGAAAATAAAGAAATCAAAATAATTATGATACCAATACAGGTAGAAATAAACGGCAATAAAATAAAAGTACCTCTAAAAGGAAAAGATACTTGGCTTGTATTAACTCCAGAAGAGAGAGTGCGTCAGGAATATATTTGTCGCTTGGCTAATCACTATAAATTTAATCTTGACCAAATGGCTCAAGAGGTAAAAGTGAACAATTCGAAACGTGGACAGGGGAAAGCCCGGGCTGATATTGTTATTTGGAAAACCAAAGAAGATAAAAGTAATTCCAAAAGCCCTATTATAGTTGTTGAGTGCAAAGCTGAGCATATTACAGTGCACGAGGAGGACTATTACCAAGGTTTCAATTATGCTTCTTGGGCTGGTGCAGATTTTTTTGTTACCACCAATTTAAAGGAAACAAGGATTTTCAAAGTTGTAAAAGGAGAGCTTCCAAAAAAGTTGGAAGAAATAGTTGATATACCTGATGCTACTACTGCATTAAATGATAAAAAAGTAAAGGACTTATTAGCTCAAACAAAGGCTTTCACAAGAGATGAGTTTAGCAGGCTGCTTTTTAAATGCCATAATATTATTCGTAACAATGATAAACTTTCACCGGAAGCGGCTTTTGATGAAATAAGTAAAATCCTCTTCATGAAAATTCGCTATGAGAGAAACCCCGATGAAGAGAATATTTTTTCTTTAAAGCAATTTAAAAAACAAGAAGCTCATTACGATAAGAATATACGTACTGTAAATGTTAGATTACAGGGTCCAAATATGGATATTCCTTATATGGACTATTGGTTTGAGCTTACCAAAAATGAGTTTAAAGACGATGATTTATTCGACCCTAATGAGAAAATAAAAATAAAACAAGCAAGCTTTGAGGCTATTGTAAAGGAATTGGAAATATATAACCTTTCTACCACTTCGGATGATGTAAAAGGCATTGCATTTGAGCAATTTTTGGGTAGAACATTCAGAGGTGAATTAGGTCAGTTCTTTACACCAAGAACCATAGTTGATTATATGGTTGAAATTCTTGACCCACAAGAAGGAGAAACTATTTGCGACCCTTGTTGTGGTAGTGGTGGCTTTCTTATCAAAGCATTTGAATATGTAAGAGCAAAAATTGAAGAAGATATTCAACAGGCAAAAGAAAAAATAAAGGAAAAGTATTACACCGATGCGTTTGCCAAATTAAGTGAAAAGGAACAGGAGAAAATAGACCACATTGTAAATGAGCAATTCAACTTGCTTAATGCAGAATTAGACATTAATAATCCTGATAGCCGCATTCGCAGGCTTTCTTTCGATTGCATTTTTGGCACAGATGCCAATCCAAGAATGGCACGAACCGCTAAGATGAATATGATAATGCACGGTGATGGACATGGTGGTGTACACCATCACGATGGATTGTTAAATGTAAATGGCATATTTGATGGTCGCTTCGATATTATCCTAACAAATCCACCCTTCGGTTCAAGAGTTGAAAAATCATTGAAAATAACCGAGCAGGATAAATACACCGATTTTGTACGCATTACAAAATATACAGAACGATATGGAAATGATTATGTAGAGGCATTAAAGCAAATCAATGATAACATTGGAAAATCGGTATTAAGCCTTTTTGATACAGGTGAAATGAGCAGTTTAACAGAAGTGCTGTTCATTGAGCGGTGCTTAAATCTTTTATGTGCTGGTGGCAGAATGGCAATTGTATTGCCTGAAGGTGTGTTGAATAATACCAAGCTGCAAAAAGTAAGAAATTATGTAGAAGGCAAAGCAAAAATCATCAACATTACTTCTATTCCGCAAGATGTGTTTATTGCCTCTGGTGCTACTGTAAAACCAAGTTTGCTCTTCTTTAAAAAATTTACAGATAAGGAGGCTGAACAATACAACAAGATAAAACTACAAGCTACCACAGCTGCCAACGATAAACACAAAGAAGAAATGAAAGAGTTGGAAACGCAACTTGCAGTAAGGGGTATTAGCAAAGAGGCAAAAAAAGAATTAAGGGAAAAATTAAACCAGTTGCAGCAACAAATAGAAGATGAAATAAAGTTGGAAGTAAAAACAAAGTTCGATTACGAAATACCGATTGTGGAAGTAGAAAAAGCAGGTATTAGTACCACAGGTGCTCCTATTGAAAACGAACTGATACCTGTTGCCAAAGAATTCAAAAAATACCGTATTAAAAACAAGTTATGGAAAGACCATTTTGTAAAAGTGCAATACGATGTATTTGAAGACAGATTTCAAAGAGTGATTGAAGCAAACGAACCGGAAATGTTTTACGAAAAAAAATAAAAGAATGCCAGCCGCTACATACGATAAATTAAAATTTTTGCCTTTCCGTGATATAGTGTTATGGGATGTAAAACGCTATGCTTCTGAAAGAATACAATCAAATTACCCCGTAGTAAAACTGGGCTTGCATATTCAGGAGCAAAGCCAGAAGATAAAACTCTATGATTATCCTAATGAAGAATTTGGCATATTAGGAGTAAACAACAAAATAGGAATTTTTGATGCTTACAAAGAAAAAGGAGCAAACATAAACCAGGCTTACAAAAAAATGGAAATAGACTGGCTGGCTTACAATCCTTACCGTGTAAATGTAGGTAGTATTGGTATGCGTACAGCAGAACACCAACATGAATATATCAGTCCTGCTTATGTAGTGTTTAGTTGCAAAGAAACCCTGTTGCCTGATTTTCTTTTCAAGCTGTTTAAAACCGAACGATTTAATAAAATAATTAAGGAAAGCACTACAGGTTCAGTAAGGCAGAATTTGACTTTTGATATTTTGAAAATATTGGATATTGCTTTGCCTCCTATTAGTATTCAAAGGAAACTTCTTGACGAGTATTATCGTAAAACAGAGAAAGCATCAAAACAAGATATTGAGGCAAGTAAAAAAGAACTGGAGATAAATGACTTCCTAATTAATACTTTAGGAATAAATCTTAAAAAAACAAAAAGAACGAAAGGGATAACATTTACGAGGTTTAGTTTTATTGACCGCTGGGCAGCGGATTATTTGTTTAATCTTAATTCCATTAAAGGAATTACAGAAGGCAAATACCCGGTTCAAAAAGTTAGAAACTTCTTATTGTCTTATCAATATGGCTTATCTTCTAAAGCATCAGAAGAGCCTATTGGCACGCCTATTCTTAGAATGAATAACATCAATAATTCAGAACTTGACATTGATGATTTAAAGTATATTAAAATAGAAGGTGAACAAAATGACAAAATAATCCTTGATAAAGGTGATTTATTATTTAATCGAACTAATAGCAAAGAGCTTGTAGGAAAAACGGCAGTATTTGAGTTGGAAGAGGAGTACACTTTTGCTTCCTATCTAATTCGTTTAAAACTTGACAAAGAAAAAGCAAATGTGCATTATATTAATTATTTGTTCAATTCTGCTATTGGTCGAACTCAAATTGATATGATAAGTCGTCAGGTTTTAGGGCAAGCGAATGTGAATGCACAAGAATTGCAAGATTTTATTTTTCCGCTCCCAAACATCAAAACGCAAGAAAAAATTGTGACAACAATTTCAAAAATTAAAAGTGAAGCAACTACTTTAAAACAAAAAGCAGAATTGAACAGACAAGAAGCCATTAAAGAATTTGAACAAGCAGTTTTTAAAAATTAACCAATGCAAATAACATCACTCTACATAGAAAATTATAAACTGCTTAAAAAGTTTGACATTAACTTTCGGAAAGATGTTTCTATCCTCATTGGCATAAATGGTTCGGGCAAGTCGAGCATATTAGAAACCATAGCTCAAATATTCAGCAATGCTTTTTTAAGAGAAAAATCAAAGTTTGGTTTTAAGTTGTCTTACGAACTGCGGTTAGAGGAAATCTTAGAACAAACTGCTACCACCAGTGAATTTAAAACTGAATATATTAAAGTTGAGATTGCTGCAACTGCTAAAGAAGAGACATTGAATTTTAAAGTGTATGTAGCCGATAAAGTGCTTGAAACAGAAACAGAAATTGAAAAGCATTTTGGTTTCTTCGACAAAATTCTGCCCAGCAATATTGTTATTTACTATTCTGGGCTTGCGGATATTATGAAGCAGATTTGTCAGCCACATGATGAAAAATTGTCTGTTAATTACCGAAAAGGAAATGCAAATATCCATCGCCCGTTTTTCTATTTCGAGCCACCACTATTTAATTTAATTCTCATTACACTATTATCTTACGAGTTTGGTGATATTCCGAAATTCCTTTTGGAAAAAGCAAAGATTAAAGGTGTTCAATATATAAAAATAAGGTTAAGAAAACCAAGTTGGGGGAGGGGTAAAATAGAAAAGTGGTGGGGAGCGAAGGGAGAAGTAAAAGCATTGTTAGATTTTCTGGATAGCATTGGCAGCCCCTTGGTAATTGATGAAAATACACCTAAGCCTGAAAGATCCGGTAATGTCGTAATTGAAGGATGGCAAAACGAGGTTTTGAACATTACTATCCTTGGGCAGGAAAAACTGTTTGAAATAAGAGAGCATTTTGTAGAAGAAAGAACATTGTTTAAAATTTTAAATACCTTAATTATTGACGGCTTTGCTCCTGAAGTAGAATTTTCATTGATACACGAAGATGACAATGAAAGAAAATATTTCAATGTATTAAGCGAAGGTGAGCAACAGGCAATTATAGTTCGTGGATTGATTGAATTGGTAGATAATGAAAACACTTTATTTCTATTCGACGAACCGGACACCTATCTGCATCCTTCATGGCAACGTGGTTTTATTGAAGAGATAAACCAAATTGCCGACAGCAGTGAATTTAAAACCAGTCAATTTATAATTACTACCCATTCCCCCCAGCTTTTAAGCAATGCTGACCCTGCAACCTGTGACGTACAAATTATGGAAGATGGGGAAATAGTTAAAGTTACGCCCAAGTATTATGGTAAAGATATAAGCACTATACTTTACGAGATGATGGGAGTTGAAAGAAGAAATAAAAAAGTGGCAAAGCTTTTAAGTGCGTTGTTCAACCTAATTGAGGATGAGGATTTGAAACAGGCCAAACAAGAATATACAAAGCTGTCAGAATTATTAGGTGAAGTTGACCCTGCAATTGTAAGAGCCAAAACACAAATAGATTATTTGGAAGAAGCAAAGAATGAAACAAATAAATAAAATAGCGGAACCCCAATCATTAGTACAACATAGAGCCAATCAACCAGCTACTTATGATGGATTGCCATTTCAAACTAAGGAAGATTTAAGGCAAAATCTTTTATCGGAGCAAGGGCATATTTGCTGCTATTGCATGAAACGCATCCCACAAAAAGTAGAGAAAGACGGTATTACTTCTTATGATATGAAAATAGAACACTATCGTTGTCAATATGCTCACGCTGAATTAGCTCTTACATATTCGAATTTATTTGGAGCCTGTACAGGAAATGAAGGAATGCCTAAAAAACTTCAAACCTGTGATACAAAAAAAGGCAGCGATGAATTTACTATTAATCTGTTAACCAATGCACCTGTTTGTGAGTCGCTTTTCAAATATAATGCTGACGGTGAGATGAGTTCAATAAATGACGATGAAAATGTGAATAGGCAAATAAACATGGTGCTTAACCTTAACATGCAGTCTTTAAAAGATGCAAGAAGTGAAGTGTATTTGCAGGTTCAAAAGGAAGTTGAAGCAGAGAGTAAGAAATACGATAACAAGCAGGTAAAGCTTAGTTACTTTATTCGGGAAAAACAGAACTGGCTAAATAGGATAGAAAATAAACACCGTCCTTTTTGTATGGTTGCAGTTTATTATTTAGATAAAAAAATCAGACAATATCAAAATTTAATTTGATAAACATAAAATGGTAAGATGAAAAATAAAGATGCTCCACAACATAGCGACATCATATTTTACAACACTCTCACTGAATGTAGCGTCTTATTTTCGAAAATCGATCACCCATCCACCAAGCCCAATGTAATAGCCATTCTCACCAATCCCGCAGTATTCTTCACATCCAGTTTCTTCAATAATGTCAAGCGGTGTGTTTCTGCCGTACGTGGACTGATAAATAATTTATCGGCAATTTCCTGCGTCGTGTCGCCGGCTACGATCAGCTGCAACACTTCTTTTTCGCGGCGCGTCAATTCCAGAGGAACATTGGACGCACGTTTCTGACCACCGAGCATATTTTGCAGGAGCATGTCCTTAAGGCTCGGTTCAATGAACTGTTCGTTATTATAAGCGGCCTGTACGGCTTTAAACAAAGTTGCTTGATCGGCGCCTTTCAGCAGATAACCTTTACAACCATAATGCAGCATGCTCTTCACGATTGCCGGCGCATCGAGGCTTGTAATCACGACAATGCGAACATCGGGATACAAGCGGCCTACGATCGGCGCCAGTTCATGACCTGACTGATCGGGTAATAAAATATCCAATAGCAAAACATCGGGTTGTTCTTTTTGCAGACCTTCCAATAATGCCGCGCCAGTCGTGTAAGCGGCTATGATTTCTATTTCCGGGAAATCGGCCAGCATAGTGCGGATACCATTGATGGCAATGAGATGATCGTCAGTTATGGCTACTTTAATTGGCATGCGTTTCTGGGTAGTAAAATAGTTATTAATCGTTAAACGTTTTTAGGAATATCAAACTCAAGATGCACCATCGTTCCGTTGCCAGGTTCGCTGCTGATATCAATAATTCCATTCATTGCTTGTATCCGGTTGCGAATACTTTTTAAGCCCATTCCGTTTTGCATCGCATCTTGCATATTGAAGCCAACACCGTCGTCTTCAATCGTGATAGCTAATGTTTCTTCCTGCGGACGGGAAAGCTGCACCAACACTTTCGTGGCTTTGGCATGTTTAATTACATTCTGCAACAATTCCTGTATGATGCGGTACACAGACAATTCAAACTCCGGCGGCATTCTGTTTATTTCATCATACTGCTGATAAGAAAAACACAAGCCTGTATTTTGCTGCAAAGAATTGCAGAAATAATAAACCGCATCCGGTAATCCTCCTTGCAGCAGCATATCCGGCATCAGGTTGTGTGCCGTATAGCGCAGTTCTTTTGTTGCTTCTTCCATCTGCTCGATGATCTGCTGATAATAGTTCGTATTTACATAATCAGCAGAACTCATGGACTTAAATTGTTCGGGCAGCGTTTTGATATTCATCTTCACAGTAGATAACCGCACCATGATGCCGTCGTGCAATTCACGAGCCATTCTCGCCCTTTCTTTTTCTTCGCCCTGTATGGTCGATTTCAGGTTATTGATCTCCTGTTCCTGCTGCATAGCCTCTATCTGTTTGGCCTGCAGCCGCTGCTTGTTTTTATTGTTGGAATAGAGTGAAATAAAAGTGAGCAACAACAACACGGAACCACTACCGATAATTCCCATCCACATATTCTTTTCATGTACCTGTGCTTCGGTTTGCGAAAGCTGCAATTGTTTTTGTGCAAGGGCTTTGTCTTTCTCGGCGGTCTTTGCATTTAGCTCCAGTTCATAAACCGATTGCAATTTCTCCTGGCGAAAAACGGAATCGAGCATGGTCAAACTTTTTTCTCCATAGCGGAATGCTTTTTTATAATCACCGCTAGCCGCATAGACCTGCGAAAGTGTGTGATAGGTTTCATAGAGCTTTGGGACATCAATGCCGGCGCGTATTTTCATATCGTTCAGCACAGAGAGCAGCATACCTTCCGCTTTACGGTAATCTTTCATCTCAAAATATAATTGCCCCAAGCCGACTTTGGCGTGCATATTGTCTGAATAGTCTTTGGTTTCTTCTGTCACTTTCAGCGCTTGTGCAAACCATTCCATCGCTTTGTCGTTTTCTTTTCGTTGTGCGTAAATACTCGCGATACCGGTTATGGAGGCGGGCATCATGGAATTGTATTCCAGCGAATGATTGAAGAAGACGAATGCACTGTCGGTATTTTTCTTGCCCATATACACCATGCCGATATCCGAATAGATAATGGCCAGCGTAGATTGGTACAGATTCTCAAATTCTTTTTTCTTCGGTTTCTTCGCGAAGGCCGTGAGCGTTGTTTCTGCTTTTCGCAAATAAGAAAGTGCTTTGCCGTAATTGCCGAGACTATTCCACAGCATTCCGATATTGGTATACACACTCGCTACATCGATGGCTTCGGAAGTCTTTTTTATCGGCCGTCCATTTACCAATGTTTCCGCTTTGTACACGTAGTGCGAAATAGAATCAAAATCGGAAGCATAATAATACGGCGTACACATGCTTGTATAATACATTGCGAGCGAAGTGCTGCCGCGAAAGGCTTTCTCTGCATATGGTAATCCGCTCCGGTAAAATTTGATGCTTGCTGCGTAGTTACCTTTCCTGTTGCTGAAATAACCGAGATCGCAGAATGCCGCTGCAATACCCACGTCGTAATGAAGATACTGGCTTTTATACAAGGCATCTTCCATCATCCATAAAGCACTGTCCATATTGCGCAAAACGACTGTGAGCGCATTGTTGATCTGGTTACTGATCTGAGTAGTATCTGCCAGCGTGAGATTTTTGAGATTATCGGGTGTTGCAGACAGATTATAGCGGATAGTCGCAGGGCGTTCCTGTGCTTGTACAAGATATACTGATACCAGCAGCCAGCAAAACATGCAACTCACTTTAATCCAGGTGCTCATAACAGGAAATCTAAAAAAACTATCGCGAAACACGCCATTATACAAGACTACGGGAAAATACTGATTTTTTCATAATTACGGGTTTTCCCTTCCAACGTTATGCTTGTGTTACCTGTATTTTAGAGGAATGTGAAGGCAGTATTAAAAACCCTTTTGTTTTCGCTGAAAAAGCAGGCTCCACAAGGCGTTTGCGGTATCTAAAAAAGTTTTATTCACAGAATTAAACTATTAAAATGAAATTCATTTGTCTACTCGCACTGGGCTGTTCACTCGCCCAAATCTCTTCTGCTAAAACAGCAGGATGGCCCGATCAACCGGGATTTGTAGAAAACAAAGGTCAGATCGTAGACCAGTACCGCACCCCCCGAACCGATGTGCAGTTTAAAATGCAGCGCAACGGGGTTAATCTTTTCATTGGAAATGGACAGTTGCATTATCAGTGGAACAAAGTGAACTCCGGTAGCACCGACAAATCGCTTTCCCTGGCACAACGATTATTGCAGGCCGATCACCAGATCCACAGTTATCGTATGGATGTAACATTGGTAGGTGCAAACGCAAATGCAAAGATCATTGCCGAAGAAAAACTGGATTACACCGAAAATTATTATAAAAGTTATGCTTCGAAAGACGGCATACACGCGTCTTCCTACAAAAAGATCACCTATCGGGATATTTACCCGGGCATAGACTGGGTATTGTATGTAGACGCCGGAGGAACAGCACCGGTGAAATACGATTTTGTAGTGCATCCCGGCGCCAACGCATCCGACATCAAACTGCAATACGGCGGCGCTACAACACTTGTGCTGAATGCGAACGGCAGCCTTACGGCACAAACGCCGATGGGCACGATCACAGAACAAACACCGGTATCTTATGTACGGGAAAATGAAGGACCTGCCAGAACTGTAGCTTCCTCGTTCAACCTGCAGAAAAATACGCTCAGCTTTCATGTAGCGCCTTATAGTGGTACGCTCACTATTGATCCGGGTATCGTTTGGGGCACTTACCTCGGTGGTGTCGGTTTTGATCTGGCAGCGAGCATCGCTTCTGATGATGCCGGCAACTTTTATTCTGCCGGCTCCAGTTTTATGAGCGGCAACATTGCTACTACGGGCGCCTATCAAACGATTCCCTCCGGCGATTTCGACGGCTTTATCGCAAAATTCAAAGCAGACGGAAACATCAGCTGGGCAACATTCTACGGTGATCAGGGTGATGATAATATCAGCAATATTGTTTGTGATAAAGCGGGTAAAATTTATTGCTCAGGTATCACCAACAGTGATTCTGCAATTGCAACAACAGGCAGTTTCCAGGATACACTGAATGGTCTTTATTTTGATTGTTTCCTGGGTAAATTCGATAGCTCCGGAAGTCGTCTCTGGGTTACTTATTACGGCGGACCGAATGTGGAAGACGGTGGTTTCTGCGCGGTAGACAATCAAGGTCATGTATATCTTACCGGTAGCACGATCAGTACTTCTGGCATCTCCAGCAATGGCTATAAAAACACTTTCGGCGGCGGCAGTAATGACGCATTCCTCGTAAAATTCGATACTGCGGGCGCGCGCCAATGGGCCACTTATTTTGGCGATACTACGCTGGATGTCTCTCAGGGCGTTGCCTGTGATCGTTGGGGTAATGTTTATCTCGCGGGGCAAACCAAAAGCGTCATCAATATTGCTACTGCTAATGCATTCCAAACTACATTGGGTGGCGGCGTCGATAATTTCCTGGCGAAATTTTCTCCGGCAGGCGCCTTGAAATGGTCTACTTATTACGGGGGCAGTGGCGACGAAACAGGCAGCTATGCAAGCGTTTCCTGCGACCGATATGGCAATGTATATCTCAATGCACATACCAACAGCACTTCCGGCATCGCTACCGCAAATGCATTCCAGACAACGTTTGCGGGTGCCACCGATGCATTCCTCGTAAAATTCGACAGCCTCGGCAACCGCAAATGGGGCACTTATTTCGGCGGCCCTTCAGACGATAATAGTCAGGCAACGGCATGTGATGAATCAGGCAACATTCTCTGGACAGGTCTTACATTTAGTACCTCAGGTATTGCTACGGCAAATGCCTATTCTGCAACGTTCGGTGGCTACGACGATGCGTTCCTTGCAAAATTTGACAGTGCAGGTAATCGCCAGTGGGCAACCTATTATGGCAACACCGGCCTCGACGAAGCTTACGGCATTACGACAACTCCGGGCGGTAATATCTATATCACGGGGTCAACAACGAGCGACACGGCCATTGCGACACCGGGAGCATACGACACAACCTACAATTTCGGCATCGCCATCTTCGTGACCAAATTCTGTACCGCAGATATTCCGCTTGCCGATACCGTAAAAGGCGCGGACTCCATTTGTGCTAATTCAGCCAATATTTACAGCATCGATTCCGTTGCCGGCGCTACCGCTTATATCTGGTCGGTTCCTACCGGCTGGACTATCAGTGGTACGGGCCGCACAGTGACAGTTAATGCTGGTACAGCTAGCGGTACTGTCAGCGTAAAAGTGGTAAAATGTAATGATACCAGCGCCGCACATCTGCTTAATGTTTATGTACGTCCTGCAGTGCCGGCAATCATTACGGTCAATGGTTTTCAGCTTGGCACGGTGAATACACACAACAGCTACCAGTGGTATCTCAACGGCGTGCTGATTCCGGGCGCTACGGGCGCAACATACACGGTAACACAAAACGGAGATTATACGGTGAAGGTGACTAATGCAGGCGGCTGTACCGATTCTTCTGTGGCTTATACGGTGAATAATGTTTCTGTAAATGAAATCAGTCAATTGGCCAAAGCAGTGATCGTATATCCAAACCCGGCAAATGATGTGGTACACATTCTGGCACCGCAACCGGTCAACGTAACCATCACAGGCATCGACGGCAAGGAAATACTGCACCAGGAAAAAGCAACTGAGATCAATATCGCGCCATTGGCTTCCGGCTTATACCTGCTGCACATCACAGACCAGAACAATATGTCGGTGAAAACAGAAAAGCTTACCAAAATGAAGTAATCATAACACCATGAGTGCATACTCAGACAAAAAACCACTATAAACCTTATTGAAAATATCCTGTCTGGCAGTACGGACAGGATATTTCAATTTTCCAGTAAACCCGCAACTTAAAATTAATCGCTTATGTTACGTTCTTGTTGCTATTTGATACTGTGCAGCAGCCTGCTGGCCATTTCCTGGAGCACCCGCGCCCAGACCATTCAAGATGCAAACGGCGCACTGCTCAAAACCAAATGGTGCGATGCAGACAGCAATTTCCAGATTGTCGGATCACCGGCTGGTGGAACGTTTTCCGGTTGCGGTGTTTTTCAGCAGGGCGGCAATTGGTATTTCAATCCCGCGCTCGCTTCCACAGGCATTACCGTTTTCCCAACGCAGTGTGCACTTTCTTATAATACAGTTTCCGGTTCAGTGAGTCAGAATATGCTTATCTATAAACCGGTAGTACCAAATGTGGGCGCCGATCAGATCACCTGCGATGGCGATACATTCAGTCTTTCAGTAACCACGCTTTATGCCGGTGCTTATAACTATAACTGGACGCCCGCTGCAGGTCTTTTTTCACCCACGGCACAAACGACCAAAGGCTCCATTACATCAACTACTACCTATATGCTGTCGGCGCAAGACGTGACCAGTGGCTGCATGGGATATGATACAGTTACCATCACCAATAAGCAACCACATCCGCAAATCGTATTGTCGACTGATACGATCTGCGCGCGACGACCGTTAGCGCTTTCGGTCGGTAACCCGGAACCAGATGCCAGCTATACCTGGCAGTTTGAAATGGGCACGACGGCAACGGGCAACACGGCAGCGCATATGTATATGGCCTCTGGCAATTATACCATAGTATTGCAGGCACAAAACCAATATTGTACAGGCGCCGCATCCAAACCTGTAACGGTAGAAGATTTCAAATTGCTACTTACGGCCAGTGATGCAGGTTTTGACCGGAATACTTCTATTACGCTCAATGCCAGTGCCGCTGTCCCTTTTAATGTGACCAGCTGGGCCCCCGCTAATTTCTTTCCGAACCAACATGTCCGGGAACAGCAGATATTTCCCGACACAAGCCATCTGTTCACGGTGATTGCGCAATCCGATTTTGGCTGCCTGGACACTGCCGATCTTTTTGTTCCGGTCAATCCGGTTGTGTTTGTACCCTCCGCATTTAGTCCAAACGGAGATGGAAAAAACGATTTGTTTCATTTCAAAAAATGGGGTGAGCCTGTTTTGATCGAATATTTCGCAGTCTACGATCGCTGGGGCCAATGCATGTGGAAACAACAAGGCGGTGAGGCAGCATTTGGCTGGGATGGGACCTTCAATGGTAAGCCGGCTCCGGTCGATACTTATTACTACATCCTGAAACTGGCAACCAATTACGCGCACACAATCGAGCAGAAAGGCGATGTAACATTGATTCGCTGAGGGCTGATTTACGATCCATGATGTGGAGGCCGGCCGTGTGCTTGCGTGTTGCATGATAGCAAATACAAACATCAGACCTTTCGTTTTTAGCTCCCGGCTTCCGCCAAAAAATAATAGTCACTCCAAAAATATTGCTCTATTAAATAGCTTACGCAGGTTAACTTATTCTGAACCACCCACTAGCAAAAAATGGGAAGTTTTGTTATAAGCAGTTATAATTAGACAAATTTGTCTAAATTTACCCTCATGAAAACCTATCTATACGACGAGGAACAGCGGCGCATGTGGGTGCAATATAAGTACAGCAGAGCCAAAACCGTCAAACAGATATGCCGGGAAGCCGGTATTTCAAGAGCCACACTTTACAACTGGATCAATGAATTTCCGGAGGATGTGGTAGGCAAAGGCGTTGGTATGGAATTACCTTTTTCGGACGCAAAAAATGCCAACGAACTGGTAGAAACATTGCAGGCCGTTCCGGCAGAGATTGAGGCGGGCAGCCGCTACCGGATGTTGCTGAGTGCTCTGGGCGTAGTAGATGGCGACAAAACCATCGCCCGCAAAATTGTTGCAGTACTGATAAAACGTTTCACAGTAACCGTTACACAGGCATGCGACATCGTGGGTATCGACGAGGAGGTTTACGGATATAAACCGCGCAAACCCGAAGTAGATGACATGACGGTTTACGAAGCTTTGGTAGGATTGATTCTCGAAGACCGCACCCGTGGCTTTACCGAATGCTATGAATTGCTGATTGCACGCCATCCTTCCTGGACTCGCAAACAGATCCGCCGGGTTTATAAAGAACGCCGGGTTTTTCAACTCCGCAAAAGGGTACGGAAAATACGTACTAATGAAGACGGCTCTGTCATTACCACACCGTCACGGCTCTATCGCCCAGCCGCAACCTGGACACTGGGTATGCTCAACAGCAGCACTCAATCGGGTAGTCCCTTCTGGATTGCGTATATCATAGATACGGAAACGGCCGAAATTTTGAATACCGCCGCCGGCTCTGGCAAAGCTGCCGCTACCGATATAGAAGGTTTCCTTACGCTAGCCGCTTCAGAAAACGGACGGCCGCAGAAATTACGGATTCCCGGACAACCACCTTTCAATGACCGGGAGATCACCCGCTGGGCCTGGGAACAGAAAGTAGCGCTGCATACGCTTTCTACCAACAAATCGGAAAATCAGACTGAATTCGAAAAATGGGATGGAATGGTTAAAGCGCTCTTACCGGCAACCGGGCTGGAAACCCTGGAGCATATCGATGAGTTGATGGAACAATTACTGTCGGGAGACAGCGGCCAGGAAAAATGAAGTGGCGGTGTCAACACTGCGGTCTCCGCTAATGCTTATCGGAAAACAGAAAACTGTGGTACTTCACCTTTTTTGAGTTTTAATTTTTTACTTTAACCTGATGAAACAGATCATAACCATCGTAGCAGTCGGCGCCTTGCTGGCTTCTTGCGGTAATCCTCAAAATACCGGAAAAGTGGAACAACAAGACACGCAGTTCGATGCCTATAAAGAACATTTTGTAGAAGACCTCTGGAAAACATATCCCGGCTGGGCCAGTTCACAAGGTTATCATAAATATGACAGCATACTGGTAATCCCAAATGCGGCATCAAGAGAAAAAGAACTTGCGTTTGCAAAAGCCAACCTCGACTCGCTGAAACAGTACGATCTGAAAAAACTTTCGGACAATAACCAGACAGATTATCACATGATCGAGAATCAACTGCAATCTGCGATCTGGAGCGTCAATGAAGAAAAAGCCTACGAGTGGAATCCGTCGAGCTATAACGTCACCGAGCGTTTCGCCGAAATGCTGAATGGTAATTATGATTCGCTCGAAAACCGCTTGCGTAATATTTATCTGCACATGGCAAATATTCCGGCCTATTACGAAGCCGCCAAAGCCAATATTAAAAATCCAACTGTCGAACACACAGCGCTTGGCGCAGAACAAAACCTTGGTGGCATTTCCGTATTTGAAAAAGACCTGGCAGATGCGGTGGCGAAATCACATCTGGATGCGGGCGAGAAAGAAAAAATACTCGCACGTGCCAAAGAATCTGTAGCTGCGATCAAAGCCTATGCGGAATGGCTGAAGAAAAGCAACAACCCGACGCCGCGCAGCTTCCGACTGGGAAAGGAATTGTATGCCAAGAAGTTTGAGTACGATATCCAATCTGGCTACACGGTAGACCAAGTCTATGAAAAGGCATTGGCACATAAAAAAGAACTTCACGAGAAAATGGCAAAAATTGCCGCCGACCTATGGCCGAAGTACATGGGCAATGCCGCAAAACCAACAGATACATTCCAGCTGATCCGGCAGGTGATCGATAAGATTTCTCTGAAACACACGACGCCGGATTCTTTCCAGGCAACGATCGAGAAACATATCCCGGTGCTTCTTGATTTTATCAAGAAAAAAGACCTGATCTATATCGATCCGTCAAAACCATTGGTCGTACGCCGGGAACCGGATTATATGGCTGGCGTTGCCGGCGCTTCTATCAATGCGCCTGGTCCTTACGATAAAAATGGCAACACGTATTACAATGTAGGCAGCCTGAATGGCTGGCCGAAAGATAAGGCCGAGAGTTATCTGCGTGAATACAATTATTATACACTCCAGATCTTAAATATTCACGAAGCGATTCCGGGGCATTATACGCAACTCGTTTATGCCAACCAGTCACCGAGCCTCATCAAATCTATTTTAGGCAACGGCGCTATGGTAGAAGGCTGGGCTGTTTATACAGAACGAATGATGCTGGAAAACGGCTATGGCGCGGACTCCGGGTCAAATGAAGCCTCACCCGAAATGTGGCTGATGTATTATAAATGGAATCTTCGCAGTACCTGCAATATGATTCTCGACTATAGCGTCCATACCAAAAATATGTCGCAGGAAGAGGCCATGCATTTACTTGTAGACGAGGCGTTCCAGCAGCAGGCAGAAGCGGAAGGCAAATGGCGCAGGGTGTCTGTCACACAAGTACAACTCTGTTCTTATTTCACGGGGTATACAGAGATCTATGATCTGCGCGAAGAACTGAAACAAAAAATGGGCAGCAATTTCAATCTGAAAAAATTCCACGAAAAATTCCTCAGCTACGGCAGCGCTCCGGTAAAGTACATCCGTGAAATGATGCTGCGGGATTTGAAGTAGTTCAAATTTGTTGTCAAAAAGACGTAAAATACGGATTAGGAAGCGATAAAACGGTCGGGCGGCTTTAAGTTGTCTGGCCGTTTTTCGTACCAGGAAAAGAAATGACCTGAGAGTAGGGGTAAAAACTGGGTGAGTTGTCCTCTATCAAATGCCAAGCGTTGAAAGAAGCAGTTATTTTTGATATAAGCTATCCGGCCCGGCTCATGACAAATGAAACAATCTACTCGCCAGTTGCGGTGAGCACCAGAGATTTTGAAACTGTTTTTAAATCCCATTTCAAGGGTTTGCATGCCTATGCGTGTACTATTGTGAAAGATGAAAATGATGCGGAAGACATCGTGCAGAATACATTCTTGAAACTCTGGAAAAAAAATGAATTGCATAAGCTTGATTCAGTGGCTGCGTATCTGTACAAAGCTGTTTACAATGAATGCCTGAACTTCCTGAAGCATCAGAAAGTAAAGCAGGCTTATCAAAACTTTGCGAAGAATCGTATGGAACAGAATGACAGTGCTGCATACCGGGCGAATCTCAAAGAATTGCAGCAGCGACTGGATAAAGCGATGAGCGAATTGCCCCAGCAATGCCGTACGATCTTCCAGATGAGCCGTTTCGAAGAACTGAAGTATATGGAAATTGCAACACGGCTGGGTATTTCCGTGAAAACGGTAGAAAACCAGATGGGCAAAGCGCTGCGATTGCTGCGTGTGAAACTGGTCGATTTTTTACCTGTATTGTTGATTTTGCTGACCCTCTAAAACGCAAACATTGAAAGAAAATTACACAATAGACGATTTGCTGGTCAAGCATTTGCTGGGAGAAGCTTCTTTACAGGAACAAGCGCAGGTTCAGGAATGGTTGCTGGCAGATGCGGAAAATCAGCGTTATTACGAACATTTCCGGATCATCTGGGAAGAAAGCCGCACATTGACCGCACAGCGTACTATAGACGAAAACGCTGCCTGGGAGCGGTTTAAAAAATTGGTAGCCGAAGAAGAAGAACGTCCGAAATCAATTGCGTTACGCCCCAATTTCAGTTGGGCCAGAGCTGCAGCAATGTTGACATTGATTGTGGTATCAGGTGCTTTGATCTATTTTCTCAAACGCAATCACAACGAAATGATTGTGGCGCAGGCAAACGGCAAAGTTGTCACGGATACGCTTTCAGACGGCTCGGTAGTGGTGCTCAACAAAAACGCATCGCTTTCTTATCCCCAGGATTTTACCGGCAATACACGCGAAGTGGTGCTTAATGGTGAAGCTTTTTTTACTATTACACCCAATAAAACAAAACCGTTTATTATTAAGGCCAATGGTGTTTCTATCAGGGTTGTGGGCACATCTTTTAATGTAAAGACAGGCAAAGATAAAACGGAGGTAATTGTGGAAACAGGCATTGTAGAGGTGTCGAAGAAAAATAATTCAATCAAGGTAAAACCGCATGAAAAAGCGGTAGTGCTGAAAAATCAGAACCCTGAAAAAGAATCGAATACCGACGAGCTATACAATTACTATCGTACCAAGGAATTTGTCTGCAACGATACTCCGCTGTGGCGCCTTGCAGATATTCTACAGGAAGCATACGGTGTACCTATCCGTATTGAAAACGACAGCATCCGAAACAAACAAATCAATACTACATTTCGCGACGAATCGCTGGACCATATCCTGACCGTCGTCAGTGAAACGCTTGGTGTTACCGTTGAAAAAACAAACGCCGGGGTAGTTCTGAAATAACTATATATAGTAATATTGCCGAATGACTTGCAAGCCCTGCCGAGCCAGTGCAGTACTTTTTACCATGTTTATATTACTCATAGCCATTGCACCGGCGTGGGCTCAAAATCTATTGGATAAAACAATCACGCTAAATGCAACCAACCAGCCTTTAAGATCGGTATTAAACGATATCAGCAAGCAAGGCAATTTCTATTTTTCCTACAACAGCAAACTCATAAACGGCGATCAACTGGTTACCATCAACACCCGGCAAACACCCGTAAAGCAGGTTTTAGACCAACTCCTGCAAGGTAATTGCCAGTACCGTGAAGACGGCAATCATATTATTTTACAGCCGCAGGGCAAAGAAAAAGTCTACATACTTAGCGGCTATGTCACAGACGGCGCTACAGGTTCACGCATCGGTAATACCAGTGTGTACGAAAAACAGCAATTGGCTTCTTCACTCACCAACGAACAGGGCTATTTCAAAATGCGCCTGAAAAGCAAATACCCGGAGGTAGTGGTATCCATCAGCAAGGAATGGTATAAGGACACTTCTATAACCATCACCCCTGGTGTAGATCAGGAATTGCACATCGCCATGATGCCGATCCGCAATGTGCCTTTGCCCGAAGTCACTGTTTCTGCCAATGAACAACAACAGCCGGACAATGTCGATGAAACATGGCTGGGCAAGCTTTTCCTTTCTTCGCGGCAAAAAGTGCAGAGTGTAAATCTTCGGAAATATTTTGTAGATAAGCCTTACCAGTTTTCCGCCATTCCGGGCGCCGGCACACATGGCAAAATGAGCGGCCAGGTGGTCAATAAATTTTCTTTTAATCTGCTGGGCGGATATACTGCGGGCGTCGACGGATTTGAGCTGGCAGGTCTTTTTAACATCGACCGGAAAGAGGTACAGTATGCCCAGGTTGCCGGCGTATTTAATGTAGTGGGGGGCGATATGCGTGGCGGACAAGTAGCGGGAATCCTTAATCTGGTGCTAGATTCCGTAGAAGGGGCATCGGTAGCGGGTGCAGCCGGATTTATCAAAGGCGATCTGCAAGGCACACAGGTTAATGGAATTTACAGCCAGACTTCCGGAAATATAGAAGGCGTGCAGGTAGCGGGCGCATTCAATATTGCACTGGGCAATGTAACAGGGGTGCAGGCTTCCTGTATCGGCAATTATACCAACAAAGATGTCAACGGTACGCAGGTAAGCACCTATGTAAACGTATGCAGAAGACAAATGGAAGGGGTACAGGCCGGCGTTTTTGTAAACGTAGCGCGAAAAGTAAAAGGCGTACAGGCGAGTGTTTTTCTGAATATAGCGGGCAAAGTGAAAGGGGCGCAAATAGCCTTTGTCAATATTGCAGATTCCTCCGACGGCTATAGCATTGGCTTTCTGAACCTGGTAAAAAACGGTTATCACAAACTGGCGATATATAACAACGAGGTATTACCAATCAACTTCGCACTGAAAACAGGCAATGCTCATTTTTATACAATCCTTACCGGTGGCCTTTCTCCGGATGCGGCTAAAAAAGGCTATCTCATGGGATATGGCTTTGGCAGTGATATCCGTATTACCAAACGCTTATCTGTAGCAGCCGAGATCACCACCGAATATCTTTTCCTGGGCGATTGGGAACAACGGTCCATACTCAACCGGGTTCAGCCAGTCTTTAACTACAAAGTCTCGAACCTAATTACCGTTTTTGGCGGCCCCGCTTATTCTGTTTACTATCACGGCCCGGTTGTGGGTACCGAAGGATATATGAACACAGTTCCGGCTGCCATCAATAACACGCATTCGTTCAGCAATAATATAAATGGATGGTTTGGCTGGAATATAGGCATCAGTTTTTTCTAAAAGCATAGGGGTACTCTTTTGTTTCGTTGTCAATAAATACGAAAGACAACGAACATGAAGCGATTATTATTTTTCCCGCTGTTGCTTGCAGCAAGCACTACAGCCATTGCTCAACACACAAAATTATCCAACGTAAATATTGGCGTCGTTTATCCATGCAGTACCAATGGCCTCCACGCGCCTGATGATACCAATCATTTATCCATCCATTTGATTTCCGGCGTTTCGGCAAAAGAAACGGGGTTTGCGCTCTCCGGTCTTACCAATATTATATTGCGTGAAGCGTCGGGAATGGAATTAGCTGGATTTTCCAATCATGTAAAAGGACATGTGCAGGGCATGCAACTGGCCGGTTTCCTAAACACCGCCGGTAGCGTAAATGGTGTGCAGGTTGCAGGGTTTTCGAACCTCACAAAGCAAGAATCTGGTGTACAGGTTTCCGGCTTTTTTAATCATGCAACCGATGCATGGGTGCAAACAGCGGGCTTTGCGAACCTGGGCAGAAACATCTGCGCAGTACAGGCCGCAGGTTTTACCAATATAGCCAAAAACGTAAGCGGCGTACAGGCTTCCGGCTTCTGCAATATAGCGGCAAACGTACAAGGAGCACAGGTTGCTGGCTTCATCAATAAAGCAAAAAAGGTGCGCGGCGCACAGGTTGCAGGTTTTATCAATATCGCAGACAGTAGTGATTACCCCGTTGCACTGGTCAACATTATAAAAAACGGCACGCAATCTATCGGTGTAACGGTAGATGAAAGCGCTACGGCGTTGGTTGCATTCCGCTCTGGCGGCCAACGGCTATATGGGGTATTAGGCGCTGGTTATAATTTCCAGGAAACATCAGACCTTTATGCATCGGAAGCCGGCATCGGCGCACATCTTTTTACAACGCATCTTTTTTCATTGAATGCAGAAGCCGTGCTGACTTCTTTAACAGACTTCAAAAATGGCAGCTACCTGCGTTCATCCATTCGTATACTGCCTACGCTGCACTTTGCCGACCGGTTTGACTTGTTTGGCGGTGTCAGCTTCAATCACGTTTACACCACCCTTCATAACACAGATGCACCCCAAACCGATTATATCTGGAGCGACCAGGAAGCAGACCATTTCAATGGACTCTACATCGGCGGCCTCTTAGGTGTTCAATGCCGGATCAACCGTTAATATGTAAACATAAAATGATGTACAATAAATATTATCAAGACGCGTTTATTTCTTCTTTCAGAAATTTAATGTCCATGCGGAATCTTGTTTGGTTGTTGCTGATGGTATGCAGCAGCTGTGGTTTGTCGTCGTGTGAAAAGATTTCCGGGCAAGGTCCGGTGGTAACAGAAACACGAACGATCAATAATTTTACCGGTATCAATACATCGATAGAAGGCGATGTATATGTTTACCAGGACAGTGTTTTTAAAGTAGAACTATTGGCACAACAGAATATTCTGGATGCTATAGAATCTTCGGTAGACGAAGGGGTGCTGAATATCGGGTTTAAGCCAGGTGTGCGTATTGGTGCACATGACCGGGTGAAAGTGTACATCACTATGCCGGAGGTTCACGGACTTTCCATTAGCGGATCCGGTTTGGTCACTGCATTACAATCGATAGAAGCTGACGATCTGCAGTTAAAAGTAGCAGGATCGGGAAATATTGCGTTGAGTTCGCTAACAGGCAGTACTATTTCCGGAAGTATTGACGGCAGTGGCAATATCACGGTTTACGACGGCACCGCTGCTTACGAACAATTGCAGGTGAATGGAAGTGGCCTGCTTGATTTTGCGGGACTGAACACGCCGAAAGCCGATGCAGCCGTCAACGGTTCGGGCGCTATTAAAGTCAACGTACAGCAGGTGCTCAATGCCTCGATTTCTGGAAGTGGTGTTATTTATTACACCGGCAACGCGCAGGTCAACACTAATAACGCCGGCTCAGGAAAAGTAGTGCGGATGTAAGCCTACCTGATTCATTCCTTTTTAATCATTTTTTATTTGGGCAGTTTGTTTGTTATGAAAAAGAGTCTTCCACGGAAGGCTCTTCTTTTTTTAAGGTCGCTGTTTAGATTTGGCATGGTAATTGGTATACCTTACCCGACATCCTCATCACAGGGATTGCTTTCAGACGTTCAAGCCTAGTGATGTGTTTGGTGTGTTGGGTTAATAAATGTGCGCCGCCTGTTCTCAGGCGGCTTTTTTGTTTACGCCGAGCCAGGGGAAAAAAGCGTCACCTATTCAACGAAAAAGCCGCCTCTTTCGGAGACGGCTTTTCAAAAATTTACTTGTCCTGATTAATTCCAGGTGGCTTTAAACCCTTGCTGATAATCCGGGAAAGGAACGGTTTTATACGTATTCTCACCCAGGTATTTCAGGATCATCTCCATATTGGATACATCCAGATAGCCTGGCACCGGCTGTGGCTGCAGAAAGTTTTCTTCAAAGATCACGCTGGTAGGATAAGACATTTGCCCATGCAAAATATCTACGGCCAGCTGATTGGCTTTATACTCCGGAACGAAGCCATACATTTTCCCCAGGAAACGGATACTGTCTTTTTGCTCTGCATTCAGACGTACCGCGTAAAATTTCTGGTTCATATAACGGATCACGTTTGCATTGCTAAATGTTTTTTTCTCCATCACTTTACACCAGCTGCACCAGTCGGTATAAATATCCATATAGACTTTTTTAGGCTCTTTTTTCATCGCCTCCTGTACCTGGTCCAGCGTCATCCAGTGAATTTCGGTACTGTCGGTGCCTGTCTGCGTTGACGTGGTATTTTTTTTCTTTTTATTGCCGTCTGCCCAAAGAACGGTCGATGCCGCTACCATAGCCACTACGGCCAAAAGAATAAATTTCATGTGCTTCATAAAAAATCTTGCACTGCTTTTACCCTATTGGTTTACAGCGCCAATGCCACCAATTTACAACTATTTCCCCGTAGCTTTGTTAATATTATTGTATCTTATTATAAAAAGGTAATATGAATATTGCCGTTGCGGTTACCGGCGCCAGTGGCTCCATTTATGCCAAAGTATTGCTCGACAGATTACAGCAGATGAAAAACCAGGTAGGAAAGGTAGATCTTGTCTGGAGTACGAACGCCCATACGGTCTGGCAATACGAACTGGGTAACGAAGCCCATAATAATTATCCATTCAAAGTCTGGGATAAAAATGATTTTATGGCGCCTTTTGCATCGGGCAGCTCATCGTACGAAGGCTTAATCATTTGTCCTTGCAGTATGGGCACTATGGGACGTATTGCACATGGGATCAGTAACGATCTGGTAACCCGTGCCGCCGACGTAATGCTGAAAGAACGCAGGAAACTGATCTGTGTGGTTCGTGAAACGCCGTACAATCTTATTCAGCTTCGGAATATGACGGCCGTAACCGAAGCCGGAGGCATCATTTGCCCGGCGTCACCGTCATTTTACAGCAGGCCGCAATCGTTTGAAGCACTTGCCGACACCGTGGTGCAAAGGGTATTGCAACTGATGGGACTGCAGACAAACGGCTTTAAATGGGGTGAAGAAAATGCCGAATAACGCAACAAACGAAAAGAAAAAGCTATGGAATACGCACAATCGCTGGAAAGATTAAGAAACATCCTGGAGGAGCTGAGAGAAAAATGTCCCTGGGATAAAAAACAAACGATCCATACCCTGCGTCAGCAAACAATCGAAGAAACCTATGAGCTGGCAGATGCCATTACAGAAAACGACTGGAAAGGACTGAAAGAAGAACTAGGCGACCTGCTGCTGCATATTTTATTTTACAGCAAAATAGGCGCAGAGCAAAACCAGTTTACATTGGAAGACGTAATTGAAGGTGTCTGTAATAAACTGGTCAATCGCCATCCGCATATTTATTCCGGCCTAAAGGTGGAAGATGACGAAGCCGTAAAGCAAAACTGGGAAAAGATAAAACTAAAAGAAGGCAAAAAATCGGTATTGGCAGGTGTGCCGCCTTCTTTGCCGGCCATCATGAAAGCATTGCGCTTGCAAGATAAAACCAAGCAGGTGGGCTTTGAATGGGATCATATCGACCAGGTGAAGGAAAAAGTGGACGAAGAGGTTGGCGAATTGTACGAAGCCGTTGCCGCCGGTGATCCGGAAGAAATAGAGCAGGAGTTTGGCGATGTACTTTTTGCATTGGTCAATTATGCCCGTTTCCTGAAATTGGACCCGGAGGCTGCATTGGAAAAAACGAACAAGAAATTTATCCGACGTTTTCAGCAAATGGAAACAATGGCACAGGAAAAGGGCAAACAACTTCATGATATGAGCTTGCTGGAAATGGATGATTTATGGAATAGGGTAAAAGCCACTGAACGAAACTAAATTCCCGGATCTGCTGAAACGATATACATACTGGATTGTATTTTTCGCCTGTCTTATCTGTTGGGTGGCAGCTTTCTGTTCTTTTCAGTCGGAGAAAAAAAGCATGACCCCGGAAGGCATGGCGAAAGCTGTTTCGCAAGATCTGCAAAGAAGATTACGTGCCTATAAAAGCTTTAAGGAGGACCCGGTTCTGCTCGGTAAAATTAAAAACCATTCACTGAGCAGGCAGGAACTGGAAAAATTGATGCACCTTCCGTTCCTCTTTTACCTGTATGAAAACGGAAAACTTATTTTCTGGAATTCGAATCTCGCCATTGCAGATAATAGTTTTTCAGGCAGTAAGATTTACGACAGTACGCATGTCGAAAGAGATATCTTCTACCCCGCTAAAGATACTTTGCAAATAGGCGGCAGCACCTGCAGTATTTCGGCATTGATGCCTATAGCCTGGCTGTACCCTTTTGAGAACGATTATCTGACGCCCTACTGGGAGGCCGCATCCCAAATCCCAGCCAGCACAGAAATACTTTCTACCCACAATAAAAATAGTTATCCCGTTTACGGATTAAATAAGTCCCCTGTTTTCTACATAAGAATACCGGCTGAAGATTTAAAACCGGTCGCCCCGGGCGCACTGACTATTTGCCTGACATTGGCTGCAGTTGTGCTGCTGTTATTGTGGATACAATTAATAGCATTGCATCTCGTCCATATTTATTCGGCGAGAACCGGCGGCTGGTTTACGATTACAGCTGTGTTTGCGCTAAGACTGTTGATCTATTTCTTTGGGCTGCCGTTTCAGATCGGTGAACTCGAATTGTTTTCGCCTAATCTATACGCCTCCAGCGCGCTGTTTCCGTCATTAGGCAGCCTGTTTATCGACATTATAGGGCTGGCGTGGATTTTTCTTTTTATGGTCATTCATAAACCGGTTTGGATAAAAGGAGGAATCGAACGCCAACCTGCGGTGATACGGGGATTGGTCTTTATTGTGACGCTGCTCTGGCTCCGCGTTTGCACATTCGGATTCGTAACGTTAATGCAAAGTCTCGTTGTCGACTCGAAAATTTCTTTCGACCTGAACCATTATGAAACAATCGACCGATACACAATTATTGCTTTTCTGATCATTGCGCAAATCATCAGCGTAACCGCTATGATCTTTTATTATCTGAACCTTCAGTTTAATAAAATGATACGGAGCAAACTGGTGAAATACCTGATGGCACTTATCATGGGGTGTATCTATACCGTTGTGCTGACGAAGTATAGTGATGACAGCTTGCTGTTTCGTGAAATAATAGCAGTATGGCTGGTACTAATTCTTGTTTTGCTCGACTTAAAAAAATTAAAAGCTTCCCGCGAATTTCTTTCACCGACCATGATTCTATGGGCAGTGTTTCTCTGTATTTCAGCAACTATACTCTTGCAATATTTTGTTTTTACAAAAGAGCGCGAAACACGAAAGATAACGGCAGCAAAACTCGCCAACGAGTTTGATCCGATGACCCCGTATATCTTCCATGACCTTGCCCCTGAAATGCAGCACGACAGGGCACTCACCGCTTTTTTTCAACACCCGACGGCTCAATTAAGAGAAGACCTTAACGACCGGATGGATGTACTTTATCTCGAAAGGCTGAAAAAATACGAATCGGAAATCTACCTGTTCGATAACAACAATCACCCGCTGTTTAACGACGATTCGGCTTCTGCAACAGAACTGGACCGGCGCATGCGTAATTCTCATGCAATAGGAGAGGACAATCTGCTCTTCTTTAATGAAGATATTCCTAATAAACACAACTATCTTTCCGGCCTTACCGCCTATAATGACAGCGGCAAAGCGATCGGTAAAATATATATCGGGCTGACTTTAAAAAAATCAGACTATGAGACTGTCTATCCTGAACTCTTGCAACCCTCCAATCTGCGCGCCGGAAAAATGGATCAAAACCACGCTTATGCGATCTATGATAATGGCAAATTCGTATCGCAAAGCAGCAACTATTCTTTTGAACTGACTACCAGGCCAAACACCAGGAATGATGCGGAGTACGAGTTTAAAAACGAAAATGGACATTCCATTCTTTATTATCGCCCCAGCAACAGCAAAAAGACAATCGTCGTTTCTTATAAGCCGGAAAATATATGGTCTGCCACCCGGATGTTCTCATTCGTATTTGGCGCACAAATCGTCATCATACTACTGTACGTATTACACAATCTGATACTTTACAGCATTTTTAACCGGCCGCTGCAGGAAAGCAAAAAACGCATCCGGCCATTGGGCAAGCGGCTGCGACTTACCATCCTGCTTATTTTCCTCGGCTCCTTTGTCGTGATCGGCATTGCCACTTCCATAATTCTCTCGTTTCAGTATGACAGAAGCACCACGGTAAGGCTTATGATCTTCATGCAGCAAATAGAAACCGAGGCACATCAGTATCTCGCGGCACATCAGGGTTTGGAAGATGAGGCGCATTTTAACGAAGCAACACACCAGCAGGCTTTTGAATATTTTATTACCGACCTGGCAAATCGCCGGACTGCCGACATTAATGTTTTCGACAGCAGTGGCTACCTGAAAACAACGTCGCAAAGCCATATTTACGATAAAAATATTCTGGCGGGCATTATGCGCCCCGATGCATATTATAAGCTGTTTTACCAGCAACGTTCCTCACTGATTCAAAAGGAATCTATCGGGCGGCTCAATTATCAATCCTGCTATATGCCCATCCGGAACGTACAAACAGGTGTTACCCTCGGCTACCTCAACGTACCTTATTTTACTTCCGAAAAAGATATCCGCGAGCAAATCTCAACGATCATTTCAGCGCTGATCAATGTGTATGTATTGATATTCCTGTTCTCTGGGCTGATTGCCTATTTGTTTACACAGTCGCTTACAAAACCGCTGCAGATGATCATTTCCGGGTTCAATAAAGTAAACCTGGATCAGAATAAACCCTTGGAATGGCCAAACGAGGAAGACGAGATCGGCAAACTGGTACATGCATACAACCGGATGGTGAAAAAAGTGGAAGACCTGGCGATACAGTTGGCACATAACGAACGGGAAGGCGCCTGGCGGGAAATGGCAAGACAGGTGGCACATGAAATCAAAAATCCACTGACACCGATGAAATTGAGTATTCAATATCTGCAACGGGCAGTGGCACAAAACCGACCGGATGTTTCCGAACTGGCAGAAAGGGTTTCCGGCACACTCATTGAACAGATAGACAATCTCTCTTATATCGCTTCTGAATTTTCGAATTTTGCCAAATTACCGGAAGCAAAACCGGAAGCTATAGAATTGAATGCGTTTCTGGAAAAACAGGTACAGCTTTATAACAGTCGTGAGAACCTGGACATCTCATTTCAGTCGAACGGGGAACCACTATTTGTTTTCATCGATCAAAACCAGTTGCTCCGCAGCTTCATCAACCTGTTGCAAAATGCAGTACAATCGATTCCTGAAGGAACCGATGGCAAGATCGTAATCCGGCTGCTACACAAAAACGGTCATGCACTGATCTGTATTACAGACAACGGCAGCGGCATTCCGGAGGAGAAAAAAGAGAAAATCTTCAAGCCTTATTTCACTACAAAATCATCTGGCACCGGTCTTGGGCTTGCCATGACCCAAAAGATCATCGAAATGGCCAATGGCGCTATCTGGTTCGAGTCGGAAGCAGGAAAGGGCACGACTTTTTATGTGCGGCTTCCCCTGGTGAACCACCAGAAAGAGGTCTGACGTTTTATCGCTACCAAACCTGTACTTCGCGCTCCAGTTCAATGCCAAATTTCTCCCAAACAGAAATGATCACTTCTTCGGAAAGATCCCAGATCTCCTGTCCTTTGGCATTCCCATAATTTACCAGTACCAATGCCTGTTTTTTGTGTACGCCCGCATCGTTTTTCCGGTAGCCTTTCCAACCACATTGCTCGATAAGCCAACCGGCAGGAAGTTTGATTTTTTTATTGCCAGCCGCATAAGAAGGGATGCCGGCATGTTTTGCTTCTATCTTTTCAAACTCCGCGAGTGTAACCGTTGGATTTTTAAAGAAGCTGCCTGCATTGCCAATCTTCGCCGGGTCGGGAAGCTTGCTTCTGCGAATAGCAATGACTGCATCCGAGATCGCTTTGATCGACAATTCCGTTACGCCCATTTTCTCCAGCTCTTCGGTAATAGCCCCGTAACTGGTTTTGAAAACCGCTTTTTTATTGAGTTTAAAGATCACCGATGTGATCATTACCTTATCCTTCAGTTTCTGCTTGAATATACTGTCACGGTAATCAAACCGGCATTCATCAGCGGCAAACGACACAAAAGCTTTCTCGCCCCAATGCCAGCCATTTACCGTTTCAATGCATTCTCTTACTTCCACACCATAAGCACCGATATTCTGGATAGGCGCCGCTCCAACAGTTCCCGGTATCAGGGATAAATTTTCCAGCCCGGCCCAGCCTTTCCCGATGGTATATAACACCAGCTCATGCCAGTTCTCCCCACCAGCCACGCGCAGCCATACATTTGTTTCGTCTTCCTTCAGCAATTCAATTCCCTTTAGCGTATTGAGCAGCACCAATCCTTCTACCGGCTGTGTCAGTAGCACGTTGCTGCCGCCGCCAAGCACTTTTCTTGTTTTTGGAAAACTCTTGGCAGCTACTATTTCGGCAAGTTCCGATTCTTTAGTGACCGCGTAAAAATATTCGGCAGGAATATCCATACCGAAAGTGTTGTATGATTTGAGCGAAATATTTTTCTGTAACTGCATGATTGATGCCTAAAATTAGCAGTTTCTCGGAAACAGGCTCCAAGTTATATTCATAATTCTTTTTTTTACAATACTGCGAAAAACCTGCTGGTAGCTTTTATTACATTTATTCAGCATTATTTTTTACGGCTTAGTGCTTCCCAAAAAACCAGCCATAATATGTCCCAGCTCAAAATAATACCCCTTCTTGTTGCTTTGCTGTTGTGCTCCGTTTCGCTCTTCGCGCAGCGTAATGAATTTCATTTTACCACAGCACCGGAGCTGATGCGTCACTCGCCCTACACCTGTTTTTACCGCATTCCTATAGACTCCGTTCATCGAATCGCGTACACAGATTCGATTATCGATCCGCAAAGCAACTGGATGCAGCAACCGGCCTATACCGTTCCCTTCCGTAAAGGCGACTCTCTGCTTAATACCCATTTGCCGCCTGGTTACTACCTGGTGACGGAAGTCATCGAAAACAATGTCGATGCGCGGATCGTACATGTACCCTCGTTTAACGTCAATATTTTTAACCTGCGGGAAATGCAATTGCTTACTGTAGACGATGATCAGCAGCAACCGGTTTCGGATGCGCAGGTAGTTATAGGCGGCAAAAACATTGCTTACAATACTTTCTACAAAGGGTATATTATTGAAAATCTCGACGAATCGAGCCTGATCAGTGTGCGCAGGGGTGAAGACATTGTCTTTTATGGTTACCGGGCAGAAAAAAACCAACCGCGAAACTGGAACGAGTCTTACGGCGAAACCCGCGATCAGAAATGGCAAAGAACCCATTCTTTCTATGAGGGCTACCTGGTTACTAATAAACCGAAATACCACCCCGGCGATACTGTAAAATTTAAAGCATATCTGCAAAGACCTTATGGCAAAAAAAGACCGGTAACCGAGCCATTGGAAGTAAACCTTTACGAGCATTATTCCGGAAAGCAGATCCTCATCAATCCAGCTATGGTGCCGGAAGAACCGGGCGTATACTTCAGCGAATTCATATTGGGCGATACCATTCTCATGGATCAGAACTATTCCATTCGCCTGACCGGAACTAAATCAAAAATCGAAACGACACAATTATTCAAAACAGAAGATTATCTGCTGGACGAAACTTTTTTAAAAGTAAAAGGTGAAAACCTCGACTATTATCAACCGGACGATACCGTGCAACTGTATGCGGCAGCCTTCACTTCCAACAATCTGCCAGTGCTCGACGGCACCGTAAGCATCAGTGTCTTACCGGCAGATTATATGAACTGCAGCAACGAGATCCTGTTTGTCCCGGACACGCTCTATCATGCTACCCTTCCGGTAGACCCTAATGGAGAAACATATATCGGTTTTCCGACTACCGGATTTCCGAATACGAATCTCCGGATGAATGTGATTGTATCATTGGTCAACGGCAATTTTGAACGAAAGGATACTACGTTTTCGCTGCAATACAAAATCAATCCCACCTATCTTCATTTTACTCAGAAAGGAAACAAACTGCTGGCAGAGTTAATAAAAAATAAACATTCTGTTTCCGGACACGGCGCCATTATCCGTTATAAAGCCGGGAAGAAACAAGAGCAGCCCATAACCTATCCTTACGAATACACCATTTTACCTGCAGCATCAAGCGTTGGCTTCGTTGCCCCCGACTCAGCCGTATATTATCATAATGTGCAGCCTGCTCATTTCTGTTCATCAGATGATTTTTTGAAAGACACTGCCTATCTGCAATTCTCCAATCCTGAAAAACTATGGTTTTACTACAGTGCTTATGTCGGCGATCGCTATATCGGGTCCGGCATAGTCAGGAATGATACACTGCTTAAATTTCATAGTCGCAAAGGAAAGACAGTGACGCTGACCGGCGCTTATCAATGGCGTGGTGCTGTGGAAACAAAGCGCATCGAGATCTATAAATATGACCGCGCATTGCAAATAGAGCTGCACAAAAAAGATTTCGTATTTCCGGGTCAAACGGATTCGGTCCTTGTACACCTAAGCGATAAAGAAGGTAAACCGATCAACCAAACCAACCTCACGGTACTTGCATTCAACAGTCAGTTTACAGAAGATTATACACCCCCACTCAATTACAACTATCCGCTAAAACCTGCTGTTGGCGCACCCGACATAACATATAGCATTGATGGCAGTTCGGTACGTTATTTTGCACCGCCACCTACCCGCGCATGGCTGGCAAAATCTTACGCCGATACCACTTTTTATTACAAGAATATTTTCCTGCTGCCGGACGATATTGCCTGGCTGCATTTTGATATTCCAAACGCCGTTTTACCACAGGTAGCTTTCTTTCTGAAGAAAGGACATGTTTTTTATCAGCCCGAAGAAATTCAGGTAAACAATAATCCGGTCTATTATCGTTATGCCTCCGGTTACACTTCCGAGGGGATTTTTTTACAACCTGGTATCTATAATTTTTCGCTGCGAATGCCGGATGGTTGGTATCATATCAACACGCAGGAAATCTGTGAAGGACAAAAAACAAATATCTTTCTCAACCTCGACAGTGTGGGTGCTCACTATGCGCAGCGCCGTGTAGCCGACACTTTATTTACCGACCGTCTTTTAAACCATATATCGTCGTTTGTAGCCAGACAAGACATGCCCGACACTTTGACAAATGCAGAAAAAGACAGATTAGCAGAAAGCTTGCTGTTATACAGAAACGAATTGAACACCGAAGCCAAATTCAACCAATATCCGTTGCAAACCACCGCAACCAACCGGTATCCATACCCCGCAGCCCTGACCTACCGAAACTCCTACGATAATAGTGATGAGCCGCAAACTTATTCGCTGGTGGGTCCGTTTCGGATGAATGACAGTATTGATTTTTATCAGCAGTACAATACTAAACTTCGCTTCCAGCCCGAGCGGAATAAAATTTTCAGCTTTCGCCCGGACATGACGCGTGTGGAAAAACAGTATGCTTTTGATCTGCTCTCGCAACGCTTATCCTGGCAAACAACCAGCCTGCAATATCAATTCGTAAGACCCAACCCGAAAAATTTCGATACACTTGACTGTACTTATGTACCAGCCTTAGCCACGTTAAGATACCTGCCCAAAGACACGCCGGTGATCAGCCATTATTTGCTGACTACTTATAGCGCCGTACCCGATTCGCTCCGGAAATCCGTTCTGATCTTCCGCGCCTGCGATAGTGCTGTAAAAAACCTGGTTGTCCGAAGCGCTACAGACACGCAGTTGTATGTGAACTACCCCGTGAATCAGGGATTCGGCTTGGTGCCGGGAAAATACAATGCCATTGTTATCTGGAGTAACGACAGCATCAGCTATTGGCCACTTGTAGAAGCAAAACGAAACGGCACAACGATAGTATCCTTGCGTTATAACCACCCGCAGGGCAAAATGAATTACCATACACCAATACCATTGTTGAAAAAATATGTGGTCAGAAAAACACTCGTTAACCATGATAAAATACAAGCCAGTGGCGGCAACGAGCTATTCGGACGGATCTATCATTCCGAAACGAACAGCATCAGGGGTACCGTTACTGCAACCAGGTGCGACCAGGTAATAGCAACTGCAAAGATCGATTCTTTAGGCTGGTATATTATTCAGCCAATTGCTACCGGACAGTATGAGCTTAATTTCTTCGTGAACGGAACAAACATTGGCAAACTGAAAAACGTTATGGTAAAGCCTGATCTTTCCACGAGAGTCGACTGGCGGCTGAATACTTATAACACCGATGTATACAGCGATTTTCGTCCGATGCATGGTCATAATTATGCCAGCTATTCGACAGGCAGCGCTACAATTACCCGCGAAGAAATCAAAAATTTGCCGGCACGCAATACTGCCGATATAGCTTCTTTGTCTACCGGTGTTTACCAGGAAAGAGCTGCATTAAATATAGGCGGAGGCCGCAACGCAGGCACCTTATACCGGATCGACGGCGTGCAGGTAAACGGCAACCCGTCGGCTAGCGGAATTGATGGGTTGATCGATCAGGAAATCGACGCCAGAAGCGGAAAACACTATCTGCATTCCGAAAAATCGAAAGCATTCATCAACGATTTTACCAATAATATGATGCAGGCATCCGGCATTCGTAAAAACTTCCGCGACTGGGCGATCTGGGAGCCTAATTTATGGACCGATAAAAATGGAAATGCTTCGTTTATTGCCAACTACCCCGATAATATTACATCCTGGAAAACTTATGTGCTGGCCATGAACCGTAAAAGCTATTCGGCTCGGAGTTTAACCATAACACGGGCATTCAAACCATTGTCGGCAGGGCTTTCCGCGCCGCGGTTTCTGCGTTACGGGGATTCGGCAGAAGTAGTTGGTAAAGTAGCCAATTACACGAGCAACCCTTATTCATTAAAAGTTTCATTCCTGCAAAACGGCACATCATTGCTTGCAGATACGATGACAATACATAATTCCAAAGTTTCAAAAATATGGGTGGCGGCCCCTGTCAACAATAGTATCGACACCACCCAACTACCGCTTAATTTTTCTATCGCAGCAACCGGTGGTTATACCGATGGCGAAGAGCGCACGATTCCGGTGTTACCTGTGGGCACTATCGAAACAGATGGCATATTCCTGCGCATCAATGGCGACACCATTATTACCAGCACTCCAGATGCAGCAACAGGCCACTATACAGGTAAGGCGCATGTGTTTGTAGACGGTAGTTTACTGGAGGTGCTGCTCAACGAAATAGAACATCTGAAAGTGTATCCTTATGGTTGCACCGAGCAGCTCACAACTAAGCTGCTTGCTATTTATTATGAAGAAGAAGTAAAAAATCTGATCGGTGAAAAAAAATTGAATAATACAGTAGAGAAGAAAAAAATACTGGAGGGTATCTTGCGTTCGCAGAAAAGAGATGGTTCGTTTGGTTGGTGGCAGGATGCGCCGAAAGATATGCGTATCACAAACTATGTGATCAGCACGTTGCAGCAAATCAACAAAGACGGCTGGCTCGACTACGTGATCCGCAAAGGCCTTACTTTCCTGAACGACAACTTGCAGACTGCGATGACAGAAGATAAGATCGCATCGCTGGCAACGCTCTCTGACAGCCGCTTTCCGGCAGATTATAAATTATTGCTGAAGGAATTTGACACTTTGCAGCTGGGCGATTATAACCGCTTCACGATTGTGAAAATAAAAAAAGAGCAAGGGCTGCCTTACCGCAATGAGCTGGACAGCCTGATGAACCACGCCCAGGAAACGCATCATGGCATTTACTGGGGTGCCCGATATAATTATTATGATTGGTATCGCAATGACCTGGCTATTACGTTGCAGGCTTACCAGGTAATTAAAGACGACAGTTTATATAGCAAGCGGAAAGAGGAAATACTCGATTATATCCTTTTCAAAAGAAGAGGTGGTTATTATGAAAATACGGCGCAAAGTGGATTGGTATTGACAACCATCCTGCCGGATCTGATTCATACCATGAACCTGGCAGGCAAAAACAAACCGACACGGGTATTGTTATCCGGCAGCATCACGGATTCTGTAAGCAACTTCCCGAAAAGCTACGAGGTCCGCGATCCGCATCCCAGATTTACGTTCGATAAAAAAGGTATTTCGCCAGTGTATGTTTCAGTAGTGTATGATTACTTCAACCTGAAACCGAAAGTGCATGATTCCATTTTCAAAGTGCAGACTTATTTTCTAAAGCAAACAGATACATTATTGCAGCTGAAGCAAGGCGAAAAGACAACAATGCGCGTGGTAGTAAATTGTAAACGGGAAAGTGAATATGTGATGATAGCGGCGCCCATTCCGGCGGGCTGCATCGTTATCAAAGATAAAGGTTATGCTTATCGTCCGAATGAAGTGTACCGGGAAAACTTCAAAGATCAGACGGTAATCTTCTGCAACTGGCTTTCTAAAGGCGTTTACACTTTTGATGTAGTTCTTGAGGCTCGGTACAAAGGCAGTTATAGCGTAAACCCCGCCACGGCTGGCATGATGTACTACCCGAAAGAGTATGGCAATACCGCGGTGAAACGAATCCTTATCAGATAACAGGAACTTTAGAACTCAGGTGAGAGCAGCCAGGACCAGCCCGGCGATAAAAAATAACGGCCGTCTTAGTTTTGGCTGCTCTTCTACAGCGTTATTTCTTGTATCCATTACCGGAGTTTGGTGGCAATGGCAGGTTGCTGCCCTGGTTTAGATTGCGGGTTTGCCCTTTGCTATTCATTTTTACCGTGTCCTTTCCCATTACACCAGTTGTAGCATCGTCGAGCGATTTGGCTGGCGGCGTGGTACTTTTGGCTTTAGTGGTGGAATGTGATTTTTTTGAGCTATGTTTCTTGCTGCTTTTTTGCTGTGCGTCAGCGGCGTTAATCGTATAAAATAAAAAGCTCATTATAAGCAGCCCGTACCGAACTAAGTTTTTCATAAAGCATGGATTTTATCCATAATATTTAAAAAAATGTGCCAATAAGAAGCGGAATACGGTTATTGGTTTCAATTCTGGCAATATTTAGGGAATTGATTCGTGGTTGGGTTATAATTAAGTATTTTTGTGCAAAATTGAGAAAATGCTGAAAACAGGAAATACCATCGTGAGTATTTATACGGAAATGACGCCCAACCCGGAAACGATGAAGTTTGTGGCAAACAAGCTTTTGTATCCAGGTAAAAGCATTGATTTTCCGGATGAAGCGAGCGCAACCCCTTCTCCTTTAGCTAAAGAATTATTCGCATTTCCATTTATCCGCAGCGTTTTTATCGCCAGCAATTTTGTGACGCTTACCAAAACGCCGGATACGCAGTGGGACGAAGTAATTCCGAGTATCCGCGAATTTTTGAAACAATATCTCGAAGAAGGCAAAACGGTGATCAACGAAAGTGAAATTGTAGTAAAACCTTCTGATAATACAGTACATGCAGATGACAGCGATGTGGTAAAACGCATCAAAGAATTGCTTGAAAACTATGTAAAACCAGCTGTAGAAATGGATGGCGGCGCTATCAGTTTCCGTGGCTACAACGATGGCGTGGTATCGCTGATGATGCAAGGTTCTTGCTCTGGTTGCCCGTCTTCCATGATCACGCTGAAAGCAGGTATTGAAGGCATGATGAAGCGTATGATTCCGGAAGTGAAAGAAGTAGTGGCCGAATCAGAATAATTCCAGACAAATCACTGAAATTTTTATAAAGCATCCGTTCAGCGCGGATGCTTTTGTTTTGTTTATCTTTAACGGAACTCTTCCGAACTTTCGATTTTTGTCATGAGCATTCAAGATAATTATGTTGTCATTATGGCTGGCGGTATCGGCAGCCGCTTTTGGCCTATCAGCCGCACACAATATCCAAAACAGTTTTTAGATATCCTTGGCACCGGCCGTTCACTCATCCAGTGGACCTATTACCGTTTTAAGAACATATGCCCAAAGGAAAATATATACTTCATCACCAATCAGAGCTACATCAATACGCTGAAAGAGCAGATTCCGGAAGTGGACGATGCCAATATTATCAGTGAGCCATCGCGGAAAAATACTGCGCCCTGCGCTGCCTATTTCGCACATAAAATAAGTCAGCTGAATCCAAAAGCGAACATCATTATGTCGCCGGCCGATCACCTGATCATGGACGAGCGTTCCTTCGAACGTACCTGCTATGATGCGCTGGATTTTGTGGCACATCATGATGCCCTGCTCACGCTCGGCATTAAGCCGACACGTCCGGACACAGGCTACGGCTATATTCAATACGATGTAGAAGAAGAGCTCGACAAGGTTTACCGCGTAAAAACATTTACGGAGAAACCTTCATTGGAACTGGCGAGAACGTTTTTGAAAAGCGGTGATTTTCTATGGAACTCCGGCATCTTTGTCTGGAACGTGAAAACCATTATGGATGCACTGGCAAAATATCTGCCGGAAATGCATGAAGTATTTTTGCAGGCAAAAGATGCGTACAATACACCACAGGAATTTAGCGTAATTAACCAGCTTTATCCGCTCTGCACTAATATTTCGATCGATTACGGCATTATGGAGAAAGCGAAAAATGTATTTGTAATTCCGTCTTACTTCGGCTGGTGCGACCTGGGCACCTGGGAATCGGCTTACGAAAATTCAAATAAAGACTACCTGGGCAATGCCGTTTATGGCGATAACGTAATGGTGATCGATGCTACGGAATGTATGATTAAAGCACCAAACGACAAGCTGGTTCTATTGCAGGGACTGGAAAACTTTATCGTGATCGATACGCAGGATGTGTTGCTAATATGCGAGCGCAGCCGCGAACAGCAGATCAAGGAATATGTAGCGGAAGTAAAACGTAACAAAGGCGAAAAATACCTGTAAGCATGAATCTGCCCCAAAAACACACCGCTGCCGATACGACTATATTTACGGTAATGTCTGCATTGGCGCAGCAATACAATGCAATCAATCTTTCGCAGGGATTTCCGGATTTTCCGATCGACGGACAACTGGGAAATTTCTTATCGGAGGCTGCACAAAACGGCTGGAATCAATATGCACCAATGCCGGGCCTCCCAATGTTGCGCAATGCGATCGCCAAAAATTTTCAACAACGCTATGGCCTGGATATTAACCCGGACACAGAAATTACCATCACACCGGGCGCCACTTATGCGATCTACGCTGCGTTCACGGCTATCTTACAGCCGGGCGACGAAGTCATTGTCCTGGAGCCTGCCTATGACAGCTACATTCCGAACATAGAGATGAATGGCGGCAAAGTAGTGCCGGTGGCGTTGAAAGCACCAACGTTTGCAGTGGATTGGGACTTGGTGCAAGCAGCGATTACCACAAAAACAAAAGCGATCATCGTAAACACACCGCACAACCCCACCGGCGCCACCTGGACAAAGGAAGACTGGAATACGCTGGCGGAAATGGTCCGCGATACGGAGATCATTATTCTTTCGGATGAAGTGTATGAACAGTTGGTCTATGACGGGAAACCGCATTACTCGGTACTGCAACATCCGGAGCTGCGCGAACGCAGTTTTGCACTGTATTCTTTCGGAAAAGTATTTCATAATACCGGCTGGAAAATCGGCTATTGCATTGCGCCTCCTGCATTCACACAAGCCTTCAGAAAATTGCACCAATTCATCGCTTTCTCTGTAAATACACCAGCACAATATGCATTGACTGCTTATCTTGAAAACGGCCTGCAAGAGCCTGTAAATCTCATGCTGCAAAATAAGCGTGATTATTTCCTGGAACTGATGAAGGAAACACCTTTTACCATCTTACAGCCTGCCGGTGGCAGCTATTTTCAACTGGCGAGCTATGAACATATTTCGACCCTGCCAGATACAGCATTTGCGCAATGGCTCACCAAAGAGTATGGTGTTGCTACTATTCCGGTAAGCGCGTTTTACAGCAACCGGAAAGATGATAAACTCATTCGTTTTTGCTTCGCAAAAAAAGAAGAAACCTTGCGTAGCGCCGTTGCAAAGCTTTCTGAAATCGCAGTGCTTGTTAAATAGTTTTCTTGTCATACGGAACGAACTCGAAGCGTCACGCCGGCAAAGACGAAAATAATGGTCGAACGACTTCAAGTTGTCTGACCATTATTTTTTTACATATTGATCATTAGACGAACCCCTTCGACTCCGCTCAGGAATAACAAGCCCAGGCGGCGTCAGGCCTTGAGCGTTTAGCTTTTTAAGAAGTAATCATAAGCGAGTTTAGCAATCAAGGCAAGGACGATAACGATAAAGGCAGTGCGTACAAAGCCGCTGCCTTTTTTAAGCGCCAGGTGCGAGCCTGCATAATTCCCCAACATATTCGCTGCACCTACCGGAATGGCTAGTTTCCAAACGATAAAGCCTTTTGCCAGAAAAAATGATAGAGCAGAGATATTAGTAACGCAATTAATTAATTTGGCATTCGCCGACGAACGCAAAAAATCGTAGCCAAACACAACCACATAAGCGAAGATCAAAAAGCTACCCGTTCCCGGACCAATAAGCCCGTCGTAAAAGCCAATAAAACCACCGGTGAGCAATGAATAAATAAACGCTTTCTTCGCTGTGAGATTTTTTTCGATATGGTGCAAGCCTAAATCTTTCTTGAACAGCGTGTAGACCAGCACCAATACCAACGCGGTGATGATAACCGGCATAAACTGTTCTTTGTGCACGAAACTTACCAACAATGCGCCGCTGAACGCACCGACCAGTGCTGCGATAATAGCCGGCAGCAAATGTTTCCAATCCATTTTTACGCGCTTGAGATAACGGCCGGCGGCTACGGAAGTGCCAAGAAAAGAAGCGGTTTTATTAGTTGCGAGCGTCTGGGCCAATGCCAGCTGCGGCTGTAGAATAAAAAATGCAGGCAGCTGCACTAATCCGCCGCCGCCAACAATAGCATCGACGAAGCCGGCGAGAAAAGCAAAAAGGCAAAGCAATAGCAGCAAGGTCATACCACAAGATACAAAAACCTCTGCCAGCCGGGCCAGCGAGGCTAACGTACTTGTTGAGCGAAGTGGCGTTTATATGTTTACCCGCCGCACGAACGTTAGATGCATAAAAAAGACCCCACTGTTTTTGTGAGGTCTCTGTTATAAAAGGATCAGTTTAATAATTGATCACCTGTTCTTCCATTACTTCCGGCATTGCCCGGAATTCGTATTGCTGATTGCGGAGCTGCGGCTCAAAACCGGCTTCGCGAATAGCCGCCTGAATACCGCTCGCGGTAAATCGGTGTGGCGCACCAGCAGCACTTACTACATTCTCTTCGATCATGATGGAACCAAAATCGTTGGCGCCGGCATGCATACAAAGCTGCGCTACTTGCTTACCCACGGTCAACCAGGAAGCCGCCACGTTTTTGACGTTAGGCAACATGATACGACTCATGGCAATCATGCGGATATATTCTTCGGCAGTGGTCATATTTTTGGTACCACGAATGCGGCGGAGCAAGGTGTCTACATCCTGGAAGGTCCAAGGGATGAAAGCGATAAACCCTTTGGAACCTTCCGGTTTTTTCGCCTGCACTTCGCGGATCTTTACCAGGTGTTCAAAGCGTTCTTCCAGCGTTTCCACATGACCAAACATCATTGTAGCTGTTGTGGTCAGCCCGATTTTATGTGCCTCATGCATGATATCTAACCATTCCTGTGCACCACATTTTCCTTTAGAGATCAGGCGACGTACGCGGTCATCGAGAATTTCTGCACCAGGACCAGGCATACTGTCCATTCCCGCTTCTTTCAGCGCCAGTAAAGCTTCGCGATGTGTAACGCCGGAGATTTTACAGATATGTGCCACTTCAGGCGGACCGAGTGCATGAAGTTTCAGATTCGGATAAAGCTCTTTCAGTTGTTTGAAGAGATCAACATAATACGCAAGGCCTAATTCAGGATGGTGACCGCCCTGCAATAAAAGCTGCTCGCCGCCATAACGGAACGTTTCTTCGATCTTACGTTTGTAGGTTTCGATGTCTGTTATGTAAGCTTCGGCATGACCTGGAATACGGTAAAAATTACAGAATTTGCAGTTGGCAAGACAAACATTGGTCGTGTTCATATTGCGGTCAATGATCCAGGTAACTTTACCATGCGGAACTTGTACCTTGCGTAGCTCATTAGCCACATACATCAGCTCTGTAAGCGGGGCATTTTTGAAAAGGAACACGCCTTCTTCTACACTTAAAAACTCAAACCGCAGCGCGCGTTCATACAGTTCTGCTAATTGCATGAAATGATAATATTTGGAAGCACAAATTTAGCATAAAAAGCCGTGTATGGCTATAAATAAAACCTTAGCGTTATATGGAAGCCGCAGGCGGGGCAACAGGAAGTCCGGTTTCAAATATTTTCACAGTCTGCAAATGGCTTCAATCGCCTATTTTAAGTAACTTGGGGCTTCGATGAGTGCTGTAATCCTGACATTATTTGGTGAAGAAGTAGTGCCTGAGCAGTTAAATACTGCCAGCAAAGTGCGTGCTCCTAAAAAGAAAGCCAGCCAGGCGAAAAGCAAAGAGCCAGGGGCCTTAAAAGCGGCGCCCAAAGATGTAGAACCACAGATTCTGCGCGGCTGGGAGCCGGAGAAGCAATATTATTCTATTGGTGAAGTTGCCACGCTTTTTAAGGTAAAAACGTCGCATATCCGTTTCTGGACAAACGAGTTTGCATTGAAGGTGCATACCACCAAAAAGGGCGACCGCCTCTATGCTCCGGATAACATAAAAGAATTACGCGCTATATACCATCTTGTAAAAGAGAGAGGGTTCACTATTAACGGTGCTAAAACCAAACTAAAAGACGGCCCGGTAATGTCTGTAGTTGCATTAGATCTCAAACAATCATTATTACACTTGCGCAACCAGTTGCTGCTTATTCGCAACCAGCTTGCCTAAACAATCTTCGTACGAATGAAAAAAATACTTTTGGCACTTGCCTTACTGATCAGTGTAAATACGTTTGCACAATCTGATTATGATGTATCAAAGGATAAAGAAAATGGCGCAGTAGTTTATAAAGGTCAAATCACATTCGCCGATCTCGCTAAAGAACCAAGCTTTGACTGGCTGAAACGCGGAGCGGATGCTTATACTCCGGATTCTAACGCCATAAAATACCTGAAAAAAAACCTGCCGAATTACGAAATCGTGGTGTTAATGGGAACCTGGTGCGATGATTCGCAAAACATGATTCCGAAACTGTACAAAACGTTACAGTTGGCTGGCTACCCGATGAACCTCTATTCCATGTATGGCGTGGATCGTGCGAAAACCGCAAAATATGTAGAGCATAAATTATACAAGCTCGATAAAGTGCCGACTGTGATCGTGTATCGCAACCATATGGAAGTAGGACGTATCGTGGAGCTGACGAAAAAATCAATTGAAAAAGACCTGGTAAATATTATCCAGCCTGATGTAGAAAAGCAGGAAGCGGCGGCCACAGGCAAATAATAAGTCCTCGCTGTTTTTCTGAGGTATAAAATTGAAAGTGGCCCTGACGTCATTGTTGCGGCCACTTTTTTATAATATCTATTGTTAATCGCTTTTTTGAAGTCGAGTTACATCATACGCAAAAGAAAAGACAAGTCGTTACTAAATAAAACCGCCCCTGCAATACTGCTGGGGCGGTCGTTTTATTTGCCTTGTCTGAAAGCCACTATTTAAAATCGCCTGCTTTGATGAACGAAATCTTGTTCACATCCAGGTATTTTTTCATTGCTGCATTTACGTCTGCAACTGTGAGTTTTTGCAATTGATCGTCAAAAGCCTGATCCCAGGTCATCGTACGGTCGAGGCGCAGATAGCTGCTCAGTTTCCCGGCGAGGTTACCATCGTTGGTACGGCTGTTCTGGCGATACTGAACGATACCGCTTTTTGCTTGTTTCAGCTCATCTTCCGTAAAGCCGTTTGTCAACATTTTCGTCATTTCATCTTTATATGCAGCAATCAGCTTGTCTTTGTTTTCCGGATTGTAGATAGCATAAGAACCGAAAGAACCGCTTTCGTCGCGGCTTTCGGCCTGCAACCAGGAACCTACGCCATAACTGATACCTTCTTTCTGACGGATACGCGTTGCCAGACGGGAATTCAGGAAACCGCCACCGAAAATGAAATCTCCCATTACCAGCGCAGGATAATCAGGATTATCGTCACGCAGTTTCAGGTTCATACCAGCCATCAGCATCGCATTTTTCTTATCCGGCGTTTTGTATTCTTTATCAGTTGGTGTTACGTCAACATATTTCTCCGGAACGCGTGTAAAGCTCATTGGCGAAGTCCAGTTCGCAAACATTTTATTCAGTTTTTCTTTTACAACCGCTTCGTCCATATCTCCTACAAAACCAGCAGTTGCATTAACGCCGTTGTAGAAGTCTTTATAGAATTGTTTCACATCATTTACCGTTGTTGCTTTAGTTGCAGCGACTTCTTCGTCAAGTGTCATCACGTAATGAAAATCGCCTTTAGGGAACGGATTTTCCACTTTGTTGAATTCACGACCGGCAATGCTTTGCGGCTCAGAACGTTCCTGGTCGAAACCCGTAAGGCGCTCTGTAGTCATTGTTGCAAATTCCGATTCCGGGAAAGCAGGCTGATGCAGGATTTCATCTACCAGATCCAACACCTGCGGCAGGTTTTGTTTTGTAGACTGGAGCATCAGTACTACCACCTGGCCGGTGCTATAGATATTAAGCGAAGAAGAAAGTTTATCCAACGTTTCATTGATCTGCGCCATAGACTTATTCTTCGTACCACGTTTCAACATATCAGCCGTCATAGAAGCAACGGTAGATTTGCCGTTCAAGGTTTTTTCATCGCCCATACGCAGCGTGATACGGGCTTCTACCGTATTGCCACGTGTCGTTTTTGACAGCAATGCATATTTAGCGCCGCCAGGAATTTCGCCACGTACCACACGTTTTTCGATATTCGCAGGTGTCGGATCAAAAGCCTCCGCAGTTGCCAGCGCTTCCTGTCCTTTGTAATTTTTAACCAAGCTGTCTACGTTTGGTGAAGCAGCGATTTCAGCACGTTTCGGATTTTTTGTGGGTATGAAAACACCGCTTGTACGGTTCGATTTCATGATATAATTTTTCACGACACGATTTACATCGTCGGCTGTTACCTTTTTGATATTGTCGCGATACAGGAACGCCAACCGCCAGTCTCCTGCTGCCATAAATTCACTCAGTGTAAGGCCCGTATATTCCGTATTGCGGTACACTTCGTCAAAGTTTTTCATGAGTTTGGCACGCGCCTTCTCTACTTCGTCGGCCGTTACCGGTTTTGTTTTCAATTCATCGAGCACCGTATACATGATTTCCTGCGCACTGTCCAGTGAGCGTTCCTTCGGCACATCCGCATTGATGTAGAAGAAGCTCGGATCTTTCAATCCCGGGTCGTAAGCCCAGAGGCTACTTGCTTTGCCGGTTTTCACCAAAGCCTGGTACAAACGGCCATTGGGTTCGTTGGTCAGTATCTCATTCAGGAAATCAAACGTAGCATAATCGGGATGTGAACCGGAAACCATATGGTAAGCTACCGCCATCGATTGCACATCGCCTACACGTCGCAGCTCCACGGTACGTTCGCCATCTTGTGTTGGTTCTACAGTGTAGGTAGGATCAATAACACGACTAGGTTTTGGTAAACTGCCGAAATACTTATTGATCAAAGCCAGCGTTTTTGCTTCGTCAATTTTACCCGCCACCAGTAAAACTGCATTATCGGGTTGATAATATTTTTTATAAAAGGCTTGCAGATTTTTGATCGGCACGCGTTCGATGTCTTCTTTAGATCCAATGGTAGATTTGCCGTAATTGTGCCAGAGATAGGCCGACGACAGCACACGTTCCATCAATACATTGGATGGATTGTTTTCGCCGGATTCAAATTCATTACGCACTACGCTGAATTCACTTTGCAGATCTTTGTCCGCGATAAACGAATTCAGCATTCGGTCCGACTCCAGATCCAGCGCCCAATTCAGATTTTCATCCGTAGCTGTAAAGGATTCAAAATAGTTGGTGCGGTCGTAAGAAGTCGTACCATTTGGCTCTGCGCCATGTGTCGTTAGTTCCTGCGGCACGTTCGGGTGTTTCGTCGAACCTTTGAACATCATGTGTTCCAACAAGTGCGCCATACCCGTTTCGCCGTACCCCTCCATACGGGAGCCAACCAGGTAGGTAATATTTACAGTGATCTTCGGTTTGGACGGATCGGGAAACAGCAATACGCGTAACCCATTTGCCAGCCGGTATTCGGTGATGCCCTCTACGCTGGTTACCTTAACGGGAGTACCCGCTGCCGCCTTTGTAGCCTTTGAAGGAGTAGCAGGCTTTTTCTGTGCCTGAGCTGCAACACCACTCATCAGTAGCGGAATCGCAAAACAGGGAATCAGGATTTTTTGGAATTTCATTGGAATACAAGTTTTGAAAAGAGATAATAAATATAATAAACAACACTTAAAACGTTTGGATATTATAAAAAGTGTACTATTTTATAATATTATTAACGCCTGGCGTTTCCGCGCATAGGCATAGGGTCTCAGCTTTTTCTTGTAGGTTTGCGGGCTTAATTAAACGAGTCTTATGGAATTGCCAGAACATATTTCTATCGAATATCTGAAAAGCTGGAACAATGAAACGCTCGCCCTTTCCGGCGACGCCACACAACGTATTGCGCACAACAGAGCTTATCTCGACGATATCCTGAAAAAAGGAAACACTTATTACGGCATCAATACCGGGTTTGGTTCTCTTTGTAATGTTCGTATTGAAGACAATGAATTGTCACAACTGCAGGAAAATCTTGTATGCTCGCATGCCTGCGGCATGGGCGATGAAGTGCCGGTAGAAATCGTTCGCTGGATGCTTTTGCTGAAAGTACATGGTCTGAGTCAGGGTTACAGTGGTGTTCGTAAAGAAATTGTACAACGACTGGTGGATTTTTATAACCTCGGCATTATTCCGGTTGTGTACGAACAAGGCTCCCTGGGTGCTTCCGGAGATCTCGCGCCGCTGGCGCATTTGTCATTGCCTATCTTCGGAAAAGGGCTGGTCCATTATAAAGGTGAAAAACGCGATGCAGCTTCCGTATTGAAAGAAAACGGGCTGGAACCGTTGCCACTGGCGGCCAAAGAAGGTTTGGCACTACTGAACGGAACCCAGTTTATGAGCAGCTATGCCACCTGGTGCTTGTTGCAGGCAAAGAAATTATCGCAATGGGCAGACCTGATCGGCGCGCTTTCTGCAGATGCATTTATGGCCAAAAATGAACCGTTCGGCCACCCGATTCACCGGGTAAGACCACATAAAGGGCAAATTGCGACCGCCCAAAATATTTTGAGCTACCTGGAAGGCAGCGCAATCCAGGCGTTGCCAAAGCAACAAGTACAAGATCCGTATTCATTCCGCTGTATGCCTCAAGTACACGGCGCTACCAAAGATGTGATCGACACGGTAACCAATGTAGTAGAAGTAGAGATCAACTCTGTTACCGACAACCCGATCGTGTTTCATGATGAAGACGCAATTGTGAGTGGCGGTAACTTTCACGGTCAGCCGCTGGCTTTACACCTCGATTTCCTTGCCATTGCAATGGCTGAACTGGCAAATATTTCAGAAAGAAGAACCTATCTGCTCATCAGCGGGCAACGCAACCTGCCTCCGTTTCTCGCTCCGGATGCGGGCCTGAACAGTGGATTCATGATTGCTCAATATACCGCGGCTGCTATCGTTAGTCAGAATAAGCAACTTTGTATGCCCGCTTCTGTAGACAGCATTGTGAGTAGCAATGGGCAGGAAGATCACGTAAGTATGGGCGCCAATGCAGCTACCAAACTATACCGTGTACTGCAAAATGTGCAGCGCGTATTGGGTATCGAATTGCTTACGGCAGCCCAGGCGTTGGATTTCCGCCATCCCGAAAAATCATCTCCGGTGCTCGAAAAGCTGTGGGGGGATCTGCGCGGAAAAGTGTCTTTTATGGATAAAGACCGCATTTTGCACGATGACCTGGTCATTGCAGAGCGATTTTTAAACCAAGACCCCATTAATTGGATCAATAAGTAATGCAAGCATCTTCATTTATAGTTTTTCAGGCTTATGGCAATGAAAGTATTCTCCAGGAATGCCTCTTTGCCTTGCTGTCTATTTCAAAACAACACAGCGCAGCCGAATTGTCTGCTGTGGAAATATACATTTATACAGACCAGGAACAATGGTTTCAAAACAAGTGTACAGGCAGCAATCTGCCGCTGAAATTCCGCACTATAAATGCAGATGACCTAAAAAAATGGCGCGGTGAAATCGACTTCGTGCATCGTGTAAAAATTGAAGTCTTACGCGACATGGTCAAGTCTGTTTCCGGCGCCATTTTATACCTTGATACCGATGTCTGGTTCCTCAATCCTGTAACGCATATGTTACAGCAAATTCTGGCAGGCAAGCTATATATGCACATCCAGGAAAGTGTTATTAAGGATGATGGAAACCCCGTATTTGCTAAGCTGCATAAATTCCTGGTAAAAAATAATCCTTTGCAAGTAAATGGCCAGCCACTGAATGTGTCTACCGATTCTGTAATGTGGAATGCAGGCGTACTCGGCTTTCATACACAATATGCGCATCTGCTCGACGATGTATTACAGTTTACCGATGATGTGTACAAACAGTTCAGAAAACATGTGGTCGAGCAATTTGCGTTCTCCTTTTACTTTCAGAATACCGCGTTCATTCATAGCGCCGCCCGGGAAATATTCCACTATTGGCATTTTAAAGAAATGCGCAATTATCTCTCTTCTTTCTTTCAATATTTTGAAGCCGACACCTGGAACGACCTGGTGAAACATGCGGAATTAATACAATGGCATGCGCCGATGCAGGACAAGTGCAGCTTTTACCAAAACCGGAATGGCTGGAATAAAATGCGTCGCAAACGCTGGATACCGGTTATTCCCGACTGGAAAAGACTATTGCAGCAAATGAGCTAATGTGTCGATTTGCCGTTGATTCATCGGATTATAAATAGATTGGTATAAGTCCGTTTTTTCTCTGTCTGTCAGGTGAAAATTCAGCGCTGCCGGGGTGTTGACCTGTTGCGGAACGTATTGCAGCGTAATAAAGTGCATTTTATTGGAAATGAATTTTGGCGCATAGTCTTTCAGGTATGTCTGCGTATAAGACTGGAAGGCTTCCCATTTTGTCTGAATCACAAACAAGGGATCACTCAGCATTTTCGCCAGACTGTTCTGATCAGTAGGGCTGGAAATATTTGCCTCTCTCGTATCGCGCACCTGCAACACAATTACATCGCCCACATTTTCTTTCAGCCATTCGCGGAATACGAATAAATAACGCAGGGTAATATCCATCCCGAAATTATCGCGCATGCCTGCGTCCATAATATTCATCGCCGGAACGGAAGGCAATTTTACTACCGGCAACACGTAAGGAAATGTGGCATTCATACGCAGTGCAGAAGTCAGTCGCATGTTGTACGGATTCTGCCTGGAGAAAAAAGTTGCGAAGTCGATTGCATCGATTGGTGTATGTGCTGAATCTTTCGAAGCATATTCCGGTTGTGTCATATACGTGATCGGTTGTGCCGACACCATGAGTTTCCGACCATCGTTTACAATTGTGCCGCTTACGATCAGTTGCGGTATCGAACCTTCCCATTCGGCCTGGCGGTAATCCCCAATTTTTTGATCAAGCAGACCTTCTGTATTCCGGATCAATTCTTGTTCCATCGCGTAACCACGATCTTTGGTATAGCTGTAACCACCGATGGAAATTTTATTGAACGGTGAAATCAGATCCACGCTGACAAAGGAAAATATGATCGCATTCAGCAAGTCTTTGCCAATATTATCCTGGTAACGTGCGGCATATGGGTCCGGAATTTTCCCTTGTTGATAAGCATCGTGAACAGCCCGCCAGTAGCTAGCTCCCAGCATACCGCCAGATGCCCCGCTGATAAGTACGGTATGATCAAACAAACTGCCTTTGAAAGAACTGTCGATATATTGCAGGCTTCTAAACGTCCAATACGCAGCACGGGAGCCGCCGCCACTAATACAAAGCAGTACGAGCGGAGGTTTGGCTGCACCGCCGAGTGATTTTTTCTTTTTCCAGTTATCGAGTCGCTGCTCACCCAGCCGCTTATCGTCATAATAGCGTTGCTGGCTGAACACATGCCGTAGATAACGGTAATTGTACTCCGGACGTGACTTTTCCGGCAAATGGTAATTGAGCCCGTAGGCGATGCTACGCAAGTCAATCACTTTATAATTCACCAGCATGCCGCCAATGACCGCAATACACATCCAGCCAATAAGCTCCCAGCTTTTCAGGAAATATTTTATCGCACCAACCAGCCCCATTGCCACTGCAAACAAGATCAAGAAACCAGCGCCTGCGGGAATACGCAACAAAGGCTCTTCCATAAAAATACCCAGTATCAGCAACGTGATATACGCGAATAAAGTAGCGGTGATAGCGTTTCTATGATGACGTCTCAACACCGTGCGCAGCAGTCTTGGCGGATAGGTTTCCAACTTACTAAGGTGCTCGATGCTGAATGTTTCCGTTACATAAGTATCGGCACGGATCAGATCGTATTCATAGTCGAGCGTATCATACGGAATAATCTCGCGGATGCGGGAAGGATTGGTGATCTTTGAAATTACGGTTTTCAGCAGATCCCTGTCGACACGAAAAAAATAAGCAAACGAAAGAAAAATCAGCAGCAGGAACCCCAGATAAAAACCAAGCTGCAAGCGAAGAATTTTGGAACCCGGTGCATGCTCATTGACCCATTGATACCTGATGCTCACAATAGAATAAAACACCAAAAAGGCCAGCGGTAAAATGGAATTATTGATACAGTACTTCAGAAAAGCCTGCCGCAATGCGCCCATAAACGGTATGCGGTGACTATGAATGATAAAAGTAGTGATATGCCAGGCCATTACAAAAACCGCGATTGATCCGCCCAGTAGGAACATGCTCACAAAATTGATCTCCCCCAGATATTCCGGCGCCAGGAAAAGCGATACGGCGCCAAAATGCGAAGCAAAATTCCCGGTAACCGTAGCGAGAATAATGACCCAAAAGATCAGCAGTAACTGGTATTTACGGAAATGTAAAAACAGCAGCTGTACAGGCAGAAACCGGAAAATTCCCTTGAGGATACGGCGCATGTGGGTCAAGATCAGTTTGTTGCTTTAAGCTACAAAAAAATCCTGCCTTATCACCTGATGCAAAAAAAATAATTTACTGTCGGCCTACAATTTTTGCCTGCCAACGATGTAAAGATTTGCCATCAGCGACATTAATAAAAACATAGCGACAAGCTGATGCAGCTCTGCAATAATTTCAAAACGACCGAATTTATTCTGTGTCATTAAGGGTGCGTTCAATACCGTGAAAATGCCCAGCAGCACTTGGCACAATACCAAAACAACCGGCCAGTAGCTCGCCTTTTTCAGTAATGCCGATTTGTTTTTTGCCGCAACTTTCAACGCCCAGATACTCCAGACGATTATTACAAAAAACAAAGTATACGCTAACGTGCGATGAATCAGGTGAATCATGATCGGCTGATCGGCGATGAGATGCATACCGGAATAGGAGTTGCCTGCATATGTTCCAATATTTTGTGGCAGCCAGCTATCATTGATTTTCGGCCAGGTTGGTGCCGCCGGCGCCGCTTTGAGACCCGCCATAAAAGCGCCGTAGATCAACTGAATAACCAGCAGCCCAATCGTAATAACAGTATATCGGTGCAAGCGGTTATCACGAACGAGCTTCTCTTTAGGAATCAGTAATTGCAAGGCAAACCAAAGTACATAACACAACAATATCAATGCTGCTATGAAATGCAGTGCCAACTTAATATGGCTTACGTGTGTGTCTTCAGGGTTTAAACCGCTAGCTACCATAATCCATCCTACACCACCTTGCAAGCCGCCCAAGACAAAAAGAATTACAAATGGAACCACCATTTGCTTATCGAAATACTTTTTAATGAAGAAATAGGCAAACCCTGCAATAAATACACCACCCATTAATCTTGCCCATTCGCGGTGCAGCCACTCCCAGAAATAAATGGATTTAAAATCGCTGAGTGTAAAATCACTGTTTTGAAAAACAAACTGGCCCGCGGCTTTTTGCTTGTACAATTCAAACGCTTCAGTCCAGGCTTTTTCATTCATTGGCGGAACCGCTCCCAAGATTGGTTTCCATTCAGCAATCGAAAGACCAGACCCGGTAAGGCGTGTAATGCCGCCCAGCAAAACCTGTATCATAATCATTACGACACCGGCTAATAGCCAATAGGCTACAGCTTTCTTTTTCCTGGCTGCGGCGGCGTCAAAACCAGTGTTTTGTCCGGAAATGATAGTCTGGGATTGCACGATTTTTGAATTTGGCCACAAAAGTACGGCATCAGGCCATTTAAGCGACGATTGCGCTCAATCTTTTACTGCCGTCATTATATTTCTGAACAAGAAGATGAAAAAATTGCAAGTGATTGCAATACAATCATTTTGTGCAAAAAATACCCCAACCGGGTGTAAATTTGTGGCAAAAAGATAAATTTCTTATATTTATTGAGATTTAGCTGTTTTTAAAAAAGTAAGATATTTCGAATAAATTTCATTTAAAATACATCATATAACACTTGTTTTTACGACAAAATGGTATATTTGCTTCAACAGTAAGTATATATATTCGTTTAGAAATTATTTTTGTTAGGAAACTGGTATGAAAATTGCATAGCTAAAAAGCAGTCTGGGCAAGGGCTGGGATCGGCATCCATTTTTGAAATGAAAAAAGAAAATGGAAAATAGGCTTTACCGGAATGGGCACGATGCGTTGCCGGTTGATTGATAATGATGTAGCAACATTTTTTGAAAGCAATAAAAATAATTTTTCAAAAAGCTAACCAATATGAGAAAAGCAGACGTAGTAAGCAGCATTGCTGAAAAAACAGGGATTCCCAAAGTTGATATCCTGGTGGCGCTTGAAGCGTTTTTTAAAGAAGTAAAAACATCATTGGTAGAGGGAGAACCTGTGTATGTGCGTGGTTTTGGTAGTTTTATTTTGAAAAAAAGAGCTGCAAAAATAGGGCGCAACATCAAAAAGAACATTGCTGTAGAAATTCCGGAACATTATATTCCTGCATTCAAACCTGCAAAAGAATTTGTTCAGGCAGTTAAAGACTCTAAGCATAAACTTGCCGAACATAACGGCAACGAGGAAGAACACGATTAACCAGACCGGCTAATCTGATTTTGGCCTACCTTTGCACGGAAATTTGAAATTCCTTGCGTTTAGTACATTATATCACGATAGCCGTTGCTCTTCTGCTGATACTACTTCTTTATAAGGGTGTAAATACCATACCTCCCGCCAAGCACATGCCTGCTGGTGCGGGATCTACCCCGCCTATGGCCGGAGGTATGCCTTCTATGCCTATGGCTGAACCGGCAGCATTTGACTCCATTCTTATTGCCTCACGCAAACAATTGCCGGAGCATGCACGTAACGAAATCGGTGCAATAGAAAAAAAGATTTCCGAAACAAAAGATTCCGCCGCTATGGCGCCGCTGTTTACAGACCTGGCGAAAGAATGGCAGCAACATAAACAACTGCCTATTGCAGCTTTTTATTATGCGAAATCGGCAAAATTGGATAATTCCGAAAAAAAGCTCAATTTTGCAGGCCAATTATTTTTAGATGTACTACACGATGCCGGGTCGGCAGGTGTACAAGTCTGGGAAGGGCAGCAGGCAATTGCTTGTTTTGAACGTTCGCTGGAGTTAAATCCAAACAACGATACAGTAAAACTGGCAATGGCTGCAGGTTATATAGAAGGTACCGGAGAGTTGATGCAGGGTGTGCAAATCCTGCGCGGAATTGTGAACGAGAAACCGGATAATATTCCTGCAAACCTGATGTTGGGTAAAATGTCCATACAATCCGGGCAGTTTGATAAAGCCATCAGCCGATTTGAAAAAGTGCTGAGCGTAGCGCCAAACAATACTGAAGCCATGTATTTCCTGGCTGAGGCATATAAAGGCAAAGGCGACAAGCAAAAGGCGATTGAACTCTTTACAAAATGTAAGGAATTAGTCAATAAACCGGACTTCAGTAAGGATATTGATCAATATATCAATTCATTTAAATAACAAATAAAACACTCGAGTTATGCCTTGTGGTAAAAAGAGAAAAAGACATAAAATTGCTACGCACAAACGTAAAAAGCGTCTCAGAAAGAACCGTCATAAGAAAAAAAATAAGTAAGAACTAAGCTGGTTCCGACCTGCTTATCTTATAGAATTGGCAATCCTTACACCTTTTGCTATACAACAGTGTAATGCTGGCAAAAGGTGTGGGATTTTGTCATTGCTGGATGTAACTTTGATTTTGTAGAAGATTTGTTTTTGACATCTATGAGATTGGTATGTCAACCAGTGAAGTTTGGATAAAAGACGGATAGAATGAACAAAGAACTCATAATTAATGCTTCAGGTGAAGGTGTAGAAATTGCCCTGCTCGAAGACAAGCAGTTGGTGGAGTTGCATTATGAAACTGGCCAGAATGAATTTGCAGTAGGTGACTTATATCTTGGCAAGGTTAAAAAACTGATGCCGGGCCTTAACGCCGCCTTTGTAGATGTTGGCTACGAAAAAGATGCTTTTCTGCACTATACTGATCTGAGTCCGTACTTCCGTTCTTTGCTGAAATTTACAAAACTTGCCATTGACGGCAATATTACCTGGGGATCTGATTTTGGAAAATTTCCGAATGAAGCCGAGATCGTTAAGACCGGCAAAATAACGGAAGTTCTGAATCAGCGGCCCGAAGTGCTGGTCCAGATTCTGAAAGAACCCATTTCTTCCAAAGGACCGCGCCTCAGTTGTGAAATCTCCCTGCCAGGCCGCTTCCTGGTGCTTACACCTTTTAACGATGTAGTTGCGATCTCCCGGAAAATACATTCGGCAGATGAACGCAAGCGCTTGCAACGCATCGTGGAAAGCATTAAACCGAAAAATTTTGGTGTAATCGTAAGAACTGCGGCAGAAGGGAAAAACACAGAAGAACTGCATACCGATATGCTGGATCTTGCCAAAATGTGGCAAAATATTCAGCAAAATCTGAAAGGCGCCAAAGCGCCTAAAATTGTATTAAGCGAACAGGACAAAACCACCTCCATTCTGCGTGACCTGCTCAGTGAAAGTTTTCAACGCATTGTTGTCAACGATAAAAAACTGGCTACCGAAACGCGTGAATATATCGGCAGAATTGCCCCCGAGCAACAGGAAATCGTTTCGTTTCATAGCGGAAACCAGGCGATTTTCGATACATACGGTATCAGCAAACAGGTAAAAGCCTCATTTGGCAAAACGGTTAATCTCGACAGCGGTGCGTATCTCATCATTGAGCATACAGAAGCCCTGCACGTGATTGATGTAAACAGCGGAACGAGAAGTGCAGATATAGGACAAGAGCAAAACGCACTTGCTACCAACCTGGAAGCTGCAAAAGAAATTGCCCGCCAGATGCGCCTGCGCGATCTGGGCGGCATCATTATCATCGACTTCATCGATATGAAGTTGCCTGATAATAAAAAGAAATTGCTGGATGCAATGGAAGGCTTTATGGCTAATGACCGCGCGCGGCATACCATTCTTCCGATATCCAAATTCGGGCTGATGCAGATCACCCGCCAACGTCTGCGTCCGGAGCTGAATATTTCTACAGCAGAAGTATGCCCGACGTGTAAAGGCACCGGAAAAATCGGACCAACTATTTTGCTGGCCGACGATATCGAAAAAGACCTGAGATACCTGGTAAATCAGGGGCACAGACATCTGGCACTCCATGTGCACCCGATTCTCGAAGCCTATCTCACTAAAGGCTTTTTCTTCAACTCGATTCAGGCAAAATGGTCGAGAACATACAAAATGAAGTTGAAAGTGGTATCCAATTCCGACCTGCCGATGACACAATATCAGTTTTACGATCTGAAAACAGAAGATCTGATAAAGCTCTAAACAAAAGACATTTAAAAAATCCCGGTGTTTTTGCACCGGGATTTTCTTTATCGTACCGACCTGAACCGGTAACTATCGGAAATCGATCAGTTCTACATCGAAGATCAACGCTGCATGCGGAGGAATAGCGCTACCTGCTCCACGGGCGCCATAACCAAGCTCCGATGGGATAAACAGACGCCATTTTGAACCTTTAGACATCAATTGCAAACCTTCCGTCCAGCCGGAAATAACCTGGTGCACGCCGAATGTTGCCGGTTGTTTACGTTTATACGAGCTATCAAACACATTACCGTTAGTCAGACGGCCTTCGTAATGTACCGTTACCATGCTGGTAGGACCCGGTTTCGGACCTTCGCCTTCGGTAAGTATTTCGTACTGCAGACCGGAAGGGAGCGTTACCACTTCAGGACGTTGTCCATTTGCTTCCAGAAAATTTTTTCCTTCTTCTGCTTTTTGTCCCATCATGTTGCGCAATCTATCTTGTAAACTCATTTTTACTTGTTTTGAAAAGCAAAGGTAGCAAGCCGTTGCTTAAAATTTAATGATTACTGTTTTCCCTGGTATTAACATGGTTTGAAATCTTTTCCACAGGCGGCGAAATAGGTATTTTTTCTATGATGCTAAATGGGTTAAACGATTATCTTTGGTGCCAAATACTTTAATCCGATGCGTTTTATAGTAACCTCTACTGCACTTCTAAAAAATCTACAGCAAATCAGCGGTGTGATCAGCGCCAATACAGTACTTTCTGTGCTGGAAGATTTCCTGTTTGAGCTGAAAGGGAACACATTGACGCTTACTGCTACCGACCTGGAAACTATGATGCGGGTGCAGCTGGATGTGAATGATGCTCAGGGCGACGGCCGTATTTGCATCCCTTCTAAAATTCTGCTGGATTATTTAAAAAACCTCCCGGAACAACCGATCACGTTCAACATCAACGAGCAAGATCTTTCGATCGAAATGTCCAGCGATGTCGGTAAATACAAGATCGGCGGCGAAAAAGCGGATGATTTTCCGAAAGAACCGGCTCCGGGCGATACTACTTCTTTCAGCATGTCTTCCATTGCACTGATTGAAAGTATCAACAAAACATTATTTGCCGTAAGCAATGATACGCTGCGCCCGGCCATGACCGGCGTTTATTTTGAACTGATGACCGACAGCATCACGCTGGTATCTACAGATGCACACCGCCTGGTTCGTTTCCGTCGCGAAGATGTAAGCTGTCCGCAACAAGACGGATTTGTTGTGCCTAAAAAGCCGCTGCAACAATTGCGTTCTACGCTGTCTGCAGATGAAACACGCCTCGAGCTGAGCTATAACGGCAGCCATCTGTTTGTTACAAACAATCGCCTGAGCATGAGCTGTCGCCTGATCGACGCTCGTTTTCCCGATTACAAAGCGGTAATCCCTGCCGATAATCCATACCGTCTCACCATCAACCGCGGTGATTTTATCAGCGCATTACGCCGTGTGAGCATTTTTGCCAACAAAACGACCAACCAGGTTGTGCTGGACATTGCCGGTAATGCATTGCAGCTAAGCGCTCAGGATATCGACTTTTCTTTTGAAGGTAAAGAAATGCTCAGTTGCCAATATACTGGCGAAGACATGAAAATCGCCTTCAACGCCAAGCTGATGATTGAGATGGTGAACAATATGGACGGCGCGGAATTGAATATCGAACTAAGTACACCAACAAGAGCAGGCATTTTCAGACCGGTAGAAAAAGTGGAGCACGAAGATGTGTTGATGTTGCTGATGCCACTGATGGTCGGTGTATAAAAAATAGAAAGAGAAAGACCCGGTTAAAAACCGGGTCTTTTTTTGTGTCAGTATAAAGCTGTTGTTTAAATTTCTCTTGCGGGCTGAGTGCAGTCCGTCTTTTTTTCTCGCAAAAAAATAACCCAAAGGCAAATCGATCAGTTTTATTTCACCGTTACACGGAGCCCTTCACTATGCGCACTGAATTCCGGCGCATACATACATTGAATCGTTGCAACGCCATTGGAAAAAGAACCTTTATTGGTAACAAAGACCGGGTATTCAAACACATATTTTCCTTTCGGCAGATAGCTGAAAAAGAAATTGGAAGCAACATCCTTCGTACTTTCATAATAACCTAATCTACCTTGCCAGCGATAACCACTCAGTACATTCTGTGGCTCAAAGCAGGCGCCGCGCATATCCTTCAGGTGCACATATTCCATATCACGATCTACTGAAAGCTCGATGCGGATTTTTACCTTATCGCCCACCTGCAGCGGACTATTTTCGGTAATTGCTACCAATTCTGGGCCACGGTCACTATTTCGTTCTACAAATAATTGTTTTTTAATAGCGAGCGGTGTGGCGGCCGAAGTAATCTTGTCGAGGTTCTCAAAGTACTGCCAGTACACAGCGCCCCATGATGGCGCACCGTTGTCCGATGATGCAACATTCAGCGAAATATTGCCCATCTCTGGTCTGATATCCTGCCCGGCCAGATTGGTTTTGAAATAACCGGTACCCGCTTCTTTCTTCTGATCAATACTGCGAATGGTTTTATCTCCAAGTTTTATCGTAACCTGCGGCGCATCATTCAGCCATTGTGTGCCTTGCAGTAAAAGCGCATAACAGGCATCTGCAGTAGCTTTCGTGGTCGCCCAGTTTTGAGTTTGTTTCTGTTTCAGCAGCCAAAGTTTCATTTCGTTCACACTTTTGGTATCGTTGGCTACTTCTTTAAAACATTCGATCATTAAAGACTGTGTTTCTACCGGCGCGTCGTACCACCAATAGCTGCTGCCATTTTTCGTCCAGTACATACCCATTTCTTCGTTGTGCTGGGCCGTTTCACGAAGCGATTGCAGGATGTCATTAGCAGTCGTTCTATCGCCATTTCTAAAAGCCGCCAGGGCAATCATACCTTTCATATAAGCATTGAAAGAAGGCCAGTATTTCGCAGCTTGTTTCCGATAATAACTAATGGCTTTTGTAACACCACTATCGGCGGTTCTGTCCTGAAAGAAACTGCGCATATAGAGATACTGGATTTCAAAATAGCCGATGTTTTGCGCCGACAGATCTGCCTTGTTTTTTACCAGATGATCGTAATCTTCTTTCAGTTTGCTATCGAGGTAGGGAATCATTTTGTCTAATAGCCTGTTTTGATCATTTTGTTCGTCTGTTGCACCGAGATGCTGCATGCGCCCAATGCCTGTCGCGATATACTGTGTAATGTAGCGATCTGCATCACCGCCTTTGAACCACGGAAAACCACCTTGCGGTAAAACCATATCGTTAAGTTTACTGATCGCTTTATGGAGGCTGTTGCCCAATTGATGTGTTTCAAACAACATTGCGATGCGATGCTTCTGTTCCGTTTCATTTTGCGCCGCCATCACCCAGGGCGTTTCTTCCAGTAATGCAGATTTCAACTCCTGGTTTTTCTCCAGGTTCGACAGCAGTGCTGCCGTATCTTCTGTCTGCCATTGGTCGAATATGGCTTTTACTTTCGGTGCATTTTTCAGGATATGCGCTGCCAGCGAATTGGCATAATAACGGTTGAATGTTTGTTCTGCACATTCATATGGATATTCCATCAGGTAAGGCAGCGATTGCACCGCATACCATGCAGGATTGCCGGTGTATTCCAAAGTCAGCCGGTGTTGTGCCAGTGTTTTGCTGCTATCGGCGTTCAAGAGTTTATCGAAATGATATGTTTTTGTTCCATTTCCGTTCATCCAGAAAGGCATTGTTTCTGTAACGAGCATACGATTGGTTATAACGGGCAACATATTTTCTTCGCCATCCATAAAACGTCCCGATTGTGCCGAAATACGCACCAATACCGGCTCGTAGCGGCTTTCCGGGATGTGTATTTTCCAGGTTGCAACAGTACTTTGTCCTTTGGCAACGCTAAAATCGGTGGTCGCTTTTTCTATATGGAAAGGCAGGTCCAGACGCTTCTCTGTTTGTGCATCGGCAATTTCAAGTTTCGCCGTTCCTTCCAGATCGTGATCGCTGAGATTATTGATTTTAGCGGTGATAATGATGTCGTCACCCTGTCGGAAGAAACGCGGCAAGCCCGGCACCACCATTAGGTCTTTCTGTGTTTTCACCTTCCCTTCCAGTTGTCCATGCTTCAAATCTTTGGTATGCGCAAACGCCATGAGCCTCCATTCGGTGAGTGCTTCCGGAACGGTAAACTGAATGCGGATATTACCTTCGGCGTCTGTTTTTAATTGCGGATAAAAGAAAGCTGTTTCCTGGAGGTTTTTGCGGAGCGGTGGCGCGGTTTCATTTTTGATGTTACTTATCGAATCTGGCTCCGCACCACCTTTGGCGCCTGGTTCAAATTTGACCGCCTTACTAAAATTCTTTTCTTCCGCTATCTTTAAACTGGCAGCAGGTGCTGGTGCGGCAGCAAATGTCCCCATAGCCCTTCTGTCATAAGCAACGGAGCTTTCAGCAAGTCCGTAATAAGTCTCATAAGAATTACTGTTGATCAATTGGTCGTAATTCTTTACATAGTTCTTATAATCTTCCGACAAGATGCGCGCCAGCGATATACCACCAATTGGCCCGAACCCAACCGGGTTTACATGAACATTGTCGTTGTATATCTCGGAAAGAATACTGGTAACGTCCTGCCAGTCGTGCATCTTTAATGCGTCCAGCGAAGCATCGTATAAAGCAGCAACCATTTCGGCTGCCAGCTTTTCTTTTTTAGGTCCGCGCACAATCATCGTCCAGGTTTCTTTCTGGCCTGGCAATAATTTATCACGGTGCGTTTCCCAGCTGATGTCCAGTTTGTCTTGTGTAGGAACGGTGATGGTTGCAGCGGCATCGTAAAACCGATTGTCCTTAACCGTAATCCAGCTAAGAGCAGTCGTTCCAATATCACGACCAGTCATTTTCTTTATCCATATCAAATCATTACCAGTAGCGCGATTGTTGAAGCTTGTTTTTTCGTCCGCCGATTTTTCGATCTGTAACCAGTTCAGGTTGTCCCATCCCGAAAGCAAATGCACCGTCGCAGTATTGCCCGGTTCGTAGTCTCTATGCTCATCCATTACAGCGGTGCCGGCAGGAATACTATTCTGACTGGCTTTATTCCAAACCATGGTGTATTTTTTCTCTGTAATGGTATCTCCATTTTTATCTTTCGCAGTAACTAGCAGTTCATAATATCCTGTCTGCGTCCAGGTTTCAGCCGGAATACCTATTTGTCCGTTTGTTGTTGTCGCAAATGATTGATTAAACACCGTGGCACTTACCGGCCAGGTTGCAGGATCGCTTTCATTTTTGTATTCATCAAGCGGTAAATATTTACGGAAGGTTGCTTCATCCATAATAAACTGATCAGGAGCGTCCCAGATTCGCTTACGATATACCACCGGCGGTGCTTTCAGCAAGGATATTTTAACATTGACCCGCTGTGCCACAAAATGATCGTTGAGATTTTTCGTGGTAATCTGCAAAGTATCCAGACGCGCTGCCGCCGCGAGACCTGGAATGTCTGTAACAATTTTAAATGAATGATATCCTACACTTACGGACTGTGTGCTGCCATGCGTTTCACCATTAATATCCGTTACATCTGCATAGACAATGTAGGTAAAAACCGGGTCTGATTCTTTATCGACAGTTTCATCTGGCATAGCCTGAAAGTCGATCGAGAAGCTACCATCAGCAGCAGTAGATACCGATCCATTAGTAATTTCTTTGCTGGACGAATTTGGATAACCCCAGTAAATACTACGCCAGGAATACGGGAAAATAGTGTTGCGCACCACCCTGTATTTTACGGCTGCCCCGTCGATATTGCTGCCGGCGTAAGCCTCCGCTTTACCTTTTATATAAATCGTTTCATTAAGTGCATTATTTGATTTTAGCGTATCAAACTGTACAAAGAATTTTGGACGTTTGTATTCCTCTACTGAAACATACACATCATTAACGCCGTCTGAAATACGCATTTGCCCGGTAAGGCCGGCTTCAGGTGCTTTAAATGATCCTTGTACAGAGCCAAATTCGTTGGTGGCGAATGTTTGGGCGCTAATACGCTGCCCATTCGCATCATAAAACGCTATTTCGATCTGTTGATTTGGAATGACTGCGTTTTTACGCCCGTTGCTATCGGAATTAAAACGGATTGCTTTAAAATAAATGGTTTGTCCCGGACGATAAATAGAACGATCGGTGAAAAATAAAGTACACATCCGCTCCGGCGTATTATGATAGCTATAGTTGTAATAGTACCAGGAAAAAAATGCATCTTGCCCGTTGTGACGAACACTGATGCCGGAAAAACGTTCCTCTTTATCCAGTTTGAAAGAACCATCGGCAGCGGTAGTTGCCTCACGCAGACTCACATAGCGATCTTCATTCCCGGTAGTCCCCATCAGGCTCACTTCGGCATTAGCCAAAGGCTGCCCTGTTTTACGATCTAGTATATAACCTTTGGGCACTTCATTATTACTCGCCAGGTCGACAAAGGCAATGTGGGACACCTGAATTTTTGTGGCAACCAACAGATTCTTTTCTGTCGAAAATTTCTGATCCGTGCTGGTCAGTATCCAGTAGCGTCCTTCTGGCAATGCATCGATTTTTACCTCTGCGCGGTGCTGTTCATAATCTTCTACGCCCGGCATTTTTTCGTGCCAGCTTTGCAATGGTTTTTTACGTAGCAGTTTATGGATAAAACCCGTGTCATAAAAATTACGCCCGTTGTTATATTCCTTCATGGTAACAGGGTACACGCTAAAGTAAACCATCGGTGTATTAGTATATGTAACTAAAACTTTGGAAGCCTCCCCGGGTAAAATCGTTTCCTCTGCTTCTACATTTATTTGGGGAATCTCCAGTTGAATGATCCTGTTTTTTGCATGCACACCACCTTCGCTCTCCGGGAAGCGCTGTACGATTTCCTGCAATTTTTCTTTTAGCAAGGGATAATTTACATCGGGCCTTTTTACCAGCGGGCCTGCAATTTTGCGTCCGTAAGTATAATCCGTTTGCGGCGCATCGTATTGCGTTGTGTAGTATAAATAACCTGCTTCCGCGGATGCCGGACTATGTGCATATTTTGAGAATATATGATACAGCGCTTCGAGGTACAATTGCTTTTTATTAGGAACAATACTTTTTCGATACACGAAATTGAGTCGTTGAATATCCGCATCTATCAAAGCCTCCGGACTGGCATCTTGCTGATGAAATGCAATGATCTGTTGATATAGTTTTAATGCCTGCAACTGCAAAGAAAGGCTGTCTTTCGACTCGAAATGATATGTGGCAAACTCATTAGCCGGCAAAAATGCTTGCGCTTCTTTTATCTGAAACTGATAAGCTGGTTGGGTCAACTCTTTTTCTTCGTTGGAAAAATGATCGATGGCCCGAAACACCAGCAAATCGTAAAGAGTAGGCCGCAATTTGTCTGTATTTCCCTTCCGCAGCACAGGATTAAATGCACCGATCTTTATTTTTTTCAACGCTTCTTTATCAGCAATTGAAGCCAAATACAAACCTGTCACTTTTTTATAAAAACGATTCGCATCCCAGGCTTCGAAATCATCAGATGTTTGCCCCGATACGATGGTCCGGCTTAATATATCCCAACGGTTATTGGTATAATAATTCCAGTAGAGTTCCGCACCAAGGCTTTGCCAGATTGCCTTATTGGGAAACGATGCATTTTTTATTTCTTCTTCTGCTGTAAGGATGTTCTCTTTCTCCGCGTTTTCTTTTGTTTGTGTGTTGATCTTCAGAAAATAAATTTCCGCTTTCAAAACCTGTACCTGGTTGCCGCTTTTCAAAGCCTCCTGGTAAATCGTTTTTACTATTTTTTCGGCAGACTGCGGCAACGATCGGCTCATCAGCGAATCTGCCTTATGCCATTGTTTCTCATAATCACTTCTCATCTCGGAATGGGTGTTTGTTTGGGCGAGCGCTGCAAAAGGCAGGCACATCAATAGCAAAAGCAGGTATCGGTTCATCGCTAAATGGTTGATTCGTAAACAGGATTCAAAAACACTTCAGATTCCACAAAACTACAGCGTATATTTTGCGACGAAATGTGTTTTAATAACTGAATAATTGGCGTTTTAGTGTTTAATTAACAGTCAAAAATACGCTTTACGGAACGCAAGCTGACAATTGTGTATGGCGGCACAGTTATTGAACCATTAAATAAAAAAGCAAGATTATGGCAAGCTTTCAAGAAATGATACAATCTGACAAACCAGTGTTGGTAGACTTTTATGCCGACTGGTGCGGCCCTTGTAAAATGATGAAACCGATACTTGAAGAGGTGAAAGGTGAATTGAAAGATAACCTGACGATCTTGAAGGTAGATGTTGATCGCAACCCGGAAGCAGCACAGTCTCTGGGCATTCAAAGTATTCCTACGCTGATATTATTTAAAAATGGAAAAGTGCTTTGGCGCCAGGCTGGCGTAGTACCTGCAAAACAATTACAGCAGGTCGTGCAGGAGCATTTATAATAGCAGTTTCCGATAACTGATTTTATAATATCGACACTAAATAAAAGCGGGCCCGAAATATTCAGACCCGCTTTCTATAAATCAGCGATTATTTCATGAAAATATAGGTTTCCACATCCTTTTTGGTTATGTTCTTATCGGAAAGAATAACCAATCGTTCTACCACATTACGTAGTTCGCGGATATTTCCGGTCCAGTTATATTCCTGCAATGCCTGTATGGCGTCTTTATTTACCGGTTTTACCTGCTGATTGTAATCCTCGCTGATTTCTTTTAAGAAATGCTCAATCAGCATCGGGATATCGCTTCTCCGGTTATTAAGGGAAGGAACATGGATGAGAATAACGCCGAGCCGATGATAAAGATCGAGGCGAAATTTCTTCGCATTTACTTCTTCTATCAGATCCTTGTTGGTTGCCGCAAGTACTCGCACATCTACTTTAATTTCTTTTTCGCCACCTACTCTGGTGATCTTTCCTTCCTGCAGTGCACGCAATACTTTGGCTTGTGCTTCGAGGCTCATGTCGCCAATCTCATCGAGAAATAAAGTGCCCCCGTTTGCTTGCTCAAACTTACCAATGCGCTGTTTGATCGCCGAAGTAAAGGAGCCTTTTTCGTGACCGAACAGTTCGCTTTCGATTAACTCAGACGGAATAGCGGCACAGTTCACCTCAACCAACGGACCGGCGCTGCGGTTGCTCATTTCATGAATCCTGCGTGCCACCAACTCTTTCCCTACACCATTTTCACCAGTAATCAATACGCGGGCATCTGTTGGCGCCACCTTAGCGATCGTTTCGTGAATTTTGGCCATCCCTTCAGAAGTCCCGATCATTTCCAGCCCTTTAGAGATACGTTTGCGCAATTGCTTTGTCTCCGTTACTAACGATTTTTTTTCCATTGCATTGCGTATCGTAATCAACAAACGATTCAGATCCGGCGGCTTAGAGATGTAATCGAATGCACCCCTTTTTACCGCTTCTACTGCTGTTTCAATATTACCATGACCGGAAATGAGGATAAAGGGCGTATCGGGCTTGAATTCCCGTACAATTTCCAATACCTCAAGGCCATCCATCTTTGGCATCTTGATGTCGCATAGGATACAATCGTAATTGTTTTCCTTAATTTTTTTTACCCCTTCCATCCCATCGATGGCCTCTTCTATCACATATCCTTCAAAACTAAGGATTTCCGAAAGCGTACTTCTAATCGCTTTTTCGTCGTCAATTACCAGTATTGTTTTTGCCATGCTGAATTAGTTCTCTTTACGTTGACTCTCTTTTTGCAAGAATTGTACCGAAACCAGCTCGATTGGCCGCGATAACGGATCGTTAACTATTTGCTGACTAATTCACCCTTGTGGTATTTTACCGTTTTAGGGTTTTTGCCATCTTTATCATACTCCTTCCAGGCGCCTTCTTTTTCTCCATCCTGGTATTTCCCTTCGGCTCTTAATTGCCCTGTTGGATAGAACTCTCGCCACATACCGGTCTGTACGCCCATTTTGTACTGACCCATTTCTGCCACTTCACCAGTGTTGTGAAAAACCGTTGCATCTCCATCGATCTGGCCATTGCGATACATATATTCAGCTGCTTTTTTGCCGTTCTCATAATACCAGACCGTTCTGCCGTCACGCTGATCATTATTAAAATTGCTTTCCTCCTGCTTGAGCCCGCTGCTGAAGTAATGCACATAACTGCCGTGTTTTTTACCGTCGGAATAATAGGCTTCTTCCATCATCATCTGGCTGGGCGAATACATTCTGCGTGGTCCGTTCAGCTCATCATTCTTATAATTTTCGATCATGGAAGTAAATCCCGTAGACGTATATTCGATGGTCAGGCCGTCTCTTTTGCCGTTGCGATAAGTAACCATAGACATTGGAAAGCTATTGTCGCGATACATCGTAAATACACCATCCAGTTTACCATTATGGTAGTATCCTTCGCTGATTACGTGCTTTTGATCGCGAACCTGTACGAATTCCCAACCATCGGCGTCTTTACGGCGGATTGTATCTACTTTAGCGGTTTGAGTCTGGGCATTTGCTTCGGAAAAAAGAAAAAGGGAACAGATAAAAAGACTGTTTTTTATAAAACGCATTTCATTTAAGGTTTTGACTTCCAAATTACCATTTTATTGAGTTTTTTGTAACCGCATCTTTTCCATGCCATTTCGACCGGCCTTTTGTCAGGCTAAAGGGTCGGCATATTTGTTGTACCAGTTATAATAACCTTTAAGGAAACTATTTATGAATAAAAATGTTTTTCACAAAGCTACGAGTCGCGGGCATGCAAGCCACGGCTGGTTAGACAGTTTTCATACATTCAGCTTTGCCGGTTATCACAATCCGGAACGAGTGCACTTCGGCGCGCTCCGGGTATTGAACGACGATACGGTGAGTGGTGGCGAAGGTTTTGGCCGTCATCCGCACGATAATATGGAGATCGTTTCTATTGTACTGGAGGGCGCGCTGGAACACCAGGATTCGATGGGACATACCCAGACAATGCAACCTGGAGAAGTGCAGGTAATGAGCGCCGGCACCGGTGTAACGCATAGCGAGTACAATCATTACAAAGACCGTAAAGTAAAATTCCTGCAGCTCTGGATATTCCCTGACGAACGCAACATAACACCAAGCTACGACCAGCGCATGTTTGATGCCGCAGCGCGGAAAAACCAGCTACAGACGCTGGTTTCGCCTATACATAATGACGACGAAGGCCTGAAAATTCATCAGAAAGCCTGGATATACCGCACCGACCTGGAGACTGGAAAAACAATCGAGATGAATCTGAAACGTCCGGAAAATGGCCTCTATGCTTTTCTGATAAATGGCAGCGTAAAGATAAATGGCCAGGAAATGCATAGCAGAGACGGTTATGGCATTGCAGACACAGATAAAATACAGATAGAAGCCATCGATGATGCTGATTTGCTGTTGCTAGAAGTACCTGTAAGATAATTGTAGCTGATACTTTTCGTATTTTTAGGATGCAGCCGCAATACGCATCAATAACTAATTTCCTTCTTAGATAGGGGTTTAGACGTATTTTATGGAACGGATAATCCATTTAATTGTCCACTACGGTTGAAACAATTTTTGAATTTTGAATTGATAATCTCATGGACTTAAATAATATTGAAAAACGATACGCCAATGACGATATAACCGTGATTTGGCAACCGGGAAAATGTATTCATTCTACTATTTGCTGGCGTGGATTATCTACTGTTTTTGATCCCAGAAAAAAGCCCTGGGTAGATATATCGGGGGCGGAAAGCGAAGCGATCATGAAACAGGTAGACCGTTGCCCGTCGGGTGCACTCAGTTATATAAAAAATGAAACTAAAGGGCAGGCGACCCACCTAGACACTGAAGTGGACACCATTGTGGAAACAATGAAAAACGGCCCCTTGATGGTGTACGGAAATATTACGGTTCGCGACCATAAGGGTCATGAAGAAAAGAAAAACAGGGTTACTGCGTTTTGCCGCTGTGGCCAATCTAATAATAAGCCTTTTTGTGACGGCAGCCATGTAAGGGTAGGCTTTAAGGATGATATCTAAATTCGAGCATTTGCCGATTTGAATGTTGACTTCAAATCAGGCATCAGAAATCAACGACTTGACTTATTCAGAACAGATAGAACGATTAAAAAAACGCCTGAAGGAGCCGCTGCCGGGAAGAAGTTTCCAGGAAATAATGGCTGGACGGGTGTTGCCTATGCCAGACGAAATTCCTGAAAATGCGCGTTCGAGTGGGGTATTGGCATTGTTGTTTCCCAAACAGGAAGAACTAAATCTTTTACTCATAGAACGGGCGGCTGATGGCGGTAAACACAGCGGGCAGGTTGCCTTTCCGGGCGGGCGTTACGAACCTGCGGATAAAAATCTGGAAACAACTGCACTCCGCGAAACACAGGAAGAAATAGGCATTGGCAGCGATGAAATTGAAGTACTGGGCGCGCTTTCCTGTTTGTATATTCCGGTGAGCAACTTCAACGTATATCCTTTTGTAGGCTGGAGCACGCCACCTGAGAAATATGTTTTGAGTCAGCGCGAGGTCGCTTCTGTAATAGAAGTTCCCCTGACCGAATTGTTTGCACCTGCAGCTAAAATAAAAACCGAAGTTCGTCCCTCGTCGAGACCAGATCTGGTACTTGAGGTGCCGGCATATCAATTAGCCGGCAAACCAATTATCTGGGGCGCAACGGCGATGATGTTGTCGGAACTGGAAGCGGTATGGCGGGATGCGCTCGGTTAAAAATTTAAAAGGTTAATTAGTCAAAATACTACAAAATAAGCGCGCAATTGGCAGCTGTCAATTGCGCGCTTATTTTTATAAAATCTGATTTAGTCTCGGCTCCGATTTAGCCCTTTAATTTTTAACACATTAACGGCCAATCAATACATCAGCTCCTTCACTTTGTCTTTATCTTCTTTCTCTTTGCTGAGGTCAAACATGGTGCCAAACACACGGTCCCAAAGAGTAGAGCTTACGCCGAACCCCATATGGTCGTTTTTGTAATGGTGCAGATGGTGATTGCGCCAGAGCGCTTTCATCATTTTAGGCGGTGCAAATGCATGAATTGCGAAATGCATAGAGCCATACATCAGATAGCCGAATAAAAAGCCCGGAAAGAAAGCGAGTGCATTCCAGCCCATCGATAACCGCATGATCATAAAGATAATAGTCGCCACAACAAGACTCGGCACAGGCGGCATAAACAACCGCTCTTTATCGCGCGGATATTCATGGTGCACGCCATGCATGGTGTACACAAACTTCTGAGCTTTGGGGCTTTCCACGATCATGTGAAAAAGCTTACGATGCATCACGTATTCAAACAACGACCAGGTCAGCGCACCCAATGCAAACAATAAGATTTCCCAGCCAATACCAAGCCCTTTGTAAGAGGCTCCGTAATACAGCATAAAGCCAATTACCGGAAGATAAATGCTATAGATGACAATAGGATGTGTCTTCGTCATCATCTCCATGTAATCACTCTTAAATAAGCGCGCCTGTCCTTTGTTCTTTATCTTTTCAAAATGCATAGTAAACTGGTCTTTCGGATATAATTAAAGATAATTAATCTTTTTATTTTTCCTCGTCAGATTCCTCCTGCAGCCATTCCGGTGTCTTTGTCTTTTTTAGTATTTTATCCATCCACAACAGCAAGGCGGGTTGTAATGTCAGGTTGGTAATCATGGCCAGGAAAAGCGTAATTGAAGTAAGATAACCCAGCGATTTGGTACCATCGAATTTGGAAAGTGCGAACACGCCAAAACCGGCAATCAAAATCAAAGATGTATAAATAATGCTCAGACCGGTGTCGTGAATGGTACGGCGCACTGTAATGGCCACGTCTTCTTCATGACGGCTTAGTTCTTGTTTGAAATTCACCAGGAAGCGGATCGTAACATCGATCGTAATACCCAATGCCACACTAAACACCAGCACGGTCGACGGCTTGATCGGGATATTTGCCCAGCCCATAATACCAGCGGTGATCAGCAACGGAACAATATTTACCACCACAGAGATCAACAAGATGCGCCAGGAGCGGAACAGGAATATCATACAACCGAAGATCATGATAAACGCCAGGATCAGACTATCGCGAAGGCTGTTGATGATAAATTTGCTGCCTTCCAGGAACACAATACTGGTACCTGTATACGTGATCTTGTATTTCGTGCTGTCGAACAATTCATTTGCTTTCGGGCGAATGCTGTCGAGCAACTGAGGGAGACGCACCGAACCGACGTCTGCCATATTGATGCTGATACGCGTTTTCTGACGGGTACTGTCCATAAATGAATTGACCAGCTTACTCATCATGCTCGCCTTATCACCACCTTTAGCGCGGAGATATGGTTGAATAAAGGCGCCGTCAAACATATTCGGAACAGCATAGTTGGTACTGTCGCCATCATAATATGCCTGTTTCGCAAACTTGATCCCGTTTACGATAGAAAGCGAATGCCCGATTTCCGGGTACTGTTCCATATAGTTGATCAACTGATCCATTTTATCAAGTACAGGCAAAGACACCGCTCCATTTTTGCGTTTTGTATCTATGACAATCTCCAACGGCATTACCCCCTTAAAATTCTTTTCAAAAAACTTCAGATCCTGGTAAACTTTATCTGACTTTGGAAGATCATCCACAATATGACCCACATTTTTCAAACGCATTACTCCCACCACAGAGATTAGGCAGGCAGCAATTGTGGCGAGATAGATCCATAAACGGTGACTGAATACCCAGGTAGTGAGTACATTCAGCAGCTTGTGCATCCATGGAGATTCAAGATAGCTGGTATGATGTCCCTTAGGCGCCGGCAGATAGCTGAATAAAGCCGGGATAAAAATGAGCGAGATAAAGAAAATCGCCATGATATTAAGTCCGGCGACGAGACCAAACTCTTTCAGCAAAGCACTTTTGGTAAAGAAAAATACACCGAAACCAATTGCGGCTGTAAGGTTCGTAAACAGGGTTACAACGCCCATACGCTCTACCATCAGCAATAATGATTTTGGCTTATTCTGATGATGGTTATATTCTGCGTGGTATTTGTTGAGGAAATAAACACAGTTTGGAATACCGATCACTACGATCAATGGCGGAATCAATGCCGTCAGCAAAGTAATTTTATAACCAAGCAGCACAATTGTACCCATCGACCAAACCACTCCCACAGCAACAACAAGCATAGATGCGAGCACCGCCGTTACAGACCGGAAGAACAACATCAAGATAACCGCGGTAAGCACAAACGACAAAATGAGAAACATGCGCATCTCGGATTGCACGCTGGTGGCCATATTGGTACGGATAAACGGCAAACCGGAATAATGCATCTCCACATTGTGCTTCTGACCAAAAGCATCTCCGAGATCAGTGATGCCGCGCACAACTTGTGTACGGTTTTTGGAATTCAGGATTTGCTTATCGATGCTCACTGCCATCAAATAAGTATTGGTGGCAGGATTGTATAAAAGCCCGCGATAAAACGGAAGATTATAAAAAACACTTTTCAGGCTGTCAACATCGGCAATGCGCTCACCTGGCGGCACCAGCTTCACCGCTTTCAATTGCCCGGTCGCAGTATCTTTTACAAGATTCACTGCATTGGGAACACTGAGAATATTGATAACGCCTTTTACTTTGGAAAGGTTTTGAGAAAGCGTAGCATAATCATTGAAAAATTCCTGGTCGAAAAACTTATCCGTCTGCACGCCGATCACCATCATATTGCCGTCTTCTCCGAATTGCTTCCTGAAATTCTGGTATTCGATGTATTTCGGATTGTCGGTAGGAATTGCATTGGTGAACTCGTAACTAAGCTCCACCTTGCTGGCGAAGTAGCCCATTACACTGGTTGCGACCAACAGAATCAGTAATAGAGCTACCCGAAACTTAATAACGAACGTTGCTATTTTATGCCACATGATTTATAACAAAATATGGCCGCAAAAGTAACGAATAATGCCCACTTACTTAGTCAGAGCATAATATTGATACGCGCCATCATAGGCAGGTCCGTTCAAAACCGTGCCATTAAAACTTACCGGAAGCATGATTTGCGGTTTGCATGGGTCTGCCTGATCTGTATAATACCCCCATTGCAAAGTGTCTGTATCCTGGTTGTTCCAATGCAGCATGACCTGAAAACAATCGGTGTTACCATATTCTGCCGGATTTTTCAGTGATGGGAACCAGAAACAGCAACCCTGTAGCGCTTCGCCTGGTTTGGGCACCTGGTAAATAACATATTTCAGCCGGGCGGTATCGCCACCATAGCAAGGCTGTGTAGCCGTTATGGAATCGAGATGATACCCGCTTGTGGTATCTATAAGCAGGTTCTTTCCTGATTTCTTGTCAAATAACTGGAAACGCAAATTATCGACGGCAGGCGTCATGGCGGGACAAGTATTACTGTCGCTTTTTTGTTTGCAGGCAGACAAGGCAACAATTAATACAAATGTAATAAGGCTTAGCAGGGTAGCAGCACGCATGTAACAATTGAATTAATCTAAAAATAAAAATTTATCGGCATCATTCAAGAATGGAAAATGCGCTCTTGTATTTTGAACAAGCTCCTGATCGATGGTAAAGGAATGCACGACAGCCTCATGCGCCTGCTGCCAGATTAATGCACCTGTTGGGTCAAATACGCTGCTGTCGCCACTGTGATAAATTCCATTCCCGTCTTCTCCTACGCGGTTTACCCCGATCACATAACTGAGGTTTTCAATAGCGCGTGCCTGTAATAAGGTTTTCCAGGCGAGGTTGCGGCGCTCCGGCCAATTGGCTACATAAATAAGCACATCGTACTCGTCACCCTGGTTGCGTGCCCAAACCGGGAAACGAAGATCATAGCAAACCTGCAGACAGATCCGAATACCTTTTACCTGCGCGATCAACCGTTTTTCACCGCGGCTGTAATGATCGTTTTCTTTCGCATAGCCAAACAGATGCCGCTTGTCGTAAGTACCGAAATTCCCGTCGGGCTGCATCCAGATCAGGCGATTATAGTAATGTCCACCTTCTTCAATGATCAGGCTACCTGTAATAATGCAACGATGTTTGCGGGACTGCTCCTTCATCCAGGTCACAGAAACGCCGTCCATTTTCTCGGCGAGCCGTTCCGGCGCCATGCTGAACCCGGTACTGAACATTTCGGGAAGAATCACTAACTCTTTTTTATCAGTAATACCTTCGATGGCTTTTTCGTATTGTGCGAGATTGGCGGCTTTATCTTCCCAGACAATATTAGGCTGGATCAGGCTGATGTGGAGCATGGACGCTAATTTTAAAAAATCCGGCAGGAATTTGCCACCGGAATAATTGGTAATTTTATAATGTAAACGAATGCGTATGAAACCTTTATTGTTCCTCTGTTGCTTTTTACTTGCGCTGAAAGCTTTTAGCGACGATAAAAATACACCAATTAATCTCACCGGAAATTGGAAAGAAGTAAAAAGAATGAACCTCAGCAAGCAGCCGGTTGCGTATACGGATACCATTGTTATGAAATTTACTTCGGCTACGGAATATTTCTGGAAAAAAGGCGATGGCCTGGGCATGCGTGGTTACTACACCGCTAATAAAAAAACGGTAGACCTCGGCATGGCCGCATTTGATGTGCAACAAATCAGCCACGACAGCATGACGCTGAAAATGGATGATATGATCTATAAATTTGCTCGTTACACAGAAGCGCCAATGCATGCGGATGACAGCAAAGCCCAGGGTGGCGCTCGTCTCTTGCTGAAAGAAAACTATACCGGTGTCAGCGATTTTAATTTGCTGAAGGGACGCTGGCAAAATTATAAAAGAGAAGGCGCGGTAAAGGATGTGGATTATTCCCGGATTATTAAAATGATCGTGATCCCGGCCAACACACAGGATGGCAAAAAGGGATTTGTATATGCTGCCAACGATGCGGAAAACGCACCTTCATGGTTCATCGACAAGTTTGAAAACAGCACTATTTATTGCAAAGGTAAAGACGATCGTACGCTGAAAGTGCTGAAATGCGATGGTACGGAACTGATCTTCGACGATGGCGTATATAAATATTACTGTAAAAAGTTTGATAAATAGGTATCGGTTGTAAACGGTGAATGAACGGGCAGACAAAACGTAAAAACGATTTGTCCATTTCTAGTTGTCCACGCTCTCCATTGTCAGTTGATGTGCACCAAATAATACGCCGATGTAGCTTTATGCCTGCTGCTTTTGCTTAAGAAATCGGGGGTGAGTTCACTTACTTTAAAAAGTTGCCCCTGCATCGCAATACTGTATTGATAACCGCGCTGCTGCATATCTTTCAGTCCTTCATCCTGTGTCAATACATAATCGCCGCTATGTGCGGGCAGATAGCCATTTTCAAAAATACGGATAACCCTGCGAGCATAAAAATGTAACGAGTTGAGTGGATCATGCACGCGGTAGGTCATTATTTTATCTTGTGGAATATCGTGCTCCCGGATATAATTGCCTACTTCTGTGCCTACCTGGTAATGGAGCAATGTGTAATAAAAATGGTGGGTCAGAAAAACGTTTACCAACATGATTGAAGCAGCTGTTGCATACAACAATTTTGCCTTAAGTTGTTTTTTAAATACAATATAAAGCCAGATAGCTACACTGATCATCCAGGCCGCAATGCCGATCCAGCCAGCAGGGAACGTAATCGTAAGAATCAGTAAAACGCCCACCCAAAGCAATGCACCGACTACATACATAAACGTACGCATCACTTTATAAAGCTGCTGATATTTACCCAAAGCAAAGAAATCGCGTAGCAATTTAGCAGTCATAATCGCTGCCAGCGGAAAGGCCACGAAAATATAGTGCGGCAACTGGTAGTGCGACAAGCCCAACGCAAGATATGAAAGAATAAAACCGCCTGTCGTAATAAACTCCTGATCGGGACGGAGACGAAACTTCTGCAAGATCAATTCACGAACATTGACAAACAATGCCGGTAAAAACAAGAAGATCCAGGGCAGGAAGGACCAAAGCATATTCACCATCAGAAACGAAATATCGGCGCCGTTTTCCCAGGTATTCTCACCTGTAATACGACCAAAGCTCTGCGTCCAGAAAAAGAAGCGCAACCCACTCGTGCCCTGCTTCCCATCTATCCATTTCTCGGGATGAATATCATACTGCTGATACAATCCGATGCACATCGGGACCAGGAAAAGTCCGATCAGTACTATATCAATAATATGACGCGGGTTAAAAATATTTTTCCATTGACGCTTGAGTACCCATTCGGTGCCGAAACAGAAAAGCGGTACCATTAAAGCGATCGGCCCCTTGGTCATCATACCGCAGGCAATGCTCAGCGTTCCGCCCAGCACGTAATACCATTTCCGTTTGTCGGTCGCTTCTTTGATCATCCAAATCGCAGTGATAACCCAGCTCATCAGAATCGTATCGCAACGCACATCATTCGTCATTAAAAACATTCCCTGACAGCAACCTAGTATAAGCGCGGCCATTCGCCCGGTGTTTTCATCGTACAATTTTTTTGCCAGTTTATACGTAGCAAACATTGCCCAAAGTGCAAATAATATAGAAGGCAGACGATAACCGAAATTGGTAGCGCCAAAAAAACGCATGCTGAGCGAGCTTACCCAAAACAAGAATGGGGGCTTGTCGAGATAGTTGGCGCCGCGATCGTAGATATGCAGGTAATCGCCGCTATGCATCATCTCTCTGCTGATCTCGGAATACTGTGCCGCATCGATGTCCATGATATCGACACGAACGGCAGAGAAAAGCAATATGGCTAAGAGTACGAATACCCAGACAGGAACTTTTGGCATAATGAAATTTTCCAGTAGCAAAAATAGTTGCAATTTTAACGTATGCTGCAATTAAAATCATATTCGTTTGACCTGGAATTTGAATATCCTTTCACAATTGCCAAAGGAACCAAGACGCATCAACCCACTTTAATCGTTTCACTCGGCGTAGGGCCGCGACTGGAAGGCTTCGGAGAAGCTACCGCCATCAGTTATTACAATGTAACGGTTCCCGGCATGCAGGCTATTCTCGACGAAAAACGCGATATGATACAACGCTATGCACTTACTGATCCCATGCGATTCTGGCATTTTCTGCATCATCTGATTCCCGGGCAAAATTTCCTGATTGCCGCGCTGGATATAGCCGGATGGGACCTTTTTGCACAGATCCGGCGAATGCCGCTGTACCGTTTGCTGCAAATGAATTTTACCAAGCCACCAATGACCGACTATACGTTGGGCATCGACACGCCCGGAAAAATGGTGCAAAAAATGCAGGCGCATCCCTGGCCTTTGTATAAAATAAAGATGAGTAAAGCAGACGATATTGATTTAATACGAACCCTGCGTACCCACACCGACGCTCCTTTCCGGGTAGATGCAAACGAATCGCTTGCTTTTGACGATGTTAAAAAATTGCTACCGGAGTTAAAAGACCTCAATGTAACATTGCTGGAACAGCCTTTAGCCAAAACAGAATGGGACGCGATGAAGGAGTTAAAGCAGCTATCTCCCATACCTTTGTTTGCAGATGAAAGCTGCGTGGAAGAACACGACGTGGTTAAATGTGCAGATGCTTTTCACGGTATCAATATAAAACTGACGAAATGTGGCGGCATCACGCCTGCAATCCGGATGATTGGCGAAGCACGTAAAGCAGGCCTAAAACTGATGATGGGATCAATGAATGAAAGTACCATTGGTGCGGCGGCCGTGGCCAATATGGCGCCAGTCTTGGACGAAATGGATATTGATGGTCCGCTGCTGCTGAAAGAAAATGTAGCCGACGGCCTTACTTATGATAACGGCGTAGTAAAGATCAGCGGCGGAAACGGATTAGGAATCCGGTTTTGGGGCGAAAAACGTGCACGCTAGCGCAGAAATAACTAATGGCGGTACAATAGCCGGGGTTGCGAATAAACCTATTCAAAAGCCACAAATCATTAATTTTTCATCGAAATAAAAAACGGCTTGAAGAATCTTCAAGCCGTTTCATTTTATGATATCAGAGATTCAGATATCAACTGATTTTGCGATCAAGACGCTTATTCCTTCACAATTTTACCGGTAAATACTTCTTTACCGATCGTGCATTGATAGAAATAAATGCCAGAAGCCCAGCTATCAGTTTGGATGGTCTGGAACTGTTGTCCGGCCTGCATTTCTGTCTCCTTCATTTCATTTACCAAACGACCGTCCATCGTGTACACTTTCATCGAAACTTTTGAAGTTTCAGATAATGTAATGGTAGCAGAAACTGAATTTTTGAATGGAACCGGGGCAAACTGAACACGGTCTGCGTTTTTAGCAATCACTGCATTTTCTTCATCTGCATCGCGTTTGAAGGTAAGGCGGTTAATCACAAAAACGGCATAATAAGAATTCGTAGCACAATCATTCGTCAGGTCTACTTTCATTCGCCACACACTATTCGTTGGTGCATTGGCAGCAGAATAGAAAAACGGATCACCGGTGATCGGATCGTAAGGACCGAGATCATTAATGCTGATTGATTCTGTTACCGGCGTAGTAGAAGCACAGTTTGACAGCGATGTTGTCGCCGGACCTACTGGAACCCAGGTGCCGCCAGAGTACTGTTCCAGACTATAAGTGTAAGAACAGATGCTCGCAGTTGTTGTAGAATTGGAATTAAGTATGAACGTTGTACTTAAAGGTCCTACGGTATCCGGAGCCGCCACGTTTGTGCTGGCCGATGTATAAACTACAGACTGGTTAGACGGTTTTCTACGGGCATTTGTTTGAATGCTCATAGAAGAAGATGGAGGCGCCATGATATTGATCAAACCTGTTTGAATATCATTTACACAACCATTAAATACCGTATAACGCACTTGGTAAACACCGGTATGATTGTTAACAGGATCGAGATAATCACAGTTGGTATTGCTGTTGATCGTTGCGCACATGTTTCTCAGATCAAAGCTTGCCGGAGGTGTTGCGGTAATGTAACCACTGTTGTAAACTGGCAAACCTGTATTGTTCAGTACCTCTACCTGGTAGCCCAAGAAACCAGTAGTAGATGCGTTCTGAGCAAAAGTAATCGGGTGACAATTGTAAACATTTACTGCTGTGGTGGTATTTACGGCCTGACCATTTACTTTGAAAGAAGCATTTGCTGCAGGCGGCGCAATTACATTTACCAGACCTGATTTCACATCGGTAACACAGCCGTTGAATACGGAATATCTGATCTCGAAGATGCCTGTTGCTGTAGACAACGTGCTGCAACCGGAATTGCTGTTCACAGAGCTGCAGAGATTGCGTAAGTCGAGCGTAGCCGCCGGCGCACCTGTTACCACACCGCTGTTATACAAAGAGAATCCGCTTTGCAGAATTTCTATTTGATAATGCAATACGCCTGTCGGGTTTTCCGCAAACTGAATCGCGTTACAATTGAATACATCTACCGGTGTAGTCGGAGAAGTTGCACTACTATTGATCGTGAACGTGGCATTGGCCGGAGGTGGGGCAATCACGTTGATCAGACCAGATTTTACATCGTTGATACAGCCGTTAAACACTGTGTATTGGATTTTGTAATTGCCGGTATGACCGTTTGCAGGATCCAGGTAATCGCAGCCGGCGCTTGAACCCGCCAGCGCACACAGGTTACGCAGGTCTAATGTGCCCGGCGTACCGGTTACCATCCCTGTTGAATACTTAGTAGTGCTCGTTGCCGGGTCAATGATATCTACCTGATATTGCAGATAAGCGTTGGCAGAGGTCTGTGTAAAAGTGATATTGTTACAGTTAAACAGATCAAGCGGCGTAGTGTTGTTTAACGCGCTTCCGTTTACCGTAAAGCCTGCATCCGGAGCAGCCGGGGCCACTACGTTGATCAAACCTGTTTTTATATCGCTGGTACAACCGTTGTAAACTGTGTACTGAATTTTATAAACGCCGGTATGATTGTTGGCAGGATCCAGATAACTACAGCCTGTATTTGAATTTACCGAAGTGCACACATTACGCAAGTCTATTGTTGCCGGCAATGTACCGGTTACGATACCGCTGGTATAAACCGTTGTGCTGCTGGCATTGTCGATAATATCTACCTGGTATTTCAGGAATGGACCGGTTGCACTTTGTGCCATTGTAATGGCATTACAGTTGTACACGGTTTGCGCAGTGGTCGGATTTGCTGCCACGCCATTGATCGAGAAATCTGCATTTGCCGTAGCCGGCGCAACCACATTGATCAGACCTGTTTTTACATCGCTCGTACAACCATTGTTTACTGTGTACTGAACTTTGTAAACACCGGTATGGTTGTTGGCGGGATCGAGATAGCTGCAACCTGTATTAGAATTGATAGAAGTGCAGACATTGCGCAGATCGATACTTGAACCGATTGTACCCACCACATCGCCGCTGGAGTAAACAGTAGTGCCCAGTGTGTTGTCTATGAGCTCCACTTTATAAGAGACAAATGTATTGGCAGAAGTCTTCGCAAATGAGATAGCGTTACAATTATAAACAAGCTGCGCCGTAGTAGGATTAGCCGCTGTGCCGTTGATTGTAAAGCCTGCATCCGGCGTTGAGCTGGTATGCAGATCTACGTACATCGATTTATAAGACCAGGTACAACCATTATACACACCGTATTTTACTTCAATAATGCCGGAGTGATTCTGTGCAGGATCAAAATAATTATAACCAGTGTTAGCATTAAAATAAGAAGAAACACTGGTGCGCAGATCAAATGCAGTAGATGAAGGCGAACCCGAAATCGCGCCGCTGTAGTAAACAGAAGTGCCTCCGTTCAGGAATTGCAGCGAATACTGTGTAATACTGCCTGACGCTGTTTGCTGAAAATTAATCGCATCACAATTGTAGGCAAGAACAGGTGAAGATGGACTGCTGCTGCTGAAACCTTTGATGGTAAAATCGGAAGTAACAGGAGCCGGTGCGTTTACACCCCAGGTACCCGAACCAAATGCGGAGCTACAACCATAGTTGATGTTGTAGTTGATATGGTAAGAAGTGGTGCTGAAATTCGACTCATAAGTTTGAATGTTGACCGGACTTGGCGTACCTGAAATGGTAGGACTAGAGTACACGATCACACTGGTCATACCGATATCCTTAAAGATAAAGAAGCTGTAGCTTACCGGGGTGCCGGTGTAATGCGGCGTCACAATCATCGAGTTGCAAGAGTACAGGTACGGTGTCGATATGTTCATATTGATGCCATTCATATCGAGGTAAGAAATCGTACCGGCATTTTCTGCGATGACGTTGATCGTGTTTGAATTTTTTTGTGTTTCGTATGCCCAGGTACTGCCGTTCCATTTGTATTGAGAAACGGTACAGTAATAAGCCCCTGTTCCATAAGACGCCGGATCGAAATCTTTAGCAGTAGAAACAGCGCCGCCATTGCGGTACCATTGATACGTAAAGTGACGGTAGTTACTGTTAGTCGGGGCACTTGGGTAATTTGTACCGGAGTGGTCGTACACATTTACGTGCAGCTGAGAACCCGAGCATAGATAGTTGCCGCTATTATCGTAAGAAGCAAACGGCGCACGTTGTGCCGTAGCTCGTCCATACGGATAGTCGTAGTTACAAGGATCGCCTGCAGGCTGGAAGTAACCGTTCATCACCACGTTGACATTAAATGGCGCCCATGGTTGCGGCGCAATAGTTACATGGTTTGTTCCTTGCCCGGAAATGATCGTGTAATCATCACCGGTGTTACTGTAGCTGATGGCCCAGTTATAATAAGTGGCACCCGTTGCCCAGGTACCACCCATATTGAATGAGCCTGATTGATAAATATCCCCACCGGGGCCTGTTACCTGGCCAGTCAGCTCAATAGCCGCCGGATAAATGGTAATCGTTTTCTGGGCCATTACGCAACCGCTGGAGTTGAGCGCATACACCGTGGCCGAACCATAGTAATTGGCTGTAGTAGTAGCAGAACCTGCACCATTAGTTACGAAATAATAACCGGTAAACTGGTTGGGGTAACAGCCATAAGTGTATGGCCCGGTTCCACCAAGTTGAGAAAAAGCGCCGCCAGCGTTTGTTACCCAGGTAGCCACCGTACCAGGGCCTGAATAAGTAAAATGTGCTGGTGGTAAATAACCATTGGAACCCATACATTGACCCGTTGCACTTGGGTCGTTGTTCATAATAACTGTCTGGGAATGGGAAACGGCAGGAATGAGAAGAGCAGACGCAAGCAGCAGCTTACGCAGTCCTCTCCCGATAATCGGGATAGAAGTTCCGAGTTTCATGTGTGTTTTGGTTTGGTTTAGTTAGAGTGATAAAATCAAGGTGAATTGCGCAATTCGGGAGCCAAAGTAATTCAATAAATTGATAATACAATCTCAGGCGCCGCCGAATAGATAAAACTGATTAGGTATATATACTTCCATTAAAAAAAGCCGTTCCGACAATATTGTCAGAACGGCTTCATATTAATTATTTATTACGGTTCTATCTAAACTGCAAAACTCTCTCCGCATCCGCAGGATCGGCTCGCATTAGGATTAATGAAGTGGAACCCTTTACCGTTGAGTCCGTCAGAAAAATCTAAAGTAGTGTCACAGAGATACAAAAAGCTCTTCAGGTCAGTAACCAGTTTTACCCCCTTATCTTCAAATACCTGGTCGTTGGGCTGCTCTTCATTGTCGAAATCCAGTTTGTAGGAAAGACCCGAACAACCGCCACCCACAACGCTTACACGCAAAAAGTAGTCATCTGTCAAATTAGAGTCTTTTTTTAGCTTCGCTACTTTCTCTCTCGCTTTATCACTGATATATATCATACACAACACCTTTATGAAAGGTCCTCTTTTTTACTTCAAAAATTATTTTCCCCGAATATATATTTAGTGTTTTTTGCCTTCAAGTTCCAGTTCAGGCATGCCGTTTTTCACGCGGTAGTCATTGATCGCTGCTTTGATCGCATCTTCAGCCAGTACGGAGCAGTGAATTTTTACAGGAGGCAAATTCAGTTCTTCAACGATATCCATATTATCAATGGTCAATGCCTGATCAACCGTTTTACCTTTCAGCCATTCTGTAGCCAGAGAAGAAGAAGCGATTGCAGAACCGCAGCCAAATGTTTTGAATTTGGCATCGCTGATTACACCTGTAGCTTCATCTACCTCAATCTGGAGGCGCATTACGTCGCCACACTCAGGCGCCCCTACCAGGCCGGTTCCTACATTTGTTTTCGATTTATCAAGCGTACCAACATTTTTCGGATGCTGATAGTGGTCAATGAGTTTTTCTGAATATGACATTTCAATATAATTTGATGATTAGTTAATTCGGCAATTTGACAATGCCCTTTTTTAAAATACAATCCGCAATTAAACAATATCAACCGTCGAATTGTGTTTGTTTAGCAACCCGCCATTGACTAATTGTCAAATTGCCGAATTGCCAAATTATTTAGTGGTGCGCCCACTCGATCGTGTTCAGATCGATACCTTCTTTGAACATTTCCCACAGCGGGCTCATTTCACGCAGTTTAGTCACTGTTTCAGAAACTGCTTTGATCGTATAGTCGATCTGCTCTTCTGTAGTGAAACGGCCGAGACCGAAACGCAGGGAGCTATGTGCAAGATCATCGCCCAGACCCAAAGCTTTCAGTACATAAGATGGTTCCAGAGAAGCAGAAGTACAGGCAGAGCCGCTAGACAGCGCGATGTTCTTGTTGAAACCCATCATCAAACCTTCACCTTCTACGTATTTAAAAGAGATATTGGCAACGTGCGGCAGACGGTGTTCCATACTACCGTTTACATAAGCTTCTTCCAGTTGCATCAAACCGTTTTGCAGTTTGTCGCGGAGAATGCTCAGGCGTTTGCCTTCTTCTTCCATTTCGTTCATACAGATTTCGCAAGCCTTACCCAGGCCTACAATACCCGGAACGTTGAGCGTACCGCTGCGCATGCCGCGCTCGTGGCCGCCACCGTCCATTTGTGCCGTTACTTTTACACGTGGGTTTTTACGACGCACATACAAAGCACCTACACCTTTAGGACCATACATTTTATGACCGCTAAATGTCATCAGGTCAATTCCGTCAGCCATCACGTCTACCGGAATTTTACCTACCGCCTGGGTAGCATCTGTAAAGAACAGCACACCGTGTTTGCGGGCGATCGCACTGATTTCACGAACCGGTTGTATCACACCGACCTCGTTGTTTCCGTACATGATCGCAATCAGGATTGTTTTTGGCGTAATTGCTTTTTCCAGTTCCGCCAGATCAATCAGACCGTCTTCTTTAACCGGCAGGTAAGTCACCTCACCGCCTTGTTTCTCAATATGTTTGCAAGTATCGAGTACAGCTTTGTGCTCGGTAACGCAGGTAATGATATGGTTACCTTTTGAAGCGTACATTTCGAAAACACCTTTAATTGCCAGGTTATCACCTTCTGTGGCGCCAGACGTAAAAATGATTTCTTTAGGGTCGGCGTTGATCAGTTTAGCAACCTGCTCACGAGCATAATCAACTGCTTCTTCTGCAGCCCAGCCAAATGCGTGACTGCGGCTGGCAGCATTACCAAATTTTTCGGTAAAATAAGGCAGCATAGCTTCCAGCACGCGCGGATCCATCGGCGTGGTCGCATTGTTGTCGAGATATATCGGCAATTTCAATTCCATACGAGTTCTACAAAAAACTTTAATAAGTGTTTTCCGGCCACAAAGTTATATCAAATGTGCTACTTTAGCGATTTTTAGCCTCATTATAGCTTTAAATATTGCCATTTATAAAACTTATTCGTACATGCTGAAAATCGAGCACTTAGGTATAGCGGTAAAAAAATTACAAGATTCAGTCCCTTTATTTGAACAATTACTGAATACCCCTTGTTATAAAACCGAGGGCGTAGAAAGTGAAGGCGTCATGACTGCTTTCTTCCAAACCGGTGATTCTAAGATAGAATTGCTGGAAGCAACCAAACCGGAAAGTCCGATCGCGAGGTTTGTGGAAAAAAAGGGTGAAGGCATCCATCATATCGCTTTCGAAGTAGAAAATATCGAGGCAGAAATGAAGCGCCTGGCAGCATTGGGGTTTGAATTGCTGAACGAGGTGCCGAAAAACGGCGCTGATAATAAATTAGTTTGCTTTTTACATCCGAAAACGACGAACGGGGTGCTTATAGAGCTGTGCCAGGAAAAGAGGAACTAATTCAAAAGCGATGAATGGTGAGGCTTGCAACAAACATAAAAGCCAGAAAATTATTAATCTTCTGGCTTTTAAATGTTACGATATATAAACCAAGACTAAGATTTAAAAGGTTTTTCCGTTAGTCAAATGCGTTTTGAATTTTGACTTTATCAAAACCATTTCTTCCGCTTAAAATAAACCAGCATCAATATCGGGATAATGAACATGGCCGCTACAGAAACAATAAATCCATCTCTGTTGTGCAAGCCCGGAATAGCATCGAAATTCATCCCAAAAATACCGCCGATCACCGTTGCGGGTGCGAGCAACAAAGCCACCATCGTAAATATTTTCATCACTTCATTCATCCGCAGGTTGATCTGGTTCATATACAGATCCTGCAAGTTCATGAGCATATCGCGAAGGTTTTCGCAGTATTCATTTGCCTGAATGATATGATCGGAGACGTCTTTAAAGTATTTCACATCACGCTCATCTACCAGCTTATGATCGGTCTTGATAAAATGGTTGATCAGCTCGCGAACCGGACCAATAGTGCGTTTCGTGATCATTACTTCCCGGCGTAAAGTTGCAATACGTGCCAGCGCGCCGTCTTCCACCCGTGCTATCAGATCGTCTTCCAGCTTTTCGATATGTAAGCGGAGGTTTTCGATAATATTGAAGTAACTGTCTACGATTTCATCAAGCAGCGAATAACAGAGATAGTCGGAGCCACTTTGACGTAAACGGGTGTTATTACTGCGCAGTCTTTCCCGGATCGGATCAAATACGTCCCGCTCTGGATCTTCCTGGAAAGAAATAAGGAATTGAGGGCCTACTACAATGCTCACCTGCTCTGTTTCCACCTCCACCGTGTTTTCATTGAAATAAAGCATCGATAAAAGACAAAAAATGACCTCGCCTACTTCGTCTACTTTCGCTCGCTGTCCAACAGTAAGGATATCTTCTACTAAAAGTGGGTGCACATTATACTGCTGACAAAGTTTTTCCACTTCGCCTTTTCGCAGTCCGTCTACATTGATCCAGGTCATATGCCCGGTATCACGAAAGAGCGCACATTGAGATTCTTCCAGAAACTTATGCTCCGCAACGTTTTTTTCGTCGTAATCAAAAACAGAATAAACGGGTTGTGCCACTTCTTTGAGCTGCTCCATACCGCGCGCAGGGTTATACGGCGTTACTGGCTCTTGGCGCACGATCCAATGCGGGATATAGCGCGACAGACGTTTTTTAGTTTTCCCCATGGTATTTTTCTCGTGGCTAAATTATGCGTTTTGACAATCTCTACCACTAAAGGGCGGCGTCAAAAAAAGGTTAATAGATGATTCAGTTGCCTTAATTTTGGCAGCATCTAATCCAATATTGTTATGACATCATACGAGCAGATTTTTGAAAACAATAAGAAATGGGTGGCGGATAATAAAGCTGCTGACCCCGATTTCTTTGCCAAGCTCGCGCAGGACCAGGAGCCGGACTATCTGTACATCGGCTGTTCCGATAGCCGCGTACCGGCCAACGAAATTATGGGCCTCGCCCCGGGAGAAGTATTTGTACACCGCAACATTGCGAATATGGTAGTGAGTACGGATCTGAATGTGATGTCGGTTATTAACTATGCGGTAGTGCACCTGAAAGTAAAACACATTATCGTTTGTGGCCACTATGATTGCGGCGGCGTAAAGGCGGCAATGCTGCCAAAAGATATGGGCATCCTGAATCCGTGGCTGCGCCAGATCCGCGATGTGTACCGTTTTCATCACGAAGAGCTGAATGCTATTGAAGATGAAAGAGCACGTTACAACCGCCTTGTAGAGCTGAATGTGCAGGAACAGTGCGTGAACGTGATCAAGATCGCAGACGTACAGAAAGCTTACCTGCAAAATGGCTTTCCGCAAGTGCATGGTTGGGTATTTTCCCTGCGCGACGGCCTGCTGAATGATCTCAACATTCAATTTGAATCGATCCTGAAGGATATCCAGCGCATCTACGATTTATCTGACAACAGCATGTTCGGCCATTAAAAATAAAGCCATTTACACTATCTTAAACAGTCGAAAGTTGTCCTTCAGCTTTCGACTGTTTGCTAACCGGACTGTAATTTTGCATTGATGTATTACTTGCTGCTCCTTTTCCTGTATCCGTTTTCATTGCTGCCACTCCGCGTCTTGTATGTAATGTCGGATGGATTATACTGGTTACTGTTTTACGTAATCGGGTACCGGAAAACAATCGTGTACGACAATCTGAAGCATGCATTTCCGGAGAAGACAGAACATGAAAGAGATGTAATACTGAAGCTTTTTTACAAAAGCTTTTGCGACCAATGGATCGAAACGCTGAAGCTCTTATCTATCTCTAAAACGGCATTGAACAAACGGGTAAAAGGCAATTGGGACGTCTTTAAAATGCTGGATGAGGAAGGGAAAAATACGTATGCACTGCTGGGCCATACATTCAATTGGGAATGGGCGAACGTGGTTTGCCAACTGAACAGCTCCCAGCAATTTGCCGGCGTATATCTTCCCTTAGAAAATAAAGCCTTCGATCGCCTGATGCGCTATATCCGCACCCGCAGCGGTGGTATGCTGATCTCGATGAAAGCCCTGAAAAGCGGGCTGCAGCAAATTGCCGCCAAACGTCATATCATCGGTATGATTGCCGATCAGAATCCTTCCGTAACGGAAGTCGCCCTATGGTTGCCTTTTATGCACCGGGAAGCACCCTTTTTTCGTGGCCCGGAACAGATGGCCCGCAGAGCGAACGGCGCGGTTGTATTTGCCGGAATCAAAAAAATAAAACGCGGGTATTACGAAGTAAAGCTGGAGCTGATGTGTCATGATGCTTCTGAGACAAATGCAGAAGACATTACCCGGCAATATGTGGCTTTTATGGAGCGCCAGCTCAGAGACCAGCCGGAGAACTGGCTTTGGAGCCACAGAAGATGGAAGCACACAAGGAAAGATCGCTGACAGCACAATACCGGACTAAACATGTGAAACGCGCGGTCCCTCGGAAAATCAGCGATCAAAACACTAGGGAACAATCACTTTTTGTGCCGCCGCTTGTATTTTAAACTCCAGACGATTGCTGCAAGGATGCGCATCTCCGTCGGTTTGCATCAGTTTCAGATCCGGGTGAACGATAGTTATTTCTTTTCCTCTGTAATGCTCCACAAAAGGACTTTTGGTCAGGGTTCCGTTCATTGCGCGAATGACCAGCGAAGAGCCAAGTATCTTCGGAAATTTTTTTATCACGATCACATCGAGCAAACCATCCTGCCAGTCGGCATCGGGCGCAATCTGGAAATTATAACCGAACTGCCTGCCATTTGCAATGTTTATCAAAAAAGCCCTCGTTTTAATTTCCTTTCCATCCACAATAATCCGCCAATCCCATTCATTATATAACCAAAGGTATTTAGTCACCAGCCAGCTGTAAACGGCCAATCCTCTGCGCACACTCTTCGCAAATTTCTTTGCGATCAACGCATCGAAACCTACGCCCGCATTACTGATAAACAATTGATCGTTCACGAAACCGACATCCATTTTCACCACTTTATTCCGGTTGATCGTTTCTATGGCTTCGCGATCTTTCAGCGGGATTTCCATCGTACGCGCCATTCCGTTGCCCGAACCTTTCGGAAAGATTGCAAGCACGGTATCAGTGCCGAGCAAACCGGCTGCAATATCATTGGCCGAACCATCGCCACCTACCGCTACCACACCGTAAGCTCCTGCTTTTGCGGCTTCGCGCGCTAATTCCGTACCATGCTTTGCGTACTGTGTAAATTGTATTTCGTAAGTAAACTGTTCCTGATCGAGATATTGCCCGATGGCTTGCTGTACTGCTTTTTGCCGCTCTACGCCTGATTTTGGGTTGACTACAAAAACGAGATGTTTTTTACTCATACCAGTTGCGCTTTAAGGCTCAGGTCCATGCTTACCGCGTGATGGATAATAGCGCCTACCGACACAAAATCTACACCTGCTTTGGCATAGTCTGCAACATTCTCCAGCGAAATACCACCGGAAGCTTCCGTTTGGAATTTATCACCAATTAATGTTACCGCTGCTTCAATCTCTGCCGGCGTGAAATTGTCGAGCAAAATACGCTGCACTCCACCCACAGCAATAATGCGCTTCACATCGTCGATGCTGCGCGCTTCTACCACTATATCCAGCGGCAGGCTATGGGAAGCTAGATATTCGTTGGTTTTTGCAATGGCTTTCTCGATGCCGCCACAAAAGTCGATATGGTTATCTTTCAGCATCACCATGTCGTACAGACCCATTCTGTGGTTGATACCGCCGCCAATCTGCACCGCTTCCTTTTCATAAGCACGAAACAGAGGCGTTGTTTTGCGCGTATCAAGTATTTTAGTTTTATAGTCTTTGATCTTTTCTACATAAACATTCGTCAACGTTGCAATGCCACTCATACGCTGCATACAGTTCAGCGAAAGACGTTCTGCTTTCAGAATCGTATGAATGCGCGCAGATACGTCAAATGCAACATCGCCTTTGCGCACGCGGTCGCCATCTTTTTTATAGATAGTAAATGCTGCTTCCGGCTCCAGGAAATGGAAAATTTCCTGCGCCAGCGCAACACCAGCCAATATGCCATCTTCTTTGATCTTCAGCACTGCCTTTCCACGCGCTTCTTCAGCTATGCTGGCCAGTGTCGAATAATCACCACTTCCTACGTCTTCCTGCAGCGCGGCTGCTATAAATGCTTGTGTTGTCAATTTCTAAAGTTTGTGGCGCAAAACTACTAAATACCAGCCTTTTGCCGCAGGATCATATTGTTATTTTTCTATTTATCCCCTTTTATTCTTCATCATCAGCGGCTCTATTCATTTTGCCAAACAAAATATATGCTCCTTTTACCGCAAAACGGGCGTTTGCAGGTAAGTTTTCAGGCAGAAAAACCTGGGTGAACCCATCGGAACTCATACCGGTACGAATACGAACCTGGCGGAAATGATAAACAGTTTCAGGCTTTCCCTGGGTATTCTGCTCATTGCTTTGCGACTCCAGCAGGTAAATAAAATCCTGCCCATTGCGCTGCATTACTGCGTCTGCCGGCAGTGCTGTTCCTTTTACCTGTTGCACATGTATGGCCGCAGTGATATACGACCCGGGCAATAAATCGGGATCTTCCTTCGTCATATGGCAGTGAACCTGTACGGTACGATCTTCCCTGATTTCCTTACCGATCAGATGAACCTCTGCCTCCCGATCCTTCGTTTCGTTCGCTAACCGAAATGTCACTTTATCGCCAACATGTAGTTGTGGAACATTTTTTTCGAAGACGGAAAGTTCGCAGTGCGTATGTGTCGGGTCTACCAATTCAAAAAGCACATCATTTGCCTGCACGTATTTCCCGCGATTCACCATCACCTTCGTTACATAACCATTAATCGGCGCAGGAATATTAACCGTCCTTGATATATTACCTTTCATGACAGTAGCAGGATTAATACCCAACAGCAGCAGTTTTTGCTTCAATGCTTCTGAGCGAACTTTCATTGTCTCATAATCCGAAACTGCCTTCTGATAGGTTTTCCCGGCATTGATATTATCCGCCTGCAATTCTTTCTGACGCTGATATTCGGATCGTAAAAACTCCAGCTGATGTACGGACTCTGCATAATCTTGTTGTAGCTGTATGTACTCAGCGTTTTCGAGCGTCGCTAATGTTGCTCCTTTGTGTACATGCATTCCTTGCAACAGATCTGTGTACTTGAGCAATCCGCCATAAGGAACGCTGATGCTCACCAGGTTTTGTGGCGGAACGTCGAGCTTGCCGTTTACTTTAATTGTTCCGGACAATATCCGTTCTGTTGCCTCGCCCAGCACGATGTTGTTGACATCCATCTGCTCTTGTGTAACCGCCAGCGAGGTACTGTCGCCTTCCTTATTCGTTTTTGCAGCTGTTTCGCCCGGTTTACTTTTGCATTGCAGCAGCAAAGCCATCACCGGTAACCAAAATAATTTACTATAGCGCATGTTGTTCTTTTTATTTTTTGATACCGGGAATTGCGGCAGCATTGTAATACGCAGCCTGCAATACCGCCTTATCATAGTTTAATAATGTTTGCAGATATTCAGATTTAATACCGGATGCGGTTTCGATGGATTGCAGGTAGGTTGTGTAATCTGCTTCTCCGGACATATAGGTCTTCAGCCCTTGGCTCAATAATTTACCGGCTTCGGGCAGTGCCGATTGCAGGTAGTACCGAAGCATGGTTTTTTGCCGCTCCAATTCTTCGAACGCCATTTTCCGGTTTTGTTCCAATTCTATACTGGCTTGCATTTCAACAGCTTTTGCTGCTTCGTAATTCCATTTAGCAGATTTAATGCGTGCTGTTTGTGCACCGAAAAACAAAGGGATATTCACGCCTACCTGCATACCCTGAAAACGGTTGCTCGCTGTCGCCAGATCGCCATTACTGTTTGCCGGGTTTCCGATCAGTGATTGATTAAAATAACCGACAGAAAAATCAGGCATCATTTTTTGCCGCTCGAGCGTCATCTGATGTTTACTGATTTCCGTTTTTGCAGCATTAAGCCCGGTAACCGGATGTTCGGAAACAGATACCGCATCGACATTATCGAATGCGATCAGGCTATCTTCCTGAGGCATTACGGTTATTTCCGTCTGCAGCAGCAATTGCAATCGGAGTACGGATTGTGCCAGCAACGCATCGTACCCGGATTGCCGCGCTTTTATCATTTCATATTTTGATTGAGCAAGGGTCTGTTCGATTGGCGCCGCTTCTCCAACATTAACACGTTTCCTAGCGGCCTTTAGCATGTTGCCGTAAATACTGTCTTGCTGCGCATACCAACCCTGTAATGAACGCAGGTAAACAAGCTCCAGATAGGCACTGGCAACTGCAAAGGAGAGTTCATACTTATTGAGCTGCAGGCGTGCTCCGGCACTTCTTGTTTCTGATTCATACAGCTTTTTCCGTGCGGCCATTTGTGTCGGGAAAGGAATGTTTTGCGTTACCGAGAAGTGACTGTCTCCTTTCTCGAAACTATTGTATTGTCCAAACATACCTGCCACATTGGTTTTGCCCACATCCCAGGCTGATCGCTGTAAGGCTGCGCTTGATCTCACTTCATATTGGTTCGCTGCAATCTGTTTATTGTTTTTTAGCGCCGTGTCAATACAAGTAGCGAGCGCCCACCGCTGATAAACTTGGGCATCGGATGCTTTCGGCAATACCGGCAAAGCGAATAGCAAAATTGCGAAGGTGTTGCGAGCCTTTAGCTTGAAGCGATGTTCGACCACCGTATATAAAATAGGCAACAAGAAAAGTGTCAGCAATGTGGATGTAATCAAACCGCCAATAACTACCGTTGCCAGGGGCTTTTGAACCTCTGCTCCCGCAGTACCGGAAAGCGCCATCGGCAAAAAGCCTAATGATGCTACGCTCGCGGTCATTAACACTGGGCGAATACGGGATTTGGCACCTGTCAACACCCTGTTGGTAACATCTGTCATCTCTAATTTTTTAAGCCGGTTAAATTCTGAAATAAGTACGATGCCATTAAGCACCGCAACGCCGAACAATGCAATGAAACCGATGCCCGCAGAAATACTAAAAGGCATGCCGCGCAACAATAAAGCAAAAACACCGCCCACGGCAGCAAACGGAATAGCGGAAAAAATGAGCAGGGCTTCTTTAAAAGAGCTAAACGCAGCGTATAACAATAATAAAATGAGCAGCAGCGCTACCGGAACCGCTATTGACAATCGCTGCTTTGCTTCCATCAGGTTTTGAAACTGCCCGCCATATGTTACACTATAACCCGACGGCAATTTTACTTGTGCTTCCATTTTTTGCCCCAGCTCTGCTACAATACTTTCTACGTCGCGGCCCCGTACATTGAAGCCGACGACAATTCTACGACGTGCGTTTTCGCGTTGAATCTGGTTGGGCCCTACTTCTATCTGTACCTCCGCCAATTGGCTAATCGGAATTTGCAGGCCCGCAGCATTGCTTACATAAAGATGCTGCACGTCTTCAACAGACCGCCGGCCAGAAGTATCAAGGCGTACAACCATATCATAACGTTGCTCTCCCTCATATACAGTACCGGCACGGCTTCCGGCAAATCCAGCTTCCAGTGTTTTATTGACATCGGCAATACTTAAACCATACCGGGCAATCGCATCGCGGTTATAACGTACTACGATCTGTGGCAAACCGGTCACTTGTTCTATATAAACGTCTTTTGCCCCTCTGATCCCGGAAACGACCTGTCCTGTGTGTTCGGCAAGTACCTTTAATGTCTGCAGGTCATCGCCAAAAATTTTAACCACTACGTCTTGCCTGGCGCCTGCTATCAGTTCGTTGAAACGCATCTGGATCGGCTGTTGAAATCCAAAACTCGCCTGGGGTAATACCTTTAATGCATCAGACATTTTACCAGCCAGCTCCTGCCAATTTTTTGCACTGGTCCATTCTTTTTTGTCCTTAAGCACGATGATTAGATCTGCCGATTCAATCGGCATAGGGTCTGTAGGAATCTCGCTGGTCCCTACTTTTCCTACTACTTTTTTCACTTCGGGAAATTTTTTCTTTAGAATAGACGCCGCTTTCTGAACTGTCTCCACAGTCTGTGTTAGAGACGTTCCGGTCACCAAACGTGTCTCTACTGCAAAATCCCCTTCCTCTAAAGTCGGAAGAAACTCGCCTCCCATATTCATAAAAATAATAACGACCGTTACCAGCACCGCAACCGCAAAACCAATGATCGGTATTTTTAGACGCAATGCTTTCTGCAACGCATTTCCATACCAACGCTCTATACGTTCCATCATTTTATCGGCAACCGATTTTTTATTTTTTACTTTCGGAGAAAGCACCCAGGCGCTCATCATAGGCACATACGTGACAGAAAAAAGCAGGGCTCCGACAATTGCAAAACTTACTGTTTCCGCCATCGGGCGAAACATCTTGCCTTCTATCCCGGAAAGCGAAAGAATGGGCAGGTAAACGATCAAAATGATGATCTGTCCAAAAATAGCAGCACTCACCATCCGTGAAGAAGCAGTGAAAACGATGCCGCGCATATCCGCTTTCTGGACCGTGACAGATACGCTACCGGCTTGCTTCAACTGATCGTTCAGCAAATGCATTACGGCTTCTACAATGATCACAGCACCATCTACGATCAGTCCGAAATCAATTGCACCAAGGCTCATCAGGTTCCCGGATACGCCAAATACCTGCATCATACCCAGCGCGAAAAGCATAGATAGTGGAATAACGGAGGAAACAAGCAGCCCTGCACGCAGGTTACCAAGAAATACAACCAATACAAAAATGACAATGAGCGCTCCCTCTATGAGGTTTTTCTCTACGGTATGAATGGCACGATTTACAAGTTGTGTCCTGTCGAGATAAGGTTCAATAGCGATACCTTGTGGTAAAGTTTTCTGAATCGCTGCCATTTTCTTTTTTACCTGGCCGATCACTTCATTTGAATTGGCGCCTTTCAGCATCATCACGATGCCCCCCACAGCTTCTCCTTTATCATTGTAAGTCATCGCGCCATAACGTACCGCATGCCCTTCCTGCACTTTGCCAATGTCTCGTATATAAACGGGAATTCCGTTCTCGTTGCGCACTACAATATTCTCGATATCGGGAATGCTTCCGACCAAACCTTCACTCCGGATAAAGTAAGCGCCGGCGCCTTTCTCGATATAAGCGCCACCGGTATTTTGATTATTACGCTCCAGTGCGGTGAAAATATCGGCCATACTCAGCTTCATGCTGTTCAGCTTGTCGGTAGAAACAGCGATTTCGTACTCTTTAAGATAGCCGCCAAAACTGCTTACATCGGCAACACCAGGTGTGCCTAGCAACTGACGACGAATGATCCAATCTTGTACAGATCGAAGGTGAGAAAGACTGTACTCGCTTTCAAAGCCTTTTTTAACGTGCAAAGTATATTGGTAAATTTCGCCCAGCCCGGTGGTAACCGGCGCCATTTCGGGATTGCCCAAATTGCCGGGAATACTGGCTTTTGCCTGCTGCAACCGCTCGTTGATCTGTTGCCGCGCCCAGTAAATATCTACGTTGTCTTTTAAAACGATCGTTACTACCGACAAACCGAAGCGGCTCATGGAGCGCACCTCTACAATGCCCGGAATCGTTGCCATTGCCTGCTCTACCGGGAAGGTAATAAAACGCTCTACTTCCTGCGCCGCCAGCGATGGGCTGGTTGTAATCACTTGTACCTGGTTGTTGGTAATATCAGGAACCGCATCAATAGGGATGGAGGTAACGGCATAAACGCCCCATATAATGACCGCCAGGGTACCCAATAAAATAACAAGCCGGTTTTTAATGGAAAATTGAATGACAGAAGCTAACATAAAGAAGCTTTTGCCCATGACCACGCCTGGCCTATATCAAAGTCTATAAGCATCAGACGCCACCACGGTGATAAACAAATGAAAATATTGCCCGCAAACAACCCGCAGGCTGTTACGATGCATCAAAAAAAGTCTGTCAATCAACAAACGCGCGGGGGCTGCCAGATATCGTTAAGTGCCGTAAAATGAAGGAAGGGTGCTCTATAAGCGCAATATTTCCGCTCGTGATAAGCGGGCGGCTTTACCGAAAATAAAATGGGCGAGGGTTGTGGCGCTATCACTATATGAAACACGGAACACACATCTGTCTTAAAAGGCAACTGCATGTCACGGCTATAATCCTTGTCTTTGGGCTGCGGCAATATATAATGTAAATACAGGAAGGCCACCAGGGTAATCTCAGGATTTTCGGACCGATGTTCCATAAAATGACTTGATAGCGCCGGCAGTTTGAGCAGCTGGTGCAATTCTGTGTTCGCAAACGCATACACAGCAATCATTAATATGGCGAACCATTTCCTGAACATTGTACTCTGACGACACAAAATTAGGGAAAGGATTGAAACCAAACTATTGTATATTTTTCCAAATAAGATTCCCATCTCCGTAGCTCAGGAAACGGAAATCGTGCTGCATCGCATAGTCGTACAAACGCTTCCATTCTGCTCCGATCAGCGCGGATACAAGGAGCAGTAAGGTAGACTGAGGCTGGTGGAAATTTGTAATCAGCCCGCGAATGATTTTTGTATCGTAGCCAGGTGCGATCAATATTTGTGTACGCGTCACTATATGCGCTTTTCCGTTTTCTTCCATCCAGCGAAGCAGTGCCTGCAGACATTCTTCAGCGGTGTAGCTGACGTTCATTTCATAAGGATCCCATTGCGAGATGGCAATACCATCGAAGTCAATGTCAGTACCGGCGCGCAATTTCGCCCCTATCCAGTACAGACTTTCGAGTGTCCGCATCGAAGTGGTGCCGACCGCAACAACACCTTCCTTTAAATACGCAAGCAACTGTTCTATGCAATGTCGATCCACATCGATCCATTCCGCATGCATTTCATGGCCAGCCATTGTTTCACTTTTCACTGGTTTGAAAGTACCCGCCCCTACATGTAAAGTCACAAATGCGGTGTCGATTTTCTTTGCGGAAAGGGCATTCATTACTGCATCAGTAAAATGCAGACCGGCGGTAGGCGCTGCTACGCTGCCTTCGTTTTTTGCATAAATGGTCTGGTACCGGCTATCATCGGCAAGTTCGGCTTCGCGATGTAGATATGGAGGCAATGGCACTTTGCCAGCATAATGCAGTATTTCGGCAAAGGTCAACTCTTTATCGTCCCAGGAGAGCTCCAGGGTAAAATACTCCGGCTGCCGGTCGGTAATACTGGCAGACAGCGTAAAATCCGGATCTTCATGCTTAATAGACAAGACCATCCCGTGTTTCCACTTACTGGCGCCGCCAATCATACAGTGCCAATATACTTTCCCTTTCTGCAACATGGCATTTTGTATTCCATGATACTGTGCGTCCGGCTCCAGACAAAAAACCTCAATTACGCCGCCTGTTTCTTTCTGGAACAGCAATCTTGCATGCACCACTTTTGTTTGATTGAAAACGAGCAGTGTTTTCGCTGGAATATGCGCTGCGATATTGCGGTAGGTATCTTCGGTGATATTGCCGCTCTCGTACACCAGTAGTTTTGATGCATCGCGCTGTTCCAGCGGATATTTGGCAATACGGTCACTCGGCAGGTCGTAGGTAAAAGATTCTATGCGGATATCCTGTGGATGCATTCTATGGGAGATTTAATACTTGTGACTGGATATTGATGCTCATAACATCGATTAATGGGAGCATCAATAGCGATGCAAATTTCCCGAAATTTATTTAGTCTCCAAATCCCGCTTGCAAACTTCGCTGCTACTGCGAATCTGCACCAATATTCAGTTCTGGCAAATACAGCAGGAAAAAGAATATATACGTGAGACACAATAAAAGTTAAAAACTAATTTATTTTCGGGCGTTCCCCCCGCTGTAAAAAACGTTTCTGTGTCGGTTGTTGCATCGATGCGTACGCAAATTTAAACACCGTCAGACATTCCTGGCTGGCAGAAACAAACTACTTATTTGAAATGATTTTTATCAAGCGTGTATCTCTCCAGACGAGACTCCTCATTGCCTTGCTGTTGCATACGATCGGCGTGCAAGCGCAACCACAAGGCTCGCCGCCAAGTTCCAAAACAGATCTATTCACCTATTTCGTCCCTGGCGACGCTGCGATGCCCTATGGCTCCGACCTGGCGAGTAAAGCGGTTATTCACTTTAATTCGGAAGCCTATCTGGAAGAGGGGCATTCGAACGCTTTAAATAGCACTGCGTTTCTGATCCGTACTTTCCTGAACGACACCCCTGATAGCAATAAAGTATGCATGTGCATGGCAGGTCATTCTATAAACACGGTATATAATCCGGTCACACCCATACCAGGCAGTGCAGTTCCTTTCAGATCGGATCTGTACATGGATTATCTTGGTATGGAACAGGTAAACACGCTCGGTCAAAAACGGAACAAAGTGACGCATTTCTCGAAAGGACCGTTGAGCGCAGGCGAACTGCTGGCTTATTATTATGTTCCCAACGATGCGGATATCGCACTAGTCCTCGTAGACAAAAGCGAAATCCCTTCTTTATCATTTGGCGAGTTGGGATATGACTTTGGTGATGTCTGGGCTGGTAATACATTTTATGGCATTGGGCATCCGCTGGCTTATCCACAACGCATTCACGACAATATACAAGTTGAATCTATTTACACCTCAATAGTAAAACTGAATACGACGTTACCCTATGCTTTTGCGCCAGGTAGTTCCGGCGGTCCTATTCTGGTAAAGCCGAAGGCCCTCGGAGACCCGATTATAGCTGCAGGTCTGCAAACCGCCATTTATCTTCCGAGAGATACCTTTTCAGATGTAGATGGCTATTACTACCAATATGGCACACGTATCCGGGTATCAAAATTGAGCCTGCTGGAAACGGCCATTCGCAAGCGCTGCTGGAATAAACGCGATAGTGCCGCTATCTCTGCATCCGGAAGTTATAAGCGATCTGTCTCAGTCGGAAACCCAGTTACGAAAAACTCCTTCAGGCAAAGCTGGTCGATCGGCACAACCGCAGAACTGGCCAACGCAGCGAACATTTTACTTCTTTCAGACCCATTAAAAAGCTTGAAGATTACGCGGCTGAATGCCAATATCTGCAATTTCACAGGGTTTGCGCTCCCCACAATATACCCCGGAGAAAACAAATCCTGGCAGGTCATTATAGCCGCCAACGAAATTAACGCGTCTTCCGGCTTTATTTATGAGGCATCGGGAAATTCGGAATTAAACCTGGCGACAGTGGTTATCGGTACGCCATTGAGCAGCACATCAAAACAGTTGGGCGACAGCATCGAAACCCGGCCGACCGGGAACGGAAATGATCCCTTATTTATGGTGTATCCCAACCCTAGCCCGGATGGTTTATTCTACGTCCAAACGCCAGTAGGTAAACCATATAGAATAGAAATCTCTGCTTTAGACGGGAAAGCAGTTTATCAATCCAACTGTACGGAAAACCCATGCCAGTTAAGGTTATCATCCCTGGCGCGCGGCTCTTATCTGCTCGCAGTCTATGCATTGCCGCGGAATGAACTAGTATATAAAAATCTGATCGTTTACTAACCTCCCTGCTGCTACTTAGATTAGTCGACTGCACATTATCTGATCTCCGGAATATTAATACCGGTCATTTTTCTATAAAGATCGATCGCGTAGAGATCGGTCATACCTGCTATAAAATCGACTACCGATTGAATATTATGATACAACGAACCTTCTTTCAATTTGATCGGGAACTGCGCCGGAATCAGCCGCAGGATTTTTACAGAACGAGGATTATCGTTGTCTAATACCGCATGCACAAATTCTTTTAGCAAGCCGCCAATGACGTTATAACCGGCAATCTCAATTTCTACTACCGATTTATAGTTATAGATGTACTTCACAGAAAAACGGTTGATCTCTGCGATCAGCTCCTGGTCACGCTCATCAAGGCATTTCATCAAGTCGCACTCCAGCGTACCGGCCAGTAATTCCGTTTCTTTTTCCAGAAACACTTTCGCCAGTTTGCCAACCATCAGGCCAATCCACATGGCCCGGATATATTGCACCTTCTGGTTATCATCATTAATCTGTGTTAATTTCTCCCGGATCTTGTCTACATGTTTGTAGCCATCTTCTCTTTCGAAGAAGGGAAGAAACAATTTCAAAAACGTTTCGATGCTGATAATATGCAGGCGGTGCGCATCTTCCAGGTCTATCACGCGGTAACAGATGTCATCAGCCGCTTCTGTGAGGTACACAAACGGATGACGTGCGTACACATGTTTAAAGCCTTCTTTCTTCGGAATATCAAACTGATCAACGATCTGCAGATAAGTATCGATCTCGCTGTCGAAAAAACCCGATTTTTTGGTGGCGATCAAGCCTGTTTTTTTAAAACCTTCTGCCGAACTGGACGGATATTTCACGATAGCAGCCAGCGTGGTCAAAGTCAGTTTGCTGGAGGGCTCCAGCTCATTGTATTTATGCGTCAACAAACGAACGGCATTGGAATTACCTTCGAAAAGTTCGAAATCTTTCCGTTGATTTTCGGTTAGTTCTCTATGAATAATCTCTTTGGCTTCGCCGGTTAATGTGGTGAAAAAATTACGAATTGCATCTTCGCCGGAATGGCCAAATGGCGGGTTGCCGATATCGTGCGCCAGACAAGCTGCTGCGATCACCGACTGCAATTCGTGACGGTAAAAATCAATAAATGCCTCGCCTTCGTTGGGATATTTTGCAGTTATTGCTTCGCCTACTGCTTTACCCAAAGAACGCCCAACGGAGGCAACCTCAAGGCTATGCGTAAGACGGTTATGGACAAAAACCGCGCCTGGCAAAGGGAATACCTGTGTTTTATTTTGCAGTCTGCGAAACGCAGAAGAAAATATTATACGGTCATAGTCGCGCAGAAACGAAGTACGTACCTGATCGGGATTCGTATTTTTCCGGACAGGATCGCCGCTACGACGTGCACTATATAAACTGGACCATTTCATGGTGTAAAGATGCGGCAATACCGGGAATTTTCAGAGAAAGAGGTGCGAATTGGTTCTCCTCAAAGAAAAAGGGAGGCATCACGTGCCCTTTAGTTTATTATTTTTTCAACATATCTTTTATCTTTCGTTTAGTCCTTGAGCTATTCAAAATGCAATTTGTAACTGCATAAAATTCCGCATCAGTCAGAATTCCGCACAACTCGTAATCTACTCCTTCAATCCGATATGTTTCCTCTAATAATGAAAACTCATAATCTTCAACCTGACTTCCATAAATGAATGTCGGCAATGGAAAAGAAAATCCATTTTCACATATAGGACGCGCTGCAGCAAAGGAATAGCAGTTCAAACACCTTTCTTTAATGTCAACGCAACCGTGTTCCAAAATAAAAGTCGGTGATTGGTTGGTGCGTGTCGGCAATGACGCAATCACCGTTTTATTATTGATATTCCCCAATACCAAAAGATATTTTGGCTTGGCAGTATTCCCATTTTTGAAGTAAAAATTAGAAAAATAAATGAGCGTCTTCGGTTGAAACATTTTATCTCTTTAAACTCCTAATGAATTGTTGGTTCTCCAAAATTTCTTCATACAACCGAAGATTATACTCATTGCCGCTAAACAATAATGAGAAATCAATTGTAAATTCAGAGCTATTCTGCTTTTTACTCTCAAACAAATCGAAAACATTTTTGCTCTTAGCGCAGATATTCCAAAGCGAATTAGCTCCATGCGTAATCTTTACTAACTCACTAGCTGTTTTGGAAGCAACAAAATTCGTCACAGAATTCAAAATTTCAATGTCATCATCGCTAAATTCTCCATCGTCGAACTCTTTTTTACCAACAAAAACTTCTCCATTTTTCTCTATAAATTCAGACAAAAGAGTTGGTCTTTCTTCCGACAAGTCTATATAAATATCCTTGGCCACTGGCCCATGTTGCCATATTTGAAAATCGATACCCAAAAAAGGAACCAGGTATTTCTTGATAGAACTCTCTTCCAAAAGATACAGAATATTAAGGATCTTTGTTTTGGTAAGATCGTTCATGTACTTCGATAAATAGATGATTGTGTTACCAATCTTATTTATCTGGTCGTCTGTAAAATCGACAGTTTTAAGGGAAAGCTTCATTAGAATTGTGTTTTCGATTTTCCCTGCGGAATCTCAAAGTTATCAAAAATAACCGGTTAACTATATCATCAAAATTAATGCCAAAGCTTGCAGCCTATATGCAAAAAAAAATTCCGGCACTAAGCCGGAACTTCTTCTTCTGAAACCTGGGTTGTTCTATTCTTTGTCTTCACCCTTTGCCTGTCCTATAAAATAATCATTCGTCTGTTTACCCCAGTATGGTTTTGTGATGTCCATATCGGTCCGTTTTGCAAAAAGGCCTTCTGCTTTTTCGAAATAAGGCAAAGAAGCTTTTTTCCCGCCACCAAACATTTTTGGTGTGTAAAATTTGCTGATGCCGCGGAGCATATAGATTCTCGGATTATCCGGATTCAGCTCTTTCGCTTTTTCCAGGTTTTCATTGAAAATAGCGCCATATTTCTGCCAGCGTTTTTGTGGCTCTACACCGATACGTGAATTAGCGATCATGGCGCGCATCACATAAGTTTCGTCATTGTCTTTTCCAAGCAGTGCAACAGCCGTTTCCAGGAAACTCTGCGCCTCGTCGAGATAAGCATCTTTTTTGGTACCGTCTTGTTCATTAAAAGTCAGCGATACTTTACCGTAAGATGCATAATAAGATGCAAGCCATTCTTTATCAAATTTCTTGGCAATCAGTCCCAGCTTGTTGCTGGCTTCAATTTTTTTGTCTTGTGTCCAAGTGGTATCTAATGCTGTAAAGGCTTTAGAAAGTACTTCCTGAAAATTTTGCGCAAATGTGGTAACAGTTGTCAGGCATACTGCCGCTGCAAGTAAAATCAGTTTTTTCATCGGGAGCTTTGTGTTTATTTGTTTTTTTAATAAGCGAAATTAAAGTTCATCGCGGTTAAATTCTGTAAGTGAGAAATTGACCCCAACAAAAAAGTTACGATATAGTGCGGGCTTTACCGGATAGCTTTTCGTACCATCTGCCGAATAGCGGTAACCAAAAATATTTTCACGGTTCGTCACATCATCTACGCCGGCATACACTACCGTAAACCATTTTTTGATGTGCGTCAGGTAGTTGACGGTAAATGCAAGATTATGATAATCCGGAGTGCGGTCGCCCAGAAATTCCGGATTGGAAGGATTGTAATAAGGGCGGCCGGTTGCAAAACTATAGGTCATATTAATCTGCGTCTGAATTTTTTCGATGTAGTATTTACCGACAATATTCAGATTATGGTCAGAAATAAAGGATGGTGTAGCCTCAGCAAGAAAATCTTTGTATAAGCGGCGCGTATCGATGTATGAATAAGAGATCCAGTAGTCGAGATTCTTTACCGATTTTTTATCGCGCCAAAACAGTTCCAATCCTTTTGCATACCCGTAACCTGTATTATCGACAGGGCCCTGCACAAAATTGTAATACTGGTTAGGATCGTAGAAGCTGGTATGCTCGCGGATCAGCGATTTATAATCCTTGTAGTAACCTTCTATGCGCAATGTCCTGTCTGACTTCATCCACTGATAATTGGCGATATAGTGAATCGCTTCCTGGAAATTAGGACGATAGCCGTAGAGCAGATAGGCATTGTCAGGGTTCTGGTAGAAAATACCCGTTGCCAGCCCGATCTGACCATATGCACCCACTTTTACAGCAGCCGACAATCTCGGTGCAATAGCACTTTTGTGTAATAATTCGCTGTGCTCGTAACGCACACCAGGACGAATGGCTACGCGATACCAGGGTGACCACTCGGCCTCGGCATAGGCCGCCATACTGGTTTCTGTAAAACTTGGCTTCGCCGTAAAATCAGCGGAATCCAGCGTTCGGTGATAGCTGTAATGCTGTAATTCTACACCCGCCAGCACATTAAATCTTGTTGTAAAAAAACGTTTGCCTTCCAGTCGGAACTGCGCACGATCGTCGGTGTTTTTGATCTTGTAGCCAGGAATATAATCTGGTGCGTAATCAATATTATCCTGGTTGTAGCTATAGGAAGCAGCGGTATACAAGCTCCATTTATTCTTAAATAGCTGGCGATACGAAATACCACTGTAATAGGTCTGGCTTTTAATTCCGAAATTCAGCTGCTGGCCTGCAGAGTCCGGATCGTCTACCACACTTCTGCTATCGAAAATAGTACTGTTGAACATAACCTTCAACAAACCATCTTTATTGGGTTTCCAGGCATATTTTGCGGAAGCGCCGCCACCTTCCGGCACTTTATCATACTTCACATTCGTATTGGCTAAGCCATAAAACGGCGCGAGGTTATTGTAGGAAACAGCCACATCGCCACCACTATTTTTCCACAATTTGCTGCCGGAGGCATATACCCCGGCCATATTCAAGCCAAGGTTTACGGTGCTGCGATCGGGAAGATCTAATGTATTTAATTCCAGCACCGAGGAAAGTGCTTGCCCGTAACGTGCGCTGTAACCGCCGCTGCTAAAGGACACACCTTTAAATTGAAACGGGGAAAAACGGCTACGGGTTGCTACACCGGGCGCACTGTTGAAGAACGCATTTTGCACCACCATTTCATCGATAAGAATACTGGCTTCACTTGCATCCCCGCCGCGTACGAACAACCCGGTTTGCGTTCCCTGCTGTTGCGTACCTGGTAAGGTTTGTATCGCTTTCACCACATCGGCATTTGCACCTGCTGTAGTGATGATATCCATCGTGCTGAGTACTGTTTTTCCTTTATCGTTGGATGCATCAAATGAACCTGCTGTGATCACTACTTCTTCGAGCTTTTGCATCTTTTTCATTTTCAGCAAAATATCTTTTACATCTCCGCTGATCATAAGCGGCATTCCTGCAGCTTCATGGCTGGCCTCTGTAGCGACTAATGTCTGGTTTCCTTTCTCATCGGTAGTAAAACTGAACTTGCCGGCGCTGTCGGTAGTAGCGCCATCTATTGTGTTTTGTAATGAAACGCTGGCGCCTTTTACAGGCTTTCCGGCGTAGTCCGTTATCTTCCCGCTGATCGTCGACTGCGCCCAGGATGTGGTTCCCAGGAGCAAAAGAGGAAGAGCCAGTAATCGATATTTAATTTTTTGTGTAGTTGTTCTTTTCATCCGCCAGTTAATTTATCAGTTGACAGGGATTGGTTTGGTGCCACAAAACTACAATCCTTCTTCATTGATGATATTAGTTTTCGGCTAAAAGATGAGCGCTGTCGGTAAATGGCGGCCGCTGGTCGGTGAAAGATGAAAAAAAGAAAACAGCAGGTATATACCCTGCTGCTGTTTATATGAAAAACGCCCTGTTAAGCGTGTAGCTACATTAATATCAGGCAGTCTGTGAACTATAACGAACCGAATTGTTTCCCGACTCAAATTCCCACAGCGTAGCCATCATGTCTCGTTTTACAACCGAACTCTTCGCAAGCGCCATGCTTGCTTTTAAAAAGCTTCTGATATCGGTGAAACGGATCATTTCACGAATTGCTTTCTTCCGGTCGATATATTTTTGGTTGCGGATTTTCATAATTGCTGGTTTTGCTAATGGAATTAAAAGATCGTGCCACTGAGTCTCCGGCTTCTGGCGTATTGATTCTCAGGTTTACGCTCTGTGAGTTGTCCGTTATGCGTGCCTTGATCATTTGTATATCGATCCTTACTATCTACGCCCGGGAAATCAACGCTTAAAAAAAACCGCATCTGCCATAAAAATTATGTTTTCCGCAATTTTGTTTTTATTTTTTAGCCTTAAAACTATTTTCAACCATACGGCATATGAAAAAAACATTAGCCTTTCTTTGCCTGGCAGCTGTAGTCCTTGTCAGTATTAGTTCTTGTGCGAACAGACATATGGACGAAGGTCACCGACACAACTACTGGAAAAACAGGAAAGACAATCAAAACACCCGGTACCGCTATGCATATCCGGATCATGACCCTGAACATCCTCGCTATTATCACTAATCGGATATAAGAAAAAGTGCCCACTGCACCATTGTAGCGGGCACTTTGCTTTTATGACAAGGCCTAAGGAGCTGCAGCATTTACAATGGGCGCCAAACTGGTGTAATGCGTTTGAAAACGATTGCCGATAAACCTGGCGGTAGCGCTGTCTCCTGCGGTCAACGCAGTATTGGCTAACATATTCATCAGCCCCAGGTCATTGCGCAGATCATGCAAAGTAGTAGCCTGCTGCTTTTCATTCAGCGTTTTTGTCCAGGCAATATCGGCCTCTGCATTACGTGTTATTTTCATTGCAAGAGCTTTACCTTTCTCCGCGGCGCCTGCCCGGTAATAAGACTGCGCGAGGTAATACGCAGTCACATCGTAATAGTAGGAAGACTCCGTAATGGACGCCACGACCTTGTCTAGAAGCTTTATGGCATCTGCTGTCCTCCCTGCTGCAATTAAAGCATCTGCTGCTCTGGCCGCATTAAAACGGTAAGACATCAACATGACGCGGTTCTTTTCATCGAAATACACGTCATTTCGTTCTGCGCCGCCCCAAATATATCGATGCGTTATAAGGTCCATTGTTTTATCTGCGTCAATCATGACTTCCTGCTGTGGCAAGCCTTTTTGAGTAAAAGGCAACAGACGATACACCACACCTTCCATCCTTAAATAATTAGCAAGCCCCATCGGGTTGTCACTTCCGGGATAACTGCCGTTAAAATAGATCGGACGCTTCCAGCCATCTTTAGCATTAGCGGCAATAATATTGAGTACCGCAAGATCATTTTTATAAGCTGCTTCTTTCGGAAATTCAAATTTCATTTCGTTGTTGATCCTTACCGAATCAACAGCCGAAATCCAATTGCGATCAATCAGTTGTTGCATGGGTAAACCTTGCACAAAGAATTTCTTCGAAGGCAGGTAGTTTTCCATACCGCCGGAATTCGTTGCCAGTTTATTTTGCTGATCATTGCTGATAATGAATCGGCAAATTTCTTCGAGGTTGAAATATCTATCTCCCGGAATCTGCGGATTTTTGACATAGCCTACATAATTGTGATTGCCGCCAATATAATCCTCTTTCTTCCAGATCATCGGCACAGCATCTGCGTCATTAACCCGGTAATTTAACTGATCGATGTACCAGTCTGTACCCAGCAGTTCTACGATCAGCACACGTACATCGCGCCGGATTCCTTCTACTTCCTGCAAATACCAAAGTGGGAAAGTATCGTTGTCGCCAGAGGTAAATAAAATCGCATTCGGCGCACAAGATAGCAGCGTATTATAGGCCGTGGCACGCGCTAATGATTTCCGGGACCGGTCGTGGTCATTCCACTCCTCTTTGGCCATCAAAGCCGGTACTGCCAGCAAACAAAGTATCAGGGTCAAATAAATCGCCTTTGGCGTTTTCAGCATGCGCTGCAACCACAGATGTACTTGCAACACACCTAGTCCGATCCAGACAGCGAACGCATAGGTGCTACCGGCAAATGCATAGTCGCGCTCACGCGGTTGCAAAGCTGCCATGTTCAGATAAATGGCAACGGCAATACCCGTAAAGAAGAAAAGCATCAGCATTACAATTGCATCTTTTCTATCCCGGTTAAACTGGAAGACCATCCCGAGAATGCCTAATATTAAAGGCAAAAAATAAAGCTGGTTGCGTGCTTTGTTGTCCCGAAATCCGGAACTCATCTCGTTTATCGCGCCCACACGCATTTTGTCGATCGGCGGAATGCCGGATATCCAATTCCCATTTTTCGGCTCGCCTTGTCCTTCCATATCATTTTGCCGCCCGGCATAATTCCACAAAAAATATCGCCCCCACATCCAGTTGAGCTGATAGCCTAAAAAGAAATTGAGATTATCGGCCGCACTGGGAACATCGTCCTTATCGAGCCCTAAATAAGACTGGTAATACTGTACATGGGTCGGATCGGAATTATCCCAGACGCGTGGAAAAAAACGCATTCTACTTTCATCATAGCGGTAACCTATTCTGTGATCTGTTATTTCGTAATAATCCTTACCGTTTTTCTTTACCCGACTGTAACTATTTCCCTTCTGGTCGATACCTAAGACTGGTGTGTTGTAATCCGGACCATACAAAAGCGGTTGCTGTAAAAACTGTTCGCGTTTCAGATAAGAAACAAGGCTCATTACATTGTCCGGATTGGTCATATCGACTGCTACATCGGCGCGGGAGCGAATCAGGGGAATAAGATAACTGGAGAACCCCAGTATGATAAACAATAGGCTGATGGTACTAATATGCAACCAATAATTGTTTTTCTTTTTCGCATAAAAAAGTACCCAGGTTAATCCACCGAAAACTAATGCCGCAAAAAATAAAGCGCCAGAATCAACCGGCAGGCCGAAACTGTTGACAAATAAAAGATCGAATTGCGCCGCCACCATCGGTAAGTATTGAATGACGCCAAACTGTACGGCGCCCAACAGGACGCAACCCATCCCAAATGCAAGGATCGCCCCCATCTTTGTAGGCATGTATCTCCGGAAGTAAAAGATCATCGCCAGGGCCGGAATCGCGAGCAGATTAAGCAGGTGAATGCCGATGGAAATACCGATCAGATAAGCGATCAGCACCAACCAACGATCTGCATATTTAGCGTCAGCGATATCTTCCCATTTAAGCATGGCCCAAAATACCAAAGCGGTAAAGCAAGAGGAGGTTGCATATACTTCGGCCTCCACCGCCGAAAACCAGAACGTGTCGGAGAACGTATAAGCCAGTGCGCCAACCACACCGCTGCCCATAATAAGCCAGACTTGTTGCGGCGAAAATGTTTCGTTCTTTACCAGTAGCTTCTTTGCAAAATGTGTTATGGTCCAGAACAGGAACAAAATTGTAAAACCACTGGCGATGGCCGACTCTGAGTTGATCACAGCAGCCATGGCAGTCTTATTGTTTCCTGCAAGTATGGCGAAGAGACGCTGTATCGTCATGAAAAATGGTGCTCCCGGCGAATGGCCTACTTCCAATTTGCTGGCGCAGGCAAGAAACTCGCCGCAATCCCAAAAGCTGGCGGTGCGCTCCATCGTCAGCAAATAAACGGTTGTCGCAAAGGCAAATACAAGCCAGGCTGTCAGATTATTTATTTTTCGGTAGTTCATATCTGTGGTAAAAATCCTTAGGCGGTGAAATTACCAGGACGCCGCCCGCAGACAGGTTAAAGCGCGGGGAATTAATGTTAAATAAGGTTAAAAGAACATCTGTTATGAACCGATGATCGTAATTTGCTGTCAACCATTTTTCCAAACGTGAAGAAGCTCAACCTGAAATGGATCCGCGTGCTCATGACGGCCAGCTATATTTTGCTGATCGCGTTGACTGGCTTATGGCTGCACAGCCAGCTGAAAAGTGAAAAGGAATCGCTTACCAAAGATTTGGTAAAGCTGTTTACCAATGTGCAGGATCAGATCACCGATTCACTGATGGTGGTGAAATATGTGTACCCGGCCATAAATCAGCAGTCGATTACGGCCACGCAACCGGCGGAGGTACCACAACCTGTCTCTGTAAATATACCGAAGCCGGAAATGCTCCGTGCGATGCGCTTTCTGCTAAAGAACACAACACCGATCTCTAAAGCAGAGGAAAAACAATTGTTTCGGATGGACACCATTGTGTTCAATGAAATTTTCACGGCACGCATGAAAGAAAATGGCTGGCATTTTAAATCGGCCTGGATTCCTTTGCAGGAAAGCGAAGCCGAAAAAGAAAAAAACATTTTTATTCCAAGTCATTTCTTTACGAACGAAAACGGCGTTGTTATTTCCAATTACGACCGTTACCTGTATCGTCGATTGTTGCCGGAATTTGCGTTTGTACTCGTATTGCTTTCTATTACCGCTACTGCTTTCCTCGTGATGTATCGCGGACTGAAACAACAAATGCAGCTGAGCATCATGAAGGATGATTTCGTAAGCAATATGTCGCACGAATTAAAAACGCCGATCGCTACGGTAAAAGTAGCATTGGAAGCGCTGCAACATTTTGATGTGATCGAACAACCGGAACTGAGCCGTGAATATCTGGGCATGGCCATGCACGAAATGGAAAGGCTGGAACTGCTTGCCGGCAAGGCGTTGTACACTTCATTACTTGAATCCGGCAAGCTGGTATTACACCCGGAACAACATGATCTGGAAAAATTAGTGGCGCAGGTGGTACATGCGTATCAACTAAAGTTGCAACAGTATAGTGCTACTATTTCCGTACATACAATCGGTGAAAATTTTATAACGAAAATAGACTTGCTGCATACCCAGGGCATACTGGTAAACTTGCTCGACAATAGCCTGAAATACGGCGTAGCGCCGGTTCGTATCCGTATTATCCTCCGTGAACTGGAAAATGGCATTCAGCTTTCGGTCAGCGACAATGGTCCAGGTATTCCGGAAGAATATCGAGCTCGTGTTTTTGAAAAGTTTTTCCGCGTGCCGACAGGCAATCAGCATAACACAAAAGGCCACGGGCTGGGTTTAAACTATGCCGCACAGGTAATGGCGCAGCAAAACGGCGATATCCGAGTTGAACATGCGCAGGAAGGTGGATGCACTTTTACCCTTACATTCTAAGCCGCTAATTTGAAAAAGAAAATTTTTTATATCGAGGACGAGCCCTATTTGGGTCGCATTGTAAAGGACACGCTTGAGCGGAAGGACTATGAGGTTTTGCTGAAACGGGACGGTGCGCGCATCATGGAAACGCTTACGCAATTTTCGCCGGATATCTGCCTGCTCGATGTGATGCTGCCGCATGTAGATGGTTTTACGCTGGGCAATCATATTCGTAGCTTGTACCCTCGCCTGCCGATCATTTACCTGACGGCCAAAACGCAGACAGAAGACTTATTACAGGGGTTTTCATCGGGTGGAAATGACTATATCAAGAAACCGTTCAGCATGGACGAGCTTTTTGTGCGTATCGAAAATCAACTGAAATTATCGGCGCCGTTCAATGAAAATAACGAAACCCTTCCGGAGGAATTAATGCTGAATAAATTCCGGTTTTATCCTGCACGCTATGAATTGCATTTTGGCGAAAAAGTGATTCGTCTTTCGAATCGTGAATCGCAAATCCTTTCTATTCTGTGTAATCATAAAAATAAGCCGTTGGACCGGAAAGTACTGCTGCACCATGTTTGGGGCGATGATTCATTCTTTAATTCACGCAACTTGGATGTATATATTCGCAAATTGCGCAGTTATCTTGAGCCAGATCCTTCTATTGAGATTATCACGTTAAAAGGAATTGGTTATCATTTTACAGTGGCTTAGCCTGGTTTCCCGCAAAGCTGTATCATGAGCAAAGGCAGTTTTCTCTCGTAACGGCACAAAGACACGACGATTTTTATGCTTGCGAAAGGGCGATACTTTCAATTCTGAGCTTTGATAGCGCCTGAAAGCATAAGACCCGATATAAAGCGGTTAATTCAATTAATCATTTTGTTGAATTATTAAATCGTTTCATTGTGAGGCCGTGAGAAGAAAAACTTTTCGCCCTTTGCGTGAACGCTCACGTTTTCGCTCAGGGAGATTTCTAGAACGGATAACCAATTGCGATATTCAGCAGCATATTGTCTTTGCGCCAGTCGGGATCGCCGAGGTCAATTTTATTGAATACCCAACGCTCACCCTCCGGCAGCCATGGCTTACGCACCGGCATGCCCCAATCGAGGCGGAGAATAAGGATTTTGAAATCGAAACGAAGACCAAGGCCAACGTCCGCGGCAAATTGTTTGTAAAAGTCCTTCGTAAATTCACCACCTGGAAAGTCAGGATTTTTATTGTAGAGCCAGATATTGCCGGCATCAAAAAAGATGGCACCCTTCAAAAAATTATAGAGCGTTCTGCGAATCTCAGAACTGAATTCGAGTTTCAGATCACCCACCATTTGGATGTAATCTGTTCCTTCAGAATTGAACGTACCCGGGCCTACCATCCTCGACCGGAATCCCCGCAAGCTACTGCTACCGCCGGCAAAAAACTGTTTTACGTTGGGTAATTGATATGACTGCCCGTAAGGCCTGCCGGCACCAATCAGGAATCGGCTGGCCCAGACCGTTTTGTTGTCCAGGTTATTGTAATAGCGAAAATCGAGTTGTGCACGGATATACTCAGCAAACGTACTGTTGAAAATTTTCTTAGGCTCGTCGCCATATTGCGCCCGGTTAGTAAAGCCCACAAAAGCACCGGAAAAATCGGTGAGTCCATCGAAATAGAAATTGTGTTTTCTTACCGCCTGTGCCTGTGAGTTGTACGTAAATTCATAAGATGGACCAATGATCAGACCATTGAAATTAATGTTCGAATAATTGTAGGTATAATCATACGTGCCGCTTTTATCAAGCGTATCTGTACGCACAAAATATACATTGATGGGGTAAAGCTGGTGCTGTTTGCGAATATCTTCTTTCCAGTCGTAACCAAACGATGCCTTGGCCGTATGTACGCGCAGTGGCTGCGATTGTGTTTCTAATGTATAGCCGGCCTTGACCACCGTATGCGGCATGTAAAAGCTTGTGGAATTTAAATGGACGAACGGTACCATAAATCGGGGAAAACTCACACTCGATTCTATACCGGCCTGGTAGGTGTTCGGAAGCGCATTTTCGGCGTTACCCGCGTATTGCAGTTCAAAGCCGCCAAACACTTTTACCTGGAAAAGTTCCGCTCCGCGAAACGTATTCCTGTTGCGCCAGCTTACACTCAGCTTCGACCCCACCCGGCTATCATTCTGCGTATTGGCGCCAGCTTCGAGCCGCAACGATTTTTTCTGAAAAGGAGTCAGATAGTAAAACACATTCAATGCAGGTATCGTTGTATCGGCTTCTTCAAACCGGTTTTTTACAAACTTAAACGTACCCAGGCTTACCAATCTGCTCAGCGACGCATCCTGATCGGTACGGCTGTACAGATCGCCGGGAGCGAATTTCATAGCATTGGTGAATACAGAAGGCTTAAAATCCTGCTTGCGTTCTGTCACATAAAATCCCTTATAAAAAAGGGCGTCTTTTCGGTTTGTATCTGCCTTTCGTGCATTCAGCTGATAGTTGGGGTAAATGTACACATCCTTGATGTGGAATATTTTCACAGCCTGATCGGGCATTTCATCTGTTTTGATCATCACCTTCAGGTCTACCTGGTGATCGCCAACAGTGCTGTCTACAACCACCAGCAGGTAGTCTGGTTTAAAATAGAAATACCCGCGCTCCTTCAGCTTCTTATCGATGCGTTCGCGTTCTCCCTTGATCAGGTCAAGGTTGTAAGGCTGCCCTTGGGTAAGCAATGTTTCATCCTTAATCGTATCAATATCTCTGGACAGATCGGCGGTCAATGCAGCAGTATCTGTCTTAAAAAGCACATTCCTGATTATATATTGCCGGCCGGTTACAATATCAAAAAAAACCGATGTTTTTTTTCCTTTGGTTTGACTGGTAACCTGTACCTCAGGCTTAAAAAAACCGCGATTATACAGGCGATTGGCCAACACATTCCTGTTGTGATTCGCATTGAATGCTGAAAAATAAACCGGTGGTTCTCCTTTCTTATTCAGCCAGCGCAACAGCTTTTTACTCTTACCTGTAGAATCTTTGGTTGAGACATAGTAAGCCCATAGCTTGAAACGTATCAAACCTAATATTCTTTTATTGGGAATAGGCCGTACCGACCCGCCAAGATCTGTTTTCAAAAACTCCCGTTCCTGCTTTGACGCTTCACGGTCGTTGATCCGAATGGTAGAACCTGTGTATAGTGTTTCGCCGGCAGGTATGTATTTGTTTACGCTGCAGGATGCCAGCAGCAACATACACCAGATACATACCCAAATGATCCGTCTGCTATTTTTTTGGCTGTGCATTCGTGCTGTCATTAGTTTTCTGGTTCATCAGTCTTTCCTGCTCCGCTCTTTGCCGTTGGCGCTTTTTACGGTTGAAGAGGTTCCGGAATTTATTATAGTCAAGGTTTACAATAAAATTCACACCAGTCTCGGTTACATATCCCTCTAGCGCCCCGGCATCCTGATCGGTACGATAAACGCGGACATTATACCGGCCATCGGTTGTCAGTTTATAATCTGCGGAAAGGTTACCGGGAATCAGGCTCGCGGCTTGCTGATTGTTGGTAGTTTGCGGACCGGAAAGTTCGAAGTTGTTACCTACAGTGACCGTGAGCCGATCATTAAGCAAGCTTTTGGAGGCAGCAATATTGAGATCGGTACGCTCCGCCCGTTCGCCCGAGGTATAATCTTCCTGGGTGGCCAGGTCTACACTCAGGTCCACACCTTTTATCAGCGAGCTCGCATAGCGGTTTAACTGGTCGCTGATGAAGCGGCTCACGCTTTGACGTGCTGCAAATTCCACACTGCTGCCCGCGCCGGATGAAAGCGGATCTTCGCCTACAAACGAGTTAAGAATCAGCAATGCAAATACCTGTTTATTCATTTCCGAAGGCTCATCGCGCAACTGTGTCAGGCGGCTCCGCACAAGATCTACTCCTTCCGACGAAAGACGGTAATTTTTGCCTTCCGGCAATTCTATATCAAAAGAAATTTCCGGCTGCATGATCGGTCCTTTCAGAATGAGATCCACATCAAACGGCAATCGCTGCTTGTAATAATTCAACTGCGATTCATCCGGCACTTGCTTCGACACGAGATCATAAGGGGCGGCCTGGGCTACATACACAGCGGTAATATCAAGCCTGGTGGCATCGATCGGGTCACCGCCGAAAGTGATGGTACTTCCCGGTTTAATATTAAACGTCCGGTTCAGCAAATTGTAATGCAGCTGATAGGAGCCGCTTTTCAGTTCATATTCCCCAGACAGTCCCACTACGCCGCCTGGCGTTACGAAGGCATTGAGTGCAGCCTTACCTTTCACGGTTAATCTATCTCCGGTTCCCTGGTCGACAATTACGTTAAATTGCGCGTCGTCCTGAATATTTACGTTCACATTAATACCCGACCCCGGCGATACTTTTGTCCGCTTGATCGTATCTGCCTTCGGTTGCAAGATCCGATACCGTCCTTTATCTCTCGGGTTTACAAAAACCACCACGCCGTTTCCTTTTTCTATTTCGGGATCTTTGTCCGGCAAAGCGAGTGTAAAGTTGGTACCGTTCAATATACCGAGTTCGCCATCCACGTCTATAGCAGATAAAGGACCGGTGACCTTAAGTTTCGAGGAGAGGTAAACATCACCATAAAAAAGTTTATTGTCTCTTACCGAAGAATGCAATGCCCGCCATTTTTTGGCTGTCAGGGAAAGATCCAGCTCCATATCGCGGTAGTCTTCCGTGAGCACATATCCATCTATGGTAAAAGCATTGCCCGCGCTATCCAGAATTTTGAATTTATCGAACTGGATTCCTTTTTCATCAAATTGGAGTTTCTCATCGGGCATGTGGAAATCGGCGTTAAGTGCCGCTACCGTTGTGACCAGTTTATCCGTGGTTAATGTTCCTCTAACCACTGGCGCATCAGTAGTGCCTTTGATCGCCAAATTTCCGCGGAAAAATCCCGTACTGTTTTTAATCTGGCCACCGGCCAATGATTCCACGCTTTTCAGCGCAAGCGCATTCATCTTTAACTGAAAATCGAAATTGTTTCCATCTACCGGCTGCAGATAATATTCACCATCCAGCTTTACATCATTATCATAGCCGGTTATGGCAACCGAAGCATTGATCGTATTAGCCGTTTCGCTTTGCGCCTTTGCCGTAAGATCGCCGACTGTATCGTTCAGGATCGTCAGGTTGTGGACTTTCAGATCGGCCGCCAGCATTAAATCCGGGCTTATCTGGTTGAGGTCTACGGTTCCGGAAAGAATACCATCTGCGAGCAATGTATCGGGATTGCTGATGATGCCGGTAATATTCGCAATCCTAAAATTATTGATATCAACAGACATCGGTGCATTATGAGTCGGCGTTTTACTGTTGATGCTGAGCAATTCTTTTTCGTGACTGATATCGATACCCTGCGCATAAAAACCTTTGGGGCCTGTTACGAACTTATTGCCCTCTTTTACCGACCATTCTTCATAGTTAAGCAACAGGCGGTTGCCCAGCTCTATTACACGGTCTTCGCCTTGTTGCGACATCCTGGCCGACAATGCGAAGCGGTCCTTTTTACCGGTGTCCTGCACATTCAGATTAGCGGTGATTTCATCGCTGGTAAGTTGCCCTTTCAGTGTCGTATTTAAAAGCCGAAGATTTCCTCTGGAAAAGCGCGCTACTACCAAATCGTAATTAAGCGAAGAGTCTGCTTCTACCAGGTTTGCTTTCACCCCTCTGATACGGTTGGTTCCGTAGTTCAATCTCGCGAGGGATGCGTTCAACTTCATATTTTTCGGATCTAAGACGCCCGCTATTTTCAGCGTATCGATGCGTGTCAATCCCGGCGCCAGAGTATGAATTAACGGCCCGTCTATTACAAATGCATTGAGGGTGAGATCATAATTTGCGGGCACCTTCACAGGAACGCCTTTTGCCTGTTTTTTATTTTTTATAGCTACCACTTTCCGCGCAGTATAATGGCGGTTTAAATGGTCTTGAACCACATTTCCTATTTGCGATAGCGGCATATGCCCATCGATAGCAGCCTGCAGAATATGGAGATCAACGCGGATATGGTTCTGGCTGTCTTGCGGAGCGGATGCGATATAAAGGCTGTCCTGGAAAAAACGTTGCCCGCCGGACACCATCACCAGGTCGCGCATGGTTATTACGCCTTGCGGATAATCAGCATTCAGCACCGGAACATCGGCATGCACAGCACCCCTGATACGCGATTCGGTTGTTGAAAATCCGATCGCCTGTAAATCGATGCTGTCGATATTCAGATCCGCCACAAAGCCAGGGTATTTGTTCCTGAAATCAGCATTGGCAACCAATGAAAGTTTTGCGTTCTTATCGGCAGAAACAAAATTGATATTCCCTTTTTTCGCGGCAATATGACCATCCAGTTTCAACCCAGTATAAGTATACCCTTTTACAGTGGCGGACTGTACAGACCCTTTCAGGCTGGCGGTCATATTTTTTACATCAAAGCTGCAGCCCTTCACAGAAAATGTCGCTGTTACCTTACCCAGGTTCTGCTCCTGCTTCAACATGCGACCCAGGTTAAGTGCATCGGTACGCAAGTACAGATCATAACGCGCGCTGTTTTTACCCGGCGACATGAGTACATAGCCATTCAGGTAGGCCTTGCCGTCCGTACTCATAAACAGGAGCTGCATCTTATAATCTTTGATGGTGCCGGTTACCCGACCTGTCAGCCCAAACGCATCCGGCAGCCTGATTTGATCATTCACTGTTTTGGGCAGGAACGATTCCAGATCGGAACGGGCAGATTGCAGCTTCAGAATATTGAGATCGTAAGCTAGTTTCTCCGTGTTGGGGACTCCTAGCAATTTGCCCTTCATGGCTACTTCGGTACGACCTAAACCGGAGAGGTTAAATTTGTCGATCGCCAGGTTTCCCAATGTTCCTTGCAGTACGGCGTCCAGTTTCAAGTGCCCGTTTCTGTTCTTACGAATAAGCTCATAATCTGCCATCGACGGCACAAAGATCAACAGGTCTTTCACACCCACGACACTCTGCTGCACATTGATCTTGAGCTGCATCGCCTGCATATTCTTTTGTAAAGCAGTTAACGACGGATAGCCAATCTGCATATAATTCCGGATCACTGTCTGGTCGGTTTGCAACAGCAAATCGCGGAGATAAGCCCCCTGGTTGTAATAGGCGAACTTTGTTTTTAACTCCTTCAGGTCAAAACCGGATTTTTCTTTAACCGAAAGATGTTTGATATTTCCTGAAATGGTATCGCTGGTGTACAATAAGTCTTCCGCATCCAGGTTTAGATTTTGTGCATTGAGGTGCATGTAATCCATGCCTGTTTGCTGTTTCGGGCTGTTTTCATCGTCCATTACATAACTGACATTACTCAGTTTGCCTTCTGCCAGTTGTACACGCCAGCCGGCCGAACCCGAGGTATCGGGCACATTGGGAGTAACTGGCTTCGGAGCCGTTTTACCCATCCATATTTTCACGGCCGTGTTAGCGAGCTGTAATGAAGACAGATCGATGGATTGTTTTTTCAGGCTGAATTCTTTCGGTTTCAGCGAAAGGCTACCGAGGTTGATGTCAAATAAAAACTTGCTGAGATTATCGCCGTAGGTAAATGCTGTTTTATTGATTTCTATTTCATCTGCGGTCAGGTGAAAGTCGGAACCTGCGGAAGTATCGGTGGATGGCGGCAGATAAGAAGTGTCCTGGTAAAAACTGGTCTGCAATCCGGAAACCGCCAGTTTCTTTATACCGAAATCCATTTTAGTGAGATCTAGCTTCCGCAATGTAAGCCGGAGCTGATCCAGTTTCACCGCCAGTTTCATACCTGCCGTTTCGTCGTCAAAACGGATACGGATATTGTCTAAGTTGATCTTATCTACATCAAACTTGAGGCTGCTGGTATCGTTGACTTTCTTTGCTTCAGTTGGCGATGGTGTTTTGGGTTCGCCCACAAAAGCGTGAATGATATAGGTAAAATTATAGTTGGTATCGGGTGCGTGGCGGTAAATATGCGCGTTCAGCCCCTCCAGTTCCAACTGCTGTACCACCACTCTGCTAGAGATAAGCGCCAGCATGTTGAGGTCTACTCTCAGTTTTGCAGCGGCCAGCAACGTATCTTTTGCCTGATCTTTAAACAACACGCTATCCAGCTCCACCATTTTGGGCAACCGGTAATTGATGGCGCCGATATAAACCTCTGTCTTGAGTTTTTTGGAAAGGAAGGCAACGGCCTGTTTACGCACGAAATTCTTTCCCGACGGAGTCTGTAACCAAATGACCACTCCGATCAGCAAAAGCAGGATACTGCCAACGACATACCCAACAATCTTGAAGAATTTTCGCATCCACGAGAAAGTTACAAAAATCGTTCCAGATGAGCCTCATTACCCTATGTGTTACAAAGTTTTCGATCCTTCGTGAATTGTTGAAGAATGATACCCGGTTTCCGACTATTGAGTATTGGTAACGGCATTCGCACCCTGACTCCTTTTTCCCTGATTTGCCATCATTAAATGCAAATCAGATGGCAGGCCAATACGTCGAAATGGAAAACGGCCGGACGACTGATGCCTTCCGACCGTTTATTTATCCCTGACAACTTTCTGCAATATTACTACCAACGCCTGGGGCAATCGACAGCAACCAGTTTCTGCGGTTATTTGGGCTCTGCGAACCGTGGATCTTTTACAAATGAAGTGTCCGTAAGCGTCTTCAGAAATGCGATGATGTCTTGCTTTTCACTATCGCTCATCTGAATGCCATTGCTAAGTGCCGTATCCAAGGTGGGTGATTGATAAATACCCGTTCTGTAGTGTTCCAGCATAGCGTCCAGGGTATTGAAACGCCCATCGTGTGCATAAGGCCGGGTAAGCTCTACGTTACGAAGAGAAGGCACTTTAAACTTGCGCATATCTTCCGGCAACCTGGTGATCCGTGCACGGCCGCTATCGTTAAGTGCGGCATCTGGTACCAGACCATTATTCCGGAATGAATAATCGGTAAACAGCGGCTCTTTATGACAGCTCGCACATTTGGCACGGAATAAGGTCAGCCCGTTTAATTCCTGTGCCGACAAGCTGCCGGTACCACGCACATACTGATCGTAGCGGGAATTATTGGAAATCATTGTACTCATGAACTGCGCCAGCGCTTTAAAAATACGCTGCGAGTTGACTGTTTCGTCGCCAAAGGCAGCCTTAAAACGCTTGATATAATCTGCATCTGCAGACACCTTCGCAATTACTTCCGGCATTGTTTCATCCATCTCTACCGGGTTCTGAATCGGATTGATCGGTTGATTCTCTATATTGATAACACCGCCATCCCAAAAGAAAGTAGGCAGCCATGCCTCATTAAACAAACCTGGTGCATTTCGCGTGCCGAACAAACCGTTAATACCATGACTGAGCGGATGATCGAGATGCGAAAAAGCAGCAAACTGCTGATGGCAACTGGCACAGGAAATCGTATTATCGCGCGATAAACGAGTATCGTAAAACAGTTTCCGGCCCAACTGAAACCCTGCTTGTGTCAATGCATTGTTCTGAAAAGTGTACACGGGCTGCGGCCAACCCTGTGGCACTTCAAACGAGATTGTTGCGCCGCTGTCCTGCTGCGGATCCAGCGAAGGGTCTGGCTTACAGCCCGCAACCGCTACTATAATCCAGCAAGCAATAAACAATATTATTCCTAAACTTTTTTTCATCGTAAATGGGCGTTACGCGCCTGCGTATGTAATCGTAAACATATTCGCATAGTTATCTGCAATGTTCTTCGCATCGGTGCCTGGCATGTGAATGATCATCAGTTTAGAAAAATCAATTTTATTCGGCGCGCTGAACATCTGCAATACATCGGCCTGCAGGTGCACATGCGGTGTACTACTGTTTACCTGGATGGCCGTCGGGAAATTAAGCGTTACTGTTCTCACTACGCTATTTGCGCCGCTGAAGCCGCCGCAATGAAACATCAGCATATTATCCGGCTGTGTAGATTTAGGCGATTTACCTTCAAATTTCAACATGATATAACCGGTATTCCAACTCCAGAACATACCATTTGCAGGATCTAAAGCTCCTGTTTGTGCGCCGGACACGTTATGTAAGCTATCTACACCGATAGTGAATGTAATGGAAGAATAGCTTCCGTTGGGCACGCTCGTCATGTCAAAGCTGGTAGATGTAGGATCTTCCTGTTGCACCAGGTGATAACTATTGGCTTCGGTATAGGTGCTGCCGTCTGTTGATTTTAACGACACATTGCTGATGTAATAATTGAATCGGCTTACGGTGAATGAATCTCCGTTTGCATTGGTGTACCATTCGTTGTTCAGGTTGAGATTGCTACCGCCTACAACATTAAAAAATTCCAGTTTCACCTTTCCGTTACCAGAAGGCGTTGTGCTGTTATTATCGTCTTTTTTATGGCATGCAGAAAGCGCTACAACTGTAGCGAGTGAAATAATACTCAGTATTCTTGTGCTGGTTTTCATTTGAATTCGTTTGTTTATGTCTTTAATGACAGTTAAAAAATTTTAATTGTTTGGTGCCTGTTGTTGAATCCATTTCAACACCAGTGAAATAGTACAGGTGTCCAATTTGCCCGTGGGCGGCATTGGGTCTGCTGTAGACAAAAGTTGGCTATACAACAGGCTCGCAGCCGGTGTTGACGTATTAATGTATCCGGATCCGGGTTTCATTAATGCAGCGTAAGCAACGCCCGAATCAAGGCTCAGATTACCGGCAGGTGCACTACCGGTATGGCAGCCGGATAAGGCACAGTTCTGGCGAAATACCGGAACAATATTCCGGGAAAACGAAACGGTACCGATCGTATCCGTGCTACAGCGGGCAGGCGTTGCCGTTGTCGCGTCATCATGCTTGCATGCCGCAGCAAATAATACCATTCCCAGTAGAACGGCTTTACTCTTCATACCTGAACATAGACGGTACATTGTTGCTAATAGTATTGCTTACTGCCGAATTATTATCTGCGGCGGTTTTTACTGATAGGTTAGCACTATTATTTAGTGGCACTCCATTCAGCAGTTTTGAATAGTCGATAATAATATGTACAAACTGAGACTCGTCTTTCGCAATGGAATAAACCGGCGTATGATCTGGCATGGTCACCGTATTCAAATGCGCGTTTGTACCGATTTTATAAGTAAAAGGCTGCATCAATGCAGTGCTGCCATTCCCCGCCGCGGTGGTGTCTACACTTCCTTCGAGGTCTACAAATACATAGCCATCTGGTTGTGCGCTGCTGCCAAACCACATATCAGGATGATTGAGCGCGCTGTCTGCGGCAGTTGGCGTCTTGGCATTTGTTGTTGCATCCAATCCTACATTAAACATGATCGACTTGTAGGAGCCTGTTGGCACTTTCGCCAGAAAATAAGCTTCTGTTTCCAGGTCCTTCAAAATGATTACCGAATTGGGCAAAGCATATTGCGTACCATCTGTTTTGATCATGCGGATATTCGACAAATACAATTGCGCCTTACTGAGTGATATCTGGCGACCGTTAGCATCTGTATAAACAGTGTTGTAATCAGCTTCGTTGGTGTCAATATTTGTGTGCAGATGAAGGTAAACAAAGCCGCTGTCGACGCTAGTTGTATTATTGTTATCATCGTTTTTCTTACAGGAAGTGCCTGCAACCGAAAATGCAGCGATAACAATGAGTATTGCAAGTATGTTTCTCATTTGATTCAATTGTTTTTTTACGGATGTGTTTGTAAATAAAGTGTTTTGGTTGCTACCGTTCCATCGTGATCTACAACGGCGGTAAGATCTAATCTCAGCGCGGTCGCCTGTGTCACATTATTGACCCAGATATCGCTGATATCGAAATGATCGTCGTGTACATGCTCAGCATCGTCATAAACAATAAAGCCGCTGCTTGTATCGGTGATCTTGAGTTCATACCCGTGCAATTCCGTTACGAAGGTTACTTTGGCATTGATGTGAACACTGTCTCCGTTCTGGAACATCTGCCCCGGATTAGGAGACATGATATTGATCTGAACCTGGTCGGCGGTGGCCGGAGTGTTGTCTTTTTTCTGACAGGAAATTACACACATTGCCAATAAAATAATACCGGGGATTCCTGTTTTAACAAAACGCATTGCAAAAATTTATACTGTAGTAATTAAAAAAGAAAGAAAAAGCCGGTTTCCAAACGAGTTTTGGTAACTACGTTCCCTTCCGCATAATATTGTGCGATCGGCAACGAATAGGTGCACTGGAAGCCCCATTGTTTATAATACGCCTGTGCTCCTGCCGTAGCATAGAAAATACTGCCGCCCGTCTGCTCATTGAGCCAATGACGCGAGTAATTATCATAGTCGTGCAGGGTGTATTCATAACGAAAACCTGCTTGCGGCAATAGTTTCCATTTGCCTTTCTGCCACCAGTAAAAACCCATCAACCCGGTACCAAGGCGGTTGCCGTACTTGTAATCGTATTTATTAGCCGTTGTAAATGTATAGGTAGCATCGAGGTTAACGCCCGCCTGTTTATAACGAACCGTGTAATTAGCATTGGTAATAAAATCCCAGGAACCTGTACCAGGCTGTGTATTGGGCAGACCGAGTTTGTCCATTTCCGTAATGCCCGTATACTTACCGGTTGGTGCTTTTACGCCACCGCCCACATAAAGTGACTGCTGCCAATCTTTGCCTTTATATTTTTCGGGCATTATAATGGCAACCGTAGCCATTGCCGAAACATCGCCGATACCGCTGGAATAAGTACGGACACCATCTTTGACCTGCAGATTATTCGTGTATGGCAAAAATGCAAAAAGCTGAACGCGTTTGCTCAAATGATATCTTCCCCATACCTGCAACGTGTTGTAATATTCCGATGACGGCTCTTTCGGATCGCTGGGAAGCAGACCGGGATGAGCGCTGTTGATACTACGGTATTGATATTGAAGCCCAATAAAATGGTTTTCGTACTGGGGTAATATGCCCAGGTATTGATTGCTTGCCGAGCATCCGCATACATTGCATGCCAAAGCATTGCCTGTAGCCAAGATTCCCAACAGCAAACAACTAAGGAAATATTTCATCCTGAAAATGTTTTGCTGATTACAATAAATGATTGGAACACCGAAATTTGCGCGCATAACCGCTTCTATTCAGAAGCCGGACATCGCGTAATAGCGTGTAAAATCAGCAGGAAAGCGGCGGATGGAAAACCGAGAAGAGCGGGTCGTATCCGGCCGGACAACGGAAATAACTATAAAAGGTTTTTTCTTCGGAAGGATTGAAAACGCTGAAACTGATCTGATCGGGAATAATACAAGGTGAAACTTCTATCTTTTCCCATTTAGCTGTCGGAAGGTTTTTGGAGGTATTCTTTTCATTACCATCGTCCACCTTATTGAGCTGTTTGCGGAGATAACATTTACCGCAACAATGCATTTGTGGTTTGTCCTTATTTTCGCAAAGCTGTGTAGCCACATATTTCTTATTCCATTCATACCAAGCCACAATACCCAGCTTTACCGTACACTGGTAGCTGACGCAGATCAATAATATGAACGCAATAATTTTTTGCATCAGTGCAAAGGTACTGGCAGAAAAATTGATTTCGGAAAAATAAGCTGTTTTTTTTCTGTGCGGCCAAAACGGCGCATTTTTATTAAATTACTGATTGGTAACATTCAAAATCATACATCTAAATATTATTTACATGGGAAAAGAAAAAAAACAATGGGACGATAAAGACATCAAACGATTCCTCGTAAAACCGGATACAAAAATTTCCCTGAAAGATTATATAACAGATGAGAAAAACAAGCCATTCGACAAAGAAACGGGTGAGAAACGTCTTGAAACTGGCATTGAAGAGCTGGCGCTTTTGCAAGACAAGCTTTATGCATCTGGCAAATACAGTGTACTCATCGTTTTACAGGCAATGGATGCCGCTGGAAAAGACAGTACGATCAGACATCTGATGTCTGGCTTTAACCCTGCCGGCGTAAAAGTGGTGAGTTTTAAAGTGCCTTCGCATATGGAATTGTCGCATGACTTTTTCTGGCGGCATTATAAAGAATTACCATCGAGAGGCGAAATTGGTATTTTCAACCGTTCTCACTATGAGAATGTGCTGGTCACGAAAGTGCATCCGGAAATGGTGCTCAATGAAAATCTGCCGGACATCAATTCTATAAAAGACGTCGATAAAAAATTCTGGGAAACGCGGTACCGCCAGATCCGCAATTTTGAAAGAACGCTCGCAGAGAATGGTACGATCATCATGAAATTTTTCCTGCACGTATCTAAGGAGGAACAGAAAAAACGTTTCCTGGAACGGATCGAAAATCCGCATAAAAACTGGAAATTTTCGCTTGCAGACCTTAAAGAGCGTGCTCGCTGGGACGACTATCAAAAGGCCTATGAAGAAGCATTGAGCAATACGTCTACCGATTATGCGCCCTGGTATGTAATTCCAGCCGATGATAAATGGTTTATGCGTGTCCTTATCGGAAAAATAGTTTATACTGAATTTGAAAAAATGAAACTGGCTTATCCCCAGGTATCCAAAGAAGTCAAAGAAGAATTACTCAAAGCTTATGATTCACTTGTAAATGAGAAATAGATTGTATTGGGTTAATGGGCTAAATCAGTTAAATGGTTAAAACCTCATTGCGCGCCTGCACAAATTCTGAGATACAACCTAAAAACGTATCAACTATCGACGTACAACGTATCGCCTGATTTAACCCTTTTACCCTTTGCCGGATTAACCCTTTAACTTCGATCCTCGATCAGCTCTGTAATCGTGGGTTTGATCAACTCATACGTCTTCACGAAATTGCACCAGGTACAGTCTTCTTTACCACAGCCGGTATCAAATTCTTTGTTCATGATCCGTTCATACACATCCTTGATCTGTGCTTTCACTATGCCCACGCTATTTTGATCGATCGGAACCGTATACCGCACAAATTCACCTTTTTTATTCTTTTCGATAAAGTCGAAAATACCTGCTGTCATGGTCCAGTCGCGCGCTGGCGGATAGTTTTCCAGCAGGATTTTATAAAACACCATCTGCCGCCAGTAATCGCCGCCATCCGGGTTTGCTTCCGTAGGGCCAATCAACTGATTGCGGGACGAATACTCCGGACTACCGGTTTTATAATCGATCACCACACAGTTCTTTCCTTCAAATTCCAGTTTATCGAGTTTACCCTTTATCGGTACATTACCGAGCGACACGTTGGAAATATTGTATTCCGCAATCACATGCTTATTGAAAGTATGGATATACTCGTCATAATATTCACTCAAAATCTGTCGGCCCAATTCTTTTCTGCGGCCAAACTGCAATTCTGTAAACGCGCCTTCTTCACGCTTCATGGCAAAGTTGAAAACCTTCAGCAATTCTTCTTTATCAAAAAATTGTTTGTCCTCGCTTGCGGCCATCTTCTTAAATAACTGCTCCAGCGCATAGTGCACTGCTGTACCAAACGCAAGCGAGTCGGACTTCGCAGCCGGCACACGCAGGATGTATTCATAGTAGAACGACAACGGGCAATCGAGGTATTTATTCAGTGCAGAAACGCTCACCGAAAATTGTTCCAGCCGTTTATCGATCAACTCGGCTTTGGCCAATTCTATTTTCACAGGCGGATCAGGCATAAATGATACCGACAAATGAGCCATTAAATGCTCGTTTTCCAACGCACGCTTCACCCGCTCCTCGTCTTTGCTGATCTCATCGATAAACATAGACGGTTCCAGATCCTTATGTTTGTTATCTTTTTCTGAGAACGAAATATGCAGATGTTTTTTGGCACGCGTCATTGCTACATAAAATAAGCGTCTTGCAACTTCCTCTGCACCTCTTCCATCTTCTTCATGTTGATTTTCGCGTGTCAATGTATCTGGCAAAGAGAAACCGCGGTTGTTTCCGGATTTTTTCTCCCAGAAGTTTTTCGTCAGCCCAACCACAAATACATGTTCAAATTCATGCCCCTTCGCACTGAATGCCGTGTAAAACCGAACACCGTTTTCCTGCTTTACTACTTTCTGAACGGAAATCGCAATACCTTCTTTTTCCATTTTCTCGATCATGTCCAGCAACATGCGAATGGAGAGCCTCGGCTTTTTATCGCACTCTTCTTTGATGAAATCAAAAAAAGTATGCACGACCTGCATGTCCCAAACCTGATTGTTGCCCTTCAGCAAATGCCCGATGATCCCGGAATCGTACAGGATATTTTCCATAAGCATCGGCAAAGTCAGTGCACTCATCTCGCCGATCCATTTTTCCATACATTGACCAAGCTTGTATAAAGGCTTGGGATTGATTAAACCGAAAGTTTCCAGTAACAATGTGTCTTGCAACAAGTACCGCCAGTATTTATGCTTGCGCTCTTTCTCCTGAAGGTAAAGGCTGAGCGTTGCTATATCCAGCGTATTGACACCGAAGAACGGTGCATGCAAGAGCTGAAACAAAAGCTCTTCCCCGCTGAATGATTGCAAGTGTTCCTGTTGCAGGTATTCAAAAATATTGAGTATCTGCCGTATGATCGGAAGGTCCAACACGTTCACCGGCTTCTTTACCCAGTACGGAATACCTTTCTTTTCCAGCATCGCAATGATATTCGCGGCTTGTTTATGCTGCGCGTAAAGGATTGCTACATGTTGTAATGGCACACCTGTTTGCTGCAATACTTCTATCTGCGAAACAATATCCGCTTCTTCATGCAGCACATTGAAATAAGAAGCCACCACCGGCGGCGGAATCACTGACTCCTCACGGAAACGATCATTGGCTGCAACGATATTTTTATCGAGGTTCAGCGAATTCAGCTGATAAATCAACCGTTGCTGATTGCTCGCGATGGTAGCGGCAGAGCGATCCAGAATAGCTTGTGATGAGCGATAGTTTTCTTTCAGTACAATCACTTCGATTGTTCGCTGATAACGTTCGTAGAAATCGATGATATTCTGCAAACGTGCTCCCTGAAATTCGAAGATCGACTGATCGTCATCACCCACAATAAAAATATTCGGATCGTCCCAGTAATCGCAAAGCAGCGTCAGCAGTTCATTCTGCGCACCGCTTGTATCCTGAAATTCATCGACCAGCAGAAATTGAAATTTTTCCTGGTTCATCAGCAAAAACTCAGGGTGTTCTTTAAATGCTTTGATTACCCAAAGTATCATATCACTGAAATCGTACCGACCCATTTCCTGCATGCGCTTCTGGTATTCCGGAAGCAACAAAGCCGCGGCACGCGTACGTTCCATGCGTTCGGTCTCTTTACGGATATCTTCTGTTTTAAGATCTCCGGCTTTAATATTTTTCTTGCTGTTCGCTTTCTTGTAAATATATTTTTCGCGGTTAGGCAGGTCCTCCAGGTAGAAATCGATGGCGCCGCTTACATAAGGGGCACTCCAGTCTTCCGATTTCATCAGATCGAAAAGTGCCCGCAGGTTCTTCGCATCATAGTAAATATCCCCTTTCAGACGTCGCAAAGCATGGCCTTCCGGCAATGTTTCAATGAGATTGTACAACAAATCCATCCGCTCCAGGTCAGAGATCGGCATTAATTCACGAAGCCCGAAATACTCGGGGTTGTTTTGAATGATATTGTTGCAAAATGCGTGAAAAGTATAAATATGCACCCTATGCGCGTCTTCTCCGATGATCTGCAACAAACGGCGACGCATGGCCACGGTAGCTTCATCCGTGAAAGTCAGACAAAGTATTTCATGCGGTTTCACCTGGGTTTCGCTCCGAAGCAGGTTTGCGATGCGCATCGCCAGTACTTCTGTCTTACCCGTTCCCGGGCCTGCAATCACCATCACCGGCCCATAAATAGTATCTACAGCCTGTTTCTGTTGCGCATTTAGTTTATTATATCTCTTAAGGAATGGTTGCTCCGCCTGACTCATATACTCTTTAATTTACTGAAAATATCCCATTTTCCGGCTTATTGCCGTTGTCATTCACCTGCAAATTGGAGCCGTTTACCGAAAACTCCAAGCTCTTTACCGAAACCCAATCGTGACAGCATTTTATAAATCTCAGATGTGTGCAGTAATCTTAAAATAATACACCATGTACGCTACTGCTCCTCTTATTGATGTATACGATCACAGTTATCTGAACCGGCAGATCAACACCGTGGTGAATGACTATACCGGCCGCACTTACCCGCTGCTGAAAGATATTCCGGTTTTGCTTCACGACCGTTATATGCGGGGTAACAACGAAAAATATTCACGCTTGTACAACTGGATCGGTGGTAGTTATGACTTCGCCGAAAAAGTGATCAGCAAAGTTATGTATGGTGGCCAGATTGCCGAAACGCGCCGCGAAATTATGTCGCGCACGCAGATCAAAAACGGCGACCGGGTGCTGTATGTCTCTATCGGAACCGGTATGGGCCTGAACTATCTGCCGTCTGATGTAGACGTTTCTACACTGGAAATTACCGGGGTAGATATTTCAATCGGCATGCTACAGAAGTGCAGTAAGAATATGAAGAAATGGGGCATTGAAGCAGAGCTCATTAACTGCTGCGCCGAGGCACTGCCATTTGAAGACAACTATTTCGATGCGGTATTTCACGTAGGCGGCATCAATTTCTTCACTGATAAACAAGCAGCTATCGATGAAATGGTGCGCGTAGCCAAAAAAGGCGCCCACATCATGATTTGCGACGAAACGGAAAGTGTAATAAAAGGCGGCAGTTCCGAACGCAAGGAAGCGGTAAGACCACCACTTGCAATGATTTCTTTCGAAATGAAGAATGTAGCCCTGGAAACATTCTGGAAAGGCCGTTTCTACTGTATTACGTTTCAGAAACCGGAGCCGCAATATTTAACAGTTTTTCATTAAAGGTTGCCAAACGCTGCACTATCTTTAGGCCCATGAAAAAGCTTATCCTGCTTTTAAGCATCCTTTTTGTAGGCTTCAGCCAGATTGTTTCGGCACAACAAAAGAAAAGAGATTCGCTGCCTTGTGAGAAATTCCCAAACCTACCGGCATTTAACCTGCTGGCAATGGATAGCAGCACCATTTTTAATACCTATAATATCCCCGAAGGGAAACCGACCGTATTAATGTTTTACAGCCCCGATTGCGACCATTGTCAACATCTGGCACAGAAGATCATGGATCATATGGATTCATTGAAAAATGCGGAATTTTACCTGCTTACCCCAATGACCATCGCGGCCACGAAAGAATTTGACGCGAAGTATCATGTAAGCAATTTCAAAAACATGCATCTGTATAAAGATTACGAGTTCTTTTTCCCGCATTTTTTTGGCGCAAATTATGTCCCTTACCTGGCGGTGTATGATAAGCACAAGAAACTCGTAAAAGTGTACGAAGGCGGCGCTAATATGACTGTGCTCATCGATGCGGTGACCCGGGCTGATCGCTGATTATTCTGCTGTACGGAAGATTGTAGACCAGGTGAATTGTAGCGTGGATCATGTATTTGGGCAGTCCGTTGTGAGTGCCCGCGTTTGCCCGAAAATATCATCTAATAATTGTGCTTCAAATACCTCAGCATAAATAGAAACCGGCTGTCTGAATTCAGACAGCCGGTTTCACGTAGCAGGTAACTACGTCGAGAAAGAAGACATCTCGCAAACGCGAAATCAGATCACTACTTCGTCGTTCTCCTTATCGTGAAGACCCTCGCAAGTCTCCCCTGCGCTTTCACGAAAGGTATAATACAAAAACACGGTCATTGCGAGGAGGCACGACGTCGCAATCTGATTTCGCGCAGAATTATAGTTAGATGGTCGACCGGGCTACATAAAAGAGAAAAGCTGCCGATCGGCAGCTTTTCTTGTATTTTCTAAGCAGTTTCTTCGTCGTTATTGCTCTGTTCTTCTTTCGCGTGATGTTCTTCTTTCGGTGCGCTATGCGTTGCTTTGGTCTCCAGTTCGTTCAGTTGTTTCTTTACCTCGTCTATTTTCTCCTGTTTGTGTTTTACTTTGTGCTCTCCTTGTGCGATCAGCTTTTGCAGGTGTTGACGCAGTTCTTCTTCCTTCGGACCGGTAGTGATATTATTCAAGCCGTCTTTAAAATCTTCCAGTTTCGCCAGCTCCTCATTTAGCTCTTCTTCTAACTTCACGAGGAAATTTTTCGTTTGCTGCGTGCGGCTCACCAGTTGCTTTTCAGCCTGCGATTTTCGGCGTTCACGGTCGGCATCTTTACGGTTAAAGAAATAAGTGCGTGCTGCAATAAACTCTTCCCAGATACGATCGCTATGTTCACGCGGCACCGGGCCAATTTTTTTCCACTCCGTCATCAGCTCGTTCAATTCTTCGGTTGATTCACGCCAATGAGTAGAATTTTTCAAAGATTCGGCACGTTTCAACAAAGCCATTTTTTGAGCCAGGTTATCTTCAAGTGATACACGGAACGCCTCAAAATGATGACGTTTCGCCTGGAAGAAGTGTTCTTTGGCAGCATTCAGACGAGCCCAAAGCTCATCGGCTTTTTCCGCCGGCACACGACCCGTATTTTTCCATTCTTCCATCAGATCGGCATAAGCCTGCGAAGTGCCCGTCCAGTCGGTACTGTCCTTCATGCTTTCTGCCTTATCGATCAATGCAAGTTTGATGGTATAGTTAGCTTCCTGCTCCTGCTGAATAGATTCAAAATGCAATTTCTTCCGATCATAAAATGCATTTTTGGCTGCGATGAAACGATTCCAGAGTTCTTCATTTTTTTCAGGCAATGTACGACCAATGCTTTTCCACTGTTCCATCAATTGCTTGAAGAGTTCGGTTGTTTCTTTCCACTCTTCGGAGGCAGCGTTATTCTCCGCTTTTTCTACCAGTTCCATTTTCAGATCCAGGTTCTGGAGCATTTCCTTTTCCTGACCTTCCTGATGCTGGCGCTTCCGCTCGAAAAAAGTATTTCTTGCAGCCTCGAGACGGTTCCACAACTCATCGTTGCGTTGTTTATCAATAAAGCCGATGTGTTTCCATTGCTCTGCCAAATCGCGCAGTGACTGTGTTGTTTCTTTCCACTGATCATTTTGAACCATTGCTTCTGCCTGCTGTACCAGCGCTAGTTTTGCAGCATGATTCTCTTCTACCAGTTTGTTCACAATCGCTTCATAATCGTCCAAGACGAGCATCAGACTATTGAAGTCGCCCAATGCATGGCTATGTAACAGGTATTCACGTGTGCGGGCCAGCTTGCCCATCAGCTTCAGTTTTTCTTCGCTGGCATCCCATTCGGTACGCAGTTCTTTTACTTTAGCCTCTACTTCCGAAAACTTATCGATCAGCGCTTTTGCAGTCGCCTCTGCATTTTCGGGAGTGAGCGTTGTAATTGTTCGCTCCGGAAGAGTAGTGGTGGCCACGAGTACGAGTTCACCATTTTCACGGAGCTGGAAAAATTCTTTACCATTAAAAACGACACTTTCCCACCAGCTTTGCAGTTGGTTGGTAGCATTGGCTTCATGAGTCATAATCGCTTCCATTTTTGGATAAGTAACAGTGGATGAGTCTTGTTCTTTCCTGCAATATAGTCTTAATATCTATATTTTTAACGTTATCCCCTAATTAATGTGCGCCAAATACCTTTTGTAACAAATCTGTAACACGGGCTGTCGGATTGGTGCGGATCTTGTTTTCTTCGTCTGCAATATTCACAAACAATCCGTTGAGTGCTCTCTCTGTTACATATGAGGTCAAATCCGGGTTAATTTTGTTTATAGTCGTTGGAAGCTTGTTGTACACATTAAAGACGTTGCTCCAATATGCAGTGGCTCCGGTTTTCCCCAAAGAAGAAGAAATTACGGGCTTAAATGCCGAGGTTAGGGATGCTGTGGTCTTATCTTTCAGGTATTTGGTCGCTGCGCCGTTTCCGCCTTGCAAAATGGCCATTCCGTCCTGGATCGACATAGAGGATATTGCGTTTACAAAGATCGGAACAGCTTTGCCGGCAGCGTCTTCAGCGGCACGGTTCATCGATAGGATCGCTTTATCGACGATGCTGCCCATCCCGATCTGGCGCAGCGTATTTTCCACTTTCTGTGCTTCCGGCGGCATCAGTACTTTAATCAGAGAATTGCCGAAAAACCCGTTTACAGCCGATAAACGGCCAGACGCGTTTTGTGCCCCGATCTGCAATGCCTGGCGCAATGCACTTACAACATCGCCATTACTGAGGCTACTGAGGTTTATTCCGTTGTTGCCGGAATTCGTAGACCCTGTGTTGTTTCCGGTATTATTTTTTGTGGCTGAATTCAAGACTTGATTGGCTTGATTCAGAAGATCATTAAAACTCTGCGCCCCGGCTGGGTTCGCTACGGCAAAAAATGCCAATGCGGCTGCACTCAAAACTATTTTCTTCATTATAGATTCTTTTCAAACATTAGACCATCAAAAAGCCGGCCAGACTAAAATCCGCCCTGGCTGTCGCTGTCATCAGATTTCAGGTTATCCCTTTCTTTTACCTGCGGCTGGTTACTATTTGGTTTACGGCGCTGACCTGCAGCTTTCGTGTCTTTACCGAAGCGGTAGGTAAACGTAATATTGCCAATACGCGTTTCACGATCGCGATAAATATTTTGATAATAACCGGCCAGATCATAAATAGTCGTGTATTTGCGCGTATTAAAGATGTCCGATACATTGACCACAACGTTTGCTTTACCGCCACAGAAGTTTTTACGAATGGCTGCATCTACCCACCATGCTTCTTCCAGATGCCCCTGTCCGGATACTTTCGGAGATTCATAGTTTCCATTCAGCTGGATAGAGAACCCTTTGGGCAAGCGAATGTTTGTATTTACTTTTCCCAGCCAGCTAAACCCGCTGTTATCTAACGACGGGTCCACGTTATCGCCCATAATTTTATTCTGGAAGAAGTTAAAGTTTAACGTTGCGTCCCAGATCGGCATGATCTGTGCTTTACCGGTCAGCTCCAAACCGTAGGTAACACCACTATTCAGGTTTTGCGGTTGTATGTAAGTGATATTGGTTGCTTCATCGTAATAACGATACTGCGCAATCAGGTTTTGTGTGTACTGGTAATACAAGCTTGCGATAAAATTGTGTCCTTTCTTGAACAGCTTGTTATAGCTCAGCTCTGTATTATTAATAAACTCAGGCTTCAGATCGGGATTACCAGAGCTTACTTCCTGCGGATTGGACAGATCAAGGTACGGCATCAACTGCCGGAAATCCGGACGATTGATACGACGGGTAAAACTCAGGTACACGCTTTGATCTTTAGGTAATTTATAGGACAAAAATGCGGAAGGAAAAAGGTTAGGAAAATCATTCGTGTAGGTCTTTCCATTTGCCTGCGTGGTCGTTCCTTCATATTGCGCATCTTCAAAACGCAAACCAGCCTGGTAACTAAACTTGCCGAACTGGTCACTAAAGTTTACATAAGCAGCGTAGTTCTTTTGCGTATAGCGGTAACCATTCAGCAAAACGCTGTCTACCGCAACATCTCCGGCCGGATTGGTAATTGTTGGATTATTGCTGCTTTCAAACCAAAACAATTGAGTTTTTACTCCTGCATCAAATTTGCCGTTTTTCGTAAGCAATGGTGTGGTAAAGTCGGCCTGGGCGCTAACGCTGGAGTTGGAACCCGAGCTCGGTGAATTTTGGTAATACTGTCCGGAAATCGGATTTTCCGCATGATCGAACGTATCGGTAAGATAGGTCTGTTTCATACTCATCCAGCTTTTAGAATAAGTTGCATTTGCCGTCAGTTCCTGTTTTTCCTTATGGAATTTATGTTTGTAATCAAGGGAAGAAGATAGCGAGAATGGTCCGCCTTCGCGATCTGTATAACGATTTTGCTGCAAATACATATTGCCGTTGTCGAATAGCTGATAATACGCAGGCCCGCTACCGCCGAAATGCATCAGGTTAATGTTTTGGGTAAACGTCAGCGAATTATTGTTATCGATTGTATAGTCTGCCCCAAGGGTATTGAACCAGCCATCAAATTTCCGGTGATTGTTTTCGTAGCTGTACGAAGTGGTGTCATTTCTTTGGTCCAGGCGGCTGGTTGTACGATTATAATTGCTGTTGAGCCGAAAGCTGCTATTGGCAAAGATGTTCCATTTTTTATTTCTCAGGTTCAGGCTCAGGCTTCCATTGTATTTATCACGGGTACCAGCGCCGAGTGTTGCCACACCGTTGAAGCCAAACTTAGTGTCCTTTTTCGTGATGATATTGATGATCCCGGTCATACCCTGCGCATCGTATTTAGCAGAAGGATTGGTGATCACCTCCACGCTTGAAATGCTGGACGCTGGCATACTTTGCAAAGCCGAAGCAGCATCACCGCCGAGCAAGGTCGCCGGTTTACCATCAATTAAGATCGTCACATTACCTTTACCACGAAGACTCACATTGCCATCTACATCCACAGAAACAGAAGGCACGTTTTGCAACACATCGGAAGCGCTACCGCCAGCTGTGGTAATATTCTTTTCTACGTTAAAGGTTTTTTTATCGATGCCCATTTCCATAATGGGTTTTTCGGCGGTAATGTTCACTTCTTTCAGCTGCGTAGCGGAAGAACCAATTTGTACTTTACCAAGATCTTTTTCCGGATGGTCTGGCGTAATAATGATGTTGTCTATAATCTTCTGCTGGAAACCAATAGCACTGATGCGCAGGTGAAATTTCCCGACGCCGGTGGGCTCAATCGTAAATGAACCATTGTCTTTGGTGAGGTCGCCGTTTACCACAGAAGAATCGGAACGTAATAACGTGATCGTTGCATAAGCAACCGGTTGCCCCTTTGCGTCTACAAGCCGGCCGAATAGTTTTCCGGTCTGCTGCGCCGCTGCCGGTCTTCCCGCTTGCGGGCCCGGCGTTTGTGCCAATACGGGAACATAAATACCGGCAATTGCGATAAAGGAAAGGAGCGTAATAAAGCGTTTCATCTAAGTTTGTTTGGAGTATCTCCGTAGCGGCAAAAATTGCCATTTATTTTTAATGCCGTAATTTTTTTACGTTCGCTAAGGACAGGCAAAATTGACGGAAATAAGCGATAAAGGATTAAAGCTGAATAAATAAAAAATTGTTAAATAAAAAGCCGCAAAGATGCGGCTTATATATAATCTCTGTATAGACAGTATATTATTTAGCTTCTTCAACGACTCGTTTTTCGTCCCAACCCAACTTTTGTTCGATGAGATAGTGATTGCGATCGGCTGCGCTGCGTGAAACGAGCTCTGCAATGAAGCCAGTGAGGAAGAATTGCGTACCGATAATCATCGTTGCTAATGCCAGATAAAATGCTGGTTTATTACTCAGGTTTCCCTCGAAGAACAATTTTTCAACGATCAGCCAGATGGTAATAAAAAAGCCGACCAGGAACGCCACGGTTCCCCACAGACCAAAAAAGTGCATTGGTTTTTTGCCGAAACGGCTGATAAACTGGATGGACAACAAATCCAAGAAACCATTGATGAAGCGCTCCCAGCCAAATTTAGAGCTGCCATACTTGCGCGGTCTGTGTACGACTACTTTTTCGCCGATCTTCCGGAAACCGGCCCATTGCGCCAACACTGGAATAAAACGATGCATTTCGCCATACACTTCTATACTCTTTACCACTTTCCGTTTGTACGATTTCAAGCCGCAGTTCATATCGTGCAGTTTAATACCCGATACCCAACGGTTGACGCCATTGTAAAGTTTAGAAGGCAGGTTTTTAGTTACCGCATTGTCATAGCGCACTTTTTTCCAGCCGCTTACCAGGTCAAAGCCGTCAACAGTAATCATGCGGTACAATTCCGGAATCTCGTCGGGGCTGTCCTGAAGGTCGGCATCCATGGTGATCACTACATTGCCGGCTGCTGCTTTGAAACCTTCATTCAAGGCTGCACTTTTACCATAATTGCGTTGAAAACGAATACCGCGTACCTGACGATACTGGGCCGAAAGTTTTTCAATCACGTGCCAGCTATCATCGGTACTGCCATCATCGACCATGATCACCTCGTGCGAATAGCCATGTTCGGCACATACGCGTTCAATCCAGTCCACAAGTTCCGGCAATGATTCTTCTTCATTAAAAAGCGGTACGACGATCGAAATGTCTAACATTGGATGCAAAATACGGGAAATAGAAATTACAGTTCAGGCATTACTGGCGGTGCACCTTTCTTTTTAGCTACAGCGGCACCGATCACAGAAAAGATCGCACCGGCAAACATGGTTACGAAAACAATTCCAGCCACCATAAACAGTTTAAAATATTTCTGTGTCATATCAATTCCCTGCTGGATTTGCTCATCAGTCATTCCTTTCTCAGTCATTTTTTCACGAGCAATCTCCAGGCCTTTTTCCTGCATTTCAGGAAAAATCATGTTTGACACAAAACCCCAAACTAATAATATAAGCGTAATGATAGCACTCGCTTTAAAACAACTGGCAAACACCTGTCCGAATGTAATATAGCCATCGTGCATTTTAGAGAAAGCCATTGCATTCAGGATAATACCTACCAGCATCACGAGATACTGAATATTGCCCATTCCTGGTTTAAAAGCCAGTCCGGCAACGTAAAGAACAACATTGATAACAATCATGGCGAGTGCAGTCACCAGCCCATAGGTCATGTGAATATTCTTACTGTTTTTCATATTGATTGAGATTACATTTATTATGGTTAATAATGCCGTAAACATTGCCTTTCAGTTTATCGCCAAAAGGATTATTATTAGACAAAGACTTCCAGTTATCTTTCTGAAGATGTGTTTCCTCTTCCGGGCTAAATATAGTTATTTCTATGTTTTTGCCCTTGTTTATTTGCGCGTTATCAAAGCCGAAGATCTTTCTTGGCACTACGCCGAATGCAGCTACGATTCGTTCCAGTGAAACTTTATCTTTCAACGCTTCCCAAACAATATTAAATGCTATTTGCTGAATGTTCATCCCATCGGAAGCATATTCAAATTCTTTTGCTTTGGCATCCCATTCCTGCGGACGGTGATGTGTTGCAATGCAATCAATCGTTCCGTCATGGAGGCCTGCAATCAATGCTTGTCGGTCAGATTCGCTGCGCAATGGTGGATTAACCTTATACATGCTGCTATAACCGCGGAGCGATTCGTCAGTCAGCGCCAGATGATAAGGCGTCACAGAACAGGTCACCTGTAGCCCTTCGGCTTTTGCTTTGCGGATCATATCCACAGAAGCAGCAGAAGAGATACCTGTGATGTGCAGTTTTGAATTGGTGTAACGCAGGAGCTCGATGTCGCGGTGTACCATGATGGTTTCTGCCAGATCAGGCATACCGGCCATACCGATTTGCGTGGAAACAGGTCCTTCGTGCATCAGTCCGCCTGCCGAGAGGCTGGCATCAACCGGCACCTGGATCAGGGTTCCATCGAAGGCTTTTACATATTCTAAGGCTTTCAGAAATAAACCGGCGTTCTGTACCGGCTTCCAGCCATCAGAAAAGGCAATCGCGCCATGCCGCTGCATATCCATCATTTCTGCCAGTTGCTTTCCTTCTGCTTCTTTAGAGATGGCGCCTACCGGGTGCAGCTGTGCCGCATGGCCATTTGCCTTGTTAATAAGATATTGTACCGTTGATTTATCGCTGATGGCAGGATTAGTATTGGGCGTTACCAACACATGCGTGAAGCCGCCCGCCGCGGCACTGTCCAAACCACTGATGATTGTCTCCTTATGCTCATAACCCGGTTCACGGTAGTCGGCAAAAATATCTACCCAACCCGGACTCACACAAAGACCTTTTCCTTCCACTACCTTTTCCGCCTCTGCACTAAGCGAACTACCAATTTCTGTAATAATACCATCTTCTATAAGGATATCTACGACTTGATTGTTGTAATCGGACTGAGTATCAAGTACTCTTGCCTGACGGATAATTATGCGCATATGAAAAAGCTATTGAGCAGCAATGTCTGATTTTCGAATGCTGCCAGCCAAAACAAAGGTTTCAGCCGCCAGTACAAACAGGGCCAAAATTACACAAACTTTCCAAAGCGGGAAGCTGCGCCATCCGTTATCTGTCGCAAACCGACGTGAATCCCCGGCATCCTGCCATTTTATATTATCACCCTTCCATTGATTCTTCAGTGCGGCCGGTGGCCAGACTTCCAGGTCCGATTCCTCCCGGTTGCCATTTAGCGCAATCCAGACTGGATCGGTACCTTGCGCTACCAACTTATAAAAGCCCGGCTGAAACAATACCTGGTCGACATATACGTCAAGGCCAGCGCCATTTGGTCGTTGCGGCGGAATGAGATCCAAACTTTCTGCTTGAACATGTACCATATTACGCTCATCTGCGTTATTGAGCGGCAGCCATGCCGGTTGCTGCGTCCCGGCAGCGATCGCATAAATATCGCTTCCTTTCGACTGTGCGGCCATCTGGTACAGGAACGGAACGAAGAAATAACTTCCCTGAAAATTGCCTGAGACCTGGTCTATTGCCGTTGCGCAAAGGTATAAAGCCCCTTTGTACGGATGATAACCTGCCAGAAAAGGATCTCCGTTGCGGAAGCTTAAAACAGATTGCTGATTGGCATTTAGCCCCGCATGTAGGATATAATGCCAGTTCGCCACAGGCAACTGAACGTTTTCGGGAATTCGCTCGAAAAGATCTTTTACCAGATCGTTGCCTTGCTGTAAATCTGTTGCTGTTTGCGTGGTGGTGTCGATACCTGCTATCCGAAGATCGCCCAAGGTTTGCAATCCTTCATTTAGAGGATCCACATTACTTGCTTTCGCAGGAAAAATGCAAATGCTTTGTCCTTTTTGCAAAGCAGCTGAAAGATTTTTTGCTAACCCAACATCCAAACGGGTAATACTATTCAGAATAACGAGGTTGTAATCTTTGAAATCTGCCGGCGCGGTGGCTATATCTGCCTGGGTGAGCCGAAAACCGTTATATGCGCGGAAAGCAGCCTGTATATACGGATTAGACTGTGATTCATTTAAAACCAATACAGATAATCCCGGCGCGCTTCTTGCCGTAATCCGGAAGGTGTCGTCAAAACGTACAGAAGCATCATTGACCGTAAGAACAATCTTTTGCCAGCTGGCATCACTTGGCTGAAACGAAACCGTATCGATAGCTTCTTTTCGCTCATCAAAGGCAAGCGAAGCCGCACTTTTTACCTGCCCGTTTACCGCAAGCTGTAAGATCGGCGCTTCTTTAGATAGCGTCCCGACCGCTTTGGTACGCACTACAATCTGGTTGTTTTGCCCGGCTAATAAAACCGGAGAAAGCAGGTAAGCTGTGTCTATATAAATATTTTGCGGCGCATCGGCCTGAACGGGAATTCCGTGAAAACGAATATTGCGGAGCAATGCCTGATCTGGTGTCGCAGCAAAAACGCTTTGCTGAAAGTCGGAATAATAATACAGGTCTGAGGCCTGTCGGCTTTCTCTTTGCATCAGGCTTTGCACCGAGGCTAATATCTTGGAAGAGGATATCGACGTTGCAGTATTACCCATATCGCGGATTGCGGTGAGCGTCTTGTCTGCGGGCATTGGCTGAAAGCTTACAGGCCTGTCGTTAGTGAGTAATAAAAACCTGTCGCCGGGGCTGGCATTTTTTACCTGCTGCTGCGCCGCCTCTTTTGCAATATCCAATAAGCTTCTGGCTCCTTTTTTAAGTGCCATGCTGTTAGAATTGTCGATATAAATAACCTGTAATCTGTTTGTTTTTTCGGCTGCTGTATTCCGTTTAAAAAACGGCTGCGCAAAAGCCAGGATCAGGCTAACGAGAAATAAAAGACGTAACGCGAGCAGCCATTTGTAACGTATCTGGCTTTGTTTGCGTGAATTGAGCTGGATATCTTTTAAAAAGCGGGTATGCGGAAAAAACACTGTTTTATAGCGCCGGAGATTAAACAGGTGTATGATCACCGGTATCGCCAGCGACAAACCCGCAAAAAGGAATAAGGGATAAAAAAAGCTCACCTAACAAATATAAGTGAATACTTGATTGGTTTATAAGCAACTGGAATTTGGCCGGCGGACAGCTGAATTTCCGGTTATATCACAACTATTTACACCCCTATAACAATGCAAATGACTGTTGAATAGCTCAAACCCGTAAATTTGCGTCGTGCGTTTAGTAAAAGATATTGTTTCCGTTCATACCAATACCCCGCTCGACCGGTTTCTAGGTCAGCAGGCGCAGGTTTTGAACCGTGAAGAGATCCGCGTTAGCCATGCAGTACACGTGGATTATCTCGATATCGCATTTACGGAAACCACTTTACCTGAAGAACATGCCTGTCTTTATCTTTTTCCGATAGACGACAATCAATTTTGCCTGCAACTGCTCTATTTGCAACATGACGAACGCAAGGCTTATACGGCGCATGTTTCCTGGCTGCAATTTTTACCCGCATTCTTTGATCAATACCCGGCGGAAAGTCTGATGGCTAATTCGCCATTTCGCTTTGACCAAACAACCGAACAACAGTTTGCCATTTGTGCGCAAACGCGTTCTTTATTGACGCAATTGCAAACCACTACAGGTCTTACTGATTTCCTGCAATCGTTGCAACAAACAGAACTTTCGATGCATTTGCTACGCCGTTCACTGGAAAGCATTGCGGTTCCGTTTACCGTTTGCCAGGTTCCGGCCTGTCGTTTCCTTGCATTCGAAACAGAGCGTGATAAAATCGGTGAAGCGAAGATGATCCTGGATACCCGGTTCGATCAGCCAATCACGATTAAGGAACTTTCCCGCAAAGTGGCCATGAATGAATGCTACCTGAAAAAAGGCTTCAAAGCCCTGACGGGAAAAACAATTCATGAATACCAACAAGAGCTACGTATATCTAAAGCGAAAGAATTACTGAAAGGGCAGGAGCATTCTGTTTCCGATGTAGCAAACCTACTAGGTTTTAGCAGTATCTCGCACTTCAGTACAGCGTTTAAAAAAGCTACGGGCTTGAAGCCTTGCGAGCTGCTGGCGTAAGCTTTCTCTTCTTTTACCATTTGTTTATATTAATGCATCGCCCATCAACGCGATGATGGCAATCGTGATGAGCAAATAACATCTTTTATAAAAGAATAAAACAACTCCGCCACAACTGAGAAGTCCTAAAACGGCTCCCCGTACCAGCAACGCATGCACAGTCCTCTCTTTCATTTGCGCTGGTATGAGCGGGCTATCTAATTGGTAATTTGTTTGCGCAACAAGTACGAAATAGTAGGCGGCACTAACGAGCACCAGTGCTAAAAGCGCTACCGCTATTCCTCTTTTCTTTTTTTTTCCGGCAGAGATCAATGTGTTTCCGCTATGGATTTCAATGTTTGCAAAATAGGGTTTTCTTCACCCTGTTCTGCTTCCTGAACGGCATTCGGGCGATTGTCCTCCTGTATAATTTCCAGTTGGGTCTGACCATTTTCCGGTGTCAATACGTAATGCATGACGAAGTAATTTTCCGGCTTGTCTTCCAGATCGGGACGCGGCGCAAACAAGCTGTATTTGATCAGTTCATTTTTTCGTACTTCCAGAATTTTACCCCATTGCTCAAACACTTTTCCTTCCCATTCAGTGCGGAACCGGATATCGCTGCCGGTATTCCAGTCGGTAATTACATCGCTGCCGTATTGCCAGCGTTTTACTAACTCAGGTTGAGTAAGCGTGTTCCAGACTTTCTCTACCGGTGCATCGATGGTAATACGTGAAATATTGCGTGCCATAGTGATTCAGATTTTAGTGATTTAGTTAAAGCTAGCTACCGGATGTATTTGCCGATAAATGGCATTTTCTTCATTTCTTCTTTCTCTACCGCAAGCACCAGCAACAGAAATAAGCCAAATAAAACGATGCCAGAAGCAATACGCAAAGCGAATATATGCGTAAGATGGCTAACGCCCTTCTGCGTTGCAAACAACAGCAACATCACACAGAGATAGCTTAGTATCTTCTTGGTAGCATAAGGCACATGAAAGTATTTTTGTCCCCAGAAATAGGACAAGACCATCATCGTGAAATAACAAATGAAGGTTGCCCAGGCACAAGCATACATGCCGTACGTAGGAATAAATGCAATATTGATGGCGAATGTAATGGCCGCTCCGATCAGTGTAATATAGCTCCCTTTACGCATATTGTCGGTAATCTTGTACCAAACGGAAAGATTGTAGTAAATACCGAGGCAGATATTGGCACAAAGTAAAATCGGCACTACACCAAGTCCGCTGCGGTAAGACGGACCAACCATATATTTCCAGACATCGAGAAACAAACTGGTAAACAGAAATGCGAGACACAAGGTGATCACAAACCATTTCATCACACGGGCATAAGTTTTCGGCGCATTCTTATCGGCTGCCTGATTAAAGAAAAACGGCTCGGCCCCCATTTTAAACGCCTGAATAAAGAGTGTAATAAAGATGGCAATTTTATAGTTGGCCGAGTAAATGCCGACTTCCGATTTAGCGATCTCCATTGTCCCGGAGTTAAATTTCAACAACATGATCCGGTCTACTGTTTCATTGACCATACCGCCCAGACCGGTAATGATCATCGGAGATCCATAACGCCAGAGTTTTAGCCATAGTTCTTTATCAATCGGGAAACGGAAATCTTTCCATTCGTTAATCAACAAAAAGAACGTAACCGCCGATTGTGCGACATTGGCCAGTATCAACAAACCTGCCTTGCTATGGCTGTTATACCAAAGCGAATAGGCGCTTTGCGGATGCGCCGTTGCATATTTCTGGCTGAAATAAATAAAGAAAACAACCAACGCCAGATTGATGATAATACTAACAATACGGATGGCGGCATACTTTTTAGGCCGCCCTTGCTGGCGCAATCTGGCAAATGGTATGGTGGAAAGGGCATCCAGCGCAATAACCACTACGCACCAGGTTATATATTCGGGATGCGCATCGAGGTCTACGAAATGCGCCAACGGCTTGCGGAATGCAACCAGTATTAAACTAAGGACAATAGTGCTGATCAGTAAAGAGCCAAACGACGAGCGGAACAGCTTCTCCTTATCTTCTCCGGAAGAAGCAAAGCGGAAAAATGCGGTTTCCATTCCGTAAGTAAATAAGATATTGGCCAGAGAGATGCAGGCGTACAATACGCTGAAATCGCCGTATGCCTCTCGTCCTGCCTGATTGCTGAGCAGATAAGTAACGATAGGTGTTTGCAGATAGCCCAAAAATCTGGCCGCGATCGAGCTTAATCCGTACCAGAGTGTTTGTCCTGCCAGGCTCTTTAATGATCCCAATGCTATAGTTTATTATTGTTCGTTAAAAAAATGGCTAATCCATTAATCAGACCTTTACCCAATTATTGAATTAACCATTTGCACCAATCTAAGATCGGTTCTATTCCTATTCGATTACCCAGGTTTCTTTGCCTTCGAGCAACTTATCGAGATTGCCGAAACCTTTTACTGCCTGAGCTTCTTCCAGCTGCAATGCCATTTCGTCTTCGTATGTCGGCCGATCTGTTGCATAGAATACACCAAACGGACGTGGCAGATGATTTTCCTCACGTGGATCGTCGAAGAAGCGAACCAGCATTTGTGCTTTATAAAAATCGTCTTCGTCGTGTATCCAGAGATCGTCGGCACTAAAGCCGTCGGCCAGATTTACCATCTGTGGCTTATAACCATCGAGACGGATACCTTTCTCTTTATTGGCACCGAAGAGCAGGGGTTGCCCATGCTCCAGGAAAAGCCCTTGTTCCGCCTTGGTTCCTTTTTCGGTAAAGATCTCAAATGCACCATCGTTGAAGATATTACAGTTTTGATAGATCTCCAGGAAAGAGGCGCCATGGTGTTGGTGGGCCCGCATGAGCATTTGTTGTAAATGTTTCGGATCACGATCCATGCTGCGGCCGATAAACGTCGCGTCTGCGCCCATTGCCAGTGCCAGCGGATTGAATGGATGATCCAGGCTGCCCATCGGCGTACTCTTAGTCACCTTATTGGCTTCTGAAGTAGGAGAGTACTGACCTTTGGTCAAACCATAGATCTGGTTGTTGAACAACAGCACGTTTACGTCAAAATTGCGGCGCAACAGATGAATGGTATGGTTCCCCCCAATGCTGAGGCTGTCGCCGTCGCCGGTAACAATCCATACACTAAGGTCGGGACGGGATGCCTTAAGCCCCGAAGCGATGGCTGTAGCACGTCCGTGAATAGAGTGCATACCAAACGTATTCATATAATACGGGAAGCGCGAACTACAACCGATACCGGAAATGATCACAAAATTTTCTCTAGGAATTCCCAGGGTAGGCATTACTTTTTGTACCTGCGCAAGGATAGAATAATCGCCACAACCCGGACACCAGCGTACTTCCTGATCTGTTGCAAAATCTTTTGCCGTCAGCGCGGGTGTTGGTGGTACTGCTATTTCACTCATGTATTATAAAGTCAAAAAAATCAAAAAACTAGAAACCTTAATATGTTTTACTTACCAGCGGTTTCTTTAGCAACGCAAATTTAAAGCATATTATGTAGGTTTCTGTTTGTTTTAACAATACTTCTATAATATTATCCGACAGCAAGGAGTAGCTGTTTATCTCATGGGCCTTCTTAACTTTGCATACCTCAATCAAACGCATGCAAGCTCATCCCATCGGTATATTCGACTCTGGTTACGGCGGTTTAACGGTTTTTCGATCTATAAAAGAAAAATTACCTCAATATGACTACCTGTATCTCGGCGATAACGGCCGTGCCCCATATGGAAACCGTTCGTTTGAGACTGTATATCAATATACTTTGGAATGCGTCAAATGGTTCTTCGAAAATGGTTGCCCATTGGTGATTATTGCCTGCAATACCGCATCGGCCAAAGCATTGCGCACAATCCAGCAAAATGACCTTCCGCATCTAGCGCCGGACAATCGTGTTTTAGGCGTTATCCGACCTACGGCTGAAGTGATCGGGCAATACACCCAAAACCGTAAAGTCGCCGTTTTAGGGACAAAAGGGACCGTGGCATCTGGTTCTTACCCGATTGAGATTCATAAATTTTTCCCCGACATCGAAATATTCCAGCAAGCTTGCCCGCTTTGGGTGCCGTTGATCGAAAACAATGAGCACAATACGCCCGGCGCCGACTATTTTATCGAGAAATATATGCAGCAATTGCTGGCACAAAGCGAAGAAGTGGATGCCGTGCTGCTGGCCTGTACGCATTATCCGTTGATTGCCGATAAAATCAAAAAGCATTTACCGGAAAACGTTGCAGTGATCGGGCAGGGAGGCATCGTAGCCGATAGCCTTACCGACTATTTGCATCGCCATCCGGAAATGGAACAACGGATCACCCAAAACGGCTCGATGCGCTTTTTCACCACGGACGATACTTCTGATTTCGACAACCACGCTTCAATCTTTTTTGGGCAACCGGTACAATCGGAACACCTGCATTTGCAATAGTTATGACTTTACCTGCGGAAGAAATACAACGACTACGCACTTTTGCCTACAATATTTTAGGCTCTTACGAAGATGCAAAAGATGTGGTGCAGGATGTGCTTGTTAAACAACTGGAACATCCGGTGGCGGAGACGATTGCCAATCCGAAAGCATATCTCATCAAATCGGTGATTAACCAAGCTATCAGTGTAAAGAAAAGGAACAGTAAAATTGTTCAGGAAGATTATATCGGCACCTGGCTGCCGGAACCTGTAACCAATGAGACCGCTGACGGCGCTTTGCTTTCGAAAGAGATGCTACAGTATTCGCTGCTCATTCTCCTGGAAAAATTATCACCGAAAGAACGGGCCGTATTTGTACTCAAAGAAGCCTTTAATTATTCACACCAGGAAATTGCCGCTACTTTAGAAATTACGGAAGATAGTTCGCGGCAGCTTCTGAAACGTGCCAAGGGCAAAGTAAACGGCGTGCCGTCAATGCCGGATCAGGAAAAAATGAAGCAGGAAGCCCAACGTTTTTTTAATGCAATTCACAACGGCGATATAACGACTCTGGAACATTTGCTGGTAAAGGACATTGTAATGACATCTGACGGCGGTGGTAAAGTTTCCGCAACACGCTGGCCGATAGATGGCAAAGAGCGCGTGATCAAAGCACTGCTGGGCTTATATCATAAACACCAGAAATCAAGTACGGCTTTCCCGGCCATTGTCAATGGACAACCAGCGTTTTTGTTTTATGATAACGACGTACTGGTCAATTGCGAGATACTCGAGTTTTCGGAAGCGGGTCTTCAAAACGTTTATTTTGTGCGAAATCCAGATAAGCTGAAATCTTTAAAGCGCTGATTTTTCAACATCAGATCGCCGGTTTTATTTTTTTCGACAAAAAATTACAGACTCTTGTCACGTTTTTGCGGGTTTGTTTGTCTTATATGCATCAAACCTTTTTTTAAGATGCAAAAAAGAATCAAAGTTTACGACGTATTACCTGAAGCTTACAAACCTATGCTGGCACTAAGCAAGCTGGTGCATGATTCCCCGCTCGACAAAAAATTGCTGGAGCTCATTAAAATCCGGGCATCACAAATCAATGGCTGTGCTTACTGCCTGAACATGCACACGCGTGATGCGCGCAAAATCGGCGAAACGGAACAACGCATTTTTACCTTGAACGCCTGGCGTGAAACGCCTTTCTTTACCGATCAGGAGCGTGCTGCACTGGCTTTCACCGAAGCAGTGACCGGCATTAATAACCATCATGTGCCAGATGAAGTGTACAGCGAAATGGAAAAACATTTTACAGAACAGGAAATCGGTTATGTGCTTACTGCCATCGTCGTTATCAACGGTTGGAACCGCTTTAGCGTAGCGACCAATCTGCCCCCCGAGCTTTAAGATTTTTGCTGTGCTAACTTCCGTTTTATAAGAATGCGATACCTTCACCGGGTTTTTAATCTTCTATCGGAGAAAGCATGTTGGTAAAAGTTTTTGGAAGCGCGGTGTATGGTGTAGAAGCAATGACCATCACTATTGAAGTGGATGCACAGAGCGGCAGTCAAACCGGATATTTTATTGTAGGCCTGCCAGACAATGCGGTAAAGGAAAGCCTGGATCGCATTATTGCGGCCATCAAAAATATCGGCTATGAAAGGCCGCGTACGAAAGTACTGGTGAACATGGCGCCGGCTGATATCCGTAAAGCGGGCTCTGCTTATGACCTTCCCATTGCACTCGGCATGATCGCGGTTTCAAAACAAATGAATGCAGACACGCTGCAGGATTATATTATAATGGGCGAACTGTCTTTGGATGGGTCTTTGCAACCCATCAAAGGGGCTTTGCCCATTGCTATTCAGGCCCGCACAGAAAAATACAAAGGCCTCATTCTTCCGGCTCAAAACGCGCGCGAAGGCGCGCTGGTCAATAATCTTGATGTTTACGGCATCAACCATATCAGTGAAGTGGTTGATTTTTTTAACGGGAAGCACGAATTAAAACCTGTTGTAGTGAATACGCGCGAAGAATTTTACGAAGCACAACAGCATTTCGATGTTGACTTTAATGATGTGAAAGGGCAGGAGAATGTGAAACGTGCACTTGAAATAGCCGCCGCCGGTGGACATAACGCGATTCTGATAGGGCCGCCGGGCGCCGGAAAAACGATGCTTGCAAAACGGCTGCCAACAATTTTACCACCCATTACCTTGCAGGAAGCTTTGGAAACTACAAAAATTCACAGCGTAGCCGGAAAGCTTTCGGGTAATTCATCATTAGTAGCACATCGCCCGTTCCGCGCTCCACATCATACCGTAAGCGACACCGCACTGGTTGGCGGAGGAGGCATTCCGCAACCCGGAGAAATTTCATTAGCTCATAATGGCGTTTTGTTCTTAGACGAATTGCCGGAATTTAAACGCACTGCTCTGGAGGTCATGCGCCAGCCTATGGAAGAACGCCGCGTAACCATCTCCAGAGCCAAAATAACACTTGATTTCCCCGCGAGCTTTATGCTGGTTGCTTCCATGAATCCCTGTCCCTGCGGTTATTTCAACCATCCGGAAAAAGAATGCACCTGCGCTCCGGTAATGGTGCAGCGTTATTTAAACAAAATCTCCGGGCCACTGCTGGACCGTATTGATCTGCATGTAGAAGTAACACCCGTTTCTTTCAACGAACTTTCTTCACAGACAACAAGTGAACCGAGTGCGCAAGTCCGGGAACGTGTAATTGCGGCCAGAGATATTCAGGTCAAAAGATTCGAATCAACACCCGGCGTTTACTGCAATGCTCAAATGAGCAGTCGCCAACTGAAGGAAATCTGTGTTATCAATCCTATAGGACAAAAACTGCTGAAAACCGCCATGGACCGTCTCAACCTGTCTGCCAGGGCTTATGACCGCATTCTCAAGGTTTCCAGAACGATTGCCGACCTCGCCGGTAGTGACGAAATCCGCCCGGAACATCTGGCTGAAGCGATCCAGTATCGCAGCCTTGACCGGGAAGGCTGGGCCGGATAAACGGCCCAGGAAATTATCTTTCGGAAAGCGGCACGCCGAAAATAAAAGGTTAATGTTATTTTTACGACCTCTAAAACCGTTAGCACGGCAAAACCCGTGTATATTCCTGTTTTTCAAAAAATGGATACAAAGAATAACCAGATAGCGCTTTCCATTGTTGTGCCGGTCTTCAATGAGGAACAAATCATTGAAATGCTGGTGGAGCGTATGGTATCGGCTGCGGAAAGCATTACGCCCGATTATGAAATCATTTTTGTCAATGACGGCAGCCGCGATACTTCTCTGCTGAAGTTGAAGGAAGCTTGTGCAAAAAATCCGTTGAGACTTCATTATATCAGCTTCTCCCGCAACTTTGGACACCAGGTGGCTATCACCGCAGGAATGGACTTTGCGAAGGGCGATGCCGTAGTGACCATTGATGGCGATCTGCAGGATCCGCCGGAATTGATCAAGGATATGTACCAGGAATATCTGAACGGCTATAAAGTGGTTTATGCAAAGCGGGAAAAAAGAAAAGGGGAAACTTTCTTTAAACTGCTGACGGCAAAAATGTTTTACCGGTTACTGGCAAATATGGTTTCTTTCGAGATTCCGCTGGATGTAGGTGATTTTCGTCTCATCAGCCGCGATGTGCTGGAGTATCTGAAAAAAATGAAGGAGCCGGATAAGTATCTACGCGGCCAGATTGCCTGGATGGGCTTTAAGAGTACTTATGTGATGTTTGAGCGCGATGAACGTAAGTTCGGCAAAACAAATTATCCGTTTAAGAAAATGCTGCGTCTGGCCTTTAACGGCATAACAGCATTCTCCGACTCACCGCTGAAACTCGCAACCTCTATGGGCTTCATCGTTTGTTCCTTATCGTTCCTGATCGGTTTATATGCTCTTTATGGTTATTTTTTCGGACATGATACGGTACCAGGCTGGGCTTCAACAATTATCAGCGTTACCTTTTTAGGAGGCGTTCAGCTTTTGTCTTTGGGTATTATTGGCGAATATATCAGCAGGATCATCAATAATGTGCGCGACCGGCCGCTTTATATCATTGATCAATCTACCATTGATACAGAAAAAAAAGACCTTAGTTAATGTGGCGTGACCTTTTTCTAAAAATTCCTAAGCCCTTATTGGGCTTTCTTGCTTTTTGCGCCATTGCGTGTGTACCGATATTCGGGCATCTCGGCATGCTGCCCATACAGCTCTGGGATGAAGCGCGCCTTGCGATCAGTGCTTATGAAATGTCTAAAACAGGCAACCTGCTCGTCACCACCTGGAATAATTTGCCGGATATGTGGAGTACCAAGCCGCCTTTCCTGATCTGGCAGCAGGCATTGATGATAAAATTGCTGGGGCCGAGTGAACTTGCTGTAAGGCTGCCATCGGCTATTGCGGCGTTCTTTACTTGTTTTGTTTTGTACCGCATCGCTGCAAAAAAATTCAGCAGTTATCTGCTCGGACTGATTATTGTTGCGGTACTCGTTACATCGCACGGTTATGTTTCCCTGCACGGCATTCGCACGGCAGACTATGACTCGATGCTCACCTTGTTGACGACGCTTTACTGCTTTTGTTTTTTCTTTTTTCTGGAAGAAGAAAAACCGAAATACCTGCTGCTTTCTTTTTTCTTTATGGCCCTGGCTGTACTTACCAAAAGCGTGGCCGGCGTGATGGCGGCCCCTGCGCTCGTCCTTTATACTTTCCTCCGCAACAAAACCCTGTTTACGCTCAGAAAAAAAGAATTTTATATCGGCTTGTCTCTATTTCTTCTGATCGGCGGCGGCTATTATCTGCTCCGGGAACATTACAATCCGGGCTACCTCGCAGCCGTGCAGGAAAACGAACTGGGTGGCCGCTTTATGGTTGCCCAGGAACAGCATTCAGGTGACGCCTGGTTTTACTATACAAGGCTTGCCGGCTTTAAGTTTAGCTATTGGATGATGCTCATCCCTTGTGGTTTGATCACGGCATTTTTCCTGGAGGATAAGCGCCTCAAGCGTCTCGTATTTTTTTCGATGCTGGTTACGCTTGTCTATTTCACCATCATCTCTTCGTCCAAAACAAAACTGAATTGGTATGACTTGCCGTTGTATCCTTTCCTGGCCGTAATTGCAGGTGTATTTCTATATTCAGTAGTAGTAATTATTCGCCGGATACCGGCAACGAGCATGATCACGAGTGTAAATGTTTTACCGTTTGCTTTCCTCTTGCTCGTTTTTTATAAGCCATACAATGAAACCTACGCCAGCATTGTAAATACGCCTAGAGAAATAAAAAAAGATGCCTACACCGTTAATCTTTACCTGCGACAAATCATTGAGCAGCAACCGCAGCAAGCGGCGCCGACCGATGGACAACTGGCAGTATCCAACACGGTATTCAACAGCAATGTATTCTGGTATTTTAAACTGCTGAACCGGAAAACCGGACAGAAGCCTGAAAGCATCGACATCCGCGCTTTGCGCCCGGGGCTGAAGTTTATTACCAATGTGGAATCAGAAAAGAAATTTATCGCAGCAAATTATCCGAACAAGATCCTGGACCAATGGCAGGATGTGACTGTTTACCTGATACAATAACGCTAAAAAACGAGCAGCCCCTGCGTAGTACCCAATAAAAGATAAGCCATTACCTGTAATGAAAATAGGTTGCCTCTGTATTGGAGGCAACCTATTTTTATTATTTCTGATCGTTGACGCCGGCTGTATAAGTATGAACTTAAATCAGAACCGCGTGAACTTGATATTTATTTCCGAAGGCTTAGAGCAATTCTTTAATAGCAGTCACCAATTCAGTTCTGGTAATCGGTACGCCTTTAATTTTATTGTAACCGACAGCATCCACCAGGAATTGATCACGGATGATCTTGATCAATTGTCCGTTGTTGATCTCTGGAATCAATACTTTTTTATAACCTTTCAGCATATCGCCCAGATTGCGCGGGAAAGGACGCATATGGCGCAGATGCGCATGTGCTACCGACTTTCCTTCTGCCAGTAATTCGGCTACAGCACTCTTAATAGCACCATAAGTAGAACCCCAGCCCAACACCAGCACATCGCCTGTTTCCGGACCAGCATCTAATGTTTGCAATGGAATATAATCAGCGATGCGCGCTACTTTTTCTTCGCGGGTTTTCACCATATGCTGGTGATTTTCCGGATCGTAAGAGACGTTACCCGTAATATCTTCTTTTTCCAAGCCACCGATTCGATGTTCCAGTCCGGCAGTACCCGGAACAGCCCAGGGACGCACCAGCTTTTCGTCGCGTTTGTAAGGCATGAACTTAGGCTCGTCTTCACCCAGCGCACGCTTAAATGTAACTTCGATCGGTGCGAGATCTGCACTCTGCGGATAAGCCCAGGGTTCTGCGCCATTTGCTATGTACCCATCACTCAGCAGGATAACGGGTGTCATATGTTGCACCGCAATGCGTACCGCTTCATAAGCAGCATCGAAACAATCGCTAGGCGTACTTGCAGAAATTACCGGTATCGGACATTCGCCATTGCGGCCATAATAGGCCTGTAGCAAATCGCTTTGTTCTGTTTTAGTTGGCAAGCCGGTAGAAGGCCCACCACGCTGAATATTGATGATCAGCAAAGGAATTTCCAGCATTGCAGCGAGGCCCATTGCTTCCGTTTTCAACGCCATACCTGGCCCTGAAGTAGTGGTTACGCCCAGACTACCACCATAAGCTGCGCCAATTGCGGAGGTAATGCCGGCAATCTCATCTTCCGCCTGGAAGGTGCGGATGCCAAAATTTTTATATCGCGCCAATTCATGCAGAATATCTGACGCAGGCGTGATTGGATAAGTGCCGAGAAACATGGGCAAGCCCGATTTTTGCGCAGCCGCGATCAGGCCATATGCCAATGCTGTGTTACCGGTAATACTCCGGTATTTACCAGCAGGTAATTTGGCTTTTTCTACTTTATAGCGGGTAGTAAATGCTTCAACCGTGTCGCCATAGTTATAACCAGCCTGAAGCGTACGGATATTGCTTTCCAGGATTTCCGGTTTCTTGGAGAATTTATCATGCAGGAAAGAAAACGTACTGGTCATATCGCGGTTGTAGAGCCAATAAAGGAACCCTAACACGAACATGTTTTTCGCACGGTCTTTTTCTTTAGTACCCAGTGTAATATCCTTCAATGCTTCACGGGTAAGCTTGGTCACGTCGATTTTATGCAGCTCGTAATTAGCCAGCGAGCCATCTTCCAATGGATTAATGCCCTCGGGATAATTAGCCAGACGCAGGTTTTTGGCATCAAAACCGTCGGTATTGGCGATGATCATGCCACCAGGCTTCAGTGCTTTCAGATTTACTTTCAGCGCGGCTGCATTCATTGCCACGAGTACATCACAATTATCACCGGGAGTATAAATACGGTTGCTGGAAAAATGCAGCTGATAACCACTCACGCCCGGCACCGTACCCTGAGGGGCGCGGATTTCGGCAGGAAAATCAGGAAAAGTGGAAAGATCATTTCCGATCAGTGCGGTATTGTTGGTAAACTGGCTACCGGTAAGTTGCATACCATCACCACTGTCGCCGGCAAATTTTATTACAACATCTTCGACAACCTGTACAGGAACAGACATAGATTCAAAAAAGTTCGATAATCAAAAAAAACAACCCGCGGGAAACCTCTCCTCGGGCTGCGCAAAGTTAGTCATTTTGAGACTGGCATAAGCGATAAAAGTATATAACTCGTTTAGTCGCCGTTAAAATTTATTTATTACATAGCTATTGAATACAAATTGCGGAAAGTTATAAGTGATAAACGATCCGTTTCGACTTACACCGCTTAACCCAAGATCCTAAGTTGGGGGATGAGGCACCAGCACCTATACCGCTGCAAGTTATAACCTGGCTGCCTACAACTTAGCGCCTAAAAGTTTCCAATGCCTCTGAATTTTAGTGTAGGTTTGCTGTTGAAGATTATTTGCATGCGTTTTTTTCGTTTTTTAGTCATATTATTTTTTATAACATGCCACCAGGTATCTTTTGCGCAAACCCTGCCTGAGGGGATGAAACAACCGAGAATTCTGATCTTGCTCGACGGTTCTTCCAGCATGGTGCAACCCTGGAGCAAAGATGCTACCCGCTTTAAAACAGCCGGACGTATCATTACTTCGCTGATGGACAGCATTTACCATCTGAATGACCAGGTAGAGTTTGCCCTGCGCGTGTACGGACACCAGTATCCCGTACAGGAAAACAATTGTTATGACACCAAACAGGAGGTCATGTTCAGCAAAAACAACCTGACCCAAATGTCGCTGCGTTTGAATGCATTACATCCGATGGGTGTTTCCCCGATTGCATTTTCACTGAAGGAAGCTGCAGAAATGGACCTGACCGATGAATTGCACAATGCATACAGCATCGTGCTGATTACCGACGGGGGCGAAAGTTGTAACGGGAATATCTGCGATATTGTAAAAACACTCCTGGATAAAAAGATCGACTTCAAACCTTATATCCTCAGCCTTGTAGACTATAAACCGCTGCAAAAAGAGTACGATTGCCTCGGCAATTACCTGACAGCATCCAGCGAACCGCAGATCAGTACTGCGATTGAAACGATCATGGAATCATACCGCAAGGTGCTGAGACTGCCTAATATTGTTTCAAAACCTGTTCCGACCGCATTAGGTGCAACACCGAAGCCAGCATTAATCACCCCACCCAAAGTAGTGATTGCCCCACCGCCGCCTTTAAAAAAAGATACATTCCCGGCCGTAACGGTACAACCAACCACACCAATTAAACAGGAGCCAATTATCACCCATACACCAGCCAACGTTCCGTTGCTGGCTAAAGAAATTATCTTCCCGGTACCGCTGTTCCCATCGCTACGGTATTTCCCGGTTTATTTTGCAACGCCTTCCTATAAAAAAATAGGGGTACCGCGTTTTACGCCGATACAGCCGGAGCCTGCACCTGTTGTTGCAGAAGCACCGAAACCGAAACCAACGCCGCCACCAGCGCCGAAACCGACGCCAGTAACCACACCCAGGCCAAAGCCAACACCGATAGCGCAGAATCCGCCTAAAGCAAAAGAAGCGCCATTTACCGTAGAAACAGAAGATGCACAGGAAACAACAGTGGAGGTATATTTCACCGACGGACACGGCAAGTTCTTTTCCTCTACGCCACAGCTGATTTTTAGCGACACGCGCAGCGGTCAGACTGTTCAGAAATTTTACCGTACGGTAGATGCTTCCGGCAATCCCGATCCACAGAATATAAAAGCTGGCACATTTAACATTACTACGCTGGGCAAAAGCCTGACGTTAATGAAAAATGTAACCATTACGGAGAAAAAGAAAAACAAAGTGATCGTGAAAGTGACTAATGGTGCGCTGAAATTTGTTTACGCAGGTAATGTAAAGCGCCCGGTAGATGAATATGAAGCCATCATCACCAAACGCTTTGACGGCCGCGTACCGGCAATCAGACAACATTGTAATGTAGAGCTGGAATATACCCCGGGCAACTATTATGGCGAGATCAACACCTTGCCGGTAACGCGTTTCAACACAGATATCGACTTTGGTGGCGAAACCGTAATTGAAATGCCCGAACCTGGCTTTTTACAACTGCAGAATCCCAACAATTACCGAAGGGTAGTGCTGTATTATCCATTGGGCGATAAATACCTTAGTTTCTACACTGCCGACATTGCGAACATGCCCCGGCCAGAAAAACTGGACCTGAAACCTGGTGTGTACGAAGCGCATTTCATCAAGACGCCGAATATTCCATATTCGAAAGAAACAATTATTCAGTTCAATATCTCAAGCAATAAGCTTACAAGTGTAACTTTAGAATAATGGCAGTAACATTCCGGCAGATAACAACATCAGATCCGCTGTTTGCGCAGGTGTGGCAACTCAGAGAAAACGTGCTACGCAAACCGCTGGGCCTTTCCCTGCACAATGAGGACCTGAGTACCGAGGCCGACGAAACTGTTTTCGTCGCTGTAGAAGACAATCGGGTAGTGGGCTGCGTGATGGTGAAAAAAACAGGCGATGTAGCTAAAGTACGGCAAATGGCGGTTGCTGCGGAAATGCAGGGTAGGGGCATTGGCCGTTTACTGATGACCGAAGCAGAATCCTGGATCTGGAAAAATGGCTTCAAAAAAATTGCATTGCATGCACGCATATCGGCTGAAACATTCTACCAAAAGCTGGGCTATGGTACCGTTGGCGATGTGTTTACCGAAGTAAACATTCCCCATATAAAAATGGAAAAGCTCCATCCTTAATGGCTCGCATCTGCACTACAGAGAATGAAAATGTCCGGTTGTTTGAATCGTCTGATGATTTGCCGGAAATATGGGATGCACTCCTTCCCTCCAATCATTTCCTGACCAAAGCGCAACTTGCCGTCAACGAAGCGGCACAGCTTCCCGATGTTCAATTTCTCTACGGCATTGTTTTCCGGCAGAGAAGGCCAGTCGCATTAGTGTACTTCCAGATATTGCAGCTGCAGCGTTATCATGTCAACAATGAAAGTGTAAAAGCATGGCAGTTTTCACTCTGGAATAGTTTCACCGTAATTACACGCCCCCGCCTATTGATTGCAGGCCATCTTTTCCGCCACGATATCGCTTCATTTTACGCGGTTCCTGCGCTTTCTGCCTACGAATCCTTTATATGCTACAATGAAGCCATTAATGCGGCAATCCAACACTGCAAAGCCTGTGCGGTTTTAGTAAAGGATATGCCGGAAAAACTGGTTACCTATTTTCAGCATTTCGCACCACAATACTTGTTGTTGCGCAATGATATTTCTATGGAAATGAGACTGGATGAAAACTGGCGGTCCTTTAAAGATTATGAAGCCGCGCTCAAGCACAAATATGCCCAGCGGGTCCGGAAGCTTCGCCAGAGCTGGGATATGCTGCATGTGCATGAACTGAATTTTCTGCAAACAGAAAACTATAAAACAGAATTGTATGCCCTATACCGGCAAGTGAGCACGAAACAACAAATAAGACTTGGCTTGCTGAATGAAGATTTTTTGCCGCTGCTGAAAAAGTACTATGGCGAGGCATTGAAAATCTGGGCAGTTTACGAAGACGGCAAAATGATTGCGTTCTTAAGTGCCTGGATCAAAGGTGATGCCTTCGATATGTTTTACATCGGATTTGATTATGACCGGAATACCGAGTTGAATCTGTATTTCAACATCCTTTACTTTAGCGTAGAACAAGCCATCTTTCACCATAAAAAACAATTGATCCTGGGCAGAACGGCGCTCGATGCAAAAGCTCGTTTAGGCTGCCAGCCGAAATATCTTTCTACTTTTATTTTTATCCAAAACCGTTTCCTGCGCAATTATATTGTTCGCATGCAACAGCGTTTTACTACAGACGAAGGCAGTAGCTGGGAAAACAAACATCCGTTCAGAAAAGAGCGATGACAACATTACTGCCGTCACCGCCTTATTATTTTATACGCCGATCATTGGCTTTATTTCATTCTTTGCGAAACAGGCTTAAACCTTCCACCCGGCATTTCTAATGTGCTTCCAGCCAGTTTGCTCCGCTTCCGGTTTCGGCATTTACCGGCACATGATTGGGTAATGCCATAGCGCCTTCCATACCTTTTTTCACCAGTTCTCTTACTTCATCCAGTTCTTCATTCGGCACATCAAACACCAACTCATCGTGCACCTGCAGGATCATGCGGGTTCTCAGATTTCTTTTCTTCAGTTCCTTATGCACATCAATCATTGCCAGTTTGATCATATCGGCAGCCGTGCCCTGAATCGGCATATTGATGGCGTTTCGTTCCGCGTATCCGCGAACCGTCTGGTTGGCCGAATGAATATCACGAAGCCAGCGCTTGCGGCCCATCAGCGTTTGCACATAAGTATGTTCTTTCGCAAAATTGATGGAACCATCCATGTATTTCTTGATAGACGGATATTGAATGAAATAGTTGTCGATAATGGTTTTTGCTTCGGATCGGCTGATACCCAGGTTTTCTGCCAAACCGAACGCAGACTGCCCGTAGATAATACCAAAGTTTACCGCCTTGGCATTCCGGCGCATTTCAAATGTTACATCGGATTCGGCTACACCATACACCTTTGCTGCTGTGGCGGTATGGATATCTTTACCCTCTACGAATGCTTGTATCATGCTCTCATCGCCACTGATAGCCGCTACGATACGCAGTTCGATTTGCGAATAGTCGGCAGAAATCAGGCTCCAGTTTTCATCGCGCGCTATAAATGCCTTGCGTATTTCACGGCCACGATCCGTCCTGATCGGGATATTCTGCAGGTTCGGATTATTGCTACTCAAACGACCGGTAACGGCAACCGTTTGATTGAAGCTGGTATGTACCCGTTTGGTACGTGGATTGATCAGCTGCGGCAATGCATCGATATAAGTGCTTTTCAGTTTCGTGAGCTCACGATATACCAGAATATCGTCAATGATCTGATGTTTGTTGCGCAACTTCGCCAGCACGTCTTCACCTGTTGCATACTGCCCCGTTTTCGTTTTCTTAGCGCCGCCATCCAGCTTCATGAGATCAAACAGCACTTCACCCAATTGCTTGGGAGAGCCAAGATTAAAGCTTACACCGGCATGCTTATATACATTCTGTTCGGCTTCACGGATTTCCACTTCCAGTTGCTGAGAATAATCTTTCAGGAAGTTTACATCTATCCCTACACCTTCATACTCAATATCGACAAGCACAGGCACCAGTTTATTTTCTACTTTTTCAAACACATCGCGTACGGATTCTTTATCGAGCAATGGTTCAAAGACCTGTTTCAACTGCAGGGTAATATCTGCATCCTCGGCCGCATATTCCTTCACCTGTTCTACCGGCACATCACGCATATTAAGTTGGTTCTTGCCCTTCTTTCCAATCAGTGTTTCAATAGAAACCGGTTCGTAGCCAAGGTATTTTACACTCAGCGCATCCATACTGCGTTTACCATCGGGATCAAACACATAATTCGCCAGCATCGTATCATAAAGTGCGCCACGAATTTCAAAGCCATACCATTTCAGCATGATGAGATCATACTTTATATTCTGGCCTATCCAAAGGGTGTCTTCTTTATCGAAAACCGGTTTGAAATGCTGGAGCAAATCGATCACCTGCTCTTTCACCGTAGGCACTGCCACATAATATGCCTTGCCTTTCTCCCAGCAAAAACTAAATCCTACCAGATCGGCCTGGTTGGCATCCGTACCAGTTGTTTCGGTATCAAAAGCAATCTCTTTCTGCTGCATTAATTGCGCTACCAACGCATCAATTTCGGCTTTACTGTTTACCAGGATATACTCATGCGGCGTGGTTTCAATGGTAGCCACGTTTACCGGTACTTCTTCTACTATTTCTACAGTTACTGTTTCCTTCACCACTGCAGCGACAACTGGTTGTTGTTTTTGCGGTAGCGGATTGCCAAACAGATCGGTAGAAACCGGTGTGGCTGCCTTATCGAAAACATTGTATTCATCGCCCAGCAGTCGTTTGCCCAGTGCTTTAAATTCAAGCTCTGTAAAGATTTCGTTGAGCAATTCGCGGTTCCATTCCTTTACACGGAAATCTTCTTCGTGAAACGAAACCGGCACATTCGTAATAATTGTGGCGAGCTTCTTAGACATTATCGCCAGATCGCGGCCATTGCGCACTTTTTCACCCAGTGCGCCTTTTATTTTATCGGCATGCTCCAAGACGTTTTCAAGCGTATCGTATTCCGCCAGCAACTTGGCAGCGGTTTTTTCGCCCACACCTGGGATTCCGGGAATATTATCAACAGCATCGCCCATTAGGCCGAGAATATCTACAACCTGCGCTACACGTTTTATGTTCCATTTTTCGCACACCTCTTTAGGGCCGAGCACTTCAACGCCACCGCCCTGGTAAGATGGTTTGTAGATAAAAATGTTATCGCGCACCAATTGGCCATAGTCTTTATCGGGCGTCACCATATACACGGTATAACCCATATCAGCAGCTTCATGCGCCAGCGCGCCAATCACATCGTCCGCTTCATATCCGTCTTTTTCCATGCAAGGCAAACTAAAGCCCTTCACGATTCGTTTAATGTCGGGAATAGCGCTGATAATATCTTCTGGCGCTTCCTGGCGATTGGCCTTGTATTCGGTAAAATCAATATGCCGCTCGGTAGGCGCATGCGTATCGAAAACCACCGCCAGATGAGATGGTTTTTCTTTATTGATGAGATCAATTAATGTAGTGGTAAAGCCAAACTGTGCATTGGTATTGCGACCTGTACTGGTAACACGCGGATTGCGGATCAAAGCATAATAGGCCCTGTAAATAAGCGCCATCGCATCCAGCAGGAAAAGTTTCTTTTCTGACATGGCGCGAAGTTACCGTTTTTTGCCTTTGCGTTTTTTTGATCTTTAAACCACTACAGCCTACCATTCATACTCTTCCGAAACTTTTTTCTCCAGTTTGGAAACCAGCAGGTAGGTTGCAGGGCAACGGGTCACATTGCCAATAAAAGTATCGTTGTAGAGATCGAATGGTTTTTTGTTATGATGCGGAAATTCACGGCAATCTTTCGGACGTACTTCGTAAACGCTGCATTTATTGGTGGTAAGATCGAGGAACTGGCAAGGAACGCTTTTGTTGACCCAATCACCGGTATCTTCTTCTTTAAAAAGCCATTTTTCGATAAACTCTTTTGGCTTCATGTTGAGGTGCTTCGAAATACGGATCACGTCGGCGCGGTTCCAGGTTGGGGTCATCGTTTTACAGCAATTGGCACAAGCCAGGCAGTCTACTTCGCTCCATACGGCGCTTTCTGCCTCTGCTACGAGTTGAGGCATATCTTCGGGAACTATTTCATCGAGCTTTTGAAGAAAGGCGACCAGTTTTGTGTTATTGCGCGCGGCATTGCGCTTAAAGCGTTTCAGATCCATATCTGGTTGTAAATATAAGTGTTTACCCCGGCTTCTTTTAACGGTAAAAAACCTTTTTGTTCCCTTTTACAATGCCCTCATTTTCCTTATCTTACTAAATAAAAGATCCCCGTCGGAGACCGGAATGATTTTTGTAACACTAACCTGGTAATACTTAATATTTTCGGATTGGCGCCACTATGACCAGCAAGCTAAACATCATACTGTCATTACTATTCCCCTTCCTGCTGATAACTGTTGCCGGTTATGCCCAAACCACCGACAGTACCGTCCATCAGACAGACTCCCTGCTGCGCGCCGCAGACACTATGGCTCATATGCTGGATACCCTGCCGGTAAAAACAGCGGCTAAAGATTCTATCGCCACCGATTCCTCGAAGCAATCAATCACAGGAACCGCTGCTATCCGCGGGTATGAAATAAAGGGCACCATAAAAGATAAAAATACGGGCGAGGGCATTCCGTTTGCTACGGTCTTCTTCCCGCATTCTAATATCGGTATCCCCGCCGACCTCGATGGCAACTTTCTGCTGCATTTCGACACTCCCCCCAACGATACCTTAAAGGTTCAGGCACTTGGTTATGACGTCTACATCAGGATTATTGACCGGAACAAAAAAGAGCAATCGTTTTTTATAGAACTGGAGCGCGGCACACATGAACTAAATGAAGTGGTGGTGCATGCGGGAGAAGACCCGGCTTTATTGCTGCTGAAAAAGATTATTGCTCATAAACCACAAAACAATCCTGATCGGGTCGCCAATTATAAATACAATGTGTACAATAAACTGGAAGTAGACATTCAAAGGCTATCGAAAAAGCAATTTGAAAGTTTGCCGGTTCCTATGATGAAGAAATTCAGCTTTATCTACGACAACCTGGATACGACTTCCGAAGACAAACCGTTCCTGCCTTTCTACCTGACCGAAACCGTTTCCGATTATTATTTCCAGCGGGAACCGAAGAAGACGAAGGAATTTATCAGGGCCAATCAACTAAAGGGCGTCGACAACCAAAGCATCACGCAGTTTCTCGGCAGCATGTACCAGGATGTAAATTCGTATGACAACTTTATCCCGGTATTCAACAAAGAATTTGTAAGTCCCATCAGCAACGCAGGGGCAATGTATTACAAATATAAAATCAAAGACACGCAGACCGCTTACGGCTATAAGATCGTTTTAGTGCAATTCTCGCCACGCCGCAATGGGGAGAATTGTTTCTACGGCGACTTCTGGATAGTGGATTCTGTTTATGCATTGCAGAGAATCACGTTGGAAGTCCCTAAAGACGCAAATGTCAACTGGGTAAACAGAGTCAGTTTGTACCAGGAATTTGCGCCTGTACATGATACACTCTGGTTTTGCGTAAAGAATAAATTCATTGCCGACTTTGTAGGTCCCTACGGCGCTAAACTGCCGGGCCTGATTGGACGGAAAACTACGATTTATCAGAATATCGTTGTGAATGACACCAGCGTATCGAATGTGCTAAACGATGCCAAGCTAAAGCAGGACGTATATGTTGCCGACTCTGCACGTAATAAGAACGAAGAATTTTGGGCAAACGCACGCCCCGATACGCTCAATAAAAACGAAAAGGCAATCTATCATATGCTGGATACGCTGGACAATATGCCTTTGTTCATGACCTATAAAAACACGCTGAAATTTCTGACCATTGGCAAAAAAGAATTCGGCCCGATTGAATACGGTCCTGTCTGGAACATCTATAGCCGCAATCCTGTTGAGGGCAATCGCTTCCGTATCGACCTCGGTACCACGCCTCAATTATTTAAGGATGTTTACCTGAAGGGACATCTGGCTTACGGAATGCAGGACCAGCGTTTCAAATACGGCTTAAGCGGCCTTTGGCTGCTACAGCGCGAACCAAAACCCCGGGTGTATATCTATGCCTCGTATATACATGATGTTGACCGTAGCACGAGCTATTATGATGAAGTGAGCACCGATAATATCTTCAGCACCATTGCCCGCAAGCATTATATTCCCTGGAAGCTGGCGTTTGTAAACGAAGCTCGTTTTGAATTTTTCAAATCTTATAACAGCGGGTTTAGCCACATGCTTTACGGCATCCATAAAGATTTTACCCCGTATCCACCATTACCTTCAGCAGGCATTTTCTGGGACGATGACGGCACGCCGATACCTAATGTGATTGCCACGGAAGTTGGCGTACGCCTGCGTTATGCGTACAAAGAAAAATTTCTGACAGGCAATTATCAGCGGGTTAGCCTCGGCAGTAAGTACCCGATTGTGGAAGTTCGTTATGGTTTAGGATTGAAAGATGTCTGGAAAAGTAATTACTCTTACAACCGCGCGTCCGTCAGCATTTCCGACAAAGTTAAAATTCCCCCGCTGGGGTCTTTATACTATAACTTTTTCGCTGGCAAATATTGGGGCACCTTACCGTATCCGCTGCTGGAAATTCTGCCGGGCAACGAATATTATTACTACAACAAATACGCATTTTCGATGATGACGCGGTATGAATTTATTGCAGATCAGTATGCTGGATTCAACATAGAACACACCATCGGCGGTGGCATTTTCAATTATATCCCCGTTCTGAAGAAAGCTAAGCTGCGCCAATTCTGGACCGCCAAAGGTATCATTGGCTCACTGAGCGATGCCAACACCGCACTTAATTTTAATAAGGGCTACGAATTCCGTTCATTGGCAGGGCATCCCTACATTGAGCTGGGCACGGGTGTTGAAAATATCTTTCAAATATTTCGTATCGATTTTGTTTGGCGCGTAACACCAAAAGCATTGCCAGACGAACCGAAAGAAAAGTACTTTGGCATTTTTGGCAGTGTCAAGTTCAATTTCTAAGGGGGCAACAAATTGCGGATTGATTGCTGGGGCGCCCCTATGACTCAGCAAAAAATCCGGCTCATGCTGGAGATTGTAGTAATCAATGCGGCTGAAACATAAAGCCCACTCCTTCCATCAATAATGCAATACCTAAATGCACAATTATGCCGCCATAAATAGACCTTGTTTTGTACGCAAGAATGCCCAGAATATATCCGCCCAAAAAGGAGCTGGCCGCCTCACCCAAGGGTTTATCAAAATGAATTGCAACATAAAATACGCACATCGGCAAAATCGCTTTATAATCTACCAGGCGGGCAAACGCAAGAATCAGGAACCCTCTGAAGAAAAACTCTGTAACCACATAATCGCTACTATAGCATATCTCATAGAATGCCGTGTACCAGTTTTTATGGGGCAGCGTTTGCGGAAAATTCAAAAAAATAGCCCTCGGATATACTTGCAGAAAATCGGGCTGACTACCTGCGATCAACAGCAATGGCAGCATACAAAGCAGTAAGAAAAAATAGGGGCGTAATACTACTCCCCTGGCATGAAAGCCATAAATAGGCTGATTTTTCCGGTCTGCAAAGAACCAGTAAACGGCACAGGGAATAAATAAGAAAACGAACCCTACGAGGTTGGCAACGCATTTGTACGCCCAGGTTTGATACTCCCAGGAGACATGCGCATCGATCCAATAGCGCTGCTGAAAAAACCAGGCGCGCAATGAAAATAAAGCGACAGCAAACAAGATCATTGTCCAGAGCTTTGCGCTACGCAATCTTTTGTCTTTTCTGTCTACTGCAATCTGCAGCAACCAGGCGCCGCCGAATGTAACCGCGTAAAGCGCTATATACTTTAGCAGACGAGCCTCTGGGTTAAAATCGTATTTAATATACGTGTATTCAAAATTGTACCGGAAGTTAATAAACAAGATCAGCACACTGAAAAGCGTTGCCAGCAATAAATAGCGCTTATTACATTCTTCACGGAAATGCGAACCGAGGTAGCCGATTATTTTTTTCATCAGACGAAATAGATCGTCCTAAGATAATTCGATGTGGCGAAAATCCGGGGCGGGAAGACAAAATTTAAATAAAAAAAACGCCCGATAAACATCGGACGTTTTCCCTGACTGTAATTTTAATTCATTCCCCACAATTCGAGGATCTGCGCTGTATGGTTTTTCGTGTCTACTTTATCGATAACATGCTCAATAACCCCCTCTTCATTAATCAGAAACGTAACGCGATGTGTCCCCATATAAGTACGTCCCATAAACTTTTTCTCGCCCCATACGCCGTACAACTCCACCAACTGTTTTTCAGGGTCTGCGAGCAGTGTGAATGGCAGGCTGTATTTATCTTCAAACTTCTTGTGCTTTTTCTCGGTATCAATACTTACACCCAATACAACAACTTTCTTTCGCTTCAGCAGTGCAATATTATCCCGCAAGTTGCAGGCCTGTGCCGTGCAACCCGGCGTGTCGTCTTTCGGATAAAAATACAGCGCTACTTTTTTCCCTTTGAAATCATGCAAAGAAACCGGTTTCCCATTTTGATCGTTGATCGTAAAATCCGGTGCCATTGCGCCTTCTGTCAGTTTCATTTTATTTCGTTTAAAGATTTTTGCTTTTGGGCTAGTGTTTGAAATTGTATTGGTACACCGTTTCATTTCCGTTTTCATCTGCCGCCTTCAGTGTCAACGTATGATTGCCACTGGGGCAGGTACCATCGTCAAAATGATAAATAAAATTATTGCCGCGCGGCTCAAACAGCAACCAGGTGCCATCTTCTAGTGTCCCCGTAAATTTATGTACCGAGGTGAGCGCATCGGTCGCTTTAAAAACAAGTTCGGTTGTTTTTGCCGTCACAACCTTAGTAAGTGGTACAATAACCGGAGGTATGGTATCTGCAACCAGCCTGAAAGAGCCGAGATCACGCATCCTTGTCTTATACCAGCCTTTATCGTCTTTCTGTGCTGCCGATCCTGCATCTGATTTTCCATCGTTGTAAATACAGGCAATTTTATCGCGCAGATCAAAAGGAACCGGCTTATTGGGCTTAATGTTCAGATCAAAATAATGATGCACCGGAATAGTCGCAGCGAGAACCGTGTACCGATCTGAAAAGCTGGCAGCATCTGCCTTCCTGTCCATCTTGAAACACACGTCGTCATAGAGCTGTTTATCATCCAGTACAAAGGTAATGTTCGGTTGATCTATCTTATTATTAGCGCCCGCTTTAAAAACAGGATTGCAGGCAAGCGGATCCAATTTCCCTTCCGAACGAACATAAAACTGTATGGTACTTACATTGCTTTCGTCGTCTGTAATAGTAATGGTCACTTTATGCGGCAGCTTATCCGAAAGATCGAGCACACCCTTATTGTTGTTGAGCGACTCATAAATATGATCTAAACTATTGCCGGGGAGTTGAAACATCAACTGCACCCAGGGCCCGCCGCTGAACATTTTTTTATAGTCTGCATAACCGTGCAGATAGCGCGTTTCGTCGTATCCTATGTCATCGAGCCGGATCCGGCCTTGCAATTCCCCATCCAACGCCCATTCTGCCGTATAAAAGGCAAGGGTATTAGTACTGCCTTCCATGAAATCATCGACATCCAGGCCAATACCCATCAGGGCGCCTTTTACGTTTACCGTGTCTGCCGCGGGCGCATACACAGCTCCTTTTTTCTTTAACGACAGCAACGGCGGGTCTTGTTCATAGATACTTCTGGAGCCGTCATAGAGCGCCATCCGCGCTGGAATTGGAGGCTTTTTATCCGTAACTGCAAAACCAAATTGCTGCGGGTTGAGCGGATGTTCTGTTTTGCTGTCCCGGATTTCGAAATGCAGGTGTGGCGCCGTTGAGGCGCCTGTATTACCAGACCACGCAATTTGGTCGCCTTTCTTTACCGGAAACTGGTCGGGTGACAGTGCCAGGTCTACACTCCATTGTTTTTTCTGGTATTGCTGTTTTCTCAGGTATTGCTGAATTTTCGGCACAAAATTGTTGAGATGCGCATAAAGCGTCGTATACCCGTTCGGGTGCGTGATATACAATGCATGCCCGAAGCCGCCTTTCTCCATCTTAATCCTGGAAATGTAGCCATCGGCTGCCGCATGTACGATTTGATTTTCTACTCCTTTCGTTTTTATATCCATGCCGCTGTGAAAATGGCCCAGCCTGCATTCGCCGAAATTGCCCGCCAGTATGATTGGAAATTCCAACGGGTTACGAAAATAATCCTGCGGATAGACTTTTTCCTGCGCCGCAGTCTTTAAAACTGCAAACGAACATACAATAGCTGCGAGTATTTTTATCTGTTTCATAAATAGCATTTAAACAGTCTATAGTGCAAAATCCCTGCCGGCTGCCCCACCTTCCCAATGCCCCACAAGTACACATCTGGCGCGGCCGTAAAAGTACTACTTTAGAAAGGCTTAATTTTGTGCTTGTTTAAAACAATCCGCAAATGAAAAGCTGTTGTAAGGAGGTGGTACAGGAGCCCAAAAAAAATTTATTGAAGAAATGGTCCAATCGTTTTTTGCTCGCACTGATTGGCGTAATTGCCGTGGCACTGATCTATTCTGTGATTAATGTAAAATAGCCCGCAATATCGCAAGCGATTTTATCTGCCCCAAATGTTGCGTATGACGGTGTAAAAACTCGAGATACCAATCCAACACGTTTGTTCTCATCACCCCATTCATTGCTACATCATCGAGCTGTGCGATATTTTCTACCAGCAGTATCTTATCCAAAGCCGCTGCCTCCTGCGAAGACAATAATGGTCTTGTTTCCGGCGGAATAGCTGTAAATGCGCCGTCTTCAAAACTCAGGAAAGGCGTGTGCTCCGAAAATCTTCCGCTTACATTATAGCCCAAAAAACGCCCGCACTGAATTACAAAGAACAGCGGAAAATTGGCCAGTTGCTTAACTGGCAAGCGATCCAGCCATTCGAAATAACCCCTGGAAAAATCATACAATTCCGGCGCCGGCGCTGCTTCCGGCAATAAACGCAAGAGCATTTCTACAGAAAATAAAGCAATACTGTTTTTAACCACTTCTTCCTGTAACGAAGTGTAGATATAGTCTGGCTGAAGTTCTTTAATGCGTTGCAGATTACCCGTCGGCTTTTGGTAAACGACCAGGTCCAGCAGCGATGCAGGCTGCAGAAAAGCAGTCTTATTTTGCCTGGATTTTGCAGACCTTACGCCTTGCAACAAATAAGACTGCACACCATAGGTACGCGTAAAAATATTACAGATCAGGCTGGTTTCGCCATACTTGATGACGCGCAGCACAATACCTTTTGTTTGCTGGATCATTGGCTATTCCATGAAAACCATTTTGCTGACGTTGGTCTGTGAACCATCTTTGTTGCTGATGAAAATAAGATACACGCCAGATTGTGGACGGTGCCCTCTATAATCTACGCCATTCCAAACCGCCTGACCGCCCAATGCTACTGTGCGGTACACCAGCTGACCGGAAATATCCGTTATTCTTACATCCGCATTTTCTACCAGTCCGCGAATGGCAATGGTCCCTTTATAACCGCTTGGTACCGGGTTTGGAAATACAAGCACATTACTGTTGACAGAGCCCCCGTCAGTAGCCGTACTACGATAACTCATAATGCCATATTCTGTGCTGATATACACATCGCCCGTTACGCCATCTACGGAAATATTGGCAATCGTGTTAGATGGAAGCGGACTATTTTCGGCTGTAAAACGATAAATGATTTTATCTCCCTCAGGAGAAATGAGCCATACCCCGTTATTGGTGCCGATCCATTTCCTGTTCGCGCCATCGACGGCAATTGTATTTACAGATTCCGTCTGGAAAAGATACCCGGCAAACTGATCATATTGTACAATCCTTCTTTCCCCCACGCAAGTACCCTGCAATACCTGGTCGGCGCAGCTAAAAATGCTGATCCCATCGTCTGTACCCACCCATATATTGCCGTTTTTATCCTTGACCATACTCAGCACCTTACTACCGGCAATCCCGCTTTGTAAACCGGAAAGGAAGATGTATTTGTCGTCAGCAATATTGTCGATGGTATAATTATCGTTGTACACGATGATTGCACTCTGGTTGGGCGCGTAAAACCATTTCTGGTTTGAATTGTCAATCACCAATCCTGCAGCGCCGTGCGGATAGGCGCGGATATACGGAGTGCTGAAATGATACCAGGTTCCATCTGATGAGATCGCCGCCAGCTCATGTTTAGCACCGTGTTGGGTAAACCACATATTGCCGTAATCGTCGGCGGCAATGCTGTTCACAGCACGGGTACCGGTATCGCCCTCTTTTGTTTCCAGCTGGCTTCCATGATTGTAATATTCGTAAGAGCCATCCTGCTTTAAAATAAACAGGCCGGAAACTAACGAACCAAACCACATAGACCCGTCGACCGGATTTTTACAAACGGAAATAAAATCTGTTACGCCATTATAAAACGGCTGAAAATTATAGGCGTTGTAACTTCTCCAGTTTTCATCTTTAAAATAGGCAACCCCCAGATTGTTTCCCTGAGGTTGATAAAGATCGTTATAGCCGCCATGCGCTACCCAGAAGTTTTTGTTTTCCGCATAAATATCCGTTGACGAGGAAGAAACCGGACCAGTAGGAAAATAGCTGCTGGTGGTAGAATCGGAAGTAATCTTGGCTAAACCACTGTAGACATCGGCAATCCAGACATTATCGGGCGTTACTTCCAATACCTGGTTCGCCAAAGAGGTATTCAGTGAATCAAGCCTGTTATAGTTCAGATCCATTTTGAAAACACGGGATTCATTTACCAGCGAGAACCACAACGCGTTGGTACCGGTATCGAGATGCCGGGTTCTGCCGCCCGTCTTCAGCACATACTGCAAGGTATCTGCATTGAGTATATAAAGGCTGTCGGTACCGGTTGCATATACGCGGTTTTGAATAAATGCCAGGCAGGTCAGCGATTTGCCATTGCCAATCAACTGCCATGAATTCTGATTCTGGAGGTTGGGGTTATTCTTGCTGGCCCGGTACAGGCCTACCTTTGTTGCCGCGTAAAAATAATTGCCCTGCGCGCCAAAATTGGTCACCGGAATTTGTTGGCCGCCCTGGGCAAATGTATAGGTCTCTTTAATTTCGCCTTCGTCTTTATTAAGATTGAGTACCACCACGCCGAGGTCGGTACTTAAATAGGCATAGCCCGACTCTGTATAAACCGCATTAATATTTTTAGATCCGGTAACCGCCTTCAATTTGAGATCGGGCAGTCCATAAAAACTATGATTTCTGAAAAGGTCAATATTGCTGTTCTGATAGCAGAGAACAACCGTTTGTGTAGTAGCGTCATAGCCCAGGCAAGACATTTGCACATCAGCCATCCCATCGATTTTGCTGTACGGCGTCATTTCTCCCGAAACCAGGTCATAGGTAAAAAAAGAAAGGCTGGTTGCCGTGTAAATCATCCTTCCGTCTGTTGCAATACTCACAGCGGAGCCATAGGGCAAATGCGCCCGCCAATATCCGACAGGCCGATTCTGGGCATTGGAAATGAGAACGGAGAACAATAGCAGGGCAATAACTATAAACAGGCGTTTCTGATTCATATTCATGTATAACCGGACGTTCAAATGTAGTGAAATAAACGCTCAGGGAACCAGAATATTGCCCTTGGAAGCTGGATAGCCTGATTTTTTGGCCGTTGATTTGACTGGTGCGTGACCGGGGTTAACTGCGCATACCGGTTTAAGGTATTTTGTTTATGCCCGGGCTTGGCAAGCAAAATTGGCAAGCGCCTGCGTGCTCTTCACAGGATCATAATCTGTTTTCGCAAATCAGAAGTTATTCCTTGTTCTATCAAATAAAATAGGGTGCCTTACTGTTGACACCCCGTTTTATATTATTTTTTTAAAGTATGCCAAAACTAAGCAAGGTGTGCGCGCAGCATCCAAGCCATCGTTTCGTGCTGCTCCATCAAGCCAGTCAGGAAATCGGCAGTACCTGCATCTTTGTAAGTGTTGTCCGCTTTATCGATCGTATTTCTCATTTCGCGGATGATTGTTTCGTGATCGTCCAACAGTGCCTGGATCATATCGCGGTCTGTACCGTCGCCTTCCCCGTCGTGTTCCAGCAGGCGAGCCAGGTTAAGGAAGCCCGACAATGTACCGACTGCATAGTGACCTACTTTGCGAATGCGCTCTGCTATCGAATCAATCATTTCAGCCAGTTCGTTGTACTGAGCTTCAAACAGTTTGTGCAGTGGGCCAAAATGAGGGCCTTCGACATTCCAGTGAAAATTACGCGTTTTCGCATACAGCAGCGATTCGTCGGCAAGCAGAATCTGCAGCTCATTCGCTACAGCTGCCCGGTTTTTATCACTGATGCCAATATTTACGGATGCTGATTTGTTATTTACGGATTTGCCGGCTGGCGCTGCCTCTGTTTTTGATTTTTTAGCCATGGGAATATTTTTAGTGTAGTAAATCTCGCAATAAATATTCAATTGTACGCGGGTAATAAAAATGTTCCAGTTCATGCACCCGGGCTGCCAGCGCCAGCGCGTCATCGGCCTCGTGGTTTACCGGACATCGGGCCTGCAATATGATATTTCCGTTATCGTATACCTCGTTTACATAATGAATGGTGATGCCCGATTCTTTCTCCTTTGCAGCAATCACGGCGTTGTGCACATGATGACCATACATACCTTTTCCGCCATAAGCAGGGAGCAGGGCAGGGTGTATATTAATGATCCTATCTTTAAACGCATCCGTCATGGTCTTTGGAATCTTTCTAAGAAAGCCTGCCAGCACAATCAACGATGGACTATAACTCATGAGCTGCTCTATGAGCAAAGGCTCATTAATCGTATTATTGTCTATTATTAAATAAGGAATCTGGCTGTTTTGAGCAATATCCAACACGCCCGCATCTGATTTATTGGTCACAATCAGGGAAACTTTCGCCAGCCCGTTGGCATTAAAATATTCGATGATTGCAGCCGCATTGGAACCACGACCAGATGCAAAAATGATAATTGAGTGCATGTAGATGTATTGAATTTTCCGGGCCAAAAGTACAGTTTATGCAACTTATCCTCAATGACCAATTTATTGCCTTTTAAACCCTCTGTCTTTCTGTTAAAAAAATAATGCCAGCCGGGACAATGAAACCTTATCCCACAGGGTCTACATCAAAAACTACCTGAAGGGAAGAAAATCCTCGTTCACTGGTCATACGTAAGCGCTCGTCTTTAATAAAAGATTTTACATGATCGAGCACCCGCACCGACTGCGGACATTTAATCCACACTTCCTGTATATATAGATTCCTGACCCTGGCCACCAGTGCCGGCGCCGGCCCTTGTATGGCAATCCCTTCTATGCTGGCCAATCTGTTGGCCATTTCGGCGGCAGCCTGTACTGCTTTCGGCTCGTCTTTATGGCGAAAAATAATTTTTATAATGCGCGAAAATGGCGGGTAGCCAAATTGCTCCCGGTATTTAATTTCCTGATGATACAATCCATGTACATCATGATCCTTTACCCATTTCAATACCGGATGCTGCAAATTGTACACCTGTATCAACACCTTTCCGGCGCCATCGGCACGGCCGGCACGGCCACTTACCTGTTCCATCAGCTGGAAGGCCCGCTCATTTACCCGGAAATCGGGATAGCTCAACAAAGAATCGGCGCTAAGAATTCCCACCAGGCCGACGGTTGCAAAATCCAAACCTTTTACTACCATCTGCGTGCCAACCAGGATATCTATTTTCTGTTTTCCCAACTGATCGAGCAATTGTGGTAAACTCTGCTTATTCCGCATACTGTCGATATCCATACGGGCTACACGGGCTTTCGGAAACACCTGCTGTACTTCCTCTTCTATTTTTTCTGTGCCAAATGTTTTGCTCACCAGTGAATTACTGCCGCAAGCAGCACAGGTATGCACTACCGGTGATTTTAATCCACAATAATGGCAATGAAGTTTATCTGTTATCTTATGGTAAGTGAGCGAAACTGCACAATTTTTACATTGCGGCACCCAGCCACAGGTGGTACACATCTGGAACGGTGCATACCCTCTCCGGTTCTGAAAAAGAATTACTTGTTTTTTCTGGGTCAGCGCTTCGGCAATAGCCTGCTGCAGCTCTGGCGTCAACAATCTTACCCCTTGCTGGCGCACCATGTTGAGCGAGGTGGCATTGACAATCTCGATCTGTGGCATCTGCACCCCCAGGTAGCGCTCATTTAAGCGCACATAACCATATTTTTTAGATTGTGCGTTGTACAAGCTTTCCATAGACGGCGTAGCAGATCCTAATATGACTTTTGCGCCGTGCAGGGCAGCCAGATAGATTGCCGCATCACGTGCATGAAAACGCGGTGCAGGATCTTTCTGCTTATAGGAACCATCATGCTCTTCATCTACCACAATCAATCCAAGGTCGTTGTAAGGCAACCACAAAGCCGACCGCGGCCCTACTACCACGCGATATTTGCCGCGCTGTACTTTTTCCCAGATCTCTACGCGTTCATTATTACTGAATCTTGAATGATAAACGCCCAATTCCTCGCCGAAGTAGGCACGCAAACGACTTACGAGTTGCGTGGTCAATGCGATTTCTGGCAGCAGGAACACCGCTTGTTTTCCTGCTGCCAGGTACTCTTTTATTTTATGGATGTATAAAAGCGTTTTACCGCTGCCGGTTACCCCTTCCAGCAACACTACCTCTTTTTCCGCCAGGCCGGTATTCAACTGATCGTAGGCTTTTTGCTGGGCAGGTGTAAATTCAATTTCTTTTGCCTGTTCCGTGCCTTCGTAGAGCAGTCGGTCTACTTCTTTTTCGGCGACGATAAAAATGCCTTTGTCTGCCAGCGACTTCACCTGGGCAGCGCTTGCTTCGGTCCGCTCCAGCAGATCCTGCTGTCGAACAAAACCGTTTTGTTTCGACAACTGAATATAAGCCATCAGCAATTCCAGTTGTTTGGGCGCACGTTGCAACTGATCGAACAAGGCGATCAGCTCCGGCTCTTCGCCATATTTTGGTGCGAGGCTTATTATTTTCTCTTTCTTGGGCTTATACGACGATTCCAGCGAATCGTCTATGATTACCGTTTCATTTTCCAGCAACTCGTGCAAAACGGTCATGAATTTCCGTGCGCCGACAATGCTACGCAGCTCTGTAATAGAAAGTTCTTTTTTTACTTCCAGTATTTCTACTGCGCGCAGCGCATCAAAACTCCAGTCATACACGACATCTTCATGCTCAGGCGCCCATAATAAACGAGTTTCGCCCATCATCTTCAAATGTGCAGGCAATGCAGCCTGCATTACTTCACCCGGTGCAGCGATATAATATTGTGCAATCCACTTCCAAAACTGTAACTGCCTGGTATTAACGATCGGCTCTTCATCGATGATGCTTTTTACGGGCTTCACCTGGTAAGCTTCGGGTTGCTTGTCATGTACCCGCTCCACCACTCCGGAATATTGCTTGTTTTTTCCCAAAGAAACCTCCACACGCATGCCCGGTTGCAAAAATCCCTGCATTTCATGCGGTATACCATAAGTAAGGGTCTGCGGCAAGCTGAGCGGCAGAATAATATCGGCAAAACGATGCGGGGAAGATGGATTGGCAAACAATGAGGAATGCATATAGTCTGCAAGTTAATGGATTGCGGAAACATGCTCAAGCTGGCGAACTCAGGCACATAATATTTGGGAAATCAGGAAATCGGACATTAGAAAATCAGAAATTGTATTTATGCCGGGACAAAAACAAATCAGCAAATCATCTATTGTTTACATTGGTTACCTTTGCAGGAAATTCGATTTTAAATTTTATTCATGGCAAAACAAAGTGAACGGAAGTGTTCTTTTTGCGACAGAGCTGAAAGTGAAGTGAATATTCTCTTTACGGGAATGAAGGGTAACATTTGCGACCAGTGTATTGAAAATGCACATTACCTGCTGCAGGAAGCAATGGGTGATGACAACAATAAAAAGAAAAAAACGGAGAAGACCGATCTGAAACAACACAAGATCTATAAACCACGTGAAATAAAACAATTCCTCGATCAGTACGTTATTGGCCAGGACGATGCGAAAAAAGTATTGTCTGTAGCCATTTACAACCACTATAAAAGATTAATGGCGCCTCCACAGGACGATGTTGAGATCGAAAAATCAAACATCATCATGGTGGGCGAAACCGGTACCGGAAAAACGCTATTGGCCAAAACCGTGGCGCGTCTCCTGCAGGTTCCTTTTGCTATTGTAGACGCTACGGTGTTTACACAAGCCGGCTATGTAGGAGAAGATGTGGAAAGCATTCTTTCCCGCCTGCTGCAGAACTGCGACTTTGACGTTGCAGCCGCAGAGCGCGGTATCATTTTCATCGACGAGATCGACAAGATTGGCCGTAAAGGCGATAATCCGTCCATCACGCGTGATGTAAGCGGCGAAGGGGTGCAACAAGCATTGCTAAAACTGCTGGAAGGTTCTGAAGTGCTGGTTCCTCCACAGGGTGGACGCAAGCATCCGGAGCAGAAAATGGTAAAAGTAAACACACAGAATATCCTGTTTATCTGCGGTGGCGCATTTGAAGGTGTAGACAAAATGATTGCACGCCGTGTGCAGACAGCTGCGCTTGGTTTTAACGCCATCAAAGCAACAAAAGAGATGGATCGTGCTAATCTGCTGCAATATATCAACGCGCAAGATCTCCGTACTTTTGGCCTGATCCCTGAACTGCTGGGCCGTCTCCCGATCGTCACGTATCTGAACCCGCTTGACCCTGCGGCATTGAAGCGCATTCTTACGGAGCCAAAAAACGCACTCGTGAAACAATACATGAAACTGTTTGAATACGAAGGTATCAAGCTGGAAATTGAAGACGGTGCGCTCGATTATATGGTCGAAAAAGCGGTAGAATATAAACTCGGTGGTCGTGGTCTTCGTGCAATCTGTGAAATGATCCTTACAGATGCCATGTTTGATATGCCATCTGAACAACATGACGGCGTTTTTCACCTGACATTGGAATATGCACGCCAGATGCTGGAACATTCCAAATTGGATTATCTAAAAGCAGCATAATTCTTAACCCAAAATAAATTTTTCAGAAAATGAACGAACTCATTCAGCAGTTGGTAGATAAAGCCGGATTGACAGCAGAACAAGCGGAAAAATCGGTAGATGTGATTAAAGAATACATCATGTCGAAATTGCCGCCAATGATGCAACCAATGGTTGAAAATTTCCTTGGTCAAAGCCAGGAAGATTAAACTGCTTAGAAGCTAAAGACCGCTGCCAGATTTTAGCAGCGGGCTAGCATATTAAAGTTTCCAATAAAAAAACTCGCCCCGGTACTGCACCAGGGCGAGTTTTTTTATTTATACGTCTGATGTTTGCGTCGACTTCATCACTGGCATCTAAGCCCGATCTCTTTTTCTGTATCTATTTACACTTCCGGTACGCCCCAAAGAACATCAGAAAGAAGAAAGCGACGAATATTTTTCTTACTCATCGTTTATTCTCATTCGGATGTTTTGCATGCCAGACACTGTCTGTCCATTTCCGTTGCTCCTCAACCGAATGTTGCTGATAATAACGCAGCAGCGAATCTAAACTCATCTCCTGCCCCCGTAAAAAACCAACATGGGCATACTGATGATTTCTTTTCAGCGGGATAATTCCATTGGGCCTTTTTGGCGTACTATGATAAGGATCCGGCCGTGTGAAATAAAGAAGCGTATCCTTGCGATCAAAATACATGGTTCGATTTGCGACTGACGCTTTTTCTTCCAGATTATAGCGCTCGTAAAAATGTACAGAGTCTTTTTGAAAAACATATCGCCCTGCCTCGTTTACCTGGTCGTCACAAAACCCCATTACAGAGGTTCCGTCTTCTCGCAAATAAATCATTGCCGCGGGCAATGGAAACACATGCCCGGCAAGTTGTCTTTCTATCAATACGCGGTCTATTATGTTCGGTTTGAAAGTGGTAAATGTTCCTGTTATCATCGTCGCTTCTTGAGGCCTTACGGCGCAGCCGGAAATGAATAGCGCCAGGGCAAAAAGGAAAACAGAACATACCGTTTTTTGCAATGCAATTTGCCTCATGATTATCTCTATTTAAAAAAATTCATTTGCGTGTCTATTTTTGACGCATCTACCTGAATGACGGTATCGATAATTCCTTTTGCAGTGGCGACTATGCAGCTATTACCACCATGTAGCGATAATCTGTTTATTCTTTCGGAGGTATCAACCCATACCTGGCATTTCACATTGTTATATCCGCTCTGACCGATATACTTTTCTGCCATCTCAGGACTCATGATAAAAACATTTTTAGAATCATTCAAAAACGAGTATAACAATTTCGATACGCATCCGGGACATCCGTAGGCTGACATAATTATGTAAACACAGCTGTCTCTGGAGATTTTTTTATGGAAGGATTTGGCTAGATATCTTTCTAATATTCTTTGTTCATACTGATAATGGCTCCGCTTTTTTTGCTTGCATCCCAAAAGCAAAAAAGCCAGCGATGTCATGGCTATAATCTTACAATTCATACCGTTCCAGCTCAATTGACTTTTTCGTTTTTCTTTGCAGGTATAAGTAACCATTTTCGACAAATGCGACCAAAGGATAAGAGTAAATCTTCATGTCCGAAAATTGTTTCCTTCCGATCACCTTATAGCTACTGTCAATCATGTAAATCGTAAGTGGCTTGTCGTTAAATAATGAAAGCTCGTCTCCTGAACGACGCGGCAAAACGTGCATCTGAAATAAGTAATAAATACGTTTGTTTGCATCATAGAGCAGTTTCAGATATCCATCTGATCTGTTAGTTATGCTATTAATAAATGAAATAGATGAAAGGCTATCCGATGAAGTAATAAGAGGAATTACATTGGAATTTAGTCCTGCAATTCTATGTGTCGTTACCTTTCCGTTCTTGTACATAAAGAGTTCCGGAACTGCGTCAAAAATATAGGCAAACGAGCTATCGCTAAGCGGCGTGCTTGCAGGAAATAAATTGTAGAACATCCGCGCCCGGTACACTGCAGGGTATTTCCCAAAATGTTCATCAATGGGATACATAGTACTATCTGACAGCTCGTAATATGCCAGCAACCCATCGTTGTAAAATTGTGCTGCTTCAACCTTATTTGTACTAAACGGATCCAAACGAAGATTCGTCTGATACAAAAACACGCGCTGGTTTTTTCCTACATAAAGGGGCGTTCTTATTGCGTATAACATCTTATCAGAAAGTTGCGCATCATATTCCTTTAGCAAGTTTCCCGTTGTAGAATAGCACTGTATTTTATTAGATTCGGTTTCCAACACATACACCATCGAATCGCGTCGATAAAAGTCGAAATTTTTTCCGTTGAGTCCGGCAATAACGAAAGAATCTCTTAAGCAACCATTTGCCAGGTCATGATCATAAAAGCGACCATGCCCTTCATAAATAGTAAGCGTATTTGCTGCACTGGAAAAAATCAGTTTACCGGAGCTATTAAAACTCTTGATTTCTATTATTCCCACTAATGCTAGCCGTTTCTCCGGTTGAGAACAGGAGGCCAGAAAAAAAAGAAACAAGAATAACAACACTGTTGATTTCATAACCCTATATTGCATGGCAGATAGTAGCAAATACTGCTATTTAATTTCTTTTATTCCTCCACGTCTATTTCCATCACAAATTCAGGGTTATCTAAAGATAATGTCGCTGAAAGTCCCGCCAGGTAATAGGTCTTATTACTTGTTACATCTGATCTCCTGATAATGATATTATAGGTTCCCGATGCCAGCTTCTTTGTTTGCTCATCAGAAATACCGATGTCCGTAGCTAATGCAATCCCTTCATCAGAAGAAAAATACGCGCCTATCTTTTGTGCACCACCAGAAATTGCGGCTTCCAAATAATTTACTCTTGGCGCGTGAACAATAACATCCGGCAGACAATTACCCGTCTTTAAATACGTGCAAAGGTTCGCTACCCGATCATAGTATCTTAGCCCGCCAATAACTCGTTCCGTGGAACGATATTTATTTTGGTCTTTCACAGGCGCTATGTTGTCATTCTTGTTACATGCCGCAATCGCCACGACCAGCGCAGCTACTAAAATGAGTTTCTTCATAAGGACTTCCGTTTCTGATCATAGCCATCAAAGGCATTCCAAACCTAACCTCCCTCTCTCAAACCATCACGCTCATTCCGGAATATCTCATTCCAAAAACGAAACTTTATTTCAGCTATACATAATGAGCGACTAGAAAATTTGGCATAATAATTGATTGCTTTTAAAAACATATGTTCGCTCTTTAACAACATCATCACATGAAGAAAATGATCTCGAAAACGCTGTATACACTACGCGTCACAAACAGGATTACCAGTAAAGAAATGGCTTTCCGGCTGGGTATCAGCCAGGCTCAATACAGCAAAATAGAAACGGGTGTAAAAGAAGTGTCGCTGCAGAAGCTGAAAAAAATCGCAGATGCGTTTAACATAGAGCTGAGTACCCTCCTGGACCTTATCCTCCAGAAAGACGACCCAACAAACAAACAGGCGCAAAATGCCGCATCCGAAAACATCTGACGTTTCGATATCGATGTGACAAATAACAGGCCAATAGCGGACTTCCTTCCATTATTTCCCCGAAGAAAAGAATAGATTTACCCGGGGCACTTCAACACAAAATGTTGCTTTTCCTTAAAAGATGTTCTGAAAAAAAGAAAACCGTAGCTGTAAATATCAATACTTAACCTTACGGCAGGATCATTGGCCAACTTTGTCCAGCGCTGCGTTGCAGCCTCGTCCCGGTGAATATTACGTATGATGATGACCTCATCTTCCGGCACATCTGCGAGCTGAAAATTTATTTCGGAAATATCGCGCCAGGTGATCGGATAATCGTTGAAATAGTTGATCAGTTTCTGCTCGAAAGACCCCGGCGTTTTATCACGCAGTACTTTCTCTACAAAATCAAATACAAATGGCGAATGAACACCATGGCGTGTCTTCGCCATCCATTTATATTTCAGTAGTTGTTTAAAGGCATGAAATGTCACAGCGCAATTCTTTCGTAGCGTTGAAAGGTAAATGCATAGGCGTGTTTTTCATCGGCAGGATGCGCTTCTTCCCATTCCAGTTTCCATTTGCTGTGATCAATATGCGGGAAAAAAGTATCCGCTTCCGGGAAGCGGCCATGCACACGGGTTATGTACATGCGATCGGCAACATCCATAGTTTCTTCAAATATTTTACCTCCGCCGATAATGAAAACTTCGTCCTGATCTTTCAGATGGCTAATTGCGTCTTCAATATTATTAAACAATAACACGCCTTCCGGCACCGGCAGATCCGACTGGCGGCTTAGAACGATATTCAATCGGTTGGGTAATGGCTTCCCGAGTGAATCAAGCGTCTTTCTTCCCATCAACACAGGTTTACCCAAAGTGGTGCTTTTAAAAAACTTCAGGTCTTTCGGCAAATGCCAGGGCAACTTATTGTGTACGCCCATTGCATTGTCTGCTCCTATGGCTACTATGAAAGAAAGTGTCATTGTATGGCAATTGTGTTTATTGTTTGAAAATATTGTGCCCGGGCTTAAATCGCTACCGGCGCCTTAATTGCTGGATGATGCTGATAATTTTCCAGCGTAAAATCCTCAAATTTAAAATCGAAAAGATCTTTTACCGCTGGATTCAACTTCATTACCGGCAACGGATATGGCGTCCTGCTTAATTGCAATTTAGCCTGCTCCATATGGTTATTGTACAGGTGTACATCGCCGAATGTATGAATAAATTCGCCCACTTCCAGACCAGTTACCTGCGCCATCATCATCGTCAGTAAAGCATAAGAAGCAATATTAAACGGCACACCCAAAAAGACATCGGCGCTACGTTGGTATAACTGGCAGCTTAATTTCCCATTTGCCACATAAAACTGAAACAATGCATGGCATGGGCTTAATGCCATTTTGGGCAAGTCTGCCACATTCCAGGCGTTCACAATCATCCGGCGGCTGTCTGGGTTTGTTTTTAACTGTTGCAACACATCCTTGATCTGGTCGAAAGTTTGTCCGTCAGCACCGGTCCAACTGCGCCATTGATGCCCATATACAGGCCCCAGCGCACCGTTTTCGTTAGCCCATTCATCCCAGATAGAAACACCATGATCTTTCAAATATTTAATATTTGTGTCCCCATTCAAAAACCACAACAATTCGTAAATAATAGACTTTAAATGCACCTTCTTGGTCGTCACTAACGGAAAGCCGTCTTGCAGATCAAAACGCATCTGATATCCAAAACAGCTGATGGTGCCGGTTCCGGTACGATCACTTTTTTGCGCACCGTTATCTATTATATGTTGTAATAATTGAAGGTATTGTTCCATGTCTCCGCAAAATTAAAATTGCTCCGCCCCAAAGATACAAATGCAGCCGATTCTGGTAACTTATTGTATTTTGCGTTCAATTTTAAAAAATTGGATGAGCCAGGTACTATCAATTGTTATTCCAGCCTATAACGAAGGGCCCACCATTCACCATATCCTTAATAAGGTAAAAGCCGTTGTACTCAACGGTAATATCTCGAAGGAAGTAATTATCGTGAATGACTGTTCCAAAGACAATACCGAAGAAGCAATTCTGGCTTATAAAGCAGCCAATCCCGATTTACCGATCAGTTATTACAAACACGAGGTAAACCAGGGGAAAGGCGCCGCTTTACATACGGGCATTCAAAAAGCAACCGGTGATTATGTAATTATTCAGGATGCCGATCTGGAATATGATCCGAATGAATATAATGTTCTGCTGCAACCCATCCAGGATGGGTTTGCAGATGTTGTGTTCGGCTCCCGTTTTATGGGCGGCAACCCGCACCGGATCTTGTTTTTCTGGCATTCTATCGGTAACCGCTGGCTCACCACGCTTTCCAACATGCTCACCAATCTGAACCTTACAGATATGGAGACCTGTTACAAACTCTTTAAAAGAGATATTATCCAGTCATTGAAACTGGAAGAAAAGCGATTTGGTTTCGAACCGGAAGTAACGGCTAAAATTTCGCGCGTGCCGAAAATCCGCGTCTATGAAGTAGGCATTTCTTATTATGGCCGTACTTACGAAGAAGGTAAAAAAATCGGTTGGAAAGACGGTTTTCGTGCCATCTGGTGCATCCTGAAATATAACCTCTGGAAAAAATAATCATCATTTCTCTGTTTCTAAAACACAAGCTATGCCTGTTATATTACCAGTAAAAGGAGTGCACCCGCATATTCCCGAAGATTGTTTTGTAGCGCCTAATGCCACCATTGTCGGTGACGTGAAAATGGGCAAGGAGTGCTCCGTGTGGTTCAATGCCGTAGTGCGCGGCGATGTAAACAGCATTGAAATGGGCAATAAGGTGAATATACAGGATGGCGCCTGTATCCATTGTACTTACCAAAAGACCAAAGTGGTACTGGGCAATAATGTTTCTATCGGCCATAATGCGATTGTGCATGGCTGCACGGTGGAAGACAATGTGCTGATCGGGATGGGCGCTATCGTGATGGATAACGTTCGCATCGGTACCGGCAGCATTATCGCTGCCGGCGCTGTGGTCCTTGAAAATACAGAAGTGCCGCCGGGCAGCATCTTTGCCGGTGTTCCTGCCAAAAAGGTAAAAGACATCAGCCCGGAACTGCTGCAAGGCGAAGTAGCCCGTATTGCCAACAATTATGTGATGTACAGTTCCTGGTTCAAAGAAGTGTAAATCGTGGAAATCCCCTACAGGGGCGTGCGTGCGGAATATTCTTTTTTCTTTCGACTTAACATAATTTCAAACAATCGTTTAATAAAACCCTAAAATCGATTTTTACTATTGCATGACACATGAATACCTTTTACATTTGCTTCACTAAATCAAACGCACATATTCATTTATGAAAAAATTTATTCTCACTATCCTCGCAGCTGCAGGTACAATTATGGCTGCTGAGGCGCAACCAGGAAGTATCCTTGTTTACGGTAACGTAGGTATTCAGTCAACTAAAAATGACGACAAATCAAACGACATGAGCTGGAACATCAATCCGGGTGTCGGTTATCAACTGAACAACCACTGGACAATTGGTCTGGCTGGTGGTTACGGCTCTGACGCGTCTAAACCAGACGGCGGCAAATGGTCTGGCACTAAAAACTGGCAAATCGGCGCTTTCGGTCGTTACACCCAGTCTTTAGGTTCTATCTTCTCTGTATTCGGTCAACTCGATGCAGGTTATAAAAACGAACACGCCAGTGCAGACGGTAAAACTGTTGACAACTCAAACATCAACGGTTTCTACGCTCAGCTGACTCCGGCTATCGCAATCAACGTGTACAAAACGCTTGCATTGAACTTCAACGTTGGCGGTCTGGGTTATTCTTCAATGAAATCTGAAGTTTCCGGCGCTAACGCTACTAACCAGTTCAAACTGAACTTTGGTCAGACACTGCAAATCGGTCTGTCTAAAAACTTTGGCGGTCACCACCACCACATGGGCCATCATGAACCAATGGATGAAACTCGTCACATGGATACAAGCGATGACGATTCTTCTTCTAAAAAGAAAAAACACAGCAACGACGACGACGAATAGTTTTTGTTTGTGCTGATAAAATTTCAAAAAGGTTGTTCCTGGTGGAGCAGCCTTTTTTATTACCCGCGTTCTTGCTACGCATACTCGCGCTGGAAGTCCTCCTCCTTGGAGGAGTTAGAGCAGGCCTTCTTCTCTCCGCCGCATTTTTGTACCTTTACACGCCATAATTTCTGAGAAACCGGCTGATTTATAACACCTTACCCATAACGCGTTGTAAATCATGACTCAGAATCCGTAAATATTTTATTTATATGTCATATTCTCCGAAGCATAAAATTCGTATCGTTACGGCAGCTTCTCTTTTTGACGGCCACGATGCCGCTATCAATATTATGCGTCGCATCATGCAGGCCAACGGGGCAGAAGTGATTCACCTCGGCCACGACCGCAGTGTACAGGAAGTAGTAGACTGTGCGATCCAGGAAGATGCTAACGCCATTGCCATGACGTCTTACCAGGGTGGTCACGTTGAGTACCTGAAATACATGTACGACCTGCTGAAAGAGCGTGGCTGCGGACATATCCGCATTTTTGCCGGCGGCGGCGGCGTAATCCTGCCAAACGAAATCGATGAATTACATGCTTACGGTATCACACGTATCTATTCTCCGGATGATGGCCGTGCCATGGGCCTGGAAGGTATGATCATTGACCTTTTGCAGAAAAGCGATTTTCCTACCGGCAACCAACTTAACGGTGAGGTAGGGCATCTGAAAGAACATGATGCAAAATCTGTAGCACGCCTGATCTCCGCTGCCGAAAACTTCGGCGAAATGGAAGAGACACAAGCAATGCTCAAAAAAGTGCGGCAGATGGCAGCAGCATCTACAGTCCCTGTACTCGGCATTACCGGTACCGGTGGTGCTGGTAAAAGCTCGCTGGTAGATGAGATCGTCCGTCGTTATTTGCTCGACTTCGGCGGTAAAGACAAAACAATCGGCATTATTTCTGTAGATCCTTCTAAACGTAAAACGGGCGGCGCTTTGCTGGGTGACCGTATTCGTATGAATGCCATCCGCAACGACCGTGTATATATGCGCTCCATGGCTACACGCCAGAGCAACCTGGCTGTAAGCCGTCATATCAAAGACGCAGTAGATATCCTGAAGGCTGCTAATTATGATCTGATCATCCTCGAGACTTCAGGTATTGGACAAAGCGACACGCAGATCACCGATTATTGTGATCTGAGCATGTATGTAATGACGCCGGAATATGGCGCCGCTACACAGCTGGAAAAGATCGACATGCTCGATTTTGCCGATATCGTGGTGATCAACAAATTTGACAAGCGTGGTGCTTTAGACGCGCTGCGCGATGTGAAAAAACAATACCAGCGCAACCATAAACTGTTCGATAAAAACGCAGATGATATGCCTGTTTTCGGCAGCATCGCATCTCAGTTCAACGATCCGGGCACCAACACAATGTACCGTGCATTAATGGATATTGTTGTTGAGAAAACCGGCAATAAAAATCTGCAATCTTCGTTCGCCTCCAGCGAAGAAATGAGCGAAAAAATTTACATCATTCCTCCGAGCCGCACACGCTACCTGAGTGAGATTTCGGAAAACAACCGCAAATACGACAAATGGGCGAAAGACCAGTCTGCGGTGGCTCAGAAGCTTTTCGGCCTGCGCAAAACGATTGATACGCTCAATGAAACCACGATCGAAGATAAAGACCGTTTGATCAAAGAGCTCGAGGCCGTTTATGGCAAAGTGGCAATGGATCTGGACCCGAAAAATCTGCATTTGCTGCAAAACTGGGAAGCCAAAAAACGTCATTTCCAGGACGAGTATTATGTCTTTAAAGTGCGCGACAAGGAGATCAAGATAAAAACGCATTCCGAATCGCTGTCCCATACACAGGTACCGAAAGTAGCAGTCCCTAAATTCGAAGCCTGGGGTGAAATCCTGCACTGGGCGCTTTCTGAAAACTTCCCGGGAGAATTCCCTTATGCCGCGGGTATCTATCCGTTTAAACGCGAAGGGGAAGATCCAACACGTATGTTTGCTGGTGAAGGCGGACCGGAACGTACGAACAAACGTTTTCACTACGTATCGCTGGGCATGCCGGCGAAACGCCTTTCTACGGCATTCGACTCCGTAACGCTTTATGGCCAGGACCCGGATCATCGCCCGGATATTTACGGTAAAATCGGCAACTCCGGCGTAAGCGTTCCTACATTAGACGATGCCAAAAAGCTATATAGCGGCTTTAATCTTGCAGATCCTAAGACTTCGGTGTCTATGACCATCAACGGTCCGGCGCCAACGATCACTGCGTTCTTTATGAATGCTGCGATTGACCAGCAATGTGAGCTTTATATCAAAGCCAACGGCCTGGAAGAAGAAGTAAATAAGAAAATTGATGCGATCTATGCAGAGAAAGGCTTACCTCGTCCATACTACAGTTCTTCTGTAGGTGCAGGTCACAGCGCAGAAAGCGGTAAAAATGTATTGCCGGAAGGCAACGACGGTCTCGGTTTGATGTTGCTGGGTGTTACCGGCGATCAGGTGCTTCCTGCAGATGTGTACGAAAAAATTAAAACCGATACGCTGAAACAAGTGCGCGGTACTGTACAGGCAGACATTCTGAAAGAAGATCAGGCACAAAACACTTGTATCTTCTCTACAGAATTTTCATTGCGTGTAATGGGTGACGTACAGCAGTTCTTTATCGATAAAGGCGTACGCAATTTCTATTCGGTATCAATCTCCGGCTACCACATTGCAGAAGCTGGTGCAAACCCGATTTCGCAGCTGGCATTCACGCTCAGCAACGGTTTCACGTTTGTAGAATACTACCTGAGCCGCGGCATGAATATCGACGATTTCGCACCGAACCTGTCCTTTTTCTTCAGTAATGGCGTGGACCCAGAATACAGTGTGATTGGCCGTGTAGCCCGCCGTATCTGGGCAAAAGCCATGAAGCACAAATATGGCGGCAATGAGCGTTCCCAAATGCTGAAATACCATATCCAGACTTCGGGCCGTTCGCTGCACGCGCAGGAAATCGATTTCAACGATATCCGCACGACACTGCAAGCGCTGTACGCGATTTATGATAACTGTAACTCTCTTCATACAAATGCGTACGACGAGGCAATTACAACGCCTACAGAAGAAAGCGTACGCCGTGCTATGGCCATTCAGCTTATCATCAATAAAGAACTTGGCCTGGCGAAAAATGAAAATCCGCTGCAAGGTTCTTTTATTATCGAAGAACTGACCGACCTGGTGGAAGAGGCTGTACTGGCAGAGTTTGACCGCATCACAGAACGTGGCGGTGTGCTGGGGGCAATGGAAACTATGTACCAGCGCAGTAAGATCCAGGAAGAAAGCCTGTATTACGAAACACTGAAACATACAGGCGAGTTTCCGATCATTGGTGTAAACACCTTCCTGAGCTCCAAAGGTTCACCGACAGTGATTCCGAAAGAGGTGATCCGTTCTACTACAGAAGAAAAAGAATTCCAGATCCAGAATGTACAAAACCTCTGCACACGCGCCGGTGAAAAAGGAGAAGAAGCACTGAAACGACTGCAGCATGTGGCTATTCATAACGGCAATATCTTTGGAGAATTGATCGAAACGGTAAAATACTGTTCACTCGGCCAGATCACCAAAGCACTGTTTGAAGTGGGTGGGCAATACAGAAGAAATATGTAGTTTTTAGGCGTGAGGCTTAAAGCTGTCCAAAATAAACGCGGCGGGCTCATAGAGCTCGCCGCGTTGTTTTATGCTTTATTCATTAACGTTTTTCGATTCTTACAAAAAACCTTTTTTCTCCCAGAATGGTCAATTATTATTGAATTGTTTTCATTACGCTTTCCCATAATTTTTTCGCGGCTATATCCCAATTGAACTTCGCGGCTTGTGCAGGGGCAGCCGCAGCTAAGCGGGCACGCAATGTCTCATCTTTATACATGATACCCATTTTATTGGCAATATCATCCACGTCGGTAGGGTCAACGAGCAAAGCCGCATCTCCGGCCACTTCCGGCATTGAAGAAGTATTACTGACGATAGCCGGCACACCACACTGCAACGCTTCCACGATTGGAATACCGAATCCCTCAAATAAAGAAGGATAGGTCAGTGCATAGGCGCCACCTACCACTTGAGAAAGCTCGTGCACATCCATATAACCAGCCCATTTTACATCTTTCTTGAAGGGCATTTCGTCTTTCATCTCTTCTAATTCCTCAAAGTTCCAGGCCATTCTGCCCACAATCACCAGCTTCATATTGGTGCGGTGGTGCTTCTTAAATGCCACGAACGCTTTCAGCAGATTAAGTACGTTTTTCCGTGGATGCAGGGCTCCGACAAATACAAAGTATTCGCAGCCGTCGGCATATTTATTTTTTGCTTCTTCCCGCTCTTCGCTGGTCAACGGATGGTAAGCTTCATGCGCCCCATTGTACACGACATCGATCTTTTCGGCAGGAATATGGTATTTCTTCGAAATGTCTTGTTTCGAGAACTGTGTAACCGTAACGATTCGTTTTGCCTTGCGGGCAAATTTGGGCGAGAAATGACGCCAATAATAGCGCTGGCTCCTGATCAGATGTTCCGGGTAGTGCTCAAACGCAATATCGTGCATCACCAGGCAGGTTGGCACTTTTGTGTACACAGACATTTGCCCGTCGGTAGAAAGGAAAATATCCGCCTTATACTTACGCAGCATAAACGGAATACTCCAGTCGAACCACAAGTAGAAAAGCACAGGATGGCGCGCGGGTGGGGGCACCACCACAGGCGTCACATTCTTCGCAAAAACGAAAGACGGGTCGTAGGGCCTGTCAAAGAAGAAAATGAACTCATGTTCGGGGTGATTCTTTACCATCCGCTCCAGCGTTTGGTACGTAAACCAGCCTATTCCTTCCAGCTTTCCTTTTAATAATAATCTTGTATTTACAGCAATCCGCATAGCTATTGGGCGCAAAAATATAATTTTACCGCCGTATCCTGTTTTATGTATTAAAATAGTGTCGTAAGAGTAACAATAAAAAATACTCATAAGTCCCGGCCAGACTGACTATTCTGAAATAAATGCGCAAATTTTTTGTAAAAAATATACTTTTTGTCCTTGCGGTCAACCTACTGATCAAACCAGCCTGGATTTTCCTGATCGACCGTACGGTACAAAACCGGGTAGGGCATGCTGCTTATGGTACCTATCAGGCCCTGTTTAATCTGGCATTGATTTTCCAGATCATCCTGGATTTCGGACTCAACAATTATAATAGCCGTATTATTTCGCAAAAACCGGAAAGCCTGAAGGAAATGTTTCCCATCATGCTTTCCGCCCGCATTGTCCTTATTTTATTTTATGCCTCATTGGTATTTATTACCGGCTTGGCCCTGGGCTACCGGGGCTGGGAACTAGGCCTGCTGAGCGGCGTGCTGCTGATACAGGGTATCACTGTCCTGGTACAGTATTTCCGGAGCAACGTGGCCGCATTACATCATTTCCGGACGGATGGTATTTTATCGGTCACCGATCGTTTTCTCATGATTCTGATCTGTGGCTTTCTGCTGTTCTTTCCTGCTACTGCCCGGCATTTCAGGATAGAATGGTTCGTTTTTTGCCAGGTGGGCTGTTATGGCGCCGCCATGGTTATTTCTTTCTGGGTATTGCGCAAAATAGCACCGGTGCCTTTGCATTTCCGTTTTCACACAGAGGGCTCCTTACAAATCATTAAAGAAAGCCTGCCTTATGCTTTGGCCATTTTCCTGATGTCGGTTTATACGAGGTCAGATATTATGTTGATTGAACGTATTGCCGGAAAGGAACAGGCTGGGATTTATTCTGCTGCTTACAGGCTGCTGGATGTCGGTAATATCTTCGGCCTGATGTTCGCCAATATGCTGCTGCCGCTTTTTGGCCGCATGCTGGCAAAAAAAGAAGACATCGTCCCTATTGTCCGCGTTTGTGTCAATATGCTGCTGCCGATCTCTCTGATCGCTGTAGCAGCAGCTATTTTCTTCGGATTTGACATTATGCATTTGCTGTACCCACACGCTACTGCTTATGATGGCCGCATCTTTGGCTGGCTGATCGCTTCGCTGCCTGCTTTTTGTATGATGTATGTCTATTCCACTTTGCTCAATGCTGCCGGCGATCTGAAAACGATCAACTGGCTGGCGTTATTGGGTGTTGGCATTAACCTCGGCGTCAATTTTGTGCTGATACCGAAGTTTGGGGCATGGGGCGCCGCCGTCACGGCATTCGTTACGCAATCGATATTAGCGCTTGGATTTATGGCATTCGCCAGCAAGAAAAATCATTTACCCGTAGACCTGAAATGGATGGCTGCCCACCTGGGATTTTTCGGCTTGGTACTGGTTGCTGGTTATGGCATCCGTCTTGTTCCGTTGCAATGGTTGGTACAACTGGTTGCCTATGCCATTATTTGCCTGGGCAGCATGTTCCTGTTCCGCTTTATTTCGGTAAAAGCATTAATCGGTTTATTTAAAAAAGAAGCCGACTAATCGTTCAGGTATGCATTGGGGTCAGTGATTTCTTTTTCTTCGCGCTTCATAATAAATACCGCTGTTTTATACGGCCTGATTCCTTTGCCTACGCGTAAGGCATAAACCTTGGTAAACTCAGCACCCATGTATAGAATAATGGCAGAGTAATAAATCCAGGAAAGGATCAAAATCAGCGCTGCGGCCGCACCGTAAGTATTCCCGAATTTTGAATTGCCGAGATAAAACCCGATCAGGAATTTTCCCAGCAGGAAAAGAACACCGGTGAATGAAGCACCTACAAATGCGTCTTTCCAGGCTATTTTCGCATCGGGCAATACTTTGTAGATCACCGCGAAAAGCAGGGTGATGATCCCAAATAAAATAATGAGGTTAAGCGCCTGAAAAAGCAATACGTTCTCTATACTGAACAATCTTTGTAATTGTTGCGAAAGCAGGTCCATCAGTGTATTAATAAACAGAGAGACGATGAGCAAAAAGCCGATGCCGGCAATCAGGGAGAAGGAGAGCAACCGGTCTTGGATAAACTTAAGCCAACCTCTTGCCGGTTTTGCCTTCAACGACCAGATATAGTTGATGGACGTCTGTATTTCCACGAATACGCCGCTGGCACCAAAAAAAAGAATGACGACACTTATAATACCATATCGTGCCGCCGAATTTTGTTGCTGCATGTTGCGGATAATACTCAATAATTCCTGTGCACCATCTTGCCCGATAAGGCCTCTGATCTGATTGTACACATCCTGTGTAATATCTCTTTTTTCAAAAAACAGACCGGTCAGCGAAATGATGAGCAACAACATGGGTCCAATAGAAAAGATGGTATAATATGCCAATGAAGCACTCAATTTCATACCATTATCCCGGCCAAATTCATTTACCGTACTCTTGATGATGCCGAACCATTTTTTAATCATATGAAAAGGCTTTACTTAAAGTTACCAGATTGTACTATTAGAACCGGGCCATTGGCATGGCTTTTTACGTCTTAAATAAAAAATACTTTTTCTCATTTTAAAAATGAACAACCATGGAACGCAAATACGGTAAAAAAGCTTCCGAAAAAGTAGGCCGCGCCTTGCATGAAATGAAAAAAGGCGAATTGAAATCAGGCAACTCCGGACAGAAAGTGACCAGCCGGAAACAGGCTATTGCGATAGGCTTATCGGAAGCCAGAGAAGAGGGCGACAAGGTGCCCAATAAAAAAGCAGCAACAAAGAAAACTGTAACGAAGAAATCGGCAACTAAGAAAAGCGCAGGAAAAAAAGTCGCGCCAAAGAAAACTACAACAGCGAAACATGCTGCAACCAAAAAGGTAGCAGCTAAAAAATCATCTAAATAGGTAGACTGGCATTAGAACCTTAGCGAAAGAAAAATAAGTGGTGCTTCAATTTTTTGAAGCACCCTTATTGCTTATGCGTGAAATTAAATTGCTACATCGTACTCCCGGATTCACTTCACTTTCATGCATTTCCAATGCACAATAGAAGTGGCACAAACCAACTCCGTCAACACAGTTTTTAAACATCTGATGTTTATGCAAATACCGGTTTGGTCTGCATAATATCGTCAATTCTGTTTTTAATTTCTTCCGTCAGTTTCGGATACACTTCGAGTGCTTTCAGGTTTTCTTTTAATTGCGCTTCTTTCGTTGCGCCAAGTATCGCCGTCGTCACATGCGGGTTACTGATACACCAGGCAATTGAAAGCGTAGCGAGGCTCGTATCGAGCTCCTTTGCTACTGTTTCCAATTCTTTTACCCGGGCCAGCCGCTCGTTGCTGATCGTGCGGTCTTTCAGCCATTCAAACCCTTCCAGGGCCAAACGCGACCCTTCCGGGATACCGTCGTTGTATTTACCGGTAAGCAGGCCGCTGGCGAGCGGGCTCCAGATGGTTGTGCCCAACCCTACACTTTTGAATATCGGCAAGAAGTCCGATTCCATTTTATGGCGTTCAAAAAGGTTGTACTGCGGCTGCTCCATTGCCGGACCTTCAAGCCCAAGCTCTTTCGCCACCATGTTTGCTTCCATGATTTCTGAACCCGTCCATTCACTGGTACCCCAATACAGGATTTTCCCTTGTTGAATAAGTGTGTTCATCGTACGCACTACTTCTTCGATAGGTGCATTCCTGTCGGGACGATGGCAGAAAAATAAATCGAGGTAATCGAGCTGAAAACGTTGCAACGCTTCATGACAAGCCTCCGTAATATGCTTGCGGCTCAGGCCTGTCTGGTTCGGTTTGTTTTTATCGCCGCGCCAACCAAAAAAAACTTTGCTGGAAACTGTATAGGACGATCGTTCCCAGTCTTTCGACTTCAGCACACGACCCATCATTTTTTCCGATTCACCGCGGCTGTACACTTCGGCATTATCAAAAAAATTGACGCCATTCTCATACGCCAGGCTCATCAGCCTGTCTGAAATACCATCGTCAATTTGCTTGGCAAAGGTTACCCATGAGCCATATGACAGGACGCTCAGCTGCAATCCTGTTTTTCCCATTCTTCTGTATTCCATGTTTCGGTGTTAATTGGTTAAAATTGTCATTACTACGGCGCGTAACTAATTCTGCGCGAAATCAGATTGCCACATCCTCCTACCTCGTTCTCGCAATGACCTGTAGACTGTTTGCTCATCGCGAGTTTCACAATATACCAGCACAAAAATAAGGTCATTGCGAGAAGGTTTTTTTACCGACGTCGCAATCTGATTTCGAGTGATTGCTTACTATATTTTTCTCAACGTACATAGCAACTTAGCAACGCGCAGCCGATTAAATCAAATAAACCACCAGCCCGTCTCTCAGTTTTGGTTCAAACCAGGTACTCTTGGGAGGCATTACGTTGCCGCTATCTGCAATATTGAACAGTTGCTGAATGGACACCGGATAACAGGCAAATGCTGCTGCCATCTCACCGGAGTTCACACGCTTTTCCAGTTCCTGAAGGCCTCTGATACCGCCCACGAAATCCACACGTTTATCGGTACGCGGATCGTGGATTGCCAGAATTTCCGAGAGCACATTGGTTTGCAGAATAGACACATCCAGCACACCGATCGGATCTTCCGTAAACGTACCCGGTTTCGCGACAAGCCGATACCAGTTTTCATCCAGGTAAAGACCAAATTCATGCGGTTGCTGCGGTTTGTATGGCTCCGTTGCGCCGATGGCTGTTACTTCAAATTTATGGTCCAGTGCCTGCAGAAATTGCGCGGCACTCAAACCATTCAGATCTTTTACCACCCGGTTATAATCCATGATCTGCAGCTGGCCGGCTGGGAAGATACAAGTCACGAAGTAGTTAAATGATTCTTCGCCCGTGATCGACATGCCTGCTTCACGCAGTTCCATACATACTTTACCGGCGCTTGCTGCCCGGTGATGTCCGTCTGCGATATAGGTACAAGGCACTTCTTCCGCAAAAAGGCGCGTTATCGTGGCCACTTTTCCATAATCATCCATTACCCAGAATATATGACGAATACCGTCTTCGGCCACAAAATCATACGTTGGTTTATGATTCGCCTTCCAGTCCGCAATCATCGCCTCCACATTTTCCTGATCGTTATACGCCAGGAAAACGATACCGGTTTCGGCACGGGTCGTCTTAATATGATTGATGCGGTCCAATTCTTTTTCCGGGCGGGTAAATTCATGCTTTTTTACGATCCCGTTAAAATAGTCATCGCAAGAAGAGCCACAGATAAGGCCCGTTTGCGAACGGCCATCCATCACCAGCTCATAGATATAATAGCAAGGTTCTTTGTCTTGTACCATGATGCCATCCGCAATCATCTGGTCCAGATTTTCTTTTGCCCTGTCATATACCACCTGGCTGTGCACATCCACACTTTCAATCAGGTCAATTTCAGATCGGGTAACATGGTAGAAATTGTGCGGTTTCTTTCTAAATGCCCTTGCTTCTGCAACACTTACCACATCATAGGGCAAAGTAGCCACTTCCGCCGCGTACTGTTCTTTCGGTCTTAGTCCTTTAAAAGGAGCGATTCTAGCCATAATTTTTTTATTCAATTTTATTGTCCGGGCGCCGGTACACTCCTAAAAGTTTTGCGGCGTTGGCACCGTTCAAGGTCCGGAATTCTATTAAACTCCGGGGTCAATTTATCGATAATTTTTTTCAAAATCCTGCATCAGCGACACCAGCGTTTGCACATTTGCTACCGAAATAGCGTTGTAGAGCGATACCCGGAACGCACCTACACTCCGGTGTCCGGCGATGCCTGTGATATCATTGTCTTCGCAAAATTCAAGGAATTGTTGCTCCACAATTTTATCTTTCCCAAGGAACACAATGTTCATTTTACTCCGGTCTTCTTTCTTTACAATCGCTGTAAATAAACTATTTCTATCAATTTCATTGTACAATAATGAAGCTTTTTTATTAGTGTCTGCTTCTATCGTATCAATGCCTTTGGCCATGATCCAGCGGAGCATCAGCAACGACACATAGATCGGAAAAACAGGGGCCGTATTCAATACCGATTTTTTAGCGACCTGTTCTTTAAAGCTAAGCATCGGCGGCACCGGTCGAACAATTCGTTCGGTCATGTCCTTCCGGATCGCGACCAGCGTATTGCCCACTGCGCCCAGGTTTTTTTGGGCAACGGCATAAAAAAGCGCGCAATTGCGATAGTCTCTCCGGCAGCTAAAAATATCACTGCTCATGTCTGAGATCAGTGGAATTTCCGATTTGGGGATTTCCGGCCATTGGGTGCCGTAAATAGTATTGTTGCTTGTAAAATGTACGTAGCTGAGTTTTTCGCCAGAGAACGACGGCCATTCAGGCAGATGGGTATAATTGTCCGCTTTCGACGTTGCCAGCGTTTTCACTTTGCCATAGTAGGCAGCATATTCCATTGCCTCCGTCGACCAATGCCCGCTGTCCACATAACCTGCTGTGGCATTTTCTGCAAGAAAATTCATCGGGATCATGGCAAACTGCATTCTGCCGCCGCCTTGCAGCCATAAAATATCGTAATCATCTCCCAGCCCGCAGAGTTCTCTAACCAGCTGTTTGCTCTCTTCAAGGATATCGTCAAAGAGTTTTCCACGATGTGGAATTTCCAGAATAGAAAGGCCGGAACGATTGTAATCAATAACTGCTTCAGATGCCTGCTGTAATACTTCAACCGGCAGCGCTGCCGGTCCTGCATTAAAATTGATCATCCCTTGTGTGTTTTATGGAGTTCATCGAGATTGGCAATACCACCGCTTACCGCAAATTTCATCGCTTCGGCTGCATTCATCTTGGTAATTGGCTTAATGCTTTTGGCATCTGCTATGATCACATAACCTGAAATGGCATAGGCATGCGGCAGATATACGGCCACCCGTCCCTGCAAGCCGAGATGCGCCATATCCTGTTGCGTCAGGAAGCCAATACGCCAGGTTTCGGGGTTATGGTTGATACATACCCATACAGGTTTATTAAACCGCTTTTTATCGCCCACAAATGAATCCATCACATCTTTTACGGATGTGTAGAGATATTTGATGCCAGGCGTATGCTCCAGCAAATGATCAAACGCCTCGATCATCATACGGCCCAGGAAAAAACGGGTTCCCAACCAGCCCACGATCGTAACAAAAAATACCACGATCAGGAAGCCTAGCCCCCGGGGTACATAAGGTACCAGGCTATCTACTCTGTCAAAAACAAGATAAATGATATAAGCAGTGATGGCTATCGGGCAGAGGATCAGCAATCCCTGTAGAAACGATCGGATCAGTATCGCGGCAAGACGACGCATGTAAGGACAAAAAAGATTGATACTTCGTAAAGGTACATGTCTTTTTTATCGCTAATGGCTGATTTTTTGAGGTCTCATCAATGTGCGCAGCTGTGCGTGCTCCCAGTTCACCTCAAACGATTAAAAAGGGTGTTCCGGATTTGACTCTTTGCTTCAAAAAGTAAATAAAAAAGCGGTCTTTACCCTGAAAGGTTCATTTAGGCCAACTTGCAGACATTATATTCTTCAAAAAGCCGGTTAAGGATATTTTAAGAAGATACCCGTGTCAAATGGCGTCCAGAAACAAGCGCGCTGCCCACAGGCCTTCAGGCCGCTGTTGGCCCAGGTATTACAGGTACGAAACATGCTGTAGCTGCCCTTTGCTTCGTAAAAAGCATCAGCATCTCCGTAGTTGGCATTGGTAACAATAGGTATTACGTGGCCTGTGCCATCATACTGCAGGCTGTTTTTGATATAATCGATCAATCTTTGGTATTGACGGTTGCTGATATCGATTCTGCGACAGCTTTTGGTCTCGGCCATTACGTTATAAAATGTAGCGTGGATGGCGGTGGTGCTGAGCGCGAAAGCAGCTTTAAACGCGGTGCTGAACTTAAGATCCGACCATTGCGGGGTTTCCAGGTAAAACCCCTTGTCACCCCAGCCTAGCGCCAGCCAGTGGACCGACATAGTATCTTTCAGATGGGTATTCGCGAAGCGAAATTCTTTGGTCCAGTCTTCCGACCCGTGGTGCAGCGGCAATACCAGATCGGTATGCACACCATTTGTTTTGATATAGATCGAAACTTCTGCTGCAGCATCGGATTCTCTATCTGTAGCAATACGGGACAAACCCCAGGCGGCCGCGAGGTATAACAATACAAACACAAAAAAGCCCAGGGCAAACAGGCCTGTGTATTTCAATCCTTTTTTTAAATATTTCATTTATCCGGACAGTACTGCAGTAAGTCTGTCGACAAATGTATTAATCCGGTCTTATGTTATTCCTTTGCTAACCGATAAAAATTATATTTGCCTGCTCTTTACCCCCGTAATGCAACAAAACCCAACATATCTTTTGCTGCTTTTTGCCTTATTGTGGCAGACAGTTGCGTATGGGCAGGAACAAGAAACATCTCCAGGCGCCGGCATGGGTATAGAAAGTAATTTCATTGCGGGTAAAGTACTCAAGCATTCCAAAAAAATCCTGGCGCCGGTTCCCGATCTTTCTACCGCTTATGAGTTTAGTTTTGTTCAACAAACTTATGGTACCAAGGACTGGCAGCAACGCCGGAAATTTCCTTTAGTCGGTTTTGGATTTACATATACACATTATGGCAATGACTCAGTTTTAGGGAATGTTTACGGTATTTACCCGATCCTGCAATTGCCGTTGGTCCGTGGCAGGAAACTGGAATGGACCGTACGCCTGGGCTTCGGGTTAGGTTATGCCACAAAACATTACGAACGTATTCCTGACTGGGATACACTAAATACGGCCATCAGCAGCCATATCAATAATTTTAGCACCATCAGCACTGATCTGCGCTACCATATCAACGACCATTTAGATGTGCAGGCCGGTCTTAATTTTTCGCACGTCTCCAATGCTGCTTTGATGCAGCCCAATCTCGGCATCAACATGTATGGCGCCCATATCGGCATCCGCTATTTCCCGGTTTCTGCGCATCCTAAAAAAATCTATAAAGATTTGCCCAAACTCAGCAATCGCTGGTTATTTCAGGCGCGCGTGGGCCTGTCTTTTAATCAGGCTGGCTATACTGACGGGCCTATGTACCCGATCTACATTGCATCGGCATATATGAGCCGCCGCTGGCTCAGTAAGAATAAAGTATTTGCCGGTATCGATTATTCTTACCACAGCAATGTCTACGCATTTCTGCGCAACAATAATATTTACATGGGCGAAGAAAAATCCAAGTCCTGGAAGAGCGCGCTTTTCGTAGGAAATGAATTTCTTTTCGGCCGGGTAGGGATTATGCTTCAGGTAGGTTACTATATTCATCAGGCGGAGCTGAAGCTGGATCCTTACTATGAAAAGCTGGGCGGCAATTTATACCTGGTGCAAAAGGAACAAGGACTACTTAAGGAACTCTGTCTTTCTGCATTGCTCAAAGTACATCAGACCCAGGCTGAATTTGCCGAAATGGGCATCGGATTTGGATTTTAACGGTTCTTCTTTAATTGTGTAACCTTGTATTCGGCGACTATTCCATCAAATTCACCAGCGGAAGTAAAGTATAATTTCAACTTGCTTTGTTTGAATACTGCGGGCAGTTTCACATAAAAAGCATAGCGATTAAAATGGTCGCTTTCGCTAATAGCATTAAAGAGGCGCACATAGCGTTGCATTATAGTGTCTCCTTTGATAAAATCGGCCTTGAGATAAGCCGACCAATAACCGGTTGTTGACTTAACGATTGTTTCTATTTTCAGCCATTCATCGTTATTCAGGTTCAGGTTTGTGTCTAGTATTGTTTGTTGATCATATGCTGCAAAATGTACAGGAATCGAATCGGCACGATAGGCTACGATCTGCTGCTGATAAGCTTTTGCGTTTCTTAAACGGTCATTATTGTCCAGCAGACTCATATCTTCGGGGGTAGGGCGTGCGTTCAAATAAACAGCACGATAATATTGCCTGTTCATATCATTGAAATGGATGATCGTACGATCGTATTGCCAGGTCTGAAAGAGATTTACACAAAGCAAATAAATAGCTACCGCATAAAATAAAACCTTCCATTTTTGCTGACTTACCCGTTGCACCAGTGCACCTAAAGGCAACGCAAACACTGGATAGCTCTGCATCAGCGCCCTTGTAGAAAAACTGCCGCCATAGCGCCAGTCATCCCAGGCAATGATGATCCAGATATTGAGCAGGCAAAACCACAACACCGATTTCCGGAACGGAAATGAATGAATAAAAAACAGACCGACAACAAAAAACAAAGTAACCGGTGTATAAATGAACCAGCCTTTTTCGAAGCCGAACAGTACGCGAAACCAGGGATTTAAAAACACCCATTTGCTGCCCACATCATAGATAAACGAACCTGAACTTATCTTCCAGTAGATAAGCTGCGGAAGGATACCCAAAATGCCAAAGAAAGCGGCAACAACCACATGACTTCGATGCGTTTTTACCAGCATCCATTTTTCCTTTGCAGCAGCTTTATGCTGTGTGGCCCAGAAGATGGGAATAAAGATCATTATTGCCTCCGTAGGCCGACTGATGGTTGCCAGACCTATAATGTACCCGGTAAGTGCCGCCCATCGGGCTTTTGGCTGTTCATGCCACTTAATCGTGGTGTATAATACGAGCACATACAGTGGGAAAATATAAGCATGACTTTGTGCATTATCTACCGCAGCATATTGAATAAAATTGGTAGCCAGACAAAGCAGCAGCAAAGTAATGGCGGTGGTTTTATCATCGAAATAACGAAGTAGTATTTTGCGCAGCAGTAAAATGGCAAGTAAACAATAGATAATCACGCCAAAAGCCAGAGCGTATTGGTAGGGAGGTGAAAAGCCATCGACCGGATAACCAAAATTTCTGGCAACTAAATCTCCGATGAAAAACCAGGGCATTTCCAGTATTGCAACGCCACCGAGATATTTAAACACGTAGTTGCCGTTATCCTGTTTTTGGGCCTGCCAGCCATCGCCCCCGGTTACCTGGTATTTCTTATCGATTTCAGTAAGCCATTCCAGCTTTTTAAAATCATGATAAGTGAAAATAGCCGGCAGATACATATAGTAACCGAAAGCATCCCAGGTTGTGACTACAAGCTGTTTTCCTGATTGTCTGGGAGGATTGATGGTTCGATACCGAAACAATACAACGGCAATCAAAACAACCGCCAATATAGATAGAACATTTTTCATCGGTTTCTATTAAAACAAAACATTCCTTACTGTGTTTTACAATTGTAACCTGACAGGATAGCTAGATTCATTCTTTACCAATTCCTGATTTCGTCGACGGTAAATTAAGGAACTGTTGCAAATTGTGGTTACGATCGTTGCATCGTTTATATGTAGCACCTACTGTTAAAGACCACAAGATGGTATTTTTAATATTTCCACACCATCCACGGCATGCCATTGCGACGACAAACTGCCATTATCGAAAATCAGGATTTTATAATTTTTGCGTAATAGCATTTTTACCTCTTCTATCGATGGAAGCTGTTCGTAGGCAGTCAAATCGGTATAGTACATTGCTTCTATCGGATTGGGGTAATTAAATAACACCCCTGATTCAATATGGCGATTGTTCAATTTCTTCAGTTCTGAAACCCACTGAGGATTTCGGTCGATCTTTTGAAAGGGTTTAATTCGCTCTAAGGAATATCTGAACGCAAGTACTACGATCGCGACCTGAATCGTTTTTGCTATTACGCTGTACTGCTTTTTTTCTGTTGCTGTGCTTAGATATTCATAGAAAGCACCCGTGATAATAAATAGCGCAGGAGCCGTAAACATTATATATCCCTGCATTTTTGTAGCCGCACTCGAGAACACCACAAGCGGAACAATCACCCATATGCATAGCACCCAAAACTTGAAGATCTTTTTATTTTTATATAGAAAATACCCAAACCATATTAGTGGTAAATAGATTAATTCACCATAATTCACCCTGATCTTCTCTATATAATACAGCCAATTTCCTGAGTGATATTCGATAACCTCCTTAAAATGCATGGCGTTAAAATGGGCTTCCCAATGCGCTTCGGCCGGATATGCGTGAAAAATAAAAACCTGCCAGGGCAGAAAAATGCAAGTCGTCAAAGAGACTAATAACAGGAACTGAATGACGATGCTTTTAAGTGAAAACTTCTTTGAGCCTATCACCAGTATCAACCATATTGGCAGAACTATTAATGCAGGCAGCCATTTGGATAAAACAGCAATTCCCAATCCAACAGCGGCAAGAACATTAAATATCGTCTTCTGTTTTTCAACATACTTCACCGTGAAAAAAATCGATAATTCAATAAAGAAGAGAAAAAAGATATCAATGTGATCGGTAGCATCCCTGCCGGCTGTCAACTCGATTATAAAACCATTTACAGATTGCAGGAAAGCCGCGATGTAAGCCGCTTTTTCGCTGAAAAAATAACGAGCGATATAATAAGTCAGATATATGCCAATTGAACTTATCAAAATGGAAGGTAGCCTCAGCGCAATTTCATTGACGCCAAACATCTTCATGCTGGTCGCCATGCACCATAAAGCAAATGGTTGTTTATGCAACCAGATGTGATTACCTGCCCAGTTTCTTATATCGTAAGACAGGATAGGGTTTTCGTACAATGTTGGTTTCAGCGGATGAGACATCAGATGTTTTGCAACCAATGCATGATAGCGTTCATCCCAATGATGCAAAAAGAAATCGCATGATGTATAGATGCGCAGCATTGCTCCCAACAGCAAAAGCAATATTATCGCAAATGGACGGCCATTCTGTTTTCCTTGATTTTTCCAGGAGATATAATAACCGAGAAACGCAATCATCATGACAAGAACATCGCCTGCCAAACTCAAATTCATCATTAGGTTTTATAGTTGTCGACCCATTATTTGCCCATAGCCCCACAATCCTAATACATCCGCTCGCATCGTTAAGTTAGCGCCTGTACTAATAGATAAACCACATTCCTGAGGCCATTAGATTTGTTCACAGCCGAATTATAGTGTAACACACGCGCTAAATCAGGCCTTCTCTTACCAGGTCATGCAAATGCAGCATGCCAGAATAGCGGCCCTCATTGGTTACTACCAGTTGTGTAATATCATAGGCGCGCATCTTTTCAAGCGCCAATATTGCCAGCTCACTTTCATCAATATCTTTCGGGTGAGCACTCATAATATCTACAGCAGTCAGTTTATTAGGTTCATCGTGCTTTTCCAGCATGCGACGAATATCACCATCGGTAATAATACCCTTCACTATATTATTGGCATCCACTACCACCGTTGCGCCGAGCCTTTTGCTTGAGATCTCATAGATAATTTCCCGGATACGCGCATCTTCTTTTACCTGCGGTTTTTCGTTCATTTTGCTCATGTCTGAAACACGCAGATATAGCTTTTTACCCAGTGCACCACCCGGATGGTATCGTGCAAAATCGCGGGAAGTAAAACCTTTTAAATCCAGCAGGCAAACAGCCAATGCATCGCCCATTACCATTTGCGCAGTAGTACTGGTTGTAGGCGCCAGGTTGTTCGGACAGGCTTCTTTATCTACCGTACTGTTGACAAAGCAATCGGCATTCGTAGCGAGATACGATTTGTCATTGCCGCAAAGTGCAATCACCGGGTTACCGAAATTTTTCACCAATGGTACCAGAAACTTGATCTCCGGGCTTTCTCCGCTCTTGGAAATAATAATTACCACATCATCGGGCTGAATCATGCCGAGATCGCCATGAATAGCGTCTGCTGCATGCATAAACAGGGCAGGGGTGCCTGTAGAATTCATCGTGGCCACAATCTTCTGTGCTATAACCGCACTTTTGCCGATACCGGAAATTACTACGCGTCCTTTAGATTCGTGTATCAGTGATACAGCTTTTACAAATTCGTCGTTGATAAAGGCCTTTAAACCGGCTACAGACTGGGCTTCCAGCTCTATTGTCTCTAAGGCTTGCCTGAGTACAGCTTCTGATGAAAACATAGGCAACAAAGTTGGCATTTTTATACTTACGGACAAACTGCTTTGAACAATACATGCAAAACCTTTTCTGTCCGGTGTTTTCATGAGATTTCTAGTTGATTGTTTATATTTTTACGGTAATTTTCTTACGGCATAAAATTCCGACCGGCTATATGACTGACAACCGTACCAATTTTCTGGCTAAAAGTGAGGTAAAAGCGCAAGACCTGGAGCACAAACGAAAGGTGGCGTTTAATATCGATAAGTATAACATAGCGGTTGTAAACGGTAAAAAACAGTTTGCCGATCTGGAACTGGCGCGGAAAAAGGCCAAAAATGCCAAATGGAAAGCCATCGAGAACCTGGATCAATATCTTGAACAATTTCAGCAGAACTTCACAGCCCGTGGTGGCAAACTAATCTGGGCAGAAAACGCGAATGAAGCACTAGACGCTATTTTGGCAATCTGCAAGGAGAAAAATACGCACCAGGTGGTGAAATCGAAGTCGATGGTGACCGAAGAAATTCACCTCAATAAATTTTTAGAAAAAAACGGTATCGAGTCTATTGAGACCGATCTCGGTGAATATATCCAGCAACTGGACGGCGAACCGCCTTACCATATCGTTACACCCGCCATGCATAAAAGCAAGGAAGATGTTGCGAAACTTTTTCACGAAAAACTAGGCACAGATCCCAACCTTGCTCCGACAGAATTGACACTTATTGCGCGCGAAAAACTGCGACAGAAATATCTTACCGCAGAAGTCGGCATTACCGGCGGAAACTTCCTGCTGGCGGATATCGGCGGGGTATGCGTTACCGAAAATGAAGGAAACGGCAGGCTAAGTACTTCCTTTCCAAAAACACATATTGCGATTGTCGGCATCGAAAAAATATTGCCTTCGGTAAATGATCTGCCACTGTTCTGGCCATTGCTGGCAACTTACGGCACCGGTCAGCAACTTACAGCCTACAATACCATCTTCACTGGCCCGCGCCAGGCTGGCGAAACAGACGGACCTGATGAAATGTATGTGATTCTGCTGGACAACGGCCGTACAAATATGCTGTTGCGTCCGGAAATGCGCGAGGGCATGTATTGCATCCGTTGCGGCTCTTGTCTTAATGCCTGCCCGGTATACAAGAATATTGGCGGTCATGCCTACGGCACTACTTACAGCGGTCCTATCGGTTCTGTTATCACGCCACATCTGCAAGGTATCGGGGAGTACAAACATCTTAGCTATGCTTCTACTTTATGTGGTAACTGCACCGAAGTATGCCCGGTGAAAATAAACATCCACGGCATGCTGCTCGAAAACCGCCATACAGCTGCCAAAGATGGCCTGAATGGCTTCTCCGAAAACATGGGCTGGAAACTTTGGCGTAAAGGCATGATGAGCCGCACTATGATGAATGCTGCCGGACCGGGCTTTAAAAACATGATGTTGAATAAGGTCTTCGGCGAAACATGGCTTAATCGTCGCGCTGGGACTCATTTTGCCGAAAAATCATTTAATAAGCTCTGGAAAGAAAGGAAATAATTTCTACGCACAAAAGTCCTTTCATGCAAACAATCTTTGTTTTTGTTCCGCAACTGTCGCCCCGGCTTTTTTATACGCTGGATTGGGTGCTAAAGGAGCAATTGCAATTAGATTATCGCTTGTTGACAGACAAAACTTCTTTACCCGAAGGCTTTTTCATTTCATACGGAACACCAGTTCCCGGCTCCCTCTTTATTCCCGACAACGGTCTGCTCTGGCAGCAAAATATCCAGGCAGGCTACCAGCCTTCCTTTGAAGAAAATTTGCAGTATCACCAAGAAATAAAAGCACTTTCGTTCGACATTTTTTCGGCTGTATTTTACCTGCTTTCCCGGTATGAAGAATATATGCCCGATCGCTTTACACCAGACAAGCACAACCGTTTTCCGGCTACGGAAAGTGTCCTGTATAAATGTGGTTTGCTCGAAATTCCTGTTGTGGATGAATGGTTACAGGCACTGCGTGAAATATTGCTTCAACAGTTTGGCATTACGGTTGCTACAAAAAATTTCTCCTTTCTTCCCACCTATGATATCGATATTGCCTGGTCTTATCAAAACAAAGGCTGGAAGCGGAATACAGGTGCATTTATTAAAGATTTGCTAGCCGGTAATTTTGCAGCTGCATCAAGCAGAATAACTGTACTGTCGGGTAAAGATAAAGACCCTTACGATGCCTTTGACTGGATGCAAAAATTGCACGATCAACTAGACATCAAACCAATTTATTTTATTCTTGCTGCGCTTGCCACAACTCCGTTCGATAAAAATATTTCACCGGCCCATCCGGCTATGCAAACGCTAATCCGTAGGCTTGCTGAAAACGGCACAATAGCCATGCACCCGTCCTATTTCACAAAATCGGACAACCAACTTTTTGAAAAGGAACAACGAACTTTAGCCCGGATAACGAACGAGGAAATTACTATTTCCCGGCAGCACTATATAAGATTACACTTGCCGGAAACTTACCGCCAGCTTACATTGCATCATATTTCCGATGACTATAGTATGGGTTATGGGGCCTGGCTGGGTTTTAGAGCAGGTACCGGCAATTCTTTTAATTGGTATGATCTGCAGCAGGAACAGGAAACAACACTACGTATTCATCCGTTCTGCTTCATGGACACTACAGCTCACTATGAGTTAAAACTTGCTGCGGACGTGGCTTTCGAGCGTCTGTATCAAATGTCGTTACGACTTAAACGCTGCAACAGTACACTGATCACGGTGTTTCATAATTTTTCTTTAGGAAGCGCTCGGGAATGGAAGGGATGGCATACCGCCTATGAGCGTTTTCTGCGCCTTATTTGCGGATAAACACTCTAGTGCCCACACCCACAAAAGCATACAACTCTTCAATGTCTTTATTCTTTAAGGCAACGCAGCCGTCAGTCCATCCTACGCCCAGCTCAATCATATTATCGCCACCCGGCCAGATACCATGAATTCCCACAGAACCGCCTATTTTAGCCGTCGTCGGGATAATATGCTGCGCCTTCAGTCGATTGAAACGGGCAATTGCAGAGTCGTTAGGATAACTCAGCCCCATGAATTTATTATAGTGAGAATTTGCGTTCTTATTAGTGATTTTAAACCAGCCTTCAGGCGTGCAACGGTCTCCCTCCATGCACTTATTTTCAAGAGGTCGCGGACCAAAAACCGCGCGATAACTGCGAATTACTCGTCTTTTATAAAAGACTTGCAGGCAGTAGTCCGATTTGTCGACCATCACGGTAACCGAATCTTTATTTAAAGTATCCGGATTTACTGGAGCGGCAAAACCCACGGCTACCGTTTTCGGAACTATAATTGTTTGTGTGACCTTCATCAGACCTTCACGGTACTGGATAATGCGAACAATATTTCCTTTTTTATCACTGTACTCATCGAGCACTTTTACATCTTTCGGGATAGCGGTTGTTCCGTTGTCTGCCTGCTGCGCACACACCCATACCGCACAAAAGATACCTACCAGTAAAAGGAGCAACTTTACTCCCCTTGACACACTACGAAAACTTGATAAAAACATATTCCTGACAACAATAAATTAATTTATCGTGAAGTAAACGAAACTAACGAAATTTTTGGGAAGTATAAAGCCAAAACTAATTTGATTTATATAAAATTTATGTGCTTGGGTACAAATGATTAGGTCGGTTTCGTAAATTTACCATCCATGCAAGCACTAACCCTTACCGAGGAAAATTATCTCAAAAGCATCTATACGTTGCAGCATCGTAATGCATCGGGCGAAGTCTCTGTGAATGAGATTGCCGAACGTATGCAAACCAAGCCTGCTACTGTAACTGATATGCTGCGTAAGCTCTCGGAAAAGGAACTTATTCATTACGAGAAATATAAGAAGATACAGCTTTCCGAATCAGGCATTGCCCAGGCGTTGCAGATTTTACGGAAACACCGCCTTTGGGAAACATTCCTCCACGATAAATTGCAATTTTCATGGGATGAAGTGCATGAAGTAGCCGAACAACTCGAACACATACATTCAAAAAAGCTTATAGAAAGTTTAGATGCGTTTCTGGGTTTCCCAAAATATGATCCCCACGGAGATCCGATCCCAGATGCTAAAGGCGAAATGCCTGTCAGCAGGGCAGTAACGCTGCTAAATGTAGCACACAACATCAATTGTCAGATAGTTGCTGTAAAAGATAGTTCTACCGCCTTTTTACAACAACTGGAACGTTTTGGCCTGCAGATCGGCGTAACGTTGCAGGTAAAAGAGCAAATGGCTTATGATAACAGTGTGCAGGTACAAACAAAAAGCGATCCTTTCTTCTTATCCGAAAAGACCGCTGATAATATTCTTGTAATTCCAGTAGCTGAATTATAGCCTTTATTTCGGCTTTTTATAGATAGGCACGGTAGAACACGGTTCACCATACATCAGGCTTTTTACAATGGGTCTCAACCGCTCTGTAGCAGCAATATAAGCCATTTCAGGTATAGGCGTATCGCCACAACCTTTCAATACAACACGTTTATCGTTATATTCTGCTATGTCTATCTGGCCAATATTCTTTGACACCAGCCATTTCTTCATTTCCTGCTGCGTACCAAAATAAATAGATTGGGCAACCGGTTGCAGGTAAGCAGAAGCCAGCATATAAGCCCACATTGGAATAATTGCATCTACCGAACAGAAAATAGCCACATTTTTACCTTCATATGATGACCAGTCAAAAGTTTGAAGCGCTGTACGGTAATCCTTCTCACGCAAAATCAGCTCTCTGAAAAGAAAAGGTTTCAGGTCAAAATCAGCGAATGAATCAGCTTCTGGTATATAAGGTGCCAGATCCAACGTCATAATGCCGCTCTCGGCTACTTTATTTACTATAATATCCATTTTTACGATCTCCTTCTGCAAAAATACTAAGTACTGACTGGTATAAAAAAACAGCACCGGTATCGCGGTGCTGTTTTTTATTTATCAACTATTAGTCAAAACTAATAAAGCATGCTTGCGTTGTATTTGATATCTGCATTACGACGGAACACTTCTTGCAACACTTGTGCCAGATAGTTTTTGTTCTGCATTTGCATTTGCATTACTTGCTGGTTCAGTGCCATTGGATCCATTGGCTTATTGCTCTGGAAACGGTTAGTAACCATCATATAAAGCACACCATCCTGACCCTGAATTGCTTCAGAAACCGTGTTAGGCTTAAAGCCGGTATAGAACGCAAAACCAATTGCTTTTGGTTCGTAACCCAAACCTGGTGCGAACGGATTTTGAACGTTGAATGAATCAGCCTGCTGAATCGGTTGACCAGCGGTCTGTGACAGTGATTCCAAAGAAGATACTGTTTTGTATTTATCCTTAATCAGCTGTGCTTTTTTATCATTTTTAACCAACGATTCGATCATCGGTTTTGTATTGGCATCCAGTTTTACCAGGCCTTTATCTTGTACATCAGCCAATTTGGCTACGATGTAGCGGTTTTCCAACGTAAAGATGCCAGATATATCGCCCGGTTTTGCATCATACATCCATTTGATGATTTCATGAGAAGAACCCAGACCCTGAATGGTGAAATCACTCACTTTTACATTGCTGGCAACGCGTTTGTTGAGGTTCTCGCTTTTTACTGCGGCGTCAAATGCAGCTGCAGTAGTATTTTTTCCTGCGAAAGCAGTTGCTTTTGCATAAACCGCCTGGTCTGTATTCTGACCGGCAAACAACGATTTGCTGATAGTTGCCAGTTTAGCAGTCGGCTCAATACCGTGCTGGTTGATGATCTCGATATAGTGATAACCGGAATAGTTATCGTTGCTTACTTTAACAACCTTCTTTTCACCTGCTTTACCATCGAAAATGAAATCGCCAAATTCTTTAGAGAGTTGCGGACGTTGTGCCAGCTGGAAGTCGTATTCACCACCATTGTTTTTGCTTCCTTCGTCTTCAGAATATTTAGCAGCAAGTGCCTTAAAATCTGCGCCTGCTTTCAGGGCAGTTTCAATGCTGTCGATACGTTTTTTCGCAACAGAATCTGCCAATACAACATTCGCCTGGTCTTTTGTTTTGATCAGGATATGACGACATTTAACCGAATCCGGCAATGTTTTTTTATCCAGGATCTTAGTCAGTTTATAAGAACCATTTTCGTAGTATGGACCAAATACTGCACCAGATGGCATGTTCATAATGCTATCTGCGTAAGCAGACATCATAGACTTTTTAGTCACGTAGGCACCTACAAACTGTTCGTCTGAATTACGGTTTACTATACTTTCCGCATCACTGCTGGTTGCAAATTCATTTTTGATTTGTTCCAGAGCACCTTTTGCTTTTGCTGTATCGTCTGTAGAAGGTACTATGTCAAAAGAAACATATTCGATACTACGGGTAGGATCTTCAATAGTATAAAGAGCAGCATGCTTCTGGAGATAAGCCTGCAGATCTGCGTCAGTTACTTTGACTTCATTGTCGTTTATAGTCGTGTACGGTATTTTCACAAAGCGTACACTTGCCAATGAGTTTTGATCTTTGATTTCACGATCTACTATATATTTCGGCGTATACAGACCATTTACGATCAGGTTGCTGAACTTCTGGATTCTGTAGTTACGTTTTACATAAGTTTTTACAGTTTCCCATGATTCAAGTGCCTTCTGACCTTCTGGTTTAGCAAAGAACGGATTGTTCTTTTGCTCAAAAGCAGCTAAAGCCTGCGCATTGAACTGGCCCGTTTTAGGGTCCATGAAATAAGGAAACTGCTGCACCATTGGATCAGGATATGGACCTTTGATAATGTCCTTTTCTTCTTCCTTTGTCATTTCTACACCCAGCTCATCCATTTGCTTAGCGATCAGTTTTTCAAAAACGAGTTCTCGCAATGCCTGATCGTGGAGCTGTGCCTTTGCAGCATCGTCCAGCTGACGTTTTGAATAAAGTTCATATAGGGTTTCGTATTCCCTGATACGCTCTGCATATTCTTTTGCGTCTACTTTCTTACCATTTACTTTCACTACGCTGGAATCTTTACCAAACAAGTCGCCAAAGCGGCCGCTCGCAGCGTCCATTAAGATAAAGCCGACAAGCGCTAGCGCGATGATAAAACCGGCCAGCTTTGCATACTTATCCCTGATTTTCTGTATTACAGCCATATAGGTTGTTACTATTTAATAAGGAGGGCAAATTTATACGAAAAATCCAGATTATAAAGTATTCCCCGCATGAAACAGAAAATATTAATTATTTCTTTTCCGATTCCTGAAAAACCATAACTAATGTGTTTGTTTAAACACTTAAAGTAAAGCTTTAGATTAAAAAAATTCATTTTGATATTATATATAATAATTATAAAACTATTCAACATGTAAAATAAATATTGATTGTCAGGTATTTAAAGCTATACTTTAACCATTGTGCAGAGGTTATTAATAGCAAATACACATTTAATTCTAAGAAAATCCACAAAAACAAACCAAAAAGCCGTAGAAAATGTGGATAACACAGCTTAAGAATTCGTTCCGCAAAGAAAAATAAATTTATTGTTAAGGTTATCCACGTTTTAGAAAGAATTTCTCTGGATTTCATGGGAATTAAAGTGGATCATCGATTAGTTTTCAAGTTTTACTTTAAGTGCCTGGAAAATTTCAGCTTGAAAAAATGGCTTTTCAACACCGTTCCACGATATTCAGACTCAAAAACTTTTTCACAACCAAGTTTATCCACATTTGGGTACCTTTACGTTAGAATATTCAGCCAGCAAGGCTTTTAGGTGTGGATAACTGTGGAATAACTTGGGTATTAGTTTAATTCTGGTAAATTGCAATGGGAATTGCGTATTTGTATCCCCAAATTCACAGTCCTAATGATAATAGTCTTTTTTTAAGAAATTTTTTTATTTTTATTATGTCAGATGTGAAATTCCTCGCCGATGAGACGGCAAAATTAAATATTAAAGGATTTTTAGATATAAATATCGATCCAACACTTGATCTGTTTGATGAGATTGAACGGATGAAGAAGGAAAAAAATGCAATTGTGCTCGCGCACTACTATCAAGAGCCTGATATTCAAGACATTGCGGACTATATCGGTGATAGTTTAGGCTTGGCACAACAAGCTGAGAAGACAAATGCTGATATTATTGTTTTTGCGGGTGTTCACTTTATGGCTGAGACTGCCAAAATTCTAAATCCCGGGAAAAAAGTATTATTACCAGATCTAAATGCTGGTTGTTCGCTGAGTGACAGTTGTCCGCCGCCACTATTCAAAGCATTTAAAGAAAAGCACCCCGATCATATTGTTATCTCATATATTAACTGTTCAGCTGGTATTAAAGCTTTGAGTGACATTATTTGTACCTCTTCGAATGCCCGTCAGATTGTAGAGAGTTTGCCGATCGATCAGAAAATTATCTTCGCTCCGGACAAGAATCTTGGTGGATACATTAATAAGGTAACGGGTCGTGACATGTTGCTCTGGAATGGAGCCTGTATGGTACATGAAATTTTTTCATTGGAGAAGATAACCAGGTTAAAGGAACGTCATCCGGAGGCAAAGTTGATTGCTCACCCAGAATGTGAGGACGCAGTTTTACGCATTGCTGATTTTATTGGTTCCACGACGCAACTACTCAAATTTAGTGAAACCGATGAAGCACAGAGTTTCATCGTTGCTACTGAAACTGGTATCCTTCATCAGATGCAAAAGAATGCACCAAATAAAACGTTCATTGCTGCACCGCCTGATAATGCATGTGCTTGCAATGATTGTCCGCATATGAAATTGAATACGCTGGAGAAATTATACCTCTGTATGAAGTATGAATTGCCTGAAATTACAATGGACGAGCAGCTCAGAATCGCAGCGAAACGGCCAATAGACAAGATGTTGGAATTGAGTCGTCAATTTGGGCTTTAGAGCCATTTTTTGTAATAAAAATGATGTTGTTTATATAAAAGATGGGCTTTTTGCTCATCTTTTTGTTTTTAATGCATGTCATTTTGTTGATTGTACTAATCTTTTGTATCTCCTGATAGTCTGATTTCTCCCTTTAATTTTAACAGTAAAATTGCCCTATTAGTGATTGTTTTTTGGCATTTAATAGTTTGGAGTCTTCGCTTGATTTTCAAAATTCAGCTTTTTTTCCCGCTGGATTTGAATCCTAGCTTTGCTGTGAATTCGTTGATTCGTACTTTATTTGTTTATTGTGTTTGGTATTTCTTCCTTTCGACTGAGTTTGATTATGATCATTTGCTTGTTGCTGTTTTGATATATATATGACAGGTCTTTGATTAAATCAGAAATTACTTGATTATTTTTTTTTTGATCATCTGCTTCCAACTTGTGACGTAGTAGTTCGGCTTTTTTTGAATTTTTCTTCTGGTAATCGAAGTTCTGACGTTATACTACCTAAAAACGTTGTTATCCTAATAGTTGAACTTTACTGAAAGTATTGTCGATACTTATTAGAAATGGTGTCGGGTTCGACACATCCTATTAGGTTTGGTGACTGTGCTACGATTTACTATTGATTATTAGTGAATGATTTCATTGCCTGCTAGTTCCACGTGGAACATAATACTATAAATAGAAATTTAGGTACTAAGTGGTCAGGGGTTCGTACCTTTGCGGACTATGTTTCCAGAATATGATGTTATTGTTGTAGGGGCTGGTCACGCCGGTTGCGAGGCCGCTGCTGCAGCTGCAAATATGGGTTCTAAGGTTCTTCTAGTAACCATGAATATGCAGACTATCGCTCAGATGAGTTGCAATCCAGCTATGGGTGGAATTGCAAAAGGGCAAATTGTGAGGGAAATTGACGCGCTTGGCGGCTATAGTGGTATTGTAAGCGATAAAAGTATGATTCAGTTTAGAATGCTGAATAAATCTAAAGGTCCAGGTATGTGGAGTCCAAGGACTCAGAATGATCGTATGTTATTTGCTGCTACTTGGCGCGAGATGCTTGAAGCGACTGCTAATGTTGACTTCTGGCAGGATATGGTAAAAGGACTCATTGTTTCACGTGGAACAATTCAAGGTGTAGTTACCGGAATGGGTCAGGAAATTCGCGCAAAAGCAGTTGTTCTTACTAATGGTACCTTCTTGAATGGTGTTATTCATATTGGTGAAAAGCAATTTGGAGGAGGTAGGATAGGTGAAAAGGGTGCTTCAGGTATTACTGAACAACTTGTAGCGCTTGGTTTTGAGTCAGCAAGACTGAAAACGGGGACGCCTCCACGTATAGACGGCCGTAGCTTGGATTATTCTAAAATGGAAATACAGGAAGGAGATGAGGAGATTGTTGGGTTTTCTTATTTACCTGTTGAAAGAATTGAGCCAAAGCAGCAGCGTGCATGTTGGATTACTTATACAAGTCAGGCGGTACACGATATTCTGAAGACTGGTTTTGAGCAATCTCCAATGTACCAGGGACGTATTAAAGGAAGTGGGCCACGTTATTGTCCGAGTATTGAAGATAAAATCAATCGCTTTGCAGATCGGGACCGTCATCAATTGTTTGTAGAACCGGAAGGTTGGAATACTGTAGAGATTTACGTAAATGGTTTTAGTACCTCGTTGCCCGAGGACGTTCAATATAAAGCATTGAAAATGGTGCCTGGTTTTGAAAATTGTCGTTTTTTCCGTTCGGGATATGCTATAGAGTATGATTATTTTCCACCTACGCAGTTAAAATTTACTTTAGAAACTAAAGAGATCAGAAATCTTTTCTTTGCGGGGCAGATAAACGGCACTACAGGATATGAGGAAGCAGCATGCCAGGGATTAATGGCTGGTATTAACGCGCATCGAAATGCTCAAGGACAAGAACCTTTTATACTGCAAAGAAGTGACGCATATATTGGTGTGTTAATTGATGATCTAATTAATAAGGGAACAGATGAGCCGTACAGAATGTTCACGAGCCGGGCAGAATTCAGAACATTATTGAGACAAGATAATGCCGATATGCGTCTCACCCCTATGAGTTATAAGATGGGATTGGCTTCAGAAGAGCGAATGGAATTGGTTCGTAAAAAAGTAGAGGAAGTGGAGCAGATTAAAAAAACGCTTGCGGATTTTCCAATAGAGCCCGCAGCGGCAAATGAATATTTGTCTTCTAAGGACTCTTCAGCGTTGGTAGAACGGACAAAGGCACTGAAATTATTGCTCCGTCCAAACATCGATTTGAAAGAATTATGCGCTGAAATTCCAGAATTAAAGGCGGCTATAGGTGACGTACACGTACATTCCCTCGAGCAGGCAGAGATCCAGGCTAAATACGACGTTTATATCGAAAAAGAGCGTGAATTGGTAAAAAAAATGGCAAGTTTGGAGGATTTATTGATTCCGGAGAGCTTTAATTACGATAAATTGACCGCTTTATCGATGGAAGCAAGACAAAAATTGAATAAGATAAAACCAAACACATTAGGGCAGGCGAGTCGTATCAGCGGTGTGAATCCGAGTGATGTGCAAATCCTGATGGTTTATATGGGGCGTTAAAAGTTTTAGAAAATGGTTTAGTAGCGATACTAAACCATTTTTTTGTGTTTATTTTTAAAGCTGTAGTTAGGAAGTCAGATCAAATAAATGGATTTTAAAACAGCTATTTACAAGTATTGCAATTACCAGGAAAGATGCCATCGGGAAGTAAGGAACAAGTTGTATGACCTTGGGGCAAGAAAAGACGAGGTGGAAGGGTTAATAGCAGACCTGATAGAAAACAATTTATTGAATGAAGAACGATATGCGAAAGCTTTTGTAAGAGGTCGTTTTCGGCTAAAAAAATGGGGTAGAAAGAAGATTCTCCAAGAGTTAAGGCTGAATAAGATTTCTGAGTACTGCATAAAAAAGGCAATGTCTGAAATAGACCCAAATGAATATGACGCCGTTTTAAATCGATTGTGTTCTAAAAAGTGGAGGGAATTAAACAAGGAAACGAATGAGTTCATAAAAAAAGGAAAAGTTTACCGGTATTTATTACAGAAAGGATATGAACAGGATTTGATTACTGATACTATTAACCAGCTATTAGAATCCGGAAGCTGATAAAATAAGTATATTTACTTCAGACGAAAGAATAAAAAGAACAAACAAAAATGGTAAAGCAAATAACTGAAGGTGTCAGTATATCGGTGGAGACCTTTTATCAGCCGAATCAAAGCAATCCTATAAACGGGGAATATCTGTTTGCTTACAGAATAACTATTGAAAATTTAAGTGCTTTACCGATCAGGTTATTGCGCAGACATTGGCATATTGTCGATTCAAATGGGCTATTCCGAGAAGTAGAAGGCGAAGGAGTAGTAGGTCAACAACCAATTATTCAGCCTGGAGAACATTATCAATATGTTTCCGCCTGCAACCTTCGTACTGAGATAGGTAAAATGTACGGCACGTACCTCATGGAAAATCTATACAATAAGAAAAACTTCACTGTAAACATTCCGGAGTTTAAATTATTGGCACCATTTAAAATGAACTAGAATTTAAATGAGTCGAATTGATATTCGGCTTTCCATTTTTATTTATTCGAAAGACAAATTTGTCTTGACTGACTACTTTATCTCATATGCAGATTACCTGTGAAATTGCATGCTAATAATTAATGCAACTTGATTCCTGAATTGGAATCGAGCAAATACAGCCGATTATTTTCGTTCTCTCCAAACGCACTGAAAATAATTATTTTACTGTTTTATCTGTTTGAAATATCTATTTTAAATGGCTGTGCTTTAATGTTATTTGCTTTTCAATTCCCAATTTTTAATATTATCATTATTTATATATGTAAATTGGTAATAATTTGCTTAGCGTATCTATGCCGAATAGAGTAATGTTTTAAATAAACTTAATCACGCATTATTAATAGTAGTCTAATATTTTCGTACCTTTGCGCAAAATTTGAAATGGATGGAGCGCTGTGTGAGTGTCGGTTTTGAGTAAATGAGAAATTTCCCTTCGTTCAGCGTATTAAAAAAATCCATCTTTAATTTATTTTATGCAAATTAGAAACATTGCTATTATCGCGCACGTTGACCACGGTAAAACAACGCTCGTAGATAAAATTATTCATGCGACTAAGGTATTCCGTGATAACCAGGAAACGGGTGAGCTGATCATGGATAACAACGATCTGGAACGTGAGCGTGGTATTACCATCCTCAGTAAGAACATCTCCGTAAACTATAAAGATGTTAAGATTAACGTTATCGATACTCCAGGCCACGCCGATTTCGGTGGTGAAGTAGAACGTGTTTTGAAAATGGCAGATGGTGTGCTGCTGCTCGTGGATGCTTTTGAAGGTCCTATGCCGCAAACACGTTTCGTACTGCAAAAAGCGTTGGAACTGAATCTGCGTCCAATCGTAGTGATCAACAAAGTAGATAAACCAAACTGCCGTCCTGACGAAGTACATGATGCAGTATTTGAATTGTTCTTCCAGCTGGACGCAACTGAGGAGCAGCTCAATTTCCCAACTATCTATGGTTCTTCCAAGCAAGGCTGGTTTAATACTTCCCTGACACCTACAGAAGATATCACGCCGCTGTTGGATACTATTCTTGAAAAAGTTCCTGAACCAAAAGTTAGCGAAGGCACTGTGCAGATGCAGATCACTTCGCTGGATTATTCTTCGTTCCTCGGCCGTATTGCCATCGGTAAAGTGGTCCGCGGTACGCTGAAAGAAGGCATGCCGGTGCAGCTGTGCAAACTGGATGGTTCTATGGTGAAAAGCCGTATCAAAGAACTGTACACGTTTGAAGGTATGGGTAAGAAAAAGGTAACGGAAGTAGCTGCTGGGGATATCTGTGCGATCGTTGGTATCGAGGATTTCCAGATCGGTGAAACGGTTGCCGATTTCGAAAATCCAGAGGCATTGCCGGTAATCGCTATCGATGAGCCGACGATGAACATGCAGTTCAGCATCAATAACTCGCCTTTCTTTGGCCGTGAAGGTAAATTCGTAACCAGCCGTAACCTTCGCGACCGCCTGAATAAAGAACTTGAAAAAAACCTTGCTTTACGTGTTAAAGACACGGATGATGCCGATAAATTCCTTGTTTATGGTCGCGGTATCCTCCACCTGAGCGTACTGGTAGAAACCATGCGCCGTGAAGGTTATGAATTGACTGTAGGGCAGCCGCAGGTAATTACTAAAGAAATCGACGGTCAGAAATGCGAACCGTATGAATCCCTGGTAGTTGACGTTCCTTCTGAATTCAGTGGTAAAGTAATTGACCTCGTTACACAACGTAAAGGTGAAATGCTGATCATGGAAAGCAAAGGCGAAATGCAACACCTGGAATTTGACGTTCCTTCCCGTGGTCTGATAGGTCTGCGTTCTCAGATGCTGACTGCTACCGCAGGTGAAGCTGTAATGGCGCACCGCTTCAGTGAATACAAACCTTGGAAAGGGACAATCCCTGGCCGTAACAACGGTGTATTGGTAGCGAAACAAGCAGGTACTACTACGGCTTATTCCATCGATAAATTGCAAGATCGTGGCTCATTCTTCGTTGATCCGGGTGAAGAAATTTATGCAGGTCAAATCCTGGCTGAGCATATTAAACCAGGTGACCTGAATGTAAACGCTGTGGAAGGTAAAAAACTGACCAATATGCGTGCGTCCGGTTCAGATGGTACCAGCAGCATTACGCCTAAAATTCAAATGACACTGGAAGAATGTATGGAATACATCCAACAGGACGAATGTATCGAAGTAACGCCGCAAAGCATCCGTCTGCGTAAGATCATGCTCGATGAAAACGATCGTGCCAAATACGCGAAAATGTTGAAAATAGAAGCTTAATCAACTTTTGAAATACACTTGAAAAGTCTCCGCGTTATCGTGGAGACTTTTTTAATAAAGAGCCTATAACCGCATACCTGCTGTTAAGGCCATATTCCTTAATTTTGCCAATCATGACAAAAAGAGAAATTCTTACCGGATTATTGGAACACCGTATTCTTATCATTGATGGGGCTATGGGAACCATGATCCAAAGGCATAAACTCCAGGAAGAAGACTATCGTGGCGAACGTTTTAAAGACTGGCATATAGATCTGAAGGGAAATAACGATTTGCTGTGCCTTACGCAGCCGGAAATCATTAAAGGCATACATAAGCAATATCTCGCTGCCGGTGCAAATATCATCGAAACAAATACGTTTAACGCGCAACAGGTTTCGATGGCGGACTATGACATGCAGTCGCTCGCTTTTGAAATCAATTTTGCAGCAGCACAAATAGCACAGCAAGCCATAAAAGAGTTTAAAAACGAAAATCCGTCCGCAGATTGCTTTGTAGCAGGGGCAATCGGGCCGATGAATAAAACACTGAGTCTTTCACCAGACGTAAATGAACCGGGTTATCGCGCTATTACATTTGATGAAGTTGCCGGTGCTTATTATGAGCAGATTGATGCGCTTGTAAAAGGTGGCGTAGATATTCTCCTGATCGAAACGATTTTCGATACGCTGAATGCAAAAGCGGCGATTTTTGCCATAGAAAAATATTTTCGTGATCATCCGGAATCGGAAAAACTACCAGTTATGATTTCTGGTACCATCACCGATGCATCCGGCCGCACATTAAGTGGGCAGACTTTAGAAGCGTTCTATATTTCCGTAATGCATGCTAATCCTGTAAGTATCGGTTTGAACTGTGCTTTAGGTGCCGAACAAATGCGTCCGCATATTGAAGAACTCTCAGAACTGGCCGCTTGCTATGTGAGCGCTTATCCAAATGCCGGGTTACCGAATGCAATGGGCGAATATGATGAAACCCCGGAACAAACAGCCGCCATCGTGGGCGAATTTGCGGCAAATGGCTGGCTTAATTTAGTTGGAGGATGTTGTGGTACCACTCCGGACCATATTGCCGCTATTGCGCAGAAAATGAAGCAATACGCAGCTCGTCCTTTACCGGAAGTTGGCGAGGTTATTTAATATTTTAAATTTATCTATAAAAGCTGCGCAGTATTTACTTCGCAGCTTTTTTATTTTGACTAGCGGAGGTGATCGATAAGCTGCTTCCATAAATTTTAACATAAAGAGTGCTGGTTTAAGCAACCTTTTTTATTTCCTGATAAATAGACATTGTGTTTAATAATGCTGTTATTTTATTTTTGGTATCAGTTTGAAAACAATCATTTAGAAGAAAAAGCAAATCTGCATCATAAACTATTATTTGTGCAGACAAAAGCTAGTAAATAAGTCCGGAAATGATTTTAATATTTCCTTAATACATTCTTAATCCAGCCTTTATAAATAAATCCTCTCTTTGTAAAAGCCCTAATATTAAAAAAACGCTTTTATAAGGATATGGCTAAACGGGACGTTGATATAGTTGTAATATCGGATGTACATCTGGGCACCTACGGTTGCCATGCGAAGGAATTGCTGCAGTATTTAAAAAGTATCAGTCCTAAAGCTGTTGTGCTAAACGGAGATATTATAGACATCTGGCAGTTTAGTAAACGCTATTGGCCGGCTACTCATATGATGGTGGTAAAACACTTGGTTGGTTTAATTGCGAAAGACATTCCCGTTTATTATATCCCCGGCAATCATGATGAATTATTGCGCCGCTTCAAGGATTTCCATTTAGGTTCGCTGAAAATTGCCAATAAACTGTCACTGAAAATTGATGGCGCCAATGTTTGGATCTTCCACGGTGATGTTTTTGATGTAGTGATGCAGCACAGTAAATGGCTGGCAAAATTGGGAGCTATCGGTTATGATACGCTGATCCTTATCAATAGGTTTGTCAATTTCATTTCTCAAAAAATGGGTCGCGGCAAGATTTCCCTTTCTAAAAAAGTAAAAAACAGCGTAAAAGGTGCGGTAAAGTTCATCAACAAATTTGAATCCACTGTTTGCGAAATTGCTGCCAGCAATCAATATAAATATGTGATCTGCGGGCATATTCACCAGCCGGAAATCAATACGGTGGTAACTGAAAAAGGCTCCGTGATCTATATGAATTCCGGCGATTGGATTGAAAACCTGACAGCCCTGGAATACAATGAAAACAAATGGAGTATTTATCGCTATTCAGATGATCCGGTTGCGCAAGCTATTGAAATCAAGAATAAGAAGAAAAATAAAGGAGAAAGCCCTAAAGAGCTGATGGCAAGCTTACTGCAGGAACTCAATGTAAAAAATCCCGAACACGGCCCCGTCGAAACCGACTAAAAATACTAACGTGAACATTCTTTTCGCCATACAAGGCACCGGAAATGGCCATTTGAGCCGCGCCAGAGATGTATATCCCGAGCTCTGCCGGTACGGAAATGTGGATGTACTCATATCCGGCATTCAGGCCGATGTAGACGTGCCTTTCCCGGTAAAATATAAATTTTACGGGCTCAGTTTTATTTTTGGCAGCCATGGTGGTGTAGATCTCTGGCAGACTGCTAAAAGCATGAAATTGCCGCGTTTGATACATGACATAGCTCACCTTCCAGTCAAAGATTATGATCTCGTGATTAATGATTTTGAGCCGGTGAGTGCATGGGCCTGTAAGATGAAAAAAGTTCCGTGCATCGCATTAAGTCACCAGTCGGCAGTATTAGATAAAAAAGTTCCTTTACCAGACGAGCATGACCGTTTTGGCGAATTAGTATTACGCAGGTATGCCCCGCATACGGCAGCGTATGGTTTTCATTTTCGTTCTTTTTCCCGCGATATTTATACACCTGTGATCCGGAAAGAGGTAAGAGAACTGTCAATATCAAATGAAGGGCATATTACTGTCTATTTGCCAGCCTATAATGATCATGACCTTATACAGCATCTTTCCCGTTTTGAAGAAGTAGAATGGCAGGTATTTTCAAAACATAATAAAGAACCCCGCTCCTACAAGAATGTACACATTCAGCCCATCGAAAACAAAGCTTTTATTAAAAGTATGGCATCCAGCAATGGCGTTCTTTGCGGAGCTGGATTTGAAGGGCCTGCTGAGACTTTGTTTCTCGGTAAAAAACTATTAGTGGTACCAATGCAGAATCAATATGAGCAGCAATGCAATGCGGCAGCGCTGGCTAATATGGGTATTCCGGTTATTAAATCACTCAGCAAAAAATACTATGATCGTATCCGTTTGTGGCTTAGTGCCGGGAAGGTGTTGCGGGTAGATTATCCGGATCAGACTGCACAGATCGTTGATCGCATTATTCTGGAGCATGCAACAATTCCGGAAAATAAAAAAGCGCAACTGGGTCTGTTGCGCTAGGTATAATGTTAAGTAAATCTATTCGGTTTTATTTGCCTTTAAATTGGGGCTTTCTTTTTTCGAGAAACGCATTCACACCTTCCGAAAAATCTTCAGAACGGCCCGCTTTTACCTGCAATTCTTTTTCCAGTTCCAGCTGTTGATTCAGGTTATTGTTATAGGATTGATTCAGCGCACGTTTGGTAAGACCCAGGCCAATAGTTGGCATTTGAGCCAGCGTTGCAGCAATACGTTTGCTTTCCTGCTCGAACATTTCATCGTCATAAGCACGGTAGATCATGCCCATACTCACGGCTTCCTCTGCAGTCACTTTGTCTGCGAGCATCATCAACGCAGAAGCGCGTTGTAAGCCTACAAGGCGCGGCAGGAAGAAAGTACCCCCGCTATCCGGAATCAGGCCTATTTTGCTGAAAGCCTGCACAAAAGACGCGGATTTATTTGCCACAACCACATCGCAAGCAAGCGCGAGGTTGGCGCCGGCACCGGCAGCTACGCCATTTACAGCAGCAACGATTGGTTTCTCAATATTTCTGAACCGCGAAATAACCGGGTTGTAATGTTCGCGAACTACTTTTTCAAAATCAATTTCAGCAGGGGTAGGAAATTCGCCTAAATCCTGACCTGCGCAAAATCCTTTTCCATTACCGGTAATATAAATACAACGCACATCGTCGTCTTTTTCACAGGCATCGAGATGCGCCTGCAAGGTTAGTGCCATGTCGCGGTTAAAGCTATTGTATTTTTCAGGTCGGTTCAAGGTAATATATGCAACGCCGTTTTCGATGTGCAGTAAGACAGTACTCATGAAAAAGTATTAGAAATCAAATGTAAAAATGCAAATAATTTACCAGAATATTATATTGAACTTATACTTATTTATAAAGAGTATTTTAAATAAGTAAAACAGAACAAAAAAATCTGGCTTCTTAAATATTAGTTTAATACACCCGCAGTGCGTTTTTGATTTGCTTTTTCTTCTTTTGCGGGAACTTGGGTGGATTGTGCCGAAGTCATCTGGCAATTTCCGTTAAACGTGGCAGCGGGCTCTATTTGTAATTTGCCTGAATTAATATTGCCATTGATGATGCAATGATCTTTAAGCAGGAGTAATTCCTTGATAAAAAGATTTCCGGTTATTTTGCCAATCACATCGGCTTCCAGGGCAGTAATATCACCTTCAATATGTCCTTCGGCGCCTACTACGATCTTCGCTTTAGTTTGTACGTTGCCGATAATCTTGCCATCGATACGAACATTGGTCTCGCTGGTAATATCGCCTTTGATAACCGTACCGGTACTAATGATTGTCGTACTGCCGGCTATGTGTTCATAGGAGAGATCTCCTTTTGATTTGTTACCTCCGAACATAAAAATGAACGTTGAAAATTTTGTTTAAAATACACGGATTTAGAATATGGTTCTCTAAACTGTCATTTTTTTATTGTTAAACCAATAAACCAAAAATCAGACCAAAGTTTAGAAATGAAAAAAGCCGGTAAAGATCTTTACCGGCTTCAATTATAGTGGTTAAAACGATCTGTTAAGCTACCGTTTTCTCGAAAACCTTGTGTGTATTTCCGTTGTTCCGTTGTTCCTGCGCTTCTTTAGCCGCTTTTACAAATGCGACAAACAGCGGATGCGGATTTTCTACCGTGCTTTTATATTCAGGGTGAAACTGAGTGCCCATATAGAAAGGATGATCCGGGATTTCTACGATTTCAACCAAACCAGTTTTAGGATTTTTACCTACGGGAATCATACCAGCTTTTTCAAAAGCATCAATATACTCGTTGTTAAATTCGTAACGATGGCGGTGGCGTTCGGAGATATGAGTAGAGCCGTAGATTTTAGCCGCTTTAGAATCCTCACGGATTTCACAATCATAAGCACCTAAACGCATGGTGCCGCCCATCTGCGTGATGGCCTTTTGTTCTTCCATCATGGCAATTACAGCATTATGAGTATCCGGGTTCATCTCGGTAGAATGTGCTGTAGCCATATTGAGCACGTTGCGGGCAAACTCTACACATGCCATCTGCATACCCAGGCAAATACCGAAAAATGGAATTTTATTTTCGCGTGCAAAGCGGATTGCATCTATTTTACCTTCAATACCACGGCTGCCAAAGCCTGGTGCTACAAGAATGGCGTCGAGATTATGAAGTTTTTCCAGTGCATTTTCAGGAGTCAGATACTCAGAGTGAATATTGCGTACTTCTACTTTACATTCATTCATGGCGCCCGCGTGAATCAGTGCTTCCAGGATTGACTTATAAGCGTCCTGCAGCTCCACATATTTACCGATAAGGCCAATCGTTACTTTAGATTTCGGGTATCGCAACTTGTTGAGGAATTCTTTCCATTTACCCAGTCCGAGTTCCGGATCAGGACCGAGCTCCAGGCCCAGTTTTTGAAGACAGATTACATCCAGGCGCTCTCGCATCATTTCCAGCGGTACACTGTAGATACTGTCTGCGTCCAATGCTTCAATTACCGCGTCTTGCGTTACATTGCAGAACTGTGCAATTTTACGTTTAAGGTCTTTGTATAAAGGCTCTTCAGTACGGCAAACCAAAATGTCGGGGTTAATGCCGTTTTCACTAAGCAGTTTTACGGAGTGTTGTGTAGGCTTGGTTTTCAATTCCTTTGCCGCTTTCAGGTAAGGAATCAAAGTCAGGTGCACCACCAGGCAGTTATCGTCGCCCAGTTCCCATTTCAACTGACGAACCGCCTCAATGTATGGCAACGATTCAATGTCCCCAACAGTACCACCCAATTCGGTGATCACGATATCAAACTGGTCATCATTGCCTAAAAGCATGATACGACGCTTGATTTCGTCTGTGATGTGCGGAATTACCTGTACGGTTTTACCGAGATAGGCACCTTCACGTTCTTTGTTGATCACATACTGGTAAATACGGCCGGTAGTAACGTTGTTGGCCTGAGAAGTGTGGGTATTGAGATAACGCTCGTAGTGGCCGAGATCGAGATCTGTTTCTGCGCCATCTTCCGTCACATAACATTCGCCGTGCTCATAAGGATTGAGTGTGCCCGGGTCGACGTTGATATACGGATCAAATTTTTGAATGGTGGTGCGAAAGCCACGTGCCTGGAGCAATTTTGCCAGGGATGCCGCAATAATTCCTTTTCCTAACGAAGACGTAACGCCTCCGGTTACAAATATATACTTAGTCATAACGCTCCAGTTTTATGACCGGTGCGCAGCTATCGCAAAACAATAAAATAGTTGGGAAAAGCTGATCGGTCGCACAAAGTTAAGAAACTGTAAGCAATGCGACAATTCGGTCGGAAATTAAAAAATCTCTTTTCTTAAATGGGTTGATTTTCATTTGTTCTATATAAATAAAGGAGAAGAAAAACAGAAAAGGAATAAGCTTTTAAGTCAGAAGAAAGACTTGCCCGAAATGCATCAGAGTGCTATTGGCGATGCGCCGGCATAAATAATACCAGGTGGCGCAATCCTGTAAAAGCCCACAGGCGGAAGCTTTCAACGCTTAAAGCATTTTCTTGCAGCATATTTTTCGGCATGGCCGAATAGCGTCAAACTTGTCCGTAAAACAGTGAGCGTGCCCAAACCATTATTTGCAGAATAATATACCTATACCTGCTTTTTCAAAAAAGGCTTCGGAACATCCAGACTGCCAATACGGAAATGCTGATAAACAAAATACATAGAAAACCTTATAAAGATATAGCAAGGTTCATGAAGTAATTTACCTTTGCCCCCAAATATTTTGTATGCGATTTGACAGGACTGGCTTATCCAACGACCAGCTTATACAATTATATACAGAGCTGGTGCGTCCGAGAATGATTGAAGAGAAAATGCTGGTATTGCTGAGACAAGGCCGTATCAGCAAATGGTTTAGTGGGATCGGACAAGAAGCTATTTCTATCGGAGCCACACTGGCGCTGGATTCTGACGAATATATCATGCCGCTGCACCGCAATCTTGGTGTGTTTACGGCGCGCAAAATGCCGTTTGATAAATTGTTTATGCAATGGCAAGGCCGCAAAGAAGGCTTTTCTAAAGGGCGCGAACGCTCTTTTCATTTTGGCGCCAATGAGTATCATATCTGTGGTATGATCTCGCATCTGGGTCCACAACTGGCACTGGCCGATGGTGTTGCCCTGGCCCATAAGCTCAATAAAGAAAATAAAGTTTCGCTCGCATTTAGCGGAGATGGCGGTACCAGCGAAGGCGATTTCCATGAAGCGCTGAATGTCGCTGCGGTATGGGGCCTTCCGGTAATTTTCCTGATCGAGAACAATGGATATGGACTGAGTACACCGGTAAATGAACAGTTTGTGTGCGAACATTTAGCTGATCGGGCTATCGGTTACGGAATGAAAGGTTTGACGATCGACGGAAATAATATCCTGGAAGTATATAAAACAATCAGTGAGGCTCGCGAATACTGTATTAAAGAGCAGAAGCCGATCCTGATTGAATGTATGACTTTCCGGATGCGTGGCCACGAAGAAGCCAGCGGTGTGAAATATGTACCGAAAGAACTGTTTGAAGAGTGGGGTAAAAAGGACCCGATCGCCAATTACGAAGCGTATTTGCTGAAAGAGAAAATAATCAAGCAAAGTCAGATCGATGCGATCCGCGCGGCTATTCAAAAAGAAATTGAGGAAGGATTGGCAACAGGCTTTGCTGCGGAACCAATAAAACCGGACACTGCAGAAGAGATCGCAGATGTATATGCACCGCACGATACAAAAGCGATTGCGCCGGCATCAGAAGCGAAATCAGAAAAGAAATTCATACAAGCCATCAGCGATGCGCTGCGTATTTCGATGGAACGCCATCCGAACCTCGTATTGATGGGACAAGACATTGCGGAATATGGTGGCGCCTTTAAAGTAACAGATGGTTTTGCAGCGCAGTTCGGCAAAGAACGTGTGCGCAACACGCCAATTTGTGAGAGCGCCATTGTCGGAGCTGCCCTGGGTCTTTCCCTGAAAGGTGGAAAGGCAATGATGGAAATGCAGTTTGCTGATTTTGTAACAGTAGGCTTCAACCAGATCATCAATAATCTTGCAAAGATCTATTACCGCTGGGGGCAAAATGCCGATGTGGTAGTGCGTATGCCTACAGGTGGGGGCGTGGGCGCAGGTCCGTTCCACTCACAAAGCAACGAGGCGTGGTTTGTTCATACTCCGGGGTTAAAAGTAGTTTATCCTTCTACGCCTGAAGACGCAAAAGGCTTGCTGCTGGCGGCATTGGAAGATCCAAACCCGGTGATGTTTTTCGAACATAAAGCGCTTTACCGCAGTATCAGCAGTATGGTCCCGGATGATTTCTATACGGTAGAGATCGGAAAAGCCCGCCAGGTGCAGGAAGGAGACGATATCAGCATTATTACCTATGGTAGTGGTGTGCATTGGGCGATGGATTATGCCAAACAGCATCCGGAGCTGAGCATCGACATTCTTGATCTGCGTACTCTGCTGCCATTGGATTACGACGCTATTAAAACCGCAGTAATGCGTACGGGTAAAGTACTGCTGCTTCATGAAGATACCCTGATTGGGGGTATCGGTGGCGAGCTGGCTGCCTGGATTTCTGAAAACTGCTTTGAGCACCTCGATGCACCAATTGTACGCTGTGCAAGCCTGGATACGCCAGTTCCGTTTGCGATAGAGCTGGAACAGAATTTCCTCGCCAAAAGCAGATTGGATGCTGCTATTCAGAAACTGCAGCAATACTAATTTATGATTTAATAAATATTCTTTTAAAATGCCCTGTATAACTGCAGGGCGTTTTTTATTTTCGTATGCGAAATCGCACAATCATGAAAATTTCGAATCTGTATATAGCCATTACGGCAACCATATTTGTTTCGCTCACTGCCTGTAAAGATGGCGTTACCAAAAGTCACGGACCTATTGTACTGGGTGATTCCGCTGCCATTGTAACAGAAACGGATGCTAAGTACCTGGAGGATTTCGTAAACGATATTCAACAAAATACGGCCGATACCACTGTTGCGTCAACAGCTGCCAGTACGCCAAAAGATACTGTTCAAGCAGAAGTGCCGAAAGAACAACCTAAGCCACAACCGGCGGTGCAGGCGAATAAAGGCAATGGACTTACCGTAGAATTTAAGGATATCACTGTATTTATTCCGGGTATCGCCAGCAAAACCAATAGCAGTAAGCATAGCGGTAACAGTGCGGCATATGGTCTTTCGGGCGGCGAGCTGAATGGGAGCCAACTCCAGATCAGCGGTGGTACGGTACAAAGGGTTACGCAGCGCTATACTACCTCTGTCATTCTGGATGACGACTTAGGCACTTTTATTTTAGAACAACTCAATCATACTTCTGCATGGACACAACTAAAGGGTAATGGTAGCAACTATTATCTTACAGGTTTGGATGACCGCCATTTAGAGCATTCAAATGCAAGTGGCAATGCTATCAGAACTGCCGTACAGCGCGCAGCAAGAGCAAAAAGACTCAGTCGTAAAAAGGAAAATGAATTGCTTAACAGTGTGCGCAATGTAAAAACCGTAAACCAAAAACCGCTGGAAGTGGTGCTACGTACGGTTGTTTGGCAGATTGAAGGAAAAGACGCCAAGGGTAAAAATTTCCGCAAGGAGCTGCGCATAGACATGCCTATTTAACTTAGGACAATAAGTTTTTAGATTACAGAATAAAAAAGACGATGCGTAGATCTCATCGTCTTTTTTTATTCGTCAGCTAGGCTTGTGATCTATTTTCACAGACTTAAAAGATACAATGTGTCAGCTTATATAGTAGCGATACATTTCAGTTCAATGGCAATAGCCGAAGGCAGCGAGTTTACGCTTACTGTGGTGCGGCATGGCTGATTGTCTTTGAAATATTCGGCATAGATACGGTTGTAAATATGAAAATCGCGTTTCATGTCTACAAGAAATACGGTTACATCAACGAGTTTATCCCAGCTGCTACCGCTTTCTTCGAGAACGGTCCGTACATTTTTAAAAACGCTGTGGCATTGCGCCTCAAAGTTAAATTCCGTAAACTGACCATGTTTATCCAGTTTCAAGCCGGGAATTTCATCGGTACCCGGTATACGCGGCCCAATGCCGGAAAGAAACAACAGATTGCCGACTTTTCGTGCATGCGGATATAAACCCATTGGTTTGGGTGCTTTATCGGTAGAGATCAATTCAGAAGCCATATAAATGCGTTTGCTGCAAATTTAGTTTTCCGCCTCAAAAAATTACCATTTTACCACAGAAAACAACGATCGTGTTTGCCTAACTTTAAGTAACACGCATAAAAACAGGTGAGTTATGTCGTTTAAAGAATCTTTTAAAGCCATTATTGAAGCAATTGAGACGAGACAATACCATACGCTCAACGAACTTTCCTACGAAGTACCGGTAAAGTTTAACTGGGTTCGTGACGTATTAGAGGCGGTATATCTGCCGAAACATGCCGCGAAGCCAATGTTGGAACTGGTAAAAGAAGGGCATGAAACGGTAACGCTCACATATGGCGAGGCGAATAAACGTTGTAACCAGCTGCTCAATTATATGCGGACACATGGTGTTCAAAAAGACGATGTGGTATTTGTAATGTCGGGTCTTGATGAATCCCTTTGGATCAGCTATCTGAGCATTATTAAAGTAGGCTTTGTAATGATTCCGGCAGCGGGTATCTTAAATGAAGATGATATCGCTTACCGCTTAGAGAAAGCCAGTCCGAAAGCCATCATTGCCGATAAAGAGAATCTGCATAAAATTGAAAAGGCCCTCGAAAAATATGGGAAAGATATTCCGGTAAAAATATTGCTTGACACTAACCTGGCGAGCTGGCAGCACATATCGGTGATCGATACCGCGTCTACCATAGCAGAAGCGGCAGATACACGGGCCGATGATGTATTGTTCTGGTTTTTTACCTCCGGTACAACGGGTTTTCCCAAAGTGGTGGCACACACGCACAGCAGCTATCCGCTTGGGCATTTAAGCACGGCTGCCTGGATTGGTCTAAAACCCGAAGACAAACACTATAATATTTCGCAACCGGGCTGGGCGAAATTTGCCTGGAGCTGCTTTTTTGCACCGTTGAATATGGGAGCTACCATTTTTTGCTATCGCCAAAGAGATCGTTTTGTTGCAAGCGAGCATCTGAAGGCTATTCAAAACCATAAAATAACGACGCTCTGCGCACCGCCTACAGCATTGCGTTTGCTGATCCAGGAGGATCTTCGGTCTTACGACTTTGCCAATCTGCGTGAATGTGTGAGTGCAGGCGAACCACTGAACCCGGAGGTAATGGAAGCCTGGCGGAGTGGCACGGGTTTGCTGTTGCGTGATGGTTACGGGCAAACGGAAAGTACTTGTATGGTTTATAATTTGCCGGGCGATAAAATCAAATTCGGATCAATGGGCAGACCCGCTTTTCTGTATGATATCGTGATTGCAGATGAGGATGGTAATGAAATGCCGCTGCATGAAGAAGGGCAGATAGCAGTGAGAATGCACGAAGGCAAGTTCAACGGCATCTTTAAAGAATATGTGGGCGATCCGGGTAAGCGTGCAGAAGTATTTAAACATGGGCTCTATTACACCGGAGACAAGGCTTATAAAGACGAGGATGGCTATATCTGGTTTGTCGGCCGCAATGATGATGTGATCAAATCTTCCGATTATCGCGTTGGGCCGTTTGAAGTGGAAAGTGTGTTGCTGGAAGCCGGTCATATTTTGGAATCAGCGGTAGTGGGCAGTCCGCACCCGATAAAAGGTTATGAGATCAAAGCATTTGTGGTGTTAAAGACCGGTGTGGAAAAATCAGAGGAACTGGCGCATGAAATATTCCGCTACTGCCGTCAGCACATGGCGCCTTATAAAACGCCGCGAATTCTTGAGTTTGTAGATGAGCTACCCAAAACCATCAGTGGTAAAATAAAAAGAATGGAGCTGAGGGCGCTGGAAGCTTTTAAGAAAGCGGCTGGCAAACGTGGCGAGCATGAATATCATATGCATAGGTAAAACGTCGCAATCGCCGGTTGATGGGCAAACCAGGAAGCCTGGTTCGGACAGCCGCAAATTTTGATGGCATTGGTTTTATATTTTTATATTTATAAAAATAAAATGTCATGAAAGCGATACTATTATGCTGCCTGACGCTACTATTTGCCGATGCAACCTCTTGGGCGCAAACCGTCAAATCTTCCACACAACTAGTACTTGATACCGGAAATCGGTACTACTATCAAAAAAGTTTTCCGGAAGAAGGCAAAGAGAAAAAGACACTCTACCAGAAAGGTAAAACCTGGGTTATTACAGACCTCGACCCTTCGGACAACTATTTTATGACCGACGATATTGGCTACGACAGTATTCGCACCATGGCTTACATCACCATAGACGATCTGCCGGAGGTGCAAAACCAGGTGATCAGTTTTAAAATATTACTGCGCTTTTATAATGGTTCGGTAGATGTGATTGCAACAGGTTTCTGGTATACCGCCATGAATAAAACGAATGGCGACCAGATAGACCAGCCGTTGGCTCAGCTAAAAGGGTTAAGCCCGGCGACCCAGGGAAGTGTGATCTTTGCCTTAGACAAAAAAATCAGGATAATAATGCAGCGGTTGCAGCACGCGCTGGATTAGGAACTAAGAGGTTCGTTGTACCGATTGTTTGGTGAATAGCAACAGATACACAATAATGAACAGTAGCGAAGTAATAGCAGACGCAACAATCTTCAGTAACAGGTATGCAATATTATTGACGCTCCAAAGCTCTACCAGGAAGAAGACCGTATGGTGTATCAGGATGAGGAAGCCGCAGTACACCAGAAAAGGCACCCAGCCCATATTTTTTACATTTGGCGCCTGTCCCGGATATTCGGACAAATGTTTCGGCATAAGAGCAGCCAGGACATTGGTGCGCAGATAAGCAATCAAAACCGTTGCCATGGCATGCATGCCGGCCGTTGAATTAAATGTGTCGACCGTAAGACCGGTAACCATGCCGAGTACAAGCATCAACCATACCGGAGTTTCAATCGGCAGCAACAAAATAAATAACGGATACACATAAGGAACAAACACAGGAAATCCTGCCGGGTTTGACCACCAGCGCAGATTGATCTTATTCAGGATAAGTTCCTGGATCAGGATGATAAGACAAAAACGCAATAAATTTTTTACGTAGTCGCTCATTTATGTTTTCCTTTTGTAGAGTCTTCCAATTGAACGCGCTCGCCGCTCATTTTGTTCTCAATCACGTATACGTACTGCAGGTTTCGGAAATTGGTTGCAGGACGGATATATAGTTGCTGAGTATTGTCTTTTTTCAGGATCTCTTTCTTAAACACCGTACCGATCAGGATATTGGCCGGAAGGTATTGAGAATAGCCTGTGGTATAGATAGAATCGTTGTTCTTTACTTTGATCTCTTGCGCAATGCCTTTCATTAACAATACATCTGGTCGTTCGCCTTCCCAGTTTACTACACTGTAGGTGGTTCCGTCTTTTAATTTGGCGCTTACCGGTTGTTTTACATTCAGCACACTCAATACGGTAGCAAAATGTTTAGAAACGTTTTCAACACGGCCTACCAGTCCATTGCTGGAAATAACGGTCATGTTTTTGGCAATGCCATCTTCACTGCCCCGGGCAAGTGTCAGATAGTTATTGGCGGATGTGACGGAATTATTGATAACACGTGCCGTCCGGTAACGATATTCGGCGAAATGAAGCACATGTGTGGAATCGCTGAAATTGATCGGAAGGCTTGTTTTACCATCTCGTGCAGTATCTATGGCTGAATAAGCCGCGATCTCGGCGCGGAGGCGGGCATTTTCATTCAGCAGGCTATCATTCATCTGGCGAAGGCCGAAATAATACACCAGATCATTCTGTTTGTTGTAAAAATAACCAGATACGCTGTTGGCCGAATTCATCAGTTCATTTCCCTGTAATGTTTTTGTACGGGCAATTAGCACAATACATACGATTTCCAGCCCCAGAAAAAAAATGAGGTTGAAAAATCTGCGTATGAACAGGATAAAAGTGCGCACGGAGCAAAAGAGATTGGAGTAACTGGATTATAAAATGCACTACCGGAGTTTTTATATCGGGAAGGAAATCCGGTAGTGCAGGAAAAACTACTTCATCAGGAAAGGCATTTTAGCCACATTTTTCAGCGCCATACCTGTACCGCGTACTACGGCACGCAGCGGATCGTCTGCTACATGAACCGGTAATTTGATCTTGTGCGAAATGCGGCGGTCAAGACCACGCAGCAACGCACCGCCACCCGTAAGGTACAAACCACGACGGTAAATATCGGCAGCCAATTCAGGCGGTGTGCTTTCCAGCGCTTTCAGGATCGCTTCTTCGATTTTGAAGATTGATTTATCCAGCGCCTCAGCTACTTCCTGGTAAGATACCATGATCTGTTTCGGAATACCTGTTACCAGGTCACGGCCGTTTACAGCGATATCATCTGGCGGATTGTCGAGGTCTTTGAGTGCAGAACCAACGTGTATTTTAATTTGCTCAGCTGTGCGTTCACCGATCATGAGGCTGTGATAACGGCGCATGGCTTCCATAATGTCGGCCGTAAACTCGTCGCCGGCAATACGGATCGACTGATCGCAAACAATACCAGCCAGGGCGATTACGGAGATACCGGTAGTACCACCACCGATATCGATAATCATATTTCCGGTAGGCTCTTCTACATCGATACCGATACCCAGCGCAGCAGCCATTGGCTCGTGAATCATGTACACCTCTTTTGCACCTGCTTGTTCGGCAGAGTCGCGCACGGCACGTTTTTCTACTTCCGTGATGCTGGAGGGAATACAAATAACCATTCTCCAGCTTGGCGGAAATAATGGCTTTTTCGGATACACAAGCTTGATCATTTCACGGAGCATCCCTTCAGCCGCATTAAAATCTGCGATTACACCGTCTTTCAACGGGCGGATCGTTTTCAGATTTTCATGCGTTTTTTCGTGCATCATCATGGCTTTTTTACCTACAGCCACAATTTTATTGGAAGTACGGTCGATCGCTACAATAGATGGCTCGTCTACAACTACCTGGTCGTTATGAATTATAAGAGTATTGGCGGTGCCTAAATCAATGGCAATTTCCTGAGTTAAAAAGTTGAACAAGCCCATAAAAAAATCAAGACAGCTGCATTATTGAATAATAATGGCAAAGTTGCGAAAAAATCAATCTGTTTTGCACGAAGTTTGGTTTTTTTTGTGAACATTCACTATGCTTTTTGAAAAAAGCTGGCATTGGTTTTGCACTATTTTCAGATTGTGGCCGAAAATCTACATAGAATAATAATTTTCATGCAATAAACATTGCTTTTTCGCCGTCTTAGGCATTACACTTCATTACTGTTATTTTTGTTCTTATGAGTATCCGGAAACCGTTTGCCGCTTTATTGGCAGGACTTTTTATATGCTTTTTTTCAGCAGTTGCACAAAGGCGAAATTCGGCTGCACCCAAAATCAATTTCAAGGCAAAATGGGTAGACAGCATTTATAATAATCTGAACAGGCAGGAGCGCATCGGACAGCTCTTTATGGTAGCGGCCTATTCCGGCGGAAAAAATTTCAATGATACAACCATCTCGCGCCTGGTTGCCAATCATCAGGTCGGGGGATTAATCTTCATGCAAGGCGGTCCCGCAAGGCAGGCAGACCTCACCAATAAATACCAGCAAATGGCCCAGGTGCCCCTGCTGATTGGCATGGATGCAGAATGGGGGCTTGGCATGCGGCTGGACAGCGTAATGAGCTTTCCGAAACAGATGATGCTGGGGGCAACAAATGATACAGCCCTGATGTATAAAATGGGCATGGCGGTTGCTTATCAATGCAAACGTCTCGGTGTTCACATCGATTTTGCACCCGACGTAGATGTAAACAATAACCCGGCGAATCCGGTAATCAATATGCGGTCGTTCGGCGAAGACAAAACGCGGGTAGCCAAAATGGGAATTGCTTATATGCGGGGTTTGCAGGAAAATGGCGTGATGGCTTGTGCTAAACACTTTCCGGGCCATGGAGACACAGACGTTGACTCGCACAAAGACCTGCCTACGGTCAACAAATCTGTAGAACAACTGGATACGCTGGAACTCTATCCATTTAAAGCGCTCATAAAAGCAGGGGTACAAAGCGTGATGGTTGCCCATTTATCGGTTCCGGCGCTGGAGACGGAACCAAACGTGCCGACAACACTTTCCTACAATACCATTACCAATCTGCTTAAAAATAAACTGGGATTTAAAGGGCTCGTATTTACCGATGCACTGAACATGCAAGGGGTAGCCAAATATTTTCCTGCCGGTGAAGTGGACCTAAGGGCTTACCTGGCCGGAAATGATGTATTGCTTTTTTCACAGGACGTACCGACTGCGATACAAAAAATTGACAGCGCTATCAACGACGGCCGCATTAGTGAACAAGACCTGGAGCAGCGCGTAAAGAAAATTCTTGCGACAAAATACGATGCAGGCCTTGCTAAATGGAAACCAATTTCAACGGTAAATATTGTTAATGATATCAACCAGTTTACCGCACCGTTGCGTAAACAAATAGCGACTACAGCCGCAACATTGGTAAGGGACAACGAGGCGGTGATCGGGAAGATCGCCGCAAGAAACCTGCATGTAGGTTATATTGGCGTCAACGCCACCAGCAGTAAACTGGCCGAAATGATGGGCGATGACCAGCGTAATATGACCACCGGCTGGCTGCCCAAAACACGCACCAATCTTCAGGCTAAAAAACTGTTGGATACTATTGCCACTAACGATGTAACGATTGTCGCCATTCACAACCTGAATATCTATCCTGCAGGCAATTATGGACTGGATGCCCAACAGGTTTCCTTTCTGCAGCAATTACAGGGTAAAAAAGATGTGATGATTGTGCTGATGGGTAATGCTTATGTCATGCAAAACTTCTGCGATGCCCCGAACGTATTGGTGGCTTATGACGACGATACACTTACCCAGGAATCGATTGCAAAAGTATTGTTGAATGAGGTGAAGGCAAAGGGCACCTTGCCGGTTTCACCATGCAACATCGTTCAACCTAAAACCGATACAACCGCTACAATATTTGGTGGAGCAACTCCCGGCGTAGAAATGCCGGTTATTCCGGAAACGGCTTACCAGTTGCGAAAAGTAACAAGTCCTGGCGATGCAGGAGTCGTAAATCTCGAAGCGCTGGATAAGCTGAATCGATTCATTCAGAACAGTATTGTGAGTGGCGCTTTTCCTGGTTGCAGAATACTGGCTGCGAAAAACGGAATGGTATTTTACAATGAATCGTTTGGTTACTACACCTACGATAAAAGGAAAGAGGTAGACAATAAGACGCTTTACGACGTTGCTTCCGTAACCAAGGTATTGTCTACAACGCTTGCTGTTATGCGTCTGTACGAACAAGGTAAACTTGATCTCAACAAAACTGTGGGAGACTATTTGCCACAGGCCAATGGAACAGACAAAGCGAAGCTGCGGATTGAAGATCTGTTGATGCACCAGGCAGGGCTGAAGAGCTGGATTCCTTTTTATAAAGAAACACTCGACACGGCCGGAGACCTGCGGCCAGACCTTTACAGAACCAAAGAAGAAGATAATTTTAAAACACAGGTGGCCAATAACCTCTATATCCGCGATGATTATAAAGACACTATCTGGAGTAGAATTTATACGACGCCGCTGGAAAACAAAGGTCGTTATGTGTACAGTGATCTGGACTTTTATTTTCTGGCTGCCATCGTAGAAAAAATTACCAATACGACGATTGATAAGTACGTGCAAACGCAGTTTTACAAGCCACTTGGCTTGAAAGCGATCTTATACCGGCCGATGGAAAAATTTGATTCAACGACAATAGCCCCCACTGAATATGATCTCTTTTTCCGTCACCAACCGATACATGGTTATGTTCATGATCAGGGTGCAGCACTGCTTGGTGGCGTAGCGGGTCATGCGGGGATTTTTGCAACTGCAAATGATGTTGCGGTTGTTTTCCAAATGCTGCTCAATTACGGTTCATACAAAGGCAAACAATACTTCAGAAAGGAAACGGTAGAAAAGTTCATAGCGTATAATTCTACGCTGAGCCGCCGTGGGCTTGGTTTCGATAAGCCGCAACCAGACCGTGATGATGCTGGGCCTACCGGCAACCGCTGCAGTGGCTATGCATTCGGACATCAAGGGTTTACGGGTACTTGTGTATGGGCTGATCCGGCAACAGGCGTGGTGTTTGTTTTCTTATCAAACCGGGTTTATCCTTCTGCCGATAATAATGAGATCAATAAACTCAGCGTGCGTACCGTGGCGCAGGATTATATTTATGAAGCACTCGGCATACCGGTAAATCACAATCGCCCGGAATTGAAAAAGAAACAGGTAACGGGAAAATAATCCTGGTAAAGACTGGTCAGAAATATTAGACTAAGCAACACCGTAACGTGTTGCTTTTCTTTTTGTTTTTTAAAATTCACCCCAACATTCCCCCCGGATTTTACAAGTTAGAATTTGGGGTTTAAAACAATAAAAGGATTTTTGTTACCGTTTCCTAAACACTTAAAATCCCTGACCATGCCCAACTATCGCAACCCTTTACTGGTATTCATTTTGATGGTTCTTCCTTTTCTGGCCAAAGCACAGACGAATACGTTTACCATCAACGGCAGTGTTGCAGATACGCTCAATAATGTGCAATTGCCACATGCTTCCGTTACCCTATTGCGTGCAGAAGATTCTGTGCTGGCCACTTTCACAAGAACGAACGACCAGGGGAAATTTGCACTTCATCCTTCGAAGAATGGGAAATTTATCTTGATGATCAGTTTTCCGGGGTTCGCGGATTACATCGATATCGTAAAACTCGCTGACAACAACGTGGTAAACATAGGCGTGGTGCCGATGGTTTCAAAAACGCATTTGTTGCAGGAAATAGTGGTGAAACAACAGATCGCGGCAATCAAGGTGAAAGGGGATACCACCGAATACATGGCCGATAGTTTCAAGGTTAAAGAAAATGCAACTGTAGAAGACCTTCTGAAAAAACTGCCGGGTATCCAGGTGGACAAGAACGGGCAGGTAACGGCGCAAGGTGAACAGGTGGCCAAAATCCTGGTAGATGGCGAAGAGTTTTTTTCAGATGATCCGGCAGTGGTGACAAAAGGACTGCAGGCTAATGCTGTGGAGCGTGTACAGGTTTTTGACAAGAAAAGCGATCAGGCCGAATTTACGGGCATTGATGATGGACAGAAAACAAAAACGATCAACCTGCAACTGAAGGAAGACAAAAAGAAAGGTTATTTCGGAAAGCTGAATGCGGGTGGCGGTACGGATCAATACTACGAAAACCAGGGAATGATCAATGCGTTTAAGGGAAAGCGACAGGTCTCTGCATTCGGGATTGTTTCTAATACCGATAAGGTTGGCCTCGGCTGGCAAGATCGCGAGAAATATGGCAACGACAACAATACGACCACCGGGGTGAGTGAAGATGGCGGTATTTATACTTCATTTACCTCCGACGATGAGTTTTCTAGCTGGGACGGAAACTACGGCGGGCAAGGCTTGCCGAAAGTATGGACGGGCGGTGTGCATTTTGCAGATAAATGGGGCAAGGAAGATGCGTATCATGCAACCGGAAACTATCGCTACGCCAAACAGAATCTCGAAGTGGAAGGGAACACCACAACAGAATATACGATTCCGGAGTCGCGATATTTTACCAATGAACATAGCAATAAATTCAGCAGCGGCCAGCGTCACGCCGGCGATGGGATGTTTGAATGGAAGATCGATACGATGTCTTCCCTGAAAGTAACAGTGAATGCCGGTTACCGTGAAACACAGACGAGTACTGATTACCAGACACAGGCAGTAAGCAATGAGCAGGATACGAGCTATAATTCGCACCGCACATTGACTAGTGACGCCAATTCCAAAAACTTCGATGCAACAATGTTGTACCGGAAAAAGTTCGCAAAAAAAGGGCGCACTTTATCGGTCAACTTCAATGAAAATTATAAGGAAGGCGGAAGCGATGGCTTTCTCAACTCAATCACACATTATTATACCACCGGCCGCGACAGTGTTATCGATCAGCATAAGGTAAATAACTTTTCCAATCTCGTCTTTAAAGGAAAAGCCACCTATACCGAACCGCTTTCTAAAATAACCTTCCTTGAGTTAAATTATTCACTGGGCGTCAATAACAGCAATGCAGAGAAGAACTCTTATGATAAGCAGGCATCAGGCGATTATACCGATAGCCTCAATCCAATGTACAGCAGCAACTATATGTACAATATCCTGCAAAATAGTGGCGGCGTCTCATTCCGGTTTGTTTATAAGAAAGTAAATTTTGCTTTTGGTGGCGACATGTCGAATACCGCATACAAGCAGAAAAATTTGGGTGACGATACGCTCTATCATCGCAGCTATGAATACGGTTACAACAATTTCTTTCCCAGGATTAATTTCAACTACAAACCCAATAAGCAGTCCTCCATCAATCTCAATTATTATGGGAGCAGTAAACAACCTACCATTGATCAGATACAGCCATTGCGGGACAACACGGATCCGCTCAACGTACCGATCGGCAATCCGGGACTGACGCAACAATTTAATCACACCGTCAATGCACGTTATAATTTCTATAAAGTGATGAACGGTGAATATCTATGGTCGAATGCTTCCTACACGTTTATCAACAATGCAATCAGTCGTGCAGACAACGTAAACCCCGACGGAACCAGGTCTTATCAATATCTCAATGTACAAGGCAATTACAATGGTTATGTTTATGTGGGCTATAATGTGAAAGTGAAAGCAATAAGGTTAGGCGCTCGTATCAATGCCAACATTAATCGCAATAAAACTTTTGTAAACGGGGTTGAAAACATCAGCAACAATAATGGTTACGGTATCGATTTCGATTTCAATTACGATATCGAAAACAAACTATCCATCTATTTTACACCGGGCATTGGTTACAGTGACAATAAGTCCACAATCAGCACCTATACCACCAGTTATTGGTATACCGGCAATGACCTTACAGTAACGTATCAATTACCGAAGAAAATAGAGTTGGGCACTTATATCACCTGGTATATGCGCCAACGCACACCGGGCTTTGAGGAAAATACCAGTGTGGTGCGCTGGAATGCATATGTAAGCAAAAAACTGCTGAAGAAAGATCAGTTGGAAATACGCGCTTCCGTGTTTGATATCCTGAATCAGAATATGGGCATCAACCGTTATGCTCAAAACAACTATGTTACGCAAACCAATTTTAACACGATCCGCCGCTACGGCTTGCTAAGCGTTATCTGGAATTTTTCCCATACTCCGATGAGTGCATCACAAAACAATGACTCGAACAAATAAATCTAAAGCTATGAACCGTTTCTTCTTCTATATCGTGCTTTGTTGTTTGCCGGTAATGGCAAAAGCACAATACACCGCACAAGGTACTATCGAGTACGAGCGCAAAATAAACGTACACCGCCAATTTCAAGACGAAGACAATGAATGGTTTGAACGGGTGAAATCACAAATACCCAAATTCAGTATCAGTAATTTTGTATTATACTTCAACCAGCAAGCATCCAAATATAAGCCAGGTAAGGAATTGGAAGACCCGATTAAAATGTTTGGCGGCTCGCCGGCTTCGGAAAATGAGGTGCTGACAGATTTCAATACCAGTCGTGTTGTTGCCGCCAAAAATGTCTACGAGAAAAACTTTTTGGTAGAAGACAGCATGCGTGTGATGGAGTGGAAGATCACAGACGAAATACGAACGATCGCCAATTATAAATGCCGTAAGGCAGTAGGTAAGATTTGTGATTCTGTTTACGTGGTTGCGTTTTATACAGACGATATTATGGTAAACGGCGGTCCCGAAATGTTTAGCGGGTTACCGGGAATGATCCTGGAGATTGCGATCCCTCGGCTATACACGACCTGGGTGGCCACGAAAGTAGTTGTAGATCCTCCGCCGGCAAATGAATTTACAGTGCCAAAGCCATCTAAAGCAAAAAAAGTAACGCAAAAGGAACTCTCCGAAATGCTCAAATCCAGCCTGAGCGACTGGGGCAAATATGCTTCACGGAACATCTGGTGGAGTACGCTATGATGTACTGGTGCCGATCGTCGATCGGCTGAGAATGCTATAGTTGCTTTTCAAAACAAATGCTGTCGGCAACATTTACATACGGTCCGTAATTCGGGGTCATCAGGTACCCATTTTTATGATACAACGCTACGGCCTCAAACTGCTTCTGACCCGTTTCGAGTATGCATTTTGTATAGCCCAGGTCTTTCGCCCAGGTTTCCAATTCCTGCAAGATAGAAGATGCAATTCCCTTGCCTCTCTGCGTCGGGTGCACAAACATTCTTTTTATTTCCATGGTGCCCGGTGTATATTCTTTGATAGCGCCGCATCCTACCGGCAGTTCGTTATCATACGCAACAATCACATGTTTGATCGCGTCAAGCGCATTGAACTGTGTAAAGAAAGCCTGCGATTCGCCATTCCGCGTATTTAGGTCAGCGTCGAGTGCGGTTACCAGCTGGCGGAAATCTGCATTGGCGGCATCTGTTCTTAAGTATCGTAACATTGAATTCTGTATTTAGGTTATAAAAAAGCCAGTCCTGGAAAGGACTGGCATACCTCTGAGTAGAAATTGCGTTTAGCGCAAAAACAGCAGTTCGCGATATTTTGGCAGCGGCCAAAGTTTATCGTCTACGATCAGTTCCAGTTTATCAGCGTGGTAACGGATCTTGTCGAAATAAGGTTTCACATCGTTGCAGTAAAGACCCGCACGTTTATGAGTATCTGCTACATTGTTGGCTTTTTTACGAGCCTCAATCATGGCTTCCACGTTATCGTTTATATTCTGAATGTGGCCACTGGCTACTTTCAGCAGATTCAGCTGCGCTTTATAAGAGCTTTCATCGAGACCTACTTCACGCAAACCTTTTACGTTTTCCAGCAGCACGTTTTGATAATTGATTGCTGCAGGCAAAATATGGTTGGTAGCAATATAGCCCAGGATACGAGCTTCGATTTGTACTTTTTTCACGTAGTCTTCCAGCATGATCTCGTGGCGTGCTTCCAGTTCACGTTCGCTGTAGATGCCGTTGTTGAAGAATACTTTTTTCGCGCTCTCGGTGAGGAATGAATCCAGCGCTTCCGGAGTGGTTTTGAAATTGTTCAGACCACGGCGTTTTGCTTCTTCAGCCCATTCTTCGCTATAGTTATCACCTTCAAAACGGATATTTTTAGACTCTGTGATGTATTTGCGCAGAATGTGCATGATCGCGATTTCTTTCTTTTCGCCTTTTTCGATCAGCGCATCTACTTCTTTTTTGAATTGCTTCAGCGTGTCGGCAACGATCGTATTCAAAACGGTCATTGGAGAACCACAGTTAGCAGTAGAGCCTACGGCACGGAACTCGAATTTATTACCGGTAAATGCAAATGGAGAAGTACGGTTACGATCCGTGTTGTCCATAAGCAGTTCTGGGATTTGTTTGTGGATATCCAGTTTCAGAATTACTTCATCTTGTTCGCTGAACTTGTCTTTTACGCGTTCTTCGATTTCGTCGAGCACTTGCGAAAGATAAGTACCGATATAAACGGAGATGATTGCAGGAGGCGCTTCATTTGCACCCAGGCGGTGGTCATTGCTTGCAGAAGCAATAGCAGCACGCATCAGATCTGCATAATCATGAACCGCTTTGATCGTGTTCACGAAGAAAGTGAGGAACATAAGGTTGGTGCGCGGCGTTTTGCCCGGAGCCAGCAGGTTTACGCCCGTATCTGTAGCCAGGCTCCAGTTATTGTGTTTACCGCTACCGTTTACACCGGCAAATGGCTTTTCGTGCAGCAATACTTTTAGCTTATGACGCTTCGCAACACGTGCCATTACGTCCATCAGCAAAGAATTGTGGTCTACAGCGATATTTACTTCTTCGAAAATCGGAGCACACTCAAATTGGCCGGGAGCTACCTCGTTATGGCGAGTGCGCAGCGGAATACCCAGTTTGTAAGACTCCTGTTCAAAATCCTGCATGAATGCAAACACACGTTCTGGAATAGAACCGAAGTAATGGTCTTCCAGTTGTTGCCCTTTTGCAGGAGCATGACCAACCAGTGTACGACCGCACATTACCAGGTCTGGACGGGCATTCGCAAGATTTTCATCAATTACGAAATACTCTTGTTCCCAGCCGAGCGTGGCGGTTACTTTAGTTACGTTTTTATCGAAATAGTTACAAACGTCTACTGCGGCTTTATCCAGCGCGGCGATCGATTTCAGCAAAGGCGCTTTATAGTCGAGCGACTCACCGTTGTAAGCAATAAAGATGGTAGGAATACAAAGCGTTTTGCCATGACCGGTTTCCATGATGAAAGCCGGAGAAGAAGGATCCCAGGCAGTGTAGCCGCGGGCTTCGAAAGTAGCGCGGATACCACCATTAGGGAAGCTGGATGCATCTGGCTCCTGCTGGATCAGCGCGTCACCGTCAAACAGTTCGATGGCAGTGCCATCACTTTTTATCGTAAAGAAAGAGTCATGTTTTTCTGCGGTAGTACCTGTCAGCGGCTGGAACCAGTGAGAAAAGTGTGTAACGCCACGCTCTTCCGCCCAGGCTTTCATGCCTGCTGCAATCTGATCGGCCATTTTGCGGTCTATCTTGTTGCCACTCTTTACAGAAGCCATCAGGCTTTTGTAGGCTTCATCACTCAGGTATTCGCGGATCGTACGCCCTGTAAAGACGTTGCTGCTGAACATGCTGGTGATTTTTTTGCCATTATAGTGGCCAATCTTTTTTTCTTCAGAGCTTAACTCTTGCAAAGCTGGAAAACGCAAAGATGACATAAATATTAAATTTTAAGCAAAACTAAAAAAAAATCGTTTTTCCAGCCAAAAAAATGATTAAAATGGTGAAATAATAACAAATTAGTTAAACGCTCATGTAATTGATAAATTAAGATTTTCTGTGCTATTGCTAACAACGGACAATGCAAACGATTCACTTACAATTCCTTCTAGGTCCAATGTCCATTTTGGAATTGTTAATTGCAAATTAATTTTAATGTGTGTTTTCTCTTTTTCCTGACTCCAGGCTATAATAGGAAGATGGTCTATAAACTCCACCCCTCGTTTTCCTTGCCATTTATAGGCCGCTTCTTTTGCGCACCAGGCCAACGTTGCGAGCCGGGAGTCATTTTGGGTAAACTGCTGTTCCTCGGCAGAAAGGTATTTTTCCTGTAGCGTTAAAATCCTTGGGTGATAGCATTGTATGTCTATCCCGGCCTCTGCATAAGGGCTTACCACTGCTGCGATATAGGGAAATGAATGCGAAATAGAAAAAAAATAGCTGTTCTGTGGGATTCGGGGTTTATCAGAAGCATCTGGTGCAATGTCCAGCAACGGAAAATCATGCTTCAGGTGCTTTAACAAAAAGCGGCCGGCCTGGCGTTCTATTCTTCTTTTTTCATTCTTGATATCTGACAGGATACCCGTTTTGTCTGTAAAAAAGGATTCCGGTTCTTCAATTTTCCAAACTGCGGCAAGGCTAAAAGGGTCGCTTTCCCATTCTTTTATTAACGGCATAGTCAAAAATAAAGAACTGTACAGAATCAAGGTGCAATTCTGCGGCCGCAACCATAAAAAGCAAGATTCCGGGAATGCCGGAATCTTGCGTAGCATTGCCAATTGTACAGTCGATCACCGGATAAAATCAAATCTAGAGATTACGCTTGATACTGCTGTATACAGTTGGCGCAATTAGATTAGCATCTGCCCATCCAATGCTGAATTGTCCACCAAATGCACATGGTATGTCCGTTTAGTAATGATGCCTACTCTTTTAATGGTTTTCGGCTAAATCCATGGTAATACTTTTACCCGGGGTGTATTCCCTATCACATCAAAAATAACGGTAAAATATCGTTTTTTATCTTCGTAACGTTTTGAAATACACGAATATATGTTTAATTGGGCTGTGCCTGGCCGTATTTTGTAAAAGTGTAATATGTTGTCGGGTGGTAAAATCGGTACATTATAAAACCGGAGCAATTGAAACAGTTTATAAGTCAGACGTTCTGGTTTTAAAGAAGAAGAATAATTTAAAACTTTAAACGTATTATTATGTTTATTATTTATTTAAAAAATATATCTAAGCGATATGCCACAAAAAAACAAGATTCCGGCATTCCCGGAATCTTGCGTAGTATTGCCAATGGCTGGTTTTCTTACAGGTGACCTGTTACAGAAATACCAAGAATCGAAGTCACTAAAGACAGCATCAAAGTGAGGCTCATGGCTTTACAATTAATTAGTTTCGCTTACTCTGTTGCAGGGTTTTCAGCAATCCCCTTTGTAATCAGATTATCTTGGCGCGGCAAACTACAGACCGAGCAGACCCAGGATGGTTTGAAGCAGTTGTGTGATGATTGACATCTTCTTGCTCTTTTGTTGGTTAATGCCTACTCTTTAAGGTTTTCGGCAAATCCCTGTTTCTCTGGCCATACCCCAGGATGGCCGTTTAGGAAATGCTGCTTACAGACCGAGCAGACCCAGAATAGCTTGTAACAGTTGAGTGATAATACTCATTGCTTATTGCTGTTAGTTTGGTGAGCGCCTACTCTTTTTATGGTTTTCGGCTAATCCCATGGTTATACCCTATACTTGCAAAAATAATGGGCAGCCGGTACGTACAGCAATAGAAAAAGTACTATAAAACAATGATTATCAATATTTATTTTCTATTGTAGAAATTGATTGGAGCCGATGAATTTTTTCATCGTACAATAGATTAAGAATTGGATTTTCAGTGAAATGTAAACGGCTTGTTAACGAATTCGGGTTTGAAAAAATCTATAATATACTTTTAGGGAACTGCAGCGATTTACACAGCGAGATAAAAATTCGCGCAAATGAAGAGAAGCGCTACAATCGCGCAAGCAATTTTTATATTTGCACTTTCTCTTAGCAATATGATCCTTTCTGATAAACGCATCCTCGAAGAAATTGAAAAAGGCAGCATCGTAATAGAGCCTTATCATCGCAAGTATCTTGGCAGCAATTCTTATGACGTGCACCTGGGTAAACATCTTGCGGTGTACGAAGACAAAGAGCTGGATGCACGCAAACATAATAAAGTACGCCATTTCGATATTCCGGAAGAAGGCTACGTGTTGCAACCGGGCGTTTTGTATCTCGGTGTAACGGAAGAATACACAGAAACACATAATCATGTTCCGTTCCTGGAAGGTAAGTCCTCTACCGGCCGTCTGGGCATAGACATCCATGCTACGGCAGGGAAAGGCGATGTGGGTTTTTGCAATACATGGACATTGGAAATTTCTTGTGTACACCCGGTGCGTATTTATGCAGGAATGCCGATTGGGCAGCTGATCTATTTCCCGGTAGACGGTGAAGTAGAAAACAAGTATAACACGAAGCAAAATGCGAAATATACAGAGCGCACGATTCGCCCGGTGGAAAGCATGATGTGGAAGAACGAGTTTTAAAAAAGAGCCGAAAGGCTCTTTTTTATTGCCGATACTTGGGTTCTCCCGCGCATAACTGCCATGAACAGTTGTTTGCTGGCGCAACCGGAAAATCAGATAGCCATTTTTATTTCAGCTGAATTTTCTCTTTGGTAATGCAATCGACCGGGACATTGATGAACACGCCGGCCTTTCCCACTTTTACATAACCTTTCAGGCGAATCGTAACGTCAGATGATTGCAGGAATTGAAATGAATTTTGCAACAGGCTTTGCATGCTTAATGTTACAGAAACGGGCACCGAAAAAGTATCCAGTTTCGGAATAGTGGTCGCCGTTTCAATATTGGCTTTCCCGAGGTACTTGTCGTTCATAAATACATCAATATCGCCGCCTTTAGCCTTCAACCCATATTTATTGGGGTTGTAGTAAACCACATTCAATCCGACTGTAGATTCTTTAAATCCCAGCTTGCCTACATGGACATTATTGATCTGCTGGTAGACAAGATCTTTTGGTTTGGAGCAGGATGCGATAAGCAGGCCCGCGAAAAAGAGCACAAAACAAATTTTGAAACGCATAGAAACAACTGTAATGAAAAAGGGAAGCAATTGCTTCCCTTTTCAAATATAAAGATCATCCGGTTACTTCTTTTTTCTTGCAATTGCCTTTTCGGCAGCAGCAACGATATTTTCTTTGGTCAGACCGTATTTTTTCAGCAGGTCAGTTGGTTTACCGCTTTCGCCAAATGTATCCATCACCGCAACGTATTCGTGTGGAACCGGGCATTCGCGGGCTGCAACGTTAGCGATGCTATCACCCAGACCACCGTTGATCTGATGTTCTTCAGCCGTTACGATTGCACCTGTTTTCTGGATTGATTTCAGTACGGCCGCTTCGTCCAGCGGTTTAATGGTATGAATGTTGATCAGCTCTACGGAAATACCTTTTGCATCCAGCTCTTTTGCCGCCTCCACCGCAATCCAAACGAGGTGGCCACAAGCGAAAATGGTTACATCAGCACCTTCAGCCAACACTTGAGCTTTACCGATTACGAAATCGCTGCCGTCTTCTGCGGTAAAGTTGGGCCATTTCGGTCGACCAAAACGCAGATAAACCGGACCATGATGTTCGGCAATCGCCGTGGTAGCAGCTTTGGTCTGGTTGTAATCACAAGGAACGATTACTGTCATACCTGGCAGCATTTTCATCATACCGATATCTTCGAGCACCTGGTGCGTAGCTCCGTCTTCGCCCAAAGTAAGGCCAGCGTGCGAAGCACAGATCTTTACATTTTTGTCGCTGTAAGCAACAGACTGGCGAATCTGATCGTAAACGCGGCTGGTAGAGAAGTTGGCAAAAGTTGTAGTAAATGGAATTTTACCGCCGATAGTCATACCGGCTGCAACACCAATCATATTAGCTTCGGCAATACCACATTGCACAAAACGTTCAGGAAACTCTTTAATGAAGGCGTTCAGTTTCAGAGATCCTGCGAGGTCGGCAGTAAGTGCCACCACATTCGGATTCTTACGGCCTGCTTCCAAAATACCGTCGCCAAATCCGGCACGGGTTTCTTTCTCATTTAATGGCTTAATATCCTGAATAGACATATGTGCGTATTGTAAAAGTTGCGCAAAAGTAAGACAATATTATTTGCTATTGAAGATTTCTGATTGGCAATTGTGCATGTTTATCCTGTTGCGGGAAGTCGGAAATAGGAGCCATTTGCGATTTAGCCGCAGTAAAGATATCCTCTTTTTGGGAGCGCTAAAGCAGGCTTATTTTGTCTGGGAATACCCCCAATCTTTCAGCCACCCGGTTATTTTCTCTTTATAATCGCCCTGAATAATAATAAAACCATCTTTTACGCTACCGCCGGCGCCGCATTTGGTTTTCAACTGTTTGCCCAGCGCCTCCAGGTCTTCGGCAGTGCCAACAAAGCCATCTACCAGTGTCACCACCTTCCCTGCGCGTTGCTTGGTGTCTAGTTTTATCCGCAGTTTCTGTTTCTCTTTTGGCAAGGTTTCGGCGGCTGTATTTTCTTCTTCAAAATCATTGTAAAAATCTTGATTGGTGGAATAGACCAACCCATCTGTCCTGCCTTGGTGCTTCTTTGACATAATGTGAGGATTTAGACTGTAAAGATGTGTAATTTCCCATTACAGCGCACAAAAATGCCGCCGGTAGACACCAGGCGGCGCTCATTTGGTTAATAAACCTTTGCAGGTTGTCTTTTTATATAGCGAAACGCTGTCGTAATCGTTATTTAGTCGTACAAATCTGGAATTCAAAACAGAATTTACCTAAAAACTGTTCCGTTGAAAGGCAAAGAATCAAGCAACCAGCAGCTATTATGAATTTAAGCATATTTATCCGTATTTGTCGCTAAAATGTAATTTTTTTAAAATGGAAGAAAAGCGGAAACCGGCGAAAACTTGCTTTTCGCATATAGGAGGAAAGTTGGGAACATTGTTGATGGAAGCGTTCGAGCAAAAAGGCTGGATTGCAAAGGTGAATACTGCCGACAAACATTTTTACATTACGGAAAAGGGAGAAAAGGGGTTTGCAAAATTAGGCGTGGATATTTCGCAGATCGTGCCGGAGTAATTTTATAAAATGGCCAGCCAGTTTGCCAGCACGGATTGGTATCGAATAAAAAGCTCTGGGGAAAATTGTTGCCGGAAAGAAAATGTTTCAGCTTCCTTGATCGCTGCTTTCAAATTGAAATCTCTTTGGTTGGCATATAGAAACTGACCGGAGCGGAAGCATTCTTTTGCCAGGTATTCCTGCTCTGTTTGGCCCGGTGTAGGAATAAGAACTGCCTTTTTTCCCAAAGTGGTAATATCCATTACACTGGAGTAACCGCTCCGGCAGATCACTAAAGAGGCACGTTCCAGCAACGGCTGTAGTTCTTTTTGTGTCAACCTTCCGAAGTACTGCACATTTGATGGAATTGACTCCGGCCTGGGCGCGATATCTGAACCGGCCACAAAAACGACAGGCTGTGAAATTTGGGAGAGTTGTTGCCAGATTTTGTCAGCCAAAACGCTCCGCTGCGGTTCTGGGCCCGATAGCAAGATGAGGATGTGCTCTTCCAGGTTTTGTATCGGACGTTCAAATTGAGAAACCAGACCCAGGTAACGGGTGTGCGAGGGTAAAGAATCCGGATGCCCCAGACGTCCACTTAGATTGAGCGGCCCTTCCAGGTCGGGTATCCAGCATTCTGTGAAGCGGTTTAGATAACGATAGTGTTGCAAACGGACGAGCGAGTCAATTGTATTGCCAAGCCCGGTCTGCACTTGTAACTGGTGTGTCAAAATAACACTCGGTATGGTTTTATGAAAAAGCCCGTACCTGTTATCGGAAATAATGCCGTCGAATCGGTAGCGCTGCACCTGTTGTTGTAGCCAAAAATGCTCTTCCTTGATGATTTTCAGAATACGCGGCACTTGCTTCAGCAGCTTGGTCATAAAGGCCGACGGATGGCGGGAATAAGAAACATTGTAACCCTGTAATGACAATGAGGGAATAGAAGGAAAATATTCAGTTAAAAATTTAACTTGGCTATCATTGCCGGCAATGGTTACCTGGTGGCCGAGACGGTGCAAATGCCTGATTAATGGGATGCATCGGGTGGTGTGCCCAAGCCCCCAATCTAACGGAGCAACGAGAATTTGTTTGCTATGCGGAGTGACCAAATATCCTTATTTTTACAACAAAAGTAGCAGATTAAAAATGCGAAATAAGACAAACAAAATAGCTGTTTTTTTACTGTGCATATTAATAGCCGGAACGATGCTTGAAGGTTGCAGTAGTAGTAAAAATTGCGGCTGCGGTGCAGACCTCAACAGGGCGTACAAACCGTCTAAACATTATCGTTAAAAACTTACTTTTTATGTGGCAGGACCGAGGAAAAGTATGGATGCATTATCTCAATGATATTATTGCCGCAGATCTCTATTCTGCAGTATTCCTCTCGTCTTATATGCGCCATTCGGTCATTACCCGCCACTATGTAAATTTCCTGGAGGTGGTGGATTTGCAGCGATATAAAGTGATCCGCAAATTCCCTAAAGTAAAAGCTGCGATCAAGGACAGAAGCAATATTCCATTCGTTTTTGTAATTGGGAAAAATTAAGTCTTTGCCGTTGGCGAGATTTTCAGCTGCTGCATGGATGGCGTTTCTGCCATTATCAATTCTATAAATTTGTTGGTATGAGTGAAAAATTAAGGCTGGATAAATATTTATGGGCGATCCGTGTTTTTAAAACACGTACACAGGCTACCGCGGCCTGTGATGAAGGAAAAGTAAAACTCAACGGTGCCGCAGTAAAGCCGGCAAGACCGGTGGCATTGGGCGACCGATACGATATAAAGACACCTGCCAGAAAATGGACGATTGAGGTAACAGGGTTGCTGCAAAACAGAGGTGCTTACGAAGTGGCCATTCAGAATTATGTAGACCTCACATCAGAAGAAGACCTGAAGATGAATCAACAAATGACCAGCAGTTTCTTTACGGGTAAGCGCCTTAGCAAAACAGGCCGCCCGACTAAGAAACAGCGGCGCGACCTGAATGAATTTATGGGAGGAGATGAGCTTCCCGAAGATCTCTAATATAAGGTTGTAAAACTGCCCGGAATGGTTTGAATCCAGTTCTGGCCGTTGTCTTCGCTACGATACAGGCCATTGCTGGTAGCAAGGTAGTAGTAGTGTTTGGTCACGTCGTTTTTGTAAACATCGTCTTTGCCAACGATAGCGCGAACAGAACAGTTGTTTGCAAGGCCATTATTAGCGGGTACGAAGCTTCCGTTTACAAGTCTGTAAACGCCGTAACCTTTTGTTCCGACAAACAAGTCCTGGTCGTAAGGAGCGTAAGTTGCATACAATGGAACTTGTGGCAATGAGCCGCCATATTTTTTCCAGATCTGACCACTGTCTTCACTGTGCCATACGCCTTGAGCGCCGGTATAGTCGGTAAGCAGCAGGGTATTGCCCATATGGCTCAGGTAAAAATAGTTGGTGCCAGATGGCAGGCCAACAGGGCGAATGCGCATCCAGTCCGCATTTTTAGAAACCCGGATGTACAAATAACCATCGATATAGCTGTGTGCAAACAAGGTGCCGTTCTGCATTTGCGTAAGAGATGTTGTGGCGCGGATCCGCAGCGTATCGTTGTACACCATCGTATCTATAATCCAGGTTTTACCGTTGTCTTCGCTATATACGATACCATTTACAGGTTTATGATTGCTAAACCCTTCAGCGGCGAGGTAAACACGGTTGTGAGAAGGCACGTCGAGCATTATCGACTGCCAGAACCCTCGTTTGGTAATGCTGGAATCGGTTGGGTTAAAGTTGACACCGTCATTCAGGCTGAGATGTGTATTGGATTTTACAAAAAGCACATTATTACCAGAGGTGATAATAGAGCGGTCTGCATAGCCATCCGGCGGGAAAATGAGTTTCAGAGAATCTCCGGTATTAGTATTCCATAAAGCTCCCTGATCATCACTGATGTACAAGCCGTAGGGTTTTTTGATAACCGAGTCATTATCAATGCCATTCTTTTTATGACAACTCTGAATTCCTATCACAACCAGCGCGAGAATGGCCAGCTTATAGAAACGGTAAGCTTTTCGCATGGAAAAAATTTTTACCAAGTTTATAAAAATTAGTTTAAAAATCAAACATATAATCTCTTTGCTAAGACGTAGAAACAAGTCTTAATGGTTTGTTTTTGAAGAAACAGAATCGATCGGAGCAGGTGCCGTTGCCGCTGTAAGCGGAGCCTGGGTAGCTTTTGCCAAATCTTTTTTCTCTTTAGCTTCTTTCATTTTCATTCCGAAATCGATTAGCACTAACAAACTGTTTTCTTCCTTATTGGCAAAGTTTACCGCAAGATGGCTCTCCGATGCGCTGCCTTTAAATTCGCCGCCGTGCATGGAAACATCGGTAACGAGTTTACGGGCTTCTTCCGCCATCGCAACGTCATTGGGGTCGGTATCCGAAGGCAATGTGACGTTTTTTGCAATAGATTGTACGTCCACAAACATACCGAACGGATGACCGTAGATCGTTTGTTTCACCACTTCCGGCATCTTGTCTGATTTGTATTTACCCTCCAGGAAATTTTTAGCCGTTTCCGGATTCTTGGTGATAACAATGTATTCTTTGTTGAGCGAAAGGATCGGTGAGAACCCGCCTGCTGGGCCAAAGGTGTAACTGTCTTGTCCGGCAGGTTTCAGCATTTCATTGGTTACAGCCATTCTTATAAACTTGTCGATAGCAGATCTCTTGTTGATCTTCATCGCAAAAAGATAGTTCATATTGGGCGTCAGGCTTTTTGCAGCAGTGTCCGGGGCGGCCATTTTGAAGTCCGTGAGCTCATAAGCCATTTCGCCGGTAAAAGCATCGGAAATATCATCAAAAGAAAGTTGCTGACTCATCAGTCCGATGTTAACGAAGCTGATCACCCCCGTTTTTTCCAGCAGCATTTTGAGTCCCTTTGGAGTCATTTTGCCCGAGGCGATCAGGTTTACGTTTTGAGCAGGGAAGCGATCCAGCAGATCTTTACTAACATCGCCCTTTGCCAGCTCGCTATAAGCTTCCTTCATCTCTGGCGAAACAAAATAAAGCATGTCGCCATTGATGGCTCCCTTGTCGAAGCTAAATCCGGCGGCCACTGCCGCATCTTTCCAAAGTGGACCGAGGTTTACACCCAGCGCGCCAGCACTCATATATTGGCTCATCAGCCGGTCGTAATTTACCCAAACGCTGATGTCATGATTTTCTTTTTCGAGCGTAGCAAAGCGTTTGTCATTAACGATCGAATTGTCCTTGGTAACGGCAAAAGCTTTATCCATTTCAGCTGCGAGCACCTGCTCGTCATCTACCATCTCTGGCATTTTTGCGGAGGAAACTGGAGTGCCGGTACTATCAATTGCTACATTATTTTGGAACTGGCTGGCCATATCTTCAGCAGACCCACCTTTGTGCAAACATTCAAAGATTAGTAGTTCGTTGTTCCAAGCTGCGTACAAGCCTGTTGCCAGGTGTGTTTCTTTACGGTCTTTCACGGTTTTTATCACAGCCTGCGGAAAAGATGTTTTTACATAAGCTTCCCATTCGGAAACATTGGCGAGAGGAATAAGGCCTGTAATGCGATTGTAGCCTGTGCTGCGGTTGTCAGTCATTACGTAAGCATACATCGTGGTCATGGTTTTGATGCCTGCTTTATCCAGTTGTTTGGCGGCGTCTTTGGATTGTTGTTCTTTTAGCCGGTCCAGGATCTTGCTGCCGACAATTGCGTTCCAGGCTACCTTCTTGCCTAGTTCTTTTGTGTTTAGGCCTATGACAAAAGAGGCGTCTTTTGGGATATATCGTGCATGCTCGGGTACACTGCTGCAAGAGCTAAGAAAGATACACAGCGCCGTGGCGCAAACGAGCAGGCTACCGGTGATACGAGTCATTTTCATAAAAAGGATTGTTTTTGTTTTCCTATAAAGTGCAACGCCCCATTTGAGTAAATGGGGCGGCTACACATGAGGTTTATGATTTTACTGTCAAATGAAATATTTAGAATGGCAGATCATCTACATTTTCAGGAGACGGATTGTAGAAGTTTCCGTTACCACTATTATTAGTGTTGTTGTTGTAATTACCACCGCCCTGGTTCATATTGTTGTAATTACCGCCATTGCTGTAACCGTTGTTGCCGTTGTAACCATTGTTCATTGGTTGCGCCTGCTGTTGCATGTTGCCATTACTCATTCCTGAAGCGGCACTTTCAATACGCCATGCATCGAGGTTAGTGATGAAGTTTACTTTACCATCTTTTTCCCAACGATTGCCTTTGATATTAAAGCTCACCTTAATCGGATCACCTTCATTAAAACGGTCCAGGATATCACATTTATTTTGTACCAACTGCATTTTAGCGTAATTGGTGTAAACATTTCCGTTGATTTCTTCAGAAAGCTCCATCACAAACTCGCGTTTACGGAAACGGTCGTTAACCTGCTGTGCATCATACTTTACGTGGAGCTTACCAATAACTTCTAAACTCATTTTAATAACTTTTAATAATGAAACTTAATTTTAATTGCTACAAAGATATTGAATATAAACACAGAATATGATTTAAGGAAATGAGGAAGAAATTTTTTTAGCAGAAGGGACAAAAAAGAAAAAGCCGCCTGTTTTGCAGGCAGCTTTTGAAGACGTTTGGGAGATAAATGGGGGTCGAACCCACGACCTTCGGAACCACAATCCGACGCTCTAACCAACTGAGCTATTACCTCCGTCTGTTTTTCAGGAAGGCAAATGTACAACAAAAGTCTAAAAACAAAAGCCCGGAGCATAATTTTTTATAAAACAAGACGTATTTTTATTTTATAAAATCGTGAAAGGGAATCGATAGCGGCTTAGAAACGAAAACATTTTAACAATTTTTCCATCAGGTTGCTATTATATTTGCGCACTAATTTTTCTTTATGAAGAAATGCTTTGCCTTATTGGCCCTGCTCATTGTGCAGGCAGCACATGTTTTTGCACAGGATACGGATGGTCCTAACAAGCTGTCCGAAATACAAAAACCATCCCGCGACTTCGTGATGCTGCAGTTTACTTACAACAACTGGGCGAAAAAGCCGGATAGTATTAATACTGGCGGGCTGAGCAGAGGTTTCAACGGATATATCTGTTACGATTTTCCACTAGGCAAAAAGAAATCTAATTTCAGCTTTGCTGCCGGTATCGGTATCAGCACTGCAAATATCTACCTCGATAATCAACAGATTAATCTCACAGATACCGGAACTAAAGGTCAGGAAGTAAGTTTTTCCGCAGAAAGCAAAGACTATTCAAAATATAAGATTACGACTGCCTATCTGACCGCGCCATTCGAACTTCGTTATTTCGGCAATAAAAACAACCGTAATAAGGGTTTCAAAGCTGCTATCGGTATGACGGTAGGAACGCTGGTAGGCGCACATACAAAAGGTGTGTACAAAGTGGAAGGCTCGAAGGTTGCCGATAAAGTAAACACCAAGCGTTACATTGCTCCTTGGTCATTTGCCGGCACTGTGCGTATCGGCTGGGGGAATTTCTCTGCATTCGGTTCTTACAATTTCACTACTTTATTTAAGGAAGGCCAGGGGCCGGATGTGGTGCCGTACTCCATCGGTCTTTGTCTCACGGGGCTGTAATTTTTTAGAGATAAAAAAAGAAAAGAGGTTATCGCACGATAACCTCTTTTCTTTTGAAGTAAATGATATATTGGCTGGAGTAAATGCTTGAATTCGCTCAGCATTACAAAGCAGGTAGTACCAGCATTTCGAAATCACATAACAATCGCTAAATCTCGTAGGCAACACCTTCTTGCGTGACTAAAACATTTGGAAAAATAGCCGCAGCCTCTTCACGAAACTGGTCCAATTCTTTGTACTTAGATGAAAAATGCCCCAGCAACAACTGTTTGGCATTAGCCTTCAACGCTATTTCGGCAGCTTCTACAGAAGTGCTGTGATAACGGGAATGCGCCTTTTCAATCTCAGCATGTACATAAGTACATTCATGGTAAATGGTATCCGCATTCATGATATACGGCAGGTAAGATTCCGAATATCTAGTGTCTGCGCAAAAAGCGTATTTTCTAGGAGACGGACCATCTGCTGTTACCCATTCGTTTTTTACAATAGTGCCATCTTTTTGGGTATAATCTTCCCCTGCTTTGAGCCGGTCGTAGAAATACGCAGGAATTTCATATTCCCGACAACGTTCCGGGTCGATTTTACGGCCGCGCGTTTTTCGTTCTATCAAAAAGCCATGACAAGGAATACGGTGCTCTACCGGAAAACAACTTACTTTAAAAAACTCATTTTCGGTAAGTAAGGCAGCGCCTTCTGGCAACGCATGAAAATGATAAGGAAAGGAAAGAACGGTTTCGGCTACATCAAAAATCTGTTGCATGATTGACTCAAGGCCGGCAGGTCCAAAAACGTGTAATGGAGCGGTGCGGCCCAGTAAACTCATACTATTGACCAACCCGGGAAGTCCGAAATAATGGTCGCCATGCAAGTGGCTGATAAAGATGTTTTCTAATTTGCGCCAGCGAAATCCGTAGCGTTGCATTTGTATCTGAGCGCCTTCGCCACAATCCAACATAATCAGTCCGCCGCTGATAGAGACGATCTGAGAAGTGGGGTGGCGGCCAAACGCCGGCAAAGCCGAATTATTTCCGAGTATTGTTACTTTCATCTATTCTTCATTAAACAAATCGCGTTCCAGTATTTCCATGTTTATTATGTCTACGGCTTCGATAAGCGTAGGGGCAATATTGAGTGTAAGATGTAGTTGTTCCTGTTTCATCTTTTGCATGACGCCGTCCTGTACATAAATAAAAACTAACGATTGTCCGGAAGTATATGCATGTTCATGCAAATCAAGAAGTTTGGGGAAGCATGCCGTATCGGCATCTTTGCATATCTGTAAGTCGATAATAAAGTTGGCGGCAGAACTTTCCTGCAACTTTTGGCACTCCTCCGAGATCTGGTCTGCTAAATTGGCATTTAAAAGCGGCTCGACCGGCGTTATTAGCGTATAATTACTCTTGGTATCAATTTTGAAATCCATAAATACGGGGCAGTGTTTTTAAAATGGCGGTGCTGAAAAATTTGATCTTAAAAATAGCATTTATGTGCAATAGTTTCTTTCGTACATTTAAGTTAGAAACTTGTAGCAAAGCTACATAAGAACAATACAGTTATAGCAAAGTCCAATAGAAAACAACATCCCTTATCGTTAACTTTATTAAAAACAAGGACCTGATTCATGGATTCTAATTTCTCACCAAAGGTTAAAGAAATTATTTCTTACAGCAGGGAGGAAGCACTCCGGTTGGGAAATGATTTTATTGGCACAGAGCATCTGTTGCTCGGTCTGATTCGCGAAGGCGACGGACTTGCCGTAAGGGTTCTTCAAACTATGCAGGTAGACCTGTATGATTTGCGAAAAGAGCTGGAGATGGCCATAAAGGATAAGAACAATAAACCAATGGCCAATATCAATAGCCTGCCGCTTACCAAACAAGCCGAAAAGGTGATTCGTATTACGGTGCTGGAAGCCAAAGCGCTGAAAAGCCCGACGGTTGAAACGGAGCACTTAATGTTGTCTATTCTTAAGAACAAGGAAAATGTAGCCACGCAAATATTGCACCAATATGATGTTGACTATGACCGGTTCAAGAATGAATTGAGCATTCTGCAAGGACATGCACCAACCGCTGATTATGGCAGCGATCCGGGATCTGAAGAGTTTGAAGAGGATGATGAACGTCGCCAGTTTCAGCAGCGCAGGCCGGCAGGCAATGCCAAGTCTAAGACTCCTGTGCTCGACAATTTCGGCCGCGACATCACCAAGCTTGCAGAAATGGGGAACCTCGATCCCATTGTTGGTCGTGAAGAGGAGATCGAACGTGTATCTCAGATTCTTTCACGCCGCAAGAAAAATAACCCGATCCTTATCGGAGAGCCGGGTGTAGGTAAAACGGCAATTGTAGAAGGCCTTGCGCTTCGCATCGTTCAGCGCAAAGTGTCTCGTGTATTGTTCGACAAACGTGTCATCAGCCTCGATCTTGCGGCACTTGTTGCCGGTACCAAATATCGCGGGCAGTTCGAAGAACGTATGAAGGCAATCATGAATGAACTCGAAAAGAATCGCGATGTAATCTTATTCATTGACGAGATTCACACCATTGTAGGTGCGGGTGGCGCTTCCGGTTCGCTGGATGCTTCCAACATCTTTAAGCCTGCACTGGCTAGGGGCGATCTCCAATGTATCGGTGCATCAACGCTGGACGAGTATCGTATGTACATTGAAAAAGATGGCGCACTCGACCGTCGTTTTCAAAAAGTAATGGTAGATCCGCCTAGCGTAGACGAAACTATTATTATACTGAACAACATCCGCGCCAAATACGAAGAGTTTCACAACGTTTCTTACGACGAGGAAGCAATTGAAGCTTGCGTAAAACTTAGCGACCGTTACATGACCGACCGGTTGTTGCCAGACAAGGCCATTGACGTAATGGATGAAGTTGGCGCGCGTGTCCACCTCAAAAACATCAATGTTCCGCAAAATATTCTTGAGCTCGAAAAGAAAATCGAGGATATCAAGCAGGAGAAAAACAAAGTAGTGAAGAGTCAGCGTTTCGAAGAGGCTGCTGCACTTCGTGATAAAGAAAAAAGACTGGGTGAAGAGCTTGAAAAAGCTAAAGCAGATTGGGAAGAAGAAGCAAAGAATAAACGTTATCCGATTCATGAAGAGGATATCGCAGAAGTGGTAAGCATGATGACCGGCATCCCTGTAATGCGGATGGTGGAAGCAGAAAGTGCCAAACTGCGTCGCATGGGTGAAGACCTGAAAGGCGCTGTGGTTGGCCAGGACGAAGCGATCTCTAAAGTAGTAAAAGCCATTCAGCGTAACCGCGTAGGTCTGAAAGATCCACGCAAGCCGATCGGTTCCTTTATTTTCCTCGGTCCTACCGGTGTAGGTAAGACCGAACTGGCCCGCGCTTTGGCCCGCTATATGTTCGACAGTGAAGATGCTTTGATCCGTGTAGACATGAGTGAGTATATGGAAAAATTCTCCCTCAGCCGTCTGATTGGTGCGCCTCCAGGATATGTAGGTTATGAAGAAGGTGGTCAGCTGACAGAAAAAGTTCGCCGCAAACCATACTCGGTAGTATTGCTCGATGAAATCGAAAAAGCACACCCGGATATCTTCAATATCTTGCTGCAGGTACTCGACGACGGACAACTGACGGATGGACTGGGACGTAAAGTGGATTTCAAAAACACACTGATCATCATGACCTCTAATATTGGTGTTCGCCAATTGAAAGACTTCGGTGATGGTGTTGGTTTCGCTACCTCTGCAAAAGCAGTGGCGGCAGAAGATTCAACCCGCGGTGTTATTGAGAAAGCGCTGAAACGTACGTTCTCTCCTGAGTTCCTGAATCGTATTGACGATGTGATCATCTTCAATTCTCTGGATCAACAGCACATCAACCTGATCATCGACATCATTATGAAAGATGTGATGAAACGTTTGAACACACTTGGATTCGTTCTGGAGCTGACAGACGGCGCTAAAAAGTATATCGCTGAAAAAGGCTACGACCAGCAGTTTGGTGCAAGACCACTGCACAGGGCTATTCAGAAATACCTGGAAGATCCGCTGGCAGAAGAGATTCTCAATCACCGAATCAAAGAAGGCGATGCTGTGATCGCAGACTACAACGAAGAAGAAAAGAAAATTGTATTCACAATTGACCACACTCCGGCAAAGAAAGAAACGACTTCAACGCAAGAGTAGTATAAAAGGACCTGGATAAAAGATAAGCGCGACGTCATTGATGTCGCGCTTTTTTTTGTTTTGATACGTTGGTGTCTATACGCTGCGTATAACGTCAGGTTTTTTATGAAATAAGTGTCAGGAAAGGCTCGCCGAGCATTGCATAAGAGTCTTCGTGTGCAACGGCGACTTGCGCTCCGGGATATTTAAAATAATACGGTTTGCCTGTGATTACACCTTTTAAGATCAGCAGATCGGGACCGGTGTATTCAAACAATCTTTTGGCTTTCGGTGTTTTTACAGACGCAGTAGTTTCTGTGTTTGCGTAGGTCGATGCATCTATTTCATGCATCCAATCGATTTGTTTTTTACCGTAATGGTTCATGGCTTTAAAATTGTGGGGTGTTTCAATTTTCAATAGTAAATTTTTAATTGGAGCTTGTCGTAAAGAGCAGATTAAATTTTCAAATCTTCAAGCTCCATTATTTGTTTCGGCCGATAGTGGTGACTTTTGTTTTGCCGGAAGTATTAGGTTTAATTTTAGCTTTTGCAGTTGGCTTGATCCGTCCCGCGGGCGGAATGTCATTCAGGGGCAGACTTATATCTATTCGTTGGAGGTTGGTGACATTGTGGTAAGGAATGGTTTCGTAAATGGTATTGTAAGGTGAAAGATAATTTTTCAGGCTTAGCATTACATCAGGTAGTTTTACCGTCATGATATCACCAGGACTTCGTGCAAATGTTTCTGATAGCTGATTCCATCCCGCAAAGCGGAAAATAAAATTCCCGTTCATATCAGTTGTGGTATCGCCGACTGCTTGCCTGACACCTTTTGCAGTATAAATGCCGGCCATTTTTTCCTGGGAAGTGCGTTCGTAAGTTTCGAAAGAGAGGGTCGTAAAAGATGCTGGAGCCGTCATTCCGCTTTTGGTGGCCTTGCAGAGGTTTACGGCAGCAATTGCCGTATTTGCCGGGATCTGGTTATTCCGGGCAGTTACATTTGTCTGTAATGTCTTCAAGAGGTCAAAAACTTCCAACGCCATATCGCCATCCATTTCCAGCCGCGCATTATCCGAAATGCGCATAAAAGGTAGCCCATTGCCGGATGCAAGCCTTTTGTATAGCAATTGTACCTGCGATGGCGCTAATTCGTCGCTCAGTGGAAGCACAATGGGGTGGAATGGTGTAACGGGTTCGGACGTGATACGGTCGGCATAGAAACGGGTGATGTAATCTCTTAATGCCTCGTTTTTCATAGCCTGCTGCAGGCCTTGCGGTGTGTCAATAACAAAACGTTCGTGAAGATGGCCCGGATTAAAAACGCTGTTTTTCTGATGGCTTGATGCATGACCGTAAATAAGGAAATCATGGATGGTGACCGGCGTCGTGCAAGATAAGATCAGCGTGTCGGAACCGCCATTGGTAGATATGATATCAAATTCGTAATTGTATCCGTTTTTTACTGGGAACTTGATGTGTGTTTCGGACTCCTGAAATCCCTGTCCTGAGTCATGCTGTATTGCAATAGTCCACTTTTTGCCGGTGACCGTCAGTGGCGTCATCGGATGTGTTATAGGGTAGGTGCCATTGCCGGAGTTGGCTCCCGAGATAATAAAGCGCGATGGGAGTGCCGCATACAAGGCCTTAACTTGTAAGGTCCATGTACCTTGCAGGGTAACTAGCATGTCGTGTGGTTTTGGCGGTGGACAATGAATTTATGCCCGTATTTCTACGGCGCTGCTTCCGTTTTTCAACTGAAACAAATATCCGTTTTTTGGTCCGCCAAAAAATTATTTAAAGAAGCCCGATTCTGTAATCGTTACAGGCAGCATAAGCACATTTGCCGATTTTCTATATTCATAATCAGCTAGATAAGAAAGGTATTGAAAGGGTAAAATTTGAAATCGGAGATTTTATTCGTTGGCCAATAAATTGGAGATATGGTCTACTTCGGATTGTAGTCCTTCGCTGTATTTAAGCAATTTGGTTGCATCCAGATATTTGGTAGCTTTTTCTGTCTGGCCTAGGCTATAGAAAATGCTGGCGAGATTGAGCATGGCAATAGCTTTATCGTTTTCTGTACGAAGACCGCTTCGTAGAGCTGTTTCAAACGCTGCCGCCGCGGGCTGCAGATTTTCTTTATTAGCTTCGATACAACCTGTGATGAAATAGTAATAGGCTTTTTGCGTGCGCCCGAGATATTGTGGGTACTTTGTCATTTTCAGCAATTCTTCCGCACGGGCAAAATCGTTTTTTCCCAGCTTACGAAATGCCAGGTACACGGCGCCATTCAAAAAATAACCCAGCATCATCAGTATGATAAAGGCGATAGCGGCGCCCATTTGCAGCCACAAGCCTACAGTACCAAAGAAAACAGCTACCAAAGCAGCAATAACTACGAGAATGATGCGAACTGTATTTGAATACATTTAGTTAATTATGAGTGCAAGTTCTGTAAAAAACAATAATTCAATGCCACCGGCGCTTAATTTTATATTACTAATATATGTAGCATGAACAGACAAGTGGAAAGAAACCGGGACGTGGCAAGGCACGTATTCTCAGGGTCAACCACGATGATAGGCGTTTGTATTACTATCATTGCGCTATTCCGGGTCATGAAAATTGGCATGAATACTTATGTGGATGAAGTGCTAGGCCTTGATAATTTCATTTTTATTGCGGCGGCTGTGTGTTCCTATGCTGCAATCCGGAAAGATAACAATGTTCGGATGGAAAGGGCTGCTGACCTTTTGTTTTTCGTGGGAATGGGGGTAATGTTGGTTGTTGGTGTGATTATCGTTTTTTCGACTTATTAAATAAAAGGACAATTTTTAATGAATTACCAACGTACCTTGAACGTGCTACTGTCTTTATAAATCCTAAATATACTTACTTCATGAAGCTAAAAGCCCTGCTGATCATTTATCTTGGTCTTTTGTGCTTTTCCCGGTCTGCGGCGCAAAATCTTGTGCTGAACCCGGGCTTTGAACAATATAACAGTTGCCCTATCGGTTTGTCTGGCTTTGCCTATGCAGCCGGGTACAATAATTTTCCCACGGCCTTAAACTGGGCCAACCCCGTACAACAAGCATCACCTGATTATTTCAACGTATGTAGCGCCGCGCCAGGTATTAAAGTGCCCGATTGCGTTTTTGGCTATCAGGACGCGCATGGCGGATATGCCTATGCTGGTTTGATCGCCTGGGAGGGGCAATATTCCGGAAACATACTGCAACTTGATTACCGCGAATATCTGCAGACCAGACTTTCCCAACCTTTGGTAGCAGGCCGCAACTATTGCGTTTCTTTTTTTATAAGCCCAACGGTTGGTGTTCCCGGCTTTAACTATGTTGCCATCGAAAGTTTTGGGGTTAATCTCTCTGCTACGCAATCCCTTGTGCCCAATGGCAATGGTTATATTTTATCGCTTCCTTACACTTTACAAAACCCATCTGGCCGGTATCTTACCGATACGGCTAAATGGTATAAGATAACGGGAATCTACACGGCAACTGGTGGTGAAGAATGGTTAACGATGGGTTGTTTTAAATCGGTTACGCCGTCCTATATCCCACAATATCCGGTTACCCCCGTCAATGGACAGAACTATCGCAGCTATATGTATGTAGACGATATTTCGGTAGAGGAAATAACCAATGCGGACACGCTGAAAACAAATACCGACACCGTTGTATGTTCCATGAATAATCTGAGCTATACGGTCTTTGCTCCGTCCGGAACAACACATACCTGGAATACAGGCGCCACAACACAACAACTTACTATTCATGATACCGGGATCTATTGGTGTAAAACACCCGTTGAGTGTACCTTTCACATCGATACCTTCCGCATAAAATATAAACCGTTTCAGAAACTGAGCCTCGGCAACGACTCAGTAAACTGCCATAATATGCCGGTTGTGTTAAAATCGGCGGCTCCGTATGCAAACTATCTGTGGAATAATGGCAGTACTGCAGATTCGCTTGTAGCAACCATTTCGGGCGTTTATTCTCTAACCGTTTCCGATGTATGCGGCGTGCAGCATGATACTATTTCGGTAGCGATACAGCCACCAACTCCTGCGCCGGTTGTCTCCGATACGGCCATCTGCGAATTTTCAAATCCGCCGCAGCTTTCAGTTATTGGAAGTAACCTCAGGTGGTACACCTATGTTTCAGACCCGTTGGGCATGAGCCACCAGCCATTAATACCAACCAGTACGCCGGGCGCACAACTGTTGTATGTAACGCAGACGATAGGTAAATGCGAAAGTGATAAAGTACCGGTAAACATCACGATAAAATATAAGCCGGAAGCATCCCTCGAAAAGTATGTGAGTATGTGTAAGCAAGACACAACTTTGATCGGGAAGTCCTATCCCGGCGTCAGCTATGCCTGGAGTACCGGCGATGATGTTTGTTGCATCCATCCCGATCATAGCGGCCCGTATTATTTGAGTGTTTATAATGATTGTGGTTTAGCTCGCGATACAGCGAATGTAGACATTGATCCATGTGATGATTGCCTGATTATACCTAATGCGTTTACACCGAATAACGATGGCAAGAACGATCAGTATCGCGTGATCAGCCGTTGTCCTGTAAGCAGCTATTTTCTTCAGATCTTCAATAAATGGGGCGAGCAGGTTTTTGCTTCCCATGATCCTAACGAAGCATGGAAGGGCACCAGTCATGGTGCGATGGCAGAATCGGGCGTTTTTGTATACGTGTTGGAATATGTGACCAAAGACATGAACCGGAGACATTTCCTGAAAGGAAACATTACTTTGATACGCTAATGTGCACTAAAAAGTCGATACGCCGGAGTCCGGAAATCAGGGCTTATATGTGACCTTTACCGATAACCGAAAAAATTACCTGTCGCCGATCGCATTTTCAAAATCGGGAAAATTATGCCTTACAGCACTTAAAAGGTGGTCGGTTGGCGCTTTTATACATGTGTAGGTCTCCAATCAGCGGGTAGAAGTTGTAACTTTGCGGACTGTTTCATGAAGCATCCGTATAAAATCGCACTCGTCGGAAATCCCAATAGCGGAAAAAGTTCCTTGTTCAATGTCCTGACCGGGCTGAACCAGAAGGTGGGCAACTTTCCAGGTGTAACGGTTGATAAGAAAACAGGTACTGCAAAGATCTCTGAAAAACTCACCGCAAGCATCATCGACCTTCCGGGCACATATAGCCTTTATCCTAAAAGCGCGGATGAGCAAGTGACTTACGAAGTATTGCTGAATCGGAATAACCCCGATCGTCCGGATATGATTGTTGTGATCGCCGATGCTTCGAACCTGAAACGGAATCTCCTTTTTTGTTCCCAGATCATGGATTTAAAGATTCCCGTAGTGATTGCCTTGTCCATGATGGATATCGCAAAGCAGAAAGGAATTACTATTGATCAGGAAGGATTGGAGCGGATGATGGGCGTACCAATTGTTGCGATCAACCCACGGAAGAATAAAGGCATTGCCCAGCTTAAAAAAACAATTTCCGACGTACAACAGCAAGGAAGCAAATGGGTGCTGCAGCCGGACTTTATAGATACTGAAAAACTGGTGGGACTCTGGCTGGAGGATATTAAAATCTTATGCGCGCTGGAAAGTAATTACAGTGCGCTGCACGTGGCCTGCAATTACCAGGAACTTGGATATCTCAACGCTGCGCAACGCATCCGTATTGCTGCATTGCTGGATGAAATGTCGTTCCAGAAATCGAAGATACAAGCAGCCGAAATTATGCAGCGGTACCAGCGCATTGGTACAATCATGCAGCAATGTGTGGTAGAAGAAAGCCCGCTGAAGCGGATGGTGATCAGCGACCGGATCGACAAGGTTTTACTGCACCCTATGTGGGGTAATATCATTTTGCTGGCTGTGTTGTTTCTCTTATTCCAGAGTATTTTCTGGCTGGCGGCTTATCCGATGGATTGGGTCGAGCAAGGTTTCAGTGCTATTAGCGGCTGGTTTGGCAGCATCTTGCCCGACAGCTTTCTTAAAGATCTTTTTATAAACGGTATCCTGGCAGGCATCAGTGGTATTGCGGTCTTCATTCCGCAAATCATGATTTTGTTCGGATTTATTACTATCCTGGAAGACAGCGGCTACATGGCACGTATCAGTTTTCTTACCGACCGGTTGATGCGCAGTGCAGGATTGAACGGACGTTCGGTAATGCCGTTGATCAGCGGGATGGCCTGTGCGGTGCCTGCTATTATGGCAACACGTACTATTCAGAACCGAAAAGAAAGACTCATTACTATTCTGGTAACGCCACTCATGAGTTGTTCGGCGCGTCTGCCGGTTTATACCATACTCATCGGACTTGTTATCCCGGATAAAAAATTCCTGGGCTTCTTTAACCTGCAGGGATTAGTGCTCATGGGCCTTTATTTGCTCGGCTTCTTTATGGCGCTGATCGTTTCCAAAGTGCTGAACTTTATTATAAAAGCCACCGATCGTACGTTTTTTCTGATGGAGTTGCCGGTATATCGTGCGCCACGTTGGAAGAATGTTGGTATTACAATGATCGAGAAGGCGAAAATATTTGTAACAGATGCCGGTAAAGTGATAATGGTTATTTCACTATTGCTTTGGGCACTGGCCACTTACGGTCCACCATCACGGATGGATGCGGTGAAGCAGGAATATGCAAAACGTGAAGCGCAGACAAGCAATCCGGCTCAGCTTAGTGAAGTGCAACGGGAACATGCTACAGCAAAACTCGAAAACTCATTTGCCGGTATTGCCGGACATGCCATAGAACCAGTTATCCGGCCGCTGGGTTATGATTGGAAGATCGGGATCGCACTTATTACTTCTTTCGCCGCACGAGAAGTATTTGTCGGTACAATGGCGACTCTTTATAGCGTTGGCGACGACCAGGCGGCAAAAGAAACGCTCCGCGATAAAATGAAAGCGGCACGACGCAGTGATGGTACGCCGGTTTATACACTGGCTGCGGGTTTGTCGCTCCTTGTATTTTATGTATTTGCCATGCAGTGTATGAGCACACTGGCAATCGTAAAACGCGAAACACGTAGCTGGAAATATCCAGCCATACAATTCACTTATATGCTGTTTCTGGCCTATTTTAGCGCGTTGATCGTATATCAGCTGTTTGTTTGAAAAGACTAAAAAATCAGCGGCAAAGATTGCAGTAAACCTTCCAGTTGTTTGTTCTGGTCAGTGAGCTCATCCACGAGCGCTTTTAGTTTATTGCGCATTTCTACCTCCGCAGTTACGTCTTGCATCACACCCAAAATCCGGGTGGTTTTCCCTTTGCGGATCTCTGGTTTCAGAATGATATGCGCCCAAACCTTCTGCTTGCAGGTTGTGATGAGTGGCAGCGTAAAATCGCGCGAAATGCCTTTCTCCGTTACCTCATTCATTGCATCCTCAAATTTTTTGCGAGAGGCATCCTCTTCACAAAATCGCAGCAATGTTTCTCTGGTTGGGATATAATCGTACGGAACTTCACAGATATCGTAGATCGCTTTAGACCACAGCAGCTCGCCATTTGCTATGTTGTATTCCCATGATCCGATTTTGGCAATGGAACTCACCTGGTTAAAAAGTTTTTCCTTTTGTGCCAGCCCTTCTTTGACCTCAACTTCAATCGTAATGTCTTTTGAAATGGAGAAAAAACGGACCACAGTGCCTGCTTCATCCCTGACGGGAAGAATTTTGCTTTTTAGCCAGATATATGCGCCATTTTTATGGCGGAACCGGAATTCAGTCTGTACGCTTCCTTTCCCCTCCAAAACAGGAAAGTGGGCGCAATTTTGAATTCGTTCATGGTCGTCGGGATGAAAGTAATCATACGGGTTTTTGCCAATCAACTCTTCCGTTTCAAATCCGGTTACATTCTTGCAGGACTCCCCAATATGCAGGTAAGTACCGTTTGCTTCATGTAAACAGATCAGGTTGTTGTTATGGCTCTTACTGTATGTTTCAAAATCAATTAATGCTTGCTCAAGGCACATAATTTATTAAAAATGAAGATGTTTAAAGAACACGATTTTAGAGGGTAAAGCAAATGTAGCTTTAAGTACTCCAATCTGCAAATGGCTCAAGATAGTTGTAATCAAAAAAACGATGCCATAGATATTTATAATAATGTATAAATAAAGACTTAGAGAAGTAAGATGTTATTTATAGATGAGTAATAATTGTGAAAAATAAATCTTTAAATAATAGTTGAAGCATTTAAAGTCGAAATAAAAAATAATGTGTGATAGGTTTTTGGCATAATCGATATTTATTCCACAATTTTGTCTGCCATGAGATATATCTTCCCTTTCCTTTTATGTTTCCTTTTGTTTTTTTATAAAAGTAACGCACAAAGAAAATTTACCCTTAATGGATATTTGGCAGTAAGAGGTGGCGAGTCCTGGCATTATCGCCTGGTTTTTACGGATACCAATGATATTCTAAAAGGATATTCCCTCACTTACGACGATGAAAATAAAGACACTAAAGCGCTTATTGAAGGTCGGATTGACCGGAAGGCGAAAATGCTCAGTTTTCATGAAACCGAAATTACCTACAACCATGGGTTCGAAACCAAGGTAACGATTTGTCTTGTTGATGCCACATTGAAGTATGATGGCCACGCGCTTGGTGGGAGGCTCTCCAGCAAAGATATCGGCAATGCTGATTGCGGGACCGGGTCTATTAATTTCATCAACGAACAAGAGCTGAAACAACTATTTTCGGAGCTGCAACCGGTAGATAGCACCCCTAAACCGGTACCTGTTGTGGCAGCGCCCGAGAAAAAAATGACCATCATTTATGATACGGTTCGGGCAACGAGGCCGGTCGCCGCAATGCAACAGCCCGATAAGATTACTACCGGAACAGAAAAAGAATACAAATGGACAAGTGATACTTTAAAGCTCGAAGTCTGGGACGGTGGTAAAGTAGACGGAGACATCATTTCAGTCATGGTCGATGACAAAACAATGCTGCAGCATTATACACTTACACAGACAAAAAAACGGATTGAAGTGGCGTTGCCTGGTCATGGCGTCAGCTATACCGTCGCTATTATTGCACAGAATGAAGGAAACGAAGCGCCCAATACCGCAGATATTTTACTGATTGATAGAGAAAATTCGTATCATGTGATCGCGTACAATGAAGTGGGCAAAAAAGCAGTGGTCCATATACGCAAACAGTAGCGTGAGTTCATTTTTTCTTTCTGGCGACGCAACATTAGTACGGCCTCAAATACCGTAAAAAAGACAGGGCAAATAATTTTCTTGAAAAAAATTATTGAATTTTTTTACTGTAAAAAATTGCCTTTTTTCTGTAATTCATTCGCCTATATATTATAGGTTTCCCTTTCAGTTTTTTACCTGTAGTTATTTTCGTAGTGTCCCCATAGATTCGCCTTAGTTTATATGAAATAATGAATTTCAAGAGGGAACTTAATATTCCCTATCACCATGAAACAGCCGCCTTCTCTCAACCCAAGGCGGCTTTTTTTGTCCGTATCTGTAATCATTTAACGGTTTCTTTCCTGAATGACACATCTTGTATAGTTAAAAGTCTGATATTTGTATTGCTGTAAGATTAAAACCGGACTGTTATGAAGATGAAAATGCAAATTCAGCAACAGATCGCAAAGCCGGTACATGAGGTTTTTAACGCGATCGTAGATCAACAGCAATTGTCGGGATATTTTATTATTAACGGCAAAGGCAAGATGGAAGAAGGGAAAACGATCACCTGGCGCTGGGAAGATTACGACGGTGCCATAGATATTCACATAAAACGGATCGAACAAGACAAGTTCATTTCTTTTAACTGGGGTGGCAGCGGCACTGAAACAACCGTGGAAATCCATTTTGAAGAGCACGACGGTATCACAACTGCTAAAATCAGAGAATATGGCTGGGATAAAGATGATAACGGCATTGCCCGGCTGGTAGAACAAACGCATGGCTGGACACAAATGCTTTGTTGTTTGAAGGCATATCTCGAATACGGCATTAATTTAAGAACGGTAAAACATAAGGCAGACGTGTGATCGTCTAGAATATTATCCGTTATCCAGTTCCAGCGGAAACAGTAAACCGGGTAATTGCAAAGAGCTTCTGCCGAGCAAATATGCTTCCGTCACCAGTTGCTGCAATTCGGCGTATAGGCCGTTATTGTTACGTGGGCATGCCAATCGTGAAAAAGCCTGTTTGACCAATTTCTCCAAAAGAAAAACAGTTTCATCATTCCCATCATTTACAACAGTTACTTTTACGATTTCGGCGGTATTCATAAAAAAAGTTTGTAGAAGATTATATTAAAACATCGTGCCACACCTACCAAACTTTAGATCGTCATTCGCGCGCTAATTCTTAACTTTGCGGCCATGCAACTAACAGCACCGGCACACATTTCAAACTATATCGGAGGAGCTTTTACAGCTCCGGCGGGCGGTAAATATATAGAAAATATTAATCCTGCAACGGGGGAAATTTACAGTCAGATTCCGGACAGTACCATCGAAGATGTAGACCTGGCGGTTGCCGCTGCGCAGGCTGCTTTTCCGAAGTGGAGCACCACGCCGGCAGAAGAAAAGTTTAAAGTGCTGAACCGTATTGCGGAGCTCATCGATCAGAATCTCGATGCGCTGGCGTTGGCGGAAACGAACGATAACGGTAAGCCGCTTTGGCTGAGCAAAAAAGTAGATATTCCACGTGCATCCAGCAATTTTCGGTTCTTCGCAACCGGGCTGATGCATTTTGCAACAGAAAGCCATCATATGGAGGATAAGGCGATCAACTATACGCTACGTCAACCCGTGGGTGTGGTAGGTTGTATTTCTCCCTGGAATCTGCCATTGTATCTTTTTACCTGGAAAATAGCGCCGGCTTTGGCTGCAGGTAACTGTGTGGTAGCAAAACCAAGCGAGGTAACACCCATGACCGGCTATTTGTTAAGTCTTATTTGTAAAGAAGCAGGGTTACCAGATGGGGCCCTCAATATTGTCCATGGCAATGGTCCGAATTGTGGCGCAGCAATAGTTTCGCATCCGCAGATCAAAGCGATTTCGTTTACGGGAAGCACACGCGCCGGAAAAGAAATTGCAGCTACAGCAGCGCCGATGTTCAAGAAAATATCGCTGGAACTTGGTGGGAAAAACCCAAACATCATTTTTGCCGATTGCGACTGGGAAAAGATGATGCGCACCACAATCCAGTCTTCATTTGCTAATCAGGGGCAAATTTGTCTTTGCGGCAGCCGTATCCTGGTGGAAGAAAGTATTTATGAGCGATTCAAAGTGGAGTTTATAGAACGCGCCAAGAAACTTACAGTAGGCGATCCGCTGGACGAAAACAGCAAGCAAGGTGCCATAGTAAGCAAAATGCATTTCGACAAGGTGATGGGTTGTATTGAGCTTGCTAAACAAGAAGGCGGTAAGATCCTGCTCGGAGGTAATATTGTAAAACCGGAAGGTCGGTGTGCCAACGGATATTTCATTGAGCCAACTATTATCGAAGGGCTTGGGCCGGATTGCCGCACCAATATGGAAGAAATATTTGGCCCGGTGGTAACGCTGCAGTCGTTCAAAACGGAAGAAGAAGCATTGGCGCTGGCCAACACAAGCGATTACGGACTGGCAGCTACGATCTGGACGCAAGATGTAACAAGGGCAAACCGTGTAGCCGCAAAAGTTGGCAGCGGTATTATTTGGGTAAACTGCTGGTTACTGCGCGATCTCCGTACGCCGTTCGGCGGCTTCAAAAATTCGGGCGTAGGTCGCGAAGGTGGTTGGGACGCGATGCGTTTCTTCACGGAGCCTAAGAATGTTTGTATTGAATTATAGCCTCGATTGCAGATGCTAATGGTTCGATCTGCCGTATGAACGATAAATAATCAAGCTTGAAATACAAAAGCCAGACCGTTGATTATATCAGCGTCTGGCTTTTTACATTATAATAGCTTTGTACTTTTTCTTAGTATTGCCGTGGCGCTATTGTTTAACCACAGACTGGTTTAGCAGCATATTGCCTGCATTATCCGCAATGCTGATCCAATACACACCTGCCTGCAAATTGCCCAAGGAAAGGCTTTCTGTAGTTTGTCTCCATCCGAAAGATTCTGTGTGTACGGTTTGTCCGGCTGTATTGATGATACGGATAGAAACTGGTGTGCCTGCTTTGTAATTATCCCAACGGATATTCAGCATATCAGAAGAAGGATTCGGATATACCGTGATATTCGCAGCGAGTTTGGGCGTATTGTTCACCGCGAGATTATTATAATCTTCGTAATAATAATTGATAGCAGAGGTATCTGTCATCGGAACCTGCAGCATGTCCATTTCAAGAATTGGGTTATTGCTGGCGTTATAAGTGAATTTTTGATCAACTTCAACACCTGCAATGGCAACGTTGACATGAGTTGAGTCCGGCAAGCCCTGGCTATTCAGGTGTTTTGTGAACACAAAGGCAGATTGAAGGCCGGCGCCTTGGTTTAATGAACTTTCCCAATAAGTGCAAAATGCGGAGTTATTGGTATAGCCGAAAGTGTCGCGGAAGAGCGGCATCATTGTGCCGGAGCCACCATCTACGCTGTAAGTTGACGTCTGCAGTTGATTGCCGGATGTATACGTATTGGTGTACTGCAGCGTTAAATTCCAGGCAGATCCATCATATTCGTATCCGTTGATCTGTGCCAGATTGCTACCGTTGTAAACGTAGTTAAACGCAGCAAGAGTTGTCCAGATACCGCCGTTATAGGCGGCGATAGAGTCATTTTGCTGCACGCCCTGTGCGTTATAGTACATGCTTCTTTTTTGAACGGTATCCCATCCATTATTCATTCCGCTCCATCTCATGTAGGTCACACTATTGATGCGGTTTTGTGCATCATAAGTACTGATGTAGCGATCGCCGGTATCTGGGGCGCCGGTGCTATAGTCGTAATATTTGTAGTCGGCGATTTGTGTGTTATTTACAAAATTGCTGTACTCTTTCGATGAAACTTCCAGTCCTGAGCCGTTGTCAACTTTTGAGACGATCGAATCTGCTGAAATCAGCGGTTGTTGTGGTGAAGTGGTTCCAAAGAAAGATGGTGCATAAAAAGACGGAACATTTGCCGGTGAATACGTTAAATCATAGCTCATCATGTTATAATCGAAAGAAGATCCCCGGTAGTTATTACCATTATAGAAATAGTTGGTGGAATCAGTAAGAACACTCCCGCCAGTGAGTTCATATCCGGAAGATGCGATCACTCGTTGCTTCATGCCTGTTGTTTTCATTTTTGCAGAAAGGGAATGCTGATTCATGAAGGACTGAAGCATTTGATAATGTTTGGGGTGCTGCTTGATGTAGTCTTTTAAAGCAGTTTTCTGGTTTTGTGCAATTGCTGGGCTCATTGCAATTGATGCAAGGAATAGTGTCGAGAGGAATTTCATAAGCTGATTTATTTTGGTATTAAAGACTTAAATATAGATATATTTTAGCAACGATATTTGTTAATCAAAATAAAAAAATCCCTCTTCACGCTACTGTGAAGAGGGATTTTTTAAAGTATTCAGACTAATAAAACTAGCCGATAGCTACGCGTTTAAAAGCGGTAACAGTCAGATCTGCATTTACAGATTTCAGATAGTCTGCGATTGATTTGCTAGGATCTTTTACGAAAGCCTGAGCCAACAGTGTGTTTTCTTTGAAGAACGCATTCAGTTTGCCATCAGCGATTTTCGCAACCATGTCAGCTGGTTTGCCAGCCATTTTAGGATCTTGCTGGATTTGTTCCGTTACGATTGCTCTTTCTCTTTCAACAACTTCGGCAGAAACACTGTCAGCATCGATTGCTACAGGGTTCATTGCTGCGATTTGCATAGCAACGTCGCGGCCAGCTTCAGGCGCTTCTTTAGTCAGGGCAACCAATACACCAATACGGTTTGCTCCGTGGATATATGCAGATACGAAAGGAGCTTCGACGCGCTCAAATGACACGATACCGATTTTTTCACCGATAGCAGCCAGTTTGTCGTTTACGAGATCAGCAACTTTAGCACCATTGATTGTTACTTCGTTCAGCTCTTCAACGGATTTTACGTTGTTGCTAACAGCAGCATCAGCAATGCTCTGAGCAAAAGCAACGAAATCAGCGTTTTTAGAAACGAAGTCAGTTTCACAGCTTACACAAACGATAAAGCCGGTTTTATTATCAGCAGTAGTTTTTGCAATAACAACACCTTCGTTTGCTTCACGGTCACTGCGTTTAGCAGCAACTTTCTGTCCTTGTTTACGCAACCAGTCGATAGCTGCTTCAAAGTCACCACTTGTTTCAGTTAATGCTTTGCGGCAATCCATCATACCGGCACCTGTTTGCTGACGCAGTTTGTTAATCTCTGCTGCAGAAATAGTTACGCTCATTTTAGTTTCTCCTATTATTTGAGGTTAATGTTTTTTAATTAAATCGGGTGCAAAAATCGCAAATTATGTTTAAAGCCCCAAATATGGGGCTTTAATACACTATTAATTTAGATTATATGCTGTCAATTAGCGTTTTGGACCACCTGGACGGCTACCTGCACCTTGACGGTTGCCACCGCCACCTGGGCGATTACCACCACCGCCTGGACGGTTGCCACCTGGACGGTTACCACCGCCCTGGCGATTACCAGCACCTTGACGACCTGGAGCACCTGCACCCTGACGGCCGCGGCGTTCGCCTTTACCGTCTTCTTCTTCGTTCATATCCAGACCGTGCATTCTTGTTTCTTCTTCTTCCACTACTTCTTCTTCACCAGCTTCTTTAGCTGTAGCACGTTCCTGAAGACCTTCCAGGATAGCTGCAGTCAGATAGTTAGTGATGATCGCGATTGATTTTGTTGCATCATCGTTAGCAGGGATTGCGAAATCTACTTTAGTAGGATCACTATTGGTATCAACCATAGCGAAAGTAGAGATACCGAGGCGTTTTGCTTCTGCCAGTGCAATATGTTCGTGGCTGATATCAACCATGAACAGTGCAGCAGGAGTGCGTCCCATTTGAGAGATACCGCCCAGTACTTTTTCCATTTTTTCTTTGCTGCGGCTCAATGTGAGGCGTTCTTTTTTAGTAACGCTGTCCATTGTGCCATCTTCCAGCATTTTTTCGATGCTCTGCATCTTCTTAACGCTCTTACGGATTGTTTGGAAGTTTGTGAGCATACCACCCAACCAGCGTTCAGTAACATAAGGCATGTTAGCTTTTTCAGCTGCTTCGGCAACGATTTCTTTCGCTTGTTTTTTAGTAGCTACGAACATGATTTTCTTACCGCTTTTTGCGATAGATTTCAGTGCAGCAGCTGCTTCTTCAAGACCTTCAATAGTTTTGTTCAGGTCAATGATATGGATACCGTTCTTTTCAGCAAAGATGTACGGCAACATTTTGGGATTCCATTTTTTCTTCAGGTGGCCAAAATGTACACCAGCTTCCAGTAATTGCTGATGAAGGCTTTTATTTTCTTCCATTGTAATTTTTTCTTGTCGGTTAAAAAAATAAAGAATACAACCAGGCTGCGATTAACGTTTAGAGAACTGGAAGCTACGACGAGCTTTGCGTTTACCGAATTTCTTACGTTCAACAGAGCGAGGATCGCGGCGCATCAGTCCTTCTTTTTTCAATGCGGGACGGAATTCCGGATTTACTTCGCACAGTACGCGTGCAATAGCCATTTTAATAGCTTCTGCCTGGCCTTTAGGACCACCACCTTGTACATTTACTACGATGTCATAGCTGCTTACGCCATCAATTGTCTTCAGAGGAAGCTCTACCTGATTTTGCAGGTACATGATAGGGAAGTATGCTTTGTATTCTTTGCCATTAACCGTGATGTTGCCGGCGCCTTTGCTCAGATACACACGTGCTACCGCTTCTTTACGGCGACCAACGGCGTTTTTTTGTTTCTCCATTTATTATGAAGGTTATAACTGTTTTACAAAAGTTGATTTAAATACCCAGAGGAATTAGAATTTTAATTCTACTGGTTTTTGTGCTGCGTGTGGATGTTCTGCGCCTTCGTACACGAACAGTTTCTTGTACATAGCACGACCCAGACGGTTTTTAGGAAGCATACCTTTTACAGCGCGTTCGATAACCAGGTTAGGACGGCTGTTCAGCAGAATTTTTGCTGTAGCAGACTTCTGACCGCCCGGATAACCAGAGTAAGTCAGATATTCTTTGTCTTCCAGTTTGTTACCTGTCAACTGTACTTTGCCCGAATTGATTACGATTACATAATCGCCACAATCGAAATGCGGAGTATAGTATGGTTTGTTTTTGCCACGCAGGATAGACGCAATCTTAGTCGTCATACGACCCAGCGTTTGGTTGGTAGCATCTGCCACGTACCAGTTACGTTGTACGATCTTCTCGTTAGCAGATTGTGTTTTAAAACTAAGGTGTCTCATTTCCTTTTTAATATTTTCTATTGGATGTCTGTGCTTTAAAAGGTTGGGTGAGGAACAACCCAGTATGGGCACATAAATTTTGGACTGCGAAGGTAGCCCTGATAATGCATTGTGCCAAATAAATCATTAAGATTTTTTTTAGCACCCTTGCAATTTGTTGATTATCAATAAAAATTTTGCATCAAAAAAAGTATAGAGCTGTCGGACATTAAATAACTCAATGAAAATGAACAATAACAAGGCAAAAGCAAATAGAAAATTTGGCACGGCGTTTGCTTGGACAAAATACCAGCATTCGTTAAAGTCGAGTGAATATTTTGTTAATCGTTTAATAAAAGACGCTTACATGATATGTGTTTGGTTACGAATGTTTAGGGGCATTGTAAACGTTAAAACATAGAAGAATGAGGAGAATTCTGTTGCTTCTTATCGTACTGCTTATTGCCGGTGCAGATTCAGTAATGGCTCAGGCCCGGAAGGTTACCGGCCGGGTTTTGGATGAACGAAGTCAAGGATTGCCCGGAGCCGGAGTGGCGGTAAAGGGAACCGCACTTGGAACCGTAAGTGATATAGACGGTAATTTTTCCCTGGATGTGCCGACAGAAAACAAAATATTAAACATAAAGTCGATAGGCTATGCGGCACAGGACGTGATTATTACAGGGAGCACACTCATAATTAAAATGCAGCCGTCGTCCCATCAGTTGAAAGAAGCGGTAGTAACGGGCGCGTTGAATATCAAAAGGGAAAAACGAGATATTGGATATTCTGCAACAACAATTAGCTCTGAGGAATTAAATGCGGGTAATAACGTAAGTGCCCTTTCTGCGATTACAGGAAAAACGGCCGGCGTAAATATAACAAGTTCTACCGGCGGTCCCGGCGGCTCTACCCGTGTAGTGCTTCGAGGAGAAAAATCCATTTCAAACGGCAACAACAATGCACTGATCGTTGTGGATGGTATTCCCGTTAATAATAGCGACCGGACTTTCGGAGCAAACGAACTCGGACAAATTGATTATGGTAACAGAGGTAACGATATTAATCCAGAGGATATTGAGTCAATTACTGTTTTGAAAGGTCCTGCTGCTGCTGCCCTTTATGGTTCACAGGCAGCCAACGGCGCGATAATGATAACAACTAAGTCCGGCAAAAGCAAAAAGAACAAGAAAACCGAGCTGACCTATTCTGCCAGCTATACCATTTCTGACATCCTTAAATATCCGGAACTGCAGAATCAATTTGGGCAGGGTGATATGCAGAATATTCCTAACGATCGTCGTGAAAACTTCTGCTGGGGTTTGCCCTTTGATGGTCAGCTGCGTCCGTGGGGGCAGGTCATTAACGGTCAGCAATTACTAAAACCATATACTGCACAACCGGATAATATAAAAAGCTTTTTTAACATTGGTCACACCTTAGAAAACCAGGTTTCCCTTGCCGGTGGTGCAGGAGAAAAATCATCCTATTACTTGTCTCTAAACGCACTGAATAACACAGGCGTTGTTCCGAATACTTTTTATAAAAAATACGGTGTACGGTTTAATGGGAGCACCCAGCTGAGCAACCATTTCTATTCTTCTATCAACATTAATTATACAAATCTGAATTCCCGGGTGGAAGCGCAGGGGCAGAATGTTGGCTCTACCTGGAATGCGCTGATGCAAACGCCAAGAGATATTCCTGTATGGGAAATGAAAGATCTGTCCAACCCGTTTTATGGATACGGTTTTCCGGATTCAAAAGGAGTATTGCATTATGGCAGCTATGCCGCCTACGCGTACAATCCGTATTTTCTGGCAGAGAAATTTGATAACCGTGACGTAACTGACCGGGTTTTAGGAAATATCACCGTTGGGTATAAACCCAACGACCAGTTTAATATTTACGATCGTGTAGGTGGTGATTTTATTTCAGACCGGGTTTCTCAGAAAACACCGAAATACAGCTACACGCCTTTTGATCCGTTTTATACTGGCGCAAACCGGGTTTCTTCCGGCGGTTTTTTCCAGGCTTTTACAAATTCAGGGAACTATTACAATGATCTGATTGCCACTTATGACAAGCCGTTAAACGAAAGCTTTATGTTTCATGGTTTGCTGGGTAATAGTATTCAGTACAACCGGACTAATGTACTCTCGAGCGAAATTAACCCCACAACCAATGGGTTGATTATACCAGATTTTTACAATTTTCAGAACGCCGTTGGCCCGATAATCTCAAATAACACTTTGACCGAATCATTTCTGGTTGGTGCGTACGGAAGCCTGAGACTGGATTACAAAAAATCGCTTTTCCTGGAGGTTACCGCGCGCAATGACTGGTCATCGACTTTGGTTAAAAACTCTATCGTAAGAAACATTGGTTTCTTCTATCCGAGTGCAAGTGCGTCGTGGGTGTTTACCGAAACATTTAAAGGAAGCGTTACAGAAAAGGTGCTTACTTATGGCAAGTTGAGAGCATCCTATGCATCAGTTGGTAACGGTGCATTAGCTTATCAGAATAATCCTCCGGGATATGTAAATACGGTAGCAAATACGTCTTTTGGCAGTGTTCGGTTTCCATTCAACAGTGTGCCCGGATATACGTATACCAATACCGTGGTTGATCCCAATCTGAGACCAGAGCGTACCAATTCCTGGGAAATAGGAACAGAGCTTCAGTTTTTCAGGGACCGCCTGACGTTTGAAGCAACTTATTACAACAATATTTCTATCGATCAGATACTTTCATTGCCTGTACCTTCTTCTACGGGTTATGCGGCTTATCTCACCAATGTTGGCGATCTGACAAATAAAGGTGTCGAGCTTGCGCTGCGTGTAACACCGGTGGCATCCAAAACCGGCTTCCGCTGGGAATTGTTCGGTACTTATACCCAAAACGTTAATACAGTAGAGCGGCTGACCGGTGGTGTGTCACAAGTGACCATAGGCGGCAGTACCGCGGCATCTGTTGTAGCGGCAGTTGGTAAGCCGTTCGGCGCTTTTTATACAACAGATTTTTTGCGTGATCCGCAAGGTCGTGTAGTGATTGACCCGGCAAGTGGATTGCCGAAAACGGCACCGAATCCGGCCTATCAAGGATCATATCAACCGAAATTCATCGCTTCCTGGGGAACGACCCTTAAATACAAAAACTTTGCTTTGAATATCTTGTTTGATACCAAACAAGGGGGGAAATTCTTCTCTCAAACGAAACGGATAACGGACTTTGTGGGTACTGCACCAGAAACCGTAGAGAATGACAGGCAGCCTTATTTATTTCCAAATTCCGTTTATCAGGATGCAAACGGAAACTACGTAGAGAATACACAGTATAAGTTCCTTCCTTACAATTATTATACGACCACATTACAGAATATTTATTCGCCACACATCATTGATGCCAGTTATGTAAAACTGCGTGAGGCCAGCCTGAGTTACACACTTCCGGCAAAATGGTTCAGCAAAGGACCGTTTGGTTCTGCTTCAGTCGGCGTGTTCGGTAACAACCTATTCTTGTGGACTGCAAAGAGCAACACTTACGTAGATCCGGAAGTAAACTCTGGTGGCGCAAGCAACCTGCAAGGGTTCGATTTTTTGGCTCGCCCGTCCCTGCGCAATTACGGATTTAATCTTCGGGTAACGTTTTAGTCGTCAATTAAAAAAATAGCATGAAAAAGGTTTTTAATTTATATACGATAGCATTTTTCGCCATTGCGGTTGCTGGTTCTGGTTGTAAAAAACAGTTGGACATCAATAATACACCCAATCAATCGACTACGGCGGGGCCCGAACTTTTGTTGCCTTCTGCGGAAGTGGAACTCGCATCTGCCATGGGCGTAGATATGCAGATCAACGGATCAATGTGGGCACAGTACTGGACGCAGTCGCCGACTGCCAGTCAATACCGCTCTATTGAACAATACCAGCCGGGTGCTTCCAATTTTGATCGCGTATGGGCATTGTTTTACAATGCGGCGCTTCAGGATCTGAAACAGATGCAGGAAATTGCAAGAGTGCAAAACAAGCCTCAGTATGTTGCTGCTGGCAAAATCCTCTCCGCCTACATTTACCAGGTTATAACTGATGCTTGGGGCGACATTCCGTTTGCACAGGCACAGCTAGGCGCGCCGGAGGACGGATTGGTTTTATCTCCTAAATATGACCAACAGGAAGCGATCTATGACGGATTGCTGCAAATGGTGGATTCCGGTCTGGCACTGGTGAATACAACCGGTGCAGGAAAGCCCGGCTCAGAAGATCTTTTGTTCGGAGGGAATATGGGTAAATGGCAGCGTTTCGGCAATACACTAAAACTAAAAATGCTGCTTCGTCTTTCTGCTATTAAGCCAGCTAAGGCCGCTGCGGGCATTGCTGCATTAGCAGGGCTACCGTTTATGGGAACAGGCGACGATGCAATTGTAAAATTTATTGCCACGTCCGGAAACCGAAACCCTTTGTCCGCTGAAATACAGGGGTACAACTACACACAGAATATTATTGCCAGCAGTACATCTATTGATACGCTCCTGGCCAACAAAGATCCGCGGATTGCCATGTTCTATGATAAATATGCGGATCAGTTCAACAACGAATTTTATGCGGGTTTGCCGCAGGGCAACTATAACACATCTCCCTCCACGCCATTTTCATTGCCTCATGGTGCGTTGACGGGGGCAGATGCGACCAATGATATTGCCGGCTCAAGAACTGCACCGGTTAAATTTTTTACCAGTTATGAAAGTTACCTGTTACAAGCCGAGGCCGCTGCCCGGGGCTGGCTGACAGGAGCAGATGATGCCGCCCTTTTTAACGCCGGTATAAATGCAAGCTTTGCGGTGCTTGGTTTTACTGCCGCAAACGCTACAGATTATATGAGCACCTCTTACTGGGGGCAATATCCATCAGCTGGAACGACGGAGCAAAAAATCAGACACATCATTACTCAAAAATGGATGTGTATGAACGGAACACAGGGATTTGAAGCATGGACAGAATGGAGGAGAACAGGGTATCCGGACTTCTTTGTTGTTTCAAAAGCTTCGTTGATCGGCAACAAATTCCCGCGCTCATTTTTCTATCCGGCGAGTGAAAATACCCGCAACAGCAATTTTCCGGGACAAAGATTGATCACAGATAAAGTCTGGTGGGACATCCATTAATCATTCAACAAAAATCACGTTATGAAAAAATATTTGATAACAGCTTTGTCATTGACGGTTATAGGTTTTGTGAGCTGTAAAAAGGAGAAAGATAAAATTTCGAAGGTGGGAAAACTGTCGTTTCCTACAATAACGTATCAGGGAAATTCATTTACAGGTACATCACAAGAAGACTATTACCTGAATATGATTGCATTGAAAAATATTGGTTTTATTAGTGCCGGTACTGGTATGTTGACAGTTAATCCCACCGCGTATGATTCTGTGCTGCAGGAAACAGAAGTAGTGGGAATAAGCCATGATGGGCAAATGAACCCGAACAATCCGGGACTCTACTACTACGATTTTTTTGCTAAAAACTCAAACGGCTACTACTCCAACGCCCGGTATTATATAGCGGTAACGAATATCAGCCCTGCATGGAATCTTTCCGGCAAATATCTGAGCGATCTCGGTGATACCGTTAAAATCGACGGGAAGGCGAATGGATTATATCTGCACAATGATATTACCGGTGATGGGAAGAATCTGAAAATGCTATTTGCACAAACAAATGATACAACTATTGTAATACCTGACCAACCGGGTGAATATAGTTCGGTGGATGTAGGAAGGATAAGTGGGACACAAGGCAAAGTTCAGATTAATGGAACGGACACGACAATTTCCTTCCAGATTGGCAATGCCACAATTAACGGCATATATCCTAACAAGACGTTTGTGTTCTCAAAAATCTAATCACATGAAGAAGTATTTTTTATTATTTACAGCAGCAATTCTCTGTAACACCGTTTGGGCGCAAAAACAGGGTATAGGACTGCATTTTGGCGGGTATGACTTTTACGGGCCGCAAACAAATAAATATTTTTTTGCAGACCAGAATCACTACAAAACCGATATTGACGGTGCAACGGACACGAGCCTGAAAAAGGCATTGTATTGGAAACCACTTGTGAAGATTTCCTATTGGTTTGAATTGAATAAGCATATTGATCTCAGTGCGTCACTTTCACTTGCAAATCTGGAATACCCGAATTCCAACCCTGATTCTGACTATATCAAGAAGTATTATTACAATACAACTGGCACAAGAAATGAAAAATTCCTTGGTGAGCTGGATGCGCGGATAAACTATAATATCCTGGCCAAACAGGATTATCTGTTTTCGCCTTACCTGTTTGGCGGCGTTAATGCATCATATCACGATATATTCTTTGGTGCAGACATTCCGCTGGGGGTGGGTATGAATATAAATCTGACCGGCAAAAAGGATAATCCAATTTTCCTGAATCTGGAATCGGGGTATAAAATTGCCGTTACCGGACATGATCAGAACCATTTGCAACATTCTATCGGATTTGTGTACTGGTTTAAACCGGGATATAAAGCGCCGAAAAAATCTGTAGCCGCTCCTCCTGCACTACCGCCGGTAATCAAAGACGCTGATGGCGATGGTGTTCCGGACAGCGAAGATGCCTGCCCGGCACTAGCTGGCACTGCAGTGCTGAATGGTTGCCCGGACAGTGATAATGACGGCATTGCAGATAATAAAGATGAATGTCCGCTGGTGACAGGTTTTCCGCAGTTCAACGGATGTCCTGATTCTGATGCCGACGGTATTTCGGATAATAAAGACAAATGCCCGTATCTGGCTGGACTGGTTCCGTTTAACGGTTGTCCACCGCCAGACGCCGATAAAGACGGTGTACTAGACGCGGCAGATAAATGTCCAAACGATTTTGGTCCCGCATCCAATCAGGGATGTCCCGAAATCAAACAAGAAACTGTTCGACAGATCGAAAAAGCTGCTAAAGCAATCTTCTTTGAAACGGGTAAAGCGGCGATCAGGAAAGCGTCTTACAAACAATTGGATATAGTAGTAGGCATACTTCAGAATAATTCGTCTTATTACGCAGATATTGAAGGCCATACGGACAATGTTGGCGAAGATCGGCAGAATATGGAGTTGTCCCGGCAACGTGCCGAAGCTGTAAGGAATTACTTTGTGAAACAGGGAATCAGCGAAGATCGCCTTACTGCGCAAGGGTTTGGTAAAACGCAGCCAATTGCGACAAACGAAACGGCTACAGGTCGCTCCGCAAACCGCCGGACCGTCATCAAGTTGCGGAATTTTAAAAAGTAACAATTCTTTTATTTTAAGTACGAATGGCCGAAGGAAACTTCGGCCATTCGTCGTTTCTGAAAGTTTTTAATGTAAAAAATATCTATTTCTAATAGGGTGCTGGCATGAAATTTGTGCTGTAGAAAATCTGTCATACGTTAAGGATATGCGAATGTATTGTTATTAATTTCATAAAAAATATTTGCATGTTCTCTTTATTATCAATAAATTCACTAATAAAATAACCCTATAATATGTTGTCAGGCACTAAAGGAAATATTATTAAACATTAAATCTTAGAGTATGAAAAGAATTCTGTTACTACTTATCGTGCTGCTTACTGTAAGTGCGGAGGCTGTAATGGCCCAGACCAGGAAAGTGAGCGGTCGGGTGTTAGACGAGCGAAATCAAGGATTGCCAGGAGCGGGTATTTCGGTAAAAAACACAAACCTAGGCACCGTGACCGACATCGATGGTAATTTCTCATTAGATGTGCCAGTGGCAAATAACACCCTGACTGTGCAATCGGTAGGGTATGCGAGCAAGGATGTGACCATTACAGGAACTACGATGACGATCAAGTTGGAGCCGGCAGCAAAAGAACTGACCGGAACCGTCGTTACGGCACTCGCAATCAAAAGAGAAAAAAGAGAACTTGGTTATGCCGCTACTACCTTGTCTCATGACGATTTAAATGCTGGTAATAACGTAAGTGCCCTGTCTGCTATTCAGGGTAAAACGGCCGGCGTTAATATTACGAGTGCAACAGGTGGTCCCGGCGGATCTACCCGCATTGTACTACGCGGTGAAAAATCAATCAATAATAACAACCAGGCATTGATTGTGGTGGATGGTATCCCGATCAATAACAGTGCGCGTCTTCAGGGCGTAACGGCGCCAAACGGAGCGCTGGATAACCGTCACCAGATCGACTTCGGTAACTCTGGTAATGATATTAATCCGGACGATATCGAATCGATCTCTGTACTGAACGGTGCCGCGGCCGCGGCCTTATATGGTTCTTTGGGCGCAAACGGCGCCATCATGATTACTACCAAAAGCGGTAAGTCCAGAGGTGGAAAGGCAAAAACTGAGGTTACTTTTCAAACCAAATATACTTTATCTGATATCCTTAAATATCCGGAATTCCAAAATACATACGGACAGGGTAATATCTATGATGGTATCGCGGACGACCGCAGGGAAAACTTTAGCTGGGGGTTGCCTTTCGATGGCCAGCTTCGCCCTTGGGGTCAGGAAATCAATGGCAAACAATTGGTCAAGCCCTATAGTGCACAGCCTAATAATGTAAAGGATTTCTACAATATCGGTACTACCACCGAAAATACTTTATCTCTTGGCGGCGGCGGTGAAAATACATCCTTCTATTTGTCTTTGGATGCGCTGAATAATAAAGGCGTTGTTCCAAACACATTCTATAATCGCTATAGTGTACGGTTTAATGGTTCTGCAGATTTTACCAATAAATTCTATGGTACCATTAACATGAACTATATCAATTTAAATTCAAGGGTAGAAACACAGGGGCAATCTTCAGATGGACAAGCGTCAGTTTGGGACAACCTGCTACAGACGCCGCGCGATATTCCAGTACAGGAACTGAAAAATGTCAATAATCCATATTATGGTTATGGATTTACGGACGCACAAGGGGTGCAACGTTATGGATATTATGGTGCCTATGCGCTCAATCCGTATTTCGTAGCAGATGAATTTGATAATCGCGACAAAACAGATCGAATTATCGGGTCGGCTACTGTTGGATTTAAACCCAGTGCGCACTGGCATATCTTTGACCGTGTAGGTATCGATGCCCTGAGTGACCGTGTAACCGAGAAAATTCCTAAGTATACCTACTATCCATTCGATGAAGCATATTATTCATCGGGCAGTACGCTGCAACTGCAGCAAAGCAATGGCGGGTACTTTGAAGGAAACACAAACGCGACTTCATTTTATAACGATCTGATCGCCAGCTATACCAACAAACTTAGTGAAGATATTGGTGTGGATGTTATGTTAGGTAATAACACCAGAATGGATCAGAGCAATGTTTTGTCAAGTCGGATAGATGCGGTGACAAACGGTTTGGTTATTCCTGATTTCTATAATCTTAGAAATGGTCAGGGGCCAGTATATAGCCAGAATATCATTTCACAGCAGAGGACACAAGCGCTCTACGGAAGTGTGAATCTGGATTATAAAAAGATGGTGTTCCTGGGAATTACAGGCCGCAACGACTGGTCTTCCACACTTATTCCGAATAACAGATCATATTTCTATCCAAGTATCACTTCTTCCTGGATTTTTACCGAAACCTTTAAAGGAAACTTTACCGATAAAATACTTACTTATGGTAAATTGAGAGCCAGCTACGCATCGGTAGGTAATGGCGCGCTGCCTTACTACAATAATGCGCCAGGCTTTACTTCTGCTACGTCCGCAACAGGTTTTGGCTCAGTGGTATTTCCTTTTAATAGTGTGCCGGGTTTCGGCTTAGGAGGTACAATTGCCGATCCGAATCTGCGACCTGAGCGCACGAATTCATGGGAAGTGGGTACCGACCTCTCCTTCTTTAAAGATCGGATCACATTTTCTTTCACTTATTATAATAACCTGTCCGTCGATCAGATTCTCCCAATTCCAATTGCAGCATCTTCAGGATATAATTTTAAAGTCGTAAACATTGGTGATATCTCGAATAAGGGTACTGAAATATCGCTTCGCGTTACACCAGTTGCTACAGCATCAGGTTTCAGATGGGAACTTTATGGTACTTACTATAGAAATAACAGTGAAGTATTGCGTCTGAATGAAGGTACTTCTCAAGTAAATCTGGGAAGCACCATCACCGATATGGCTGTTACTGCCACCGTCGGCAAACCTTTCGGTGCGCTTTATGGCGTTGATATAGAAAGAGATGCTCAAGGACATGTGGTGGTGGACAGTGCCAGTGGCCTTCCAAAAATCGGTAGCAACCGCGTATATAAAGGCACTTATCAGCCGAAGTTCATCGCATCATGGGGAACGACCTTGAAGTACAAAGGATTTGCGCTGAATGTATTGTTTACTACGAAACAAGGCGGTGTTTTCTATTCTGCAACCAAAGACCTGATGGACTTTGTGGGCACCGCTAAGGAAACTGAGAACCGCGACGCTTATGTATATCCTAATTCAGTTTACGTAAACTCGCAGGGACAATCGGTTACTAATACAACCAAGTTTTCTCCTTATGAATATTACACCAATGTAATTCCTGCCGGTCAGCATGTTGTTGATGCCAGTTATGTAAGACTACAGGAAGCGAGCTTATACTACACGCTGCCTGGAAAATGGCTGAGCAGAACATTCCTCGGTAATGTACAGATCGGTGCTTATGGCAATAACCTGTTCTTATGGACTTCAGCTTCCAATAAATATGTAGATCCGGAAGCGAATGCCGCAGGTGCAACCAACGTACAAGGTTTCGATTTCCGTGCACGTCCTACATTACGCAACTGGGGTATGACTGTGAAAGTCACTTTCTAAACAACAACGAAAAAATAATTACTATGAATAAGAAGATAATATTAGGAATAGCAATAGCAACAGCATTATTTTCAAGTAGTTGTAAGAAGTATCTGGACGTAAACGACAATCCGAATGTCGCCAGAAATCCGGATGTGTCACAAGTCCTGCCAACTACGGAAATCAACCTTGCCTCAATGATGGGCGTAGATATGCAAATCAACGGCAGTATCTGGGGGCAGTTCTGGACTCAGGCGCCATTGGCAAGTCAGTACAAAATCCTGGAGCAGTATTCAACACCTGCGTCGTATTATGATAACGTGTGGACGTTGTTTTATTCCAGTGCCCTGAAAAACCTGAAATATGTAGAGCAGACAGCCACTACGAAGAATTTCCGTCAGTACACTGCCATCTCAAAATTGTTGCAGGCATATGGATTCCAGGTTGTAACCGACGCCTGGGGAGACGTTCCCTACAGCGAAGCCGGAAAGGGTGATGTTGCTGATGGTGGCATTCTAAATCCAAAATATGATGCGCAATCAGTGATCTACGATGGGCTGATAAAAATGGTGGATTCTGCGATTGCATTGATCGATCCTTCCGATCCGAACCCGCCGGCCGGCGACGATCTTATTTATGGTGGCGATATGGAGCTTTGGATGAAGTTTGCCAACACGCTGAAGTTAAAACTGTATATGCGTTTGTCTGAGGTAAATCCTAGTAAAGCCCAGACAGGTATCGCCGCGATGTCACAAGACCCGACAGAATATATCGGAGCTGGTGAAGACGCGATGATTAATTTTTCTTCAACACCAGGTAACCAAAATCCTTTGTATTCAGAAGAGGTTGGTTTAGGTAAAACACAAAACCTTGTGGCGAGTAAAACTGTGGTTGATTCGATGAATGCAAACGGCGATGCGAGAGCTTCAGCCCTTTTCTCAACGGTCAATGGTGTTGTGGTAGGTGTTCAGCAAGGTAATTACAATACACAGGTTTCTGCGTCTAATCCATCAGCTTTGGTGGGCGCTTTTGCAAATGATGCAAACTCTGCGCTAGCCCCGGTGAAATTCATCACCAGCTACGAAAGTCTTATGTTATTAAGCGAAGCTTCTGCGAGAGGCTGGATGGCAGGAGATGCTCAGTCTTTATTTGAAGCAGCGATCAATGCCAATTTCGTAGCCTACGGCTTGGATCCAACCGATGCAGCCGCTTATATCGCGGGGTCTAATTGGGGCAAATATCCAACTGCAGGATCTACACAAGACAAGATCAAATACATCATTACTCAGAAATGGTTTTGCATGACAGGTAATCAGGGATTCGAGGCATGGACAGAATGGAGGAGAACGGGTTATCCTGATTTCTTTACTTATTCAGTGAATTCTTTGATCGGTAACAAATTTCCGCAACGCTTCCTGTATCCTGCCGGAGAGCTTACCCGAAATTTGAATTTCCCAGGTCAAAAACAACTCACTGATAAAGTTTGGTGGGACATTCACTAATCCATTGTAACAACTAAAAAAGCTGAAAAATGAAGAAATATATAATAGTGCCGGTCCTGGCCGTGCTCACGATGGTTGCATGTAAAAAGAAAGATGATGATGTTTCGCAGGAAGTGACCGTGTCACGACCAACGATTACGATTACCGGAAGTCAGTTCTATAGCATTCAGGTCGGAGGGACTGCGCCGTCATTGTCCGCTACCTCTTATGATTCGGTTTTAAAAGAATCATACCCGGTAGATTTTGATCAAAGCAGTCTGGATGTTAATACTCCGGGATTGTATGTGCTTGAGGCTACTGCTAAAAACAAATATGGCTATGTAGGTAGTAACGTGGTATACATTGCCGTTACAAATGTACCGGCGAGCACGGATCTGTCGGGTACGTATAAACGTACTGCAAATAATGCGCTTGTTCACGTAACTAAAATTCTTACTGGTTTGTATTCTACCGATGATGTCGGTGGCGCGCCAACTCTGGCTATTACCGCCTACTTTGCTCACCTCGACGATACCACCATTGTAGTGCCCCCTCAGCCTACTTCTGCAGGAACGCTTTCTTGTGAGAACGCGAAACTGCATATGGCGGTCGGTGATACCAGCTACTCATACGTAGTGGTCAACGGAAATTTTGGTACTGCGGTCAGAACATTTGTTAAACAATAATTCCTAACCCAAAAACGATGATTATGAAAATAAAACTTTTATTGCCAGCATTATTGTTGCTTGCACTGGGCGCATCTGCCCAGCACAATCAGGGTATTGGAATACATTTTGGCGCCTACGATTTTTACGGACCACAGACCGATAAGTATTTTCTGTCCGATCAATACCATTATAGCTACAATGACGAAAAAGGCGGGTACGACTCCAGTCTTCGTAAAAAACTATACTGGAAGCCTATGGTAAAGTTTTCCTACTGGTTTCAACTCAACAAGCATCTGGATCTGAGCCTTGCGCTTTCTTTGGCGAACCTGGAATATCCAAACAGCCGTCCGGATTCCGATTATATCAATAAGTATTATTATAATTCAGCCGGTACCAAAGTCGAAAAATTCCTCGGTGAATTTGATGTGCGTATGAACTACAACATCATTCCTAAAGAAGATTACCTGTTTTCGCCTTATCTCTTTGCCGGTATCAATGCCTCCTACCACGATATTTTCTTTGGCGCAGACATACCGCTGGGGATAGGTGTAAATGTAAATATGACTGGCAAAAAGAATAGCCCCATTTATTTGAATTTGGAATCCGGTTATAAAATTGCCGGTACCGATCATGATCAAAATCACTTGCAACACTCTATTGGTTTCGTGTACTGGTTTAAACCAGGCTACAAACCACCGAAAGCAGTTCCGCCACCACCACCAATTAAAGACACAGATATGGATGGCGTGCCGGATGATGAAGATGCATGTCCTACAATTGCAGGCCCTGCAGCGCTCAATGGTTGTCCTGATAGTGATAACGATGGTATTGCGGATAACAAAGACGAATGTCCGCTGGTAGCTGGCTTACCTCAGTTTAACGGTTGTCCGGACTCAGATGGTGACGGTATTTCCGACAACAAAGACAAATGTCCGTACTTAGCCGGTCTGGCTCAGTATGACGGCTGCCCACCGCCAGATGCGGATAAAGATGGTGTTCCTGATGCAGATGACAGATGTCCGAACGATCCGGGTCCTGCTTCTAACCAAGGTTGTCCTGAAATCAAACAGGAAACTATCCGTGAAGTAGAAAAAGCTGCGAAAGCAATCTTCTTCGAAACAGGTAAGGCAACCATCAAAAAGGCATCTTACAAACAATTGGATGTTGTTGTAAAAGTGATGAAAGACAATCCGTCTTACTATGCCGATATCGAAGGCCATACAGATAATGTAGGCGGCGATCAGCTGAATATGAATCTGTCTCAAAAACGTGCAGAAGCAGTTAAAAACTACTTCGTGAAACAAGGAATCAGTGAAGATCGTCTCACAGCACAAGGCTTTGGTAAAACACAACCAATTGCGACCAACGAAACGGCTACAGGCCGCGCCGCTAACCGTCGCACTGTGATCAAGCTGCGTAATTTCAAAAAATAGCAGTTATTTATTGAAGAAGCGAAAGGCCGGAAATTTCCGGCCTTTTCGTTTTATGGACATTATTCTTCAGTCGAAGATGATGTTGTAAAACATCAGATGTTTTCTATAAACCGAAGAAAAGATGCGTCTTGAACCGTTTTGTTAAACAGCGTTCGCGCGCATTCCCGGCAGGCATGAAGGATTAAATTATATTCTGTTAAAGGCAGCGAAGAAAAGGAGGCTATGTTTGCGGTCAGCGTCTGGTAATCTTCCGGATCATTTACCCAACCAAGCTGGTGCGTATGGATTAATCCTGCACCTTCGCCGCTGCCACTAAAAAAAACGGGCAGTTCATTGGCCACTGCCATGAATACTTTAGAAGGCAACGCACCGTGAATATGTGTCCTCAGCGGAATAATGGTAGCATGGTATTGGCGTAGCATAGCGGGCATTTCGGCCGCAGGAATGGATTCGTGGCAATAGATGCCACGCTCCGGATTGGCGCTGACAAAAGCTTCTATTTTTTCTTTTTCAAAACCATCTCCGTAAATATGAAATTCTACACCGAGCTTGGCAAAATCTATTTGCCGGCAGATGTCATAAACGCCTTGTGCAACACCTAATAGTCCGGCGTAGACAATTTTTCGCCTGCCTTCCGTTTTGGCAGGAATCGCGTCCTCGTGCTGCGCCGACTGAAGGTTGTAATAAAGAAAAGACGGACGGTCTGGAACAAACTGCTGGATATGTGCCAGAATTTCTTTCGATTGTCCGACGATGACATTTGCCGATTTGTACATTGCTCGTTCCATATGCTCGAGCAAATTATAAGTAGTGCCCTGTTTAATGGCGCCCAGTTCCAGGGCAGACAGCGGCCAGAGATCACTTACATTGAGCACGGTTTTGCAGCCGGCCCGTTTGGCCAGCATGATGCTGATATAGCCCGAAAGCAGCGGCGGCGTATTTACTATTACAAGATCAGGTTTTTGTTTTTTGAGATGAGAATAAATAAAGCTTCCTGCCGAGGTTGTGTAAGTGCAAAGGCTGGCGGCTCGTTTAAAAATATTTCGTGCATTGGACGGATAAAGCCACGTACGATAAACATGAACGCCATCGACCATTTCCTGCATACGCCATTTGCTTTGGTAACCCGGAAAAATCTTTCCGGTCGGATAGTTTGGCATGGCGGTAATCACAGAAACATCATGGCCCGCCCGCACTAAAGTTTGCGCGAGATTGTAGACCCTTGTTGGCGCTGCGCCTTTTTCGGGTGGGTAAGCCGATGTAATGATCGTTATACGTTTTGACATCCGTGTTGCCAAAAATAGTGTTTTGAAGTATAATGCTCAAACGGCATAGGTAGTAGTGAAATTTGCCCGCAACGAAAGTGACGCTACATTTAGCAAAATTTTATGGTTCGATGAAAAACGCTATTTTCCTGATTGTGCTGTTGGTTTTGTTTGGCTGCCATCGCAAATCATTAAGAGAAAACCCAACTTACAAGCTTTCAAAAGAAAAGGGTATCGTAACTGATGCTACATTTCTGTTTGTCGCGTCTGCCAATTCAAACATGTCCTGGCCCGATATACATTGTTTTGATTCGACCGGAGAGCCCATTCTGCCGTATAATTGCGCAAATTCGCTGAGTAAATTTGTAAAAGATCTTACCGATGGAGACGTTCGTTATCTGGACACGGTGCAAGATTTGAAACATTTTCTGGACAGCAATCGTTATTACAATCCGGACGGAGAAAGAGTTTTAGCATCAAATCTTCCCAAGCGGAAATTTTATGTGTTTTATCACTACCTCTATGTAATGATCGAAGGGACGAAAGATGATTCTACGATTTTGCAACGGATTAGAGCGGCGCAGAAAATTGCCAGGGAAAGGAATGTGCTGTTGTATCTGGCTACGCAGACTTCGGAGGAAATTTCTGACCGCTGAAGACGCGGGCCCTTTCGGAAAACTCACGCCAGTGTTATGAAATGAAAATGGTCAGACGACTTTGAGTCGCCCGACCATCCAATCTAATTTACCATAACTTAAATCCGGCTTGATACTGCAAGGGCTTACTGCATCTGTTCCGGCAGCGTATACTTTCTGCCTTTATTTTGCTCTTTCAGCCAATTCACCAGCGGTTCAAAATAATCGAGCATAGCTTTTGCATTCAGATCATCGCCGGTAGATTCTTTGAGCACTTCACGCCAGTCTTTAGACGAACCGGAATACATGATCTTTTTCAGGAAATCACCAATGCCTTTGTTGCCATAATAATTGGTAGCCCGCGGATCTTGGTGCAGAATATTTTTGGCGATATAGTTATGCAGCTGATAAAGGATCACGTAAGACAAAGCGTAATCATAGTATTGCGCCGGGTCATCGTTGATATGTGTTTTGGTAGCCGCATCGCAAAATTCTTCGCCACGTGCAGATGGTGGCACGATACCCTGATATTTTTTCGCAAGATCCCACCATTTCTGGTTAAACTGATTTGCAGGAAGACTATCGACGTACAATGCTTTTTCGAAATTGCTCATTGTACCGGAAGAGAAGAAAATAAACACCACAGAGTTCATCGCTTCTTTCAGCAAAGACTGGATGCTATCCGTTTTTACATCGGCACCAATAAGGCCGCGGCCAATAAGGAATGGTTTCTGCATGGCAGCAAGTCCCATCATAGAGCCGATAGCTTCGTGGTAGGCACGGTTAGCGCCCTGGCGCAGCAATGGTGGTACATCCGGATTGGTATAAGTGAGGTAGTAGTAGATATGGCCAAGCTCATGGTGCGAAGTTTCAAACCATTCGGCATTCGGTTCTACACTCATCAGGCTGCGCACATCTTTGTTGAGATCCATATGCCAGGCAGAAGCGTGATTGTTTTTCTTTACGCTGGAATCCGGCGGGTAAGGGTAGAGGCTGGATTTATCCCAGAAGGTTTGCGGCAGTTTCGGGAACCCAATGCTTACATACATGTCCTCGCCATCTTTTACGATCCACTGTGCCGATTTGGCTTGCAGTACGCTGTCGAGATTCAGGCCTTCCACTGTGATCGTGGAACTCCAGTCTTGTCCCCAGCGATTCGGTAGCCAATGCGCCGGGAGGTAATCAGGAACATTGCCAACACCATATTTCTTCGCCGTTTCATAACGCATATAAGTATGCAGTTCGCGGTACAGCGGCCACAGTTCGCGCATCAGGCGATCCATGAGCTGCATCATCTCGTCGGTCTTCATACCATAGTCAGAAACCTGGTAGGTAAAGAAATCGTGATAGCCGAGTGCTTGCACTGTCTGGTTGCGCAGATTGCGTAAATTGATCAAGCCGTTCTTCAACTTAGGACCCACTTCTTTACTGGCATCCCAGGCAAGCAGGCGTTTGTTAATGTCTGTCTCTTTTTTCAGGATATCGTCCAGCTGATTGGTACTTACTTTTTTCCCTTCGAGCATGTATTGGAATCCGTAGAGCACCTGTGTCTGCTCGTTTTCGGCTTTGATGCGCTGTTTTACGATGTCTGCAACCGTCTGCGGGTTATTCGCGGCATTGTATAAAATGAATTCCAGTTGTTTTTTCTGAAGGCCGTTTAACTGATCTGGCTGTGCCAGGAACTTTTTTGCATTTTCAATATTCTCTTTGCTTCCGGTAAAGTCGGCCATTGCCTGATCTGCTTTTTCTGCCGCCACCTGGTTAGTGCTATCGCCCGCTTTGATCTCCGTGTTTGATTTCCACTGTGCCTCTTCCTGAGCAGTGTAGAGCTTTACATATGCGGTCGTGTAGCTGTCAATAAATTTCTGAGCATCTTCATTCTGACCGCTTTTTTTTGAACCGCCGCCACAGCCAGATAAAATGGCCAGGGCAACTGCTGCAGTAAGCAAAGTTTTTTTCATTCTTAGTGATTTTGACAAATAAAAATAAGGATTAATGCAAGAATCGTTATAGTGCGGGAATAAAATCCTGGATCAACCGGATTACCCCATCGATATGTTGCAGCGAAAGCTCGTTAGCTGTATCAAATACATCATGATAATAACCTTTGCCACCATTTGAATAGATAAAAAACGCAGGAACACCTTTTTCGGTAAACCAATAATGATCGCTGTTCGCGGCTTTGCCCCTGCTTCTGATCTGGGGCAGATCGCGTTTTGCATTGTTGAGATTTTCCAGCAGTTTAAATTCAGTTGGGAACTCGGTAGCATTCACCACGGTAATGCCATCGGTAGCATCGCCCATAATGTCGATGTTAAGGAGAAAGCGAATATTGCTCAGCGGTACCGGCGGATGTTCGGTGAAATATTTAGAGCCGAGCAGGCCCGCTTCTTCACCGCTGAAAGCAATAAAGACCAGTGTATAATGTTGCGGATGCGCGGCAAAATAGCGGGCAAGATATAGCAGCATAGCCGTGCCGCTTGCGTTATCGCTGGCACCGGGAAACAATGCTTCACGGCCCATTCTGCCCAGGTGATCATAGTGTGCCGAAATAAAAATAAATGAATCTTTCACCACGCCGGGTACCATGCCGATCACATTTTGATTTTTTACCGAAGGCAGAAATTTATTTTGAATGTGAACCGTTGCATGTTTCAATCGCTTTGGCAAAACACTGTCCTGTATGTAGATAACCGTATTACTCGTAGTATCCGTTGCCACAGTCCAGGTCATTTTACCATGAACAGGTGCTATAAAGCAGCCTTTGGGGAGATTTTCGGACAATTGGTGTGGGCGGATGCTCATTCTGCGACAGAAACTGTCGGTATTTTTGAGCAGGTAAATTTTGCTCAGATCGCCCATCTGTAATTTTAACTTTTCCCAATCTTCTTTTGTTTGGGCTTTGTCCAGGTCTATTTTCTTGACACGGGTTTTGTCGCCGTCAAAGCCGATACTAGCGGCATCTACCAGATATTCTTTACCCGGAGCAATTTCCTTTTTGTTCAGAGAAACCGACATTGCGCCTGGAAAACTATTGACCGGAAAACGATACACCTGCATATAACTGCTGTCGGGCAAAACCGGCTGCAGGCCGTATTCCCTGAATGCGCGCAAAATATACATCCCGGCTCTTTCCCTGCCTTTTCCTACGTAGCCTCTGCCATCCATTGTGCTGCCACTGAGTGTGCCGATCTGGTGCTTTAGCCAACGCATATCCTGTGCTTTTACAGCAAATTGAAAAATCAGGAACAAAAAAAATAATAAGGCGGCTCGTTTGCGTAGCATAGGCGAAAAAATAAAACGCAAAGTTAATGTGCCAAAAATACCGGAAGTCCATTTTTAGTTGGTACGGTTTTAGTATTGATAGGTCCCATTGTTTTCCCAAACAGTGTTTTACATCATTTTAAATAATTAATTCCCTTATTTTTGACAACCAGAATTTCATTATTATGAAGAAAATCCTCGTAGCTATCTTAGGTTTTGCCGCCATCGGCACCATCGCTTCTTGTAAAAAAAATGATGACTCGTCGCCAACGACATCGAGAATTATGTTTATGAACGGCGCGATTAACGGACCAGCCTTGGATGGTATGGCAAATAATGTGAAAGTATCGGGAGCAACCGGAATTACGTTTTTAAATAGAAGCGGCTATGTGAATGTTACTTCAGGTAATGGAACCAATCTGGCGTTTGCCGTAAGTTCTACAGGTACCAATTTTGCAGCTACTACTCAAAATCTGACAGTGAGCGCTAACTACTCTGCATTTGTGGGCGGCGATGCGTTCAACAGTCCACAGCTTGTATTTACTTCAGATGATCTGACAGCTCCGCCTTCCGGGAATGCTAAAGTTCGTTTTGTGAATCTGAGCCCGTCACCGCTTAATGAAACCATCTATGTAGGGAGTGTAAAGATTGACTCTAATATCGCATATAAAGGCGTTACTGGATTTGTACCGGTTCCGGCGGGTACCGCTAATGTAATCATCCAGGATCCAAACGATCCGCCACACCAGGTTACAATGTCAAACCAAAATTTCGCTTCCGGAAAAATTTACACCATCGTACTGACCGGCGCGACTACCGGTACTGGTACCGCTGCACTTACAGGCACAATGGTCAATAATAATTAAACAGTAGTTATATAAAGTGATTTTCCTTTCACTGTGAGAATTGCCGGCGCCGGAGAGCGCCGGCTTTCTTATTTTTATAAGTTCCAGAGCGGTTGCCTATCATGCTTTTTAATTGCAGGCAGCCTATTTCCATTTCCTCACGATCAGCGAAGAATTGGTGCCGCCAAAGCCGAACGAATTGCTTAAGAAAAGATCAAACTCCTGCTGGTGCGTTTCCGGAAGAATATTGATCTTGGCGGAATGCTCATCCGGATTTTCGAAATTGATGTTGGGCGCCATAAAACCGTTTTGCATCATTAACATTGAGTACACTATTTCGCTCGCACCAGCCATCCAGCATTCATGCCCGGTCATAGACTTGGTAGCGCTAACCGGTGTTTTGCCGCCAAACACTTCATAGATTGCTTCTGCTTCGCTGCCATCGCCAGCAGGTGTTGAGGTAGCATGCGCATTGATATACTGAATATCTTTGGCCGAAACGCCGGCATCCTTCAGCGCTTTATTGATTGAGCGCACCTGGCCTTCCACACTCGGGTTAGAGATATGTTGTCCGTTAGAAGAAAAACCATAACCAATTACTTCTGCCAGAATATGTGCGCCACGTGCCTGTGCAGATTCCAGGCTTTCCAAAATAACAGTAGCAGCGCCGCCGCCGGGTACCAATCCGTCTCGGTCGCGGTCGAAAGGGCGGGAAGCCTTCGTTGGCGCGTCTTCTTTGGTAGAGAACGTGCCGAGCGCATCAAAATTCGGCATGGAGTAAATATTGATCTCCTGTGCGCCGCCACAGATCACACGTTCCTGTAAACCTTGTTTGATAAATAAATAGCCGAGGCCAATAGCATGCGAGCCACTGGCACAGGCGGCACTGATAGAAAAATTGATGCCACGCAGTTTAAAGATGGTCGCCAGATTCATGGTAACGGTAGAATTCAGCACCTGGAATACAGAGCCAGAACCCACCATCATGGTATCTTTCTTTTCACGGATCAGATCGATGGCTTCAATAACTGGCTGTGCACAGCTGTCGTTGCCAAAGACTATTCCTGTTTCGTTTTGCTCGAAATAATCGGTATCCATGCCTGCCTGCTGCAATGCCTCGATGGTAGACATGTAAGCAAATTCGGCATGCTCCGGCATCATTATGCGAGAACGACGGTCAAGTAGGCCTTTCAGCTGCGGGCGTTCTACAAAACCCGTAAGTCCGGAACGGTAGCCCATTTCCTTTCTTTTAGGATCGAGGATGATGCCCGAACGACCTTCAAACAGAGATTGAGTAACTGCTTCTTTATTTTTTCCGAGAGAAGAGTAAATACCCATTCCCGTAATCACTACACGCCCCATAAATGCTGAAATTTTTTGTCTGTTTGCTTAAGTGTATAAGCCGCCGTTTATAGAAATTACTTGTCCGGTTATATAAGAAGATTGTTTGGAAGCGAGAAAACCCACCAGGTCCGCCACTTCTTCGGCAGTGCCAAAACGCTGCATCGGAATCATTTTCGCCAGATCTTTTTCATTGAGCTCTTCGGTCATGTCCGTTTTTACAAAGCCGGGCGCCACTGCATTTACGGTAATATTTCTTTTAGCGATTTCCTGAGCCAACGCTTTCGTAGCACCGATCATGCCTGCTTTGGCGGCAGAATAATTTACCTGTCCTGGCATGCCTTTCAGGCCGCTCAGCGAAACCATATTGATGATCCGGCCATACCGGTGCATCAGCATCGGGTTAAGGACTTGCTTGGTCACGTTGTACATCCCCTGCAGACTGGTGTCCAGAACTTCATCCCATTGGGCATCTGTCATAGACATTAGTAGCGTATCCTGTCGTATGCCAGCGTTATTGACCAGTACTTCGATGATGCTTTCTTTATTTGTCTCCTGCCAGTTGCCAATTGCCGTTCTTACTTCTTCTTTGTTCGCTACATCGAATGCCAGTAGTTCCGCAGAAACCCCCATTGCTTTTACCAGCCCGGCGGTTTCTTGAGCGGCTGCTTTATTGCCTTTATAATTGATCAGAACAGAGTAGCCAAGGCTTGCCAGTTTTACGCAAACCGCACGGCCAATGCCGCGGGAGCCACCTGTTACCAGTGCAAATGTTTGCATTGTTGCGCTTATAGTTGTTTATGAAAATGTCCAGTAATATCGGTTTCCGTAAGCCAGTTTTTTACTTCGCGCATCTGCCGTGATGGTGCAAAATCCTCTTTGAAATAAGGAAAAATGCTTCTTGCGCCATTGTATAACCATTTCGTCGCCGGAGAAAGCTTGGCGGAAATACCACGAATATCGACCGCCTGAACCAGTGCGATCAATTCTACTGCCAGCACTTCATACGCATTATCGATAACCCGGCTGCACATCATAGCGGCATTACAACCCATGCTTACGATATCCTGGTTGTCGTTATTATTCGGAATACTGTGAATGTACATGGGGGTACTCAGCGATTGGTTTTCTGCAACAGTAGATGTTGCCGGATATTGCATACCCTGAATACCAAAATTGAGACCCAGGCGCCCTGCATTGGCAAACGCAGGTAGTTTTCCGTTCAATGCCGGATTTAGTATAAAATTCAGCTGGCGGTCAGCAAGCATAGACAGTTTGGTCACTGCTATTTTGAGCTTATCCATTTCCAGCGCTACATAGTCGCCGTGGAAATTACCGCCGTGGAAAATATTTTTATTCTTACGGTCAATGATCGGATTGTCATTTACCGAGTTGATCTCGTCGATGATTACCTTCTCTGTATTGAGGACTGTATCATAAATAGGACCGAGGATTTGCGGTACACAGCGCAATGAATAATATTCCTGCACTTTATCAACCAACACATCTTCCGTCACTTTCTTATCGTACAGATGCTCGTGGCGTTTGCGGAGCAGCTTGCTCTTATCACCGAGCGAACGCATCCATTCTGCGATACGTTGTTGTCCGTTGTGTCTTTTTACACTGTTGAGCTCTATTGAAAAATGGTCGTCGTATGCTTCCATCATTTCATTGATCATAAGCGAAAGCAGGGTAGACCAGATTACCAAACGATGCGCCATGATCACGTTTACACCACCAATGCCATTCATGGCAGAAGTACCGTTGAGAATAGCCAGGCCTTCACGAATATGGATATCGAGTGGTTTTAGCTTCAATTTTTTGTAAACCTTATCTGCTTTCTGTACCGATCCCTCAAACCAGAACTCGCCTTCGCCAATCAGGCCGAGCGCCAGGTGTGCCAGCTGCACAAGATCTCCGCTGGCGCCTACGCCACCGTGTGCATACACGCAAGGGTATGCTTCGTTATTGATGAGGTCGGTCAGTAACTGCACTGTTTCCGGATGAATACCAGAGTAGCCGAGCAACAGGGTATTAAGCCGCGAAAGCATCAATGCGCGGGTATGCATCGGCGACAACAATTGTCCCATGCCTGAGCTATGGCTGCGGATCAGGTTATATTGCAGATCTCTCCGGTCATTGTCTTCAATGCGGTATTGAGCCATTGGCCCGAAACCCGTATTGATACCATAGATCAGTTTGTCTTTGGAGAAAGATTGCAAAAACTGGTAGCTGCGTGTTACTTCTTTGATTGCAGCTGCAGAAATATTGATGTTTTTCTGGTGCAGCACAATTTGTTCAAAAGCAGTAATGTCTAAAGGCTTACCCCCAAGGGAAATCATATCGTTAAGGAATGTCTGGTAAAGGTTGCAAAAATAGAAAAAAGAATCGGGGCTCGTTATAGCGGAAAGGCATTATAATTTTCGAAAATATAAGGAGGGCTTTTCGAAAAAACACGAAATTATTTGCGTAAAGTATTTATCTATAAAATGGAAAAAAGCAGCAGCCCATGTAAAAGGCTGCTGCTTTAATTTATTAGGAGATCCAGGCATTCTTAGTTTTATACTAAATCTTCGACCATAAAAAAATAATCACAATACAGTGAAAAGGAATCCATTAAATGGGTGGAAAATGAATATTTTACAATATCTATTTTTTGTTTATAAGCCCGGTAAGAGGATTTCGGAGCTTGTCGTAGCCAATCAGATCTACCTTGATGCTGCCTACCAAAATTGGACTGTCTACCCGGACCGGCAAGTGATTATTATCATCCGTGACCCATACCGCCATTTTCTCGCCACCTTTAAAGATTGTTCCTTCTATAAGCAGCGGCGTTATCTTGATTGCGTTAAATGTTCCGTAGCGGGTTTCTATGCGTTCTTTTCCCACATAACGGATGTAGAGATTGTACACCTGGTCGTCAAGAAACATACTGAAGGGAATTTTTGCCCCGGGTTGATATTTGTTGTAATCAATATTGCGGGCATAATAAATAGCCGACAGCACGTCCTGCACACATTTAGGTACTGTGAAAATACCATTGGTAGAAACCGCCTGCCCTATGGATTGGTTAAAGGAAACATTGTTGTAAATCTTGAACCCGCCCTCGTTTACATTACGCACAAACTTAAGCGGTAGCATTGTTTCCATATCTATATAGGTCTCGTAAACATCGCGCACTTTATAAAACCATTCATACGATTTCATGGTCTTGCCGTCGCCGACTACATGGTAGACTTTTCTGTTGTTGTACATCTCGCGGGTTACCGAAAAACTGGCATCTCCGGCGCCCACCCAAATGCGCCCCATATTGTAGTAAACTTTAAAGAAGAGCTTTTCACCTTCCTGGAAGGAGTTATTTTTTATACCGCAAAAGTCGTTCTGTGCTGTTGCCGGTAAAATAATCATAATGTACAAACCAACTGCCAGGCTAATTTTTACAAACCAATTCATAGGTTGAATTTTTCAAATGAAAATGCCATTATAAATATAATACAAATGTCAGCGCAACCAGCGCATTCTGAGCAGTAAAATGCTTCCCAGTAATGCGGGAATCACCAGGTTGATTGCCCACAGTGAGAACGTAGCAATAAGGATGCCAATAGAGTTGGGTGAAAAATGATTGAACAAAAAAAGCCCTACCTGCCCGCGCACTCCCAGCTCAGCCAATGCTACAGAGGGAATCATAGCCATGGCCCAGAAAAAAAGCGTGGTCATGAGAAACCCGGAAAAGAGGGGGATCGAAACATTCATCCAGGTCAGCAATAGCATAAATTGCGCGGAAAAAATAAGATAACGCAACAGCGACAACAATAGGATATTTACCTGGTCCTGTGTGGAAAAGCGTTTGAGCAGCTGGCCATAAGTTTTAAACTTCCGGAACCATTTTATTTGCTGCAATTTGGGCGCCCATTGTTCAAAACGGAGATAGAAGTAAATGACCCCAACCGTACATCCGAAACAAACGACCAATAATAGTTTCTCCCAAAACCCCGGGTAAGCAATATTGTAGTATAAAAGCCCCACTACGCCGAAAAACAACACCGCAAACAATTGTGCAAATGCGCCTAATACGGAAACACTGATCAGCCGCAATGTATTTTTTCTTTTCAGGTAAAGAATGCGGCCAGGATACTCACCAATACGATTAGGGGTGACGATAGAAAAGGCAATGCCGGCAAGATAACTGGTACATGCTTTGCGAAAGTTAAGTGGTTGCGCCGTGTCTGCCAACAGCTTCCATTTATAGGCTTCCAGCCCAAGATTCACGGGCATCAGGAGTAATGCGAACACGAGAAAAAGCGTATTGCCGGCCCATGAAAAGCCGGGTGCGCCAATATGGTTTAGCTGAGCATAAACCTGGCGGTAGAGGCTCCAGACCAATAGTGCAGACACGGCGCCGCCGAGCAGATAATTGATCCATATTTTGGTACTTTTGTTCAACAAGCCTTAAAAATTCTTTTGCAAACAGATCCTAAAATTATTCTTGGTATCGATCCTGGAACCCTTGTAATGGGTTACGGTCTTATAGCCGTGGACAAAAATAAGATTTCACTGGTGGAAATGGGTGTATTGCAACTTGCCAAGCGTCAGGATCATGCCGAACGACTGGAATTGATCTTCCGTAAAATGGAATCGTTGATGAAAACGCACAAGCCTGCCGCCGTTGCTATTGAAGCGCCCTTTTTCGGGAAAAACGTGCAGAGTATGCTGAAGCTGGGACGCGCGCAGGGGGTGGCTATCGCAGCCGCCATGATGCATGGCCTGGAAGCGATCGAATATGCGCCGAGAAAAATTAAACAGTCGGTTACAGGGCGTGGTAATGCAACGAAAGAGCAGGTCTGGCAAATGTTGCAGCATACGCTAAAATTTGAGGAAGATCCGCGTTTTATGGATGCGACCGATGCTGTCGCTGTTGCATTATGTCATCATTTTCAAAGCCGTTTTCCGGAAATGGCTATGCCGGCGAAAACACCTAAAGCAACGAAAAAAAAGGCGAGTAGCTGGGAGGCGTTCATTACCTCGAACCCCGACAGGATTCGATAGTAATACCGTTGCATTTTTGCATTAACATATCATTTTCAAAAGGAAAAAACCGAGTCGGCGATCTCATTTTCAGACATGCAAACCTAAGACTGTACGGTGTTTCAGACACGCTGTCGGGATACAATTGAAGAAGGAATGGCCAGGTTCGATGTTCAATCGGAAGTGACGAGTGGCAGGCGCGATTGTTGGGTTGTTGTGGCGATTATCTTTGTTTGGTAAGGTATGAAAGTTGCTAACATCCGCATCGTAATTGTGTCCGCACTGTTTATTTGTGTGGGGCTTATGTGCGTGCAGGTGTACTGGAGTCTACACGCGGGTATGGTTGCGCAGACGGCAGGCTGGATGATTGTTGGTATCGGTATGCTGGCTATGCTGATAGTGCTGATGCTGGTACTGTGCCGGCTGCTGCAACAAAAATTGCTGTACGAAATGCAAAAGGATTTTGTCAGTAATATTACTCATGAATTTAAAACACCGCTTTCGGTCATTCATCTCTCAGCCGAAGTTTTAAAAGATCCTAAGATTGTCACTACTCCGCAACGCCTGTTGAATTATGCCGGAATCATTGCGCAGGAGTCGAAACATTTGTCGTCACAGGTAGAAAAGGTTTTCCAGCTTTCCGAAATTGAATCGGGTGGGCTAAAGATAAAACCAGACGTAATGAGCTGGCAGCACCTGCTTCGCAGCAATGTGAAAATATTCGAAAAAATAATCCAGGAGCGAAGCGGACAAATTCAATTACACTTGACTGAAAGTCAATTTGATTTTCATGGTGATTATTTTCATTTAAATAACGTAATTTCAAATCTGATTGATAACGCAATAAAATATTGTGACAATACGCCAGTAATTCATATTTTTCTGAAAATTAGGAGAAAGAACCTGCACATTTCAGTGAAGGACAACGGTATTGGCATCGGAAAGCAACATCAAAAGCTGTTATTCCGAAAATTTTATCGCGTTCCCACCGGAAACGTGCATGATGTAAAGGGAGTGGGGTTAGGGTTAAACTATGCAAGGTTTATTACCAAAGCCCATGGCGGAGAAATCCGGTGCTCAAGTAATCCCGGAAAAGGAAGCACCTTTACATTAGTGTTCCCGATAAAAAACTAGCTAAAAAAATGGCAGAGCGTAGTAAAGCGAAAATCTTATTGGTGGAAGACGATCCAACTTTGGGTTTTGTTGTGAAGGATAACCTGGAAGTACACGGCTATGACGTGGTACATTGCCTGGACGGAGAAACCGGTTGGCAACAGTTTATGAAGCACAACTTTGACATCTGTCTGCTCGATGTTATGCTGCCCCGGAAAGACGGCATGGCCTTAGCGACCCAGATCCGTAAAAAGAACGACACCGTTCCTATTTTGTTGCTCACCGCAAAGTCAATGGATGACGACAAAATCGCCGGATTCCGTAGTGGTGCCGATGACTATGTTACCAAGCCATTTAATATGCAGGAGCTGCTGCTCCGTATAGAAGTGTTTCTGAAACGTACGCGCAAAGTAGAAGACAGCCAACCTGTAGAATTTAAAGTAGGCGGTCTTAATTTTAATTTCAACGATCTGATCCTTTATAACGACACCGAAAAACACCAGCTCACACAGCGCGAGGCAGACCTGCTGCGTTACCTGTGCCTGAATGCAAACCGCGTGCTGAAACGTGAAGAAATTCTGCTGAATGTTTGGGGCAAAGAAGATTACTTCCTCGGGCGTAGTATGGACGTATTTATCACGAAGATCCGCAAACACCTGAAAGACCAGGCTGGTGTGGAATTACAGACCATTCACGGTATCGGGTTCAAATTTATTTTACCATAGTAGATTCTGGAAAGATTTCGTAAACGATAGAAAAAGGTTGCCTCATCGAGGCAACCTTTTTCTGTTGGAGCAAATGAGGAAAAACGATAGCGCAATAAAAAAAGATTGTCCCTACACTACTGTAGAGACAATCTGTCAAAAACCTGCTTAAACTATAGCTGCTTTATACGTGATATTGCTGAAAGCTATTGCATAAAAGCAGGCATCATATTTTCGAATCTCGGGCACCGGGTTTGGTCACCGGAGTTTTGTGAATGCTTATAGTGGCCCCGAACGAACAGGGAGAATTCAAAGCCGCCAGCGCCATTGCTCGCCGGCTTCAGACTAGAGTTATTGACATCGTAAGACATCGTGAGCGAATAGTCTGTATAGTCGATCTTCATGGTTGGGATCAGTGCATCTCCTACGCGATAGAAACAACCCGCATATAGTGTGAATACTTTGCCCGCCTGACCGTCGAACGTACTCCAGCTGACCATACCGCCTCCAATTGTTTCCTGGTAAGGATTCTGGTTGGTATAGTTAAAATGCAGCGTAAGTCCGAAGTTGTTAGGCAGGTACGCCTGGATGCCCAGGTTTCCAGTCCATTTGGTGGACATGCGCACGAGTGTTTCATTATCGGAAAATGCATTTTTAGGCCGGGCTACGTGATAAGCCGCCGCACCGATATAGTAGTTGACACGATTGTTCGGACCCAAAGAACTGTTGAAACTAACGCCAGCAGAGAGGTCAAAATAATTCACCTTATTGTAAGTATTTGTTTCGCCCGATGGGTTATTGGCGCTGTAAGAACCGCCCACCCACTGGTTGTCGAAGGTCATTTTAGACATGTCTACGGATCGCTGTACATAGCCGCCGGCGAAGCCTACGGATAAATAAGACTGGTGTCTGTCTTCGATAGACTTGTTATAATTGATGGCAGGATATACCTGCATTGTTGTAAAATCAATGCTGCCTGCGCGGTCATAAGTAGCGGTAAGGCCAAAGCTCAGGTAGTCCGGTACTTCTTTACTGATGGCAACCCTTGTTTCGTAAGAACCCAAAACGGTTACAAAAGGTGTCGCAACATTGCTCCATTGATTACGAAAGTTAACGCCGGCTTTATAGTCGCCGCTAAAAATGCCTGTTAGGGCTGGGTTGCGCAGCATGGAATTTTCGTAGAACTGCGAAAAGTGAATGTCCTGTGCTGCACTCCTTTCCGGATTTATGAACCATCCCACCGCGATGGCCGATAATGCGATTATATATCTTTTCATAAAACTTTTTTTTGAGATGAAAATGTGCTTATCGTATCAGGGAAACATCGCCTTTAATCTGTAATGGTTGCCCTGTCACACAAGTCGCATCCACTATGTAGATATAAGTATCCGGAGTTAAGCGCTGGCCTTTATAACTACCGTCCCAACCCGCAGAAGGGTCGTTTACCGGCATGTTCGTAGCGTCGAAGACCAATTCGCCCCAGCGGTCATAAACGCGCATTCGTTTGATGGTGCTTACGCCTTTACCATGTGGGTAGAATATATCATTCTGGCCATCGCCATTTGGCGTAAACGTATTCGGAATAAAGAGCTGGCTATTGTCACACTCCACACTCAATGTAATCATGTCAGAATCTCTACAGCCAAATTCATTGGATACCACCAATTGGTACGTTGTTGTTTGTATCGGTGATGCTACCGGGTTCGGACAATCGCTGCAACTCAGGAATGTAGTCGGAGTCCATTGATAGATCGTTGCATCGGTGATCTTCGGATTTAGTGTCACACCAGCACCCGCACCTACGGCCTGATCTGGACCCAGGTCGACAGTTGGTTGTGGATGCACGACTACTGTTACATAATCGGTATCGGTGAAACATTGATTTTCCTTGATCAGCACCATATAAGTCGTCGTAACATCTGGCGTAGCAATTGGCGTAGGGCTTGTGATGCTATTCAACCCTGCTGAGGGACTCCACTGGTAGCTTGTGCCGCCGCTTGCAGAAAGATTTGCAGATTCTCCTTTACATAAGGTATCGCCGGGACCTACTGCCGTAGGTACGTGTTGTATCACTATAACGTTGAGTTTCGCGCTGTCTTTACAGCCGTTTACATCTGTGCCGACTACCTGGTAAGCGGTATTAGCCGTAGGTGTTGCAACGGGGTTCGGACAGTTGGAACAAGATAAATCACTCGCTGGCGACCAGACATAGCTTATGCCACCTGTCGCTTGTAATTGAGCGGATGAGCCAACGCAAATTGTCTGATCCGCGCCGGCGCTGATGGTTGGCGGTGCAAAGAAATTTACCGCGACTGTTGCCGAAGCAGTACAACCGTTTGCATCGGTACCGGTCACCGTATAGGTTGTGGGTGCAGTCGGTGTCGCAATCGGGTTGGGACAAGTGGTGCAAGACAAGCCTGCTGCCGGTGACCATGAATAGGTCTGCGCCCCAATTGCATTGAGTTGTGCAGCGTTACCTTTACAGATGGTTTGCGGTGCGCCTGCTGTTACACCCGGCGCCGGATTTACGGTGACGGTCACTGTGCTTGTAGCACTACAGCCAGCTGCGCTGGTACCGGTTACGGTGTAGGTTGTTGTCGTTGTCGGGTTGGCAATCGGATTGGCGCAGCTGGTGCAAGACAAACCTGTAGCCGGAGACCAGTTGTAAGTTGTACCTCCGGTTGCTTGTAATTGTGTGGTTGTACCTGCGCAGATAGTACGGTTGGCGCCGGCACTTACAATTGGCAATGGATTTACGGTAACGGTTACATGACCTGAGTCAACACAACCATGCGCATCTGTACCTGTTACGGTGTAGGTAGTGGTAGCAGAAGGGTTTGCAGTTGGATTCGGGCAGCTGGTGCAAGACAAGCCTGTAGCCGGAGTCCAGGTATAAGTAGCGCCACCTGTTGCACTTAACGTTACAGAAGACCCGTTACAAAGATTCTGATTAGCGCCGCCGCTGATCACTGGTTGTGCATAGATAGTTACGGTTACTTGCGAAGTAGCGGTACAGCCATTAGCGCCGGTTCCCGTTACTGTATAAGTAGTGGTACTGGTTGGGGAGGCCGTTGGAGAAGCACAGGTAGTACAAGACAAACCCGTAGCTGGCGTCCATGAATAAGAAACGCCGCCAGTTGCCGTTAACGTGGTACTGTTTCCTTTACAGATCGATTGGCCGGTACCGGCAGAAATAGTCGGTGCCGTATTTACGGTAACAGTTACCGTACTTGTACTGCTACAGCCGTTCGATGTTCCGGTTACTGTATAAGTAGTGGTACTGGTTGGAGCGGCCGTTGGCGAAGCACAGGTAGTACAAGACAAGCCAGTAGCTGGTGTCCATGAATATGTAGTGCCCCCTGTTGCCGTTAGTGTTGTTGAACCGCCATTACAGATCGAAACATTGCTGCCTGCGCTGATCGTTGGTAATGGATTTACCGTTACGGTTACCTGGGCGGTATTACTGCATCCGCCGGTAGCAGTGCCTGTAACGGTATAAGTAGTGGTATTAGCCGGGTTAGCCACTGGTGAAGCGCAGCTCGTACAAGACAGACCAGTTGTTGGTGTCCATGAATAGGTGGTAGCACCGGTTGCGGTGAGCGTTGTACTGCTGCCTGCACAGATGGCTGTATTGCTGCCAGCGCTCACGCTTGGCAGGTTCGTTACGGTTACGGTTACTTGCGAAGTAGCGGTACAGCCGTTGGCGCCGGTACCTGTAACGGTATATGTTGTGGTGGCAGCTGGGCTGGCTGTAGGCGAAGCACAACTGGTGCAAGACAAACCTGTAGCTGGCGACCATGAATAAGAAACACCGCCGGTAGCAGTAAGCGTGGTAGAGGAGCCGGTACAGATCGTTTGGTTCGCACCCGCACTGATAGTTGGAGGTGTGTTTACATTTACTGTTACGGTACTCGTATTGCTGCAACCATTTGCATTGGTTCCGGTTACGGTATAAGTAGTAGTTGTTGTTGGGTTGGCCGTTGGCGAAGCGCAGTTGGTGCAAGACAAACCTGTAGCCGGAGTCCAGGTATAAGATGTGCCGCCCGTTGCTGTCAATGTTGTCGACCCGCCAGAACAGATTGTCGCGTTACTGCCTGCGCTGATTGTCGGGAGCGGGTTGACTGTTACGATTACCTGGGCAGTATTGCTGCAGCCGCCCGTTGCAGTTCCCGTTACGGTGTAGGTTGTGGTGGTGGTTGGATTAGCGACAGGTGAAGCACAGTTGGTACAAGACAAACCTGTTGCAGGCGTCCATGAATATGTAGTCGCACCCGTTGCAGTGAGCGTTGTGCTGGAACCAGTACAGATTGCGGTGTTTGCGCCCGCACTTACTGTGGGCAGATTGGTAACGGTCACGGTAACCTGAGCTGTTCCGGTACAGCCACCCGCTGCAGTACCTGTTACTGTATAGGTAGTAGTTGCTGCAGGGCTTGCCGTAGGTGATGCACAAGCAGTACAAGACAGGCCAGTAGCTGGCGTCCAGGTATAAGATACGCCACCGGAAGCGTTCAGTGTCGTAGAAGAGCCGGTGCAAATAGTTTGGTTAGGCCCCCCACTGATGACCGGTGTCGCTGTTACATTTACTGTGACAGTAGCGGTATTGCTGCAGCCATTCGCATTGGTTCCCGTTACGGTATAGGTAGTGGTATTTGCTGGATTGGCCGTAGGCGAAGCACAGCTGGTGCAAGATAAACCTGTAGCTGGCGTCCATGTATAAGAAGTGCCGCCTGTTGCGGTAAGCGTTGTTGAAGCGCCGTTACATATTGATACATTGCTGCCTGCGCTTATGGTCGGTAGCGGGTTAACGGTTACAATAACCTGATTTGTATCTGTACAGCCATTTACTCCCGTTCCTACCACAGTATATGTAGTAGTCGTTGTTGGATTAGCAACCGGAGAAGCACAGGTGGTACAAGACAGGCCAGTAGCTGGCGACCAGGTATAGCTGGTCGCACCGGTTGCATTTAACGTAGTAGATCCGCCTGCACAGAAAGCCGCATTGCCACTAGTACTTACGGTTGGTTTTGGCAGAATATTTACCGTGTCTGTAACTGTGTCTTTGCAGCCAACGAGATTCGTCAGCACCAGTTTCACGATATAGGTACCAGGACTGGTATAAGTGTGGGCTGGGTTGTGTGCCGTGCTGGTACCGCCATCACCAAATGTCCAGTTTCTGGTTGTTACAGTGGCCGTAGTTGAATAAATGGTATCCGTGAAGAAGATTGTCCCGGAATTGCAAAGTGATGTTGGCTGGTGGCTGATTGCTGCAACCATACCACCTACTTTTACGGTATCGGTACCTGAAACGGCAAGATCACAGTTGTTCCCATTGCTTACAATAAGCTTGGGGACATAATTACCAGGCGCGGCATAAGTATAAGTTGATACTGCATTGCTAGTGGTCAGTGTTGTGCCATTATCAAAATCCCAGATGACATACTGGGTGTTCGTTGTTGTGGCCGTAAAGGTGACCGTCAACGGGGCACAGCCAGAAAGCGGCGCTACTGAGAATGTACCTGTAGGACCGTGAACTGTAACGGTTTTTATGATAGAGTCGACACAGCCCGCTGCGTTGGTCACTTTTAATTTCACCTGATAAACACCAGGCGATGTGAATACGCTGGATGGATTCGGGCTGGTAGAAGTGCTGCCGTTTCCAAATGTCCAGTGATAAGTTACACCACCCGTTGAGGTATTTGTGAAATTAACGGTCAGCGGCGGACAATTTGCGGCGGTATCGCTTAAGTTAAAGTTCGCGATCACATTGCTGACGTTGATGTAGGCCGGTTTAATCATGGTGTCAGAGCAGCCGCCTGCTTCTGTAGCAATCAATCGTACTGTATACGTACCGTTGGCGGCATAAGCATGGGTTGGATTGGTTGCCGCAGACGTAGTGCCGTCGCCGAAATCCCAGCTATAAGTAAGCGCACTGCCACCTGTCGATGCATTGGTGAATGTTATTGGTACATTCAGACACGCATTGGTCGGTGTGGATGTAAAGTTTGCCGTAGGTCTGTTAACGACTACCGCACCGACATGTGATATCGAGTCGGTACAGCTACTTGCATCTGAAGCTATTAATGTTACTGTATAAGTTCCCGCAGTAGTGTACGTATGTATGGGGTTTGGTGTGTTGCTGATGGTGCCATCGCCAAATTTCCAGGTGTAGGCACTCCCGGTCGTTCCCTGCGGGAACGTTGTATTGTTAGTGAATGTAATGGCGGCCGGCGCACAAGCAATTGTCGGTGTATTGGTAAATGCAACGACCGGGCCTTTTACCTTGATATAATTGACACGAGAGCTGCTAAATATACAGTTGTAGATATCTTTAACTGTAAGTGTTACGGTATATGCACCAACCGCTGTGTAAATGTGGCTGGTTGTATTAGCAGTAGTGGTTACCGGAGCAGTACCATCCCCAAAATCCCAGGTATAACCGGCGTAGTTTGCGTTTGATGTCGCAGTAAATGACGCCGTGCCTCCTTTACAGATAGAGGTGTCATTACTGGTAAACTGCGATACGAGCGGGAATAGCTTCACTATTTTTGTCATAGTATCGGTGCAGCCGTAAACGGAATTCGTTACTGCTTGCCTTACCGTATATGTGCCGAAAGTTGAGTAAGTGTGGACCGGGCTGGCAACACCAGTCAGAGTAGCGCCATCTCCAAAATCCCACCAATAAGTTTGTGCTGCCGTGGAAGCATCTGTAAACGTCACCTGCAGGCGGTTTGTACAGCTTACAGTATAATTAAAATCAGCTTTTGGCGGATTTACAACAATCAGGTTTGGCTGTGTTAAGGTGTCTGCGCACCCTCCGTTATTGGCTACGAGTGTTACGGTATAAGTTCCAGGATTAGAATAGACGGTTGTTGGATTGGTGGCACTGGATGTACTCCCGTTTCCGAAGATCCAGGTGTAGGTTGTTACGGTGCCAGTAGAGCTGTTCGTAAATGTCACGGGTTGATTTGGGCAGACGGTTGTCGGTGCGGCAGAAAATCCGGCTGTTGGTTTGGGGTTGACATTAATAGTAAGTGTTGCAGGTGTAAAGCTACAGCCTGTTGTTGTGGTGATAATGCCTGTTACTGTATAGGTACCTACTGCAGTGTAGGTATGGTATAAATTTGGAGCATTGCCGGTAGTGCCGTCTCCAAAATCCCAAGCTATAGTCGCAATCGCGTTCGGAGGAGCAATCCACCCGCCAAGATTGATCGTAAGTGGGGCACAACCTGAAATGTAATTGGCAGAAATATATCCGGATGGCGGGGCAATATCGACAAGATTGACAGAATTAAAAGTGTCAGAGCAGCCCGCCGCGTTGGTTGCGATCAAGCGTACAGTATAGGTGCCGAAGGCCGTATAAGTATGGCTAGGTGACGTGGTTGTAGACGTGCCGCCATCGCCAAAATCCCAGGTATAACTGGTAGCGCCTGTAGATGCATTCGAAAAAGAAACTGTTAACGGAACGGAACAACCAGTTATATTAGTTGCGGAAAATGATGCTGTTGGCTTGGTACTGACCATAACAGTGTGGCTGACGGTGGAACTACATGATCCATTTCCTGTGGTGAGTGTCACAGTATAAGTACCCGCTGTAGTATAAGCATGGGTGGGACTATTAAAAGTAGACGCGGTGCCATCGCCAAAATCCCATGTTACCATTGTAGACCCAACCGTTGTATTGGTAAACGAGATCAACTGATTGGCACAGGTTGGTGTGCTGGATGTAAAAGAGGCTACCAATCCGTTGACAATATTCACAAACGCGGTCTTCGTCATGGTATCGGTACAGCTGCCGTTCGATGCAATCAGCCGGACGGTGTAAGTGCCCGTTGCATTGTAGGTGTGGCTGGGCGATGTAGCGGTTGAAGTGCCTCCATCACCGAAATCCCATTGATAAGAAGAACTTCCTGTAGAAGTATTGCTGAATGTCACCGTTGCAGGAATGGTACAGGAACTATTGTTTGCAGATGTAAAATCTGCATGCGGTTTGGCAAGTATGGTAATGTAGGTATTCTTGGTGAGCGACTGAGTACAACCGCCGCTATTTACGGCTACCAGCGTTACATTGTAAACGCCTGGTACGTTATATGTATAAGTGGGGCTGGTTGCAGTTGACGTTCCTCCATCGCCAAAATCCCAGCTATAGGTGCCGGCTCCTGCGGTGCCAAGTGTCGTTGTATTATTGAACGTAACAGTTTTGGGCGCGCAAGACACGCTACTGTCGCTCGCAATAAAACTCACTATTGGTTTCGGGTTCACAACAATACTGTGCGTTACCGAGCTACTGGTTGTTCCATCCCATACTGTAAGCGTTACCGAATACGTGCCTACCACAAAATACGTATGAGACGCGTTGGCAATCGTAGTATCTGAGTTGAAGGTCCCATCCCCGAAGGACCATTTCCAGCTTATTGGTGTTCCGGTGCTCTGGTCCGTAAAATTCACCAATACTGGCGAACAACTGGATGCAGGTACGGCTGTGAAGGCTGCTTGAAGTGCAAAAGAAGACACTGGCAGACCTATAGCCATACCTATACACAATAGTGTGTAAAGTAAACGACGCATAAATCGCATTTTGACAATAAAAAAATAGAAAGGTCAAATGCTTATTCCTGTAGTCAAGCTCTTTTCCCCCCGGAAACTTGATACGATAATCCTACAATAAGCGACACGAATTTAACAACTCGTTTTCACATTTTAGATAAAAATGTGAATAACTTTTAGATAAATTTTTAAAATAACAATGGCAAAGCTTTGTTATTTACCCTTAATTGAGTAGATAAATGGTGTCTAAATGCCTCATAGGCATATACTTATTTGGTTAATAAGGCTCTTTTGTACATTTGTATCGTGTTTTCGAGGCCATAGTAAAGCGCATCCGAAATCAATGCATGTCCTATTGAAACTTCCAGCAGATTTTTAACAGACCGGGTAAAATATCCCAGATTGTATAAATCAAGATCATGTCCGGCATTCAAGCCAATATTTTTTGAATAGGCCATATCGGCTGCAGCTACATAATCTGCAATAGCAGCTGTCGGGTCTTTATGGAAATGAGCAGCATATGCCTCTGTATAAAGCTCCACTCGGTCTGTACCGGTATCGGCGGCGGCAGCTACAATGCTTTCTAGCGGATCAGTAAAAATGGAAACACGTATACCTTCGTTTCTGAAAAGGGTGATAATATCAATGAGGAATTTCTGTTCTTTTATAGTATCCCAGCCATGGTTAGAAGTAAGCTGGTCGCGGGAATCTGGAACAAGCGTCACTTGAGTAGGCTTTACTTCAAGCACTAATTGTACAAAACTATCTTCTTTCGGGTTTCCTTCAATATTGAATTCGGTAGTGATAATCGGTTTTATTTCCCGAACGTCGCTATAACGGATATGACGCTCGTCGGGACGTGGATGCACCGTAATGCCATCGGCGCCAAAATTCTGGCAATCTATAGCTGCTTTCAGCACATTTGGATTATTACCACCTCTGCTATTTCTGAGCGTAGCAATTTTATTAATGTTCACTGAAAGTTTTGTTGTCATATGTTTGGCGGTGATTTTAATGTAAAAATAACAAAAACTTACAGGATTTCACGATTAATCACTGGTTAAAGCTAAAGCGAGAAGCTAACTTTGCTTTAAATTCTTAAATGCGGTTCTTAATGGATATCGCCGGATGATTACGGCTAATTGAATCCAGTTTTCGATATTCAGTAACCCGATTTAAATTCGAAAAAATTTCCAGCAGTCCTCAAAAAAGCACCATCGTCTCTCCGCCGAAAGCTTCTTGTGCCGTTTAATGGGCATCAATTATTACTTTTAAGCATCAACGGATTTTTATCAGTGAGCCTGACCAGAAAATATAGACAGCATCTTTGGGCAGTTGTGCTACTTTCCGTAGTGCTTTTTTCCTGCGGAAGCAGCGAGCATACAAATACCGACAATGTTTTTTACCTCAATCTTTCCAGCGGCAATTTAGAATCGCTCGACCCGGCCTTCTCTAAAGAGCTGTACCCGATGTGGACCACCAAAATGATCTACAATACTTTGGTGGAAACCGATGAACGGCTTCATCTGCAGCCATCAATTGCTACCCGCTGGGAAATGGATGCCACAGGTTTTGTTTACACCTTTCATCTGCGAAGCGATATTTTTTTTCAAGACAATGAAGCGTTCCCCAATGGGAAAGGCAGGCGGATGACCGCAGCCGATGTCGCCTATAGTTTCGCTCGTCTGATGGACCCGAAGGTAGCATCGCCAGGAGGATGGATTTTTAATGGGAGGGTAAAAACGGAAAACCCCTTCGTCGCGGTAAATGATTCTACAATAGAGATTCATCTGACCCGGCCTTTTCGCCCCTTGCCCGAGATGTTAAGCATGCCTTATTGCAGCATTGTACCAAAAGAGGTGGCAGAAAAATGGGGGAAGGATTTTCGTGCACATCCCTGCGGTACAGGCCCCTTTACGATGAAATACTGGGATGAAGGAAATGTATTGATACTGCATAAAAATCCGAATTACTGGGAGCGCGATACAACGGGCAAGCAGTTACCTTATCTCGATGCGGTTCAAATTTCTTTTGTAGACAATAAAGCGACTGAGTTTCTGATGTTCCTGCAAGGCAAACTCGATTTTGTAAACAGTATAGACGGCTCCTTTAAAGATTTGATCCTTTCTAAAAAAGGCGCGTTAAAAGAGCCCTACAGAAAGAAGTTTCAACTGCAGAAGGGAACTTACCTGAACACGGAATATCTCGGGTTTTTAACGGATACGACAAATCCGGTAATGCGCGGACAAGCCACGACCAACCGACTAGTACGTCAGGCCATTAATTATGCGATCGACCGTAAGAAAATCGTCACTTATTTCAGGAATGGTATGGGCATCCCTGCCGAGTCCGGTTTTATTCCTGCGGGAATGCCCGGCTTCGATAGCACCGGTTCATACGGATACCATTACAATCCGAAAAAATCGCTGGAACTATTGGCTAAAGCCGGTTTTCCGGGCGGAAAGGGATTGCCTCCGGTAAAAGTACTGACGCCGGATAACTATGCCGACATTGTCAACTTTGTAGCAGCTCAAGTACAAGATGTCGGTATTCAATTACAGGTAGAAACGATGCAGCCCAATATCTTGCGTCAGCAGATGAGCCGATCTCAAACTGTTTTTTTTCGTGCAATGTGGATTGCCGATTACCCGGATGCGGAAACGTACTTGGCGTTTTTCAACAGCCGCTTTCCCGCGCCTCCCAACTACACGCGTTTTCATAATGAAGCTTTTGATCGGATGTATGATGAAAGTATGCTCGCGCCTGATTCCTCTCGTTGGAAAATTTATCGCTCGATGGATAGCCTGGCAATGAGCTATGCACCGGTCGTGCCGTTGTTTTACGACGAAATTTTACACTTTGTGCAGAACAGGGTAAAAGGATTCGGCAGCAACGCTATGAATCTAATCGATATTAAGCGGGTGCGGTTCAAATAAATGATTACTGGCTCAATAAAAATAAACAGGCTGAAGAGTTTTCTTCAGCCTGCAAAGCAAAGTATATCCGGTTTTTATTTCTTTTTGTATTTGGCAATTAGTTCCGTAACCGCCGCTCTGCGCAAGTATTCAGGATTCAGTTCCGTGAATATTTTCAGCTTTCTCGGTGCTTCCTTCAGCGCTTTTTCCAGCTGTAATGTCGCTTCTTTTGTTTTTCCCAACTCAAACAGGCAAGCAGCCTGGTAATAGCGGAAGTCCGGTTTATCACCACAATGTTCCCGCGCCACTTCAATTTGTGTAAGTGCTTCTTCGTAGAAGTTAGACAAATACAAACCCCGGATCAATGCCACCCAGGTGGTCTTATTCCCCGGTTTCAGTCGCACGGCGTTCAGAAAACATACCAGGGCCTCATTGTTCACGTTCATCTCCATCAGGCAATTGCCGATAGCAAGGCAATAAGAAGCATTTTCCTTGTCGAGGTGAAGCGCAACAGAATAGGCTTTCACGGCTTTTTCCCATTGTTTCTCGCGGAAATAAGTTTCGCCGATCTTAAAGAAAATAGTATCGTCTTGCGGACTTAATTGGGAAGCCTGGCGATAATAATATCGGGCACGGGAAAAGTTTTTCTGCTTTTCCCAGCAGTAGCCCATCGCTTCAAAGATTACATCTTCGGGTTTCGCTATTTCAAGGTGTTTTTCCAGTACTTCCAATGCCTTTTCGTACCATTTCAGGCGCATATAGGCATCTGCCATATTCCGGTATGCGAACTCAAATTTTTCATCGATCGCCACACAAAATTCGTAAGCATCAATTGCTTTTTCATACAACTTCAATCCTTGATAAGCGGCACCGAGATTAAACCAGGCCAGCGTATTGTAAGGATCGTCCTCTGTAAGCTGGGTATGCAGGGTGACACTTTCTTCGAGACGGTTGGTAAATTCTGCCCAGAAACAGATTTTTTGCAATGCCTCCTCGTTTCTTTTGTCAATTTTTATGATACGCTTCAGGGTATCAAACACCGCATCGAATTCTTCGCTCTCATCATATACGTCCGACAACTCGAGCAAAACTTCGATCTTCTCCTTCCCTTCGAAATTGGTAACCTGTTGTTCCAGCCAGAGCGCTGCCTGGTCGTATTTGAATTGACCGAGCAGGATATCTGATCGAAGCAATACCGCATCCAGGTTAGCCTGGTCGTATTGCTCCATTTCGTCGAGTACTTTCAGTGCCTGACCATATTTTTGAGCCTGCGTAAGAATTTCTGCTTTTAGTAATAAAACGGATCCGGAAAATGGATAATAAGTGCGGGCGATATCGCAGGCCAGTAATGCCTGCTCTTCATTATTGTTTTGAAAGTAATATTCAATCACACGCTCAAATTCTTCTTCCTCCATCATGCTCGCTGCTTCTCCACGCTTTACTTGTTCGTATCGTTGCAGCAGTTCATCCATAGAGTTCCATTCCTCGTCAAGATAATCATCATCAAACATAGCAATCGATTTACACCAAAGTTAACAAAAAGCAGATATCCGCGCCAGTGCCCCGTGTTAGCATATTGTCAAAATACACAGGTTATCAACAGTCAATAAAAAACCTGCATATTTATTGTTATGCAGGTTGCTATTGTGCGCATTTTTATTATATTAATTTAATCCATTTGCGCCACGTAAATGACGATGAAAACCGCGCTTAATCTCCCTCGGTCACCGGAACTGGCACCGTGTAGGTGGTTGCAGAATTATCGGGAATATTGGTACTGATGCCGCCTTTTACAGCTTGTGCAATCGACGTGTCGTAACCAGTACCCAGCAAATAATAATTTCCTGGCTTTAAGGAATCGAAGGTTGCCGTTGAAACGGTATTGAGAATCGTACAGACGGCAGAGTCGTCGTAAATACCGTTTCCGGGAGCGTTCTGAGTATTGTATTTAATGTAGACTTTCCCGTTGACAATGTTTTTGGTAATAGCATGGTGGGCAAGCGTTGCTACTATATTTGCGTTTCCGCCTTTTCCGGCAGCATTATTACCGTCATCATTCTTTCTACAGGCAACGGCACTAGTAACCAGTGCCAACAATAAGATGCTCTGTTTTAAAACGGATAACTTCATCGTTTACAGATTAAAAAGGTTGTTTACTAAAGTTACCAAAAAATTACCTGAAACCCCGAATTTTATACAGCACATCAATTTTAATTAACAGATTAGATAAATAAAAACACGGGCGCAATACCTGGTTTTGTTTATTGCGGAGACAAACTCAGTGTATTGCTTGCCTTGCTCTCATTCCAGGTGCGATCCAATGCAGTAACGACATAAGTACATTTGCCAAAATCATTCGCTTTTACGTCGAGATAAGATTTGTCAGAAACAAGTGCTATAATTTTGTCTGCGCGTTCCAGGTTTACCGGCTCGCTGTTTACAAAACGATATACCGCATAGCGCAGCGGTTCTTCTTTCGGATTATTTACACGCCATTCGATAAGTGTTCCTTCGGAAGAAGGTGTCGCCTTAATTACAGGAGCTGCCGGCGGAACGCTATCCAGCCATTTCATGGCCGGCGGAAATGCAATATTTCCTGTATAGCGGGCATGCAAGCTATCTAAAACTGTATGTGGAATTTTATCGAAACTGGAGGCGCTATAGAATGAAAAACCTGGTGCATCACTAAGTTTGCGGATATCATTGATCTGCCAGAGCAATTCTTTTGGCCCTGCCCAGGCTCCTGCAGAAGCGCCAATCATGCGGTACACCCCAAGACCGTAGTAAATATGACGTCCGTAATGATGTTGTTGCCACCAGGGGAGCAGCACTTCAAAAGCAGCAGCCTTATGCGCGTGTTCCCAGTAGAGTTGCGGCAGCAGGTAATCGATCCATCCTTTCTGCAGCCAATGTACCACATCCGCATATAAGTCGTCGTAAGTAGTTTGTCCGGCGCGGGTTTTAGAACCTTCAGGATCGGTTGTGGCGTTGCGCCATACGCCAAACGGGCTGATGCCCAGTTTTACATTATACTTGATGCGCTTGATATTGGTGTTGAGTACAGAAACAAAAAGATCGATATTGTTCCGGCGCCAGTCATTTTTATTGCTGAATGTCTGCCCATATTTCATAAATGTTCCCTGGTCTGCAAATTCCTGGCCCGCGATACGGTATGGGTAAAAATAGTCGTCGAGGTGCACTGCATCAATATCGTAACGCTTTACCACGTCTGTGATAATATTGGTCACATATTCTCTCACTTCCGGGATGCCGGGATTGAGGTAAGACTTGCCACCATAGCTTACTACCCAGTCGGGATGTGTGAATGTAACATGATTTGGCGGATTGGGATTTTTTTTGCTGTCGACCAATGCACGGAACGGGTTGAACCATGCATGAAACTCCATCTGGCGTTTATGCGTTTCTTCAATCATAAACTTAAGCGGATCGTAGAAGGGAAACGGCGGTTGCCCCTGACGACCGGTCAGGTACCGGCTCCAGGGCTCTACCGGCGAAGGATAAATTGCATCGCACGACGGGCGTACTTGCACGATTACGACATTGCAGCCAATTTCCTTAAGCGCATCCAGACGACGAATAAATTCCTGCTGTTGCTGCATCGCCGGAAGTCCGGGTTTGGATGGCCAGTCGATATTGGCAACCGTAGCGATCCATGCTGCGCGAAATTCCCTTTTGGGAGATTGCGCATTCAGTTTTGCGGTTAAGCAAAAAGCAAATAGGAGCAGGAAGGTTCTGATACAAAGTCGCATAGTTCTTGATGTCCTGAAAATTTATAAACAAATGGGAGTAGCGCAACAAAGGTAATCGCTGATCGCTGATTTTTTGATGGTTTGATTCTGCGTGTGGTCAGTGCTCCCCGCTAATTCCGATTGACAAGACGTGCCCTGTTGTATCGGTGCATAAAAAGTAAAAAAGAAAAGCTGACCAATCGGCCAGCCTTTACTATATCAGAACTTCGAAAAAATTATTCTTCGGTTTTTTTCTTTTTGGCAGCAGTTTTCTTCGGTTTTTCCTCACCGCCGTCTGCCGTTACTTCTTCTACTTTCTTTTTGCGGGTAGCTTTCTTAGCAGGCTTTTCTTCGCCTTCTACATCGGCTGCCGGTTCTTCTGCTTTTTTAGCTTTAGCTTTTTTAGCAGGTTTTTCTTCTTCAACAGGCGCTTCGTTTTCTACGATCAGGTCTGCTGGCGGAGCATCTTGCTGGTTCAGATAATCAAAATTCAGCAGGTTGTTTTCTTTCAGCAATTCATACCATTTCAGCATCTTTTTCATATCGCTTACGTATACGCGATCTTCGTCAAAGTCTGGAAAAACGGCTTTGAAATAGTTTTTTACGCTATTGTTATCTGATTTAGGATCTAAAATTGCAACACTGTTTTCATTGTCTTGCATTTTCTGAAACACCTCATGCAGGCGCATATTTTCGCCGGTCGTATATACTTCAATGCTCTCCAACGGCGTTACATTATGCAGGCGTGCAGAGATAAATTTTGTGGATTTATCTGCAAGGTTGCGTACGATAGCCCCGTCACTTTTTGTGGCGAGCAATTGGAAAAGACCGCCTAATCCGGTCACTGCAACGATTTCTCTGTATTCCATACTAAACTTTGAAGGGTGGCAAAAATAACTTTTTTACTGTTATTTGCCTCTTTTCCGGGATATTATTATTTGTTATGAGTAATAGCTAGCGTATTAAGGTCACGTCACCCTTAAACTCTACGTGGTGATCTCCTTTGTTTCCGCAGATCGCTTTTACATAATAATAATAGACACCAAGATCTTGTTTTACGCCGTTGTAAGTGCCGTCCCAGGCTTGTTTGAGGTCGGTGGTATAAAACAGACGCTGCCCGTAGCGATTGTACACAGAGAACTCTTCCAGTTGCATGTCGCCTTTAAATACAAGACGGAAATAATCATTCCGGTTGTCGCCATTTGGTGTAAATGCATCCGGGATAAACGGTTTGCAACAGTCGTCATACGCTACTACTGCGACAGCAGTGTCCGTACAATTATTGACATCATGCACTTTTATTACATAGCTGCCGTTCGGCATGCCGGAAATACTCGCTGTAGTGGAAACCGGATTAGTGCTCCACAAATAAGAATACGGAGGAGTGCCGCCCGTTACCACTGCAAATACCCCGCCGCCATCGTCTAGCCCCTGGCAATCATTTGGTGTAATCTGTGGCGTCAGCACCAGTAAATCTGGTGTTGGTACGAGGATCGAAGTATCTTTTTTACAACCCTTATTGTCGGTGATCTCAATGTTATAAGTGCCTGTCTTCAGATTTTCAAAGCGATCACCGTTTGCCGGCACCGTGATACCTACCACTTCAAAGGTAAACGGAGGATTACCGCCGCCCATATTGAACGTAATAGAACCGTCTTTATCGCCGAAGCAGCTCACTCCTTTAACGATAACGCTATTGTAAACGATATGCGGATAGCCCACCAATTTGATCGTCGTGTCATGCGTGCAACCGTGCGCATCTTTAATGTGCATGGTGTAGGTGCCTTCGGTAAGGCCGGCAAAAATGCCTGAATTGCCGAAGTTGCCGGAACCGATAGCATATTGATAAGGAACAGTGCCGCCAAAACCCGCTACGTTGATCGTTCCGTCCGCAAAGCCTTCGCAGGTTGGCGTTTTTAATGATGCAGATATATAGACCGGATCGGGCTGCGTAATCGTCACCACCGAATCTTTTGTACAGCCATTGTTGTCTTTAAGATGGATTGTATGTACGCCCGCAAGCATATTGGTCAGCACACTCGAAGTCTGGAATGTGTTGCCATCAGCAGCATAAGCATAAGATGGGGTACCTCCTGTTGCCGTTACCGCTACCTGGCCGGTGGCATCGCCATTACAAAGGTTGTTGGAAATGGCCAGTGCCGTAAATACCAGTGGTGCCGGTTGCCCGACGATTACTGAGGTATCATGAATACAACCCACAATGTCTTTTACATGCAGGGTGTAGGTGCCCGCCGTCAAACCGGTAAAGTTATTTGCCGGCCCGTAAGAACCTGTTCCCAAAGCATAAGTGTAGGTTGGTGTGCCGCCCGTTGCGGCTATATTGATGGAGCCATTGCTGCCACCGTTACAAGATGGTTGCGTAATTACAACCGATGGGACTATTACTGTAGGTTGCGCTATCTGAACAGTTGTGTCATGAATACAACCATTTGCGTCTTTTACGTGTACCGTATAACTGCCAGCCAACAGGCTGCTGAATGTACCGCTGCTTCCGTAAGTGCCGGCATTTAATGCGTAGGTGTATGGGCTTAAGCCGCCTCCGGGCGTTACGGAAATGCCGCCATTGGCCGTGCCGTTACAATTGGCATCGGTTACTGTTACTGCGCCGGTTACAAAAATCGTGTCTATAATCGCAATAATAGTGTCCTTAATGCAGCCCTTGCTGTCCTTTATATGGAAGGTATAGGTACCCGCAGCCAGTGGTGTAAAGCTGCTGGATGTACCATAACTGCCGGAACCGTTCGCATAGGTATAAGGAGATATACCGCCGGTTGCCACAAGTGTTACTTTACCGTTGGAAAGGGTAGAACAAGTCGAATTTTTTACACTTGCTGTTACACCAATGGCCGTTGGCTCTACCAACGTAATGGTTGTGTCTTTGGTACAGCCGTTGGCATCTTTAATATGCAGCGCATAAGTTCCGGCTGTAAGGCCGGGAAAATTGTTGGAGGAACCAAAAGTGCCGGTCCCGATTGCATAAGTATAAGGAGTAGTGCCACCAGAACCGGTAAGCGTAAATGCGCCGTTTGCGGATCCGTTACAGCTCGGCGTATCGGTAGCCACCGTTAACCCTAAAGGCGTTGGTTGGGTAATGGTAATGCTTGTGTCCTTGATACAGTTGTTTGCGTCTTTTACATGAAAGGTGTAAGTGCCTATATTCAATCCGTTGAACGTGCCGCTGCTACCGTACGCGCCAGCACCATTGGCATAAGTATAGCCCGGAGTTCCGCCTGATCCCGTCAGTGTTGCCGTGCCGTTTGCTGCGCCGTTACAAAGCACATTCGTCACGACTGCGGTTACAGTTACCGGGGTTGGATTGGAAAGGGTGAGTGTAGTATCGAAATAGCATAAAGCTGTATCCAGTACATGAAATGTATAAGTACCAGCAGTCAGACCATTGAACACATTGCCAGTGCCGAAAGTGCCGGAACCAATCGCATAGGTGTAAGGCGGATAAGCACCGGTAGCATTAATCGTTACCGCACCATTATTTCCGTTATTGCATAAAATGGTTGTCACTACGGCACTGCCCTGGATCTTTACAGAGTCGGGCAATACGACCACGGTGTCTTTGATACAGCCTTTGGTGTCTTTGATATGAATGGTGTAAGAGCCGGAATACAAATTGGTAAATGTGCCCGAAGGGCCATAAGTGCCGGTGCCCATTGCATAGGTATAGGGTGCCGTACCATTGAACGCTGCAATCGTAATGGACCCGTTCTGGAAATGGTTACAAGGCGGTTTGGACAAAGTTACCGTTCCATGGATCGGTGTTGCATCTATGATGGTAAATGTGGTGTCTTTCACACAATCATTCGCATCTTTTATGTGAAAGGTATAAGTACCTGCGGTAAGACCGCTGAATGTATTGCTGCTGCCATAAGTACCAGCTCCCTGCGCATAAGTAAAAGGTGGAAGTCCGCCGCCACCTGTAAGCGTGACGCTGGCATCATTACCGCCGTTACATAAAGGGCCAGTTACTGCCGCCGCAATCGTTATCAATGGTGGTGGCGCTATTGTGATGGTAGTGTCTTTCAGGCAATTATTGGCATTCGTAACTGTAAATACGTAGGTACCTGGTGCCAGGCTGTCTGTAATAGTACCTGTTACCCCGGTCCGGTTAATAAGCGTAGTACCGCCCTGAATAGCTTTAATTATCCAGGGGTTAGGTGTAACGCCGGGTGTAACCGTAAACACCGCTTTTTTGGTACAGGTTGCGGGCGATACGAGTGCAAAGGCTATAGTCGGTTTGGGCAAAACCGTGATAGTATACGCAATGGTCTGTTTACTTGAAAGCGGGCACCCATCGTCGATATAGGTAATGAAGAAAGTATAAACACCGGGTGTAACATTGGTGACATTCCAGGAGAAAATACCATTTGGGTTGTTGGTGCCGTTATTAAGTACTGTAAAAATGGCGCCGGAAGGCAGACCTGCCCAGGTGAGGTTAATATTGTTATTGTCCAAGTCTGTTGCATTCAGGTTGAACGTAAATAAGCCTTGCGATTGACAAACGGTAACAGTTGTGCTGTCTATAACATTACCGCCTGTAGATGAAATAACGGTTCCTCCCGGAGGGTTATTATTACAGTTGTTGAGTACAATAAAGTTCATCTCGCGCATGCTGGTCCCAACAATAATTCCGTTCCTGGTTTCGGTAATTCGGTACACGACCGTTGAGGTCTGAACCAGGTTGGGTGTAAAGGATAGCTGGCCGTTTGTTCCGCTAAATAAAAAAGTACCGGGCGCTGTTGCCAACGGATTGGTGCCAGAATAACCAGCTACATAGGTGGCCGTACCACCACCTGCAATTAGTGCAGGGACCAATGCAAATGACAATACATCTCCATTTTGATCAACAGCACCCGGGTTGTAATTTGCGGGTTTGTTCAGACAGAAAAACGGAGTAGGCACAGTCGTATAAGTGGGCGATGAGTTGCCTGCTGTAGTGTTATTCAATGTTGCTTCCAATGCAACCGTAGAGTTTCCGGGATTGACAATATTGGTGATCGTAGAGCTTCGACCAGCGGCATTGACCGGGCCGGTGGTACCGTCAAAATCAAAACGCCAGTTGGTGGAGGTAGTATTCAGGGTAATATTGCCCGTGTAGATATATCTTTTTACCCCCGGGACCGTATTGACTGGATTGGTACAAGTCGTACTGTTTACCTGGCTGGGACACACAGGTGTTACTTCCACGCCAGGGCCACTTTGTGTCAAAGTCATTGTCTGATAAAGGAACGTATTATTGTACACCAGAATGGTTGGCGTAGCGCCCTGAAGCGAAGGGAATGCCGCACCGGCACAATCGCCGTAAAGAACAAGCGTGACCTGGTATTGTAATCCTGAAGTATTCGTGTAATAAAGCTCTCCTCCGAATATATGGGTTGCATTCGTTTTAACTGTTGCAAAAAGCGCCAGAAAAAACAGGGTAACGAAAAGGCGCACCTTAGAGTGTGTGTTATTCATAAAGCGGAATAGACCTGAAATTTAATAAAAATATTAGATTAAATACTACAGCGTAATTTTAGTAGACAAACGGATAAAATATATAGACGACTGGGAGCGCTCAAGTGTTTGGCAGAATATAGAAAACAATTCATTTCACCGTATAAAATGACAATAAAGAAAATAATAAGTTTGGTTAACGTGTAACGATAACCATTAATTCTAAATTTTTTTACAAATAAATTAGAATAGCCGTTTGTTTTTGCGGATTGACTGCAGGTAAGCGGAAAGGTCGGAAGAGGGTTTGAAGAAAATCAATAATAGGGTATAAATAATTATTACCAATGTGGTACGAACGGAAACATCTATCCAGACATTAAAAAAATGCGGCAGGCCAAATGCTACGATTGCCGTGATGCCGCCGGCTAACAATACCAGCCAGCTTTTGTTTGTAAATGGATGAAGCCTCATTTTTACCCATAGGAAGATCACCTTCGCAACATTGAAAATGGCCAGTGCGATGGTAGAAGCCCAGGCAGCGCCATAAAAACTATATTTCGGGATCCAGAGCCAGTTAAGCAAGAGCATGATGATCACTAAAACAACAGAGACCCTGAAATTAAATTTATAAAGTTTGGAAATACTGATCAGCTCATTGTTCAAGCCCGTTCCCATATCGATCAGGCGGCCGATCATCAGGATCAGTACCAACGGTTTTATTGCTTCATAACCTTTGCCGGCCGGTAAAATAGCAACCGCATTAGGCAAGTTTCCGCCGATAATCAAAAACATAGCAACCGCTACAATCAGAATATTGATACCCGAACGGTGGAACAGATCGTTCATTTTTGCATTGTCCTTATCGATATATGCCTGGTTTAGCGTTGGAAAGGCCGCGCCGGACATTGCGCGGTACGGAATAGTCATTAAAGCCGTGATAAAGATCGCGTTCGTATAAACCGGTACGGCCGCCATCCCTTTTTTATCCAGCACTGCCAGCATCAATGAATCCGAAAATCCCATGATGAGCGTGGGTACGCCCGTCAGCAGATGGTACCATGCAAAATGCACGAGGCCTTTGTAATCCTCGCGGTTAAAAGCTTTGAATAGTAGAGAAAAGCCGAATCCCTTGGTTTGCGAAGAAACAAAAAGAAGGATCAGGGTAGGGACAACATAGATAAAAACGGAAAGAATTACCAGCCATTTAAATGAAATGACCTGCAGGAAAAACAAAGCAAGAATGGCAATATTGCACAGCCGCAGCACAATCTCTTTCATAAACGTAGCTGCGGCTACTTTATGCTGAGAAGCCAGGTAAGACTCAAACAGCGACATATAAGCCCAGATGAATATAAGCGCCGGAATCAGGTAATAATATTGTGCGACATAAGGTTGATCTTCGATTTTATAAAGACCGGTTATCTGTGTTCTGTAAAGACTGTAAGGAACCAGGAACAGGATTATCGAAAATACCGGAATCAACGCGCAAGCAGTAATAAGTACTTTTTTGCGGACATCAGCGCCATACCGCTGGGCATAAGTAAGAATCAGCGGCGAGGTGCCGCCCAGAATCACAAACTGGAAAATTGCCCCTACATTGGTAAGCGTACGGGTAAAACCGAATTTTTGCTGATCGTCTTTAAAAATATAGTTGCTGAAATACAGGATAAGAGCGCCTAATACCGCGCCGGTAAACGTGATAACAGTAGTTTTTACAGATTGACGAAAAACAATTCCCATGGGCGACTATAAAACCTTGTAAAAATGTGGCTTGTTGCGCACAATCAAAAATACGTAAGACCAAAGGGCAATCACATTTCTGGTGAAACCCCAGGCCTTTTTCCCGTACGCCAGCGGATTTTTTAACCGGAACAGATTTTCAAAAAAGCCAAAAAGCCAGAATACAGGAATTTCGATCGTGTAGAAGAAAAGCAGGACAAAGAACCAGAAAAGGCCAAACTCTTTGCGGATGCGCACCATATTCGACAAAATGATCTGCAATCCTTTTTTATCGTAAAGATTATAATAGCCCTTTCCTTCGGCTGCAAACGTTTCGTTGGCCGTTTCGCCCTGCAGATGGTAGGTCTTCAGGTTGCCAAATACACACAGTTTTCCTTGTTTCCTTAACCGGCTGCACCATTCCGCCTCTTCTGCATAAAGGAAAAAATCTTCATCCAGCAATCCGGCTTTATCGATCGCTTCTTTTTTGGCCATCAGGAAAGCGCCATTGATCCAGTCTACTTCAATCACACTTTGGGCTTCGGGCACATTGGGTTTTTTGACTTTCAGCCGTTCTGCGACAAATTTCAAGCTATTGCCTATATAAGGAAGCGGTAAAAGATAGTTTAGGCCGCCTTTCATCGCAAAATTTCCGGAAATCTGCGGACTATCGTCTTCATTGAGCAACTGCACGCCACACGCCACATAATCAGAGTCCATAAACTGGCGGTAACAATGCTCGATTGCATAGTCTATAATAATGGTATCCGGATTGAGCAGCAATACCGCATCGCCTGTACTGATACGAATTGCCGCATTATTAGCACGGGCAAAGCCAGCGTTATAACCCATCTGCAACCATTTTACCGAAGGAAATTCGCCGCAAATGCGGGTTTCACTGTCGTCTTTAGAATCATTGTCTACGACAAAAAGCTCATAGCCAATATTCATTTTGTTCACAAAACTCCGGAGACAATCCAGAATAAGCGAAGCCGATTTATAATTAACAATGACTATGGATAGCCGAATCGCGGATTGCATACGAATGAGTAAGATAATGCAGCAACATTAATGACTTGGAAAACGGGCCAAATCGCAGCAATAATAATGGAAATTTTTTTTGCCAGTCGATCATGCTTTTCAGCACCGGCGACAATGGGCCATTATAGCCATCTTGCGATAGCTGTGCCAGGTCTCTGATTTTCAGATTGCGGTACAACCGCCAGAAATAATCGTAGACATAGATATTTTTCAGGCTTCCGAAGCCGAAATTGGCCAGCATGGTATGGTTTTCTGGTACCTCTACCTTATTTACCCTAAATGTAGACCGGGTAACCTGCGAACCGTTCATGCCTATATTTATGAGCGGCTCATCGATATAGGTAAATTTATTGCCTGTTGCCGATAAATACCGGATATAAAATTCAAAATCTACCACCCAGGAAAACGCCTTGTCGTAAATAATATCGTTTTTCCGGTAGATGGTGCAGCTCGGGTTGCCGATATAATTGGTTCGGAAAAGGTATAACAGGTTGTCCCTCATCCCTTTTTCATCCGCAGGCTTCACCCGGATCTCCACCAGTCGGTCATTTTCGTCCTCGTAAATATTATTGTATGCGGCAAAAAAGAAATTACTCTCCGGATGCGCCTTGATGCCGTCCACAAACCGTTGCAGGCTGTTGGGGCTGGTAAACCAATCGTCGTCGTGCATCATCTTGATCCATGTTCCCGTAGCGTAAGCGATACTATTGTTCCAGTTTTCGGCCATTGTTACAGGCGGCGTATTCCTGAAATAACGAATGGGTAATTCATGCTCAAAGGTCCGGATCATATCATAAGCGGTCGTGTCGTCTCCACTATTGTCTGTCACTATGATCTCAAAATCACGAAATGTTTGAAGCCTGATACTCTCAAATAAACGCCTTAAATAATGTGGTTTTTTATATGCTGGAACACAGATAGAAATAAATGGAGGCATTAGTAGGTTAGATGTTCGTCAAACAAAACTAAACATTTCCCTGGAAATAAGGGATGGTGGCCCGATAGCGATAGCGAAACGGTAACAGGGGCAGTTGAAAAACGATCGTATAAGCAGATTCTCCTAGACTTGCATATGGTTTAAATAAATGCATTATGACGTGTCATATATAATTAAGCTACCTTAATGATAATTATCTAGGTAAGCCTTGCAAATTCGTGAAGTACCCGTAATTTTGTGTGTCCTAAACTCTTCGGGGTACAATATTATTTATGAACTTTCTTTTACTCGCGGCAGAACAAAACACGCCTTTTAACTATTTGCCGATTGCATTGCAGTTGCTTATTGCGGTTGGCTTTGTGGGAATCATGATGGGAGCGACACACCTGCTCGGGCCCAAAAGGAGAACAAAAGATAAGCTCATCAACTTTGAGAGTGGTATTCCTTCTGTAGGCAACGCCCGCCAGCCGATGAGTGTAAAATACTTTCTGGTAGCGATTTTGTTTGTGCTGTTTGATGTGGAAGTAATTTTCTTTTACCCGTACGCTGTCAATTTCAGAGAGCTGGGTCAGGAAGGTTTTCTTGCCGTATTAATGTTTGTAGGCTTCTTCCTTTGCGGATTTATCTATATCCTGAAGAAAGGTGCCCTGAAATGGGAAGACTAATATTGGCTATTGTCGAATGGGCAATTGACAATTGAAGCTGTAAGTGGGTTTGAAAAGTGAAATAGAAAATCAGCCATCTAAAATAAAAAACAAGATTGAACGATAAGTGATAATCTGATAACAATCACGAATCTTCGATCGCAAATCGAAAATTAAATTATGCCTCGTCCGGTTCAATATAATACGAATAGTAAAGTAAAGCTGGTAGACCTTCCCGAATCCGTAATGGGTGAAGGGTTCATGGCTACTAAGTTTGAAAAGGCAATTACACTGGCCCGCGCCAATTCGCTCTGGCCTTTGCCGTTTGCGACTTCTTGCTGTGGTATCGAGTTTATGGCGACGATGGGCGCCAACTACGATCTGGCACGTTTCGGTTCTGAGCGTATGGGTTTTACGCCACGTCAGTGCGATATGTTGCTTGTAGCAGGAACCATTGCCAAAAAAATGGCACCAATCTTACGTCAGGTATATCTTCAGATGGCAGAGCCCCGTTGGGTAATTGCAATCGGAGCCTGTGCCTGTACCGGTGGTATTTTCGATTCTTATTCCGTACTGCAAGGCATCGACCAGGTAATTCCGGTAGACGTGTACGTGCCAGGCTGTCCGCCGCGTCCGGAAGGGATTTTGGAAGGTGTGCTCCGCTTACAGGAACTCGTAGAAAACGAAAGCCTGCGTCGCCGAAACACCGAGCAGTACAAGCAATTAATGACAAGCTACGGGATACAATAATTAATGCGGTAATGCGATAATGTGGCGCATGCGGTAATGTGGGTTAATCGGTTAAAAAGTTAATTGGTTGATACAGGCATTATCAAATTTCAAATTGCCAAATTTTTAAATTAAAATGGTTTTGACCAACGAACATATCAAAGACCGGCTGATCGCTAAGTTTGGCGAAGCGCTTACTGAATGGGATGAGCAGTTTGGCTTACTCACTGTAAAAGCGCCGGCAGAAATGAACCTGAAAGTAATGCAGTTCCTGTACGATGACGAGGAGCTGCGTTTCCGTTTTCTGACAGACCTTACGGGTGTGCATTATCCCGACCGTAAAGGCGAAGAACTGTGTGTGGTTTATCATCTTCACAATCTTGTGGACAATGTCCGTTTCCGCCTGAAAGTATATGTTCCGGAAGTAAAGCCTGATGTATTTACGGCGACGCAATTGTTTAAAGGTGCCAACTGGATGGAACGTGAAACTTACGATTTCTTTGGTTTCAACTTTGTTGGCCATCCGAATCTTACCCGCATCTTGAATGTGGACGAAATGGATTATTTCCCGATGCGTAAACAATACACGCTGGAAGATCCGAAACGTACCGATAAAGACGATGAAATGTTTGGCCGCGGCGGTACTATTGCTGCGCCAACGCAACAGGATTAATAAAGAAATGTGCCGATCTGAAAAATTGAGCTGATAAACAACATCAACCCTTTTTTCAGGTTTGCTACGAACATAAATTGTTAACTGCTTAAAGCTCCGCAAAGGGGTTTAAGAAATGAGTGAACAACATCATATAAAGCTCGCAGAAGAATCGCTGCAGAAACAGACCACCACACTGAACGTTGGGCCTACGCACCCAGCCACCCACGGTGTATTCCAGAATATCATGGAAATCGACGGTGAAAGAGTGTTGGAAACTACCCCGACTATCGGTTATATCCACCGCGCATTTGAAAAAATAGCGGAGCGTCGTCCATACTACCAGATTACACCACTTACAGACCGGCTCAACTACTGTTCTGCGCCAATCAATAATCTTGGCTGGCACATGACTGTTGAGAAACTGCTGGGGCTGACTATGCCGAAACGTGTAGACTACCTCCGTGTGATCATTATGGAACTGGCGCGTATCGCAGATCATCTTGTGTGTAACTCCGTAATTGGCGTAGATACCGGCGCATTGACTGCATTTACTTATGTGTTCCAGTATCGCGAACGCATTTATGAAATATACGAAGAGGTTTGTGGTTCCCGCCTGACAACTAATATTGGTCGTTTTGGTGGCTTTGAACGCAACTTTACCGATACAGCATGGGTGAAACTGGCAGAGTTTATGAAGCTTTTCCCGAAAGCGATGGAAGAGTTTGAAAACCTGCTGAACCGCAACCGTATCTTTATGGATCGTACCATCGGTGCAGGTCCGCTTACTGCCGAGATGGCACTCAACTACAGCGTTACCGGTCCAAACCTGCGCGCTGCCGGCGTTGACTACGATCTTCGTGTAGCAAAACCATACAGCTCTTACGAAGATTTTAAATTCAACATACCTGTAGGTACAACAGGTGATGTGTACGATCGTTTCCTCGTTCGTAACGCAGAAATCTGGGAAAGCTACAATATCGTTGCACAGGCGATCGAGAAAATACAGGAACTCGATCCTTCCGTTTACCACGCAGACGTTCCGGATTTTTACCTGCCGGAAAAGAAAGATGTTTACACCAAAATGGAAGCCCTGATCTATCACTTTAAGATCATTATGGGTGAAGTAAACATCCTCCCGGGTGAAGTTTATAATGCAGTAGAGGGCGCCAACGGCGAATTGGGTTACTACCTGATCAGTGATGGTGGCCGTTCTCCATACCGTTTGCATTTCCGTCGCCCTTGCTTTATATATTATCAGGTGTATCCTGAAATCGTAAAAGACGGACTGCTTAGTGATGCGATTATCACGCTGAGTAGTCTGAACCTGATTGCGGGTGAGCTGGATGGATAACTAATTCGATAATGAGACAATGCGACAATGAGCTAATCGTCGAATTGCCAATTGATAAATTGAAGAAATGAAATTTTCGGAAGAAAAACTGAATAAAGTAAAAGAGATCATTGCACGTTATCCGGACGGAAAACAGAAGAGTGCATTGATTCCTGTTTTACACATTGCGCAGGAAGAATTTGGCGGATGGCTGGATGTTCCGGTGATGGACTATGTGGCGGAATTGCTGCACATCAACCCGATTGAGGTTTATGAAGTAGCGACCTTCTACACCATGTTCAACATGAAACCAGTGGGTAAATACGTACTGGAAGTCTGTCAGACCGGTCCGTGCATGTTGCGCGGCAGCGATCAGATCATTGATCATATCAAAAACAAACTGGGTATCGAAGCGGGTGAAACTACTCCGGATGGCCTGTTTACGCTGAAACCGGCAGAATGTCTCGGTGCTTGCGGATATGCACCGATGATGCAGCTCGGAAAGTTCTTCAAAGAAAATCTAACCATCGAAAAAGTAGATGCGTTGCTTGAAGATCTGAAAGCTGCAGCGAAAAATTAAATCAGCTGGTGTGTAAACACCCTTTGATAAAGCAATTTGAAGAAAATATAATCAATCGAAAGTCTGTCTGACCATTCGCGGACTTTTAATTTTGAGATACAATGGCTGTAAAACTTTTATTAGATAAAGCACATATAGAGGGCATCCGCTATTATGACACCTGGAGAAAAAACGGTGGTTATACGGCGGTAGAGAAAGCTTTGAAGATGACTCCGGACGAGATTGTGGAAGAAGTGAAGAAAAGCGGCCTGCGTGGTCGTGGTGGTGCAGGCTTCCCGACTGGTATGAAATGGAGCTTCCTGGCAAAGCCGGAAGGCGTACCTCGTCACCTCGTATGTAATGCCGATGAGTCTGAACCCGGTACGTTTAAAGACCGTTACCTGATGGAATTTATCCCGCATCTGCTCATTGAAGGTCTGATCATTTCTTCTTTCGCACTCGGTTCCAGCGCAACTTATATCTATATCCGTGGTGAATATGCCTGGATTCCGGATATCCTGGAAGAAGCAATTGCAGAAGCAAAAGCAAATGGCTGGCTCGGCAAAAACATTCTCGGTACTGGTTTCGATTGCGAAATCTATGTGCAACGCGGTGGTGGTGCTTATATCTGCGGTGAAGAAACAGCGCTGATTGAAAGCCTGGAAGGCAAACGTGGCAACCCACGCCTGAAGCCGCCATTCCCGGCTGTGCAAGGTTTGTGGATGCGTCCTACGGTGGTAAACAACGTGGAAACGCTGGCTGCAGTGGTACCTATTATTAATATGGGCGGTGAAGAATACGGTAAAATCGGGGTCGGAAGATCTACCGGTACCAAACTAATCTCTGCCTGCGGTAATATCAACAAACCCGGCGTTTACGAAATCAATTTCGATCTTTCTGTTGAAGAATTTATTTATAGTGATGAATACTGTGGTGGCATTCCAAACGGAAAACGCCTGAAAGCATGTATTCCGGGTGGTTCATCCGTACCGATCGTTCCGGCTAACTTGTTGTTCAAAACAGCAAAAGGCGAGACGCGTTACATGAACTATGAAAGTCTTTCTGACGGCGGTTTTGCGACAGGTACCATGCTTGGTTCCGGCGGATTTATCGTACTGGACGAAGACCAGTGTGTGGTTCGTCATACCATGAGCCTGGCGCATTTCTACAATCACGAAAGTTGCGGACAGTGCAGTCCATGTCGTGAAGGAACGGGCTGGATGTACAAAATCCTCAAAAATATTGAATACGGAAAAGGCAAGATGAGCGATATCGATCTGCTCTGGGATATCCAGCGCAGAATCGAAGGCAACACGATCTGTCCGCTCGGCGATGCTGCCGCGTGGCCGGTAGCCGCCGCCATCCGCCACTTCCGTGATGAGTTTGAATGGCACGTGCTGAATCCGGAAGAAAGCCAACGCAGAAACTACGGAATAGCGCACTATGCGGATCCTAGGGAAGTCGTTGCATAGAAGTCAAAAGGCAAAAGTGAAAACCTAAAAGTTGACCGAAGTAAAACTAAAATATCGCTGTTATCAATTTTCGCTTGATACGATAAAGTTTCTTCGATCGAAAAAATGGGACACTTTTAGTCTTGTGGCTGCCAAACAGGTAATGCGTTCAGCAATGTCTGTTGGTGCGAATGTGATAGAAGCAAAGAACAGTTCATCCAGGATTGAGTTTAAGCGTTATTATGAAACAGCACTTAAATCAGGAAATGAAACAATTTATTGGCTTTGTATTCTTAGAGATGGGTTTGGAATAAAGGACGAAGATTTAGGACGATTAATTAACGAATGCAAAGAGCTGACCAATATTCTGGCAGCTTCAATTATAAAACTTAAGAAAGCTAAACCAGAAGCATAAGTTTTTGGTTTTCACTTTTCACTTTTGACTTTATTAGTATGTCTGAGGTTCAGAAATTTAAAGTAACAATAGATAATATTACCGTAGAAGTAGCTCCGGGAACGACGATTGTGCAGGCAGCGCGTATGATCGGGGGAGATGTGGTGCCACCAACCATGTGCTATTACAGCAAGCTGGAAGGTAGCGGTGGTAAATGCCGCACCTGTCTCGTAGAAGTAAGCAAAGGCTCAGAGAAAGATCCGCGCCCGATGCCGAAACTTGTAGCCAGCTGTCGTACTACGGTGATGGACGGTATGGAAGTAAAAAGCATTACTTCAGAAAAAGTACTGGATGCCCGCAAAGGCGTTACAGAATTTTTGCTGCTCAACCATCCGTTAGATTGCCCGGTATGTGACCAGGCAGGGGAGTGCGATCTGCAAAACCTCAGTTACGAGCACGGCGCAGCGGGTACCCGTTACGATTTCAAACGTCGTACGTTCGAAAAAGAAGATATCGGGCCATATATCCAGCTGCACATGACACGTTGTATCCTGTGTTACCGTTGCGTGTACACCGCCAACCAGCTCACCGACAAACGGGAACACGGCGTTCTGGAACGTGGCGATCATTCAGCGATCAGTACTTGTATTGGTAAAGCGCTCGACAACGAATTTATCGGCAACGTCATCGACGTCTGCCCGGTAGGCGCATTGACAGATAAAACATTCCGCTTCAAAAATCGCGTTTGGTTTACCAAGCCGGTAGATGCGCACCGCGACTGCCCGACCTGTTCCGGTCGCGTACGTTTGTGGATGCGTGGCGATGAAGTGTTTCGCGTTACCGCTCGCAAAGACGAATATGGGGAAGTAGAAAGCCTGGAAAACGGCCAAACCGCCTGGATTTGTAATACCTGTCGTTTCGAGAAGAAAGAAACAAAAGACTGGGTGATCGAAGGTCCAACCAAAGTAAACCGTCACAGCGTGATTTCACAAGGTCATTACGTGAATGCTGTCAATGCTCAGCCACAATTGATCAACGAAGTTATTGGTAAAGATCCTAAGTTATTACTTGATATTCATAAAATTAGCGATGTAAACCGTCCGGAGGTCGATCTTTCGAAAATCGAAGGGCCGGCACATTCCGACGACTTTTTACCAAACCAGTCGAGCGGAACGATGAAACAGATCGGTAAGCTCGGCGAATAGAATGATTGTCGTATAGTGACAAAAAGAACTACTAAATTTTTAACGAACTAATTACTTTTGCGCCATTATGCTGTTATTGCAAATAGATTGGTCTTTCTTACTTGAAAAAAGTGTGCTGATACTTGTTATCGTATTAGTATCATTTGGCGTGGCGGCTTACGCTACCTGGGGCGAACGTAAAGTAGCCGCGATCATGCAGGACCGTCTTGGTCCGAACCGCGCGGGCTTTATGGGGTTACTCCAACCGTTGGCGGATGGTGGTAAACTCTTCTTCAAAGAGGAGATTATCCCGGAAGGCTCTACCAGAACGATTTTCATTCTCGGTCCATTTCTTTTTATGATAACGGCGCTGATGACCAGTGCGGTGATTCCCTGGGGGCCGGATATTCATACAACAGCCGGCAATGTCATCAGTCTCCAGGTAGCCGATATTAATATTGGTATCCTGTTTGTTTTTGGTGTAGTAAGCGTTGGTGTGTACGGTATCATGCTGGGTGGCTGGGCATCCAACAATAAATTCTCACTTTTAAGTAGTATCCGTTCTGCATCACAGTCCATTTCTTACGAACTGGCAATGGGGCTTAGCCTGATCGCATTGCTGATGATGAGCGGTTCGCTGAGCATGCGTGAAATTGCACAGCAGCAACATGGGTTCTGGGATGGCCATTGGCTGACCTGGAACGTGTTTAAGCAACCACTGGGCTTCTTTATATTTATGGTGTGTGCCTTCGCAGAGCTGAACCGAGCTCCGTTTGACCTTCCTGAATGTGAGAGCGAGCTGAACATGGGTTATCACCAGGAATATTCTTCCATGAAACTTGGTCTTTATCTCTTTGCCGAATACATCAATATGTTTATCAGCTCAGCGGTAATGGTTACCTTGTTCTGGGGTAGTTACAACTTCCCGGGTATGGATTGGGTAGCGGCGCACACCAATGCAATTGTTTTTGCACTGATCTGCGTGGTAGTGCTGATGGCAAAAATCACAGCATTTATCCTGTTCTTTATGTTTATCCGCTGGACGCTTCCGCGTTTCCGCTACGATCAGCTGATGAACCTGGGCTGGAAAGGATTGATACCTTTGGCGCTGTTCAATATGCTGGTTACCGGCGCTGCGATCCTTTGGTTATTTAATAAGTAAAAATTCTGAAGTATAATTCAAAACGCGTTTTTGATTTTCACTTTTGACAAAATATAGAATGCAACAACTTACAAATAGATCAGTACAAGTAAATCGTGCTCCGATGACCTTCGGAGAAAAGATTTATATACCTGCTATCATGAAAGGGCTGAGCATTACGCTGGGTCATATTTTCAAGAAGAAGGCGACAGTAAGCTATCCGGAACAGAAACGCCCGTTTAGCCCTGTATTTCGTGGTTTGCACGTGCTGAACCGTGATGAAGAAGGTCGTGAGCGTTGTACCGCTTGTGGTTTGTGTGCGCTGGCTTGCCCTGCAGAAGCCATTACGATGGAGGCTGCGGAACGTAAACCAGGGGAAGAAAATCTGTATCGTGAAGAAAAATATGCAGCCAAATACGAGATCAATATGCTGCGTTGCATTTTCTGCGGATTCTGTGAAGAAGCTTGTCCGAAAGATGCGATCTACCTGAGCGAAACTGTGATGCCGGCCAACTATACACGCAAATATTTCATCTACAAAAAAGAAGATTTGCTGATTCCTCATCCTAAAAAGCAAGAAAGCGCACAATAACATGGATATTCAGCAAATATTATTCATCGTACTGTCTGCAATAGCTATCGGTTGTGCGTTAGGTGTAGTGTTCAGCAGGAACCCGATCAACAGCGTATTATTTCTTATCCTTACATTTTTTGCCATTTCCGGCCATTATATATTGCTCAATGCGCAGTTCCTTGCTGTTGTAAATATCATTGTATATGCCGGCGCCATCATGGTACTATTCCTGTTCGTGATTATGCTCATGAACCTCAACTCGGATACCGAGCCGCAGAAAAACTGGTTAGTGCAGCTTGCCGGAGCCATATCCGGTGGCATCTTGTTCCTCGTGCTGCTTTCTGCTTTGGTTTCCGCTACCAAAACCTTACCGGTGATGGAGCAGGGATCTAACGATCTCGGGTTGATCAAAAATCTGGGTAAAACATTATTCCGTGATTATGTACTGCCATTCGAGATCAGTTCAGTGCTGTTCCTTAGTGCAATGATCGGTGCCATCGTAATCGGGAAAAAAGAAGACAAGTTCGAAGACGTTCATTAAAAAAGTGGTCGGAGAAAATGTTTTTGTTGACAGTTTCAAGTTTTAAGATATGCCAATACAATATTATTTATTCTTAAGCATGGCTTTATTCTGCATCGGTATCGCCGGTACCCTGATGCGCCGTAATGCCATTATCATCTTCATGTGCATTGAGCTGATGCTGAACGCCGTGAATTTATTGCTGGTTGCTTTTTCTAAAATGTGGCATGATGCGTCTGCACAGATCGTGGTATTCTTTATCATGGTGGTGGCAGCGGCAGAAGTAGCGGTGGGATTGGCCATTATTGTACTGATGTATCGTAAGGTACACTCGGTAGATATCAATATTTTGAACCGATTAAAACACTAAAGCCCCTCCCAACCCTCCCCGAAGGGGAGGAGGTGGTTTGACCTATTTTTTAAACAGTACCCCTCCCCCCTCGGGGGAGGACGGGAGGGGGCCTAATTATAGAAATGATCAACTTAGTTTACTTAGTACCATTATTTCCTTTGATCGGTTTTCTGATCAACGGCCTTGGTTGGAGAAAATTGCCCAAAGCGGCTGGTGGCATCATCGGCAGCATTGCCATATTGGCTTCATTTGCGGTATCGCTGGGCATTTTCTTTGAAGTGAAAGACGGAGCATCCCAAACGGTGACCTTGTTTGATTTCATCCACTCCGGTAAATTGTACATTCCGTTTGCATTCCAGGTAGACAATCTGTCTGCTTTATTCCTGTTGATCATTACGGGTATCGGTTTCCTGATACATGTTTACTCAACTTCTTACATGCACGATGATGAAGGTGTGGTGAAATATTTTGCTTACCTCAACCTCTTCGTTTTCTCCATGTTGCTGCTGGTACTCGGCGCCAACTACCTGATCATGTTCATTGGCTGGGAAGGTGTAGGTCTCTGCTCTTACCTCCTCATCGGCTTCTGGTTCAAAAACCGTGACTACACAAATGCCGCGAAGAAGGCCTTTGTGATGAACCGCATCGGTGATCTTGGTTTTCTGGTGGGCATGCTGATGGTGCTGTATAATTTCGGTACACTTACATACAATGATTTCTTCGGTATGCTGAAAGGCGGACAAGTTCCACTTTCTTCCAGCACGTACAACTGGATTGCGATCTGCTTCTTTATTGGTGCTACCGGTAAAAGTGCGCAGATTCCGTTATACACCTGGCTGCCAGATGCGATGGCCGGTCCGACTCCGGTATCCGCACTCATCCATGCTGCAACGATGGTGACTGCCGGTATTTATATGATTGCCCGCAGCGGCGTATTGTATAACCTGGCTCCGTTGACACTGAACATTATTTCGGTAGTCGGTACTGCTACTGCTTTGATAGCTGCGTCGATTGCACTGAAACAATATGATATTAAAAAAGTCCTGGCCTATTCAACCGTGAGCCAGCTCGGCTTTATGTTTATTGCTATTGGCGCCGGTGCTTATACGACTGCTGTATTTCACGTGATGACGCACGCATTCTTCAAAGCCCTGTTATTCCTCGGCTCCGGTAGTGTGATTCACGCAATGGGCGGCGAACAGGATATCCGTAAAATGGGTGGATTGAAGAAACATATGCGCATTACGCAGCTGACCTTCCTCATCGGCTGTCTCGCCATATCCGGTTTCCCATTCTTGTCTGGTTTCTTTTCTAAAGACGAAATTTTAGCTTCGGCTTATGCTAACAACCCGGTGATCTGGGCTTGTGGTGTACTGGGCGCCATGATGACTGCTTTCTATATGTTCCGCGTGTACACCCTCACTTTTGAAGGCAGTTTCCGTGGTACGCACGAACAAGAACATCACTTACACGAAAGCCCTGCTGCCATCACTATTCCATTAGTAGTGCTGGCTATCCTCTCCATCATAGGTGGTTATGTTGGCCTGCCGGAAATAATGAGCGAACACCATGCGCTGGGTACTTTCCTTAGTAAAGTGGTGACCAACGCAGAAAGCCATCACCTGGAACATGGCACCGAATGGATGCTTATGGGTATCTCCACTGTTCTGGCGCTGATTATGATGATTGCCGGTTTTGTGACCAATAAGAAACCAAACTTTGCAGAAAATAAAGGTCTTGCCAAAGTGCTGGAAAATAAATGGTACGTGGATGAATTGTATGATACGATCATTGTTCGTCCGATAGAAGCTTTTTCCCGCTTTGCAGACCGCGTCATAGAAAGAATGGGTATTGACGGTATCGTGAATGGTGTAGGCAAATTAGTGAAACTGGGCAGTGACCGTATCCGCCTGGTGCAAAGCGGTCAGGTTGGGTTCTACATCTTCGTGATGGTACTTGGTATGATTCTGTTGTTCGCGATCGGCATTTTCGGATTTATAAACTAACTAATAAAACGCATAACAGCGACTGCAAACATTGCAATAAGCTCAATTATGATTCTCTTAATATTATTGATACTCGTACCACTGATTGCAGGGATCTTTACATTCCTGGTGAAAGGTAATGGCGCGAAAGGACTGGCGTTGATCAGTTCGCTGATTACTTTGGGGCTTACCGTTTACCTCAGTTATGCCGCAACTCCTGATCCTATTTCCTGGAGCAGACCGTGGATTCCCTTGCTGGGTACGCAGGTCAGTCTGCATGCCGATGGTATGAGCGCAATGCTCTGCCTGCTTACCGGTATCATACTTCCGGTGGTGATCATTTCCAACTGGAACAAAGACGTAGAAAACCCGCATGCATTTTATGGATTGCTACTCTTGTCGCAAACAGGTTTGCTGGGTGTGTTCCTGGCCTACGATGCCCTGTTGTTTTATGTGTTCTGGGAGCTCGCGCTGATTCCGGTATATTTCCTTTGTTCGCGCTGGGGTGGCGAAAAAAGAATTCCAGTCACTTTCAAATTCTTCGTTTATACATTTGTCGGCAGCTTGATGATGCTGGCTGGTATCATCTATCTGTCTTTACAATCGGGTGTTTCCAATCCATATGCATGGGAAAACATCGTTGCCGCAGGTAAAGCATTACCACCGCTGCAACAGCATATGCTGTTCTGGCTGATATTTGTCGCTTTTGCAATCAAAATGCCGATCTTCCCCTTCCATACCTGGCAGCCGGATACTTACGAACAATCGCCAACTCCGGTTACGATCATTCTGAGTGCCCTGATGGTAAAAATGGGGCTGTATGCGGTACTGCGCTGGTTGATGCCGGTTTTGCCGGAAGGTGTTGCTTATTGGTCTAATACGGTAATTGTTCTTTCTATCATCGGTATCGTTTATGCTTCCTGCATTGCGATGGTACAAACAGATATCAAACGTTTGGTGGCTTATTCTTCCATTGCCCACATGGGGCTGATGTGTGCTGCTGCTTTTGCGCAAACGGAAACAGGTACTCATGGTTTAATGGTACAGATGTTTAACCACGGTATCAACATCACCGGCATGTGGCTGATCGTAAGTATGATTGAAAACCGCTGGGGCACGCGTGATATGACCAAGCTGGGTGGTATGGCAACCGCCGCGCCTCAAATGGCCATTGCTTTAGTTATTATCTCCCTGGCAAATATCGCCTTGCCGTTGACTAATGGTTTTATTGGTGAGTTCATGCTCTTCAATGGATTATTCCAGAGCGCCAGCGAATACCATATCACTTTTATGGTGATTGCAGGTCTGGGTATCATTCTCGGTGCGGTTTACACATTGTCGATGATACAGAAAGTAGCTTATGGTGAAGTGGTAGAACCAACAGTAAAAGGTGATCTGAAATTGAATGAAACAATCGGCCTGGCAGTGATCATTGCCATCATCCTGGTACTCGGTGTGTATCCGAAACCATTGCTGGATATGACTTCCGGTATGATGAGCCTGGTGGCAAGATAAGTTTGTGCGGCGGACGCCTATTAATAAAAACTGACTAATTTTTTAAATAAGATATGAAGGCAATTATTGCTGCAACAATACTCGGTGTCATTATGATGTTCTCCAGCATCCTGATGAAAGACAAAAAAGCGATCGTCACGGTGGCTGCATTATTGTTAGCGGTTTTACTCGGTGTAAATATCTGGGATGTGATCGCTACCAAGAAAGGCAGCAATTTCACGTTCCTTTTCAACAATATGATCCTCATCAGCCGCGAAGGTCTTTGGTTCAATATGCTCATGACCGGCTGTACGTTCCTGTATGTCTTGCTTTCCGGCAAAGACATTGCCAGAGTCGGCACCCATACGGCTGAGTATTTTGCGCTCCTATTCTTTATCCTCTGTGGCGTTTATCTACTTTCCTCTTACAACAACTTGCTGATCTTATTTATCGGTATCGAAATTCTTTCCATTCCGCAATACATTCTGGCGGGTAGCGATAAGAAAAACCTGAAAAGCAGTGAAGCGGCACTCAAATACTTCCTGATGGGTGCGTTCACTACCGGGATCCTGATGATGGGTGTCACCTTATTGTATGGGTCTACCGGCACTTTTGAGCTGACCCGTATGGATTTCGTACACCAGAGCTCTGTAAACGGCATGAGCCTTGCCGGTATCCTCTTTTTGATTATCGCTTTCGGTTTCAAAGTATCTGCAGCACCCATGCATACCTGGACACCGGACGTTTATGATGGTGCGCCAACGCCATTTACGGCATTCATGGCAACCATCGTTAAGTCTGCTGCATTTTATGCCTTCATCCGTTTGTTCCAAAATACATTTGGCGGCATCAGCAACCACTGGGTAATTGTACTGTCAATTATTACAGCACTCACATTACTGGTCGGTAACCTTACCGCGGTATTTCAGCAAAGCGTAAAACGTATGCTGGCCTATTCTTCTATTGCGCAGGCGGGTTTTATGTTGTTTGCTATTCTTTCTAATAACGCTATTGCATCGCAGGGGATCATCATTTACGCTGTCGCCTATAGCGTTGCTACGATCGGTATGTTTGCCGTACTGATGAAGCTGAAAGATTACACGTACGATGGTTTTAACGGTCTCGCAAAAAAAGAACCAGTGCTGGCGTTCGTTACCACGATTTTTCTTTTGTCGCTCGCAGGTATTCCGCTCACAGGTGGCTTTATGGCGAAATACTTTGTGCTTCAGGCAGCCATTATGCAAGGTCAGCTCTTCTGGCTGGTCATCTTCGCATTGCTCATGGCAGCTATCAGCGCTTACTATTACTTCCGCGTTATTATTGCGATGTACTTTAAACAGGGTAATCCGGAATTACACCAGCCGCTTTCTACGACCGACAAATTTATGCTGGTCTTGACTTGCGTACTTGTATTGCTGATCGGTATTGCGCCGCAGCTGTTTTTGACAAGCATTTAATCTTATTCGAGCATAAAACAGGAACGGGCTGAAGATCATTCAGCCCGTTTTTATTTAATTATAGAGCAATCTGACTAAATCAGTAATAAACCACGCCATATGAGATAGCATTCCGTGGTGTGGCAGTACATAGTAATATTCTTTAATCGAGCGACCGGCGGAGGCCCGGCGTGATCGGGCTCCGACTGCTTTTTTTGCTTACTTTTTGGGCAGGCAAAAAAGTGAGAAATAATTTACATTAGGAAACAGGCGCCAAATCCATCGACGCTGCAATATCTCCGGCATCAGTATCCGGATTGCCATTGAATGGCGGATAGTATGGATACATAAAGTAGAGATAAAGATTTACCCGGGTATTCCAGCGGATGAAACGCACCATATATTGATGCATCCCTGCCGGATAATTGCCTGTAAACAGGACAGCAATCCAACTGAAGATAACCATAAACCAGGCACCGATAGAGAGAAACATCAGGCAGATGCCATGAGGAATCAGAATGATGCCACCCAAAAAGAAAATGAGCAATGGTTTTGTCCAGGAAACATATTCCGGATAAGGTACCTCAAGCGTAGTCTTGTCGTCGGTAGCATTGAGCCCGAAAGCCGGGTAACCGTCCGAAAGATTAAGTACCCGCGCATTTACACGAAGCTGCCAGCGAAATAATCTCAGGAAATAATCGAAGTTGGCCTTTGGGTATCGTTGCGTAAACAAGATGGAGAAGAACGTAATGAAATATAAAATACCAGCCCATAATGTATAAAAGAACAAACAAAAGACATGCGGGATGACGATATAAAGGCCTCCGAAGAAAGAACGTAATAATAATTCGCCACGAGAGTAGCGGGATTGATGTACGATATCGAGTTTCATGGATTTGACATTTGCTAATAAATGTAGGAATTATCGCTGATGTCTGATTTTACGATGTCTCATGTATTTCGGAAATTCAAGGCTATCCATCACGATTTACAAAATCAGCAATCGAGAAATCAGCAACCAGACATCGGGATGTTTGTTATCTTCGGTAATAGAAAACAGAGGATCATATGGATATCGAACAACTGATGCCACATGTGGAAGCGTTGATCTTTGCCAGTGAACGCCCCATCACCCAAGCAGAACTGACGGAAATGCTGGGACAGGCCTTTGAGACGCCGGTGCCCGGAGAAGATATCGCCCATTGTATCGAGGCCGTTCGCGATAAGTATGATGCAGACTATTTTCCTTTCCAGCTTAAAGAAATTGGTGGCGGTTACCAGTTCCTCACTAAAAAAGCTTTTCATAAAACGGTGCTGCAACTCAATGGCGATAAGCACATCAAAAAGCTGTCTTCTGCGGCTATGGAAACATTGGCCATCATCGCCTACAAGCAACCCATTACCAAATCGGAAATCGAATTCATACGCGGCGTAAGCGCAGACTACTCCATTCAAAAACTGCTGGAAAAGGAACTCATCGTAATTGCAGGACGAAGTGAAGAAATGGTAGGTAAGCCGCTAATCTATACCACCTCTAAAAATTTTATGGACTATCTCGGCATTAATTCACCCGCCGAATTGCCGCAACTGAAAGATGTAACCAATATCGAGATCATCATCCCTACAGATGCCGCTGAGGCGCAACCGGAAGAAGTAATGCCCACACATACGCCCACACATGAGCCAGAACCGGAGTCGGAGGACAATAACCCGATTTTTGTTTTGGAAAACGGAATACTGGGTACCATGGAGATAGAGGACGAAGCCGATGAGGCAGACAAAGCAGAAGATGCGGAAGAAATCTAAGTAGCCGCTCATTATAAAATCGGGAAAAATTGCCATAAGAAAGAGCCCTGCATCAATCTTTATATACCTTTGTGCCAGTCAATAATCATTCATGAATTCTTTTACCGGGAATTATCTGGCCCTTGTATTTCTGTTCCTTTCACAACCTTTATTGGCGCAGAGCAAAGCCGATAAAAAAGCGATTACACAACTCAAAACCGATATCGGATACCTGGCCTCGGACGCATTGGAAGGCCGTCGTACCGGTACAGAAGGCGAACGCAAAGCGGGCGATTATATTATCCAGGTGTATGAGAAAGCGGGCATCAAACCGTTCCGCGGAAAATACCGTTACGATTTTCATTTCACCTTTGGCAAAAACATTGCTGCTGCAACAAGGATTCGTTTGCAGGGAAAAGAAATTGCAACCCAACAAGGTTTTCCATTACCGTTTAGCGCCAATAAACAAATTAACGGCGATGTGTTGCCTGATGTAATGGAGCAGGGTAGTGTCTGGCTGATTCCGATCTATCAGTCGCAGGAAGAAGCCAACGATCCGCATTTCGATTGGGAAAAAATTGCTTACGAGAAATGTAAAGAAGCCCAAAAGCAAACCGCAACCGGTGTCGTTTTCTACGATAGTTATGGCTCGCAATTTGCGCCGACATTCAACCCGCATTCAGAATATGAGGCACTCGATATTCCGGTTGCTTTTCTGGGACACGAAGTTTACAATGAATTAATCAGCACAAACACCAGCGGTCTGACCCTTGATATGAATGTGGCGCTTGCAAAAACAGACCGTACCGGAAGTAATATCGCCGCTTACATTGACAATAAAGCCCGTTATACAGTTGTGCTCGGCGCTCATTATGACCATTTGGGTTATGGTGAAGACGGTAGCAGTCTGTATGCCGGGAAAGAAAAGAAGATCCATAACGGTGCCGACGATAATGCCAGTGGAACCGCGGCTTTGCTGCAGCTGGCGCAATGGGTAAAGAAAAGTAAGCTGAAAGGGTACAATTACCTGTTTGTTCATTTCTCTGCGGAAGAATTAGGCTTGCTGGGTTCAAAGGCGTTTATCAAAGAAGAAGGAATCGACAGCGCACATACCGCCTATATGATCAATATGGATATGGTGGGCAGGCTGAATGACAGCACACGTTGGTTGCAGATTGGCGGTGTCGGTACATCTCCGGCTTGGGTCACGGAAATCTCGGCGGCGCAAAAAACATTCAAGGTAAATATCGATAGCTCGGGTGTCGGTCCTTCCGATCATACTTCGTTTTATTATGCCAATATTCCGGTGTTGTTTTATTTTACAGGTCAGCACAGCGATTATCACAAACCAGGAGACGATGCCGATAAGATCAATTATGAAGGCGAGCTGGAAGTGATGCACAGCATCTATGACCTCGTGAAAAATATGGATGCCGGGCCCAAGCCTGCGTTTACCCCAACAAAACAAAGTTCGGTAGGGCGGGTTCGTTTTAAAGTAACCTTAGGTATTATGCCTGATTATTCTTACCAGGAAGAAGGCGTGCGGATCGACGGCGTTTCGGAAGGTAAAGCGGCGGATAAAGCCGGCTTGCAAGCCGGAGATATTATCATTAAACTCGGCGACATAGAGGTGAAAGGCATGCAAAGCTATATGGAAGCGCTGAGCAAGTTTAAAGCAGGCGATAAAACCCAGGTGGTCATTCGTCGCGACGGAAAAGAAAAGAAATTCCCGGTTCAGTTTAAGTGAGGTTGGCTAAATGGCTAAATCGTTAATGGGTTAAATCAGGCTGCGCGACGGCCTGACCTTTTAGCAGTACCATCCTTTGAATTGCTCGCGTTTGTCGCAAAAGGCGGGTCATTGCGAGGAGGAACGACGTGGCAATCCGATTTCGCGTTTGCCTTACCTGACACGTATTAAGGCTTGAGATAAATAAATAGTTTAATAGATAAATCGAGCAACGACTCATTTATCTATTTAACTTTTTTCCCAATTAACTATTTAGAGACAACGACCGATTTACCCCTTTGCCGGATTAACCAATTACCCAATAACCATATTTTTCCTTGCTAATTCACTACGTTACTTATTTTTGTGCCGTCAACTACTAAAAACTATATGTTTAATCTCATCTTGTTTGGCCCTCCGGGAAGCGGAAAAGGTACACAGTCAGCTAACATTGTATCTACTTTCCAGTTGCAGCACATCTCTACCGGAGATCTGCTCCGTGATGAAGTGAGCCGCCAAACACCTCTTGGTGTAGAAGCAAGAAAATACATGGACCAGGGTTTGCTGGTGCCGGACGAAGTGGTAATAGGTATGATCAGTTCAAAAATCGATGAAACACCGAATGCACGTGGTTTTATCTTCGACGGTTTCCCTCGTACCAAAGCTCAGGCCGAAGCACTCGATAAACTGCTGGAATTCAAGAATACGCAGATCCATCTGTTACTTTCATTGCAGGTTCCTGAAGAAGAACTGACCCGACGTATGCTGGGCCGTGCCGCTACTTCCGGCCGTTCTGACGATAATGAAGAAGTCATTACAAAACGTATCAAAGAATACCATGCTAAAACAGCTCCGGTAGAAAACTACTACGATCAGTTCGGCAAGGTAGAACGGATTAAAGGCGACGGTAGTATTGAAGATACCTTCAAGCTGCTGGGTAAAGAAATCGAAAAATACCTGCTTCCGGCATAACCCGGCAGTAAGTTTTTCAGGGCTGTTTCTGAAGTACAGGTTGCCTTCCTGCTTAATTTTGTGTGTTCCGCAATGGACATACAGCTATTGCACTTGAAGGATAGACAGTGGCTTCCGGAAACAGCCTTATTTATTGTCATATCAAATAAGCATTTGTGGAGAAAGGAAACTTTGTAGATTATATACGCATTTTCGCACGCTCTGGTAAGGGCGGCGCGGGCAGCTCCCATTTCGCGCGTACCAAATTCAACCCGCAGGCTGGCCCTGACGGTGGCGATGGCGGTCGTGGCGGCCATATCATTTTGCGCGGTAATGCGCAACTCTGGACCTTGCTGCATTTACGTTATTACAAAAACGTATTGGCCGAGAATGGTGAGAGAGGAAATAAAAATAATTGTACCGGCGCCGATGGTAAGGATATTATCATCGAAGTACCGCTGGGCACTATTGCCCGCGATGAAGAAACCGGCGAGATAGAAGCGGAAGTACTGGAAGACGGACAAGAGGTGCTTTGGCTGCGCGGTGGCCGCGGTGGGCTCGGTAACCAGAATTTTGCCACGGCAACCAACCAGGCGCCTGAATACGCACAGCCTGGTGAAGACGGCGTAGAAGGCTGGAAATACCTGGAGTTGAAGATCCTGGCAGATGTAGGTCTGGTAGGGTTTCCCAATGCAGGTAAATCCACTTTGCTTTCCGTGCTGACTGCCGCAAAACCTAAGATCGCTAACTATGCCTTTACTACGCTTACACCACAACTCGGCATTGTAGCATACCGCGATAATAAGTCATTCTGTATGGCCGATCTGCCGGGCATTATTGAAGGCGCCGCGGAAGGTAAAGGACTGGGTCACCGGTTTTTGCGTCATATCGAACGGAACTCCGTACTGCTGTTTGTGATTCCCGCCGACAGCAATGATCACGAGCGTGAGTTTGAAATATTGGTAAGCGAACTCGAACAATACAACCCCGAATTGCTGGACAAAAGAATGGTGATTGCAGTCAGCAAAAGCGATATGCTGGACGATGAGCTAAAAGAAGAGATCGCCAAAACACTACCGATCAGTATTCCACACGTATTTATCGCTTCTTATGCCAACCAGGGACTCGATAAGCTGAAAGACATGCTTTGGAAAGCACTCACGGCAGAGGACTAAACTACCTGATAGGCTATTTTCTGATCGCGATCGGAGATAGAGAATATTTGTACGCGTCCGATGAACTATATAGAAAAGACGCCGCCCCAGAGTATGAGGCGGCGTCTTTATTTTATTGCAGATAAATGATCTTTAGCCTTTCGCTGCTACAATATGAAATTGAATGTTTACTTCCGGAGCAATGAAATGATCACCCAGGCTTTTGTCGTTGCCATAGCTCAGGTTCCATTGTGTACGGTCGATATTGAAGTTTGCATCCGCAGTAGTCTGGTTGTTGTTTACTGCAATTTTAGCCGGGAAGCTGATACTTTTCGTGACACCCTTCAGTGTCAGGTTGCCGGTTACGGTGTGGGTCGCATCTTTCATCAGGCTGGCAGAATCAACGCCTGTTTTCACCGCCGTGATCTCGAAGTTTGCTTCGGGAAATTTCTGTACATCAAAGAAATCCGGGCTCAGCAAGTGACCGCCTAATTTCGCATTGCCAGTGCTGTCCTGATCATCTGCACGAAGCGTGTTTATATCGATGGTGAATTTGCCGCCGGTTACATTGCCGTTATCTACTACGAGGTCGCCATTTTTCAGCATAAAATTACCATGGTGTTTACCGACAGGTTTTGTGCCGATAAATTCGATACGGCTCTGTGCGAGGTCTGCCTTATAATCTGCGCCGGTAGCAGCTTGTACTTGTTGCGCTTCTGTTGCTTCAGCTTTATCCGCTTTAGGTGCGTTCTGACAAGATGCAAATAAAAATGTGCCGGTTACGGCTGCCAATAAAATACGTTTCATGCTGTTCAATTAATTTTGCCAAAAATACAGACACGGTATTAATGTGTCATTAAAGTAGATTAAGAACATCAATAGTTTTTGCATATGCAGCAATTAACACCACAGGAATTACAACAATGGATCGCCGAAGGAAAAAAATTCAGCTTGATTGATGTGCGCGAAGGCTTTGAGCACGAGGCTTACAATATCGGCGGCTTACATATTCCGCTCGGTGAATTGATGAGCCGCAGAAAAGAGCTGCCAAAAGACGAAACGCTGGTATTCTATTGCGAGAAAGGAATTCGCAGTGCGATAGCATTACAGCGCCTGGAAGATGAAGGTCTGAAGGATGCGTATAACCTGGCGGGCGGTATGACGGCGTGGCGGCAAGCCTAAGATTAAACGCTATCCGATACAAGCAACACTTTAAGACCTGTATTTTCAGCTCTTAGGTATTGTAACTGTAGCCGGCCGGTCAAAAATACAATCTGTTTTTATTTGCAGCGGATTGAAGTATTTACGTAAAATGCCGCAAACGCGGTCCTCTGCCTGATTCAGATAAAGCGCGTTGCCCTCAAGTTGCGCACGGTTCTCCTGGTACATTTTCTTTTGGAAGGAAGAATACGTTTCATCATCCTGAAACATCAGCCAGCCTTTTTGATTACTGGTCTGCATTCTGTCGAGGCGAAGTTCGTAGCTAAGTAGTTTCGGCTTCGGAAGATGGATTTCAATGCCGTCTTTTGTTTTTTTAATTTGGAGACTGCTGTCGTTGAGGTCCACACCATATTTTGCAATGAAAGGCGCCTGGATCTGAATCGTTTTTTCAAGAAACATTTTCTTAAACGAACCCGACCAGCTGTCTTCATCTTCGGGCGAGATGTTAGAACTTTTAAACGTGGTGACGCCGTCAACTTCCAGCGTGCTCAGCTCTGCAATTTCGCGCACAAAGGCATAATTGTCGATGATCATCGTCTGACCCTCTTTTGTACCGGCACGCTTGCCGATGGTATAGCCGACAATAATGGTAGCTGCGATAACGATGATAGCGGAAAGAAAACGAACGAAGCTCTTCATGCTTAAAATTAAACATTCCTTTGAAGACTAAGCCTGCCGCCGTTTTTCGTTACTTCCAACGTATGCGGTAATCCGAGCGATAGCGTGTAATTGATTTCCTGGTGGCCACAAGGAAAATTAAAGAGAACCGGATAGTCGTATTCTTTTACCTTGTCCCAAAGAATATGCTCCACAGTTTCCCCAAACGGACGCTCGGTATCCTGCATATCTGTAAAACTGCCGATCACAAGGCCTTTTAGCTTATCGAATTTACCGGCACGTTTGAGGTTCAGCAGCATTCTGTCGAGATTGTAGAGGTATTCGCCAATGTCTTCAATGAAGAGAATTTTACCGGCTGTATCTACTTCCGAGACCGAACCGGTAAGATGCGCCAGTATAGCGACGTTGCCACCGGTAAGAATGCCCTCACTTTTACCAACACGATTAAGCATGGAAGCCGGGATTGCATAATCCAATTCTTCGCCGGTTAGCGCCTTTTTAAAGCTGAGCAGGTAATCCGAATTTTCTGTTTCCGGTTTAAAGGCGCCGCACATCGGGCTATGCAGCGTAGCAATGTGCTGGTTTGCATGGATATGATTGTGCAATACCGTAATGTCGCTAAAGCCGCAGATCCATTTCGGATGCTGTTTGAATTTTGTAAAATCGATCTGATCAATGATCCTGCTCATGCCATAGCCGCCACGCCCCATGATAATGGCGTCAATTTCCGGGTTGTCGAGCATGGATTGGAGATCAAGTAAACGGGCCTGGTCGTCCCCGGAAAAATAATGATATTCCGTGCCCACCGTTGCGCCTTTTATTATTTTATAACCCCAGCGTTCCAATACCGTTATAGCGTAGGCGACACGTTCGTGAGATACAAAACCGGCCGGACAAGTAATACCTATTGTGGCGCCCGGGCGCAGATATGGTGGCTGTTGCATGGATGTGTTTTTACAAATCAGACTGTTGCAATAATCCGACAAAAATTTCATTGTCGCGAATCTCAACCGGATATGTTTTTAGCTTGTAACCTTCTCCGCTGGTGTTACGACCGTTGGCGGGATCAAAACGATACTTATGTTCTGGGCAGACAATTCTGCCCTGGGCATCCAGCCAGCCATCGCAGAACCGCGCGCTTGCATGCGGGCATGTAGCGGCAAATGCATAAAACTGATCTCCTTTCTTCAACAGTGCAATATTTTTATCGGCTACTGTTACTTGTGTGATCTTGCCATTTTCGAGAGCAGTGTATGCGTCTTTGACCAGGTACCAGTTGTACATTTTACTCGCTTGAAGCGTGCAAATTAAGTGTGTTTTTCGAGTCTGCGCAATTACTGTGGATCAAGAATTTCGGCGGGAGAGGCACGTAGTACATCGCAGACGCGTTGTAGTAGGGCTAGATCCAATGTTTTTCGCTCACCGTTTTCAAAGCGCTGGTATGTCCGTTCTGCAATGTTCAGCTTTGCTGCCATATCTTTTTGTGTGAGCTGGTGTCGTTTTCGAAGTGTTTTTATGTTTTCACAGATCTGATGTTCCATAAAAAAAGCAACGCAATTTCTATGCCGTTTTTAACCGTTGTACAACAAAGAAAAAATATTTCCGGCTGTTCAGATCTTCGTTTCCCGCCGTACAGCAGCTGTTCGGAAAATCGGACAAAGATTGTCGTATTTTTTCTGAAACTAAGTCTTTACGTTTGAATAAGCCGCGGTGAATATTTGATTTTTAAAACGTAAAAAGATGAAATTAAATTTTTCAACTCTCTTAGCAACGGTGATGTTGCTACTAACTTTCTGTAGTTGCCGGAAGACCGAGACTTACAGTTGCGATTCGAACATCAACAAATGGGTAAACGAAAACCGGGACCAACTCCAACACTTGACGCGCGAGCAACTCGTCAGTTATCAATCCGTCGACTCTCAATTTGCCGTTTACCGGGCGCTCACTCCGGAAGCAAAATGTGCGGTGTGGAAGCGAAAAATGGAGATAGTGAGCAATGAGTATGGGCTTACGGAAGCAGAGAACGCACATATTCGCAAAGTGATAAATTTTGCCAAGCCAGAATTTTGGGGCGAGCGCAAAAACGAATTAAAACAATGGGGCGCTGAATGGGAACGTAATGCAATGACCCAATTTGGTTGGGATACAGCCAAAACTGTGTTGATCGCAGAGACCTGGTTAACAGGTCCCGAATTACAGCATCTCAAAGAATTAAAAACAAAGGGATCCCCGACAAATGCGAACGCCTCAAGAGCATATATTCCACCGCCAGATCCGGATTGCACTTGCAACTATTCTATATACTGTGCGTTAGGAAGTGCAGGTGTTTGTTTAACTGGTGCTTGTTCTACAGCCTCTGGCTGTGGCTTTTTGGGGAATGGCGATTGTAAAGGTCGTTGCGGCTAATTGTAATATTCAGACTTCCTAATTCTTAAAACATTAAAGTATGCAATCAAAGATTCGTCATTTTCTACTGTTCTGCCTATGGACTTGTTTCCTCTTGTTTATAACCGGGCAATTGATCCGCAGACATACAATCGCGCATGATAACTATATCAGCTTTTTGATATTCACGCTTATTGTTTTCCTGCATGCCTATGCTTCGAAGAAGATGAGCGCAAAAGCAGTGCTCTATTATTACCTCAGCAGTTTTGCAGTCGTGTATCTAATCGTTACAACGATAGAGGGCTGGCGCGATAGTAGGTTAGGCATGCCTAATATGCTTTTCGTAGTACTGGGCATGATCTCCGGATATATTGTCTATACCTGCTGGAAACAGCGGTCGTACGGAAAACTGATTTTTCCTGTTTTGTTTTTGTGTATGGCCTTGACACAAGCATTTGTGCTCCATTCATACTGGCTCCATTTTTTAAACTACGGCACTTTTACACCTAAGGTAAAAGAATCATTGAAAATATCGCCAGCGGAAAAAGAGCAGTTATTTAAAGACAAGAATAAACTTTACCTGCTTGATTTCTGGAGCACAAGCTGCGGCGTGTGCTTTAAAAAATTTCCGAAGGTGCAGGCTTTATACGATCAGTATAAAAACAACGATAAAATTGAGATATTGACAGTGAACATACGTCTGCCGAAAGATACCAACCGGATGGCGCAGCAGCTGATCGTTAATCGTGGTTATTCCTTTCCGGTTTTTGTGACGAACGAAAACTTCAAAAACAATTTTGGCGTAGCCTACTACCCAACCGTAGTAATGGTAAAAGGAGATCAGATTGTTTTCCGCGGCGACATAGAAGGCGCTAAAACGTTTTTAGAGAACCTGTAACGATTGTAGATAAAACCTGCAGGCAATTTCTTTCCGCAAATTTCGTTTCATGAAATAAACTCCGACCATGCGAAAAAATCTTATCGCCGCATTCTTTTCTTATTCATTTTTCGTGTTTGTCAATACCGTATTGTCGTATGTTTTCTACACGGTATGTATGGGAGGCCGGGTTACTATTATATGGTCGGGTTATTTTGCCGGATTGTTGACGGTAAACAATTCCCCTACGATCTGTGGCTTTATTTTGGCGCTAAAGTGATCCTCTTATTATTGGCCCTCTGGTTGGTTTTAAAAAAGCGCAAGAATTCAATATTGAATTTGTTGCTACTTAACCTCGCCGTTTTTGACCTAGGAGGCGGCTGCGTTGTGCTCGCCAATAAAGCATTACAACGTCATACAATACCGGATGTATTCTTTTCCGACCGGCCGATTTACTTTCTCAGCGGAAAACTTATTCCTAATGCCTATTTTCTTTTACCGCTTATCTTAGGCATGGCGGGAGTTGGCGCTGTGCTTCTCTATTTTAAGAGATTTCATTTCTCAGCCAGTAATAAAATAAAATACACCTGCGCATTGGCAGCCGGCATTGTCGTTCCCGTGTTGCTTCTGAAATTATTTGTGCTGCTCTTTTAAATCGGACGTCAGCGCGCCGCAACTCAGCTCCTATCTTCTTGCTGCAAAAAATTCCTTCATCAGCAAAGCACATTCTTCCGCTAATACATCTTTTGTCAGTTGTGCTTTTGGGTGAAACGGCCAATTGTCGCCTGTTGTCTTTTGGTAGCCGTTTTTAGGATCAGAGGCACCAAATACAATGCGGCCCACCTTGCTCCAATAAATAGCGCCGCTGCACATCAGGCACGGCTCTACGGTTACATACAGTGTTGCTTCCATCAGGTATTTTGCACTAATATGGTTGCAGGCGGCCGTGATGGCAAGCATTTCGGCGTGTGCGGTAGCATCATTTAGCTGTTCTACCTGGTTATGTCCCCGGCCAATGATTTTATTGTCCCAGACGACCACAGCGCCAACAGGAACTTCACCCGCGTCAAACGCCAGGCGCGCCTGACGCAGCGCCTCTTTCATAAAATATGCATCGTCGAATACCATACTGCAAAGAAAATGATTTACTCTTTGTTTTGCGTATCCATTGTAATCGTTACCGGTCCGTCATTAACCAGGTTCACTTTCATATCTGCGCCAAAACTACCCGTGGCCACCGGCTTGCCGACAGCAGCAGTCAGCTGCGCCACAAAATATTCGTACAACGGAATAGCATGCTCAGGCCGTGCGGCACGGATAAACGAAGGGCGCTTTCCCTTTTTATAAGAAGCATGCAGGGTAAACTGACTGACCACCAGCATTGTGCCATCTACTTGTTTAATGTCGCGGTTCATCAGCCCGGCCTCGTCTGAAAACACACGCAGTGCTGCAATTTTCTGGCAAAGCCAATCGGCATCTTCCCTGGTGTCGATAGCTTCAATACCCAATAAAATCAAAAATCCCTTTCCAATGGCCGATTGTACGGCGCCGTCAATGGTCACCGACGCTTCAGAAACGCGTTGTATCACAACTCTCATGTCGGAAAATTAAATAAAGACGTTCATTGTTTCGGTTGGAGTTTAATAATCATGTGTTTTGGCTTTTCCATTAGCATTATGTAAATACCTGATTTTTATCAGTAAGCGGAATACGCCATTTTGACTAACTTCGCGCTGCCTTTATTCTTTAAAGCAAACTATTACAATGTCCGCTCTGAAATTTTACCCGCTTACAGTAAAGGATGTTCGTCCTGAAACTGCTGATTGTGTTTCGATCTCACTGGAGGTGCCTGAAGAACTTATTGAAACGTTCCGCTTTGCTCCCGGTCAGTATCTTACTTTCCGTACCAGTCTGGAGAACGCCGAAGTACGCCGTTCTTATTCTATATGCGCCGCGCCAAGCGATAATGAACTGCGTGTAGCGATCAAAAAGGTGGATGCAGGACGTTTTTCAACGTTTGCCAATGAAGTGCTGAAAGCGGGGGATACGCTTGAAGTGATGCCGCCGATGGGTAAGTTCTCTCCACGTGCATCGGATGTAAAAGCAAAAAACTATCTCGCTTTTGTAGCAGGCAGCGGTATTACGCCGGTAATGGGTATCATGAAACATGTGCTGGAAACAGAGCCGGAAAGTAGCTTTACATTGGTTTACGGCAATAAAAACCGCAATACGATCATTTTCCGCGAGGCAATCGAGGGATTGAAAAATAAATACATGCAACGTTTGCGTGTGTACCACATCCTGAGCCGTGAGTTTATGGATGTGCCATTATTTAACGGTAGAATTTCTGCGGAAAAATGCGGTGAATTCTGCGCACATCTGATTGATCTCGGTTCTATCGACGAAGCTTTTATTTGCGGACCAGAAGAGATGATCCTGGAAGTAAGACAGAAACTGATCGATCTGGGAATGCCTTCCGGTCAGGTACATATGGAATTGTTCAGTTCGCCGGATCAGCCGAAGCCGAAACATGAAAAATGGAGCGACGACCACAAGAAAGACGAAGGTCCGATGAGTAAAGTAAGCATCACGCTCGATGGCGCTACTTTCGACCTGGACCTTGCATACAACGGCGATAGCATCCTGGATGCAGCCCTGCAGCGCGGCGCGGATCTGCCTTATGCCTGTAAAGGCGGCGTATGCTGCACTTGCCGCGCAAAGGTTGTGGAAGGCGAAGTAGAAATGGAAGTGAACTATGCACTGGAACCCGATGAAATTGCGAAAGGCTTTGTGCTGACTTGCCAGGCCCATCCCAAAACCGACCGCGTGGTTATTGATTTTGACGCCCGCTAATAGCAGCGCATTCACCGACCTTCGATTAATCATAAAAACAGGAAAAGGTTGTTCCGGATTTCCGGAACAACCTTTTTATTTGCAATTTGTTTCGCCACAATATCGCAGAAACACACAGATCAGTCATTAAGTTCCTGCACATAGTTCATAGCCAGTATGGCATAATGCGGCCATTTATCGGCATGGCTGTAAGGGAGTTCCGCCCATTCTTTCATAGGTCTTCCCCCAGACGGGTCAAAAAGCCGTGTTTTGTCCAGGCTCAATGCCTTCTGTAGCTCGGCCTGCGGCAGCTTAAAAACCATACAATCATTTTTAAACATAATACCAGACTTGCCGTTCTTGGCTGATTTCAGACAAAGAGCGCCAAACATCTTGCCCGGCTTGCTGTCTGGTATGTTCGAAATAATATCCTGGTATAATTGTTCGGCTTTGGTCAATGTTTATTGCAGTTTTAAATCGTCAGAAAGGTTCCGGTACTGCCGGAGCAGGGATGCTCATTTTTTCGAAATAAGCTTCCATAGGCGTAAAATAATGTTCTTTCCACCATTGTTCGTAATTCGGTTGCCCTTTAGGAATATCGCCATGCAACAGTATTAGCCTCGTTCCCTCATTTTCCGGGAGCAAAGTAATTTCTACTTGTGAATCAGGGTCGCTTGCTGCAAAGCTTTTGGTGCGCCATGATTGCACAATATGGTTAGGCGGTAAAAGCAATAAATTTTTTCCGGAAACGTATCCGTCCTGTGCGGAAAAATCAGTGCCGGCTTCTGCGCCGATTCTGGTTTTACTTCCTGTCATCTCGGTATGACTAGCGGAGCGAAGCCAGGCGTTATAAATATCACCAGGTGCTGCCGGAAGATGAACTGAAATTGAAAATGCGACTTGCATAGTTCAGATTCATTTTAGACGAACACCTAATTTCGGAATTAATTATCGAAAAAAATACAAAAAAAATTAAGTTGCTGGTTTAAAAATCCTTGCGTCTTAATTGCTTTTTTTCAGCGTCCCGGCGTTTTGAATCCAGCCTTTTTTCTTTGGCTGCTTTTGAGATCCTGGTCGGTTTTCTTTTTTTCGGAATAAAGATTGCTTTTGTCACCAGATCGATCAGTTTTTGTCGCGCGATCTGTTTGTTTTCCAGCTGAGAACGTGTTTCTGTACTCTTTACGATCAGGTAGCCTTCTTTGTTGATCCGGTTTTGCAATTTGGCGAGGATCAGTTCTTTTTGTTCAGGCGTATAGCATACCGAAGCCGAAACTTTCCACCATGCCTCAGCCGCAGTTTCCACTTTGTTTACATTTTGTCCGCCCTTGCCGCCGCTGCGTGCGGTACGGAAAAATATTTCAGGTTCAATACAAGGTTGCATCCTGCAAAGGTATTACTGATCTGCGATTTTTGGCCTCTGTATTATAGCGTTTTTGCATGGTTCATAAGCAATCGGCAGCCGGCAAGATGGCAACTGCTGTTTAGTAAACATCAGATGTTTTGAGAATTGCTTTTTTTGTATCGAGGTGTGTCGTCTACATTAAACCCCCATTCTCCCAGTTTTTTGGGATTCTTTGCGAAGCGGCCTTTCAGGTAAAGCTTGGTAGACTGAATGGCTTCGCTGATTTTAGGGTATGCGAGATCCCGCTGACGGTATGCATCTTCCATCTGGCGTTTTAATTCTTCTGCTTTTCTGTGAAGCTGCATACATTGTTTTATCTGTGGCCCAATATCTTCCCAGATTACATCTTCCAGGTTTTTTAACAAAGATTCTTTGCCATCTGCAAGATGCTTTTCATAGATTTTTTGTGCGAGGTCTAAATTGTCGGGGATATTTTTTGTGATGATGATCCTGCCTCTGGTAGTTTTCGACATAGTAGGGATTTTCTTAAAAATTGGTCGCAAACATCATGCCATTTTTGCCATTTCGGCAACTGATTTTCTTATTGATTTACATCTTTTACGGAGTATGTAGACAGGCGTGCAAGGCCTTGAGATTTTCTATGCACGAAATGCAAATTCTCTTGCAAGAATCGTCGATGCTGATTAAAGAATTGCCAATAATTATTTCTGATTTTTCATTTCCGGAATATGCATCAGGCAGACTATTGCGGAAAGGAGCATTCACATCACGGAATGCACAGCTAGCGCATAAAAAATGCCACCGGTACAATTGGAATCCTCATCTTTTATTTAGTGGCAGTATGGATCCGGCTGTTATTCGTTAATCTCTCATGGAAATTGCCGGCGTGTTATTCCCTTCCGCTAACCTTGCAACAATTTTTCGGAAAAAGATTGTTTTTCACCGTGAGACTCGAATCATTAAAACGTAAACAAATGATCACTAAAAAGAAAAGACGAGTACTCACTCTTGGGTTGTTATTGGCAACCACATTTACCGCCTGTAAAAAAGATGAAGTAAGCGGGCTGAAACCCAATACCAGTGCATCGCGCAGCCTGAACGACGATCGGCAGGTCCTGTCTGATATCCAGACTTTCTATCAGAATATGCGAAACATCCGGGACGGAAAAGATCCTGGAGGCAACCTGATTTCGATTGAAGACGCAGAATTCCTGACCGAAGCCTCTTACAACTATTATGTAGCACGCAATGACTACAAGTATGCAACTACGGCCGTTAATTTTTCCATACAGGAGCCGATGAGTAGTGAGGGTATTTTAATGAAGTCGGTAACCGATGCGTTCTGGAAAATCAAGACTAACCTGATGAATACCTATAATCAAATCAATTTTGATGGTAAGGGTTTGGCATTATTTGATCTGAAGCTAAGTGTCGTTGATAGCAAAACCATTCGCTTCGATGTCTACGCCACTATTAAGACCGGCCCGGCTCCGAGTCTCCCTGTAGATGAAATTGGTGGGATGCAAACTGTTTCCGGAGCGATGAATCATGCGTGGTTTTCCCAAAGCTCAGATCCAAGTCCTACAGGTGGTAATCCGGGCAGTGGTGGACAATGTGACCTAGACCTTCTCAATAACGCGCCGGTTGCGAATAGTCAAAACTCGAGTTTGCCGGGCGCTGCAACAGTGCTTCGCACATTGGGGATCAATAACTATTGGAACGGCAATCAGCCTGCCATTTATTACGGGCAGCTGATCGCATACCAGCAAACAATCAGCAGATATGACGATTACACTGATCCCGGTGCTGTGATCGGCGCGCCGGTATCTGATTATAACCAGCGCCAGATTCCCGGGTATATCAACTCCCGCATTTGGTCTTGCTGGATGGATTTTAGCGGCAACCCATATACTATCTATAAATACTGGCTGACAACACCTAATCTTAATTTTTATCTCGGATTTGTGCCAACAATTATCGATGAAAGTAAGCATAACCTGGTGATGCCTCCTAACAGTGGTCTGTCGCAAAATTCATACATACTGGATGATTTAGGTGTGTTAGCGGTTATCCCGCCTATTAACAGTGGCAATGGTTACCATCTGTACAAGATTACTTTCGGTGTAGTTACCGGAATAGCATTGCCTCCAGGTGGCAGTCTTGCCAATTTCTAATTTAATGCATGGTAAAGTGTTGTCCGTTTCAAATAACACTTTACCATTTTTTTTGTCAACGTGTTAATTCACTGCTATGAAAAAATTATTGCTTTTCTTGCTTTTGCTGCCGTTGCTTTGCAATGCGCAGATAAATATCCTTCCGCTGACAGGTGTTCAGAACATTCAAGTCAACACTTTTCTGGAAATCGGAAGCTCCTATTATTTTTTGAGCTATGATTCTTCCAATGTCGCCAAAGATATTTTTAATAATCACCCACGCCGGTTTCTACTCAACAAAGTGAACAAGTATAGCAATTTCGTCACAAGTACGGCAGAAGCTATGGGAGATTCGTTGCAAGTGGATAGCCTTATTTCATTGTCGGCTTACAATATTTATTGTCTGATGAAGAAATCACCGGACAATCATATTTACCTGTTTTATCAAAAATATATCAAACAGGATTTTAGTTTGCCCGCCTACCAGCAATGGAAGATTGGTATTTATTGTACCGTGTTTGATACGTCGATGCATCGGATTGTTTCCGACAAAAGGTTAGTGCTGGCAGATGGGTATGCGCAAATGTACCAGCCTACTCCAACGGTGCTTTGTTTTGTTGGCAACAATCCGGTACTTGGTTATAATTTGTTTGATACGCTCCATTATAGCAATATAACATTGGCGAAATACCTTAAACTGGACGAGCAAGCAAATATCCTGGCTCACGACACATTGGGAAATAAAGCCGCCGCAGCGTTGCCTGATCAACATTACGTTACTAATATTTGCGCAGCTGGTAACAAGGTATCTGTCTGGGGGCAAAGCTTACTGCCGGCAGGCCCATCTGCTCCCTGGCCTTTGGACCATTCTATTACGGTATTGGACACTGCATTTTCCGTAATTGATACGTTCCGTGCTGGCTCCTGGAACGGCTTAGCTAATAGATTCAGTTATTGGGAGGGTTTTACTAATTCAATCTTATTGCCAACTGGTACACTCATACAAGGTCATTGTGCGTATGCCGATCCGCAGGTGAATTATGGAGGAATACTACAGTCCGCTATTACGCGACGGCATTTAAATCATCCTTTTCAGATAGATAAGTATTTGCTGGTTGCAGGCAAAGATAGCATTGATTGGAATCACGGCGCTCCCGGTCCTTCCTATGAAACGGTCGTGTATAATACCGTAGATGGCAATCTCTACTACGCGAATAATACGCATTCAGAGTTCATGGGTAACTATTGTCCATATGGCCCTGGTGTTAAAAATTATGTCCAGGTTATTTGCTCGGACACGAATTTAAATCTTAGATGGACAAGATACATTCATTCCGATAGCAGCGCTTGCGCATCGGTAGATCATGTTGTGGCGGGAAACGGAAGGTCTGGGGTGGTTGTTTGTGGTGCAAACTACCATCTGCCTTACAATGGACAAACAGACCAATTCGCCTACTACATCGACAGCTCTGGTGCGCTTAATGTTCCCAACACATCAAGCACTTTTATCCGTGATCGTTTTCGCGTGTATCCCAATCCCGCTTCCAGCAAGCTTTTTGCAGACGATGTGTTTGACAATTTAAAACAGGCAACGGTGTATGCAATGGACGGTCGTGTAGTTATTAATCAAAATTTAGCAGCAGGCAAAAACGAAATGAATATTGCTGGGCTGCCGCCGGGTTTGTACCTGATTCGTCTGATGTCTCGGGATAATGAAACGTATCAACTAAAGTTTGTGAAGGAATAAATCTTTCCGGGTCAAAGGGTAGCTGATTGATAACTGTAAAACAAAAGAGATTGTTTCATTGTGGAAACAATCTCTTTCTATTAAAAGTCATCTTGACAAAAGCTATTAGATAGCATTATACATCATTGACCAGGAATTCAGTTACTAGACATCATCGTCTTCATCTTCTCCACCCAGATTAAAATTGAGCATACTGCCAAGTATATCGCCGAAGCTGTATCCGCCGGTTTCGACTCCTTTTTTGCTGATGAGTGAAAATTCAGAAAGACCATGCAGCATCAGCTCCATCAACAATATTGTTTGCGGTTCGCTTTCATTTGGATAAAATTGTTTCACAGCGCTGTACAATCCATCTACCTGGTACAATCTTTCGGTATAAATAGCATCCGGTTCATCCTGCAACAGCAGCAGTTCATTACCTTTTCCAAACCAATCGATCACTGGCTGATATGGATTTGGTTTGCCTTTTACTTTTGCTTGCTCGCGCGAATTGCCGCCTGATTTTTTGAAGGAAGACGGATCGGGGAAATAACGGAGGAATACGGCACGTATGGCCTGCCCCATCAGGCGGTAAGCCACATTTGCAGGACCTTCGATTTCTCCTTCATATACCAATTCTATTTTACCGGTAATAGAAGGGATAACGCCTATAAAATCGGCAATACGCGTAGTGGTTTTATGTCCGTTACCTTCGCGCAGTGCCCGGCGCTCTGCGGTGCTGACGAGGTTTTCATAGGCCGAAATCGTCAGGCGTGCACTCACCCCGCTTTTTTGATCTACATATTCGCTTTTGCGGGCTTCCATTGCAATTTCCTCGATCAGAATTTTGCAAAGATCCGGGACAGTCACCAGGTTCATCTGTTCGTCCAGCACGTTGGCCTCCTGCGAAGTGATCTGTTGCGAAACCTCAACCGTTTTGGGATAGTGTGTAATGATCTGACTTTCGATACGGTCTTTCAGCGGTGTTACAATGCTGCCGCGATTGGTATAATCTTCGGGATTGGCTGTGAAGATAAATAATATATCGAGTGGCAGGCGCAGCTTAAAACCGCGTATCTGGATATCGCCTTCCTGCAGGATATTGAACAACGAAACCTGTATGCGTGCTTGCAGATCCGGTAATTCGTTGATCACAAAAATGCCGCGGTGAGAACGAGGAATGATGCCGTAGTGGATTACGTTTTCATCGGCGAAGCTAAGCCGCATATTTGCCGCTTTGATCGGATCTACATCGCCTATAAGATCGGCAACAGATACATCTGGTGTGGCCAGCTTTTCACCGTAGCGCTCTCTTCTGTGCAGCCATTCGATAGGGGTGGCATCGCCCATTTCTTCCACCGTTTTACGGGCATGATAAGAAATTGGCGCAAACGGATCATCATTGATGTCGCTGCCGGCTACATAGGGAATCCACTCGTCCAGCAATTGCACCATTTCGCGGGCCATGCGTGTTTTAGCCTGACCACGCAGCCCGAGGAACAGGATATTGTGCCGCGAGAGCAATGCCCGTTCCACATCCGGGATCACGCTGTCTTCGTAACCGATGATGCCGTTGAACGGATGTTGTTTTTGCTGAATGCTTTTTATGAGGTTCTGACGAATTTCTTCTTTTACCGATTTTGGCTGGTAGTTCGATTGCTTCAGTTCGCCGAGTGTTCTTATTGTTGGTTGTTCCATAAAATCTTCGGAGGTCAAAAAATGAATAAGCAGGCCGGAGATGGCTACATCAGCTAAAGTTACGGAACAATATTAGTCTACAATTCAAAGATCAGGCAGTAGCGTCAATCGGGCAATTGGTTAATTTGATAGTTCACTAAAATGTGGGAATGTGTTGAATGTGATAAATGTGTTTGTGTTATATATGCTACTGCATCAAAAATATTGGTCACATTATTTATGGGAAATATTTTGAGGCACATTCAGCCATATTAAAACACATCTGCCACGTTATTTAGAAAACAGCTCTTTCTCAAACACCTCATCCATCCTTTCAATCTTCTTCGGTGTGGCGGGAATTTCGGAAAGTTTTACATCGTACCCGGTTTGGTTGTCAGACGAAATCCAGGTGCCGGTGTATTTATCTTTATCCAGCGTCAGCTCCATAATACCTTGTGGCGGATTTTCGGTAAAGATCCATTTACCGTCGGCATTTTTAGAGACATCCAGTTTGATATAGTCGTCCTGGTCGCCGAATTTGTAGAAAGCTTCCCAAATGCAGGTTATTTCCGGGCAATTTCCCTTGAGGTAACGGATATACAGTTGCACCGGTATCTGATTGTCAAACATACCTGCGTAAAACTTACGTGCTACAATAAGTTTATGTTTGCCCGGTGTTTGTGCTTCTGCAGAATCTGTAGCAGCAGCGGTTTTGAGTGAGTCTGCATTCTTTTTCTTCTTCTTTTTCAATGCAGCGAGATATTCATCGGTCGTGGAGGCAAGAAACAATCCTTTGATTTGGCCGCCATACCATTCGCCGCGAATTTGCATGATATCATTGACGGAGACACCATATGTTTTTCGCGTAAGCATATCCCGGAAGAAAATAAAACCTAGAAAACGTGTTGGCGCTATTTTTTCATACACAGCGTCGCGGGTTTCTTTCATTTTTACCAATTCATAACGCACCTGCACAATAGCATTCCAATGAAGGCCCATGTTTTCACCCTTCGTAATCACCGAGTCAAAGCCTTTCTGAGCGAGTGCATCAATCATCGAGTCAGCATGCATCCCGATTTCCGGGTGCTGCAACTGATTCAGCATTTCGGCATACAGCTTGCTTTGCTGGTCGGCGCTTTGTACAATCCACAAAGCCATGCTGTCGCTAGGTGGGAAAAGTTTGGTGTAAGCATACGGGTCTTTTGCTTTGAGACAAGAAACAATATTGCTGACCATGTCCTGTTCGGTAGGACTTTTCTTACCGCGGTCACGCGCTGTTAGCTGCAGCGAAAAAAGCAGCAGCCAGCACAGCAATCCTATTTTTCGGCAAAAGAGCATCTGTTTGGGGTTACACAAACTCCTAAGATATTAAAAATCGCTGATGTTTTATTTAGTGAGTGGTGGGTTGTCAGTTGTGCATTTTCCTCCAATAGCTGTCAAAAACGGATATACAATGGCTGGAGTGTTCACTATTCACAACTGACAATTCACAATTATGTCGGGGATTTAAATGAAATCCTATTTCAGTATGATGTTCTGGCGTATCTGTTGCCCTTCATTTGACGATATGCGCAGACTGTAAATTCCGCGTGGTAACGTTTCCAGGTTTAGCTGACATTGCAATTTGCTGTTGCTGATAGCCGTGTTTATTTCTTTTACTATTACGCCCGCGGCATTGTAGCAGGTGATAGTAGCGCTCGTGCCGTGAATTTCTGCTACACTGATGTTCAGTATGCCAGTAGTCGGGTTGGGATATATTCTTGTGGTACCGCTTTTTATATTGCCCACGCTGAGATAAGTGTAAGCAGTGGAAGTAGCGCTGCAGCCTGCGGCATCGGCAACAGTTACGGTATAATTACCAGCCTGTGTCGGTTGATAGCTGCTATTGGTGGCGCCGCTGATCAGGTTGCCGTTGAGATACCATTGGTAGGTGCCGCTGGTGCCATTGGCAGTCAGCACATTGCTGGTGTTTACGATCGATACCGTTGGATTTGGATGTACGTTGATATAGCTGGTTTTTGTTTCGGTATCGGCGCCTGTACCATTAACAGCTTTAAGCGTCACGGTATAAAAACCGGCAGTGGCGTAGGTTACAGTCGGCTGCTGCAAGGTAGAGCTGGACGGCGTACCTCCGGGAAACGACCATAACAGCGAAGTAGCGTTTGCTGATGAATCCATAAAATGGACCACACTGTTGATGCAGGTTACAGTGTCGTTGGTATGAAAAGCCGCAGTCGGCGGTACATCGATATTGATGTTGTCGAGGTAGACTGCCTGGCCGTAGTAACCGATATTTTCAAATGATAATTTTATACTGCCGCCTACATAAGTATTGAGTGAAATAGTGTCTGTTCGCCACTGACTCGCTGTAGGTACGAAAGTTGAACCAGTGTTAGCCGGTGCGGTGGCCAGCGCATTTCCTGTTTTCACATATATTGGCGTAAAATGCTTGCCGCAGTCGGTGGATATCTGTATCATCAGGCTGTCAGGATAGCTGGAGCTGTATGGTGCATAGGCTACGTCAAAAGTCAGCTTCGCTTTTGTGGCGCTCGTCAAGTCTATTGTTGGTGTAAAAATGATATCGTGCAGACCGCCGGCATCGTTGTCGTAGTTGTCAAATGTAATGGCGTGTGCGCTGGTGCCAAAACCGCCAATTCCTGTGGTTTGCTGCCATGCCGTTCCGCTGTTTGACAATAACTGCCAGCCTGTTGGCGGGTAAGTTGCGCCTTCGAAGCCTTCCGCCAGTGGCGCAGATTGCCCATTGGTAACACGGATATAATTGGTTTTTGTATTATTGGTAGTACCTCCGGCACTAGAAGCAATAAGAGTTGCGTCAAGCGTGTCTACTGTATTGTACACCACCACTGGCGAATCCAGGGTGGAGGTTGACGGTGTGCCCCCAGGAAAACTCCAGCTAAAAGAGGTAGTATTTCCGTAAATGGTTTTGTAAAAACGAACGGTATCTCCCGGGCAGATTTGCTGTTTGTCTGAAACAAAGTCAACAAATGGCGGCAGGTTATCATTGATGTCACATTGCCACACGCCGCGTCCATAGGTAGAAAGACGCAGTATTGCAGACGCATTGCCTGGGTTGTAAATCATCATTTCGGAAACATTGCAGACAGATGGTAATCCCTGGTTAGTGCTGTGATTGGTCCAGGTAGTTGTAGTGTTGTCTTTATAATGAACATAGTTGGCCGCATTTACAAACAGACGTTCAGTGGTGCTGTTGTCGTCGTGAATAATCTTGCGGATGTTGGCACCGGAAAGCCCGCTGCCAGTGATATTAGTCCAGGTTACGCCTTTATCTGCGGAGCGGTAGATTCCTGCGTTGCAGGAAAGGAATACCACATTCGCATTATTCTTGTTGGTGGCGATACTCGCAGCAACAGAGGTGCTGCCTGGTGTGCTGAGTTGTGTAAATGTCGGCGTTGTTGCCAGCGCATTATCGCTGCGGAAAATATGGCCGGCTGATGTTACATAGTAAAGGATATTGCTGTCGGCACGGCAGGAAACAATATCTCTGATTGTTTCTGTAGCGATGCGAATAAGCGACCACGAAGGGTTAGCGGTATTAATATTGGTACTGCGCCAGATACTGTCTTTGCCAATAAACGCAACGTTCGTCATGGAAGGAAGAAATTCCAGTGTGGCATTATTTGTCGGGTCAAATGGACAATTATAATTCTGCTCGCTGCCTAATGGCAAAAGATTTCTGCGTTTGCCGTTCTCCAGGTAGTAAACCGTGGCAGGTGTTGCATAATCAAACCGACATTTGGAACCCCAGTCGCCGCCGCGGTTACATTTCCAGTTATTGTTGAAATAAAGCTCACCGTTGTCTTGCGTGCCAATGCTTACCATCTGGCGTACCTGCGAACTTTGCGCTGCATGATATATTTCGGTAGCAGCCAGACCGTCGCTGCGCGGAGTCCAGGCAGTGGCCAAAGTATCGGTAGAAAGCCAGACACCGCCGTCATTTGCGTTAAACAACTGCGCATTATTGTATGGATTGAACTCGATATGATGCATGTCTGTATGCACTTCATTATACCAGCTGGTCCGTTTGCTCCAGTTGACCCCACCATCGGTAGAACGCCATACATTGTGCGCTACCAGTATCAGTTCATTGGCATTTTGCGGATTGCAGGTTAAATCGAGATTATAGTCGCCCTGTGACCCGGAAGATGGGTTGGCATCATAGCAAACCAGGCACTGTGTGGAGCTGCTGTAGGTAGTAGTAAAACTTGTACCTCCGTTTACAGAGCGCATAATGACACCGTTGCTGCCGGTTGTCGCAAGATATACCCGCGAAGGATCTGCCGCGCTTACAGCGATGCGCATGCCGCCGTTGCCAGATGGTATCGAGATACCGTTGGTAATCTGCGTCCAGGTGTCGCCAAAATCATTGCTGATGAAGAATTGGGTTGCTGTTGCAGCGTAGAGTTTAGTAGCACTCGCCGGAGCAGCTTTCATATCCCTGAATTGTCCGGATGTTTTCAGCGTCCAGGAAGCGCCCGCATTGGTGCTTTTCCATATGCCGCCTTTGGTGGCCGCAACAAGGTTGTTATGGTTGGCCGGATCCATAAGTATTTCTACCGCCATATTAGTGCCGATACCGGTGTTGGAGGCATTCCAGGTGATTCCTCCGTCTGTACTTTTATAAATGCCGTAGTTATTGCTGTAGTAATTGGCATCACCAAGGCAGAGGTAGAGGATCTGGTCATTGGTATAATCGATACACACCGCAGAGCACGAAGTAGCGGGCAATGTTTCGGTACCAACCGTTGGCGCCCACGTTTGTCCGTTATTGGTTGAGATATACAACCCGCCAGATGCACTTACTGCATATATTTTCTGGTTGTTGGTAGGATGGAACTTAATCTGGCTCACACGACCAATGCCATCTACCTGACCACTTACATTTATCGGAAAATTAATAGGACCGGTGTTGGTCCAGGGACCCATGGCTTGTTGTGCAACGCTGGTACATGCAGCGCCTGCAAGTAGGGCAAAGAATAGTAAAAATGATTTCATAAAATGCTGCTTGCAAAATGAGAGATGGGTTATTTGCTGGAATTTTGCTGTGCTTTCCATATGGCCAGTCTTTCGGTTGGCGTAAGGATGCGGCCATTGTCCTGCACCCATGGCAGCGTGTCCTCATGCCAGCGCTCATATTTTTTGATGGCCATGCGCAGATCGTTCTCTGATGATATTTTTCGCTGCTTGCGTTTCGACGGAATTTTTTCACGCTCTTTGTGTTCACCGATCACATCGTTTTCTCCCTCTGGTTTTTCGTGATGCGCCCAATAGGTATTGTACGCTTTTTCCACTTCGAAGAAATTGGCAGTGGTGTCGTCCATCATCCCTATCCATAAAGGTTTACGGGCGTAGTCTTTTTCCAGGTTTTTCTGCTGTGCGGAAAGCTGGAATACAATGGCACAGGAAAGAATCAGAAGGGAGCATTTTTTCATTTAATAAAGAATTTTATATAGAGGGCTCGGATTTTATACCAAATTTATAAATAGAATTTATATATTGAAAAAAAATCCCAACCAGGCAAACCGGTTGGGATTTTGAGATTTAAAAAAAATTCTTAGAGAATATCCAGCACCTTTTCTGGCGGACGGGCCACTACAGCCTTATCCCCGTTTTCGACAATTGGTCGCTCGATTAGGATTGGGTGTTCGGCCAATACAGCAATCCATTCTTCATTGGTGAGCTTTTTGTCTTTATATGCTTCTTTGTACAGGGTTTCTGTTTTGCGCACCAGTTCTTCCGCCTTCATGCCCAGTTTTTTGAGCAGTCTTTTCAGTTCAGCCTTAGAAAGTGGCTCCGTAAGGTAGTAGCGCACTTCGTGCGGTATGTCTTTTTCCTGCAAGATTTCAAGAGCACCGCGGCTTTTGCTGCAGCGCCCGTTGTGGTAAATAATCACTTCCGACATGTTGCATGTTTTTTAGACAGCCATTTCTTTTACATCATCAGCAATCACCAGGCGACCGGCGGTTTTCGCTTTGATTTCGTCAATAGTCACACCGGGTGCATATTCCAGGCAACGGAAACCGTCTTCGGTTACTTCGAAAACACCGAGATCCGTGACGATTTTTTTCACACAATGCACGCCGGTAAGCGGCAGCGTGCACTTAGGCAATAGCTTGCTTTCGCCTTTCGGATTGGTATGCTGCATGGCTACAATGATGTTTTTTGCCGCCGCAACAAGGTCCATGGCGCCGCCCATGCCTTTCACCATTTTGCCCGGAATTTTCCAATTGGCGATATCGCCGTTGTCAGCGACTTCCATAGCGCCAAGTACGGTGAGGTCTACTTTGCCTGCACGGATCATCCCGAAGCTCATAGCGCTGTCAAAGATCGAAGAGCCCGGCAGGGTAGTAATCGTTTGTTTGCCGGCATTGATCAGGTCCGGATCTTCATCTCCTTCAAAAGGAAATGGCCCCATTCCCAGCAGCCCGTTTTCGCTTTGCAGCACCACTTTTACTCCTTCCGGAATATAGTTCGCCACCAATGTTGGTATGCCGATACCCAGATTTACATAATAGCCATCTTTGAGTTCTTTGGCTATGCGCTGAGCAATTTGTTCTTTATTTAGTGCCATTATTGACAAATGTGATTAATGTGATTGAATATGATTAATGTGTTATTTGGTTAATTTGTCTGCGTAATGTTGCTTCGTTTTTTTGCAGTATGAATGATTGCACTGAGTAGCCGCATAATTTCCTCAAGTTTTGGCAGCATTTCCTCTGGAACGTCATAACCCGCTTCTTTGCATAATGTCATCCAATAGAAAGTTTCGAACGCTTCTTTGTCTGCAATTTTTAGCTTGTGTACGAAATCCGCCTTACTCTCTGCACTCTGGGCTTCCATCACGCAGGCACCTATTGCGGTTCCAGAACGTAACAGTTGATTAGCCAGTACAAATCTTTTCTTCTGCTCCAGTTCTTCTGTGTATTTAATAATCATTAACGAAAAGGCAAAACAGCACTTTACAAGAGGGTTATTACTAAAATCTGTTCTCATTATTTCGTATTATTCTATGTGAAGCACATTTCGCATATTTACCACATTTCACACATTATTTTTTCCTTGTGGTACGTTGCTCAATCCGTTTTTCATACTGAGTGCCCTGAAAAATGCGGTGTACATAGATGCCCGGAACGTGAATGAAATTGGGATCCAGCTCGCCGGGTTGTACCAGTTCCTCTACTTCAGCGATGGTGATTTTGCCGGCCATAGCCATCATCGGGTTAAAATTGCGGGCTGTGTCTTTAAAGATCAGGTTGCCCTGGGTATCGCCCTTCCATGCTTTGACAATCGCGAAGTCCGAATTGAAGGCATACTCCATCAAGTACTCCTTACCGTCAAAATTGCGCGTTTCTTTGCCTTCCGCCACTTCTGTGCCTACCCCCGCCAGCACATATACTGCAGGCATACCATAGCCGGCAGCCATACAACGCGTCGCCAGCGTGCCTTGAGGAATCAGCTCTACTTCCAGTTCGCCGCTGAGCAGCTGACGCTCAAACTCTGCGTTTTCGCCAACATAAGAAGAGATCATTTTCTTCACTTGTCTTTGCTGTAACAGCAGACCAATGCCAAAATCATCAACACCGGCGTTGTTAGAAATACAAGTCAATTCTTTAACACCCTTACGAACGAGTGCCGAAATACAATTTTCTGGAATGCCGCAAAGTCCGAAGCCACCCAGCATCAAAGTTGCACCCGATTGGATGTCCTTGATCGCTTCATCTGCATTTGCTACTACTTTATTTAAACCCATTTTTACTAAATGTGAGAATGTGAAAATTAATGTGATCAATGTGTCAAAATTAATGTGGGGAATGTGACTTCGCCAATGTGGTAAATTGTTCATCGCACATTGATCACATTTCCCACATTCCGCACATTAACCTATTGCTTGTTTCAAATCTTCAATCAGATCGTCAATGTCTTCTATGCCTACGCTGAGGCGGATGAGTGAATCTGAGAGGCCGCGGGCTATGCGGTCTTCCTGTGGAATAGAAGCATGGGTCATCGTTGCCGGGTGACCGATCAGTGATTCTACGCCGCCGAGCGATTCTGCCAGTGAAAACAATTTGGTTTTCTTCAGCACCTCGAGCGCCGCATTAATGTTATCGTCTTTTAGCGTAAAAGAAATCATCCCCCCGAAATCGCGCATTTGTTTCTTTGCGATTGCGTGGTTAGGGTGATCTTCAAAACCACACCAGATCGTCTTGCCTACTTTCGGGTGATTGCGGAGATATTCGGCAATTTTTTTGCCGTTTTCGCAATGGCGCTGCATGCGAACATGCAGGGTTTTAATACCGCGCAGCACCAGCCAGCAGTCGTGCGGACCAGGAACGGCGCCGCAACTGTTCTGAATGAACCGGAGTTTTTCTTCGAGCGCTGCATCGTTCATAATAAGCGCGCCATGCACCACGTCGCTGTGACCGCCCAGGTATTTGGTGGCAGAATGCAGAACGATATCGGCACCCCAGTCCAGCGGGTTTTGGAGATAAGGAGAAGCAAAGGTATTGTCAACTACCAGCAGCAGTTTATGCTCTTTACTGATTTTTGCCGCTGCTTCGATATCGATAATATTAAGCAATGGATTGGTTGGCGTCTCAACCCAAACCATTTTGGTATTGCCATTGATATAATTGCGGATGTTCTGAGCATCACTCATATCGATGAAATGGAACTTGATGCCGTAATTGGCAAATACTTTCGTGAAAATGCGATACGTGCCGCCATAAAGATCATTGGAGACAATCACTTCGTCGCCCGGTTGCAACAGTTTCGCTACGGCGTCTGTTGCCGCCATGCCGCTGCCAAAGCAAAGACCGTACCGGCCGTTTTCAATGCTGGCCAGCGCATCCTGCAAGGCAGTACGGGTTGGGTTTTGCGTACGTGCATACTCATAGCCTTTATGATCGCCGGGCGCTGCCTGTACATAAGTCGATGTTTGGTAAATCGGGGTCATAATGGCACCCGTGGAAGGATCGGGATGTACGCCTGCATGAATGAGGCGAGTGGCCAGTTTATGTTTATCTGCCATGATTCAGAAATTTTTGAAACGCAACAAAGGTATTGATATTGGAGATTTGTGATTGAATATTTGCGATTGAGCTTGTTAATCACAATCAAAAATCTCAAATCTCAAATAACATGGACATGACTCGCTTTTGTCATTGGCAGCAGAGTCGAACCATTTTTTTCAGTTTACCCTTGTGCGCATTGAGGGAAATCCTAAAAGAGGTTGCCAATCGCCAATCTTCAATCTCAAATTTTAAATAATACGGGTCAATCCGAAATCATAAATCTTCAATCAGAAATGCCGAAGGCCTTATCTTTATCGCATGGAAAAATCCAATGTGCGGCCCACGAATGATCTGAGCATGCAGGAGAAGGAATACGAAAACAGTATCCGCCCGCAGTCGATTGAGGACTTTTCCGGTCAGCCGCAACTTATAGAAAATCTGCGCATCTTTATCAAAGCCGCTAATCTGCGCGGCGAAGCTTTAGATCATGTATTGTTTCACGGTCCTCCCGGGCTAGGAAAAACAACGCTTTCGCGCATTGTCGCTAATGAGTTGGGGGTGAATATCAAGGAAACCAGTGGACCAGTAATTGAGAAACCGGCTGATCTGGCGGGGTTGCTCACTAGTCTGGAGCCGCGGGACGTATTATTTATCGATGAAATTCACCGGCTGAGTACGGTAGTTGAGGAATATATGTATGCGGCGATGGAGGACTTCAAGATCGATATTATGATCGACAGCGGACCTTCTGCCCGGAGTATCCAGATCAACCTGAGTCCGTTTACACTGGTGGGCGCCACCACAAGGTCCGGTTTGCTGACCGCGCCTCTACTTTCCCGTTTTGGGATTAAATCAAGACTTGATTATTACAATAAAGAAGTATTGCAGCGTATTATTATGCGTTCGGGCAATTTGCTGAACGTGAAGATTACTTCGGATGCAGCGCTGGAAATAGCGGGAAGAAGTCGCGGTACGCCGCGTATCGCCAATGGGTTGTTGCGCCGGATGCGTGATTTTGCGCAGGTGCTGGGCAATGGCGTGATCGATATGGCGATTGCAGAACACGGCTTGCGTGCCTTAAATGTCGACAAGCATGGACTGGACGATATGGACAACCGTATTTTATCTACCCTCATCGATAAATTTAAAGGTGGGCCAACGGGCATCAATAATATTGCTACGGCGGTAGGGGAGGAAGCCGGGACCATCGAGGAGGTTTACGAACCGTTTTTGATCCAGGAAGGATTTATTGTGCGTACACCGCGTGGCCGTGAAGCTACGGAGAAGGCTTATAGGCACCTTGACCGGAAAGGCTGGAGAGGCGGCGGAGACAATACTTTGTTTTAATTCAAAAGTCAAAATCCGAAAGTCGAACTTGGTAGCGACGTCGACGGTCTGGTTATTGAGTGTATTTGCTTCGCGTTGATCATCTCCTATCCTGGACGTGACCTATGGTTATACATTCCTCCGCGAAATCCGATCATCACGTCGTCGTGCTGCCTCCTTATGAGGCCCCGTATATGGCGATGACAATGCGAGTGACTGTCATTGGTTCACAGCCCTGTATCAATTGAACGCCGTTTTAAAAAGCCTATCCGTAAATACTTTCCAACTGTATTTCTGTTTCTCGCGCAGGATGTTTTCGTGCAGATCAGGAATAGCGGTAGCGGTGAAAAATTGCAAGATCTTATCCGCAACCGAATGTGCGTCCGGCTCTGCAACATAGCCGACTTTACCATCGGGAACGCCCTCGGCAATGCCACCTACATTGGTAACGATCATTGGTTTTTCGAAATGATAAGCAACCTGAGTGATACCGCTTTGGGTGGCATCTCTGTAAGGTAGCGTTACCAGGTCGGCTGCGCTGAAATAATATTTTACTTCTTCGTTGGGAATAAAATCGGTGAATAAATGCAGGCCCTTGAGGCCATACTCAGCGATTTGCTTTTCGTAGGGTGCTTTGTCTTCATAGTATTCTCCGGCTACAATCAGTTCTATACCCGCGGCCTTTATCCGTTCATCGTTCATTGCTTCCAGCAAAATGTCGAGCCCTTTGTATTTGCGGATAAAGCCAAAGAACAAAATGTATTTACCATTCGGATCGAGCTTTAGCTTTTTTCGGGCTTCGGCCATCGGAACAGCGTCCCCGTAGTTGTCATATAACGGGTGTGGCGTGTACAACGATGGTTTGCCGGTAAAGGTCTTCAGGTCTTTCAACACGTCGCGGCTCATAGTAATAAACGCATCGACAGGTTTAATAAAGTATTTGGTAAATGGTACATCCCCCGGTCGTTTTTCATGCGGGATCACGTTGTCGGCAATGCAGAGAATGCGGCTGTGTTTGTTTTTTCGAATCATGCGTAAAATGGTGCCGAGGCACGGACCCATAAAGGGCAGCCAGTAACGCACAATCACCAGGTCCGGTTTTTCTTTTTTAATACGGTTACCTACCGAAAGCCAGTTCAGCGGATTAATAGAATTGATGATGCTGTGGATCTTCAGTCCTTTTGGTGCCGGTTCGTCAGTAAACTGCGATTTGCCGGGAAACAAAAAAGAAGGGTATTGCAGCGAAAACGAATAAATATCTACCTGGTGCCCTTCATCTTGCAGCGCATAGGCCATACGTTCATTGAAAGTGGCAATGCCGCCGCCGCGAAGCGGGTGTGCAGATCCGATAATCGCTATTTTCATCTCTTAATCTTCAAAAATTGTTTTAAAATCCTGTTGTGCTTTGCTGTAGTCTTCGGGAATACCGATATCTATGAAATAGCCGTCACTGGGGAAACCGTAAAATTGTTTTTCGGCAACAAACAGCTCCAGATATTGTTTTTCAAATGAGAAACGTTCCAGCAGTTTTTTATCAAAGAATGCTTTTTTATTGATGGCGTAGATGCCACCGTTGATCAGCCCTGTTTCCTGGAATTTTTTTTCTTCAAAAGAAACAATCTGGTTTCCCTCGTTGATCCGCACAATACCATAACGGTTGAAATGATGCATTTCTTTTAATGCCAGGGTGGTTGCTGCATTTTGTTGCCGGTGAAAATCCAGCATTGCCGGTAGTTCTACCCGAAAAAGGGTATCGGCATTGAGTACCAGTACATCTTTTTCAGCAGACTGCTCCAGCGCGCGCTGAATACCGCCGCCGGTTCCAAGCGGTTCTACTTCGATCACATAGTCAATATCGAAAGGCCAGTTTTGCGTATCGAGCCACTGCGTGATCACTTCGTGTTTGAAACCCAGTGACAAGATCACACGGGTGCATTTTTGCTGCTGCAGATACACAAAGAGATAATGGAGGAATGGCAAGCCATTTACCGGCGCCATACATTTGGGATAAGCGCCGATTACGCCCTGTAACCGCGTTCCGAGACCTCCTGCTAATACGATACACTCCATATTTATCAAGTCAAAAATAACAAAGTCAAAAGCAAAAGAACGAACGACGCTTCGGCAGTGGCCCTATTTTTTGAAGCTTAGTAAGAGCTCTATTTAATAGACCAGGTAAAAAGTCCTCGCTCCGTAAACTGGTATGGCCGAAAATCGCCACCGAAATCTTTTAATGCCTGCTGCACCTGGTAACGGGTATTGCCCGGGCAGTAGAACATCATGAAGCCGCCACCGCCGGCTCCTGTTATTTTTCCTCCGGTAGCGCCGGCTTGTAGCGCCGTCTCGTAGATCTCATCCATCCTTGTGTTGGAAATACCTTTCGCCATCTGCTTCTTGTATTGAAAACCGAAGTCGAGAATAGCACCGATTTCATGTATTTTTCCTTTCAGCAATGCTTCTTTCATCATCCGTGCCTGCTCTTTGAGGTGGTGCATGGCGTCGATGGATTGCTGGTTATTGTCTTTTACATTTTGGGTTTGCGCTTCGATGATGGTAGAAGACAAGCGGCTGGTCGCCGTAAAATATAACAGCAGGTTATTTTCCAGCTCGTACAAATATTGTGGTTTAATGCGCAGCGGATTCACGATCACCGTGTTCTTATCGTAAAACTCCATAAAGTTGACCCCGCCAAAGGTAGCTGCATATTGATCTTGTTTACCGCCGGCCATGATCAGCTCTTCGCGTTCTATTTCGTAGGCAATATGCGCCATATCATATTCGCCAAAAGGCAAACGGAGCCATTCTGCAAAAGCGCCAAGAATAGCCACTACCAGTGTAGAAGACGTTCCCAGTCCGGAACCCGCCGGTGCATCTACAAAAGTCGTCAGTTTAAAACCGGAAGGCACCGCACCAAATTCGCGGACCACGCGATTGTAAATGCCTTTGGCCAGATCAAGATGTCCGTCGATCGGGAATGAAGCCGCAAGATCCAATACTATTTTTTCACCACGGTCCACGGTCTCAATAATAGCAACCGGTTCAGTTATTGGTTCTATCGAGGCATAAGCGTAGAGCGAGATCGTAGCGTTAAGAATGGCGCCGCCATAAAGATCGCAATACGGGCTTACATCAGTACCGCCGCCGGCCAGGCCGATTCGGAGCGGAGCTTTGCTACGGTAGATCATTAGTCTGTAGTTGTATGAGTGTTGGAAGCCCTGCGGGAAAGCTTCTTTTCAGCAATAGTACTGCAAATATAAAATAGAGCAATGCCAAGAATGCCGCCGATGCTGTCGGCTACAATGTCCAGCACATCTTTGGTGCGGCCCAGGGAGGGCAGCATACCTTGTATCTCTTCTACGAGCCAGCCAACCAAAACAGAGGCAAGGAACATCTTTAGCAGGTGTGGCCATTTTTTACCGGGCCAGCTGCAAAGCCATAAAAAAGCAAAATTGCCGAAGAGTACAAAATGCACCCATTTGTCTGCCAGAGGAAATTGTACGTCCGGTACATCTTTGGCAGGCATAAAGCATAAAATAAAAATGAGCAAGGTCCACAGGATAGCCAGCAGCCTTGCTCTTTTTTTATAAGGAGACGATGTCGTAAATATATGCCACATCGGATTATGCCCCTACCAGGTCGGAGTAAGCAGCAGCATCCATGAGGTTTTCTACTTCACCCATGTTGTCGATAGTCATTTTGATCATCCAGCCTTTGCCGTATGGGTCCTGGTTTACAAATTCAGGATTGGCTTCGAGAGCTGCATTTACTTCATTGATAGTACCGCTTACAGGCAGAAACAGGTCAGATACTGTTTTTACGGCTTCCACAGTGCCAAACACTTCGTTTTCACCCAGTGATTTGCCTTTCGTTTCGATTTCTACATAAACGATATCACCCAGTTCGCGCTGAGCGAATTCTGTAATACCTACTGTAGCTGTGTTGCCTTCAATTTTGATCCACTCGTGATCTTTTGTGTATTTAAGCGTATCTGGAAACTGCATATAAAAAATTTGCGGGTAAAAATAATAGTTTTTGCCTTAAAAACTAAAAGTCAAAATTCAAAAATCAAAACTAAGGTTTAAAGCTTACGACTTAAAACCGCAAGTCCGAAACAATGTACCAACTTACCGGTTTATGATGCTACCGACGTATTAACTTTTGATGTATTGTGCAGCGCAACCTAACGGTTTTAGTTTAAAAGGCGTCTTACTGGTACAATATGTCATTATTTATTGAAAGAAATCATTATTTTTTTGTTTTTCTAATGTAATGTTAGGAGATTCGCACGCAATTTTTTAATCCCTTAGAACCGATTATATAACTTGACCACTACTTGAAATCTATTAGAAACCATGCTGCTACCAAACTGATCTACCTCGTTCCTACTGTTTTTTCTGATTTGAATCCTTTACTGCAAGGATAAATGCCCATTTTATTTTATTCAAACTTTAGGTTAAATGTATTTTCCTATGGAAATTCCTTGTACCCGCAAGAATCCCAAACACTATGGTGATGTCCGGAAGTCCCGAAGATGGAGACAGGCCTTACTATTATTTTTCGCAGCGGCGGTCGGCATCAATAAAGCCGCTGCCTACTGTACCACTAACCTCGGTGGGTATAATTCCAACAGTATCGATTCGATTGCCATATTAGGCACTACGCTCAATAACGGCTCTCCGGGAACTGCCACCAATTACTACACCGATTATTCTACTTCTACAGCACCCAATGTTACGGCCTCGCTGACGCAAGGACATACGTACACATTACACGCGGTCTTTGGCGAGCCATCTTTGAGTTCGCTCTGGATCGATTATGATAACAGCGGCACGTTTGATGCGTCTGAATGGGTGCAGATCACTACGAATGCATCTACCAACGACATTTCATTTACCGTTCCGATCAATGCAACGGTTGGCACCGTAGGTCTGCGCGTGCGCAGCCGCGCGGTAGGCAGCCAGAACGGCCCTTACGATGCCTGTACCTCATTTGGCTCCGGCGAAACGGAGGATTATGTCGTTACCATTCTTGCCGCGCCAGCCTGTTCCGGTGCTCCGGCAGCGGGAACCGCGGTATTGCAAAACACACCTTGCTATAATACTCCGGCCATACTGGGCATTTCAGGCTCGGCCATCGCCACGGGGCTTAGCTATAGCTGGCAGATATTCCAGGGCGGCAGCTGGGTGGCAGTGACGGGCGGCTCCGGGGCTAACACCAATCAATACACCACTGACCCGGTAACCACTACTGAGCAATACCGGTGCATGGTAAAATGTAACAGCGCCACGCCCGATTCTTCTTATTCTGCGGCAGTAACCGTTGGTCCGTCTTTTGGTCCGATGCCGTATACCGAAGATTTCGAGAGTATTGTCAACGACGAAGATTTGCCGGGTTGTGTTACTAAAACCAGCTATAAAGTGCATACTTACACCGCACCTACCGGCTGGAACAATATGGACAATCATACGCCCAATGGTAGTAAATATGCCTGGTTTGAATGGTACTCCAGCGACTATCTCTTCACGGCGCCACTCAACCTTACCGCCAACACTACCTACCAGATCTCGTTTTGGTATGTAACGGACGGATACCAGGGTTGGAATACATTGCAGGCTGCGGTCGGTACACAAAATACCGCCAGCGCCATGACGCTGATCGGGAACCCGGTAAGTAACCCGATTAACCAGAGCTATAAAAAATATACGGCAACCTATACGCCAACAACAACTGGTATTTACTATTTCGGCATTTATTGCGATGCCAATTCTAACCCGTCGGCTTTGTCGTTTGACGATATTCATGTGCAGGAATTGCTCCCATGTGCTGGTCAGCCGACAGCTGGTGTTATAGATCCGATTGGTCCGATCGTAGGATGTCCGGGCTCGTCTTTTGATCTGACAGCAACAGGAACTAGCGTTGCCGCCAACCTTACTTACCAATGGCTGCAACATGATAATACGACTACGAGCTGGACGCCCGTACCAACCGGCGGCAGCACAGATGAATATCTGACACCGGTGATCTCTGATACAATGCATTATTGTCTGAAGGTAACCTGCACGACGAGTGGTCTCAGCGACACGACGAATGAACTGGAAATAGATGTACCGCGCATGGTGTATGCATCTTTGCCATATGTGGAAAGCTTTGAAAACTGGACCGATCATTGCGCTACGGCGGATAACCCGGATTCAAACTGGACCAATAATCCTGCTGACGGAGAAAACTCATGGCGCCGAAACGACCAGGGTGCTACCGCAGGCTGGTATCCGTGGGGTACTTACAACCCGGTTTCGGTGGTAGGTCAGCATTCCGCAGAGTTTGCTTCTTCCAATGTAATGACCGGTGAAAAAGGAACCATGGATCTGTATGTCGACTGCAGTACGTTGACGGGCCCGAAAGCGCTGATGTTTTATTACAACAACAGCAGCGGCAGTGATTCCTTGAATGTATATCTTTCTACAGATGCCGGCCAGACCTTTAGTTTGCTCGGTGGCTACAATGTGACCAGCAGCAGCTCCGGATGGGATGAAGTAGTGATACCGATTGCAACAAACAATCCAAAATGTGTGATTCGCTTCGAAGCGATTTCTGACTGGGGTGGCTCTGACATCGGTCTGGATTATGTACGAGTAGTGCCAGAATGCAGCGGCACACCTGTAGCCGGAAACGTAAAACCGGTAACACCTTGTGCCAATATAGATTTCCAGCTGGAGCTCGCCAATTATCCGCTTGCGGCCGGTATTGCCTACCAATGGCAGTATAGTACCAATGGTACCACTTTCCTTAATGTGCCAAATGGTAATCAGATGTACGGAACCGAAAATATCAGCGTGCCTACATATTTCCGTTGTATCGTGACTTGTACCGCTACCGGCACCTCTGATACTACAGCGCCATACCTGGCTACATTGGCGCCGTTCTACATGTGTTACTGTAATTCTACCGCAATGTATGGCGATGCAGAAGATATCGGCAATGTAACGATCAAAACACAACCTGCCAATGTCATATTGCTTGATAATGGGGTAGCCACGCCGCTGGAATATAACATAGACGCGGTAAACATGTACACGGACTTCCGGTCTGCGATTGCTCCGGTACCTCTGTATATGGACAGCACTTATAAAGCAACGATCACGGAGATCACTTCTTATGGCTTTACCGACTGCTCTGTGGCTGGCTTTATCGACTATAACAGAGATGGTATTTTCCAGGCAACCGAAATGATTTTCTCTGGAGTGACTGCTTATCCGAACCAGGATGTGAACGCCAACTTTACGGTTCCATTGGGTGATTCTATCGGGATTACCGGTATGCGCTTTATCCTGGAAGAAGGCATGAGCACCATCAATCCTTGCGGCAACTATTATTATGGCGAAACGGAAGATTACCTGGCAGAACTCTTCTTCCCGAATTGTGATGGTCCGGCTAATCCGGGTACCGCGCATATCAGCGATACCTCCATGTGTCCGGATTATGCTTTCGTGCTGACAGATACGACGCATCAGAAAAATATGAACGGAATGATTTGGTCATGGCAAGAGTCGGTAGATTATGGTGGTACCTGGGCAGATATTCCAAACTCCGATTATCATGATACGTTGACACACACATTTATCGGACAGGCATGGTATCGTTTAAAAATGGTTTGCGGCAACAGTGGGGATAGTACGTTCTCTAATATGGTGCAAGTGCATACCAAACCACCGTACAAATGTTATTGCTACAGCATTGCGACAGGTGGTACTACAGCAGATACAACCGATATTGGCGCCTTCCGCATTGGCAATTATGTAATACCGGCTAATGGCCCGCACCTGAAAAATGGTTCTGCCGTTCGTGGTCGTACCGACTATACCGACCAGGGTGTGATTGAACTATATGCCGACACAACCTATGAAGTGAATGTGTACCAGATCATGCGTTATAGCACTCATGCCGATGCTAAGATCACGATGTTTATGGACTACAATAATAACCTGATGTATGATGTGCCGGCGGAACGCGTGTTTACGGTTTATACAGCGGCAAACGACTGGTTTAAGACTTTGAACATTACCATTCCTGCAACGGTAATTCCGGATGTGCCAACCGGACTCCGGGTGATTATCAACAACAACATAGCGCCAAATACGCCGTCAGACGAGGCTTGCGGTACTTATACTTCCGGTGAAACCGAAGACTATAACGTGATTTTCCGTAAGGTAAATCCTGCTTCTGTAGGTAGTATCGCCAATCTTCAAGACCTCAGCATTTATCCGAACCCAACTACGGGCAAGTTCAGTGTGCGTTTTAATACCACCCGCAACATTGATAAAATGCATATCCGCGTTACGAACGTAACAGGTCAACAGGTATTTATTGGTAACTACAGCAAGGTTACCAGCGCCTTCAGCGAAATGATAGATCTCGGGGATAATGCACGTGGTGTTTACTTCGTGGAAATTGAAGCCGACGGCCAGAAAGTGATCAACAAACTGGTACTGCAATAGTTTTTAGCATATTGCGGTAAACAAGCAAATGGCTGTCTTCAGGAGAAGGCAGCCATTTTTGCATATAAATAGCCCCCGAATATTAAACATCTGATGTTTTGCCCTCTTCGGGCGTGCCCCTTCGGGTCGTGCTATTCGCTGCAAGTCCTCGCTGCGCTGTGGGCTTTCCGCTGCTATCACTCACGCGGAGGAATTGGTTGAAAAAGAAAATGCCCGGTGATGAGCCGGACATTTTAACTCTTTTTCTTTTTGATTATTTGAAAGCAAAAATGTATTTATTTTTCTCTTTATCGAATGAAACGTCGTTGACCGAAAACTTTTCATCGGTGCCTTTGAGTGCACCGCCACCTTTGGGCAACGAAACGGCCGGCGCCTGCGACTAGTAGTAGGGGTTGTCGTCTTTCTTCTGCGCGGGTTGATTGGTATAACGATCCAGCGGGTTGTTTGCCTGCCATTATTTTCATTAGGATTAAAGGTTTGCATTTTTTAGATGAGGTTTTATTAGTGAAGAATGGGATTTAGAAAGCCACTATGCCGAGAGGGGATAGTGGCGATGCTTTGAGTGACAGGGTTCTTTTCATAGGTAAACCTGGTATAATGACAATCAGGGACAAAGAAAAAATAGGATCGTGCAGCCTATTTGCACGGAAAAAAAATGGAGCAGACAGGATTTTTGTGTGAAAAAAGAAGAAATCCCCAACCATTATACATTAACTTTATGTCTAATAGATTTGCGCCACGATTTCGCGGCCGAAAACCTATGTAACTATTTGTTTTTTAATAAACCGAATGTTTTTTGAAATGGGATAGAATGTTTTTACGTATGATTAAACATTTTATCGGTGGGATGGTCTGTTAAGATTGCGCTATGTCTTGCACCCTGGTTGTTCTATAAGAATTGGGTTTTTATTGAAACGCGGAATTGTCATAAGGCTGAATAATACTTGAGATGCATCGCAACTAAGATTGCTTTTTCAGAAAGTTAAATAGTTTCCTATGAGATTCACTTTTACCAATTCGTTACCCAAACGACAACCTCAGCGTGCCGGAATGCCCCATTCCTTTGCACGGTCCCTGACCATGATTCTGCTGCTGTTTGCAGGATTTAGCGTTCCCCGGAATGCGTCAGCTTATTGTTCTACAGGCCTCGGCGGCGGCAGTTATGCAGACATCGATAGTATTTCGATTGTAGGCACCACGCTCGCCAATTATTCTCCGGGCTATGCCTCTGGTTATTATACAGCTTATCCTGCTGTCGGCAATACTACTGCTACTTTATTATTAGGTTCCACTTACACTTTGTATGCTTCTTTTAACGGCTCTCCAAACACGGCCATTGCTTCGCTCTGGATCGACTATAACCAGAACGGTACCTTTGAAAGTTCGGAATGGGTGCAGATCTGTACAAACGCAAGTACGGCCACCGTTTCGTTTACGGTACCCGCAGGCGCTACTGTAGGTACTACAGGCATGCGTATCCGCAGTCGCGGTAACGGTAATATCAATGGTTCCGGTGATGCCTGTACCAATTTTGGTTCTGGTGAAACGGAAGATTATACCATCACCATCGCATCGCCGGTGCCGTGTAACGGTACGCCAACTGCCGGTACCGCTACTGCAAGCCCGGCAAGTGTTTGTTACAATGGCAGTTCGGTGCTGTCATTGACTGGCGCCACGGTTGCTTCCGGTCTTTCTTACCAATGGCAATCGTTTAACACAACTACCAGTACCTGGGGAAATGTAGGTACCGCCAGCATTTCGCCGGGCTACAATACGGGTCCGCTGACCGCAACTACGCAGTACCGTTGTATCGTGACCTGCACCAATGGCACGCCTTCCGCTACCACTTCCACTGCAGTTACGGTAAGCGTAACACCAGCCATTCTGCCACCGTATGTAGAAACCTTCGAAAGTATTACAGCCAACAACACGCTGCCATCTTGTATGTCTGCTACCAACCTGGGTTCGCAGGTGCTTACGTACACTGCTGCAACCGGGAGCTACAATCAGGCCAACCACACACCTGGCGGCAGCAAGTTTGCCTCATTCAGATGGTCGAGCAATGACTATATTTTTACACCCGCTATCAGCCTAATTGCCGGGCAGGTGTACCAGATGTCGTTCTGGTATGTTACCGATGGCGATCCGGGATGGACGACCTTAAAGGCAACCTACGGCACCTCGCCTACAGCGGCCGCACAGACGGGCACTGTGGGGGTAACAGTAAACAATGCAATGAACACCAGCTATGCACAATATGTAGGCACGTTTACCGCACCTACAACCGGCGTTTATTATTTCGGTATTTATTGTAACGCTACTGGTGGGCCGTGGTACCTGAGTGTAGACGATATAAATATCGTTGCATTGCTGCCGTGTGCCGGTCAGCCGACAGCAGGCACCATACTTCCTGCCGGTCCTATCAGCGGTTGTGCAGGTAACAGTTATTTTATGACCACTTCAGGCACTACTACGGCTACAGGCCTAACTTACCAATGGTATCAGTATGCTAATGGCAGCACCACACCCGTGCCTGCCGCCGGTTCTGGGGCAAACAGCCTTTATTTCACTACACCGGTACTTACCGATTCTATTTCGTACCGGATGAAAGTAACCTGCAATGCCAGTGGCTTGAGCGATTCTACACCGCTGGTTAAGATAAATGTGCCGCGACTCAACTATGCATCGCTGCCATTTACCGAAGATTTTGAAAGCTGGAGCAACAGATGTGCAACTTCAGATATTCCGGGCAGCGCCTGGACAAACATTCCGTCGACGGGGTATAATTCATGGCGCAGGAACGACCAGGGAACCACAACATCGGGCTGGAATTCCAACAACGGCAGTTACAATCCGGGATATGCCCACGGCGCTTATTCTGCGCGGTTTCACACTTATGATGCAGCTACTGGTACCAGCGGCGCATTCAGCACCTATCTCAATTGCTCGACGATTCCCGGTAACAAGGAACTACAGTTCTTCTACATAAATACTGATGGAAACGATTCGCTCGTGGTAAGCATGTCGGTAGACAGCGGTGCTACCTTTACTACCTTGGGTACTTTCTATACGACTTCCGGCTGGGAATTTGAGACCTTACCAATCGTTTCCAATTCACCGAAAACAATTATCCGTTTCAATGCTACGTCCGATTATGGGGTCACAGACATCGGGATTGACTATGTGCGTGTACTGCCGCCATGTTCCGGTAAACCAACAGCGGGAACTGTAACGCAGGTTACGCCTTGCCCGAATACAGATTTCAATTTGTCGTTGCAAAATACAACGCAGTCCGCCGGCCTCACATACCAGTGGCAGCAATTGCAAAATAACGTACCAACTACCGCAGGTATTACCAATTCGACCTCGATGATTGCAACGGCGAATATCAGCACGCCTACCATCTATCGTTGTATCGTTACCTGTGCCAATTCAGGGCTGTCTGACACCTCCGCACCTTATACGGTGCAGCTTGCGCCATTCTATATGTGTTACTGTAATTCTGCCGCCGTGTACCAGGATGATGATGATATCGGTAACGTAACGGTTATTTCGCAACCAGGCAATGATACACTGTTGAATAATGGACTGGCCAGTCCATTGGTGCCAAACCCAACTTCTGTAAACACATATACCGACTTCCGGACAACAGTGCCGCCCGTACCATTGTTCCGTGACAGTGTCTACAATCTACGCGTGACACAGATTGATGAATATTATTTCTACACGTGCACGGCAGTAGCCTTTATCGACTACAACCACGATGGTATTTTCCAGACTGTAGAGAATATATTTCAGCAGGTTACCGGCTCGGCCACACAGATGGTAAATGCCAACTTCACCGTTCCGGATACCGCACAGATAGGCGTCACAGGTTTCCGCGTGATCCTCGCAGAAGGAACGGGCGGTTCGGTAAATCCTTGTGGTACGAACACCTATTATTATGGTGAAACGGAAGATTACCTGGTAAACATCAATATGCCGCCATGCGATGGTCCTGTCAATCCGGGCATTGCGTTTTGTAGCGATACCGCCATGTGTGCGGGCTATCCTTTCCATCTTACCGACTCTACGCACGAGCATTTCAAATCTGGTATTACCTGGGTTTGGCAAGCGTCTGTCAACAACGGCAGTACCTGGACAGATATCGCAAACAGTACGGGTAAAGACACGCTGACTCAGGTTTTCACGGTTACGTCTTCTTACCGTCTGAAAATGACTTGCAGTAATACAAATGATGTGACTTATTCAAACGTCGTAAACGTAAATACCAAACCGCCGTACAAATGCTATTGCTATAGTACGGGCAATGGAGATGCAACGGACACCTGCGATTTCGGAGCGTTCTCGATCGGCGATTTTGTAATGACGACCGGCGGTCCGCATCTGCGCAATCCATTAGCAGTTCGCGGACGTACAGATTATACAGACCTTGGGCCAATAGAACTGTATGCAGATACAACTTATTCATTGAGCTTCTACCAGACACTTGACGGCACCCAACATGCCGATGCGCGGATCACGATGTTTATGGATTTTAACAACAACCTGAGGTATGATATTCCGGCAGAAAGAATCATGTTGGCAAACGCTATCGCAACTGCCAACAACTGGTACCTGCTCGATAACGTAACAATTCCGGATGCAGTGATTCCGGATGTGCCGACTGGTATGCGTATTATCATCAACAACAATGTCGGTCCGAATATACCTTCCGATGAAGCTTGCGGCCCCTATACTTCGGGTGAAACAGAAGACTACACTGTTATTTTCCGTAAGGCAAATCCCCTTTCTGTTGGTAATATCAATAATCTGAAAGACCTGGCTATTTATCCGAACCCGACAACTGGCAAGTTCACGATTAGTTTTAATACAGGTGGCATACTGCACAATCTTCAGATTAAAATAACCAACGTGACCGGGCAACAAGTGATCTTGCGTAATTATGGCGACAATATCAAACAGTTTCACGAAGAGCTGGATATGAGCGAACAGGCAAGAGGTGTTTATTTTGTAGAATTTACCGCCGATGGTCAGCGAATGATCCGTAAGCTGGTAGTACGGTAATTTCTTGTTTTTCGCTAAATGAATCAAAAAAGGGCTTTCGTTAGAAGGCCCTTTTTAATAATGTTTTCCTGTGTCTGGAAGAAGTGAAAGCCTTTCAGGAAGGCATTGTGCGGGTAATTTGGCTATAAAAATGATTAAAACAGTTTCATTAAAGCCGTTTTTTTATAGGCATCTATTTTATGTTATTATAAACAACGAAATGTCTAACCTGAAAAATGACTGCATTTACGCATATTTTGGTGTTTAATAAAAATTGATAACCATTTGTTAATATCAAAATGTAGTGATTTTGGGGTTATAAATCAATCTGTTGCAAAGAAGAGCTCCCTCAAAATGATTATCTTACAGGCCTCTTGATTTTCATAAATTAAAAAGGTCTATGATGCGAAGTGTACAACCCGGCGGCAAAGTGGCTGCTGAGTCTTACAAGCGTGTAAAGCTAGGATTTTTAAGTTTCCTAATGCTTTTGATGCTTCCGTTTGCTGAACCCACTCGGGCGCAAACCATTCAAATTGGTACCGGTACTTCTGTTACTAGTACAACCGCCGTTTCTCCGGTGAATATTTATTATCGCTACATGCACGTGCAGTATCTTTTTACCGCTGCAGAGATTAATGCATTGGGCATTTCCGGTCCGCAACTGATCGACAGTCTCGGTTTTAATGTCATCGGCGCACCGATTTACCAGCTCCCGAATTTTACCGTGAAAATGGCTGGTACCAGCATGGCCAATCTCCTGACCTCGCAGTACAACGGATCGTTTACGACTGTGTTTACGGATACATTGGGTTATACTCCTGTTGCCAATTCATGGAATATGATGGGCTTCCAGAACACTTTTGCATGGAACGGGGTAGACAATATCGTTATTGAAATCTGCTACGGCCAGATAATGCCTGGCTACAATGCCAGTGGTACGGTGCAATACACGACCAATGCAGATGTGATGGGTAAGTCTTATGTAAACGATAACACCTTCGGTTGCGGCCAGGCGGCAACTACTAATCAGTACAACCGCCCGAACACAAAACTCCATTTCTCCAGCTATCCTGCATGTACGGGCAATCCTACGATTACTGCACAAACAGCCAGCCCGCTGAACTCTTGTGCCAGCGCTACGCAGACTCTTTTTATAAATGTAGCGAATGCCGGCGGCTATACTTTCCAGTGGGAAAAAGCCACTGCTGCGGCTGGCCCGTGGACTCCAATTGCAGGTGCTACCAATATGACTTATTCTTTCAGCGTAACAGGAAATGCGTATTACCATGCAGTAGTAACTTGTACGGGCAGCGGTAATAATACTGTCAGCTCGCCGATTCAGGTTATTGCTACACCGCCGGCTTATGCGAACCTGCCTTATGTTCAGGATTTCGAAAACTGGCAAAACTATTGCGATACATTAGACGTTCCTTCCGGCAACTGGACCAACCAACCGGCACGCGGCAATACTTCCTGGCGTCGTAATGACCAAGGCACGGCGGCGAGCTGGTATTCCTCGACTTCTGGCATGTACAGCCCGGCGGCGAAAAGTGGTTCTTATAGTGCTTGTTTCAGTACGTATAGTGCCCAATACGGAACACCGGCGCTCACAACGCCTGGCAACCTTGACCTGTTTGTAAATTGCAGTGCTACCTCCGGCCCGAAAGAAGTTTATTTCTACTACATCAATAATTTTTCGTCGTCCTATACCGGTGACACCTTGCGGGTGTTGATGTCAACAGATGGTGGCGCAAACTTTACTCAGGTAGCTGCATTTGATACGGCAAATTCATGGACGTTAAAAATGGTGCCTATCGCATCTACTTCTGCGACTACCGTGATCCGCTTCAGCGCGAAGAGAACAACAACCGATTTTTCCAACATTGGTATCGACAGTGTGTATGTGGCCGAACCATGTACCGGTCAGCCAACTGCCGGTGTGATCAGCCCTGCGGGTCCGATAGCGTCTTGCCCCGGCTATGCTGCCGTTCTCAACGTAACAGGTACTTCTCTTGCGGGTAACCTTACTTATCAGTGGATCCAGAAAGCAAACGGTGCTACTACCTGGACAAACGCGGTAGGTGGTGCTGGTGCAACAACTGTTCAATATACAACGCCGGTATTGTATGATACAATCCAATACCGGATGGTGGTTACCTGCCTCGGTGGCAACCTGCGCGATACGACCCCGGCAATCGTCATTAACGTGGATCGTCCGAAATATGCAAGCATTCCGTTTGTAGAAGATTTCGAAAGCTGGAGCTCCCGTTGTTATCCTACAGATATCCCTTCAGCCTACTGGAGTACTATGCCGTCTACGGGTGCGCAATCATGGCGCCGTCACGACCAGGGTGCTTCGGCGAACTGGAACAGTCCTACATCTTATTTGTACAATCCTGCAGCGCAACATGGCAATTATTCTGCGCGCTTCCACAGCGGCTGGTCTTCTGCCGGTACCACCGGTACGATGGATCTTTTTGTAGACTGTAGCACGATGGCCGGTAATAAAGAACTCCAGTTTTATTATGTGAATGCTTCCGGTTCCGATTCTCTGAAAGTGCAATTGTCAACCGATGGCGGCGCAACGTTTACGCAGCTCGGCGGCTATCCGGTGGCTACTTCCTGGACATTATATTCACTGCCGGTTGCTTCTAACTCCGCTCAGACTGTAATCCGTTTTATTGCCCGTGCCGATTATGGCAGCACTGATATCGGCCTGGATTACGTGCGTGTATTGCCTCCATGTACCGGCAAGCCGGTAGCAGGTACGGTGCAGCCAACAACTCCTTGTGCCAATACGGATTTCCAGCTTGGCTTGCAGAACAGTTCTCAGAGTGCGGGTCTTTCTTATCAGTGGCAGATGAGTGCCAATGGCACTACCTGGACCAGCACCGGTTTGACCAATGCGAACCAGATGATCCCAACCGCCAACATTTCCGCGACTACTTATTTCCGTTGCATTATTACTTGTCTTAACTCTGGCCTGGCAGATACGACACCGGCCTACCAGGTGCAAGTGGCTCCGTTTTACATGTGTTACTGTGCGTCTACGGCTACAAGTTCTTCTTACAGCGATATTGGTAATGTAACGATTGCTAACAGCAACAATACAAACATTGTATTGAACAATGGCGTTGCTACGCCGGCTACTAACAACGCAGCGGCTGTCAATCTTTATACCGATTTCAGAACTTCGGTTAGCCCGGCTGTATTGTACAGAGACAGTATTTACAATATGCAGGTAACCCAGATTAATGCAAACTCGTTTGCAGCGTCTACTGTAGCTGCATATATCGACTACAATGCAAATGGCATCTTTGAGCCGACGGAGCAACTTTATAAATTGTCGACGACTTCTGCTGCTCCGTATATACAAAGCCCGTTCACTATTCCGGGCAATGCCCATATCGGCCTTACCGGTATGCGTGTGATTATGGGTTATGGCAGTTCCGCAACCATCAATCCTTGTGGTACCTACACTTACGGAGAAACAGAAGATTATCTGGTAGACTTGCGCTATCCGCCTTGCGACGGTCCGTCTAATCCGGGTGTTGCACGTACCAGCGATACCAGCATGTGTAAAGGCTATCAGTTCCTGCTTACAGATACGACACACGAAAAATATCGTTCTTCTATTACCTGGAAATGGCAGCAATCAACGAGCTTCGGCAGTCAATGGATTGATGTGGCAGGTACAACAAACAGGGATACCTTAACGCAATTGTTTAACGGTACAATCTGGTATCGCCTGCAGATGGCTTGCAGCATCACGCACGACACCACTTATTCAAGCATCGTTAAGGTCAACGAAAAGCCACCGTACAAATGTTATTGCTACAGCATTGCAACCGGCGGTGCGGCCGATACTTCAGACATCGGAGCATTCAGCATCGGCAATTTTGTAGTGAATACCGGTGGTCCGCACCTGCTCAATCCGCTGGCAACTAGGGGCCGTGGCGATTATACAGATCTTGGTCCGATCGAATTGTATGCAGGCAGCAGTTATACTGTAGACCTCTACCATACTTTGAAAGGTAAAGTACATGCTGATGCGCGTGTAACGATGTTTATGGACTTCAACAATAACCTGGTGTACGATATTCCTGATGAGCGAGTGGTATTGTCATCTGATATCAGCAGCGCAAATGGCTGGTACGTGATCAATAATATCACTATCCCGCAGTCGGTGATTCCAAATGTGCCGACAGGTATGCGTGTGATCCTGAATAATAACGTAGGGCCTAATATTCCATCCGATGAAGCATGTGGGCCTTATACTTCCGGGGAGACCGAAGATTTTACGGTGATTTTCCGTCAGGGTACACCTGCCGGTGTTGGTACGATCAGTAAACTCCAGGAATTGGCGTTGTATCCGAATCCGAATGAAGGTCAGTTCAGAATCAGCTTTAAAGCAGAAAGTACGATCCATGATCTGCAAATCTCCGTGACAAATGTTGCCGGTCAGCAAATGCTGAAACAAAACTTCAGCAATGTGGGCAACACGTTCATGAAAGATTTTGATTTGTCGCAGCAAGCACGTGGTGTTTACTTTGTGGAGATCAAAGCAGATGGTGAGCGCACCATTCAGAAAGTTGTGATCCGCTAAAAAAGAAGCAAGACACAAAAAAACAAAAAGGGCGAGCCGGAAGGCTCGTCCTTTTTTTGTTCCAAACACTATGCTAAGAAAGGCGCAGAATCCCGTCAACCTGCTTGCGAAAAGGGGGCCGGGAACTTTTATCCGCTGGCTTTTATATAGCCGCGATCAGTGAACGGATATGGTAATTCATTAATTTGGAATGGAATATCTAATAAATTTCCAGTAAGGCTGCCTGTTTTTCTAAGTATATCAGAGAAAAAAACGAATATGGGTTTCTGAAAAAAAGGACTCCTATTTAAATGGCTCAAAATGGATATGATTATAAATTGCCAGATTACGATGTATTAAAAAAATTATATGAAATAGTCCCCAACTTCTGCTAATTTAAGTTTGTCATTTATAGTGAAGGAGATTTAATATCTGTCCTGAATACAACCTAACATTCCCGCCCTTTTACTAATTCCCTTTTATTTGATACGTCATTTATTTATAACAAGTTGTAATTATAAATTCTGTAAATATCTATAATGGAATTTATTTTAATTAAAAACATAGTTTTTTGTTAAAAAATAAATAACTTACGAAACACATTTTGTTAATCCCAATTAAAAGTAGAAGGTGTATGATGCAAAAAATTACACATCCATCGTCATTCCATGGCGGGCGTTCTAGAAACGGCTTTAAATGGTACGTGGCGGCCCTTTTGTTGATGTTTGGTTTCATTGAGCCCGCGACAGCACAACAGTGGACAATCGGTTCCGGAACCTCGACCAATTCGAGCACCACTTACCCGTCCCCCTTCGGTAACTGGTATTCCGGCATGAGAACTCAGTTTTTATATACTGCTGCAGAACTTACTGCCGCGGGTGTTACTGCCGGTAACATTCATCAGTTGTCGTTTAATGTGGCTGCCACTAATAATGCCAACGCTCATTTGTCGTACAACATTAACCTGAAAGGTACCAGCACCACTGCATTGAGTGCCTGGGAAACCGGTATGGTCAACTATTATAGTGCTCCAAGTGTAACTCCGGTTGCCGGCTGGAATGATTTTAACCTGGCTACACCGTTTAACTGGAACGGTACAGACAACCTGGTAGTAGAAGTATGTTTCTGGAATGGTCCATCAACTTACAGTTATAATGCATCGGTGTATTCAAGTACCGTAACAGGTGGCGCCATCGATTACCATTCTGACTCTGGCGGTCCTTTCTGTACTACTACCAACTCGGTAACGACTTATTCTACGCGCCCGAATCTGCGTTTAACCAGATTTATTCCTTGTACCGGTACGCCGACTATTTCGGTAAGTCCGGCTGGTCCGATCGCTTCTTGTGCCGGTGCCACACAGATACTGACAGCAAACGTGCCGGTGGCAACCAGCGGTTTTACGTATCAATGGGATTCTGCGGCTTCTTGTACAGGTACCTGGGGCCCGATTACCGGCGCTACCAACAGCACTTATTCTTTTTCTGTTACAGGTAACAAATACTACCGCGTTCGTGTAACTTGTAGCAACGCCGGCGGCGGTACTGCTACCAGCGCCTGCGTACAAGTAACGGCAGCTCCGCCTACTTATGCTACCGTTCCTTATTTCCAGGATTTTGAAGCATGGCAAAACTATTGTGGTACTTCCGATGTTCCGTCTAATAACTGGACGAACCAGCCTTCTACCGGCAATACTTCATGGCGCCGCAATGATCAGGGGGCAACAGCTTCCTGGTACAGCGCAACAAGTGGTATGTATGCACCGACTGCTGCCAAAAGTGGTACTTATAGCGCCCGTTTCCATAGTTATGGTGCCAGCTTCGGCTCGCCATCTACTACTACGCCGGGTAATATGGACCTTTACCTGGATTGTAGCGCTTCTACGGCACCGAAGTCACTCTACTTCTGGTATAATAACTTTGCGCAGTACAGTTATAATAATGACTCTCTTTCTATTTTATTATCTACCGACGGTGGTTTGACGTTCAATAAAATTGCCGGCTACGATACCTCTTCTGCATGGGTTCGTAAACTGGTGCCAATTACGTCTTCTTCTGCACAGACAATTATCCGTTTCCAGGGTAGAAAAATTACCAACTACGATTACTCCGATATCCTCGTTGATAGTGTTTATGTAGCAGCTCCTTGTTCTGGTCAGCCATCTGCGGGTGTACTGAATCCTGCAGGTCCGCTTACCGGTTGTCCTGGCTCTTTGTACACATTTACTTCCAATAGTGTTTCCATGGCGGGTAACCTCGGTTACACCTGGATCCAGAAAGCAAATGGCGCTACTAGCTGGACTGCTGCTGTAGGTACTGTAGGAAACAATGGTGCTACTTTCACGACACCTAACTTGTACGATACGATTCAATACCGCCTCGTGGTAAAATGTCTGGGCAGCAACCTGACGGATACAACTGCACCGGTATTTGTAAACATCCTGCGTCCTACTTATGCAGGTATACCTTTCGTAGAAGATTTTGAAAGCTGGGGTAACCGTTGTTATACAACAGATATTCCGGGTACTATGTGGGCTAACTTCCCTGCAACCGGCAATAACTCATGGCGCCGTAATGACCAGGGGGCAAGTGCAAACTGGACTTCTGCAACTACAGGTCTGAACAATCCTCAGGCTGCGGTGGGTTCTTACTCTGCACGTTTCCATGGTTACTATGCGGCAACCGGCGGTGCCAACGCAGGTCTGCTCGATCTTTTTGTTAACTGTAGCACCATTACTGGTAATAAAGAACTGCAGTTCTACATGAAAACACAAACAGGTACCGTTTATCCGAACGATTCTGTAATTGTAATGATGTCTACCAACGGTGGTGGTTCATTTACGACACTGGGTGGTTTCGGCCCGGGTACTGGCTCATGGGACTTCCATGTTTTATCTGTTCCTTCCAACAGTGCAACTACTGTGATCCGTTTCAAAGCAAGAAGCGACTACCAGTATTATGGTGATATTGCGATCGATTATGTACGTATCCTGCCACCATGTTCTGCAACGCCTTCTGCCGGTAATGTAACGCCGATTACACCTTGTGCGAACGCCGACTTCCAGCTGACACTCCAAAATAACTCTCAGGCCGCTGGTCTTACTTATCAATGGCAAGACAGTACAGCAGGTTCTCCGGGCTGGTCTGCAAGCGGTATTACCAATGGTACTTCTATGATTGCAACAGGTAATATCTCAATGCCTACATATTTCCGTTGTATCGTGACTTGTACCAACTCAAGTGCGTCCGACACCACAGATCCATACCTGGTAAATCTGGCAGCATTCTACTATTGCTACTGTAACAGCGGTGCATTGTATGTATCTTCTACAGACAATATCGGCCGTGTTACCCTGCGTCGTACGTCAACCGGCGATACATTGCTGAACAATGGTCCTGGTACTCCGATCTACAACTTCACTCCGATTGTATCGTATTCAGACTATAGATACTCGGTTCCGGCTGCGCCAATCGTAAGAGACTCTACTTATACGGTGAGTGTGCAACAGGTAGAAAGCGGCACTTATGCGTATACAACCAGAGCGTTCCTGTTTATTGACTTTAACCGCGATGGTGTGTTCCAACCTCAGGAACTTGCTTATGTAGGCGCGCCTACTGCCTCCTCAACACCTGTACTGATGGTTTCCGGTCAATTTACAGTTCCGGACAGTGCTAAAATCGGTTTGACTGGTATGCGTTTTATCCTCAACGAAACATCTTCTTCTACGATGAATCCTTGTGGGAACTACTCTTACGGTGAAACAGAAGATTACCTGGCAGACATTCGCTATCCACCTTGTGATGGTCCGACGAACCCTGGTATCGCGCATACTTCAGACACTTCCATGTGCCCTGGTTATACCTTCCAGCTTACAGATACAACACACGAGTACCATCGTTCCGGTATCAGTTGGTTGTGGCAGGTGTCTACAAACAATGGCAGCACCTGGAATACAATTCCAAACTCTGCCGGTAAAGACACCGTTTCTATCCTGTTTACACAGTCGTCTTCTTACCGCTTGCAGATGACTTGTAGCATTACCAGCGATGTTACTTATTCTAACGTGATCCATGTAAATGGCAAACCACCGTACAAATGTTACTGCTATAGTATTGCAGACGGTGGCGCCGCAGATACTTCAGATATCGGTGCATTCAGCATTGGCAACTTTGTAGTGAACACCGGAGGTCCGCACCTGCGCAATCCGATAGCAAACAAAGGCCGCACAGACTATACCGACCTCGGTCCGATAGAGCTCTATGCTGACAGTACGTACACGATGAATATCTATCATACGATGGATTCTAAAACACATGCTGATGCACGCATCACGATGTTCCTGGATTACAATAACAACTTGTTGTATGATATTCCTTCAGAACGCGTAAACCTTGGCAGCAATATCAGTAGTGCTTCTGGCTGGTATGTGATCAATACGATTACGATCCCAACTGCGGTAATTCCGAATGTGCCGACAGGTATGCGTATCATCTTGAACAATAACGTAGGTCCAAACGTTCCTTCTGACGAAGCATGTGGTCCTTATACTTCAGGTGAAACAGAAGATTACACTGTTATCTTCCGCCAAGCAAATCCGACCGGTATCGGTAACCTGCACAATGTACAAGACCTGTCATTGTACCCGAACCCAACCGGTGGCCGCTTTACATTGAGCTTTAACGCTGAAAACGCAGTGAAAGACATGGAGATCAATGTTACTACTGTAACAGGTCAATCTGTACTTCGCCAGTCGTTCACAAACGTTGGCCATAACTTCAGCAAAGACTTTGATCTTACCGAACAGGCACGCGGCGTTTACTTCGTAGAAATCCGTGCAGATGGTCAGAAAGCGATCCGTAAAGTAGTATTACGTTAATTTTTCACCATCCAAATACCAAGCAAAAGGGAGCCGCAAGGCTCCCTTTTTGTTTTCAGGACCGTTTGATAATCTCATTTAAAAGGAATGATTTGTCTAAACCTAAAGCCTCACAGATACGTATAAGTAATACAGGATCTAGAGATTTTTTTTCATCATTTTCAATTCTGCGATAGCTTCTTTCATCCATAAAAAGACGTTCTGCCATTTCCTTTTGAGAAATTCCCTTAATTGTTCTTAGTTTTTTTATCAGTTTTCTGGTCTGTTTATAAGGCATAAAATTGGTAGAACAAATAGTATGCCATTTTTGTTTAATTAAATAAAAATGTACGGGTTTAATCATCTGTTTTTCAGGCGATAATTGTCCTCAAAGAAATCAAATGGCTTTTTGATATTTGTATGGCTTTAGTAATTGATGTGCACAAAAATTGAAAACCTTAAAGCAAAAAAACAATGAAGAAAATCATGATTTTTGCCCCGTTTTTGAGCATTCTAATGATGGGTTCATGTGTCAAAAAAAACAACAACGTCGACTCTAAGTCATTGTTAAGACAAAATAATCCTGGGCCCCAAACGACGAGTCATTTGCCACCGAAAGACAATCCGGCGGGCTGCCTTGTTGAAAACGTTAATCAAACCAGCGAAAATATTGGTGGCCGAAGAATCGATGACGCGCTACTTTATTCCTTTAGAGATAATTTCCTAGGGGGACGAATGGTCGAAGGAGGCTATATTGATAGGACGGGCTATATTGAATATTATTACGTGCTAAGTGAGTTTGTGATCAAGTATGGAATATTATGTCCCGAATCATTTGACGACTGTTTTCTCCTTTTGAAATATGGAGAGCAGGTGGCTAATACGGCTATGTACGGTGACGAGAACTCAATTGTGGTAACGTCGGAGATTTATGCTTTTTGTAAAAAGCAATCTGCCCGGCTGCACAATGATCTACACTTTGGAGAAATAAATGAAATAGTCACGGAATTAGATAGAGATCTGGAATATTTAAATGGAAAAAGCCAAAAAGATTTTGTTGCATATTTTCATTAGTTAGATTCGAGGGGTGCGGAAGCACCCTTTTGTAAGTTATGCGCGTCAAAAAACAAACATTCCTGTTTTTCCTTTGCTTTACGGCTATCGGCACATTCCTGCATGAATCAGGTCATGCGCTGGCGGCCCTACTTAACGGATGCAAAGCCGTGATTCATTATAGCCACACCAATTACTATTGCGGAGATAAACAGCCGACGGAAGCAGAAAGCCTGATCATGGGGCTGGCCGGGCCTTTTGTAAACATGCTGATCGGCAGCATCGGTTTTCTTTTATTACGCCGTAGCCATAAAAGCGGTCATCGTAAAAATGAAGTTCTGCTGGCCGTTATTTCTTTTTTCTGGAGCAGGGAAATAGTGGTGCTGATCGCCGATCTCGTCCTGAAACCTTTATGGTATCCAAGCGCATCTTTTTCGGATGAGCAGCGGACTTCGCTCTTGTTATTTCATAATCCGTTCGTTTTTCCGGCGCTGTTTGGCGCTGCGGGAATGTTGCTTTGCGGCGTCACTGTTTGCTACTTTCTGAAGCAGGAAAACCGTCTTTCTTTTATTTTATTTGGGTTGCTCGGCTCCGTGGTTGGCTACTTGTTCTGGTTTCATTTTTTAGGTCCGGTTTTGCTGCCTTAGTGTATTTATGATTTGAAATAGGCGCTATAAAAAAGTTGTGTTTTAAAACACGAGGCCGGATTGCGCAGACGAGGTACAAGGAGGTGCGGTCTGATTTCGCGAAGCCATAAAAGGATGCTGGACGCGCATCTTTTTTTAGCATTTTAATTTACATTCCCTACAATTGCTAACATCTTCTTATTAATTGTTTATTAACTAATTAGGAAGTTTAGTGCTCGTTTTTTCAGCGAAGAAAAACTGGAGAAATAGGCATAACTTTGTATTATAATAAGTTATCAAGGTTATCCACATACGGTTAGTTTCTTCTCTTAGGAACTCATGTGTTATTCGATTAAATTCGTAGAGAGCAGATCACCCACATTTTCCACTTCTAAATTTAGTATTCCATGAGCGCAAATACCACCAAAAAGGGGTTGTCATTTCAGCGGCATTATACTTCCGACGGCATGAGTCCGTACGATATGTTTACTTACGATTACCGTACTTCCGTGATCCGGAACCCCAACGGAGAAAAAGTATTCGAGATGACAAACGTGGAGGTCCCGAGCCATTGGTCTCAGATTGCAACCGATATTCTGGCACAAAAATATTTTCGCAAGGCAAGTGTTCCGCAACCCGATGGCACACTAGGCCGTGAAACTTCGATTAAGCAGGTAGCACACCGTCTTGCAGATTGCTGGAAAAGCTGGGGGAGCCGCTACGGTTATTTTGCAACGGAGCAGGACGCTGTCATTTTTTATGATGAACTGGTGTACAGCATTCTTCATCAAAGCTGCGCGCCCAATTCCCCGCAATGGTTCAATACAGGGCTTTTTAACAGCTATGGCATTGATGGGAAAGCACAAGGCCATTATTATGTAGATCCGTTAAGTGGTAAACTGGAACGTTCACAGAATGCCTATGAACGTCCGCAGCCGCATGCTTGTTTTATTTTGAGTGTAGAAGACGATCTGGTGAACGATGGCGGTATTATGGATCTCTGGGTGCGTGAAGCACGTATTTTTAAATACGGTTCCGGAGTGGGTACCAACTATTCTAATCTTCGTGCAGAAGGCGAAAAACTAAGTGGCGGCGGTACTTCCAGCGGCTTGATGAGCTTTCTGAAAATAGGCGATCGTGCGGCAGGTGCCATCAAAAGCGGCGGCACCACCCGTCGCGCAGCGAAGATGGTCTGCCTGGATCTCGATCATCCGGAAGTGATCAATTTTATAGACTGGAAAGTGGAAGAAGAAAAGAAGGTGGCCGCACTCATTGCCGCAGGCTATTCTTCCGATTACGAGGGAGAAGCTTACAGAACCGTTTCCGGGCAAAATTCCAATAATTCGGTGCGTATTCCGAACGAGTTTTTCCGTAAGCTGGTCAACAACGAGGATTGGGAAATGACAGCACGTACCGATGGCCGTGTGATGCGTAAAATAGCATCCAAAGAACTTTGGGATAAGATTGCTTATGCCGCATGGCGTTGTGCAGATCCCGGCACCCAATACAATACAACGATCAACGAATGGCATACCTGTCCGGAAGGGGGCGAAATACGCGCTTCCAACCCGTGCTCGGAATATATGTTCCTCGACAATACAGCATGTAACCTGGCATCTCTCAACCTACGCCGTTTCTTCAATGAAAGCGACAATACATTTGATGTAGAAGGCTTCGAATACATGACCCGCCTGTGGACCGTTGTACTTGAAATATCTGTACTGATGGCTCAGTTCCCATCACCGGAAGTAGCACAGCTCAGTTACGATTACCGCACGCTTGGTCTGGGATTTGCCAACCTGGGCTCTATGCTGATGGTGAGCGGTATTCCTTACGACAGCGAAGAGGCACGTGCCATTGCAGGGGCTATTACAGCAATCATGAATGGTGTAGCGTACAAAACATCAGCCGAAATGGCGGAATGTCTGGGTGCATTTCCAAGATACCAGGAAAACAGAAAACACATGCTGCGCGTGATGCGTAATCACCGTGCGGCTGCTTATGATGCAACTGAAGCTTATGAAGGATTGGAAATTAAGCCAAATGGCATTAACGCCCGCTATTGTCCTACTTATCTGCTCAAAGCCGCGACAAGGGCATGGGACGAAGCGGTACAACTAGGGGAGCAGTTTGGCTACCGCAATGCGCAGGCAACGGTAATTGCACCGACAGGGACTATCGGTCTGGTGATGGATTGTGATACAACAGGTATTGAACCTGATTTTGCGTTGGTAAAATTCAAAAAACTTTCGGGCGGCGGTTATTTTAAAATCATCAATCAATCCATTCCGGTAGCACTGAAAAATCTGGGTTATAAACCGGAAGAAGTAGATGCCATTGTAAAATATGCAAAAGGCAATGGCAACTTTGGCGGAGCGCCTTATATCAATCACCAGAGCTTGAGCGAAAAAGGATTTATCGCAGAGGAATTGAAGAAGCTGGACACCGCGGTAGAAAGCGCTTTTGATGTTAGTTTTGTTTTTAACGTTTATACACTCGGCGAGGAATGCTTGCAACGACTGGGCTTCAAAGCAGAGCAATACTATGATATGGAGTTCTCGCTGCTCCATGAATTGGGATTTACGGATGACGAAATAGAAGCGGCCAACGATTATGTGTGCGGTACCATGATGATTGAGGGGGCGCCTTATTTGAAAGAAGAACATTTGCCGGTATTCGATTGTGCCAATAAATGTGGTAAGAAAGGGGAGCGTTATATTCATGCGCACGGCCATATACGTATGATGGGCGCAGTGCAGCCGTTTATCAGCGGCGCTATTTCTAAAACGATCAATCTGCCAAACGAAGCTTCCGTAGATGAAATTAAAGATTGCTATTACCTGAGCTGGCAATTGGGTCTGAAAGCTTGCGCATTATATCGCGACGGTTCTAAACTCAGTCAGCCGCTGAGCAATAAAAGCGATAAGAAAAAGAAAACATCAGATGTTTCATCTGAAGATATAAAAGAAGAAAATGTAAGCATTAATGCCGGTAATATTGTGGACATGGGTAAACTGACCATCGACGAATTACTGGAAGAAGTGAACAAGCGTGTGCAGGAAAGCCCGGACACACAATTGAAGCGTCAGCTGAGCCGCATCGTGGAACGTAAACAATTACCAGCCAAGCGGAGAGGATATACTTTTAAAGGAAAAGTAGGCGGGCAGCCATTATTCTTGCGTACCGGCGAATACGGTGATGCTACACTCGGTGAGATATTTATTGACATGGCTAAAGAAGGCGCTACAATGAGAAGTCTGCTGAACAGCTTTGCCATTGCAGTTTCCGTAGGTTTACAATACGGTGTACCCCTGGAAGAATATGTAGACAAGTTTATTTTCACACGCTTTGAACCATCGGGCGTAGTGGAGCATCCGAATATTAAAAATGCAACTTCAGTGCTGGATTATATCTTCCGTGTATTAGCTTATGAATATCTCGATCGGGTAGACCTGGTGCATGTTCCGGATCCATACAAGATCGACGAAGCTGAAGAAGAAACCCAAAATGCCGCACAGCAGCAATTATCACAGGTAAGAGTTACCGCACCACAGCCTGTAAGTAAGCCGCAGCCGGGTTCGCTGGCGCCAAAGCCACAGCCGGTAGTGCAAAATACCGCCGACATCAAAAAGATGATGGGTACCAGCGCCGATGCGCCCGCTTGCCGCAACTGCGGAAATATTACACTACGAAACGGTACCTGTTATATGTGCCCGAACTGCGGTACCACAACAGGTTGCAGTTAACGGAGGAAAAACAGAACTTTGGAACCTGGCACAATTGTTGCCAGGTTATTTTTTTATAAACCAGTTAGTTTATGAATCGTATGACAACGCTGCTGTTGGCGGCCACATTACTCGCCAGTTGCGGTAACCATCACAATGAAAAAGCTACCGCACAAAGTGCAGCCGGCGCTGTCGCGAATGCCGACGCACCGATACAGGCAAATGCGTACCGGCGCTTTTCCGGCACAATAGCGGGGCAGCCGGTGGTAATGCATTTGGTAGCTCAGAAAGAAGGGGCGTTTACCGCAAATTATTATTACGTTAAGCAGGGCCGTTCGATAGATGTTTACATCGTCAAGGATACGACCGGTACCAATAATTACACCGTCGAAGAGCAAATAGGGAAGGGCGACGAGGCAAATGCGCATTGGAATGTAACGATCACCAACGGCGCCGTGAGGGGAAAATGGATGAGTGCAGATGAGAAGAAAACTTACGATATAGATCTTAAAGCCGAAATGCCAGCCGGGGCCATGCCCTTAGCGATTTATGCCGATGAGGATTCTATTGCTTTATTTCCGGGCAAAGCCGGACCGTCGGCAAATATAAGTTATACGCTCCTGGTACCTGCAGCCGATGCCAATAGCGATGATGCCGCATTTGTACGGAAAGTTTTGTTATCCGATCTTGGATGCGACTCATTGCACGAAACAGATATTAAAGCTTGTATCAAGAAGTCGATGCAGGAATATGGCCAGTCATACAAAAATGAGGTGGCCGATATGTATGATTCCAGTTCTGAAAACGCCAGTCTCAACTACTATAGTTCCGTGGGCTATAATGTGATCTATAACGAAGACGGTATGCTGGTATTGCAAAACGTAGCAGCCGATTACAGCGGTGGCGCACATGGCAATTATGGCAGCTCTTATCTTAACCTCGATCTCAGGAATAAAAAAGAATGGAAGCTGGAAGACATCATGACCGTTGATTCGGTGGCGCTGTCCGCATTACTGGAGCAGGAAGCCCGATCATTGTTTCATATACCTGCTAGACAAAAACTGGATGAGACATTGCTGGTCGATAAAATCGATGCAAACGGCAATGTTTTTATTACCAATACCGGTATTACATTCCACTATGTACCTTATGAAATTGCAGCTTATGCATTCGGTGAAAGCGATTTGTTTATTCCTTATTCAAAGATCATGAACTTGTTGAAACAGGAGTTTAAGCAAAGGATGAAACTATAGGCGGTGTGTGGTTTGGGGTCAGTTGTGAATATCGAATTTTGTCTACTGCTCAAGGTTAGTAAACAGAGGAACTCACAACTGACCACGCAGCATTCGCATCCGCGATTTAAGGGTTTGTAGGGGCTGGTTGTTTTTTGCTTAGATAATTAGCGACGTATGCGTCGGAATAATTCCAGGAAAGCCAGCTGTGCCTCTGTTGGGAGGTTTGAAATTCGTTGATCCTGCGCGTTAACGTTTGTTCGCTGTCGAAGCGCAAATTCGCGGTGCGGTCAAACAGAACAGTTTTATTTTCCTCCAGTAGTGGCAGTACTTTATCCGAAAGAGAGAATAAGAATTCATAATCAAGATCCGCGTTGGCTGTATGTCTGATATTGTAGCGCGCAATCATTTCGTCCCAATGAATACAACTGGCCGTCACTAAAAGACAAATACCCGCCCAGGCATTAACCCGGAATAAAAAATAAGTTGTTTTCTTGTTGTAGATCTTTAAGAACATAGTGATCAATCCTACCAACACCATAAACAAGAATACCAGTACGCCAATCCGTTTGTATGCCAGTCCATAGTATTTGATATAGTAATAATCGCGCAGTAAAACAGAGATAACCAATATGCTGTTCTGGATAATCCAGGCGTAGGCGCCGTATTTCAACCATTTATTCTTCTTGTAGAAGTTAAGATTGCCTTTGAAGAAAACCAATAATATGGCAATGGCGCAGAATATAGACAGGATTAGTATTTCAGTTCCTTCATGCACCAATTTGTACAACGGTTTATTCGGATCAAATTCATAATGCAGCCATACGAAATCGATATCGATACAGTTGACCACAAACAGCAATCCATTCAACAGTGCAAGACTAACAATACCGATTGTATTGGCGTTTTTTAGTGCGAGATTTTTTAACGGTTCGCCGAAGATATCCTTGTGGCGTTTCCTGATTCGCTGCAAAACATCTTGCTGCATCATGTCTTTGCGGCTGAAATACTGGTGCTGTACCCGCTCCAGGATAGTGCCGGTGAGATACATACCCCATAGTAAAAAGCAGATGCGTGCGAAGCTGATAATCGTGAAGAAATAGTTGATTGCTTCCTGCAGTTTGTAAGTAAGCTTATTCCATAAATCGGAAAAAACAGGGTTTGCCGCCGTATAGAACATGATAAAAAGGATGAGTAGGGCAACAGGAATAGCGCCTAGTTTTACAAACCTAAGCAGGCGCGACTTTACAGGTTTTTTCTTTCGCCCTTCCAATACGGTTCGCAGATCGAGGTAGAGGCTGAAGGGCAGAAATATGAAATTGAAAAGATAAGAGCCGGCGGCATACCAGGTAGAGCGATGATTGTACTGCACAAATGCAGTGAGCAGAAACAAGGTGAAAAAATAAGTGATCTTGCTGAGTTCGGTGTTTTGATACAAGACAGCAACAAGCGAAACTAAATGCCCGGCTAGTAATAAATGTACATTTTTCTTTTTCATTGCGCCGGGATATAGCGACAGTAATGACGGCAATAGAACGGCGTCGAATAGCAGTGCGTTCAGCGCCAGTTTCTCATCCCAGAAAACCAGGTTAAATGTTAGCCCGCCCACAATGATCAGCAAAAGGCGTTTTAAATAAATGTTCATGATTTTATTTTTTTAAAAAGTACTTTGAAATTCAAAGTTTAAAGACAAAAAAAATATTACTTCGTTTTCCGGATCACTTGCTCCAGTGCATCGAGGTGCTGGCGGAATGCTTTTTCGCCCGCTTTGGTAATACTGTAAGTTGTGTTGGTCTTCCGCCCGATGAAGCCTTTCTGCACTTTTACAAAACCGTTTTCCTCCAACCCTTTCAGATGACTGGCCAGGTTACCGTCCGTAACTTGCAGCAGGTCCTTCAGCTCGTTGTAACTGATCTCGTCATTGATCATCAGAACGCTCATAATACCGAGCCTGATCCGGTTATCAAATATTTTATTAAGGTTCGAAATGTCAACATTCCCGGCCATCGTCTTACACTGGATTTTTGTTTCAGAAATTAGGGTTTATCCGGTTCGTTATTCCGGTCGTATTTCCACCACATAATGGCGCCGTACACAATATGCATCGCACCGAATCCAATGGTCCAGAAATAAAATCCGTAACCGATGTTCCAGCAGTTCAGCAGTCCCAATATCAATTGAGCAATGCCGAGCCAGCGAATTTCGCGATAAGTATATTTGGAAGCGTTGAGCAAAGATAATCCGTAGAAAATAAGACATGCAGGTGCAATCAATCCGAAATAGTTCATCTGCACCAGACGAATGATAAAAAGCCCGCCTGTTGCCAGTGGAATAGCGCCATTGATCAGCAGACGCGCTGAAGTTTTGCCCCAGATAGGAATGCCGTCTTTCTGACTTTTAATATAAGTAAAAATGAAAGCGGTGATAAAAGCAGCGATGAAAGTACAGGCGGCAATCAGGAACAACGGATGCGAAATGATACCAGCAATAGACTGATGGCGGATCATCCGTGCCGTTTCATCATCGGAAGGAACAAAATTCTGGTAATCGCCCATGACGTATGGATAAGCTACCGACGCACCGCCCAGCGCGCAGACGCCGGCTGCTACGCCGCTCCATCCGCTGAGACTGATAAAGCGACTGCTCCGCTCCATCAGGGCACGTATATCTTTTAAGGCATCGAGTGTTTGTTCTTCCGACATAAAAGCACTTTGAAATACAAAGTAATTGTTTGTTTCCTCAAATTCCAAATATTTTGTTGGGTTGGAAAGTTAAAGTAAGGCTACAAATTTTGATATGGCTTTTTACGGTCGATAGAAAACTAAAATGTTGTACAATGCAGGGAATCTTAAATTTGCATGAATAATCCGGTTATGGAGGAAAATCTCGCAGCATTACAATATCCGATCGGCCAATACATCATGCCGGATCATTACGACGAAAAACAACTGCAATTCTGGATTGCGGCAATAGAAGCCTTACCTAAATGGCTCGACTATTGCGTGGAGAACCTGGATGAGGCACAATTGAAGCAACCTTATCGTCTTGGTGGCTGGAACAGCATCCAGATCATTCATCATCTGGCAGATAGTCATGCAAACGCTTATATCAGGCTAAAGCTGGCACTTACGGAAGAGAATCCGGTGATTAAACCCTATGACCAGGATCTATGGGCCGAGTTGCAGGATATTTATATCGTGCCGGTAAATGTGTCTATTACGCTCTTGCATGCATTGCATCTGCGTTGGGTAACGGTGTTGAAGAATCTGAAGGAGGAAGACTGGAAACGTTCGTATTTCCATCCTGAAAGCAACAGGCAGGTACCGATCTGGGAAATGACTAGCCAGTATGCATGGCACGGTCGCCATCATATGGAACAGGTTCGTCAGCTGCGCGAGCGGAATAACTGGTGATCGTTTAATACGACAATTCGATAATTCGACGATTCAAATTGAATATTCATGAGGCAAATATTTACGCCTGTCCGGCGGCTGGTGCTGCAGTTACTATTACTTCTGTGCTGCTATTTTTTAAGTCGTTGTTTTTTTACGCTGATTAACCTAAAACAGTTCGGAGGTCTTTCTTTTTACGGTTTCCTGGAATTGGCATTTTATGGCATCCGTTATGATCTTTCCGCCATATTCGCGGTGAACGGGCTATATATGCTACTGTTCTTATTGCCCGTTCCGATCTGGAAAATGCCACGGTGGGAAAAATTTACACAGTGGGTGTTTATTATCGTCAATGGATTGGCTTTCGGTTTTGAACTGAGTGACTGGGCTTATTATCCATATAATTTCAAACGATCTACGGCCGATGTATTGAACATGGTTGGCCGCAAGGGTGATTTTTGGTCGCTGTTGCCGCGCTTCCTGGTCGATTATTGGTATGTGCCGCTGGCCTGGATCGGCCTTTGGGCCGTTTTAATTATCGCGAACAAAAAAATCTGCAAAAGAACCTCACTCGAAAAATCGTTTGATCTTTCCATGTATTGGGTAATGGGATTATGGCAATTTGTACGTTTGATCCTTATTGCCGGAATTGCCGTGGTAGCCATTCGTGGCGGTTTTCAATACGTCCCGATCGCGGTTCGCAATGCCGTGCAGGTAACGGAAAGCAGGTATGCGCCGATTGTACTGAATACGCCTTTTAGCATAATCACTACGTTTCAAAACGATAAGCTGCCCGATGTACATTTCTTTCCGGATGAAGCATTGCCGCAATACATTGACCCGATAAAACAATACGGCGGCCGGCCGGCACAGTCAAAAAACGTGGTACTGATCATCCTGGAAAGTTTCTCGAAAGAGTTTACCGGCATCGGTGGCCACACCAGTTTCACGCCGTTTTTGGATAGCATCATGCAGCATTCGTTGGTTTGCGTCAACGCGTATGCCAATGGCCTGCATTCTGCCGAAGGCGTGCCGGCTGTAATTTCTGGCGTGCCTTCATTGATGGACGAGTCTATTACGACTTCTGTTTATGGCGCAAACCGCTTGACCGCAATGCCCAATACGCTTCGTGAAATGGGCTATAGTACCGCATTTTATCACGGCGGTACCAATGGTACCATGAGCTTTGATGTGTTTTGTGCCGCAGCGGGCTATGAAAAATATTTTGGTCGTTCGGAGTATAACAATGAAAAAGACTACGATGGCAATTGGGGCATCTGGGACGAACCGTTTCTGCAATACTTCAAGCAGGGCATCGATAAAATGAAGCCACCATTCCTGGCAACGGTTTTTACGCTGAGTTCGCATCCGCCATTTAATGTGCCTGCGCAGTATAAAGATGTTTTTCCAAAGGGCTCGTTGCCGATTCACCAATGTGTCGGCTATACGGACATGGCGCTGCGTAAATTTTTTGAAGCGGCCGCAAAAGAGCCATGGTACCACAATACCGTCTTCGTATTTACTCCCGATCATTGCTCGCCGACAACCGCATTTCCCGATCATCAGAAAGGTATGGGACAGTACGAAATCCCCATTATATTTTATGCGCCGGGCGATTCTTTATTGCGTGGCCGTATCGATACGCTCACACAGCAGATTGATATTTTTCCTTCGGTGATGGATTATCTTGGTTATGACAAGAAGTTTTTTGCGTACGGCAACAGTATTTTCCGCCCGGCGAGCCATCGTTATACGATCAATTTTATTGACGGGGTGTATCAATGGCTGAGCGACGGCTATTTGTTACAGTCGGTAGAAACTAATCCTACAGCACTGTATCAGCTTCCGCAGGATAGCTTGTATCAAAACAATCAGCTGCATAATAATACAGCAATGACCCAACGTCAGCTCGATTATCTCAAAGCCTTTATTCAAAGCTATCGCAGCCGGTTAAACAAAAATCAACTCTGGACGGAATAAGATCAGAGTCGCGGCATTAATCGGAAAATAAAGTTCGGTAGCGCGAGACTACCTCCGCTTTTTTCAGGGCGATGCATTTGGCTATTGCGATCGGTGGTTTTAAGCTTTTTAATTTACCTTTAGTCCTCCAAAACACACATTATGGCAACAGGATTATTGCATCTTCACAATCTGATGCGTTGGGTGGTTCTTATTTTTGGCCTCCTTACATTGATAAAAGGTTTTAGTGGCATGAGCGGCAAAAAGACATTTACCGCTGGCGATAAAAAGACCGCTATGTTTTTAATGATCAGTTGTGATATCCAGTTGCTGTTGGGGCTGGCGCTTTACTTTATGAACGGTTGGTTCAAAGTGCTGACCAGCGGAAGCGAGTTTATGAAATTGCCGGCACAACGTTTCTTTGCAATGGAGCACGCGGTGGGTATGATCATCGCTATTGTGCTGGTGCATATCGGTTATGCGGCTACCAAAAAAAATATCGCAGACGGTGCCAAGTTCAAAAAAATGTTTTGGTTTACCCTTATTGCTTTCATTATTATCATGGCTACCATTCCATGGCCTTCGCGTGAAGCAATTGGTCGCCCAATGTTTCCTGGCATGACAGTTGGTGCATGATCCGTAAAGTAATTCAACCTTTTTATACAATCTGGGCGCTCTCTACTTTTGTAGGGAGCGTCCTTCTTGCATTTCCGCTGTTCGCCCTCATTGCCATCGGCAACAACGCCAAATCGAGAAAAGCGATCTGGTGGATTATCCATAATTGGGCAAAGTTCTGGCTGCTGTTGATCGGGATGCCAATGCGCCGTTCGAAGATGCGCCCGCCGGAAGGGAAATATGTAGTCGTGGCCAATCATATTTCGTATATCGATGCGATTGTCATTTTTCCCGCTGTACCCGGTTATTTCCGGGCTTTGGGCAAAAAGGAATTTGCCAAAATTCCGGTAGTCGGGTTTATCTACAAGCAGATTGTATTGATGGTAGACCGGAGCAGCGCCCATAGCCGCGCCAAAAGTATGCGGCTGATGTGGCGGGCACTGAAACACGAATGCAGCATACTTATTTTTCCCGAGGGCACGTTTAACGAAACGCCGGAGCCGCTAAAAGAATTTTACGACGGGGCATTCCGTCTGGCGATAAATGCACAAACTGCGTTATTGCCGATTTTACTGCCGGATACCGTGGATCGCTGGCATTACAGCGCCTGGTGGAAACTTTGGCCCGGTAAAAACCGGGTGGTATACATGCCCCCTGTTTCTGTAGAAGGCTATACTGTTGCAGATATTCCTGTCTTAAAAGAGCAGGTGAAGTCGCTCATGGAAGCGGAGCTGATGCGGTTGAAGAGTTCCTAAAAGGTTAATTTGGCAAAAGGTTAAAGGGGGTAATTCGCCAAGACCAATCCTTAATATAACCTGGGGTGCTTAATTAATTATTGGTCAGTTAACTTGCTGGTTGACAGTGTATTGGCTGAATTGGCCAATTACCCAAGTAACCAGTCACCCATTTTTCGTAAATTCGCGCAAATTTTAATAAGAACTCATGGCCTTACAAGTAGGTATCGTAGGACTTCCAAACGTAGGAAAATCAACGCTTTTTAATGCGGTAAGCAACAGCGCCAAAGCACAGGCGTCTAACTATCGCTTTTGTACCATAGAACCCAATGTAGGACAGGTGGATGTTCCGGACGAACGCCTAGCGAAGCTGGCAGAACTTGTTCAGCCGCAACGCATCGTCCCAACTACTATTGAATTTGTGGACATCGCCGGCCTCGTAAAAGGCGCCAGTAAGGGCGAAGGTCTGGGCAATAAATTCCTGGCAAATATCCGTGAAGTTGATGCAATCGTGCACGTGATCCGTTGTTTCGAAGATGAAAACATTCTCCGTGAAGAAGGCGCTATTAACCCGGTAAGCGATAAAGAAATTATCGACACCGAACTGCAGCTGAAAGACCTGGATAGTGTAGAAAAGAAAATGGCGCGTGTAGAGAAAATGGCAAAAAATGATCCGAAGGCAAAACGTCACCTGGAAGTGTTGCAACGCTGCCAGGCGCATTTGTCTCAAGGTAAAAACATCCGTGGTCTGCAACTCGAAGGGGAAGACCTGGAAGCGATCGCAGATATCTTTTTGCTGACGCAGAAACCGGTGCTGTATGTAGCAAACGTAGACGAGTCTGCGATTCATACCGGCAACAAATATTCGGAAGCATTAGTAAAAGCTGGTCAGGAAGAAGGCGCACAGGTAATTGTGATGAACAATTCTATCGAAGCGCAGATTTCAGAATTAGAAAGCGATGAAGATAAAGCAATGTTCCTGGCGGAATATAACCTGGAAGAACCGGGGCTGAATCGCTTGATTCGTGCGGCTTACCAGTTGCTCAACCTGATTACTTATTTTACGGCTGGTGTGCAGGAAGTACGTGCGTGGACCATCCACCGCGGCTGGAAAGCGCCACAGGCAGCGAGTGTGATCCATACCGATTTTGAAAAAGGGTTCATCAAAGCAGAAACCATCGCTTATAAAGATTATGTACAATACGGCAGTGAAGCAGCCGCCCGCGAAAACGGCAAGTTGCGGATCGAAGGAAAGGAATACGTAGTAGCCGATGGCGATGTGCTCCACTTCCGCTTTAATGTTTAAAAAAATACAATCCCCCTTTTACAGGGGGATTTTTATTTTACCCATATTTATTCTGCTGCCATACTCCTTATCTTTACGAATCAACAAGTTTAATTCTAACCGCTTAATAAAAATGAAATACTTACCAATACCATCGAAGTTATACGCACAAAATCGTCAGCGGTTCATCAAAAAGATGAAGCCAAATTCTATTGCCATTTTTCCAGCGAATCCTGTGCTGCCGGAAAACGGTGATGCGGTCTACAATTATAAGGCAAACTCTGACGTGGTATGGCTTTCCGGTATTGTGCAGGAAAAAACAATGGTGATTCTGTACCCGGACAATGCGGACGCATCGGCACGCGAAGTGCTGGTGGTGCAACGCCCGAACGAAATGCTGGAAAAATGGAACGGTCATTTGCTCCGCAAAGAAGAAGCAACGGCTATTTCCGGAATTCAAAACGTACAGTATGTAGACAGCATCGAAGCGCAATTGCACATGTGGATGCATCATGCCGATACGGTTTATCTGAACACAGATGAAAACGACCGTCTGAATACGGAAAACCCACGTATCGATTTGTTGTTCGTTCACGATTTTATGAAGCGTTATCCGCTGCATCAATACGATCGTGCGGCTCGTATCATGAAAGAGGTTCGCGCTATCAAAACCAAAGAAGAAGTAGAAATAGTAAAAACGGCCATCGATATTACGGCGAAAGCATTCGATCGTGTAATGAAATTTGTGAAGCCAGGTGTAATGGAATACGAGATCGAAGCAGAGATTACACACGAGTTCCTGCGCAATCGTGCTACACGTCATGCTTACGGCTGCATCATAGCATCTGGCGACCGTGCACGAGTATTGCACTATGTAGACAACAACCAGGAATGTAAGGACGGAGAACTGATCCTGATGGACTTTGGTGCGGAATATGGCAACTATAATGCGGATCTTTCCCGAACGATTCCGGTAAATGGTAAATTCAGCAAACGCCAGAAGGAAGTATACAATGCCTGCCTGGCGGTGCATATGTACTGTGCCTCTATTTTGAAACCAGGTATTAACTACGCTGATTATATCAACAAAGTGAATACAGAAATGGAGCGACAACTGGTGAAAATCGGTCTGATCGCTAAAGCCGATATTAAAAACCAGGATCCGGCAAATCCGGCATGGCGCAAATATTTTTACCACGGCATCGGCCACCATCTCGGATTGGATGTGCACGACCTCGGCACGCGCAATCAGCCGGTAAAGGAAGGCATGCTGTTTACGATTGAGCCGGGAATTTATATAGAAGAAGAACAAATGGGCATCCGCATTGAAAACAATTACTGGTTGACAAAATCCGGAAACATTGACTTGTTTAAAGGTATTCCGATCACAGTGGAAGAGATCGAGGCCGTGATGAAACGCAAATAAGAAACGATGATCATCGTATGAAATAGTCCCCACGGCGTTGGGGACTATTTTCGTTTCATCAGATTGATTCGCGGATACTCGCGACCTTAAATTTTTTCTTGAGCCACTTACTGAGCGGATATTCGATGACCTGAAAAATGAAAATAGAAATCGCGGTCAGCAAACCGAGTCGAAAGAGGTAATTTTTTGTGATATGCGCGATGATAAATTCATGGATAAAGCCAACATGAATCAGGTAAAAAGCATAAGAGCTTTTGCCCATCAGTTGCACCGTTTTATTGGACAGTAAACGGCTTATAAAAGTATTTTCTGTAATCAGCCCAATCATAAAAAATGCAATCGCAATGGGCGTCAATACAGTATTTACAAACATCCCGGCAGGGTGGTAAGCACCTTTGGAATAGACAGTGCCATCACCGCGAAGGCAGGCCAGCATTGTCAGACAAATTATCATAAATACGATACCCGTCGTGGTCTTACGCCTGCCTGGCACGCCACTTAATTTTTCTTTTCTGTTGCGCAGCCATAAAGCGATTTGTACACCCACTAAAAACTCGGTACTTCTTCCAAAGAAGGTAAACGCTATCACGAAAAATGGGCTGTCCATCAACCCATAATAATGAACGCCGCTGCAGAGCAGCACTAAACCCAGCCCTATGGCAAGCAATGCAAAAGGTATGACCCAGATCAAATTTTTTTTCCGGAAGATCATCCATACAATTAGTGGCGCGGCGAAATAAAAACATTCCTCTACAGTGAGGCTCCAGCCTTGACCGATGCCGGTAAATAAAAGATCATGGAAGAACCCTTTTAGTAAAGTAATATTCAGGAAATACAAGCCCAGCTTATTTATCAGCGTTCCACTGCGGAAACCCTCCAGTAATAACGGGATAAACGTAAGTGTGGTAAGTATAAACCAAAGCGGGTAAATGCGGATCACTCGATTGGCAGCATAAGAGCGGAGCGAAAAATTCTTGCCGACAAACCAGTCAAAATAACGATAGGTGATCAAAAAACCGCTTAGCACAAAAAACATGACGAGCGATATATGAAACTCATGAACAAAGCTAAAAGGAAACCAACCCCAGCTTTCAGGAATAAAAGTCTCATAGTGGCAGATATACACCATGAACATGGCCAGTGCACGGAACCCGGTAAGCGGTGCAAAGTAATTTGCGGCAATCGGAGCTACGTTTTGCAGCTCCCCGGCAGATTGTATATCTACTGTCGTATTTCTCAAAAAGCTGAATTAAAGTTTGATTCTGTCGTCTTTTATGACAACGGTTTTGCTCCATTTGTCGTGCCAAGGGTAGCCAGAGAGCGCGCTGAATGGTTCAAAAGGTACAAGCCTGCAAAGGCTTCGGATTAGCGTATCTTTCCAGGTCAGTGGCAGGCCGTCTTCTCTCACTACACGGGTTTTGGTGATCAATTTGCCAACTGTTTTACCGTTTGAAATACTTTCCAATAACGTATAGCACAACACGTAAGTGCTAAGGTAGATCAGCAGAAAAAAGAAAGTGTAGCCCGGGCTGTTTTCTTCGCCGAAGGAGAAAACAGATTCCCCAATGAGCATGAGTCCAACATTCACAACGAGACTTACGATTCTGATGATGATCGAGTCGACAATAAAATTGGCAAATCTTTCTCCCGTAGTGGCATAAGTTATTGGGTTCTGTCGCTGAATTTTATCAAAGATGGATGGGGTAATGTGTTCTTGTTGCATGTGAAATTTGTTTTTTATCTCAGCCGATCCAATGATTTTACCAGCTTCTCATCTTTACGAATGCCTTTGAGTGCAAGAAAAAGAAAAATAAGCGATACGACCGGCAATACAGATAATACGCTGTAGGCGCCGCCTGTAGCGGGAGGTGTCGCATTGTTCAGATTGCCTACGCGCATAATAGTCAAGGCGATGAAACCGATGGTTGCAATAACAGATAGTGTAATGAGGCTTTTTTGTTGCTTGCGGTTTTTGAACAGGAAGATGGCAATCAGCGGTAGCAAGGTGATCAGCACTGCAAGGATCAGCAAAGGGTAGTAGTTGGTTACATTCACCGCCGTAATGGTGTCGGTGCCATTTTGAATGATATGTGCTGTGTACAGGTCAATTCTGAAAAGGACTGCGTTGATGAGCATGGCCAATAACAGCCAAACGGTTTGTATTCTTTGTATCATAGTAAGTATTTTAAAAAGCCTGACGAATGCATCAGGCTTTCCTTTTTTGATTGTTTGTTAGTTGATAATTGCTTTGCCAAAGTATGGACGCAGCACTTCCGGGATATGAATGCCTTCCGGCGTCTGATTGTTTTCCAGCAGACAGGCCATAATTCGCGGCAAAGCCAGAGAGCTGCCATTCAATGAATGTGCCAGCTGTGCTTTATTGCTTCCGTCTTTAAAACGGATTTTCATACGATTAGTCTGATACACCTCAAAATTGCTGACAGAGCTCACTTCCAGCCAACGTTCCTGCGCTGCGCTATATACTTCGAAGTCATAAGTAAGTGCGGAAGTAAAGCTCATATCGCCGCCGCAGAGACGCAATACACGGTATTGGAGTCCCAGGAGTTGCAGCAGTTTTTCAACATGTGCCGCCATTTCTTCCAGTGTTTCATAACTTTTTTCCGGGTGAACGATCTGCACGATTTCTACTTTGTCGAATTGATGCAGCCGGTTCAAACCCCGAACGTCTTTGCCGTAAGAACCAGCTTCGCGACGGAAGCACGGCGTATACGCCGTCATCTTAACCGGCAATTCTTGTTCCGGAATAATTTCATCGCGGTAAATATTTGTAATCGGAACTTCGGCCGTCGGAATCAAATAAAAATTATCAGCTGTGGCATGATACATCTGGCCTTCTTTATCCGGCAATTGGCCCGTACCATACGCCGAAGCTTCGTTTACCATATAAGGCGGATAGTATTCCTTGTAACCTGCATCGATATTGTAGTTCAGGAAAAGGCTGATCAGTGCTCTTTGCAAACGGGCACCCTGATCGATGTATACAGGAAAGCCAGAACCGGTAATCTTAGTGCCCAGTTCAAAATCGATCAGTTTATACTTGGCCGTCAGATCCCAATGGGGCAATTTCTGCGCACTGAGATCCGGTGTGGCGCCTCCTTGGCGCACTACTTCATTCTCTTCGGGTGTTTTTCCGGGAGGCACAGTGCTATGCGGCAGATTCGGAATGCGAACCAGCAGATCGTGCAATTCAGTTTCTATATCGGCAAGCTGTGCTGCAAGTAGTTTTGTTTTGTCGCGATGGCTGCTCACTTCGGCCTTCATCGCTTCTGCTTCTTCTTTATTGCCTTTGGCCATCAACTGGCCTATATTTTTCGATGCGCTATTGATCGATGCTGCGAGACTGTCACTTTCGGCCTGTAAATGGCGACGTTTTTCATCTACCGAGATGATGGTATCAACCAGTTCCAGTTCTTTAAAATTCTTCTTCTTTAGTCCTTCTACTATCAGTTCTTTGTTTTGCCTGAATAAATGAATTGGCAGCATAAAAATGGTTTAATCGATACAAATATAACCAAATCGTCGATGTCTGATTTTCTTCGGGCGCTGATGTCTGATTTTTTAATGTCTGATTCGAGCGCGGCGAGCCCGGAAAATATCGGGTGGCCCAAAGTGGCCCAACCGTTTCCAGGCACGTTGTACGATCGCCATGAAAAAAAGAGATTGCTTTTCGTAGCAACCTCTTTAAAATTATGACAAGCTTTTGGCTCCTGGTTTTTAGGTTTTGACTTTTGAGTTGGAAAGAAATCAGACATCAAAAGGCTGGCAACCTAAGGTACCTCTACCACGTTCAGGATTTCATTCAGGATTTGTTCGCTGTTGATGTTTTCTGCTTCTGCCTCGTAGGTAATGCCAATTCTGTGACGCATTACATCGTGGCAAACAGCTCGTACATCTTCCGGAATTACATAACCACGACGTTTAATAAACGCATAAGCCTTTGCGGCCAGCGCCAGGCTGATACTTGCACGTGGCGATGCACCGTAGTTGATGAGCGGTTTTAGTTTATTCAGTTTGTATTCTTCAGGGAAACGCGTGGCGAATACGATGTCGAGGATGTATTGTTCAATTTTTTCATCCATATACACTTCACGAACCAGCTGGCGGGCGCGCAGAATATCTTCTGGCGTCACTACCGGGTTGATTTTTTGTGCACCCTGTGGATTTAGATTCTGGCGGATGATATGGCGTTCTTCTTCTTTTTTCGGGTAAGAAATTACCACTTTCAGCATGAATCGGTCTACCTGCGCTTCCGGCAGCTCATAAGTACCTTCCTGCTCAATTGGGTTTTGTGTGGCCAATACCAGGAATGGTTCATCCAATTTGTAAGTAGTATCGCCAATTGTTACTTGTCTTTCCTGCATCGCTTCCAGCAAGGCGCTTTGTACTTTGGCGGGGGCGCGGTTGATCTCGTCGGCCAGAATGAAGTTGGCAAAAATAGGACCTTTACGTACCGCAAAAACATGTTCCTGCGGATTGTAAACCATTGTGCCCAAAACGTCGGCCGGTAAAAGGTCGGGAGTGAACTGTATACGCGCAAAACGTGCATGAATGGCGGAAGCCAGCGATTTGATCGCTAAAGTTTTTGCGAGGCCGGGAACACCTTCCAACAAAATATGACCATTAGCCAGCAGGCCGATCATCAGACGCTCTACCATGTGCTTTTGTCCAACTACTGCCTTATTCAGCTCCATTTGCAGCAGATCTATAAAGGCGCTCTGCTGGTGAATCCGTTCGTTTAATTCTCTGATATCCGTCGAAGAAGCGTTATGCTCCATGTTTGTATGTTTTAGGCTTCAAAAGTAAAAACTAAGCATAAATTAGAAAGGATACAAATCGGGTTTTAACTTTTTTTAAAAACTCTGTAATCTGAACATCCCGCTGTTTATACCGATTAGTCGCGAACCGTTAACTTTGTTTGCATGGAAAATCTGGAACAACGCTGGAAAGAAGTAGAAAATAAGTTGCAGGAACGGTTTGAGAAAACGCCCGATATGGAAGGAATCCTGTTTTTGATAGGCATTAATGAATTGGGCCAATTGCCATCCCGGAAGTTTAGCAAAGAGCAGAAGCAGGACCTGATGCACATCGCAGTCTGCAAACTACTTAGTCAGCTCGATTATTACGAACTGGAAGGTATTGATGCCGACGGCTGGCCACATTATAAAGAACTGCAGCCGGTACCCAAAATGGATATGAAAGAGCAGGAGGAAGTGCTTAAAGCCTGTATCATTCACTACTTCGACGAAGCGTAAATAAAAAAGAAAGCCCCAACATTTGTTGGGGCTTTCTTTTTTTATTTCTGGTAAGATTATTTGATTACAGACAGACGCTCAGTTGCAACGCCATTTTCTGTATTGATTCTTACGTTGTAGATACCTGCAGCCATGTTCGCAGTGTTGATAGTAAATGACTGTTGGCCGTTTGTCAGATTTTTATCTGCAATTGTAGATACTACATGACCAACCATGTCAACCACCTGGATCGTAACATGAGAAGCTTTGTTCAGGCTAAATTTCAAAGTAGAAACATTATCGGTTGGGTTCGGATACAGCACCATTTCGTTAACGCCAGCCAGTACATTGCTTACTTTAACCGGAGCCAGTGTACGAGTATTGTTACTGTTCAACACTTGACCAGTAGCGTTATCCAACAACAGGATGGTAGCGCTCAGGTTGTTTGTGTTCCATGTAGAAGTCAGTGGAGCAGTAATTGTATAAGAGTAAGACTGACCAGCTGTCATCGTTCCTGGCAAGCTGCCTGCCGCACCAGTGTTGGATGGGAAGATACCGCGAGCTACAAAGTTGTAAGTCATTTGAGCCGCAGGAATGATCTGTGGTAAAGCTTGGTAATCTTTGTCACCACCAGACAGTGGAATATCCTGAGATTGGAAGCTATAGTAGTTATCCTGGTTGTAACCAGAAGCAGTACCGGTTACGCCATCTTCAGTAACAACCATTGCCAGACGATAATCACCGGTCATGTTTACTGCAGGAGTAACAGTTACAACAGCACTCATGTTGCCGCCAGAGATAGTAGGTGTTGCGATAGCAATATCAGCAAAACCGAAATAGTTTTTCTCATCATTGTAGATGTCGAACAGGCTGGATGGATCCAGAACTTCACGACGGTCTACGTAAACAGCAGGAATACCGTTGCCGGTAGCGATACCATCATAAGAAGGCAGGGAAAGACCAGCGATGTAGTTGTCATAGCTAACAACACGCATTGGATCTGCCCAGCTCAGGTTAGTGTGTACCGCGATGGAGCTTAAGTCAGCAGCATGTGCATTCCACATAGAGTCCATGAACACGATACCGCGTGGACACCAGCCACAGCCAGAAGAAGTGTGTTCTTCCAGTACCAGGCGTTTTTTAGGCATTGTCGTTACACCGGTAATAGCAGAGTTCAGTGTATCGTTTGCATGGTTGTTATCGCTGGCTACGTTTGAGATCCAAACTTTAATTGGATTGGAACCTGTGCTTGCAATGTTGTATGGAGTAGAAAAAGTAAAGCTTGCAGTACCAAGCACCGGAACTACCGTAGTTACGTTTTGTGATACTACAGCACCAGAACCGGCTTTGTAGTTAACTGTAAAAGAAGTCACCGGTTGAGCACCTTTGTTTTCTACGGTACCACCAAGTGTTATATTAGTTCCCACAGTGCCATAAGCCAGCGGAGAGCTTGCAGCAGGCGTCATTGTGGTAATTGCGAGATCGTTTGCATTTGTCATTACCTGTGTGCCTACGTTATCGATCGCAGGAACGCCATTAAAGGTAGAAATCAGACGGAATGCTACGCGAATGCTCTGACCGTTGTAGGCCGACAAAGGAATACCTTTAGCGATAAAACCAGATGAGCTTACTTTATCGAGTAAAGCCAGTTGCGTAAAGTCGGCAGCTGTAGTGCCCGCGTTTGATGCAATTCTGACTTCTACTGAGTCATCTCCGCCAGACAGCAATTGTGCTTGTTCCCATGCGAGAATAGCATTAACGCTGTTTACGGTAAATGCCGGAGTGATCAACCAACGGTCTGCTTTAGTAGTGGCAGTGGTCAGGATAGAAGTAGAAATGGCAGCAGAGTCGCTGGTGCCCACAGCCCATGCCATCCATGCTTTACCGCTAGGACCGCTCAACGCAGCCAGTTTGGGATTGTTGGTAACAAAACTGGAGTATACGTTAGCGCCGTCTGTAATCATCGGCCATGTAGCAGGGATACCGTTGTTGAAATTTTCTGTTGCCAACTGCGCGCTTGCTGTGTTTAGTAAACCAGCACCCGCTACTGCTGCAATTGCGAGTAATGCTTTTTTCATTGTTCTCTATTATTTTTAGATTGACTAAAGGTTGCCGAAATTAACAAATAATTTATATTAACCAACCATTTTGCCGCAAAATTGTAGTAAAGACAGATGTCCTTATATTTGCAACACAATTCGGATAGGAAAATAGAATTGTTCGGGGTGCCTACTAAAGTACAGGCTGAGATCATACCCGCTGAACCTCGACCAGGTAATGCTGGTTAGGAAATAAAACAATCAGCTCACATCTCAAAAAGTACCTCATTCGCGAAGACACGATCCCTCGCAATATAGGGGAAACATGATATTAAAAAATCATTACGGGTAAATTATTTTTCAGAAAACTACCTGGCTTGTGCCATTTGCGAAGTGTGTGCTTTCTGTAACAATAAAGGCGCCTGGTATTTTTAAAACAATCAGTGTAAAATATCATGCATAACGGAAAAGCTTTACTATTAGCCAGTGCGGGTATCTTATTGTCTTCGGCAGTATTGGCACAGCAGGCAGATACCAGTTTTCTTTTAAAATCACAACAGCTTCAATCTATAGAAGTTCGCGGATTACGTGCCGGAAACGATGCGCCGTTCGCAAAGACCGACATCTCTGGCAAAGAATTGCAGAAAAGCAACCTGGGACAAGATCTCCCGTACCTGTTGCAATACACGCCTTCTGCCGTAACCACCTCTGACGCCGGGGCCGGTGTAGGATACACCACTTTAAGAATCCGGGGAACAGACAATACAAGAATTAACGTGACACTGAACGGCGTGCCGGTAAATGATGCCGAATCGCAAGGTGCATTTTTTGTGGACCTCCCGGATGTTGCGTCTTCAACCAGCTCTATCCAGATACAGCGCGGCGTCGGCTCTTCTACAAACGGGCCGGGCTCGTTTGGTGCGACTATGAGTTTAAGTACGCTGGGGCAACGTGATGAAGCAGGGGCAGAAGGTCATTTCAGTTATGGCTCTTTTAATACGCAGAAATACACGGTAAGCGCGGGAACCGGGTTATTGTCTAATGGTTTGCAGTTCGATGTTCGTTTATCCAAAATAAGCTCTGACGGCTATATAGACCGCTCGGCCAGCGACCTTAAATCGCTACAGATACTTGCGGGGTGGAAAGCCAGCGAAAAAACATCTTTCCATTTTATGTTGCTCACCGGTAAAGAAAAAACAGGTCAGGCATGGAATGGTGTACCTCAGGATTCGCTCGCTACGAATCGTACCTATAATGAACTCGGACAAAAAGCGGATGGGTCTTTTTACAATAATCAAACAGACAATTACCAACAAGATTATTATCAGTTTTTCGGAGATCACAAATTCAATCAGGCACTGACACTGCATGCCGGTCTGTTCCTGACACGCGGCCGCGGCTATTATGAAGAATATAAACTTGACCAGGCCTATTCCGATTATGGCTTGCCGGATTATCTGCCTGCTGCAAATGATACGATCCATTCTACCGATATGATCCGTCAGTTGTGGTTGGACAATTATTATTATGGTGGCCTTTTTTCGTTGATGTACGAAAAGAAAAATTCACAGATCACACTTGGCGGTGTCTGGTCGCAATATGAAGGAAAGAATTATGGAAACATTACCTGGGCGCAATATAACGTGCCGGACAACTACCAATGGTATGTACACGACGCTCAGAAAAATGATCTGAACTTTTACCTGAAAGCGCAGCATACATTCAACGAGAAGCTCATCGCGTATGGAGAGCTGCAATACCGCAACGTCGCTTATTTCATCAATGGCTTCCGTACCAATCCTGATCTGAAACCGGCAGTTAATTATAATTTCTTCAACCCTAAAGTTGGCCTTACCTATTTGCTACGCCAGACAACTACACAACGGCAGAAAGTGTATGCTTCTTTTGCGGTTGCCAATAAAGAGCCCAACCAAAACGATTTCGAAGCAGCGGCTACTAGTCTGCCCAAACCAGAGCATTTGTACGATTGGGAAGGCGGCTACGAAATCAATCAGGGTAAATGGACTGCTGCGGCCAATCTGTACTATATGAAATACAAGGATCAGCTTATTCTTACCGGCAAGATTAATGACGTGGGTGCTTATACCCGTACCAATGTTCCGGAAAGTTACCGTTCCGGTATAGAACTGCAGGGTGCCTGGCTGCCGTTAAACTGGTTGAAATTGCATGGTAACGCTACCTTTTCCGAAAATAAAATCAAAAACTTTACCGAATACATAGATAACTACGACGACGGTAGCCAAACGGTAGTAAATCATGGTACCACAGATATCGCTTTTTCGCCTGCTACAATCGCTGCTGCAGGTGCCGGACTCTCGCCGTTTCATAAAACGGATTTCAGCATAGACATCACCGGCAAATATGTTAGCCGCCAGTACCTGGATAATACCAGCGACAATACGCGAAGCATTGACCCATATACCACGTGTGATGTTCGCTTGCATTATGGCATTAAACTTCGGCCATTTAAAGAGCTCAGCCTTACGTTGGCAATCAATAATATCTTCAATGAGAAATACCAAAGCAACGGGTACACCTATAGTTACATATACGGTGGCAGTTTAACGACCCAAAACTATTATTTTCCACAGGCGGGTACGAATTGGCTGCTCGGTTTAAATATCAGGTGGTAGGCTTTAAAAGAAAAATGGCTTCGGCGGCGAAAATTGTTTAGGGAAAACCTGACAATCTTCGCCGCTTTTTTACTTTGGTTTGCTTTTTGGCACATGATTTGCTTTTTGTTAAGTATGAGTTATAAGCATATCGGCAAACAGATCAGAGAAACAAGAGTCAGCAAGGGCTTCTCTCAAAAGCAAATGGCTGCCAAATTGAAAATTGATATCCGCAGTTATCGCCGTATCGAAGCCGGAGAGCGGAAAACCTGCGACCTGGACCAAGTCATGCGCATTGCCCGTATTCTCGAGATTTCGCATTTTCGCGTCTACAACGATATGAAGATTCAGTTATAATCGTTGCTGGACAATCTGTCAGCTTCTGGATTCGCCCTAATGCATTGGAAAACAGTATATCTATGCAATCAGTTACCTTTGCTGTGTCTGCCAAAAAGATATGGCAGGTAAATTGATGAATACTGTGTAATACAATTCATTAAAATGATTGGATACTATCTTATAGCTGGAATTATGTTTTTGGTTGGTATGGCTGTTAGCAGCCGCCTCAAAAGCAAATTCAGAGAATATGGTGAGATACCATTGGCTGCAGGGTTAAGCGGTAAAGAAGTGGCAGAAAAAATGCTGCGCGATAATGGCATTTATGATGTCCAGGTTATATCAGTAAACGGGTATCTTAGTGATCATTATAACCCAATGGACAAGACGGTGAATCTTAGTCCGGACGTATATGAAGGGCGTAGTATCTCTTCTGCGGCAGTAGCCGCCCATGAATGCGGCCACGCAGTTCAGCATGCCACTGCTTATAGCATGTTGATGTTGCGCAGCCGTTTGGTGCCGATGGTACAAATCAGCAGTCAGTTGTCGCAATGGATAATTCTTGCCGGACTAGGCTTTTTGTTTGGCCGCGGCAATCAATATATTTTGCTGGCCGGTATAGTTTTATTTTCCATTTCTACTTTGTTTTCGCTGATTACGCTACCTGTAGAATATGATGCAAGTCATCGCGCACTCAAATGGATGGAAACATCGCACCTAACTACGAATTCGGAACATGACAAAGCGAAAGACGCGTTGAAATGGGCAGCCCGGACTTATGTGGTAGCTGCAATCAGCTCAGTAGCAACCCTTTTGTACTATATACTGATATTTATGAACAGGAGAGATGATTAAAATCAAAGGTGCTATTGTTATAAATCATAAACCGCGTTTTACAAGACTCATTAATTTTAAGGCTCATTATAACAAATCAATTCAGGATGATTATTGAACAATTATATACAAGTTGCCTTAGCGAGGCAGCTTACTTTATTGCCAGCGAGGGCGAAGCGGCCGTGATTGATCCGCTTCGCGACGTGGATACTTATCTTAAAATGGCGGAAGAAAAAGGCGTAAAGATTAAATATATTTTCGAAACGCATTTTCACGCAGACTTTGTAAGCGGACACCTTGAACTTTCCAGAAAAACAGGTGCGCCGATTATTTATGGCCCGCAGACAAATGCAAAATTTGAGGTTCGCATAGCTGCCGACGGTGAAGTATTTCCATTAGGCAAAATCAAAATAAAAGCGGTACACACCCCAGGCCATACTGTCGAAAGTACTTGTTATTTACTGGAAGATGAAAATGGTGCACCTCATTGCATCTTTACCGGCGACACGCTTTTTGTGGGCGATGTAGGTCGTCCCGACCTTTTCAGTGGCGATCTTTCCAAAGAAGAGCTTGCCGGCATGCTCTACGAGTCACTGCAAAGTAAGATCAAAAATCTGCCGGACAACGTAATCGTATATCCGGCACATGGTCCGGGATCCTCTTGCGGTAAAAATCTCGGTCCGCAAACATTCAGTACGATCGGTGAGCAAAAGCAATCGAACTATGCACTGCAGGATCAGACTAAAGAAGAATTTATCAAAGCAGTAACGGAAGGGCTTTCTACGCCTCCAGCTTATTTTCCGTTGAATGCGCGTATCAACAAAGAAGGCTATGAAGCGCTGGACGACGTAATGAACTCGCTCGAAGCGCTGACGCCACAAGAATTTAAGAAAGCATCTGAAAACGGTGCGCTTATCCTGGATACACGCCCCTCTACCGTATTCACAGAAGGATTCGTGCCTGAATCAATCAGCATTGGTCTCGATGGTCGTTTTGCCGAATGGGCGGGTAGCCTGTTACCATTCGATCAACCAATTATTCTGGTGACAGAATCCGGTAAAGAAAAGGAAAGCGTGATCCGCTTGGCACGCGTAGGCCTTGATAAAGTGATCGGTTACCTGGAAGGCGGTTATGAAGCGTGGGCTGCTGCCGGTGAAAAGATTGACATGATTATCGATATTGAACCGGAAGAATTAGCAATGGATATTCCGCACGATAATAAACTGGAAGTTGTTGATGTGCGCAAGCCTGGAGAATTTAATGCAGGACATGTACAAGGTGCTGTAAATATGCCGCTCGATACTTTGGCCGATGTAACCAATATTGCAATGGTAGACAGCGACGCAAATCTGTACATTCACTGTGCCGGCGGTTATCGTTCCGTCATTGCAGCTTCGTTGTTGAAAAGACAAGGATACCATAACCTGCGTAATGTATTAGGAGGTTTTGGAAAAATCAAAGCCGTAAAGGGAATGCCGGTAGTGACACCCGATATGAAAAAAGTAAATTAGATGCCTGACGGCAGATGCTTGGATTTTGATGCATCGGCCGTCGGCGATTTTGCAAGTATAAAATGAAAGAGGTTACCTGGATTTTCCAGGTAACCTCTTCCTTTATGGTTGCAGGCGAATGATTGGTGCAATCACCTTTAGCGCTGACAATCTTACGAAACGCTGATACGGCGAATGTCGGCACCCAACGCATTTAAGCGTTCGTCAATGCGTTCATATCCCCGATCGATCTGGTTAATATTTTGAATAATGCTCTTGCCCTGAGCAGATAAAGCTGCAATCAACAAAGCCACACCGGCACGGATATCCGGAGAAACCATATTGATACCGCGTAAAGGAACTTGTCTGTTGAGACCGATCACTACTGCACGGTGCGGATCACACAGTACAATCTGTGCACCCATTTCAATCAATTTATCAACGAAGAACAATCGGCTTTCAAACATTTTCTGATGGATGAGTACCGTGCCTTTTGCCTGAGTGGCCATCACCAGGATAATGCTTAGCAGGTCCGGTGTAAAGCCCGGCCAGGGATGATCGTAGATGGTGAGAATAGAGCCGTCAATAAACTTCTGGATATGGTATTGATCTTGCGCCGGGACAAAAATATTATCGCCGCGAATTTCCAGTTGCACACCCATGCGCTGAAAGGTTTCAGGAATAATACCGAGATGTGCGATATTAGTATCCTGAATCAGCAGCTGACTTTGCGTCATTGCTGCCAGCCCTATAAAAGAGCCAACTTCAATCATATCGGCAAGCATGGTATGTTCACAACCTTTCAATTGTATCACACCTTCCACTACCAGCAAATTAGAACCAATACCGCTGATCTTTGCGCCCATACGGTTGAGCATATGGCAAAGCTGTTGCACATAAGGCTCGCAGGCTGCGTTATAAATCGTCGTAACACCATCGGCCATCGAAGCAGCCATCAGGATATTTGCCGTGCCGGTTACAGACGGTTCGTCCAGAAGCATATAACTACCTTTCAGTGTTTCTGCATTCAGGTCGAAAAGATTTTCTTCCGCATTATAATGGAATTCGACACCTAATTTTTCAAAACCTCGAATATGTGTATCTAGTCTACGGCGTCCGATTTTATCACCGCCGGGTTGTGGAATCTGTGCTTTGCGGAAACGCGCCAGCATTGGACCGGCCAACATTACAGCGCCACGCAGTTTGCCTGATTTTTTCTTGAAAACCGGACCGGAAAAATAATCGGTATCAATTTCGGCTGCCTGTAAGATCACTGTATTTGCTTTGGGACGTTGTACACGAACACCCACGTCTTGGAGCAATTCAATCAGCAAGTTGACATCAAGTATGTCTGGAACGTTGTGAAAGCTAACAGGCTGGTCCGTGAGTAAAGCGGCACAAAGCACCTGCAACGCTTCATTTTTGGCGCCCTGTGGTTTTATAGATCCTTCAAGCGCGCGTCCACCGCGAATTTCAAAAGCGTTCATGGAATTAGAAAGCGGTTATTTGTTTTTGTTCTTGTTGAATTTGCGGTTCTTGAAATTATTGCCGTAGCCGCCTCCGCTATTGTTGCTGTTGTTATTATTGTTGTTATTGTTTCCGAAGTTTCGGTTACCGCCGCTACTATTATTGTTGTTGTTACGACCGGAAGTATTTTTGAAGTTGCGGTTATTATTATTGTTGTTGTTATTATTGTTCCGCTTGAAATTGTTGGCCTGGCGACCATCGAAGTGAACACGGTAGCCACCGGTCTGGTACTGCAGATAGCCGTCAGTAAGTTCTGCCAGCTCATTTTTGATCATATCGTCATGTACTGGTTCTTTATGCCAGTTGGTATAGGCCAGTTTCATATAATAGCCGATCGCCTGTGTGTAGCCCTGGCGTTTTTCAGGGTCTTGTTCTGCCATAGCTTTTTTCAGCAGGCTTTCAAGATTATGGCCCAGGTGGCGATGGCCGATTTTGTCTTGCGGGTAATCGAGTGGCTCCGGTTTTTTATACAGTTGCTCCGGAGTCGGCATAGGATACGGCGCATCCACATCCAGTTTAAAATCGGTCATCTGGTAAAGATGATCCCAGAGCTTGTGTTTATAATCTTCAATTGTTTTCAGATGGGGGTTGAGGGTTCCCATCAGTTCAATGATGGCTTCTGCGTTGCTTAGTCTGCGTCCGCGATCTTCAATCGTCAGCAGATATTCTACCATTCGCTGAACATTGCGCCCATATTCAGGCATCAGCATCTTAGTGCGCGTTGTATTATATTCCATGAAAAAGAAAAGTCAAAATAAAAAAACTTGTGTGGCGTAGTATCAAATTAGTGAAATGATGCAGCAAAATGGCAACGGAAAATAAAAAGGTTGATTACTGCGAAAACGCCTTCTGAGCAAATATAAGGGAAAAAATCGCTGATCGATGAATTCCTGATGTCCGTTTTTCTTAACTTTTTCGATAGACTGATAACGGTCCGGGAATCAGACATCAGCGATAAAAAAGTAATTTTAAGCATGATTTACGAATTCAAAGGGTTTATTCCGGTCGTTCATCCATCTGCTTTTGTGCATCCACTGGCAGCCGTAACCGGAAATGTCATTATAGGTAAAGACGTTTATATTGGTCCAGGCGCTGCATTGCGTGGCGACTGGGGCGGGATCGTCATTGAAGACGGGTGTAATGTGCAGGAGAACTGTACTATTCATATGTTTCCCGGAGTTACGGTATTGCTGAAAGAAAGCGCCCATATTGGTCATGGCGCTATTATCCATGGCGGCGTCATCGGTAAAAATGTGATGGTGGGGATGAATGCTGTAGTAATGGACGAAGTGGAAATCGGCGATGAATCTATTATCGGCGCCCTAAGCTTTATTAATGCAGGCAGTAAAATTCCGCGAAGATCATTGGTTGTAGGAAATCCAGGCAAGATTATCAAGGAAGTCTCAGACGAAATGATTGCCTGGAAAACCAAAGGCACCAAGCTCTACCAGATGTTGCCCAAAGATTGTTACGATTCATTGAAAGCTGTAGAGCCGTTGCGAGAAATTCCGGACAACCGGCCAGCGCAAGAATCACTTTATGCTACCTGGAATAAAATAAAAAATGAAGACTGATGGCTATAACTGCCTGAAAATAAAAAGACCATGCAATTTGCATGGTCTTTTTATTTTTAACAACGCTTAAAACTAAGCTTCGTCAGAATTTACTAAATCATTAACGAACTGAGCTACAGACGCAATACGGCTGTGGTTCAGGCTGTAGTGAATGAATTTACCATCGCGTTCTGTACGAACGATATTCGCACGACGGAGGATAGCAAGATGTTGAGAAGCTACTGATTGTTCCAGACGCAGCTTTACGTAGATATCAGTAACATTCATGCGTTTGTTTTCTTCCAGCAACTTTACGATTTGCTGACGCAGTTTGTGATTAATAGCGCGCAGAGTCATCGCTGCACTTTTCACAGCCATGTAATCCAGTTTAATCTGCTCGTTGGAACCTTCGTCTTTACGAATTACCAATGTGTTTCCTGACATTGTAGTTTCCATCTACTTAATAAATTTTTCAGAGGTTAATTAATAAATATTTTATTGCTTTAGTGGGGCACATCAGAGATAGATATCATCGATATGACACTGCAAATATACGCAATGTGGAGATATGAAAAGGCTTTGTATAGATAAACGTTGTTAATCCAGCGTTAAAAAACAAATATATCCTCTTTGCGATATTTGACACTTAATTGCTTTTCAGTGGTTTATTTATAAACACTTGCTTCAGATAAAAAGGCTCGGCATTAGACAATGTGACAAATTTCTGACATTGATATGCGTTAAAACTCCTTTTTGCCCATGCCTCTACGTCAATTGATTCATTATCAATATAGTTGCCGGAATGTATGTATGTACTGTTAATCGATTTTGTTGATAACCTGCCAGTTATATACGTATTATCACTATTTGATCCCAATATATGTATAAAATCCTCCTCCGTTATGTGCGCGGGTGCTGTTTTTACATTGAAATTACCGTCATAAGATGCAAAAAAGTATTCATTTTCACGGGCTAACAACGCGGCCAAAATTGCACTTATAGACTGCTTTTCCTGAGTCAGTTGCTCAAAGAGTTGGTAGGCAAGCAGGGTAAGTTTGTTTTCAAGCATTAACGGGATATCATAAGCATAGCAATAGCCTTTAGCAGTAGCCAAACCAATGCGCAACCCGGTATAGGACCCCGGCCCGGCACAGACGCTGATAGCCGACAACTGTTGAATGCCGATTTCCGCCGCTTGTAAAATGCGTTCTACCATCAGATTAATGCTCGCCGCATGATCGCGTGCATGGGCGTTTTGCTCCGTGAAAAGAATTTTTCCGTCCTCCGAAAGCGCAATGGTACCCTCATTGCCCGAGGTCTCGATGTGAAGAATATAACTCATGGATTTTGCAAAAGTACGATATGCTATTTTTGTAAGCATGGAAAAGAAAATTATACGCACCAATAATGCTCCGGCTCCGATCGGCCCCTATAACCAGGCGGTACAATTCGGTAATATGTTATTCGTTTCAGGTCAGATAGCGCTTGATGCTGCTAGTGGCGAACTGATCCAGGGCGATATTCAGGCTGAAACAAAAAAAGTAATGGAAAACCTGGAAGCTATACTTGCAGAAGCGGGCATGGATTTCTCTAATGTGCTGAAATCAACCATTTTCCTGATGGATATGGGACAATTTGCACAGGTAAACGAAGTGTATGGCGGCTATTTCGGGGAAAATGCACCAGCTCGCGAAACCGTTCAGGTAGCAGGCTTGCCTAAAGGAGTGAAAGTGGAAATTTCTGTAGTGGCGGCTAAGTAATGTGGCAATCCGGCAATCAGCAATGAATGCTGCGGCGGAAGCGTTTTTCAAAAAGATAGGGCGAAACAAAGTTTCGCCCTATCTTTTTATTGGCTAATTGGCGTATCAGTAAATTGCCGAATTGTTAAACTAACCTTTCTTCGCTTCTTTCGCCCAGGTATCTTTCAGGCCTACCGTTTTGTTGAAGACCAGTTTTTCGCTGGTGCTGTCGAGGTCGGTAGCGAAATAGCCCTTGCGGAGGAATTGGAAGCGGTCGCCTGGTTTTGTATTGGCGAGTGCCGGTTCAATGTAGACGTTTGATAATACGGCTACCGAATTCGGGTTGATGTATTCTTTAAAATCTCCTTCTTCGCTGGAAGGGTCTTCTACTTTAAACAAACGATCATACAAGCGTACTTCCGCAACTTTGGCATGTGGCACGCTTACCCAATGGATCGTACCTTTTACATTGATGCCACTGGTGTCATTGCCACTTTTGCTTTCCGGCAGGTAGCTGCAATGGATTTCAGTGATATTTCCGTTCTCGTCTTTTTTGAAATCATCGCACTTGATAATATAAGCACCTTTCAGGCGAACCATCAGGCCAGGGCCGAGGCGGAAGAATTTCTTCGCCGGGTTTTCCATGAAATCTTCACGCTCGATCCACATTTCTCTGCTGAACGGAACGATTCGGGTGCCACCGTTTGCGTCTTCCGGATTATTATCCAGCTCAAGTTCTTCGGTTTGTCCTTCCGGATAGTTGGTCAGCACCAGTTTTACCGGATCAAGCACGGCCATTACACGGTTGGCCGTTTTGTTCAGGCTTTCACGTACACAAAATTCCAACAGGCCTACATCGATCATATTTTCACGTTTCGCCACACCGATCGTTTCGCAAAACTGGCGGATGGCATCGGCGGTATAGCCTCTGCGGCGCATCCCGCTAATTGTTGGCATACGCGGATCGTTCCAGCCAGAGACATGACCTTCGTTTACCAGCTGCAGCAATTTGCGTTTGCTCATCACCGTATAGGTCATATTGAGGCGTGCAAATTCATATTGATGCGAAGGATAAATTTCCAGTTGTTCAATGAACCAATCATATAACGGGCGATGGTGAATGAACTCCAGCGTACAGATAGAATGCGTGATTTTTTCAATACTATCAGACTGGCCGTGTGCGAAATCGTACATTGGGTAGATGCACCATTTGTCGCCCGTGCGGTGGTGGTGTGCATGTTTGATGCGGTAGATCACCGGATCGCGGAGCAGCAGGTTGGGGTGCGCCATGTCTACTTTGGCACGAAGTACTTTTTCGCCATCTTTATATTTACCCGCCTTCATTTCTTCAAACAGGCGCAGGTTTTCGTCCACACTGCGATCGCGGTACGGACTGTTTTTGCCCGGTTCAAAAGTAGATCCTTTGGTAGCGGCTATTTCTTCGCTGGTGCTATCATCAACATAGGCAAGTCCTTTTTGGATGAGCTGGGTCGCAAAAGCATATAACTGGTCGAAATAATTAGAAGCATACAATTCGTTTGCCCACTCAAAGCCCAGCCATTTTACATCTTCTTTGATACTTTCTACATATTCGGTTTCTTCGGTAGAAGGGTTGGTATCGTCAAAACGGAGGTTACACTGGCCGTTGTATTTTTTCGCAAGTCCGAAATTGAGGCATATCGATTTTGCGTGTCCGATATGCAAATAGCCGTTCGGCTCAGGAGGAAAACGGGTATGAACGCGCCCGCCGGTAGTTCCTTCTGCCAGATCTTTTTCAATGATCTCTTCAATAAAATTGAGTGATTTCTCTTCAGTCATAATCCGTCTTTTGCAAGTCAACAAAGGTAATCTTTTGTTGGATGAATGCGCTCACGGCTTCTGGTAAAGGGATCTGTTGCCATAACGGATTTTTCGAAGATGAAACAAGATGGGGCATATTCATTACTTTTACCTGCCTTTTTAAAGAATATATGTCTGATAATTTGACTCGCCCGGTAAGGGTATTGGTTGCCAAAGTAGGCCTTGACGGCCATGATCGCGGAGCCAAAGTAATTGCGACAGCGTTGCGGGACGCTGGTATGGAAGTTATTTATACCGGTTTGCGCCAGACGCCGGAAATGGTAGTAAATACAGCATTGCAGGAAGACGTTGATGCTATTGGTATCAGCATTCTCAGTGGTGCGCATATGACCGTGTTTCCAAAAGTGATGCAACTGATGAAGGAAAAAGGGCTGGATAATGTGTTGCTCACCGGTGGAGGAATCATTCCGGAGGAAGATATGAAAGAGCTGACCGGCATGGGGGTGGGGCAAATGTTTGCGCCAGGGGCTTCTACAGCCGATATTGCTAATTATATCAGGGGCTGGGTGCTGGAGCATCGCGCCGATCTGTTCTAAAAAATATATTACTAACACATTATTTTTTTACGATGTACCAAACATTACTTACCGATCTGCAGGAAGGTATTTTCACGATTACCATCAACCGTCCTGATAAAATGAATGCATTGAATAAGGACGTAATTGCGGAACTGGGGCAGGCATTAGAAGAAGTGTATACGAATGATGAGATCAAATCGGTGATTCTGACCGGCGCCGGTGAAAAAGCTTTTGTAGCTGGTGCGGATATTTCTGAGTTTACAGCCTTAGACGCGGCTGGCGGTGCTGCATTAGCTCAAAAAGGCGCGGATCTTGTGTTTAATAAAATTGAAAATTGTCGGAAACCTATCATTGCAGCTGTCAACGGCTTCTCGCTGGGCGGCGGTTGTGAACTGGCCATGAGTTGTCATTTCCGTACAGCGAGTGAAAACGCAAAATTCGGTCAGCCGGAAGTGAACCTTGGCCTGATTCCGGGTTATGGCGGTACGCAGCGTCTTACACAGCTGATCGGCAAGGGCAAGGCGATGGAGCTGATGATTACGGCTGATATGGTAGGTGCGGATGAAGCAAAAGCGCTAGGCCTGGTAAATCACGTGTTCCCATTGGCCGATCTGATTGCTGAAACGCGTAAGATTCTGCTGAAAATCCAAACTAAAGCTCCGATTGCGGTGGCCCAGGCGATTGCTTGTGTAAACGAGGCTGCGAAAGGAAACCCTGAGGGTTTTGCCAACGAGATCAAACGATTTGGCGAGTGTTTTGCAACAGAAGATATGAAGGAAGGAGCTACCGCATTCCTGGAAAAGAGAAAAGCAGTATTTACGGGTAAGTAATAAGGTATATTTTTAAAAAAATGCCTTTAAAATAAATTCTTTAACATCTTTACAAGGAATTAGATTTTTTATATCTTGTACGCTAAAATCTCTGTACATGCGAAATAGAATGCTCCGCGGCATTTTGGCTTTAGGTTTCAGTATTGCAGCATTTACCCAGGTAAAGGCCCAGTCGCCACAGGAAATGATTGAACCAAGAGGATTTTCGATTGGTACTAATTTCGGGATGACCGATATGTGGGGTGACGTGGGAACCAAGTCTATCGTAGATCACTATAATAACGACAAATACTGGAAAAAACCGATGTTTATGGGCGGGCTCTATGTTCGTTATACCATTCATCCGGCAGTAGCATTGCGCCTTGGTGTAAACTATGGTACCCTGTATGCAACCGACGAGTGGAACGAACACGCTGCGAACAAGGCCTCTGATCCAAGTAAAGATGATGCTGCGCAACGATACATTCGTAACCAGGATGCCAAAACCAATGTGTGGGAAGGCAATTTGCTCGTTGAGATCAATCCGTTTCGTTTCAATGTAGAAAGCGGTCTGGCGAAAAAAAGATTCCAACCTTATTTATTAGCTGGTGTAGGTGGATTTCACTACCGCACATTCAGCTCCGATATTGATCGCGTAACCCGTGAGGCAAAATGGGTAGACATTACAGACCTGCATCTGGAAGGTCAGGGATGGGATTTTAACGGTGCTCCAAAACAGCCCAGCTCCTGGCAGTTGTCCGTTCCGTTGGGCGTGGGTGTTCGCTGGGATATCGGCAATCAACTTGGTCTTGGTATCGAATATATGTGGCGCATGACCTTTACCGATTACCTCGATGGTGTAAGTGATCGCTATATCGATCCGAATATGTATGCACAACATATGCCGGCCGACAAGGCAGCGCTGGCTGCAGATATTGCCGACAAAAGCTGGGTAATTGTAGATCCGAATTACAAACATCAGCCGGGTGAGCTTCGTGGTAATAAATCAAACAACGATAGTTACTCTACTATCTCCATTACTTTTTTCTACAAAATTAAACACCGTGCTATGGCTTGGTGGCATTAATCTAAATGATATTACTTATTTTACGAGCGGTATGTCATGCATGCCGCTTTATTTTTTATAGGACTCTGTCATTGAAGTATTAAGAATATATCCGAACTATGTTTGCTTACCTGGAAGGAGATTTAACGCACAAGTCGCCATCATTGCTCTATTTGTTGGTTGGGGGAATTGGTTATGAGGTAAATATCACGCTGCAGACATTCAGCAAAATCCAGCATCTGGAAAAATGTCGGTTATATACCCATTTACAGATACGGGAAGATGCCTGGGTGTTGTACGGCTTCGCCGATGAGCAGGAGCGTACCACTTTCCGTTTGCTTTTGGGCATCAGTGGCGTGGGTGCTGCAACTGCCCGCATTATACTTTCGTCCCTTACTCCCGAAGAACTGGAAAGAGCCGTGGCGCAGGAAGATTCTATTGCGCTGGAACGGGTAAAAGGCATTGGCGCCAAAACAGCCCAGCGGATCATTTTAGAATTGAAAGGCAAGCTTTTCAATAAGAAAAATACAGGAACGATATCACTTCCGATGCACAATACAACCACGGAAGATGCGTTAATTGCTTTAGTGAATTTGGGTATTGCGAGAAGTGCTGCCGAAACAGCTATCCGGAAAGTCAAAGACGCGGCTTCGCTGAGTGTCGAAGAATTGATTAAACAGGCATTGCGTGCCTTGTAAAACGCTAAATACCAGAAGACTTTGAAGGGAAAAAGTTATTTCGGATATAAATTCTTGTTATTTATTGCGCTGGTGGCGGCAATAGCGCATGCTGCTGCCCGTAACCATAAAGGTCCTTACGATTATTACAGTCCTGATCCTCAGCCAGACACTCCGGCTACTCAAAACAACAATCACATTGACAGCATGCATTTCCCGCTGAATGACAGAACGGGAAATCCGGCTATTGATCCGAAAGGAAATGGAATGGATTTGCGTGATCCGTCGAATGTGAAGAAGAGTGTGGAATATGATCCGGAAACCAATCAATACTTCCTTACCGAAAAAATAGGTGATCAGTTTTTCCGTCAGCCGGCGGCTATGACGCTCGACGAATTTTTGAAGTACCAGGCGCAGCAAGATGAGCAGGCTTACTGGAAACGCAGAATGGATGCGTTGACGTTATTCAACAAAAAGCCAGAATTGCCGACGATGTACAAAGAGGGAATCTTTGACCGCATCTTCGGTGGCACCACGATCTCCGTTCGTCCGCAGGGTAATGTCGATGTGACTTTTGGCGGCAACTGGCAAAACATCAAGAACCCGACGTTGGTGCAACGCGCTCAGAAGTACGGCGTTTTTGATTTTGACATGCAGATGAACATCAACCTCCTGGCAACAGTAGGTGATAAGCTGAAACTGAATATCTCTAACAATACGAAAGCCACTTTCGATTATCAGAATGTGCAAAAACTGGAGTATACGGGTAAGGAAGACGAGATCATTAAAAAAATTGAAGCAGGTAATATCAGTTTCCCGCTCAAGAGTTCTCTGATCACAGGCGTGCAATCTCTGTTCGGTATCAAAACACAGTTGCAATTTGGTAAGCTTTGGGTAACAGGCGTATTGTCGCAGCAAAAATCGAAACGCTCCAGTGTTACGGTGCAGGGCGGTGCGCAAACCCAACAGTTCAACATTAAAGCCGATGACTACGAAGAAAACCGCCACTTTTTGCTGGCGCAATATTTTCGCAACAACTATAATAGTGCCCTAAAGAATTTTCCGGTTATCAATTCCGAAATTACCATTAATAAGGTAGAGGTTTGGGTAACCAATCGTACCGGCGCTACCGACGGGGTGCGCAGCATTCTGGCGTTTATGGATCTTGGTGAGAAAAGCCCGTATAAAACAACGCTCACCAATGCTACCGGGTCTGATAAACCGGACAATCGCTCCAATAGTTTGTACGACCAGTTGGTGCAGAATCCGCGTAGCCGCGATCCGCTCAACTATACGACGGCCATGGCGGCAATTGGCCTCGATAATAACGATTACCAGGTTGTTACGGCCCGCAAGCTACAGCCTTCGGAGTTTACATTCAGCCCGAACCTCGGCTATATCTCGGTCAATTATTCCATGAACCCCGATGATATCCTTGCCGTAGCGTATCAATATACCTTCCGCGGTAAAACCTATAAAGTCGGCGAATTTGCAGAAGATCTACCGCCAGATACTACCAATCAGAAGATCATGTTTATGAAATTGCTGAAAGGAACATCGGCACGTCCTACGTTACCAGTCTGGAAACTGATGATGAAAAACGTGTACGCATTGGGTGGTGTCGGCTTGTCGAAAGAAGATTTTAAACTGAATGTATTATACCAGGATCCGAAAGGCGGCGAAAAAAGATATATTCCGGAAGGACCGAATGCCGGCGTACCGCTGATCACATTGCTGAACCTCGACCGGTTGAACACGCAAAATGATCCCGTCCCCGATGGGGTGTTCGATTATGTGGAGGGAATAACGATCAATTCGCAGACCGGTAAAGTGATTTTCCCCGTACTGGAGCCGTTTGGTTCTGATCTTTCGACAGCGCTGGGAAATAATCCGCAGTTAGAAAGGAAATATCTTTATAACATACTGTATGATTCCACGAAAACCATTGCACGGCAGTTTCCGCAAAACGACCGTTATATTATGCGTGGGTCTTACAAATCGTCGTCCTCGTCCGAAATTTTCTTAGGTGGATTTAATATTCCGCAGGGATCGGTAACGGTAACTGCCGGCGGACAAAGACTTGTGGAAAATATCGATTATCAGATCGATTACGGCTTGGGGCGGATCAAAATCCTGAACTCAGGTATCATGAGCTCAGGTATTCCGATCAATATCCAGTATGAGGATAATGCAACTTTCGGGTTCCAGCAACAAAACTTTATGGGCGCGCGCCTCGACTACTACCTGAATAAAAAACTGACTTTGGGTGGTACCTATATGCGTCTGACGGAACGTCCGTTTACACAGAAAACAAACTTTGGTGACGATCCGATTAAAAATACCGTACTAGGTCTCGATGCGAATTATCAATCGGAATTCCCCGGGCTGACGCGTGCATTGGATAAGTTGCCCATTTATTCAACTACTGCAAGCTCGTTTATAACTGCATCGGGCGAGGTAGCCGGTTTGTTGCCAAGCCACCCGAAGCAAATTGATGCACTTGATCCGGAAGGATCGGTGTATATCGATGATTTTGAAGGAACGAAAAGTGCGTATGATCTGAAATCTCCGGCTATTGCATGGTCACTGGCTTCTACGCCTTATGAAGCCCGCAATAAGAACAACCAGCTGTTGTTTCCGGAAGCAGATGATAACAATGATCTCAAATATGGATACAATCGTGCCCTGCTGGCCTGGTACACTATTGAGCCAACGCTGGTAGATCCGGTGGGCGGTGTGCCTGATTATGTGAAGAAAGATCCGATGCAGCACTATATACGCCTGGTGCAGAAGCAAGAGGTATTCCCGACTTCATCGTCGGTGACGCTGCAAAATGCGTTGAGCACATTCGATCTGGGTTATTATCCCAAAGAGCGCGGGCCTTATAACTTTGTCTCAGCCGCCACCGATGTGAATACCGACGGTACGCTTAAAAATCCGCAGATCCGTTGGGGTGGTATTCAACGCCCGATCGATTATACCGATTTCGAAGCAGCCAACGTAGAATTTATCGAATTCTGGCTGATGGACCCATTCATCAATAATCAGAACAATGCCGGATCGCTGTACATCAACCTCGGTAATGTATCGGAAGATGTGCTGAAAGATGGTAGTAAGGCATTTGAAAATGGTATTACTTCGCCAAAAGATCCAACCAAACTGACCTCCACCGTCTGGGGGTATCAACCGCAGTTCCAACAACAAATCACCCGGGCATTCGATAATGATCCGGCTACCCGTACGGTGCAGGACGTAGGTTATGATGGTCTTGATGACGGAGAGGAGAACCAGCGTTATAATTCATTCCTCAATGCAATAGCCGGTGTTTTAGGCGCCACGTCTTCTGCTTACCAAAAATTATCGGCCGATCCGGCGAGCGATGACTACCATTATTATCGCGGTGGCGACTATGACAATAATAATATAGGCGTACTGGGCCGTTATAAACTGTATAATAACTCGCAGGGCAACTCGCCGATCACAGATGCCAACTCTGCTTATTCATCTGCGGCTACGACCATTCCGGAATCAGAAGATATCAATAAGGATAATACCCTGAACACAAACGAAGAATATTATCAATATCGGGTAGACCTGAAACCCAATATGAATGTAGGCGACAATTATGTGGTCAACAAACAGGTGACCAGTGTAAAACTGCCAAACGGTAACTATGAAAACGAAACCTGGTACCAGTTTAAAGTACCGATACAGAGCTATGACCATAAAGTAGGCGGTATTGCCGATTTTCGCTCCATCCGTTTCATTCGTATGTTCCTGAATAATTTCCAGGACAGTGTGATTCTTCGTTTTGCCCGTCTGGAGCTTGGCCGTAACCAATGGCGCCAATACTTGTTCTCTTTGCAGAGCCCGGGCGAAAATATCCCGGATGCGGATGCGAAATCCACTGCGGTTACCGTTGCTTCGGTGAGCGTAGAAGAAAACAGTAACCGCCAGCCCATTCCATATGTTATTCCACCCGGTGTAAACCGTCAGCAGCAAGCAGTATCAAACGGACAGAATGTGGCCTTGAACGAACAAGCGCTTTCATTCCAGGTTTGTGCGTTGAAAGATGGTGACGCCCGCGCCGTATATAAAGAAGTGAATGTAGATATGCGTCAGTTTAATAATCTGCGCATGTTTATCCATGCAGAATCACAGGTAGGACAAACGCCTTTGAAAGACGGCGACCTTCGTGCGATCATCCGTATGGGCAGTGACTTTACCAATAACTATTACGAGTACGAAATTCCATTGAAAATTACGGTGCCGCCAACGGTAAATCCGGACGATATCTGGCCGGAAGCAAACCGTATGGATATTGTGCTGAACGACCTGGTGCAAGTAAAAACCAACCGTAATAATAAAGGCCTGCAATCTTATGTGCCTTATTCCGAAACCGATAGTAAGGGTAACACGATTGTGGTGGTAGGTAACCCGAACATCGGCGATTCCAAAACCATCCTCATGGGGGTGATGAATCCGAAGAAAACGACGCAGACGCCCAACGATGATGGTCAGGCTAAATGTGTGGAAGTATGGTTTAATGAATTGCGTATGGCCGGTATGAATGAAAAAGCCGGTTACGCAGCAACAGGTAAAGTAAATCTGCAAATGGCAGATCTCGGTACACTCCGCCTGAGTGGCAGTATGCATACTGCGGGTTACGGAAGTATCGACCAAAAGATACAGCAACGTGCCCGTGATAACTTCTACCAGTACGATGCCTCCACCAACCTGAACATGGGCAAACTGATGCCTAAAAAATGGGGCGTACAATTGCCATTGTTCGTCGGTTATTCAGAGTCTATCAGCAACCCGATCTACAATCCGTACGATCAGGATGTAAAAATGACTGATCAGTTGGCATCTGCCGTAAGCAACAACCAGAAAGATTCATTGCGTAAAGCAGCGCAGGACTATACTTCCATTACGAGCATTAACCTTACCAATGTCCGTATAATGGGTAATCCTGAAAAGCAGTCTGCAAAGAAAATGCCATGGAGTATTCAAAACTTTGATCTTAGCTACGCCTACAACCGCCAATTTAAACGTAATCCCACTATTCAAGGCGACAATCTGACCAATAATAAATTGGGTCTGGGTTATACCTACAGCGTAAAATCAAAATCACTGGAGCCATTCAAGAAAATGATCAAATCACGCTCCCGTTGGTTCTCGCTGGTAAAAGACTTTAATATTAATCCGCTGCCATCCAATTTTACGTTCCGTACCGAGCTGAATCGCATTATGGAGGCAACCCAGGTGCGCAATGTGTATAATGACGGGTCGTATGGGATTCCCGCAACTTATTTTAAAAACTTTACCTGGGCACGCAGCTATGCTTTAAGATGGGAGCTGACCAAATCGCTTTCATTCGACTATTCTGCTACCAATAATTCTCGTATCGATGAACCGTATGGCCCGCTCGATACGAAAGAAAAAAGAGACACGGTATGGACAAGGCTGGCCAACTTTGGGCGGAACACATTGTTTACGCAGGCATTTAATACCAGCTACAATGTACCGTTGCAGAAAATACCAATTACAGACTGGATGAACCTGCGTCTTACTTACGGCAGTACCTACTCGTGGACGGCGGCCTCAGAACTGGCACGTTCATTGGGTAATACAATCGGAAATACGCAGACAAAGCAGATCAACGGGGACATGAATTTTACGCAGCTCTGGAATAAAAACCGCTGGCTGAAGACCATTAATCAACCGAAACCACGTACCAACGGGAAAGGCGGCGACAACGGAAAACCGGGTAGCAATGCGCTTGGCTCTAAAAATCCGCCGGGCAACCTTTCGAAACCAACACTAGAAAGTAATAGTAAGACAAGTTCAAACAGCAAATCCGGCTCATCGGCCGATTCGTCCAAATCTAAGCTGCCGCCCAATACCGTGGTGCTGAATGGGGTGACCATTAACACCGCCAACATGAGCGATCATCAGCTGGATTCTCTGAATAAATTACTGAAAGCACAGGAACAAGCACGCCTGAAGGCCGAAAAAGAAAAGAAAAAACGCGATCGTATTGCAGCGCGTAAAGCCCGCCGTGCAAGTACTCCGGAAGTAAGCGGCGTAGCCCGTTTCTTCGGTCGTCTACTGACCATGCTGAAACGTACTACGGTTAACTACACAGAAAATGGCGGTACTATATTGCCGGGTTATCTGGATAGTACACAGGCATTGGGTATGGATTGGCGAAATGAAATGCAGCCGGGTGCCAATTTTGTGTTCGGTTACCAACCGAATGCTTCCTGGTTAGAGTCGAAAGCCTATAAAGGTTTACTTTCCCGAGATTCGATTTTCAATTCTCAGTATCAGCAACGGTATTCACAAAACATGAATATCAATGCCACACTGGAGCCGTTCCCGGATTTCAGGATCGATGTCAGCCTGACGAAATCGTTTACCAAAGCGCATAATGAACTATTTAAAGATACAGGTACCGGAAGCTTCGTGCACCTGAGCCCGTATGAAAACGGCAGCTACAATATTTCGTATATCGCCATCAAAACATTGTTTAAGCCGTCCGGAGCAAACTCCGCGGTGTACAATGAATTTTTGGAAAACCGTAAAGTAATCTCCGATCGTCTGGGTAAGGCCAATCCTTACACCAATAATGTACCGGATCCGAATAACCCGAATTACACAAAAGGTTATACAGAGTTTTCACAGGATGTTTTGATACCGGCGTTTATTGCGGCATACAGCGGCAAAAGTGCCAGTTCTATACCATTACTGAATTATGATAATTCAAGTATTAAAACCAATCCCTTCAAATACTATTACCCGATGCCGAACTGGCGTATTCAGTACAATGGTTTGACCAAGCTGCCTATATTCCAGCCGATCTTTACCAATTTCGTGCTCAATCATGCTTACTCCGGTACGTTGGCGGTCAATACTTTCTCGACGGCATTGTTCTACCAGGATGTTTATAACATTGGTTTCCCATCGTTCATTGACTCTGCTTCGGGCAACTATGTACCATTCTTCCAGGTACCGAATATTACAATCTCTGAGCAATTCAGTCCGTTGCTCGGCTTCGATGCCTCGTTGCGCAATGGTATGACGGCACGTTTCGAATTCCGTAAATCCCGGACCGTAGCGCTTAGCCTGATCGATTACCAGGTGAGTGAAACAAAAAGTTCTGAATTCGTGATTGGTGGCGGCTACCGTGTGAAGGGGCTCAACCTGCCATTCCCGATCTTTGGGGTACGAAAACTGAAAAACGATCTGAACATCAAGCTGGATCTTGGCTTGCGTGACGACCGGACCAGCAACAGTTATCTCGCGCAAAATATTGACGTGACCACCCGAGGGCAGAAGACAATTACCATCTCACCTTCGGTAGACTATATAGTCAGCGATAAATTAACGTTGCGCTTCTTCTACGACAGGCGACAAAGCATACCATATATTTCCAGTGCTTATCCGACTACTACTACAAAAGCCGGTATAACCTTAAGATTTATATTTGCCAACTAATACTAATGTTTTTAATAAAAGCGTCCCGGCAACATAGTCGGGACGCTTTTATTATCAGGCAGACACGGCGTTTTTATGATAAAACTCATACCCTCTTTGTCGCCGAAACGTTATCTTTGTAGTCTTAAAAAATTTAATGCCGATGACTGCGCAATCTTTTGAGCAGCACTTCCAGGATAAAATTGATAACGAGATAACTATTGAGCCTCGTGACTGGATGCCTGACGATTACCGTAAAACACTGATCCGCCAGATCTCGCAACACGCCCACAGTGAAATCGTGGGAATGCTGCCGGAAGGAAACTGGATCACACGTGCCCCAAGCTTGCGCCGCAAAGCTGTATTGCTGGCAAAAGTGCAGGATGAAGGCGGCCATGGTCTGTACTTGTACAGCGCTGCCGAAACGCTGGGTATTACCCGCGACGAAATGCTGGCACAATTGCACAGTGGTAAGGCTAAATATTCTTCCATTTTTAATTATCCGACACTTACATGGGCCGATATGGGCGCTGTGGGTTGGCTGGTAGATGGCGCTGCCATTATGAACCAGGTTCCTTTGTGTCGTACTTCATACGGTCCTTATGCACGCGCTATGGTACGCGTTTGTAAAGAGGAAAGCTTTCACCAGCGCCAGGGCTTCGAGATCATGATGCGTTTGGCAGAAGGTACCGAAGTGCAGAAAAAAATGGCACAGGACGCATTGAACCGCTGGTGGTGGCCATCGATCATGATGTTCGGTCCGAAAGACGATGATAGCGCGCATTCTGCACAAAGCATGGCCTGGAGGATCAAACGTTTTTCTAACGACGAACTCCGCCAGAAATTCATCGATGTAACAGTTGAGCAAGCGAAACTCATTGGTCTTACTATTCCGGATCCGGATCTGAAATGGAACGAAGAAAAAGGTCACTACGACTTCGGAGAAATCAACTGGGATGAATTCTGGAATGTAGTAAAAGGCAACGGCCCTTGTAACAAAGAACGCCTCACTGCCCGCCAGAATGCTTGGAACAATGGCGCATGGGTTAGAGAGGCCGCACTCGCTTATTCCGAAAAACGTAAACAACGCGCAGAAAAGCAGGCTGTAGACGCCGCTTAAAATATCGGGTGGCTGCAAGAGATTGTGGCCATCTTTTTTATGTCCGTTTCATGCGGACAATCAAAAATTAACAGAGTAAAACTATGTCAGCACAAAATAATAAAGCACAAAACGAATGGCCTTTGTGGGAAGTATTTATCCGTAGCAAGGCTGGTCTGGATCATAAACACGCTGGCAGCCTGCACGCGGCTGATGCGCAGATGGCTATCGAAAATGCACGTGATGTGTACACCCGCCGTATGGAAGGGGTAAGCATCTGGGTGGTGGAAAGTAAATATATTCACGCATCTAATCCCGATGACGCGGCTTCTTTCTACGAACCGGCTAATGACAAGATCTACCGTCATCCGACATTTTACAACCTGCCAGATGAATTAACTCATATGTAATCGGTTAAGTTAATCGGGTAAAGCGTTAAATGGTTAAATAAGCCGAGAGTGGTTCTAATAAACAACCTCCGGCGTAAAGCTTAAAAAATGTCAGAACACAGTAACGAATCAACATATCAACCTGTCAGCCTGCTATACTACACGCTGCAATTAGCGGATACCGCATTGATCAACGGTCACAGACTGAGTGAATGGTGCGGGCACGGACCAATCCTGGAACAGGATATCGCGGTTTCCAATATCGCTTTGGATCATCTTGGCGCGGCCAGAAGCTTATATCAATATGCGGCCGAGCAGTTTAATAACCTGGATGAAGCAAGTAAGAAAAATGCATTTTCTTCTCCTTTGCTGCAACAAGTAGTGGGTGCCATCGACGAAGACGACCTGGCTTACCTGCGTGATGGCTGGGACTACAGGAATCTGTTGCTTGTAGAGCAGCCAAACCAGGATTGGGCATTTACCGTAGCACGCTCTTTTTACCTCGATACATTCAATTTCTTTCTCTATAGAGAGCTGGCGCAAAGTAAAGACAAATCATTAGCTGCGGTAGCGGAGAAATCAATCAAAGAAGTGACGTATCATATCCGTTGGAGCAGTGAATGGGTTATTCGTCTGGGTGATGGTACTGCGGAAAGTAAAGAACGTATCCAGGATGCATTGAACGAATACTGGCGCTTTACCGGTGAAATGACACACGCTACAGAAATTGACAACGCCATGCATGCAGCAGAAATCGGGGTTGATCTGGCGAAAGTGAAAGCGAATTGGGAAGAGCGTATTGCAAAGGTGATCGATGAAGCGACGTTGACGATGCCAACCGGCACCTGGATGCAGGAAGGTGGTAAAGAAGGGCGCCACACCGAACACTTAGGTTATGTACTGGCTGAAATGCAATTCATGCAACGTGCTTATCCGAATATGGAATGGTAGGAATGATTGGCCGGTTGGCTGTCGGTGCCTTGTCTTTATTGGGCTTGCTTGTTACGAACCCGGTAAACGCGCAAGAGGTGTCTGATACCAGCAAAATGAGTGTTCCGTTTATTGAACAAATGCCGGCGTTTCCCGGCGGAACAAATGAAATGTTCAACTTCATCCGACATAACCTAAATTATCCGAGACAGGCGCGGAAAAAGCAAATCAGCGGAAAGGTAGAGGTTGAGTTCTTTATTGATGAAAAAGGAAATGTGGTGGATGAAAAGGTTGTTAAAGCAATTGGCGGTGGCTGCGATGAAGAAGCTTTAAGAGTGGTGCGTCTGATGCCACGCTGGCAACCGGGCAAGAGAAATGGAGTTCCTGATAAAGTAAAATATACCTTGCCTTTTATTTTTAATCTGTAGAAGACCTGGTAAAAAACGAAACCAATGTTTATGAGGAAAACGATAACCCTATTATCTGCGGCGCTGTTGCTGGCGGTCGGTGCGAGTGCGCAGACGTCAGGTGATACTGCTGCTGTTAGACCTTACGTTTGGACCGCCGGCGACCGGATGCCGGAATTCCCTGGCGGAATGGACAAAGTTTCCAGATTTCTCGCTAAAAACGTCCGTTACCCAGCCGCGGCGCGTAAAGCTAATATTCAAGGGCGCGTACCTGTCCGTTTTGTAGTGGCAGCAGACGGTACTATCAGTAATGCAACAACACTTAGTCATTTTGGTGGTGGACTTGAAGAAGAAGCGGTTCGTGTTGTAAATAAAATGCCCAAATGGGAACCCGCTATACAAAACGGAAAACCGGTAGCAGTATATTTTACGTTACCCATCTCTTTTTGGCTTGAGTAAGATTCCGATGGGCATAATTAAAAAGAAAAAGTGATTACAAAAGAACAGATATACGAGTGGCTACAAAGCGTCACAGACCCAGAGGTTACAGTATTGACGATACTGGATTTGGGTATTGTGCGCGATGTACAGATCGGTGCAGATGAAAAAGTAACTGTGGTGATCACACCCACCTACAGCGGCTGTCCGGCTATGGATGTCATTGGCATGAATATCCGGATGGCCCTTTTAAGCAGGGGCATCAAAAAACTGGATGTACAAATGCAGCTCAGTCCTGCCTGGACTACCGACTGGATGACTGAAGAGGGAAAACGCAAATTGAAGGCATACGGCATTGCGCCTCCGGTAAGCAGAGGTTCTGATCTTGATCTGTTTGATATAACACCCGTTGAATGTCCGCATTGCGGTTCTAAAGACACTGAATTGGTAAGCCAGTTCGGCGCCACTTCCTGCAAGTCTTTATATAAATGTAACAGCTGCAAAGAGCCTTTCGAGCATTTTAAGTGCCATTAATGTTTCTTACTGCAGTTAAAAAGATAGCCGGCCGAAATACCAAAACCCCAATTCCGCATATGATTATCTGAATTGCCCTGTGGCAATATATCCGGTATGCCAAATCCAAGTTGTGCACGAAGTATTACACCTGCTTTCCATTGATAGCCGCCAGTAAAATTGAAACCGAAATCTATTTTTTTAACGTCGTCGGTGGCAGCATCGCCAATTGAAAGGCTACTGGACGTATCCTGGGTTGCGCCTGTTGCCAGCTGCGTAATTTTTAGCGATTCTTTTCCCCCCACAGCAAATGCTAGATAAGGACCACCGCCAATCTCAAAATGGCCTCCGTGAGAATACCCGAGTTTAAAGAGCACATTCAATGGTATCTCCAGGTAATTAATCCTGATCTTCCTTTTTATGCTGGTAGATCCGAGGCTATCGGCAAACATCAATGTCGTAATGGCCCCTTTTTGAGAAAAAAATATGCCTGGCTGGAATGAAAGCGACTGACTGAAGCTAAAGTCTACCACACCACCGAGCTTAAGCCCTGACGTCATGGTACTTTTATATTTATTTCCGTCGGTTGTTAACCAGATGTCCGTAAAGTTCAAACCCGCTTCGGGTCCGGCTTTGATATGAAGCTGTGCCGATGCCTGTGTGAGCGAGAGCAACGCAATACTTGCCGTAACGAGAATTTTTTTTGAAGACATAGGACTTATTTATGATTTAGGTTTCGATTTAATTTGTTTCAGCATTTTTCTCGTTCACGTCCCCGCAATGAAGCGTGCAATCTGCTCGCAATATTGGCCCGGTACAATGTGGCCACCTCGTGCCCTCGCCGAGCACAAGCGAGGAAAAGCTAAAATAAATATGAATTAAGATACGAACGTATTATCATTATTTTTATTCCTGTTCAATATTTATTTAAATTTTCGACAGCGACCCATTTTTTAAATTGAGGGTATTAAAGTCTTCCCAATGCAGAAAAAACGTTCCTTTCGTGCCACGCTAAAAAGTTTTGCCTATGCATTTGCCGGTATCAAAGACTTTTGGCAGATTGAACCGAATGCACGCCTTCATTTGCTTGCGGCGTCCATAGCCATCATTGCGGGGTTCGTGCTGCACATTTCCCCGGTAGAGTGGTTGTTTATTTTACTGGCGATTACCTTCGTTTTCGTTGCCGAGATGTTCAATACTGCGCTTGAAATACTTTGTGATAAAGTATCCCCTGAAATTCACCCCTTGATAAAAAAGATAAAAGATCTGGCCGCAGGCGCAGTGCTGCTCACCGCTCTTTTCGCCTTCATTACCGGCATGATCATTTTCCTTCCAAAGACGATGCTGTTTTAAATCGCTTTGCGCTCGTTAATAGATGATAAGTTGCGTAAAAACGATCTTTTTGTCATCTTGAGTATCATAGACATTCAGTACATAACTGCCGCGGGCTCTGTTGGCCAGTGAAACCTGTAATGGGTTAGCAATACAGTTAGCCTGATAAATATTTTTTCCATCAAGGCTGTGTATCGCCACGGCATATTGTCCTGTTGCGGGCAGTAAAATATTAAACACGCCAGTGGCACTGGGGTTGGGATAAACACTAAAGCGGGTGTCGGGTATGCTATCGCCTGCTGCAAGATTGGCATCGCCAACATGCCGGGCTGTGCTGCTTGCTGCGGTATTGCTAAAGAGCACGACAGTAGATAATTCTAATTCTGAATTACCGGACGCGGTGTAGTTGAAATCATTGCCTGTATTGATCTGTTTGGCAGACACTGTTACCTGCCAGTCTTTATTGGTGCCCGGATAAGTTGTTGGCAATGTGAATCCCTGGATATTGCAAATATTGGCATGCATTCGCGTTTTGGAAAGTGATGAAAGCTGGGCCAGGAATAACAAAGCGGATGTGATGGTAAGATCAGCAGCACTGGAAACTGAATTATTCTGGTTATAAGGATTGGTGCTAGTGCTATTATCGACGAGCACTGTTTGCCGATAGCTTTGACTGGTTGAGATGGCGGCACTGTCGCTTTTTTTCCAGCAATTTTGACGAATGGCTTGTTCCAGGACATTTATTTTAGTAAAACCGCTTCTTAAAGAAAAACGATAGTCTTCCTCAAAACCAGATTCCCTGGAGGCCCTAAATGTATCAGAGTACCGGCTACCGGTACGTCCTCTTGCAAAAATGCCCTTTACTGGAGCTGCTACCGTATTTAAACGAATCATTACAGGAGAACCGGAATTGCCTGCTGCGGACGCATATGGTTTCGAATGCAAAAGCTCTACCATTGCAGGTTTTCCCATCCAGCTACCTGCATAGGTCAAACTATCTGAAATCCGTTGTGGATAGCTTAACGGATGGCCTATGGTGTACCAATATTCGGGGCGATCCCAATAGTCATCGTCGAAACTATAGCCCAACATAGCATATTCTTCCGATGGCAGCTGATTTTTATCCACGAGAATAAGCGCCGCATCTGCACCTTGGCTGTCATAATCATAAAAATCCAGCACGGTAGCTGAGGATAGAAAGGATTTTGAAAATTGGGTAACGTCGGTGGTATACTCGTCGTCATCCAGGGTGTCTTTTCCTAAATAGTTCATGTAAAGGTCCGCTAAAATACCAATGGACTGGCCAGCGGGCGGCCGTGTTTCGCCATAAAATCTTCTTAATTGATGCCCGGTCATACACATACAGACTTTGTCGTCATCTCTGAAAGTGCGGATCAGGAACGCACTACCCTTATTATTATATCTGTTGTCGAGAAAAACAATTCCTTTGCTCACCTCATTTGCATTGGATGGATTGTTTGGTCGGTTTGGAGTAAAAAAAGTAAAAATGTCTGGTCGTGACTCTATCAAATGATCAGGCTGCGCAAAGGCAGTGACTTGAATCAGAACAAAAAAAAGCAGCGCGATTTGTTTTCTCAATTTTGATTTCATATTGCTTGTTTTAATTTTAATTCGATCGGAATGTCCCTGGTACAGTAAATAAAAACTATAAACCATAGCAAGGATGCCGATAGTTGCATGGAGGTTGACTAGTGCTTCGAAAAGAAAATGGCAGGTAGGAAAGTCGGAGGGAAGTTTTTTCTACCAGTTAATATCTTCAAAATAATTTGAAATTTCCTAACGACCAAAGATCAAAGGAGGATATACAACACGATTTTATTGGCCAAATTCGCAAATGCTTACTTACAGGAAGCAAATGGGACAATAAATTTTTTCAGAAAAAAAGCAGATTTTTTCGTTCATCGAAATTGTGTGCATGTGATGCTTACAATTTCTTACCGGCATGATTATTTTCCTGCCCAGGATTATTACTGTATTTTAGGTCTTCAACTGCAACGTTATCATATGTATGAAAGCCGTAAACAAAAATTAGCGCCTTTGCGTGTGTTTTATCAACGCATGGCCTATCATATCTTTATTGCTTGTGTGCTGCTGGCATTTTGCCTTGCAATAGGCGTTGTCGGTTATCATATTACCGACGGCGTTCCCTGGATAGATGCATTGCATAATGCCTCCATGATTTTGAGCGGCATGGGGCCGGTGGTAGAAATAAAATCTGTAGGCGGAAAGTTATTTTCTTCTGCTTATGCGCTATTCAGTGGTGTAGCATTCATCACCAATATTGGCATTATTCTTGCGCCTGCAGCACACCGGTTATTTCATCGCTTGCATGTAGATGACAACGACCATTGAGTATATCCTGGGGCATGCACACCGTTTTTTTTGCCGTCCAGGCGGTGAATGGTCTCATTGAATTGTCCTGTAGTAATAGAACAGAAAGGAAAAATTGTTCTTAGGCGATATTGAGTTGTTCCAGGGCTTTCTGTGCGGCTACCTGGCCTGCTTCTTTTTTGTTGTAGCCAGTGCCGCTGGCAACGAGTTCGCCATCCAGCATAATACCGATCGTAAATAACTTGCGGGAGCCTTCCATTTTTTCGTCCAGCGTGTCAAACGTCAGCATATGGCTGCCGCGCTGTGCCCAGCTCAATAATTTGTTCTTATAGTTTGTGTCGGTATTTTCAATATTCTCGATATCGATATACGGACGGATCATCTGGTTGAGGATAAACTGGCGGGTCTTTACAAAACCTTTGTCGAGATAAACCGCGCCAATCAAGGCTTCGAGTGCATTGCCAAAAATATGACTGCGGCCAAGGCCACGATCATTCTGGTTGTACTGTACCATTTTGTGCAAACCCATACGCAGCGCCACATTGTTTAATGTTTCGCGACGTACGATCCGGGACCGCATTTCAGTAAGATAACCTTCCGGCTGTGTTGGATATTTTTTGAACAGATATTCCGCAACAATAGCACCCAGCATAGCATCGCCCAAAAACTCCAGCCGCTCGTTGTTTTGTGCCAGTTCTTCAATTTTGGAACGGTGCATCAAAGCCAGCTGATAATAGGGCAGATGATCGGGTGTAAAACCGAGTATGTGCTCCAATTGCGAGAGCAGTTGCTTGTTAGGCGAAAAAAAATGCAGGATCCTTGACGTAAACCGTCGCAAAGCTAAGCTTCAAATTTTTTGAAAATCACAGTAGCATTATGGCCGCCGAATCCGAATGTATTACTCAAGGCAGCACGTACGGTACGACGTTGTGCCTTGTGGAAGGTAAGGTTGAGTCTGGAATCAATAGCAGGATCGTCTGTAAAGTGGTTGATGGTAGGAGGAATCATATCATTAACCACCGAAAGAATACTGGCTACTGCTTCAATAGCACCGGCGCCACCCAGCAGGTGACCGGTCATTGACTTGGTAGAGCTGATGTTGATATTGTAAGCGTGCTCGCCAAATACTTTCTGAATACCGATGAGCTCTGCAACGTCTCCGAGTGGAGTAGAAGTGCCGTGTACATTGATATAATCAATATCCTCCGGTTTCATATTCGCATCTTCCAGCGCATTGGTCATTACATTGATCACGCCCAGTCCTTCCGGATGTGGTGCGGTGAGGTGGTAAGCATCTGCGCTTAAGCCGCCGCCTGCGATCTCTGCAATAATGTGTGCACCACGCGCTTTGGCATGTTCGTATTCTTCCAGTACGATCGCGCCAGCGCCTTCGCCCAGCACAAATCCGTCACGGTCCAGGTCAAAAGGACGACTGGCGGTTTTCGGATCATCGTTACGTTCAGACAATGCTTTCATGGCATTGAAACCACCGATACCCGCTTCGGTAACTACCGCTTCAGAACCGCCGCAGATGATGGCATTCGCTTTACCCAGACGGATATAAGTGAGTGCATCGATAATGGCATTGGTAGAAGAAGCGCAAGCACTGACAGTAGCGAAGTTGGGGCCACGGAAACCATATTTCATAGAAATATGACCCGGCGCAATGTCAAGAATCAGTTTAGGAATAAAGAAAGGATTAAATCTAGGTGTACCGTCGCCGGCGTTGAATTGCTTCATCTCTTCGATGAAGGTGATCATACCACCGATTCCGGAACCCCAGATGACACCGACGCGGTCTTTGTTGATACCCTCGTCGGTAAGACCAGCCTGTTGTACTGCCTGGTCGGCAGCAATGATGGCGAGTTGCGAAAAGCGGTCGAGCTTGCGTGCTTCTTTGCGGTCAAAATAATCTTCAGGGTTGAAGTTCTTAATCTCGCAGGCAAATTTGGTCTTAAACTTTGTAACATCAAATTGCTTAATGAAGTCGGCGCCCGAAACACCATTGATCAGTCCATCCCAATATTCAGGTACGGTATTACCCAATGGAGTCAGGGCACCGATACCGGTAACGACAACGCGTTTATACGGTAAATTCATTAACTAATTCAGTTACTTTAGTGTAGTGTAGAATAATTACTTTACGTGTTCTTCGAGATAAGCAACAGCCTGGCCCACTGTAGTGATGGTTTCAGCTTGTTCATCAGGAATAGAGATGTTGAATTCTTTTTCGAATTCCATGATCAGTTCTACTGTATCGAGAGAATCTGCGCCCAGGTCGTTTGTAAAGCTGGCTTCCTGAGTTACTTCAGATTCATCTACACCCAATTTGTCCACGATGATTTTCTTAACGCGATTTGCAATTTCAGACATGGCTAATGCAATTTAATTTTATGAGTGCAAAAATATACTTTTTGACAAAAAGGCAAAGAGAAACCTGAATTCTTTGGAAATGAGTTTTCAGATCGCAGATTTTTCTATTGCGTGAATTTGCTCGCTAACGATCCTTCCATCCTTCATCGTGAGCGTCCTGTCGGTCATTCCAGCCAATTCTTCATTGTGTGTGATCATCACAAAAGTCTGTCCCATTCGTTCCCGGAGGTCCAAAAATAAATGATGGATAGCCTGCGCATTGGTACTGTCAAGGTTGCCCGTTGGCTCATCGGCCATGATTAAAGACGGTTTATTTACCAGTGCACGGGCTATGGCCACACGTTGTTGTTCGCCACCCGAAAGTTCGGAAGGTTTATTGTGCAGGCGGCCTGAAAGGCCCACGACTTCCAGCATTTTTTCCGCTTTTATTAAGGCCTCTTTTTTCCCCTCTTTGTTGATCCAGAGCGGCATTGAGACATTTTCTACCGCGGTAAATTCGGGCAAAAGATGATGAAACTGGAAAACAAATCCCAGGTTCCTGTTGCGGAACTGTGCTTGTTTTTTACTGCTTAGCTTAAAAATATCGGTGTTATTAATGAGCACACTGCCTTTATCGGGCTTGTCGAGTGCGCCCAACAGATGCAGCAACGTACTTTTTCCGGCGCCCGAAGCCCCCACAATAGAAACAATCTCGCCCTCGTTTACATGAAGCGACACATCTTTTACTACCGAAAGACTGCCATAATTTTTAAAAAGGTTTTTTGCGGTGAGCATGTTGTAAAAATGAATCAAAAAGCGGGTAATACCAACTTCCAACAGTCATTTACCGTCCTTAATTCTAAATTTGGTACCGGCAGAAGAAAAAAGTTCAGAAACCTTTAAACGGATAAAATTTGTATTTCTTAAATGAACGCTTACATTTGCCAAAATTAGTATATAAATATTAAAATTTTATAATATGTTTTGGACACTTGAACTTGCTTCACATCTTGAAGATGCACCATGGCCAGCAACCAAAGACGAGCTGATTGATTATGCAATCCGTTCGGGCGCCCCGCTCGAAGTAGTAGAAAACCTGCAGGAGCTCGATGACGAAGGCGAAATTTATGAAGGCATCGAAGATATCTGGCCTGATTATCCAACTCAGGAAGACTTTTTCTTTAACGAAGACGAATATTAAAACAAAAGAGCCGGCAACACCGGCTCTTTATATTTTACATTGAAACAATATCGATTTTAAGCTTGTTGTGCTTTTTCCGCTTCATGTGCTGCCTTCAGATAGCTGACCCATTCATCGACGGTATGCGCATCACTTACCTCAAAATCACCGATTTTAGTTCTTCTCAGTTCCTGTAAATAACCGCCGCAGCCTAACGCTTGCCCGAAATCATTAGCCAGCGAACGAATATAAGTCCCTGTGCTGCAGGCAACCCGGAAATGTACTTCCGGCAGCGCTAGTTTCGTGATTTCAAACGTGGAAATGGTGATCGGACGGGCTTCTAACACAATTTCCTGGCCTTTTCTGGCCATTTCATACGCGCGTTTCCCATCTTTCTTAATGGCGGAATGTATCGGCGGCACCTGCATGATCGTTCCGGTAAACTTTTCTGTTGCCTGAAGAATTTCCGCGTCAGTGAGATGCGCAAATGGTTGCGGATTTTCCGGTTCGCTCTCCAGGTCGTAAGTAGGCGTAACGGCTCCGAGGTGTATAATGCCGGTATATTCTTTCGGCATTTTCTGATAATCAACGATCTTCTTGGTAAAACTTCCGGTACAGCAGATCAAAAGACCGGTAGCCAGCGGGTCTAGCGTGCCGGCGTGGCCCAGTTTGGCCTGTACCGGTTTGCGCAGTTTTTTTAACGCGTCAAAAGAAGTCCAGCGATAAGGCTTATCGATCAGAATGACGGCTCCCTGCTTCAGCTCGGCTAATGATGGCATGTGATTCATGGCGGCAAAGGTACGGTGCTGCAGTAAATCGTTAAACGGGTAATTGGTTAAATGGGTAAAAAGGGCCGGAACCCGTAAGAAGTTCATAAATAGCCAACTTCGCAGTTTTCCGGCAATCGCCAACAACACTTACTTTTGTAGTAGTATGTCTTATTTTAAAAATGCCGGCAAGCCTTTCGTGATTGCTGGTCCGTGCAGTGCAGAAAGTCAGGAGCAGATACTGGAGACTGCTGCTGCGTTGAAACCGATGCAGGTGCAGCTTTTCAGAGCGGGTGTGTGGAAGCCCCGCACACGTCCCGGTTCTTTTGAAGGAAACGGAGAACGGGCTTTAGAATGGCTGCGCGAGGTACAGGAAAAATTTCAGTTGCCGGTAGGTGTGGAAGTAGCGGAACCGGCGCATATAGAATTGGCGCTTAAATACGGAATTTCGGTACTTTGGATTGGCGCCCGGACAACAGTAAACCCTTTCCAGGTGCAAAAACTGGCCGATGCATTGCGCGGTGTAAAAATACCCGTAATGATAAAAAACCCAGTCAACCCGGATACCGATTTGTGGTTGGGCGGTATTGAGAGAATAGAACGTGCCGGTGTCCTGGAAGTAGCAGCTATTCATCGCGGCTTTTCTTCTTATAAAGGTTCTTCGGCCTATAGGAACCAGCCCAACTGGGCTATTCCCGTAGAGCTGAAACGCCGCCGTCGCGATCTGGCCATTATCTGCGACCCGAGCCACATTACCGGCCGGAGAGATAAAGTGGCTGAAGTAGCGCAGAAGGCAATGGATATGCATTTTGACGGGCTGATGATAGAAACACATCCCAATCCGGATGAAGCCTGGAGCGATGCCGCGCAGCAGATTACCCCACAAGCTTTGCAAACATTATTGCTGGAATTAGTGATCCGCCAGCAGTATTCTGCCGATATGAACAAATCGGTAGAACTGGAATATCTGCGGCAGCTGATGGACAGTATTGATGCGGAGGTGATCGATCTGCTGGCGCGCCGGATGGAGCTCAGCGAGCGGATCGGAAGTGTAAAAAAGGATTGCAACATGACGGCGTACCAGCCTGACCGCTGGCGTGAGATCGTAGAAACCCGTTCTGCACTGGCCCGGAAACACAACTTACCCGAATCATTTATCGTAGCCCTGTACCAGAAAATCCATGATGAAAGCGTGAAGCGCCAGTTGGAAATATTGCAGGGAGCACCGCAGCAATTGAAAAACTGATTATCTTTCCCCTTCTAAAAAAATCATTGCATTGGCACTTAAGCAGCACACTGACGAGCAGGCCCGTTATGACCAGCAGGTAGATAACTCGAAATCCTATGTTTTGCCTTTTATAGAAAAGACACATAAACTGGGAGCGGGTACGCATGTGCTGGAGATTGGCACCGGTGAAGGTGGTGTTTTACTGCCCTTTGCAGAGAAAGGTTGTTTTTGCGTAGGTGTAGATCTTGCGGCGCCGCGTATTGAAATTGCCAATCGCATATTGGCAAAAGAAGTAAGCGAAGGCAAAATGGAGTTTATCTGCCAGAACGTTTACGATGAATCATTTTTACAGCGTTTTGCCGGTTTTTTCGATGTTATTATTCTGAAAGATGCTATTGAACATATTCCGGAGCAGGAGCGTTTTATTCCTTACCTGAAAAAATTCCTGAAAACGGGCGGCCAGATATTTTTCGGTTTTCCGCCCTGGTATATGCCTTTTGGTGGCCACCAGCAGATCGGCTTTAAAAAGCTGACGAGTAAAATGCCTTATTATCATATTCTCCCCAAACCGATTTACAAGGGTATTCTGAAAATAGCGGGAGAACCGGAAGGGGTTATTACCGAGCTGATGGATATACATGATACGCAGATCAGCATCGAGCGCTTTGAACGGATTATAAAAGCGAGCGGCCTTAAGGTGATAAATAAACAACACTATCTCATCAACCCGATCTACAAGTATAAATTCGGATTGCAACCGCGCGAACAATGGGGACCGATCACGCGTCTTCCTTACCTGAGAAATTTTTTGACTACCTGCGTGTATTATACAGTGCAGGGATAAGCCTCCGAGAGTAGTAATTAGTGAGCTGTGGTTACAGAAAATGTGATCACTCGAAATAGCAAGGCGGCCAAGAGCCGCCGATTGTTTTTATACCAGGGTATTTTGAGGATTGCGGAAGACCGAAAGTGTAATTACGAGGTGGATAAGTCGTAAAGATATGCCGGCCAGAATCGAACACTACAAGCGTTTATAGAGGAAACACGAATTGGATATGGATCATTTTGAATGCATACGCGGGCATGTTTCATTTCATCGAGAAAGGCTCAATAACATTGAAGTTCCGAAAAATAAGAGTCATATTACATATTGTGACATGAAATATTGATTGGACGTCAATATTTTGTTAAGCTTTGGCATTATCCTTGATACACAGGAGGGAAAATAAATACCTTCCGGATGACCCACCAAATCCTAAAGCGTAAAAAATGGATAAAGACTTTTTACGCGAGTGTACTTTCTTTATGTATCCTTTCCGCGAAAGCACAAACGATCAACTACGAACCGCTATACAATAGCAGCGATTTTTCAAAAAGCATAGACCTTTCCAAACCTGTCGGCATTTTGGAAGGGCAACATTCGGTTACGCCGTCCGGTGCGGCTACCTACAGCATTCCCATTAAGATAGCGCCGGGTACTAATGGAATGGTGCCCTCCATTTCCATAAGTTATAACTCCCAAACCGGAAACGGCCTGGTTGGTTACGGATGGAATCTTGGCGGCACCAGTATGATTACCGCAGCACCGCATACATTGTACTATGATAATATCAATGCTCCTTCTTCAGCCGATGATAATTACCTGCTCGACGGAAGTCGCCTGCTGAAAAATCCAAACAGCACTGCAGACGGCACCGAATATCTTACCGAAGTAACAGACTTTACACTGGTGCGGCAAGTAGGCGGCAATAGCCAAAGCTTTACTTCCTTTGCTGCTCTGAGTAAAGATGGAAAAGTTGCCGAGTACGGCAGCGACTCCAATGCACGTGTGATGCGTGCAGGGACCTCACGATGGTACGCCTGGTATTTGAATAAAGTGACAGATGAGTCGGGTAATTATATGCGCTATAACTATACCGATGTCAATGGCGAAAAACTTTTGTCTGAAATTCGCTATACAGGCAATGATGCAGCAGGGTTACAACCATACAACAGTGTGAAATTTATTTATGGTGCACGCAAAGATGAGAATGCTTTACGGAGTGTAGAAGGAACGGTGTACAAAAGGAATTTGCTGCAGCGCATTGAAGTATATGCAGAAGGAACACTGTTCAGAACCTACGAGTTTACCTACGGACTATCCGACAGCTATTCTTTTCTAAAAGAGGTAAAAGAAACAAACGGCGCAGGTATTTCGCTCAACGCCAGTTCTTTTAAGTATGGAGATTTGATGGAGGGGCTTTCTGCAACGAGTCCAGTGGCCGTTGCCGCTGATTATTTTGTATCAGACGTAGATGGCGACGGAATTGCAGACGTTATTGTGCCGCAGAAATACACAGCATCGACCTACACCGAAAAAAATACCGGCTATAAGATATATAAAGGAAATACTGCCGGCAGCAATTTCCAAACCTATGCCAATATAACACTACAGGATGCAGAGTATCTTAAAAACTCTTTGAGTTTAGGTGGCGGACTTTCGAAGCCAATCAATTTTAACTACCAAAAGATTGTTGCTACAGATTTTGATGGTAATGGGCGTGATGATATCCTTCGGATTCAAACCTATGTTAAAAATATGCAGTCACCAGAAACACGGACTGCATTGGTTAATATCTTATATAGCATTGGTAACGGACAGTTTTCGCAGATCGACTATTCGTTGCCGGCAAATAATGGCGACGGTTACGAGATAAAGGCAGTATCCAATCTCCTATTGGGCGATTTTGATGGAGACAAGTTGCCTGAAGCCTTGCTTATTGTGCGTAACCCCAACGACAATTATCACACCAAGCTTTTTTGTATTAAAAAAGGGATTGGCGTAATTGATATATCTGCGACCCAACTCATAGCTGAAGCTTTTGATGGCGCCGATCAGATTTATACCGGCGATTTTGATGGCGATGGCACTACAGATTTTTACCTCCAAAAAGACAGTAAGGTTGATGTTTATAAGATAACGCTAAACGGAGGATCGGGAGCTGTTACATATACTGCAAGTTACATACCTCCTGTAAAAGGGAGCTGGCATATTTGGCCCGGCGACTATAATGGCGATGGTATTACCGATCTGCTTACCACTAATAAAGAAGAAACGCCAACAGCGCAAAACCTCATGTATGGGTTATTTCATGTGGTAATGGGCACCGGAGGTACAGGTTTTGGCTTTTCTGATGAAGGTTGGCTGGATTTTAAAGCAAGATTAAACAATACCAACCCTGTACCGTTTTTAGACCAACATGATCGTTTACAGGCAAACGGGTCAACGACCCATGACGCAATAGTAATTGCAGATTACAACGGCGACGGAAAGTCGGATATTTTACATGAATATCAAGGCATTTATAATGGCCTTTACAGAAGCGAGGTCGAAATATATTATGCTAACGGCTATAACAGCTGGAGCTATCATAACTATGAACAGGATTTTTCTTTCCCTGATATGGGGGCAGGCGTAATAGCTGCCGATTTTAACGGAGATAATCGCACGGATATTTTTACCGGGTCAAGGCTGATCACTTTTCGCCCAAATGCTTCTGATAAACTACTGGAAAAAGTAAGAACCGGCTTAGGTAATGAAACGTCTTTCGAATATAGTTCACTGAGCAGGTCAGCCAATTTTAGCAATGACTTTACTCCGTATGGTACAGATCTTGTGACGCGCACATTGCCGTTCACATGTGTAATTCGGGCAACCGCTAATAGCGGCCTTACAGGTATCAGTCCGACGGTTACTTCGTATTACTACAAGAACCCGGTCGTGCATCTGATGGGTAAAGGCGCCATTGGTTTTATGAGCTTTAAAGCAGTGGACAGCATCGCTAATAAAGTAATAGAAACAGAAACGAAAATTCAGACCATTGCGACAACCAATCCCAAAATTCGTGTATTACCGGCGGGCAGCAAGGTAACAACCTCTTTGATTGCGCCAGCCCAAATTTTGTCGGTCAGCGAGCAAAGTATCTTACTGAAAAGCCTGGCCGGTACCGACATTTTCATAAAGGATAAGATTACAGAAAACGGAACCGATTACCTGAGTGGGGCTACTACTGCATTTTCCAGCAATTATGATAACTACAACAACATTACGTTGGCAACGCAAAACATCGCCAACGGTCTGGAACAAACAGCTACCAGTACCGCTTACGTAACAGTGGCAAACGGTTATCCGTATCCGTCCAAACCGGAAACGCAAACGATCAGCAGTACCCGGCAAGGATGCGCATCTGTAAGCAGTACCAATAAATATACTTACGGTACAAAAGGTTATCTGACGAGCGCTGTCAGCAATTATGGCCTGCCTAATGCAGTTACCACAAATTTCGTTTATAGCACTTGCGGCAATATCACGCAGGCAACGAAAACGGCTGCTGGTATGGCCGCCATTACAGCTACTACAGGTTATGACAGCAGATACAGGTTTGCTACCCAAACATCCAATACCCTGGGGCAATACAGCTATTTTACGTACGATCCCCGGTTTGGCAGTTTACTGACTGCAAAAGGTATTGACGGCCTCGCTGTAAAGAATGTATACAACAGCTTTGGTGACCTTGTTCAAAAAATAAGCGTGACCGGAGTAGTCACGGATATTTCCAAAACATGGGAGATACAAAACGGTACTTACTGGTACTCTCTTACGACCGCTGCCGGCGCTCCGGATGTAAAAACATGGTATGATGGACTCGGCCGGGAAATACGTACCGATGTCGCCAGTATGAATGGGCAATGGGCCACGCAAAGAACTTCCTACGACGCAAGAGGCAATGTAAGTACGAAAACAAATAGCTACCTGCCTGCTGAAACACCACTGACGACAACAAATATTTACGACGCGTACAACCGCCTCCAATCATCGGGTAATAGCTTCTTTGGTACGGTACAAAATGCGATCAGCTATAGCGGCGGCAACATGGTGCAAACGACGACGGATGCGGCCGGTCGCAGCAGTACGAAAACAACGGACGCAGCGGGCAGGCTGGTGCGTGTAACGGACAATGGCGGCCAGCTGAATTATAACTACGACAGCCGCGGTAATGTGACCAGTGTAACGCAGGGTACGAACACTTTTATTGCCAATACCTATGATGTTTACGGACAAAAAACAAAAACAACCGATTTCAGCAAAGGTATTACCACTTATGAATATGATGCCTATGGCAGATTGACTGCTGAGACCGACGCCCGAAACAACAGACATACGTACGCTTACAACCAGCTGGGCGATATCGTTCAGAAAAGCGGACCGGAAGGAACGACCACTTACACTTATTACGGAGCAGGAAACGGACTCGCCAATCAACTGAAGAAAGTAACGGCCTTCAGCGGTGTGACGGAAGAATATGCCTACGACGGCTATGGCAGATTAAGCAACGGGAAAAAGACCATCAATGGTCAGATGTTTCAGCACAATTACACTTACAATAGTCAAAACCAGGTAATCACTAAAATGTTCCCCTCGGGATACACCATCCGTAACAGCTATGATGGGGCCGGTTATCTGACCAATGTACGTAACGACTATTATGCCAGCCCTTATCCTATTTATACCACACAGGCCGTTAACGGCTATGGACAACCCACGCAATATACGTTGGCCAACGGCGTGCGCACTGATATTGCTTACGATTATGTAATGCCGGTAAGCTATATAACCAATGGTGCGAGCATTCAGAGCTATAGCCTGAGTTATGATTACACTACCGGGAATATTATAAAGCGGGCGGATAATCTCCGGAATTTTTCCGAGGCCTTCATCTATGATAATCTCGACCGGTTGACCAGCGCCACTGTTACCGGCTACTCGTCTACCATCGGAATCAATACAATGGCAGCCGGAATGAGAGGACCGGTACTGGGCGGTGGCGGGGCGGGTATTACGCCGGTCGTTTATCCCGCGAGTACTATCAGTTACGATCAGAACACTTCTGCCAGTTGGGGCAATATCAAAAACAAATCGGACGTCGGCGATTACGATTACAAAAAACACGCCGTGATGTATGTCAGCAATGCAGCGGGCAATATCAGCACCTTACAACAGGACATCAGCTATACCGCATTCAACCGGCCAGCTAGTGTTTCGGAAAACGGTTATCAGCAAACCTTTCTTTATGACGACGATTACAACCGCGCACAAAGCGTACTTCGCCAAAACGGTGTTGTAAAGGATAGCCGTTACTATCTCGGCGATTGTGACATAGATATCGACGCGGCTACCGGCGCAACACGTTATATACAATACGTATCGGGCAGTGACGGGCTTGCTGCTATTGTAGTAGTAGAAAACGGGCAGGACAAAGTTTACAGCGTGTACAAAGACCATCTGGGCTCTATACTGAAACTGACCGATAATGCGGGGACTGTAGTAGCTGAACAAAGCTTTGATGCCTGGGGCAGAAAACGAAATCCGGCCGACTGGAGTTATAACAGTATTCCGGCGGTGCCCAACTGGCTGATACGCGGCTATACAGGCCATGAAGACATGCCGCAGTTTGGCCTCATCAATATGAATGCCCGTCTATATGATCCGTTACTGGGCCGTATGCTTTCCCCCGACGATTATGTAACCAATCCATCCGGCACGCAGGATTATAACCGCTATACTTATGCGCGCAACAACCCGATGAAGTATGCCGACCCGGATGGCAATAACCCGTTGCTGATCGGTATGGCATTTGGTTTTGCCAGTTATGTATATCACGCGGCTACGGCACCTGGTGGCTTAGGTAAAAACTGGTCTACAACCAACTTCCTTATTTCTGGTTTTATGGGTGCTTGGTCCGGCGGTTTCAGTTATGGGATTGGTGAATGTTTTAAAGCTGCGGATGTGGTGACCAATACACCGGCGGGTTGTTTTTATACGGATAAGGATTTTTGGCGTGAGGGCGCCCGCGCATTCATGCATGGCGGCACATCGTTTTTAACTTCCGGCGGTGACCCGAGTGCTTTCTATGCGGGAACGTTGGGTTCTGCGGCAGGTAGCCTCGGTAGTTTATATGGTGGTACTGTTTTAAGCAGTGATATAGGTAGCTCTGTGTTTTCTGCGGGTGTAGGGGGTGCCACAGCGGCCATGACCGGCGGAAACTTTGTGGAAGGTGCGTCTATGTCATTATTGCAGCATCTGACGAATCAGTTGGGGCATAAGCTTAAGATAGAGGCTATATGGAACGAACCAGGTAAAGGTGGACTAGGAACTGCCGAATTATTAGAATGGTACGTGACAGACGGAGAAGGGCACGATTATATTCCGAGCAGGAAAGCTGCGTGGGCTTTAACCCAATTGATGTATAAAAAGAATAGAATTTTGGAAGCGGAGATAATTCCGATACCAGAGATAGATGGTCTGTATTATTACGATGTCTCGTCTTATCAGACATTGTATCAATACGCGTTAGGAAGTTTCAGGATGTATTTTATCATAAATCCAGAACAAAATTCAAATTTAAAATATCGTCCTGTCGGCTTTTCTGATTATTATAATTTCGACGCTCATACGGACAGAAGTAGTTCCGCTGAAACGCTGACAACAATAGGTCGAATGATTCCGGGAACACCCTTTAATATTCGTTACGGTATTACGCCGCCGCAAAGTTATATTGACACACATTCTAAACATTGATCATGAAAAGAAGAACTATAGCAATGTTAACTATCGCCGCGATGTGCTCCTGCACAAGTCGAGACTATAACGAGCGGTATGTTAAGGAAGATTTTATAACCTGCACGAATTTAAAAGACTCGTATACTGTTATCAATTCCAGGTTTTATGCTAATCAAGCGGTCACATTGGCAACGGTTAGTGAGAAGGATAAAGAGCGATTGTTACGTAGGTATCAGTATTTTCCTGTGGATTCACTTCGGTTCAAAAAAGCTGGTTATGTGTCAATTTATTTGTACAAGTTCACAGACGAATATGTTTACCATTTAGCCGATTATGAAGTACAAGGCCGACCCGCACAACACGCCTATAAAAAAGACGGCTACTACATCCTTGGCGTTTCCAAAACAAAAAATGAAATCGTTTTCTGTGAAAATTTTCCAGAGTTGCCGCCGTTTTAAAAAGCTGGTCTTATGAAAAATATTTTTGGGTTTGTAAGCATCATAAAACTTTCATTGGCGGTGTTTGTCTTTAGCATAGTTATATGCATTATCAATAAAAGCGATGCTGTTAATATTGCAATAGCTATGGGCGTATTTTACTTGATAATTATGCTTCTTTTTTTTTCAGGTAATTGTATTTAAGGAGAGCTACATCAGGATTTTTTTTCTAAACCCATTCAAACGAAATCTAAAAATAGCCATCAGCGAAATCAGCCAAGTACAAATAAGTAATACGAGCGGACGAGGCAGTTCAGGTACAATAAAAGTTACACTGGTTAGTGGCAAAGTATACACTGTGCCAACTATGATGACTACTCCCGAATTAAAAAAATAGCCAATAAGTTTTCGACATTGAATATTGAAGTCAATCCAATATATGGTACCTTTTTTAATAGTCCTTTAATAGAAGAAATATGTATTACTTGAATAGACATAGTTACAAATCCGATGATGAGGTATACTGGGCATTTGCAGATATTGATGTTTCGGATTGTACATCAGATATGTTCGATGAAATTGTAGCGATTTTTAAGACGACGGCCGATGTTCGCTTAAGGAATTTGCTTGCGTGTTTTATGGCGGAAACAAAAAATGAAAAAGCACTGTCTGTTATTATGGATGTATTGGAGAGGATCAAGTATTCCAACCATTCTGCTACTCTGATTTATGCAGTAGATGAATTTGATTGTAGTAATTATTATGAGCTATTCATAGACATTTGTATCGCAAAGAAAGATGAGGCGCGGTACCAATGTATGTGGCTTATCAGAGACACGAAGTATCGAACTATTAGGCGTCGAGTGAAGATCAATTGTTTATCAAAAATTGAAGCATTTCTAAACACATTGAATGCAGATTCTGAAAATTACGATTATCGGGACATGATGTTTTTACGTGAACTTATTAATGGGCTTGATGAACGACCTTAAAAAGCACTTCAACGTTTATGATAACATTTAAAGAAAATACAGGAGCGGTTTTTCCTTACGATAGAGTACAATTTATGGAAGTCGTAAATGGTATGGCGTTTCGTTTCAATTGGAAGGTGGACATGAGGAGAAAAAGATAGATACTATGAATTTATTCGAAGATATGAGCCTTGGTTTGAGCGGATAATATTGAGAATGCATAATGGCACGAACTGGTTTACAACCAACTTCCTTATTTCTGGTTTTATGGGTGCCTGGTTGGGCGGTTTCAGTTATGGGATTGGTGCATGTTTTAGCGCGGGAGGTGTAGGTGAAGCTGTTGGACTTAGTGAGCTGCATTAACATTGTATATTATAATTTCGGAAGGAAGTCGATTATTTCCGCCGAGAAATTTAATACCGATACCGTAATTCACATTTAAATGTATCCAAATCATGATAATTTTTGAAGAAAATGTAGATAAGCTACCTACATATGGCAAAAATTCGTATGCGAAAAAAGGCAATTGGTACGGCGTTTCGTTTCAATTGGAAGGTGGATATGAGGGGAAAAAGATAGATACTATGGAATTTATTCGAAGATATGAATCTTGGTTTGAGCAGATAATATTGAGAATGGATAATGGCACGAACTGGATTGTAAACCATGACTATGAGGGTAAGAATTGGTTTCCAAACAACCAAGAAAACTTAACGGCCTTACGAAAGCTTTTCAAGCAAAATGGTGTACCAAATACATTTAAGGGTGCCATAATTTTTACGAAAAATGATTTATTAGAATTCTCAAAAGATTTAATCACATATCCATTTGAAGTCTTAAGTAAAGAAAGGCGTTTATATAGTGATTTGAATATTTCACATGGGGAACTAGAGTTTGTTATCAAGATATCTGCTCACATGAATATTGATTTATTGAGCGCCGACATAGAACTCTTACGCGCGGTTGTTAATGAAAGTGCTTCTAACATTTTTATTAGGAGAGCGTATAGAGGAACTTTTCTGTGAAAGCTTTCCAGGGTTACCACTGCCACCATTTTAAAAGCTAGTCTTGAGAAAAACAAAATTCTTTGCTGAATTAGGTTACGGCTACAAAGGCTACGCCAGTCTCGGCATTCAAATTGAATTATAAACTCAAAATAAAAATGAAAAAATTCACACTTACCTGTGTTGCTGTTGTCAGCATTTTTGCGGCGCAAGCCCAGACGTACCAGCGTTGCGGCATCTATTATGACTATGATGCTGCCGGCAATCGCGTCAAGCGGTATTACGATTGTAAAATGTTTGATCCGAACAATCCCTATCCCGATGCAGGTACCAATCCACCCGGAGGGTCATCGGCAAGAATGCTGGGGGCGAACGAAGCCGCCGCAACTCAAAACAATGCTTCATTGATAACTATTTATCCCAATCCAGCAAATGACTTCGTCAATATCAAATTAAACGAAGCAGCGCCGCACACACATTTTCATCTCTACGACGGTAAAGGAAGTATTGTGTTGGCAGGCGATATTTCGGGGCAGGAATACAGATGCAATTTAGCGGCGGTCGCCCCTGGTCTTTACCATCTGAATATTCTTTACAAGGGCAAGCCATATCGTTTTAAGCTTACCAAGCTCTAGCGAAAGGTTTTTACTATAAAACAAATCGGTCCTCACAGAAACTGCGGGGACCGATTTTATGCTATGATGCAGGATTGTTTGTTATTCGGTTTTGCCCATAATAATGTTGCCAAATTTCAGGGCGAAGTGTGAATTCAGGATACCAAAAACAACGGAGAACCCGCCGATCAGGATCAGTGAACCTGTAAGTCCCCAAAGGTTAGAGATCAGGATCAATGCTACCATCGTACCTACCAGGCAATTAACGAATCGGCTGATCATATTGGCTACATTAACCCTATTGGTGGTCAGCATAAAATAGCCGTAGATAAACTGAAGGAATACAATAAATACGATACCGTAGCCCATCCATTGTACATAACTGTGAAGGTCGTGGATCAGGAAAATGAATAGTACGCCCGCTGCCAGCTCCACCATGCCTTCTATAAACATCCATTGGTGGGAAATCTCCAAATGTTTGTTGATGCCGGCATAAGCAAATGTAAGTGCGCTTGCTACAATGTTTACCAAACCAAATGAGATGATAATCGGGACGGGATCAGTAAGTGCCATAATTATAGCAGCCACACCCCACAAAATTTCAACTACACCTTTAATCAATAATAAGTTGTTCTGCTTCGCCGGTACATGAGACATCGCTTGTGTTGACATAACATAACAGATTTTATGGTTAGACAATAGAACGCTTCCGGATTGAAAAGGTTAATCAGGTAACTCGGTAATGGGTTAATTGATCGTTTTGTTTGGGTTAATAGGTCAATGGGTTGGAACGTTAGTTAGTCCTGTATCAACAACAACTGAGGTTACAACTTATTTAACCAATTAAGTTTTTGGCCATTTACCGACTGAACCAATTAACTCGATACCCATAGTAAATTAATAATTATACCAACGCAGCGGTGTTAACGTCCGGGCGGGCGTTTTAAAAAGCATATTGCTGCCAGATCTGCCATGCTGCTTCTGCTTGTAAATGCAACATTTCCAAGCCGTTCTTAGTCATTGCTCCCTGACGTTTACCGAATGTTAAAAAAGCAGTTTCGGCAGGGTTATAAACCAGATCGTAGAGCAGATGTTGTGGACCGAGTAAGGAGTAGGGAAAATCGGGAAAGGAGTCGATGGAAGGATAAGTGCCTAATGGCGTTGTATTAATGATAACCGTATGCGCTGCTACTATTTCCGGGGAAATATTTCCATACCCGATGGTAGTGGAAGAAGGCTGGCGCGACACTTTCAGATAGGCAATCCCTAGCTGATCGAGCGCATAGGCAACGGCGAGTGATGCTCCACCTGTTCCTAAAATAAGTGCTTTTTGATGGCCGGTTCGCAGTAAAGGTCGCAGGCTTTCGCGGAAGCCGGTTACATCGGTATTATGGCCGGTTAATTTTCCTTCGGAGAAAGAAATACAGTTAACGGCGCCGATTTTGGTTGCTTCTTCGGAAAGCTGATCTAAATATGGAATAATTGCCTGCTTGTGCGGAATGGTAACGTTTAGCCCCTTCAGGTGAGGTTGCTGTTGCAGCAAGTCGGGAAACTGACTGATGTTTTCAAGCGGAAAGTTATGGTAGACAGCATGGATATACCCGGCAGAAAATTTCTCAGAGAAATAGCCTGCTGAAAAAGAATGTGTAAGCGGGTAGCCGATCAGTCCGTAAACATCCGTCATGATTACGTGCAATGAACAAAGCCGGACTGCATTATGCGATCCGGCTTCGAGATATTTAAAAATTAATCGTTGCTGTTGATCGTGATATCCTTTGGTTTTTTGTCGAGATACAGATAAAATGTATCGCCGCGCAGGCCAACACGGGTAGCTTCCAGCGGCAACACCTCGTTAGGAGCCAGGTTGCCAAGGTTCACATTCGCACCCAGCAATTCCAGGAAATAAACCTGTTGTGCTTTCTGTGGTGCTTCCCAGATGATTTTTTCTGCGGGGATCTGTGTCAGGATTTCCTGTACCAGACCTTCGCGCACTTCACCCGAACCACGGTAGATACCAACATTGCCCGCTTCGCGTGCTTCTGCAATAACATAAGTAGCGCCGGCATCCAGTTCTGCACGCATCAGCTCAATCCACTTATAAGGCGGCATGATATGCGTGGCATCTTTAGAGCCGACTTCAGACAGTACCGTTACGTGCTTGGCCAGACGCTCGACATAACCGCATTTTTCTGCGTGCGGAATAATGATAGATCCGTCAGAAACTTCCACATGTTGCAGGCCATATTCTTTGATTACGTTTACATAATCTTCAAATTGGTTGCGTACCAGGAATGCTTCGAACAATGTGCCGCCGAAATATACAGGAATATCATGCTCACGGTAGATTTCAATTTTCTCGCGAAGACGATTCGTTACAAATGCTGTTCCGAAACCCAGCTTCACAATATCAACGTATGGAGCCGCTACCGACAGAAAGTTGCGGACTTCGTCGAGGCCCATACCTTTATCCATCACCATAGTCAAACCATTGGTTCTCGGTTTCTGTGTGCGCTCCGGCAAGTGATTGAGGGGAAAGTTCATGAATAATAATTTCAGTACCGGGGCAAAGGTAATGCAGAATACCTTTATGACGTATGTTAAGTGAATTGTAAACTGTGCGCTGAAAATCAAATGATTGGCGTTTTGTTGTTATGTGTTGCGCCTTTTTACCCGTTTTTTGTTTGGCTGAAAATTGTTCGGGCCGTAAGCGGGCAGTCCCGGGACGGAGAAGATGCTTCCCGGCATTATTCTGAGTATATTCGTCCCATATTTTCTTCAAAAAATGCTGAAACGTAATGTTCCCGTACTGGGATTTATTCTGGGTGCTGTATTTCCTTTAATCGGTTCACTGGTCGTTTTTCTGGTGCTGGGCCGAGGTCAGCGACTGGGCGATTTTTTCAACGGACTGTTTCATAATCATCAGACCCTGGCCAAGGTGATTGCGCTGAGTCTGCTGGCCAATATTTTACCGTTTATGTTATACACCAACCGACGGCTCGACCTTACTGCACGTGGTATATTTATCGCGACGATGCTGTATTTCCTGGCGTTTATACTGGTGAAGTTTGTCTGGTAATCAATTTGAAAATGTGCTGATTTAAAGATTTGAAAATGGCTCGTGTTAATGCGGCGAATGTGATTTAAGTGCGGAATGTGTTTTAAGGTTTAGTAGATTATTGTGCAGGAGCTGATTCCCGAATTTTCAGATACTCAGATCGTTTTCAATTTTACCCATTTTCAAATGTTCAAATTAATAGGATGCGTTACTATATAATAGCAGGAGAGGCGAGTGGCGATTTGCATGGCAGTAATCTGATAAAAGCGCTGCATAAAAAAGATACGGCTGCCGATATTCGCTGCTGGGGCGGCGATCGTATGGAAGCTGCCGGAGCTACGTTGGTAAAACACTACCGCGATCTGGCATTTATGGGATTTGTGGAGGTACTGATGCATTTACGTACCATTTTCCGCAACATCGATTTCTGCAAAAAAGATATACTCGCTTACCAGCCTGATGTTTTGATCCTGATCGACTATCCGGGCTTTAATATGCGCATTGCAGAATGGGCAAAACAGCAGGGCATTCGCGTGGTCTACTATATTTCGCCGCAGGTCTGGGCCTGGAAAGAGAATCGGGTACAGAAGATAAAACGGGATGTAGATCTGATGCTGGTGATCTTGCCTTTTGAAGTAGACTTTTATACCAAATGGAATTTTAAAGTGCGTTATGTTGGTCATCCGTTGATACAGGTAGTGCAGGAAGAGAAAGACCAGGTGCCGGTACAGAAGATATCCGACAGGCCGATTATTGCATTGCTGCCGGGCAGCCGCAAGCAGGAGATAAAAGTGAAGCTGCCGGTAATGCTTTCGGTAGTGAAACATTTTCCCGATTATCAATTTGTCGTAGCACAGGCGCCCGCGCAACCGGACGAATTTTATAAAGAGATTATCGGTAATGAAAATGTAATGCTGGCCAAAGCGCAAACCTACAATATACTGAAGCAGGCCAAAGCCGCGCTGGTTACAAGTGGTACGGCAACGCTGGAGACGGCTTTGTTTGGCGTGCCACAGGTGGTATGTTACAAAGGCAATCCGGTTTCTTATATGTTAGCTAAAAAGCTGATTAAAGTAAAATACATCTCGCTTGTAAACCTGATCATGGATAAACCCGTGGTGACAGAGTTGATACAAGGCGCGCTCAACGAAGAAAACCTGAAGAAAGAATTGCATCGTCTGCTGGATGGCGGTCCGTTTTTGCAAGAGCAACAACAGGACTATAAAATTCTCTGGCATAAGCTGGGCGATTCCAATGCTTCGCAAGAAGCCGCGGAAGCAATTGTTTCTTTTATGCATAAAAAATAAGCAATAATCATACACCAGAATTGAGTACGTAAGCCCGGCAACAAATGCCGGGCTTTCCTTGTCTGGCCTGCTTTTCGGGATGGCATACAAAATCAATTAGTTGTATGTTTTTAGTATTGAATGGAATTATTAAGCTAATGTTAATCGAACATTATGCTTGTTTTAACAAAATAAATTTCATTAATTAGCATTAGTAAAATGAAGCAAGCATCCGGCTGCAACCGGACAGACGAATAAAAGAGTATTCAGAAGATTTTTAGACCGAAGCTTATTTTAATTTCTATCCAACAATATCACTTGCAGACAGTACATACAGCTGGTGTTACAACACAAACTGTACCGTACGAAACATTCACTGATTAAACCTCTGTTGGCATATTTGCCCGCAGATTACTTCTAGTAGTTCCCTTTCCCGACTTATAACCTAAACAAAGTACAAACCAAAGCAATCGTGCGTTGTGGCGAAGCTGTATCTGCTTCTCAAAACGAGACTGTAAGGGTGGCTCAGGAATGAGCATTGCGTGCCGTTGACGGTCTGAAAAAAACAGCCCGGAAACGGAGCGGGGGATCTTTGTGCCTACGCAAAAAAAATAATGAAAAAAACTACCGGCTTCTACTGAAAAAAACAGCGGAAAACCGGACTGGGAAAGCTTTGTCCATACTCAAACATAGAAAATACCAAAAAAGAATAACGCATGGTTATGAAATCTACATTCAAGTTTCTGGCAGTGTTGCTGATCGCAATTTTCTGCGGCCAACAGGTGCGGGCACAATTATCAGGCACAATTACGGTGCCCAGTGTTACTTACCCTACGCTTGATTCAGTGATCAGAACACTGAATTTACAAGGCGTGGGTACGGGCGGTGCCACCATCAATCTTACGTCAGGTAACCCGCAAACCGCGCCTGCAGGCGGTTACGTACTGGGGAGTGCTACGCTGAACGCAAGTCTTTCCGCGGCCAAACCACTCACTATTAATGGCAACGGTAATACTGTTACCGCTTACACCGGAACGGGCGGTAACGACGGTATCTTTGCTGTTGCCGGCGCCGACTTTGTTACAATCAATGCACTTAATCTCTCTGAAGCTACGGCAAATACGACTACGACAACACAGATGGAATATGGGTACTCATTGGTGAAACTCAATGCTGCCGCGCCTTTCGACGGTTGTCAGAATGTAACGATCTCTGGTTGTACGATTTCGCTGAATGCGGCAAATGCTTCTATCGGCATTCGGGGAGCGCACGTACAAGCTGCCAGCAGCACAGTTTTGGCTACTACAGGCGCCGTTGCAGCGGATGCCAATAGCAAGAACCTTTTTATCGGCAATACGATCTCCAATTGTAACACAGCAATAAGCCTTACGGGCATCGCGTCTTCTTCTGTATATGATTTCAACAACGTAATTGGCGGCAGCTTATCAGCACAGGGTAACGCCATCACCATAGGTGGCGCTGCGTCTACAGCCTACGGTATACGTACTGCCAATGACAGCGTGATCACCATTCAGAACAATAACTTTTCAGTCGCATCAGCACAAAGTACTACGACCTACATGATCTATCCGGGACTAGGCAAGGGAGATCTCAATATTCAGAACAATGGTTTCAATGTAACCGCTGCGTTGACCACCACCCACTTGTATGTATTGTACAATTATAACTCCTCCAATGCAGGTCACCAGGATGCGAACGCTGTTTTCCGGTTCAATAAGAACACTATTTCCGGCACCAATACTTCCGCTACTTCCGGTTACCTGTACGGCATGTACAATTACTATTCTACTTTCTATGCAGATACTATTATGAACAATGTGGTGACTGGCATTAACTGGGGGACTACTTCCAGCTCATCGTATTTATACCTGCTGTATAACTATTACGGAACTACCCCTTATGTGTACGTAAAGGGCAACGTGATCAGTAATATCACAAAGACCAGTACCTCTAGCAGTGGCTATATCTATGCCTACTATATCTATAATTATCCGGCAACAACAGGTACCATGACTTTTACTAACAACTTGTTGCAAAACGTAACCACCAACTATTATGTTTATGGTATGTACACGGCTGCCGGCTATACGGCTGTCCCCGCGCCCGGTGTTGGTCAGTTGCTTGTCAACAAAAACAATAAGGTAGATCAGGTGGTCATTACGCAGTCCGGCTATTTGTATGGACATTATGGTTATTATGGTACCAGCGGTTCCGAAATATCTAACGATACCATCACCAATTGTCGTACCAATACCGGTGGTATCTATGCCATCTACAAAGGCATCTCTGCAGGAGATCTGCATGATTGTTATGTAGCCAACGATACTACGGCAACAAGCACCATTTACGGTATTTATCATACCAACGGGACCAGTCCCAATATTTATAACAATAAGGTTTCCGGGCTGACGATTACAGGTGCGAGCGGTACTTTGTATGGTGTGTATTTCTCCTCCGGTACTTCCGGCGCCAACTTGTACAACAATCATATCGCTGATTTCCGAACCCCTGCCTATAGCGGCAGCAGCATTTACGGTATGTATTTCTCCGCATCGTTGCAGTATAATGTATATCATAACACCATTCGTTTCAACCATACATCTACTGGTACCAATCTGGGTACAGCGGGTATCTATTACAGCTCATCCGCCACTGGCCTGGATTTGAGGAATAATATCATCAATCTCAATGTAACGCCCGCCGGTAACGGCATTGTAAGCGCAGTAGTGCGCAGCGCCGGTACTACAGGAACAGTGCCTTCAAACTATGCAACGACCAGCAACGGTAATATTTTTTACGTACCGAATGTTGCTTACGCTTATGTCTACGCAGAAGGATATTCAACCGCTGCGGTGAATACGTACAATCTTGCCAATGATGCCTCGTTCAATACGGCTTGTGGTTCGTATAAAACATTTATGGCGCCGCGCGAAAGCGCTTCTTTCCTGGAAAATAATCTGAGCCTATCAAATGGATTGTATGCGCCTACCGGTACTTCATTTGCAAAGTCGAATGGTGTGGCGACCAGCTCGCCTGCCGTAACGGTCGATATCAATGGAGCCACGCGTCCGGCAAATCCGGATTGCGGCGCGCTTCAGTTTACCGCTACCGCTCTGGATGCGGCTCCGCCAATGATCGATTATACACCGCTTCCGGGCACCACTTACTGTTTGAATGCTCCTTCTCTTACTGCCAGCATTTCGGATGCAAGCGGTATAAATACAACTACGAATGCACCACGGCTTTATTATAAAAAGAAAGCAGAGCTCGATAGTTTTGGCACTTATCCGGCGGCGAATGTTGCAGCATTCAATGGCTGGAAATATGTTACAGCAACCAATACCGGCAGCAGTTTTACTTTCGCTATCGACTATACTAAATTGTCGTCAGCTATTGCCGTAGGTGATACGATCCAGTACTTCGTGGTAGCACAAGACAATGCAACAACGCCCAACGTAGGCAGCAGCAGTGTTTCTTATGCTTCAGGTTATTGCCCTGGCAGTGTTAACCTCGGCACCGCCGCGGGTCCTACATCCAGCCAGGCAGTTAAAAATTACTTTACGATACTGGCGCAGCCAGCGTTGGCAACCATCAGTCCCGCAACATCCAGCATTTGTCAGGGTTCTGGTGTAAAACTCACAGCTAATCCGGTTTCCGTTCCTTTATCTGCCATAATAGGCACTGGCAGCATTCAAAATACCAGCACAACATACCCGGCTCCTTATGGTAACTGGTACACCGGCGCAAGACACCAGATGTTGATTCTTGCCTCTGAATTACAGGCCATGGGATTGTCGTCCGGAAATCTTACTTCATTGTCTTTCTCAGTATCCACCCCCTATGGTAGTTATACCAACTTCGCCATTAGCCTCGGTACTACTGCACAAACGGCTATGACAACCACATTTATCACCGGTCTCACGCAAGTGTACAGCGCAGCAAGCTATACGCCGGTTTCAGGATTGAATACACACACGTTTACGACGCCGTATTATTGGGATGGGGTGTCTAACCTCGTGGTAGAAACTTCTTTCAGTAACTGTTTGTCTTGCGGTACCGGTAATACTTGTAATACTACGAGCTACACGAACAATGCGGTGATGAATCAGACCACTACTCCGTTTGTATCCACCGCCTATTATTATTCAGACGGGTCTTCCTGTATGATCAATACGATCACTACCGCTTCCAGCACAATCGCGCAGCGCCCGAATATGATACTTTCCGGCAACAAACGTATTGCGATAAACTGGACCCCATACGCTAACCTGTACAAGGATTCGCTGCTCACACAGGCAATGGCAGCTACTGACACCAATACCGTAGTATATGCAGCACCGGCGGCAACAACCAATTTTGCCACGGTAAACGTTTATAATGGTTGTAGCTCTTCTGCCGCTTCAACGCCGGCTGCGGTAAATATCATTCCGGCACCTTCTACTACAACAAACCCGGCAGGTTCTGCCAGCTTCTGTGGTGGCAGCAACGTGACGATTGCAGGTCCTGCAGGTACGGGGCTTACTTACCAGTGGATGCAGGGTGCCGCTGCTATAAGTGGTGCAACCGCTCAGTCTTATACAACCGGTACCGTAGGTACTTACTCATTGAAAGTAACGAATACCGGCACGGGTTGCAGCGCCACATCGCCTGCGATCAATGTGATCAATACGCCAGCCCCTGTAGCCACTGCCACTGCTTCCGGTCCTACCACAGTATGCGGTGGTGGCGCCGTAACATTGAATGCCAATACCGGCACCGGCCTGTCTTACCAATGGATGAAGAGCGGTACGGTCGTAACGGGTGCAACCGGATCGTCTTATGCGGCTACCACTACCGGTAATTATGCGGTAGTGGTTTCTGCAGCGGCAAACTGCGCTGCCACATCTACAGCAGTACCCGTTACTGTGAATACCATCAATACGACGGTAACGACATCAGGGTCTACAACGTTCTGTACCGGCGGCAGCGTATCGCTCAGTGTACCTACTGCGGCAAGCCAGACGTATCAGTGGATGCAAGGAGGTGCAAATATTTCAGGCGCTACAGCTGCTACCTATTCCGCTACAGCAACCGGCAACTATACGGTTCAGGTGACTAATACCACAACCGGTTGTACGGCCAGCTCTACGCCGGCAGTTGCTGTAACGGTGGGCACGGGCCCTTCTTCAAGCTTTACGCCAACCGGTACCGTTGCTATTTGTTCCGGTAATAGTACAACACTGTCCACGACTGCAGCATCCGGTGTTTCTTACCAATGGCAGCTGAATGGCAGCCCGATTGCCGGCGCAACGAATACCAGCTTTGTGGCCAATACTTCCGGCAATTATACCCTGGTGGCAAGCACCAGTCCAACTTGTCAGACAACATCTGCGGCTACTGCTTTAGTCGTAAATCCATTACCGACCGTAACGACCACGCCATCCGGCACGGCGAGCGTTTGCCAGGGCAGCTCCCTTGCACTCAGTGTGCCAGGCGGCGGCGGTTTAACTTATCAATGGAAACAAGGCGGTACGAATATCGTTGGTGCTACCAACAGCACGTACAATGCCGGGGTTGCAGGAAACTACTCGGTTGCGGTGATCAATACACAGACTACTTGTGCTGCCACCTCCTCTAGTGTTGCGCTGACAGTAAATCCGCTGCCAACAGCAACGGCAACGGGAACGAGCCCGCTTACTGTATGTGAGGGCGACTCTGCCGGACTAGCTGCAAACACCGGTGCGGGACTTTCTTACCAATGGCAGAAAAACGGTAACAATATTACAGCGGCGAACAGCCCTGCGTTCCAGGCTTACCAGAGCGGCAACTATACAGTAGTCGTTACGAATACCAATAACTGTTCGGCGACTTCGCAGCCAGTTGCGGTAACGGTCAATCCGCTGCCGATGAGCGTTATTTCCTATACCAGCCCGATCACGTTTTGTGAAGGTGGTGCGGTTGTATTTACTTCTGCCGACACCAGTACCAATCTGAGCTACCAGTGGCTTATGAACAACATGCCGATTCCGGGTGCTAATGCTTATAGTGACATCGTTTACCAGACCGGTGTTTACAGAATAAAAGTGACCAATGGTTATGGATGTTCTGCGACGTCCCAACCGGTAACGGTAACGGTAAATCCATTACCGTCGCCGACAATTACCCATAATAGCGACGGATCATTTACGAGCAATCCGGGTTTTGCTACCTACCAGTGGTTTTATAATGGGCAGCCGATACCTGGTGCAACCGGAGATAGTATCATGCCAACACAAAATGGTTTATACTGGGTAGCCGTAAGCGACGGCAATGGTTGTATGAACACCTCGCCGCAGATGTTTATGAATAACGTAGGCGTTGCCACGCTGGTAGCTAACGGCGACGATATCCGTCTGTTCCCGAATCCGACACAGCAATTCGTGAATATTGATGCGCCGGTGAAAGTGGACGTGATGGTGCGTGATCTGCAAGGCCGGGTGGTGATGACCCAGAAGGAGGCGAAGAAGGTAGATGTGTCTCCGCTCGCAAATGGGGTATATATGTTTATGATTTTAGATGAAAATGGTGTTTTGTTAAAAGCGGAGAAGGTATTCAAGTCAGAATAATATGATTTATATATTTTAAATTGTTTAAAATGGGGAAGATTGCTTCCCCATTTTTTATGGGCTATTATATGACAAAAGATTTTTTCAGATAGATTATTGGATAAAATGTGAATTTAAAATCCAAAAATTTTTATTTTGGCTTGGATTAATTTATTGTGAAAAGAATATAAACTAACCATTACCCAAACGATAGCGAGTTTTTGACCGTCTTATTATCAGTCAAGGGTATAGATAAAAACTTTGTACATACATAGCCAAACACACAAAAACAATTGCGATCTATGATAAAATAAGAGTGAAGCTTGACCCCTGATGTAATCCTTGACCCGCGCTTTTTTGCGCTCTTTGTTCCCAATTACCCGAGTAGACGGTATCATTTTCCCTTTTCTTCTTTCTTAATCTAACTTGAATAAATGTAATATGTGCAAAAAAATTACATTCCTTCTATGCTTTTTGTTTGCGTTCTCGTGGGCGCGTGCGGGTTATAACCCCGTCACGGTGACCGGCTTTAATGCCGACATTGTTGCAAACGGGATCGGTCCATCATCGGGATCGACGACTGCCGACGTGGATGGCGCCAACTATGTTTACATTGCGCCTACTTATCAGTTTACATCGACGTCTTCGCTGCCGACACAGTCTTTGCCTGCGACAGGGTCGTTTACCAGTGCTACTACTGCGGGTCTGACTTACCAGCTCGCGAGCTACAGTGGTAACAACTCCCTGCGTCTTCCGGCTACCGGTACTTCAGGTACCGCTACCGGAACGCTCACATTTGCTACACCAACAACTGCCGGTGAAGTTTATGTGATTGGTTGTACAGGTAGTGGTGGTAGTGGACCAAACACTACGACGCTTACTGTAAACTTTACAGATGGTTCCAGCCAGACCTTTTCTGGTATCAATACATTTAGTGACTGGTATGGCGGCTCTCCAATTGCGATTGGCAACGTAGGTCGCGTACAAACAACAAACGCCTCCGGTACACCGGAGACGGCAACAAACGGTCCGAACCTTTATGAGGTCAAACTGACTTTGGATCCGACTAACTATTCAAAATTGATTGCCAGCATCGGTGTTTCGAAAACGACATCCGCCGGTGTTTTGCAAATTATGGGCGTTAGTATTAACACGCTTTGTTCTGGTGCGCCAGCTGCAGGTACTGTAACCGCAGCTTCTTCTGTTTGTCCGGGTATTTCTTTTCCACTCGCACTTACTGGTAATTCCACTGGTGTAGGAACTACTTTCCAATGGCAACAGAATACCGGTACCGGATGGACTAACATCTCTGGTGCTACTACAAATCCATACACTGTTTCTGCCGGTCAGGCTGTAGCAACACAATATCGTGCTTATGTTTCTTGCCAGGGATCGAATGCAGACACTTCTGCACCGAAATCAATCGCTCTTAATCCTCCAAACCAATGTTATTGCACGCCTGGTACAACAAGTTGTAACTCCAGCGATGTAATTACAAACGTTACAATTGCAACACTTAACAATACTACAGGTTGTAGTACTAACGGGTATGGTGACTATACAACATTGCCTGCGATTTCTCTGACTCAAGGGCAGTCGTATCCAATGTCTGTTGTAGTGGGTCCTGGTGGTACCGAATATGTTTCCGTATGGGTCGATTATAACCAAAATGGTGTTTTTGATGCAAGCGAATATACCTTCTTGGGATCTGCAAACGGAGCGACAGTCAGCAGCACGCTGGCTATTCCAACCACAGCCTATCCCGGTACCACTCGTATGCGTGTAAGGGTGAGATATAACTCACAATTGGGTACTACAGATGCTTGTATCCCTTATACATATGGTGAGGCGGAGGATTATACGGTGACAATTGTTCCGCTCGCTGCATGTCCGACACCGACGGCACAGCCAACAAATTTAGTGCTGACTCCGGGTCCGTCAACTGTGAGTGGCTCATTTGTCGCATCTTCTCCGGCAGCAGACAAATATCTTGTCATCCGCACAAACGGTACTGCAGCTTTGAACACACCACCGTCAAGCACTTATCAATATGTGGTAGGCGCGATTATCGGTAACGGTACTGTTGTTTATTATGGTGCTGCAACTACGTTCACGGATGCGGGTCTCAATCTGACGAGCCAATACACTTATACTGTTTTTGCCGCGAACAATACAGCTTCCTGCGGACCAACTTATCTTACTACATCTCCGCTAACCGGAGCTACTACGACAACTGGTCCGAATACTTATACCTGGAATGCTACAACTGGTTCGGCAGACTGGACCGTTGCTGCAAGCTGGACACCTGCACGTAACCTTCCGGATGCAACGGATCTCCTACTGTTTACAAACGGTGGTTCTTCTACTGCAACCAATATCCCAACACAAACCGTTCGCAGAATCACCTTCGGAAATAACACGACAACCAATTTCCAGGCAGGTTCTTCCGCTGCAACACTTACGCTTGCTTCCGACAACGATGCTACTACAAATGAATTAAGCATTGGTGCCGGTTCTTCACTGGTAAGTAATGGCAGTACTGCTGCGCTCACAATCGCATTCAGCGGTACTGGTGGTTTGGGTAAAATTGCAGGTAATCTTGAAATGGTTCATACCAGTTCGGTTGCCAATAAAGTAGATTTTACCAATGCCATAGATACGGTAACATCGACCGGTACTTTAGCGGCCGGCGGTGCGGGCACAACAAGTGCATACACTAGTTCTGCTGCCAATCTTGTGGTAATGGGTACTTTTAATCACAAGTATACAACCGGCAACGGTGGTAACATCCCAACAGCTACATGGGGCATTGGCTCTAACGTGCTCATTTCTGGTTATACTACAGCAACAGGCGGTCCGGGTGGCGGTTTGGGTCAGGCGTTTTATAACTTTACGATGAATTGTCCGAATCTTGCAAACGCTAGCCAGTGGTCCGGTACCATTCCGACAAACGTTACAAACAACTTCTCTGTTATCTCTACCAACAATAATGTTTGGCAGCTGGCCACCAGTACAGCCTATACGATGAACATTAACAATTTCATCCAGACAGGTGGTATTGTCGATTTGGGAACTACTTCAGGAGCGAAAACAGTGAACGTTTCAGGTACGTTTAATCAGACCGGTGGCCTTATTAAATATTCCGGTACAAACACTGCTACTATTAACTTTAATGGCACCATTGCTCAGAACGTAAATTTCGTTGACTCAGCGATCGTTGGTACCGTAGTGTATCAGGTGACGAATCCTGCGGGTATTAATCTGACTGGTAGTGGCTACTTCTCAACGAACAATGCGTTTAAAATTAATGCAGGTGGTGGCGTTCGCATCTCTTCTGTTGCAACTAATCCAATCAATACTTCTTTAGTATTGACATATGCCGCTACGAATACAACGCTTACATACGATGCTCCGGGCGCTACTACGACCACCGCATCCGTTTGGCCTACCGTTAATGGTCCGTTGAACGTAACGCAGAATATGTCTGGTACGGCTCCGGCTAACATCCTTAATCTTCACGCCAATCGTACGGTTACTGGTACATTTACAATCAGCAATGGTGTATTCGCGCTGGGTAGCAACAATCTTGCAATGGCCGCAGGAAGCACATTAACTGTATCTTCTCCGAGCGCCACTAAAATGATTGCAGCAGATGGAACTGGTCAGTTGATCAGAAATATAAGCACTACTGCGAATACCGCTTATTTGTTCCCGATCGGTGATCTGACAAATGGTGCAGATTATTCACCGGTAAACATTACGTTCGTTACCAATGCCGCATCACGCAACATCGGTGCACGTGTGGTAGATGCACAACATCCGAACGATCTTTCTACCAACAACTATCTGACTCGTTACTGGGTAATGACTGATGACAGTGTAGCAACTACCAATGCCTACAGTTATAACGGTAGCTTCGGCTATCCGATCACAGACATTGTCGGTACTGAAGCAAATATCCGCTTGAACAGATGGAATGGTACGGCATGGGCACAAGTGCCAAGCAATATACCTTCCGGTTCATTGGTTATTGCGGGCACCCAGCTGAATACCAACTTTGCCTTAGGTAACGGTCAATTCACAGGTCGTCCTGCAATAGCAACTACCAATACTTATACCTGGATCGGTAACACAACTTCAAGTACAGACTATCAGGTTGCAACCAACTGGACTCCGGCACGTAACATTCCGGATATCACAGACGTGTTGCAATTCAACGATGGCCTGATAGACACGGTAAAAAATATTCCGACTCAAACTGTTGGTCGTCTCGTTTTTACGAATAATACGACTGCAGCGTTCCTGGCTCCGTCTACGGCAACGCTGACAATGCAATCTGACAACAACCCAGCAACCAATGAACTGGATATTGCTTCAGGTTCTTCCCTGATCAATAACAGTACAGCAGCGGCATTGACACTTGCATTCAGCGGTACAGGCGGTACTGGTAAAATTGCAGGTACCCTGCATGTAAACAACGGTACACCATCCAATGCAGTTAACTTCACCAATGCAATCGATACAGTAACGGCTACAGGTACACTTTCTGCCGGCGGTACAGGGACTACAACTGCGTTTACAAGTACAGCTAGCAACCTGGTGATTATGGGTACTTACAACCATAAATACACAACCAGCAATGGCGGTAATATACCGACTGCTACCTGGGGTACCGGTTCTAACGTGTTGATTTCGGGTTATACAACAGCCGGCGGTGGTCCGAGCGGTGGTATGGGACAGACATTCTACAACTTCACAATGAACTGTCCGAATCTCGCCAACGCGAGTGTATGGAATGGCACAATTCCTACAAACGTTACGAATAACTTCTCTGTTATTTCTACCAATAATAACGTTTGGCAATTGGCGTCTACTACGGCCTATACCATGAATATTAACAACTTCTCGCAATCTGCCAACTCAATTGTAGATCTCGGTACCAGCACTGGTTCTAAAACGATCAACATTGGAGGTACGTTTAATCAGCAAGGCGGTCTGATGAAAGTAACAGGTGCCGGTGTTGTTACCATAAATTTCAATAGTACTTCGGCAGCACAAAACGTAACATTCCTTGACTCTGCAATTGTCGGTCCGGTAGTTTACCAGGTAACCAACTCAGCAGGTATTAACCTGATTGGTACTGGTTATTTCGCTACAAACAATGCCTTCAAGATCAACTCCGGTGGTGGTGTACGTATCAGTACAACTGCTACAGCTCCGATCACTACTACACTGGCATTAACTTATGCAGCCAGCGGTTCCACACTGACTTACGATGCTGCCAACGCTGTAACGGCTACTGCGCCGGTATGGCCTGCAACAAACAGCCCTGCTAACGTAACCATCAACGATGCTGCTGGTGTCACTGTTCCATTTAGCCGTACAATCGGCGGTACATTGACCATGACTAATGGTGATATCGATATCTCCACCAACACGCTGACTTTGGGTACGGCCGCTACCACTCCAGGTACGCTGACTTATACCTCTGGCGGTATCCGCGTAACAACGGGTTCATTGGTTCGTTGGTTTAATACAACAGGCCTGCCAACATCTGCTGGTACTGGCGTAGGTTTCTATCCGATCAGCTATGGTGGTGTTAACCGTAACGTTGCTGTCTCATTTAGCAGCGCAACGGCACTCTCTACAGGCGGTACAATTGGGGTAGGTCATACGAATGTCAACGGTCTCGTTACGCTGACGCCGGCTGTTGCAGACGCAAGTGCAACACCGACTTATAATATCAATAAGCGTACTGGTTCCAGCTGGACATTCACAACTGGTAACGGTATTGCTGCTTCCGGTACGCTGAATGTGAAACTGACAGGTACAGGGTTATTCAACCTTTCTATTCCTAGCAGCTCCGCTAACCTGCGCGTAATGCAGGCGAATGCTGTAGCAGGTACGCACGCAACCGGTTCTGGCTTCAGTGCATTCCGTACAGGCCTGGCCGTGGCTGATCTGGCTAACCCTTACTACATCGGTGCGGCAGATACAAACATTGCCGATGGCTATATCGCTATTGCAAACGGTAACTGGAGCACTCCGGCTACCTGGCTGAACAATAACGTTCCGGGTATCACTAACGATGCCACGATCAACCCTGGCGTTATGGTGACCACAGATGCTGCTACCAACGCTGCAAAATCACTGACCATTCTTGCAACAGGTGCTTTGATGAGCAATAATGCTGCTAATACTGTTACCATCGACAGCGTACTGGTAAACAATGGTGCAGTTGTTGCACAAGCAGGTACTATCAAAGTAAATGGTAACTCTGGTACTGCTGGTATTACTAATAATGTCGGCGGTGTTTTCAATGTACTTGGTGGTACCGTAACCCTTGGTCCAACCGGTGGCGGTAATAAATCATTCAACAATGGCGGTCAGTTGGTCGTTGCCAACGGTACATTGAACATCAACGGTAACTACAATGCCCTTGCAGGTTCTTCAACCAATCAGGCTGGTGGTGCTATCAATGTAGATGGTAACGCTGGTGGTAACCCGGCGAACAGCGTTGCAGCAAGCACACCAATCGTGAATCTGGTTTCTCAAACACTGAGTTTCTCTGGCGGTACATTTACCGTAGTAGATCCGCATGTTGCCAGTACAGGTACGAATACTTTTGTGTACAACAATGGTACAACCGTAGCTGCAGTGGGTACACACCTGTTCCGTTTCGGTAATGGTACTTCATTAGATACCGCTACTAATACTTCTTACCTCTTCAGTGTTAACCCGAGCGTTGGTTCCGGTAAGCTCGTATTTAACAATGTCGAAATTAATTCAGGTACCGGTACAAACCGCGCTGTTGTAGGTGGTGGTACGTTCGGTGTAATGGGTAATTTCGTGGTAAATAACGGTGGTGAATTCCGTATCAATAGTGGTATTACACTCTACCTGAACGGGAACCTCACAGTTAATACAGGTGGTATCTTTACTTCGACCACTTCTGCGAGTCCTGGTAATACAGTTTACTTCGGTAACTTTAGCACAGGTACGGTACAACCTTCTACCGCTCCACAAACTGTGAGTGGTGGTGGTTGGTTCAGAAATATGAACTCTGCTACGCCTACCGCAAACTTCCACAGCATCACGGTGAGCAACACCAGCATGGTTACATTCAATATGACGAATGACAGTGCTTCTTACACCGGTACGGTTACATTTGTAGCCGGTGCTACAGGTCCGTCAAGAATTAAAATGCCAGGTGTAAGCCGACTGATCGAAATCGGTGGTTCTGTTTCCGGCGCAAGCCAAACCAATGGTTGGATTTATGGTCGTCACCAGAAATTAGCTCCTGCAACAAGTGCGATGAACCATACCTTCTCCGTGGGTGATTCTCTTTACTATACTCCGGTAAATGTGGCAACAACTGTTGCACCGACTGTAGGTGGGTCTATGTGGGCGAAATCTACGCCAACAGATCATCCGCAAATTGCTTCTTCAGCTATCAACGCTTCGAAGAGCATCAATCGCTATTTCACTATTCAGCCAGTTAACGGCCTGACCATCCCTGCAGGTGCGGCAACTGCAACCTGTAACTGGGTAGCTGCCGACGTTGATCCGGGTATCAACAATGCCAACATCCGTGGTGCGGTTTATGCAAGTTCTATCTGGAATTATCCTCCGGCAAATGCGCCGAATGCTACATCCCAGACTATTACAGGTCTGGTGCCGGTACTGGCAGGAGACTATCAGTTCGGTGAATTCTGTGCGCCGCTGGTAATCACTACACAACCTGCAGCAACAACAGCTTGTCTGGGTGGCTCCGCTACCTTCAGCGTGGGCATGAGCGCAGGTACAACCGGTGTTACTTACCAATGGCAGAAAAACGGTACCAACATCAGCGGTGCTACTAATGCGACTTACACGATCCCTGCTGTAATCGCAACCGATGCGGCAAACTATACGGTAGTGTTGTCAAGCACTTGTAGTGCTGCTACGCCGGTTACTTCAGCTGTAGCTGTGCTGACGATCAATACGCCTGCTTCCATCACAACGCAGCCGACTGCACAAACTGCTTGTAACGGTAGCCCGGCTACATTTACGGTAGTAGCAGCTGGTACGGGTATCACCTACCAATGGCTGAAAAATGGTACTGCAATCACAGGCGCTACCAATGCTACTTATACGATCCCGACTGTTGCTCCAACAGATGCAGGTAACTATAGTGTAACGGTAATCGGTGCTGCTCCTTGTGGTAACATTACTTCAAACGCTGTAGCACTGACGGTTAATCCGCTGCCGCTCACAATCGTGGCTGCAGGATCTACAACGTTCTGTGCTGGTGGTTCAGTAGTGCTGAAAGCATCTTCAATTGCTGGTTTGACTTACCAATGGAAATTGGGTGGTACTAATATCACCGGTGCAACAGACTCTACTTATACAGCAACAGCATTTGGTAACTATACTGCTCAGATCACCAATACAGCCAACAGCTGTACCAACGTATCTAATACAATCACAGTTGCCAACGGTGCTCCGGCTTCGTCCATCACACCAACTGGTACGGTTGCTATCTGTACAGGCGACAGCACCGTATTGTCTGGTCCTACTCCGGGCGGTGTAACTTACCAATGGAAACTCAACGGTAACGCAATCGCTGGTGCAACCAACGCTACTTACAAAGCTGGCGCGGCTGGTGCTTATACATTAGATGTTGCTACAAGTCCTGCTTGTGTGGGCACATCTGCTGCTACTACTATTTCACTGACGCCATTGCCTACTGTAACGGTGACGCCTGCAACTGCAACTACATTCTGTAGCGGTGGTAGCGTGGTGATCAATTCTACAGCATCTGGTGTTACTTACCAATGGCAAAACAACGCCGCTAATATTACCGGCGCTACCAATGCTACTTACACAGCAAGTGCAGCTGGTTCTTACACTCTGGTAGTAACCAGCACTGCTACTACTTGTAAAAATACTTCTACGCCTGCCGTAGCAGTAACGGTAAATCCACTGCCAACAGCGACAGTCACAGCTGCAACGGCAACTACATTCTGTGCCGGTGGTAGCGTGAAACTGAGAACAAATAACGCTTCCGGTCTGACTTATCAATGGCTGAGAGGTGGTACTCCGATCACAGGTGCTACAGACAGTACTTATATCGCATCTGTAGCTGGTTCTTACACGGTAACTGTAACGAATGCGAGCACTACTTGTTCGGCTACTTCTACTGCAACCACTGTAACGGTGAATGCATTGCCAAACGTAACAGTGTCGGCATCGGGTGGTACTACGATCTGTCAGGGTACGGCTACCAATCTTTGTGTGCCTTCCGCATCTGGTCTTACGTACCAATGGTCACTCAACGGTACTGCAATTACGGGTGCTACAACAGCCTGTTACAACGCAACAATTGCGGGCAGCTATGTAGTGACGGTGACCAATACTGCGACTACTTGTAGCGCAACATCAGCCGCTACCGTTATTACCGTGAATCCGGCGCCTGTTGCTACGGCTACGGCTATCGGCAACACCACGGTGTGTCAGGGCGATACAGTTTGGTTGAATGCTAACATTGTATCCGGTCTTTCTTACCAGTGGAATGTAAACGGTAGTCCGATTACCGGCGCAACAGCTACAGCCTATGCCGCTACTACAAGTGGTGCATACACTGTAACCACGAATAACGGTAACTGTAGTACCACGTCAAACAGTATTTCTGTAACAGTAAATGCGAAACCAACGTCAACCATCGCGTACACAACACCAATCACATTCTGTGAAGGCGGCGCTGTAGTACTGACCGGCGTTTCCGGCGGTGGTACTGCTGGTGGTGTTACTTACCAATGGAATAACAATGCCGCTCCTGTTTCGGGTGCAACAGACAACTATTTCGTAGCAACGCAAACCGGCAACTACTCAGTACTGGTTACCAATGCAGCAGGTTGTTCTGCAACCTCAGCTCAGGTGCTCGTAGTAGTAAATCCATTGCCACAACCGGTGATTACGCAAACAGGCAGCTTGTTATCAACTGGCTCATTTGCATCGTACCAATGGTACTTCAACAGCCAGCCGATCAATGGTGCTACTTCTCAAAGCTATAATGTAACCCAAAATGGTGCATACTTTGTACGAGTGACCGATGCGAATGGTTGTACTAATTACTCATCAGTTACCTTCTTCAATAACGTAGGCGTGCCAACTGTTTCAGTGGTAGCTTCCGATATCAAGATCTACCCGAACCCGGCACATCAGACCGTAAATATTGATGCTCCGGTTAAAGTAGACGTGATGATCCGCGACCTCCAGGGACGTGTGATTCTGACTCAGAAAGATGCAAAACGCATTGACCTGGGTGATATCGCAAGCGGTGTCTACATGATCATGGTACTCGATGAAGACGGACAACTCCTGAAGATGGAAAAGTTATTCAAATCTGAATAAATTTCTATTGGATAAACTTAAAGCCGGGTGCAAATGCACCCGGCTTTTTTATTGCCTGTAGGTACATTTTTTTAAGGCCGGATCAATATAGTTTACACATGGCGTGAAAAAACGCCAGTAGATGGCTGGCAACCTGTTTTTTAGCCGCGCGAAGGTTTTAATATTCTTTTAAAACGCCATTCCGAAGCGAGTTTTCTGTTGGTTTAATGCTGAAGCCCATTCAGGTAAGAAAGGATCAAAAAACGAATTAGCAGGAGTTTAGCGAAGCGGAAAATCGTCCGTTCTTTGCAATAACAGAATAAAAAACACCGGTTGTTTTTCAAACGGAAGAAGCGGCAGATTTTAACCGGTAAGGAACAGACAGAATGGAAAAACAATGAAAGAATCAGAAGCGAAACGATGTAATGAAATTTTGGACTACCTGCTTCAGTCGGTGAATAAAATGCCAGTGGAGCTGCCCACACTTGCTGCTGAAATGGGATTGACAGAACTGACGATTCGTAAGCGGCTACAGCTAATGTGCGAAAAACATCCCGGCTGGTTCCAATGGATGTACCGCGACTCGGCTATCTTACTCTACAGGCATTATCGCGATCCGGTAAAGTATTTTCTGCAGAGAGGAGGCTATCTTAAAATGACTGTAAAAACAATGAGATAAACTTTTTCTTTTCATTTATGGGTTCAAACACCGCCTGAAATTCTTTTCGGGCGGTATATAAATACGCAAATGCTGTAAAGCATTCGCGACAGCACTAAATAAAGTTGCTTCGTAAAATGAAAATCGTCCGGGCGTGTCTACGCTCGGTTTTTTTATGTATTACCGGCACGGAACATTCATTATCTCCAGCGATAAATTGGTGTCCTACTTTTTCGTCCACATAAGTTTTAGCGCGGGCTTTTCCCAGCGGCGCTCCCTGTGAAATACAAAATAAAAACGGTTGCCCGTCGGGGCAACCGTTTCATAAAACTAAAAGTCAATACCTATTCCATTGCCTTGGAGGCGCGGTCTTTCATTTTCTTAACCCAGGCTTTAAAGCGGAAGCTAAGTAAACAAAGTACAGGTACCAGGATCAAAGTAAGGAATGTTGCAAAGCTTAGACCATAAATCATCGTCCATGCTAGCGGCGCCCAAAAATCGGCACTATCGCCACCAAAGAAGATATGTGGATTCAAATGGCTGAAAAACGATGCGAAATCGATATTCATGCCCACCGCCAGAGGAATCAAGCCGAGAATAGCCGCAGTAGCAGTAAGCAGCACCGGCGTCATACGCGTGCGGCCCGCTTCTACCAGCGCATCATGCGGCGACATGCCTTCCGACAGCATCAGGTCCATAAACTCTACAAGGAGGATGCCATTTCGTACCACTACCCCTGCAAGTGCCACAATGCCGATACCGCTGATGGCGATCGAGAAATTGGTTTTGAAAATACTAATGCCCAGAATCACACCAATAAGGCTAAACAGTACCTCACTCAAAATGATCAGCGTTTTGCTCAACGAGTTAAACTGCAAAATCAGGATCATAAAGATCAAAGCCATCGCAATCATCATCGCACGGCCCAGGAAGTTGGTCGTTTCTGCCTGGTCTTCCTGCTGGCCACCCATACGGACGCTAATGCCACTCGGTTTTCTGAAATTGCCGATCTCAGTCTGTATATTTTGCACTACTTCGTTCGGATTGAAACCCGTAATTACATTGGAAGACAACGTGATGATACGTGTTTCGTTTTTACGTTTAATGCCACCATAAGTAGTAGAGTAGTGAACATCTGCAAATGCACTCAATGGTACCTGGCGAATCACACCACCCATGCCCATATCGCGGAAGATAACAGGCATATTGCGCACCGCATCGATGTTTTCACGTTGCTCTTTTTTCAGCCGGAGCGTGATCGGGTAGTCATCGTTCTGATCCCGGAAGCGAGATACTTCTTTACCGAAAATCGCCGTGCGAAGATTATTTACCACGGTATAAGTAGAAATGCCTTCATTGTTCATCCGCTCGCGGTTCAGGTCAAAAACAATCTCCGGATTCTTAGCCTGGAAATCGCTGCGCAATTCTTCCACGCCGCCAATTTGTTTGGATTCGAGGTAACGTTTCAGGTTTTCGGAAGTGGCAACCAACGAATCAAGATTATCACCCGTGATCTCCACCACGATCGGCTTTGCCAGCGGCGGACCACTACTTTCCTTATCGACGGTTACTTCAGCCCCCGGAATATCGCGTATTGAATTACGGATGTCTTCCATCAGCTTCCAGGTAGAGACGCCATGACGTTTGGCAAATTCCACATACGCCACGGTGATTTTACCCTTATTCGGGAAGTCTCCGATCTCGCCACTGTTCTGATCTACTGCATTAATAGTTACGTTTGAGATCACCGATTTTACTACATCGTTTCCTTTGCCCGTTTTCGGATCGATGCCCAGTGCATGGTTTACCCGGCCTTCCATTTTTCGGAGCACCTCATTCGTATAAGCCTGATCGGTACCGACCGGAAGATTGAGATACACATAAGTGAAGTTCGGCTGCGCGTCTGGGAAGAACACGATATTTGGTTTACGCACCACAAAAGCTACCAGCGAAAGAAAAAATAATACAACCGTTCCGATTACGATCTTCCATGGGTTATCCAGCGCTATTTTCAGCCATTTAGTGTACCAGTTCTGAAACGCAGGCCAGGTTTTGTTCTGGAAGTTGAAGATCCATTTAGCGAAGACATATTTTTCCAGCAGGATAAACAGGTAAATGAAAATGATAAAGTTGCCGACACCCCATGATTTCGACAGGTAAAACAGCAAAGCCAGTGCACCGAAAATAATCGCCAGTACACGGTCCCGTTTGGTGAAGCGTGCTTTTTTAAACTCGTGGGTATGCTCGTGTGGCTTCATAAAACTTACGGCGAATACCGGGTTGATGATATAAGCCACAAACAGGGATGCGAGCAAAGTAATGATCAGGGTAATTGGCAGATAAAAAAGAAAATTACCGATTACGCCCGGCCAGAAAGCCAGCGGAACAAAAGGCATCAGGGTAGTGGCCGTACCGGAAAGGACCGGCAGGAATACCTCACGCGTTGCAATTTTGGCTGCCTTGTCGATCGGAACTTTACCGTTGTCGAAAATCCGGTGGGTATTTTCAATGACCACGATTGCATCGTCCACTACAATGCCGAGTGCCAGCAGGAACGAGAACAACACGATCATGTTGAGGGTAAAACCGATGGTTGGCAATACGAAGAAGGCAATCGCACAGGACAGCGGTACCGACAGCGCTACGAACAAGGCATTGGTTACACCCATAAAGAACATCAGGATCACCGTCACCAGGATGAAGCCGATGATGATGGTATTCACGAGATCCGTAAGTGTATGTCTTGTTTGTTCAGACTGGTCGCCGGTTACGACTATTTTAAGATCACGGGGCAGGTCGTTCTGCTCCATTTCTTCCAGTAGTTTTTCAATCTTATCTGAAGCATCGATCAGGTTTTCGCCTTTGGCCTTAATGATGTTGAGTGTAATTACATTATTGCCGCCAAGGCGTGCGTAACTTTTCTGCTCTTCGAAACTATCTTCCACATCTGCAATATCGCGGAGGTAAATCGCTTTTCCCGACTGGTTTTTAACGATGATATTGCCGATCTGGTCTGCGGTCTTAAATTCGTTTTTGATACTCAACAAACGTTTCTGGTTATCCATCGACACTTGCCCCGCTGTGGCTGATACGTTTTCTGCAGCTACAGAGCGATCGATATCGTCAAATGTAAATCCGGATGCCTGTAGCTTAAACATGTCTACATTGATCTGGATTTCGCGTTCCGGCGCACCGACCATGTCGACCCGTTTGATTTCTTTCAGCCCTTCTATTTCATCCTTTACTTTGTCTGCATATTTCTTCAAACGGTTGAGGTCGTAATTGCCCGAAATATTCACGTTCAGGATCGGAATCTCGGAAAGATCGATGTCTTTTACTTCCGGCTCATTCGGCAGGTTTTGCGGCATATCCGGCCGCGCTTTGTCCACCGCGTCTTTAACGTCCTGTTTCGCTTTGTCGATCTTGACGTCGGTATTAAATTCAACGATAACCACCGAATAATCCTGGAAGGAATTACTTGTCACCTTTTTGATGCCCGTCAGGTTTTTTACTTGCTTCTCGATCTGCTTGGTGACGAGGTTCTCCATATTCTCCGGAGAAGTGCCGGGATAGAGCGTCTGCACAATGATCTGCGGGATTTTAATTTCCGGGAACTGCTCCTTCGGCAGACTGATATAGGCTAGTAACCCCGCCAGCGTAATGATGACCGTGACGATATAGATGGCCGTCCGGTGATCGATTGCCCAGCTGGACGGCTTAAACTCCTTAAATGTATCTTTCATTGGTTAAATTTTGATAGTGATGCATACTCAGGTCATTTACACTATTCCATGATTTTGATCTGTTCGCCGTTGTCCGTTTCTTCAAAACCTTCAGTAATGATCTTGTCACCGGCATGCAGGCCGGAAAGTATTTCCACTTGTCCGTTAGAGATACGGCCAGTAGTTACGATTACGGATTTGGCCTTGTCGCCATCGGCGATATAAAGCATGTCGCCATTGGCTGTTTTCTGGATTACGGAAACAGGTACCACAATAGCGTTGGCGTTTTCATAGTTGGCGATCTTCATTTTGCACGACATATTTGGATGTAGTTTGGCGTTGTAGCCCAAACGTACTTGTGCCACAAATGCGCGGGAAATCGGATCGACCGCCTGTGCAACATAAGTCAGCTTTGCTTTTAAAGAATCATTGAGGTCGGGAAACTGGAGAATTACATTATCGCCGGTTTTTACTTTGCCGAGATAATTTTCACCCAATGTTGCTTCCGCTTTTAGCTTATTGAAGTTAACGATGCGGATACCGCCGCCTATACCGCCTGGCGAGGCTACATCGCCTTCTTTGATTGTTACCGCATCTACCACACCATCGATCGGGGCTACAATTCTACTGAGGTCTTTCTGAGCTGTCAATGCATTTCTTTGCTTGATAGCCGCTTCGTAATTAGCTTTTGCACTCAGCAACTGTACTTCGGATCCAATATTTTCGGCCCAGAGTTTTTGTTGTTTTTCATACAATGATTTTAGGAGTTGGATGTTTGGTTCCAGTTGAGCAATCTGTTGTTGCAATACAGTTGCATCAAGTGTGGCAAGCAATTGGCCTTTTCTTACTTTGTCGCCAACACGTACGAGCACCGATTTTACGGTACCGGGACTTTGTGGCGAGGCGATAACGTTTTCGTCGCTGAGAATCTGCGCCTGTACTTCCACGTAAGCGGTGAAATCAATGGGCTTTACGACCGCTACGGAAACCGGTGTAGCTTTTTTGGTAGTGTCTTTTACTTTTGATTCCAGTTCTTTGATCTGTATATCGATTTCGGATCGCTGCTTTTTCAGTTGGGCCAGTTTGGCTTCTGCTTTTTCATCGCCGGTTTTTCCGCCACCGCAAGATGCCAGCGCCAGTGTTGTGATCAGTATATATAAACTGTGTTTCATTATCTAGATTTTATATTTTCAAATGAGTGGTTTTATTTTAAAATGCCCAATGCTTTTTGGAGTTCGATCTTGGCATAGATCGCGGCATTTAGCGATAGAAAGAAATTAGATTGTGCGGTGAGATAAGAAGTTTCAGCCTGTATTACTTCCAGGTTACTGCCTACACCTTCACGATATTTTTTCTGCGCCAGTGTATACACGCTTTTGGCGAGATCAAGATTGGTACGCTGGTTTTGCAGCGCAATGATTGCGTTTTTTAAAGTGCTGCGGGATTGTTCCTGCTGGAACTTAATACCATTGCGTGAGTCTTCCAGCGTATTCTTTGTTTTCTCTACCGCGAATGCAGCTTGCCTCACACGGCTTCTGCGTTGATTGCCATCAAAAATAGGTATGTTAAGGTTGAGACCAACGTAGGAAAAATGAAGGTATGGGTTTTGGAACATCGCATTAAACTGGTCGCTCGCATAATTATAACCATAGCTGCCGTTAGCTCTGAGCGAAGGAAGGTTTTGCCACTTATATCTTTTCAGATCCAGCAAATTCAATTGTTGTTGGGTTTCGATCAATTTATAATCTGGCCGTTGACTAAACTCAAATGGGTAGTCTTCCATCAGATCCGCCATCGTTACCATACCTTCCCTGAGCGAATCGGTTAATGCAATAGTGCTGTCTAATGGCATTCCCATCTGGTATTTCAACGTCAGGATACTTACCGTGTATTGATTTTCCTGGCGGATTTTCTCTGTCTGGATGTTGGAAGCCTGCACTTTCAACTGGTCAACATCGATCTTTTCTACCACCCCTATTTTGTAGGCTTTTTCATTGTCTTCTGCGATCTTCAGCACATCCTTATAGTTGTTGTTCAGGATTTCGAGTTGCTTTTCATTCACGAGTACCGCATAGTACAGCTTAGAGACTGTTTCCCGTATATCTACTTCCGTACGCTGCGTATTGATCGTCGCAAATTCTTCATAGGTTTTACGCGCCTGCAATGCAACAGCCACAGATCCGTCAAACAGAAGCTGAGAAGCATTCAGGCTGCCGTTGATATTATTTTTGGGTGTGAATGAGATGGCTTCAAACGTACCTGGTGGTTTTCCAAAAAATTCTCCTGGTAAGAATGCTTTCTGCGTTTCAATATAATATTGATATTGTCCCGAGCCATTTACCTGCGGCAATGCTAAACCTGTTATTTCCCTGTTCTTCGCCCTTGCGATCGCCTCATCAAGCCGAATGTTTTTCATTACGTCTTTATGTTGAATCGCGTACCTGATACATTCATCGACGCTCATTGGCGTAGCACCTTCCTGCGCCTTTAAAACGCCTGGTAAGAAGCCCGCTGCCAGGAGCAACGAAGTTTTTAATAGTGATTGTCTCATATTTTGACTACTTGCTTTAAATAGGTTTTCTTATATTTCGTATATAGTTTGATTCCTTTTGGCGTCATTAGCCCGTAGAGAAAATGTTCCATCAACTCATTGTTGACTACATGCAGATCATAACGATCATTCAGCAGTACTGGCGACATGCAGAGCGATACCGAAGTTTCTATGTAAATCTTTGCCATCAGATCGGCATTGATCTCCTCGCGGTACAATCCTTCTTCAATGCCCCGTTCTATGTTTTTGCGGATTACCTCCACATCCTGGGTCAACAATGTTTCCCGAAACCTTTGGTGTCCCTCCGGATAATAACGTTGCAGTTCCATCATTGCAATCGGATTCATCTGCCGGAAGGTCTGTTCCATCAGCGACATCAGTCCTACCATAGCTTCAATAGCGTTCCCCGAACTGTCGAAGATTTGCTGGCATAGTTCAAACAAGTGATTCTTATACCAGGTCACCGATTCATTGATCACTTCCTGCTTATTGGCAAAGTGCTGATAGAGCGTTTTTTTAGAAACGCCGGCATGCCGCGCCACATCGTCCATCGTGATGGTTTTAAAGCCATACCGGCGGAATAATTCCACAGCAGCGTTCATAATTTTTGTGAGCGTATCCATAAATGATTAGCAAAACTATGGAAACGAATTTGAAGAAAAACGTTTCCATAAGAAATAATTATTTGTGAGCATGATCGTTTTCTGGCAGTCCTTGCATCGGAAACGAGTACAGAAGGGAAACTGAGAACGGCCGGCAGCAGAATCTTTGGTATAATTTTTGACTATGCTACAGCAATGGTTATTTGATAAAATGATTCGAAATTGGTGAATTATAAATATTTTTAGCGTGTAAAATGCAATCAATATGGGATTTGCCAAAGAGTTTAAAGAGTTTGCAGTAAAAGGTAATGTAGTAGATCTGGCTGTCGGTGTGATCATCGGCGGTGCGTTCGGTAAGATCGTAGACAGTGTGGTAAATGACCTCATCATGCCGCTGGTGGCTGCTATCATCGGGAAACCGGATTTCAGCAATATGTACATTGTATTAAAAGGCGACGTGCCCGGTAAGCCTGCACTGGCAGACGCCCGGAAGATTCCGGATACCGTGATCTTTGCTTACGGTAATTTCATTACGGTCGCGATCAATTTCCTTTTACTGGCGCTTATCATCTTTATGCTTATTAAAGGCATCAACAAATTGAAGCGTAAACAAGAAGAGGCCCCAGCCGCTCCTGCAGAGCCGTCCAGCACCGATAAACTGCTGATGGAAATCAGGGATCAGCTAAAAAAGAATTAGCAGCACGCACAGAAGAACGATAATTTATACAATTTTGCAGCGGATCATACCAGGTTTCAGGAATGGTAAAGGGAAAAGTATATCAAGAATTTTGCGCATTGAAAGCGCAGGGAAAGAGTGGATTTGCAGTATTGGTAGATCCTGATAAAGTAGCGCCGGCAGATATGCCGCATATGGCTGCTTTATGCGAAGACGCCGGTGTCGACTATTTATTTGTCGGCGGCAGTTTATTGGTAGACAATGAGCTGGAAGTTTGTATTCAGCGTTTTAAAGCGAATTCAAATATTCCGGTTGTGTTGTTTCCCGGCAGTCCCATGCAGGTAACGCCCTACGCTGATGCTTTGCTTTATCTTTCGCTCGTATCCGGCCGTAATCCGGATCTGCTTATCGGGCAGCACGTTGTTTCCGCACCCATGGTTAAAGCGAGTGGTATTGAAGTGATCTCCACTGGCTATATGGTGATTGACGGTGGGGTGCCCACAACGGTTTCTTATATGAGTCATTCTGCGCCGATTCCGGCTAACAAGCCGGATATTGCGCTTTGTACCGCTTGGGCGGCAGAGCTTCAGGGCAAGCATGTGATCTATATGGATGCCGGCAGTGGAGCCAGAAATCCGGTGTCTGAAGAAATGATCCGTAAAGTGAGCAGCCATATCAGTGTGCCGCTGATTATTGGTGGCGGCATTCATACTCCCGAAAAAGTATATGCCGATTGCCTGGCAGGCGCGAATATAGTAGTGGTCGGTAATGCGATTGAGAAAGATCCGTTGCTAATACGCGATCTGGCGCAGGCAGCAAAGCAGGCAATGGTCGAAAAATAGTGCCTTTTTAAAAATAATCTCTCTTTTTTCGTCTGATAATGAGTTGTTTGTAAGAGAGGTTGCCAGTTTTTATATTTTTCAGTTTGGTGGGTAAATATATATCCTTACCTTTGCAGTCCTTGAAAAAATGAATACCCTTGCAAAAGGGCAAAATTATAGTAGAATATGAAACGTACGTATCAACCTCACCGCAAGCGTCGTAAAACTGTACATGGTTTCCGCAAGCGTATGCAATCAGCTAATGGCCGTAAGGTTCTTGCTTCACGTCGTGCTAAAGGACGCCACAAGCTGACTGTTTCTGACGAAAAGCGCCTGAAATAACCTTAAAATTATTTCGCCATTCGTAATACTTTAAAAGCATACGAGCGGCTGAAGCGCGAACAGCATATTGATACGCTTTTCCGTACCGGGAAAGCGTTTTCTGTTTTTCCGCTTAAGTGTGTTTATCTTCCGGTAGCACGCGTAGCTGAAATGCCGCCAACGCTGGCAGGGTTCTCTGTGCCTAAGAAAAAAATTCGCAAGTCGGTACACCGGCAACGCGTAAAACGTCTGATGCGTGAAGCCTGGCGATTGCAAAAGCATGTACTTGCCACAGCTGCGGCACCCCACCTTCAGTTGCATGTTTTCTTTATTTTTACGGGACCAGAATTACCTGATCTGAAAACGGTACAGGCCGCTATGGCAAAATGTATCGATCGGCTGATGCCGTATATGACAGATATGCATGCGTAAATTTTTTACCATACTATTTTCCGGCCTGATCCGTTTTTATCAAAATGCGATCTCTCCTTTTTTAGGAGCTAAGTGCCGTTATACGCCTACCTGCAGCGCTTACGGATTAGAAGCTATCAGGAAATATGGCCCCTGGAAGGGTGGCTGGATGGCCCTGAAGCGCATTCTATCCTGCAATCCCTGGGGAGGGCATGGCCATGATCCCGTACCATAGCCGATGTCTGATGTTTGGTTTTTCGCAATTTTCATTTCCATAAAAAAACAATAGCGAAATCAGATCGCACATCGTCCTGCCATCTCATTGCGATGACTTTATGATGATTCGAGAAATGGAGCACTGTAGCCAATCAAAGCCCTACACCTTTGCAACTTTATCCAACAAAAAGTACATTGCCCTTTAATTAATGTGTGCATTTAATGAAAAGGGTTTCTGCTTTATCGTTTTTTATTCTTTCCTTTTTTATTGTCAGGGCTCAAAAACAATTGAGTCGATACGTAAACCCCTTTATTGGTACGGGCGGCCATGGGCATACGTTTCCGGGTGCAATAGTTCCTTTTGGCATGATGCAGTTAAGTCCGGATACTAGGCTCGATGGCTGGGATGGCTGCAGCGGCTACCATTACAGCGATTCCGTCATTTATGGTTTTTCTCATACACACCTGAGCGGCACCGGCTGTAGTGATTACGGTGACATTTTGCTGATGCCGGTCGTGCAAGACATGTCGCTCGATCATTATCAATACGCTTCCGCTTTTTCCCATAAAAAAGAAAAAGCAATGCCCGGTTATTACCAGGTTTTCCTTGAAACGCCGAAAGTGAATGCGGAACTGACGGCCACGGCACGTTGCGGCATGCACCGTTATGCATTTCCCAAAAACACAGCGCAGTCCATCGTGCTTGATCTCAAACACCGGGACGAAGTGCTGGACAGCAAACTAGCAGTGCTCGACAGTTTTACGCTGCGTGGCTACCGTTTCTCGAAAGCCTGGGCACGCAATCAGAAGGTCTTCTTTGAGATCAGATTTTCTAAAGCGATGCAGAAACTGGACGGCGTATTGAATGCGAGCTCTTTTGTGCCGTTCAGCGTCAGTGGTAAAAACATTATCACCCAAATCCATTTTAAAAACGATGGTAAACCTTTATTGGTAAAAGTAGCCATCAGCGCGGTTGATGAAAACGGTGCGCATCAGAATATGCAGGCGGAGATGCTGGACTGGAATTTTGAAAAGTACAGGAAACAAGCTAAAGAAACCTGGGATAAAGAGCTCGCAAAAATTGAAGTGAGCGGCGGTACCAAAGATCAGCAAACGGTTTTCTACACGGCTTTGTATCATTGTATGAGTGCGCCAAATATTTATAACGATGTAGATGGTCGTTATCGTGGTCGCGATGATAAGGTTCATACAACAGAGGGCAAGTTTGATTATTACACCGTGTTCTCTCTTTGGGATACCTATCGTGCGGAGCACCCGCTGTTGACGATCATTGATCCGAAACGGACCAACGATATCATCAACACTTTTATCAAAGAATACGAGCAGGGCGGGCTATTGCCGGTATGGGAGCTTTCCTCTAATGAGACTTATTGTATGATCGGCTATCACGCAATTCCGGTAATCTGGGACGCATATAGCAAAGGCATCCGGGACTATGATGCAGCAAAGGCTTTTGAAGCAATGAAGCACAGTGCAATGACTAATTATTTCGGATTAAGCTCTTATAAAAAATACGGTTATGTGCGTTCGGAAGATGATTATGAATCGGTTTCGAAAACGCTGGAATATGCTTATGATGATTGGTGTATTGCGCAAATGGCCAAAGCTTTGGGCAAAAAGGACGACTATGATTATTTCGCGAAGCGCGCCCAAAACTGGAAAAATGTATACGACCCAACTACCGGATTTATGCGTGCGCGAAAAAACGGAACGTTGGTAGCACCATTCAGTCCGTATATGGTAGACAATAATTTTACAGAGGCCAATTCCTGGCAATATTCTTTTTCGGTGCAGCAGGATATCGATGGATTGATAGGAATGTTGGGCGGCAAAGAAAAATTTGAAGCACAACTGGACGCCTTGTTTCATGCCAAGACGGAGACCGAGGGGCATCAGCTCGATGATATAGCCGGGCTGGTGGGGCAGTATGCACATGGAAACGAGCCAAGTCATCATATTGCTTATTTGTATAATTATGTCGGTAGGCAAGAAAAAGCGCAGGCGATTGTGCGGCATGTAATCGATAGCTTTTACAAAAATGCGCCCGATGGACTAATCGGGAACGAAGACTGCGGTCAAATGAGTGCCTGGTATGTGATGAGTGCGATTGGTTTTTATCCTGTCTGTCATAACCGTGCGGAATATGAAATCGGGATGCCATTATTTGATACGGTAAAAGTTGTTTCGCCGTTCGGTAAAGAGCTGATTACGAAAAGGGAATTCACAAAAGTGTTGGCAAATGCAAAGGGGCAACACCAGGTATTGCGCTATCATTATTTCAAGGACACCGTTGCCTATCAGTTTTTAAATAGTTATCCAGACAATGATACGTCTGCCGCAATCGTTCCGAATCCGTTTATTATCCAGGCAAGCAGGGTTTTCAGAGATGCGCAGGATATTGAGATCCGATGTGCCGATAAAAATGCGGAGATTTATTATTCTTTCAACAACCTGGAGTTTGCGAAATATAATCATCCGCTGCCCATAACACAGAACACCTATCTTAAATTCTATGCGCAGAAAGGTAAAGTCAGGAGCGAAGTACAGGAAGCTAATTTCAACCGACTACCGGACGAATATACCCTTAGTTTGGTTTCCCCTTATGTAACGCAATACAACGCCGGGGGAGCGGATGCGCTGATCGATGGTTTGCGTGGCGCACTCAACTGGCGCAAGGGTAACTGGCAAGGGTTTCAGCAAGACTTTGAAGCGGTCATTGCGTTTCGCCAGCCCAAAGAGATGCACCAGATATCGATTGGCTTTCTGGAAGACCAGGGCGCCTGGATTTTTTATCCGAAAGAAATCTCGTACTGGGCCAGTGATGATTCTGTTCATTGGAACCTTGTAAAAACGGTAGCAACGAACAAAAAGCTGCGCGATGAGCAAGTGAAAATGGAAAACTTCTTGCTGGATCAGCGTTTCAGGGCCAGGTATGTAAAAATTGTCGCGCAAAATTTGGGCAGATTGCCGGAATGGCATGAAAGTGCAGGTAAAACATCTTATTTGTTCCTTGATGAGGTAGAAATTAAATAAGTGCATTTTTGTGTTCATTATCAGCAAATTAAATAGGGTGGTATCAAAATTTTGTATATAAAGTTGGCGGTAAAAAGTGGGTTATTATCTTTGCTCCACAATTCAAAAACATGCTCTCACTTGATTTAACTGGTAAAACCGCGCTGGTGGCTGGTAGTACTCAGGGTATCGGGTTGGCATCAGCTCAGGAACTGGCCGAAATGGGCGCAACCTGTGTCTTGATTGCCCGCAACGAAGATGCACTGAAGAAAGCAGTAGCAACGCTGGATATCAGTAAAGGACAGACCCACGGTTTCCTCGTGGCTGATTTTTCCAAAACAGAACAGGTGCGTGAGGTAGTGATGGGTTTTGTGAAAGACCATACAGTACATATTTTGGTCAATAACAGTGGTGGCCCTGCTGGCGGCCCGATCACTGAAGCTACGACAGATGCGTTTATGGCGGCATTGCAGCAGCATCTGATCTGTAATCATATCATTACAACGGCTGTGGTTCCCGGAATGAAGGCTGCAGGGTTTGGCCGTATTATTAATATTATATCTACTTCTGTAAAAATTCCTTTGAAGGGTTTGGGCGTATCCAACACCACGAGAGGTGCAGTTGCGTCATGGGCTAAGACAATGGCCAATGAGCTGGCATCTTTTGGTATCACGGTCAATAACGTGTTGCCAGGTGCTACTGCCACTGCCCGGCTGGAATCGATTATCGGAAACAAGGTTGCCAAGACCGGTTTGGATCAGGATGTTGTGGAAAAGGAAATGATTGAAGAGATTCCTGCGAAACGTTTTGGCCGTCCCGAAGAGATTGCCGCAATGGTTGCATTTCTGGCGTCTCCTGCTGCTGCTTATGTCAACGGAACCAGTATTCCGGTTGATGGCGGCCGTACCGGGTCGATCTAGAATGCAAGTACGGGAAGTCCTGAGATTTTGGTTTTAAAAAAGCGGAAATTTTAGGGTTTCAAAAAGCGGAAAAACGGTGACATAAAAATGACATTTCACATTGTCATTTTCTTAGAAATGTCCTGAAACCCGCGCCAGTACTGAAAAACATTTTTTGTGAAATGTGTGGAAAGTTTGGGGATTGTGTTGTAGTTTTGCCCCTGCTTTGTCTAAAAGGAACGTTAATTTTCAATTTTATTCCTGTGCCAGAATCATTTAAGCCGATGTTCCAAAAAATTACCCGGAGCGCATTTGCTTTCGTAATTGCACTGCTGTTAAGCTCAATTTCTGCTTATGCTGCCCCAGATGGTAAGGCCATCTTCCAATCTAATTGTGCTAGTTGTCACAATCCGCTAAAGGATGCGACCGGTCCTCACTTGCAAGGTGTTGACGGACGTGTACCGAGTAAAGACTGGATTTACAACTGGGTTCACAACTCTTCAGCTGTTATCGCCAGCGGCGACAAGTATGCAAATGACTTGTATAACAAGTGGGGAAAAACCAACATGACTCCGTTCCCGGGTCTCTCTAAAGAAGAGATCGATGCGGTGATCGTTTATGTTAACTCAGTAAAGCCTGCTGGTCCTGAAGGTCCTGCCGGCCCGGCTGCTGAAGCGCCTGCTGAAAACAATGGCTGGCTGTACACAATTATCACGCTGGCGCTGGTAGTGCTGATGGTAATTCTGTGGAGAGCTAACGCCGGTCTGCGTCGCGTGGCTTCTGAAAAAGAAGGTCTGCCGGTAGAAAAAGAAATTCCGGTTTACCGTAATAAAGTATTTATCGCTGTTGCTGCTATCGTAGTTTTCATTGCAGCGGGTTACTGGATTGTAAACGGTGCGGTAAACATGGGTCGTCAGCAAAACTATCAGCCTCAACAACCAATCTTCTACTCTCACAAAGTACACGCCGGCATTAACCAGATCAACTGTCTGTACTGTCACGCAGGTGCTGAGAAGAGCCGTCAGGCAATGATTCCTTCTCCTAACATTTGTATGAACTGTCACAAGCAGATCAACGAATACACTGGCGAAAAAGAATATCCACTGTATACTGAAGAAGGTAAAAAAGTAGACGGTACAGCAGAGATTCATAAATTGTATGAATATGCTGGTTGGGATCCTGCCAAGAAAGCATACAAACGTAAAGCGAACGGTGAGATCGATGCAAAACCGATCAAATGGGTGAAAATCCACAACCTGCCTGACCACGTTTACTTCAACCACTCCCAACACGTGAAAGTTGGACAGGTACAATGTCAGCGTTGTCATGGTCCGATCCAGGATATGGATGAAGTTTACCAATTCGCTCCATTGTCAATGGGCTGGTGTATCAACTGTCACCGCCAGACACAAGTTCAGTTTGCGAACAACAATTACTACAGCATCTTCGAAAAATATCATCAGGAACTGCAAGCCGGTCAACGTACTGGTGTCACAGTAGAAGATATCGGCGGTCTGGAATGTCAGCGTTGTCACTACTAAAAAATAATCAGTCGGTTAGCTGATTGTAAGATTGGCTAACCGACGTAGCAAATAAGTTTTAAGAAACAATATATCATTAGCTAATCAGCTAATTAGCATAAGCTAATCAAAAAGATATGAGTCAAAAACAATACTGGAAGGGACTTGATGAGCTGAACAACACGGATGCTCATAAAGAAGTGGTAGAAAACGAGTTCAGGGAATCATTGCCTTTTGATGTAAGTGATAGTCTCCTCGGTTCTACGGCTCCCCGCCGCGACTTTTTGAAATATTTAGGTTTCAGTACTGCTGCTGCAATACTGGCTGCAAGCTGCGAAATGCCGGTACGCCGTGCTATTCCGTACGCCATTAAACCAGAGGACATCGTTCCGGGTGTTCCTAACTATTATGCTTCTACATTTGCTGATGGCGGTGATTATTGCGCTGTAATCATTAAAACACGCGATGGTCGTCCTATTAAATTAGAAGGCAATCCAAAATCTTCCATTACTAAAGGTGGTACTTCTGCTCGCGTACAGGCTTCTGTTCTGAATCTGTACGATAAAGCGCGTCTCCGTCAGCCTCAGGCAGACGGTAAAGAAGCGAGCTTCGATGCAATCGACCGTCAAATAAAAGAAGCACTTACGGCTAACGCACGTCCGGCTTATATCCTGACGTCTTCTATCCTGAGCCCTTCTACGAAAGAAGTGATCGCTCAGTTCCTGGCTAAATATCCTGGTTCCAAGCATGTAGTTGCCGACCCGGTTTCTTACTCAGGTATGCTGCTGGCAAACGAAGCAAGCTATGGTAAACGTGCACTGCCTTCTTACCATTTCGATAAAGCAGAGACAATCGTGAGTTTGGGCGCTGATTTCCTCGGCACCTGGCTTTCTCCGATCGAATTTGCCAAACAATACAGTGCTGGCCGCCGTATCAGCGCGAAAAACCTGAAAATGTCCAAGCACTATCAGGTAGAATCAGTTCACTCGCTGACTGGCGCCAACGCGGATCACCGTGCTACTTGCCGTCCTTCAGAAAGTGGTGCTGTAGCGGTTGCGTTGTACAATGCGGTTGTCAACGGAACTGCCCCGTCTTTCGGCAGCAAGAAACTGAACGAGGTAATCGCTAAAGCTGCTGCGGATCTGAAGAAAGGCAACGGTCTGGTGGTTTCCGGTTCAAACGATGTAAATATTCAAACAGTAGTAAACGCCATCAATGATAAGATCGGTGCTAACGGCACAACGATCAACTGGGGTGTTACTGCTAACTATAAGCAAGGTATCGATGCAGACATGGTTGCTCTGGTAGAGGCCATGAACGCAGGACAGGTAGGCACACTGATCATTCACGGGCTGAACCCTGTTTATGAATACCACGACAGCAAGAAATTTGTAGACGGTCTTGCAAAAGTTCCGGTTACTGTTTCTACTGCTGATCGCATGGATGAAACTGCTCAGAAAGTAAAATTCGTTGTTCCAGATCATCATTTCCTTGAAAATTGGGGTGATGCTGAACCTAAAACGGGTTTCTTCAGCTTGCAACAACCAGGTATTGCACCACTGTTCAAAACACGTGCATTCCAGGATAACCTGTTGACATGGGCTGGCGCTACCACTACTTATGCCGATTTCTGGAAACAGTATTGGATGGGTAAACTGGGTGGTCAGGCTAACTTTGACCAGACTTTACAAGAAGGCATCTTGGAACCAGCTGCTGAAACGTTCAGTGGCGCTGCATTCAGCGGTAATGTTGCTGATGCTGTTTCTAAAATACAGGCGGTAAAACCTGCAACGGGCATCGAAGTGGTGGTGTACCAGAAAGTGGCAATCGGTCACGGTGGTGCATGGAGTAACAACCCTTGGTTGCTGGAAATGCCTGATCCGATCACAAAAGCAACATGGGACAACTACGCTGCTGTTTCTCCTGCACGTGCAAAAGAACTGCACGCTGAGCTGAACGGCCAGAACGAAGTAGATCCTAAGAAACATGTGATCAAAGTAAAAGCCAACGGCGTTGAAATGGAATTGCCAATTGTTGTGGTTCCTGGTATGCACAACGACGTAGTAGGGGTAGCACTTGGTTTCGGCCGCGATGCGAAAGTTGGTCGCGCTGCCGCAAGTGATGCAACAAAAGGCGGTAAAAATGCTTATCCGTTCACTTCTTTCAATGGTCAGACTGTGCTGTACACAGCTCCTGCAACTGTAGAAGAAACTGGTAAATTATATGATATAGCTATTACGCAAACGCACCATAGCTATGAAGGTCGTCCGGTTGTTCATGAATTCACAGCTGAAGAATTCGCTAAGAACCCGAATGTACTGATTGAAGAACGTTATGAAGAAATCGGCAAGTTCACAGCGCTTCCTTGGGTAGAAGGTAAAAAAGAAGGTGAAGGTCATAAAGAAGAGAATGCTGGTGAAATGTCGGAAAAAATGGATGCTGGTTTCCGTGAGAACGCTACCCTGTATCCAAACTACGATAATGAAGCAGGCCACCAGGGTATTCACTGGGGTATGTCTTTTGATCTGAACAGCTGTATCGGTTGCGGTGCGTGCGTCGTAGGTTGTCAGGCTGAAAATAATATCTCTGTAGTAGGTAAAGAGCACGTAGCTAAGGCGCATGAAATGCACTGGATCCGTATCGACCGCTACTTCTCAGGTATGCCTGAAGATCCGGATAGCATCCAGACTGTATTCCAGCCAATGACTTGTCAGCACTGCGATAACGCTCCTTGTGAAAACGTTTGTCCGGTATCTGCTACCAACCACAGCTCTGAAGGTCTGAACCAAATGGCTTACAACCGTTGTATCGGTACTAAATATTGTGCAAACAACTGTCCTTATAAAGTACGTCACTTTAACTGGATGGACTGGAACGGTGCAGACTGTTTCGATGACAACCTGTACGAAGATGGCCGCCGTGATGATATGAACGACGATCTGACACGTATGGTGCTGAATCCGGATGTGACTGTTCGTAGCCGTGGTGTGATGGAAAAATGTAGCTTCTGCGTACAACGTCTGCAAGATGGCAAGCTGAACGCTAAGAAAGCGGGTCGTCCGTTGATCGATGGTGAAGTGAAAACAGCTTGTCAGCAAGCTTGTCCTACAGATGCGATCACATTCGGCAACTATTACGACAAAGAAAGTGCGATCTACAAACTGCGTCAGCAAGACCAGAAAGAACGTTTGTTCTATGTGCTGGAGCAAATCCATACATTGCCAAACGTTAGCTACCTTGCAAAAGTGCGTAACACTGATGAGATTGTAGGTGGTAACGAGAAACTGGACGGAATGATGAACGAGCACATTTAATAAGTGCTGCCGAATAGAAGTATAAAGATGAACGGAGCGTCGCAACGGAGTTGAGGAGTAAGGAGGCGCTGAAATAAAATATAATAACAGAACACTTTTTTCTAATTACGTGCTATGCATTTAAAGTACGAATCATTTGTACGGGAACCACTGGTAGATGGTGACAAAACCTACCGCCAGGTAACAGAAGATATCGTTAGTCCGATTGAAAAGAAACCAGGCCGCATGTGGTATATCGGTTTCTACTTCTCGATCTGCCTGTTGGCGTTTGGCGCTTTCTCTGTATTCTGGGAAGTTTATTACGGTATTGGTGTGTGGGGTATCAACCGTACCATCGGCTGGGGTTGGGATATCACCAACTTCGTATGGTGGGTAGGTATCGGTCACGCGGGTACACTGATCTCCGCAATCCTCTTACTCTTCCGCCAGGGCTGGCGTACCGGTGTAAACCGTGCGGCAGAGGCGATGACGATCTTTGCGGTAATGTGTGCGGGCCAGTTCCCGATCTTCCACATGGGTCGTGTATGGGACGGTTTCTTTGTACTCCCTTACCCGAATACGCGTGGTCCACTGTGGCCGAACTTTAACTCGGCGCTTTTATGGGACGTATTTGCGATCTCTACTTATTTTACCGTGTCACTGTTGTTCTGGTACTCAGGTCTGATTCCTGACTTCGCTACCATCCGTGACCGTGCTAAAACGAAACTGCGTAAACGCCTGTACGGTCTTGCTTCTTTCGGCTGGACTGGTACTGCGAAAAACTGGCAGCGTCACGAAGCATTGTCGCTCGTACTCGCCGGTCTTTCTACGCCACTCGTACTTTCGGTACACACAATCGTATCTTTTGACTTTGCTACTTCTGTAATTCCGGGCTGGCATACAACGATCTTCCCTCCGTACTTCGTTGCGGGTGCGATCTTCTCTGGCTTCGCGATGGTACAAACGCTGTTGATCCTGGTTCGTAAGATCCTTCACCTTGAAGAGTACGTAACGCTCGGTCACATCGAAGCGATGAACAAAGTAATTGTTCTGACAGGTTCTATCGTGGGTGTTGCTTACCTTACTGAGTTGTTCATGGCCTGGTACTCTGGTGTTCAATACGAACAAGCAGCATTCCAATGGCGTATCATGGGCCCTTACTGGTGGAGCTACTGGGCGATGATGACTTGTAACGTGGTTTCTCCACAGTTCTTCTGGATTAAGAAATTGCGTCGTAACGTGCCGTTCACCTTTATCATGTCGATTGTAGTAAATATCGGTATGTGGTTTGAACGTTTCGTAATCATCGTAACATCACTTTACCGTGACTATATTCCGGGTAGCTGGGCATACTATAGCCCAACATGGCCTGAGGTTGGTTTCTACCTGGGTACTTTCGGTTTGTTCTTTACCTGCTTCTTCCTGTTCGCTAAATACTTCCCGGTAATTGCGATTGCAGAGATCAAGTTTGTACTGAAAACTTCCGGTGAGAACTACAAGAAGAAAATGGAAGTGATCGAAACGAAGAGCACAGAAGAGTTTGTTCATGAACAAATGCATGCGCACCACTAATTAAGAATTATAAAAACGAATTTGCCAAATAGGCTAATTGTCTAATTGACTAATTAAAATAAAATGGCTATAAAGAAATTTGCAGTTGCTTGTTATGACGATGAGGATGTACTGTTTCCGGCGGTGAAAAAAGTGCGTAACAGCGGATACAAACTGCATGATGTTTACACTCCGTTTCCGGTGCACGGGCTGGATCAGGCGCTGGGTCTGAAAGAAACAGATCTGCACGTTGCCGGTTTTATCTATGGTCTTACCGGTACGTCAACGGCTCTCGGTTTTATGTCATGGATCTTTACCAAAGACTGGCCGGTAAACTTTGGCGGTAAACCACACCTTTCTTTACCAGCATTCATTCCTATTACGTTTGAGTTGACGGTATTGTTTGCAGCTGTAGGGATGGTACTTACTTTCTGCTATATCAATCAGATTATGCCGGGTGTTAAGAAACACGTTTTTCACCCGCGCCAGACAGATGATTATTTTGTAGTAGCGATTGAATTGAATGACCACACCAGCGAAGTTGAGGTAATAGATTTTCTGAAATCTACAGGTGCGCTGGAAACTTCGGTACAGATTGCTGAAGATTCATGGTGGTACGGCCGTTTTGATAAAGACGAACCTTATCAACAACTGGCTTAATAAGTTTAAATAAACAGAAGCATCCGAAAGTTTGCCTTTGAATTTTTGAATTTTGAATTTCAAATTATATATGAATAAGACCAAAAGCATAGTAGTTGCAAGCCTGATGGTAGGTATGGGTCTCACTGCGTGTAACAGCGGTAATATGCGCCGTAACCCGGGTAAGACTTATGCACCTGATATGACTTACTCACGTGCTTACGATGCTTATACATCCAACCCCAACTTTGCCGACAGCCAAACCAGCCGTAAGCCAGTTGATGGTACCATTGCAATCGGCCATGAATTGCCGGATCACCTGGTAGAGGGCGATACCAATGCGTACAAGACGTTTACTACAACAGCACGCTTCGATGAAGCACAGCTGAAAGAAGGTCAACGCCTGTTCAACATTTACTGCGGTATCTGTCACGGTCAGAACCTCGATGGTAATGGTCCGTTGTATAATGGCGGTAACGGTAAATTTGCTGCAGCTCCTGCCAACTTTAAAGATGGCAAGTATTTGCACATGCCTGTTGGGCAGATGTATGCCGCTGTTAAGTTTGGTAAGAATGCAATGGGTTCTTATGCAAGCCAGATCGATATCAAACAACGTTGGATGATCCTGGCGTACATCAAGAAAGTGCAATCTGAAAATGGTGGTGATGCATTTGTTTTTGGTACTGCTGCTTCGGCAAAGGATTCAACCAAAGCTGCTGCTCCTGCTGCTGATACTACTAAAAAAGTAGCTGCTGCAACCGGTGCTGAAAACAACAAAAAAGGATAATTCAAAAATTAATTAGACGTACTTCAATAAAAGTTTACCAATGAACGAACGTTTTGAAATACCAGCCAGATTAAAGACCACCAGCCTCGTGTTGATGATCATCGGTTTGCTGGTTTTGGGCATAGGCGCTTTCACACTGCTGAACGGTGCCGGTGCTACTGAACTGAGTAAAACACGTTTTTGGATTGTTCTGCTCCATAACAGTGTATTCTTCTTATTAATGACAGTTGCCTGTGTCTTCATCCAGGCCGCTGCTTCCCTGGCTCAGGGCGGATGGATCGTGGCTTATCGCCGGATTCCGGAAGCAATTGGCGCCAATGTATGGATCTTCGGTATGATCACGATATTGATCCTCTTCCTGATCGCTTACACTTTCAAAATTGACGGTCACAACCCGATTTACCACTGGATGACGCCGCACGGTGATAAGATCCTGGAAGGTAAAAGCGGATTCCTGAATCCAGGTATGTTCGCTGGTTTCACGATCGTAACCATCGGACTGTGGGCTTTCTTCGGCCGTAAATTCCGTGCCATGTCACTGGCGCAGGAATCTGCTCCTAAAAACAGCACTAAAATCTACTGGAATACAGTAAAATGGTCTGCAGCGTTCCTGCTGGTTTATGCACTGACGCAAATGAGCACTACTCCTTGGATGTGGATCATGAGCATCGATGCACACTGGTATTCTACCATGTTTAGCTGGTACACTTTCGCAAGTGCGTTCGTAAGCGGTATGAGTCTGATCCTGCTGTGGGTGGTTTACCTGAAAAATCAGGGTAATCTCGAACTGGTAAATAAAGAGCACGTTCATGACCTGGGTAAGCTGATGTTCGCATTCAGTATCTTCTGGACGTACGTATGGTTCGCTCAGTACATGCTGATCTGGTACAGTAATATTCCGGAAGAAACCACTTACTTCAAGATCCGTCAGCAGGGTCCTTACAGCATGATCTGGTATTCTGTTTTCATTATCAACTTCATTATGCCGATCCTGATCCTGATGAGCCGTCCAAGCAAGCGTAACTATTTTACGGTTACTTTCATGGCGATGACCATTATCTTCGGTCACTGGTTGGATTTCTATATCATGACGATGCCTGGCCCGCTGGGCGCCGACTGGCACCTGGGTTGGTATGAATTGGGTATTTTTGTTGGATTCATAGGCTTAATAATGTTCACGGTTTCTCGTACACTGGCAAGCGCTTCTCTGGTACCACAAAATAACGTATTACTCAAGGAAGCCGTATTGCACCAAAGCTAAGAACTGCCTGCTGGCAGTGAACAGCGAACGTTTAACCTATTTTTGAATTAGTATACAACCGGTAAACATACTTATAACAATAAGTGATTTAAAAAGATGTCGGGATTTATAATTATAGCATTGATTGTTCTGGTATTTATTATCATATACCAGATTGCTAAAGCAAGTGAATATGCATCCGTGCTGCGCGGTGAGGAAAAGGTAAAAGCGCAGACCAACCGCACGGTGGCCGGGTTGCTGGTGGCTTTCTTTATATTGGGCATGTATGGTATCTGGAAGTGCCATGAACTGTTAATCGATAAAATGTTGCCGGCATCTGCATCTGAGCAAGGTGTAGGTTATGATAACATGCTCAAGGTAACATTGATCATTACTGGTCTGGTATTCTTCGCTACTCAGGCAATCCTCTTCTGGTTTGTATGGCGTTATCAGGCTACTGAAAAGCGCACTTCTTTCTACTACGCACACAATAACAAACTTGAATTGCTGTGGACAACAGTTCCTGCGATCGCAATGGCTTCGCTCGTTGCTATCGGTCTCCGCAACTGGTTTAATATTACTTCTCAGGCGCCTGCGAATGCAAACGTTGTTGAGATTGTCGGCAAACAGTTTAACTGGATTGTTCGTTACCCTGGTAAAGACAATGAACTCGGTAAACGCGATTTCCGCAAAATCAACGATGCGAATAACATTCTCGGTCTTGACTGGAACGACACACACAACCTCGATGATATCATTTCTCCAAACGGTGAAATGCACCTCGTGGTAAACAAACCGGTAAAACTGATCATCGGTTCTCGTGATGTAATCCATGACGTGGGGCTGCCACACTTCCGTATGAAAATGGATGCTGTGCCAGGTATCACCACTACCATGTGGTTTACGCCAAGATATACTTCCGAGCAGATGAAGCAGATCACCGGCAATCCGAATTTCGTTTACGAAATCTCTTGTGATCAGATGTGTGGTAAAGGTCACTACTCAATGCGCGGAACTATTATTGTTCAGACACAAGCTGAGTATGATGCATATATGGCTACACAACAGTCTTACTATGCACAGAACAATGCAGCACCAGCAGCGCCTGCTGCAGGTGATTCAGCAAAACCGAAAACTGATAGTGTAAAAGCAATAACGATGAAGTAACAGATCGCTTTATTGTGATCTAAAAAAAGTGAAAAAAATGAGCAACGACGTTATTATTCAAGGTCCTGGTGTAGCGCACGCACATGACGCCGCTACCGAGCATCATGGTCATGAGCATCATGAGCAACACTTCATCTGGAAATATATTTTCAGTCAAGACCATAAAATTATTGCGAAACAATACCTTATTTCCGGTATCATCTGGGCCATTATCGGCGCATTGATGTCCGTGTTTTTCCGCCTTCAGCTTGGCTTCCCGGATAAGACTTTCCCTATCATGGAGAAATTCCTCGGCGAATGGGCTAAAGGTGGTAAACTGTCTCCTGAATTTTACTACGCCCTGGTTACCATGCATGGTACGATCCTCGTATTCTTCGTGTTGACTGCCGGTCTTAGCGGTACATTCAGTAACTTCCTTATTCCGCTTCAAATCGGTGCACGCGATATGGCGTCTCCGTTTATGAATATGCTCTCTTTCTGGTTCTTCTTTGCAGCCGGCGTAATCATGTTCGCTTCCCTGTATGTTGAAACCGGTCCTGCATCTGGTGGCTGGACTACTTATCCGCCACTGAGTGCCTTGAAAGAGGCATCGCTTGGCTCAGGCGTCGGTATGGATCTCTGGTTGATCAGTATGGTGCTGTTCGTAGTTTCTCAGCTCCTCGGTGGTCTTAACTATATCTCTACTATCCTGAACATGCGTACCAAAGGTATGGCGATGACCCGTCTGCCGCTGACTATCTGGGCATTCCTTTTCACTGCTATTCTCGGTGTACTTTCTTTCCCTGTATTGACTTCAGGTTTCGTATTGCTGATTTTCGACCGTCACTTCGGTACCAGCTTCTACCTGTCTGAAATCTTTATCGGTGGTAAAGCACTGCCGCATATCGGTGGTTCTGCGATCCTTTATCAACACTTGTTCTGGTTCCTGGGTCACCCTGAGGTATACATCATTATGCTGCCAGGTATGGGTATGGCTTCCGAAGTACTTTCTACGCATAGCCGTAAGCCAATCTTCGGTTATTTCGCAATGATCATCTCTCTGGTAGGTATCACGGTGCTGGCGTTCCTCGTATGGGCACACCACATGTTCGTAACAGGTATGAGTCCGTTCCTCGGTTCTATCTTCGTACTCCTTACATTGTTGATTGCAGTACCTTCGGCAGTAAAAGTATTTAACTGGCTCACTACTATCTGGCGCGGTAATATCCGTTTCACTGTTCCGATGACTTTCGCTATCGGTTTCGTATCACTGTTTATCTCTGGTGGTCTGACTGGTATCTTCCTCGGTAACTCTGCGCTGGATATCCAACTCCACGATACTTATTTCGTAATTGCGCACTTCCACTTAGTAATGGGTGTGTCGGCCTTCTTCGGTATGTTTGCCGGTATTTACCACTGGTATCCGAAAATGTTTGGCCGCTTTATGAATAACACACTGGGCTATATCCACTTCTTTATCACAATCGCTGGTGCTTACCTGATCTTCTGGCCAATGCACTACGAAGGTATCGCCGGTATGCCACGTCGTTACTACGACTACAGCGCTTGGGAATCATTCAAGCAATTCCAGGGTCTTAACTCTTTCATCAGTATTGTAGTAATTGTTGTATTCTTTGCTCAGTTGCTGTTTGTGTTTAATTTCTTCGTAAGCATCTTCCGTGGTCGCAAAGTAACGCTTCAGAATCCATGGCAGGCAAATACACTCGAGTGGACGACACCAATTCATCCTGGTCACGGTAACTGGGAAGGTGATATTCCTGAAGTGCATCGCTGGGCTTATGATTACAAAGACGATGGCAATGGTAATGACTTCATTCCGCAGACTGTACCGCTTAGAGCCGGTGAAGAGTCTCACTAAAATATAAAGAAAAGGAAGCTGAAAAGCTTCCTTTTTTGTTTATGGTTGCCAACGCCAGCGGAGAATATTCGTTTAGTACCGCCGATGTCTTCGGCTTGCGTCAGACCGGGCACGGATTTTATTGTAGAATAGAATGACAACGGGCCTTTGTCGACCGTCAATTGATCGACGATCCCAATAGGCCTATGTTATATTTTATCTTTTTTTTCGGATTCGCGGGTTGAACTTTGCTTCAATTTTTTTGTCTAAAAGGCTCCGCGATTTTTGGAAGGTTTGGTATTTTAATCTTAAAGGGCGATTCTATTATAGTGTTCAAGCGCGTTATCATCTTATTCTGTTTCCTGTTTTCCTATGTGGCCCAGGGGCAAATCCCGGAGGCCAGTGTGCCAGACCGGACGAAAACGGAAAAAAAGGACGCCATAAAAGATCATTCGGACGAGCTGGATTTGATAGATATAGCTTCCAGGCTGATAGAAGTGAAGGACAAACGCCATTTGGATACTGCAGATGTGCCACCACCCAATATCCGGATTTCTGCACTGCCGGCGGCCGGCTATACACTCCAGACAGGATTTGCAGCTATCGCATTTGCCAACGCAGCTTTTTATCTCGACCATTCCAAAGAGACCAATGAATCAAGCGTATTGACCAGCGTTACTTATTCTCAATACAATCAGATCATTTTTCCGATACAAACCAATATCTGGACGGCCAAGAATAAATACAATATTGTTACAGACTGGCGCTTTCTTAAATTCCCATCCTATACTTACGGCATCGGTGGTGAGACTTCTCTGGATGATGCTTACACGGTCGATTACTCTGCAATAAGGCTGCATCAGAAAATATTCAGAAAAGTCTCCAAAGATTTTTATGCAGGCGCCGGTTATTCCTACGATGTTTTCTGGAATATAAAAGAAGTGGATCCGCCACCTGGGCAACAAACCGATTATGAACAATATGGATTTTCTAAAACGGCGATTGCTTCTGGCCTTACCTTAAATTTACTGTACGACAACCGCAAAAATTCTATCAATGCCGATAAAGGTTTTTATGCCAATATCGAGTATCGGCCCAATTTTACAGTGCTGGGCAGTGATAACAACTGGCAATCATTACAATTGGATGTGCGGAACTATATCAAAATGCCCAACAAAAGTGTATTGGCATTCTGGACGTTTGATTGGTTTACCGTTGCAGGCTCACCGCCTTACCTGATGCTTCCAAACACTGGTGGAGATCCGTATAGCAATACTGGTCGTGGTTATATACAAGGGCGCTACCGGGCAAAAAATATGGTGTACCTGGAGTCTGAATACCGTTTTAATCTGACCCGGAATGGCTTGTTTGGCGCTGTAGTCTTTGCCAATGCGGCGTCTTATGCGCAGCAAGGCAATGATATGTTCGATATGATTGCTCCGGGCTTCGGAGCTGGCCTGCGTATTAAACTCAATAAATATTCGCGTACCAACCTGGCCATCGATTATGGCGTAGGTACCGGTGGTTCCCGTGGCTTTTTCGTAAATCTTGGAGAAGTATTTTAATTTGCTAATTGTGGGTCGGTAACGCGCTGTCTATGATCTTTTCGATTTTCTTCTCGGTCTTTCTTTTCACTTTGAAGCGTTTCGCCAGTGTAAAGCGGACGTTTCCTCCTCCGTATGTTTGTGTGACACCCGGCAAAGGAGCACCGCTCAGACTGTTCATATCTACAATGTGAATACCCGCGAAATATCTTTCAGAATTATAACCGGCCGCAAAACGTATCGTCGTAATTAATTGTGGACCGCCCTGATCATCTTTTGTATCGGACCAGGTATTTTTCATCACCGTGTAATTGAAACCCGCTTCCAGCATTGCCGAGGCAGTAATGAAGAAATGTCTTTTAATTACAAAAGTGTAGGCTGCACCACCGCCGGCAGCAATGCTGTATATGTTCGATTTGTTGAAATAATAATTGGTTTCGTTATCCGGTTTTACGAAATGGGTAGGCACAAAGCTAGTATCACCCCGCAGGAAAACATTATAAATACTGCCGCCCAACATCCAGGATCCGGCGCTTTTTTTCTGGTACTCGTTTTGAAGAAATGCCGCGCGGAAGGAGAATTTTTCGTCATTGAAAATATACTGCGCATCTATACCCAATGCAAGTAAATGTATGTCCGGGCGCATCGGGTAGCCGCCGTTTACATTAAAATTGCTGAGTGCATCTTCCGGATTGGAAAGATAAAACCCTTTATAGTACTGTCCCCAGAAATCGATGGTCAATTTCCGGAGGTAAATATGTGACTGCACATCGAGGTAATCGGTTTTACCGTACTTATCATCGTCGTGATTGATAAACGGGAAATTGATACCGATGTTCAAACCAATAAATTTATAGTTGAAGCCGAAACCAAGGTTGTAATTATCGTTCGGCTTATAAGAAAGCTTGGTTTCCTTATCATTATCGCGCAGCGTATAGCTCGTGTACTTTCGCGATCCGTAAAGCCGGAAGGTTAAATCATTGCAGTGATCACTGATATAAGCAGTGTCGTTTATTGTGTTCAGCCATTTCAATCCCTGGCATTTTGCGTCTGCGCCGCAAAACAACAGCAGAAAAAAAGGGATCGTTCCGATTAAGTGGGTTAGTCGCATCGCTACTATAAATATAAAATAAAGCCACGCGATTTTCATCACGTGGCTAATAAATATTTTAAATAAAAAACTTATTTAAATAAGTTGTGCTAAGGTAGCGAAGATGCGTGCTACAGTTTCTTCTTTGCCAATCAATGCTGCAATATGGAACACTCCAGGGCCATATTTGCCGCCCACTAACATAATGCGGAATGGCAACATCGCATCTCCCTTTTTGAGGCCATTTTGCTGCAATGCATCATTGAAGCTTTGCTCGATCGAAGCCTCGGTCCATTCATTCAGGTGAACAAGTGTATTGGCCCAGCTTTCGAAGAACGCTTTTTTCGAATCATTCCATTTATCCCGAATCGCTGGCAGTTCCTGAATCGCCGGTCTTTCGAAAAAGAAATGTCCCTGGTCCCAGAATTCGGTGAGTACGCTGCAGCGTTCCCTGATCAGCTTTACTATTTCCTCCAGGTGAGCGTCGTGTTGCAGTTTTACACCGTGCGCTTCAATAAAAGGTACAGCGAGCCTGGTGAGCTTCGTCGCATCCATCAATTGAATATATTGGTGGTTGAACCATTTCGCTTTTTCGAAATCGAATTTGGCGCCACCTTTATGTACACGGTTGATCGAGAATTTTTCGATCAGTTCGTCCATAGAGAAAATTTCCTGGTTGGTACCGTCATTCCAGCCCAGCATTGCCAACAGGTTCACGAATGCTTCCGGCAAAAAGCCGCGCTCGCGGAAGCCTGTTGTTACATCACCCGATTTAGGATCGGTCCAGTCCATAGCAAATACCGGGAAACCCAAGCGATCGCCATCGCGTTTGCTGAGCTTGCCATTGCCGTCGGGTTTCAGGATAAGTGGCAAATGCGCCCATTCAGGCATGTCATTTTCCCATCCGAGATAACGCCACAATAAAAGATGTACCGGCGCACTTGGCAGCCATTCTTCGCCGCGGAAAGCGTGCGTGATCTTCATGGAATAATCATCCACCACCACGGCCAGGTGATAAGTAGGCATGCCATCTGCTTTCAGCAATACTTTGTCATCGCTGATATTGGTATCAAAACTGATTTCGCCACGGATCATGTCATGGAAAATAACGGTTTCGTTTTCCGGCATTTTGATACGAACCACATGTGGCGTGCCAGCTGCAATCAGCTTGTCTGTTTCTTCTTTTGAGAGCGAGAGCGAATTGCGCATTTTCATACGCGTCTTGCTGTCGTACTGCGGCATCGGGTTTTCCGCCGTTTTCATATCATGACGCATTTTCTCCAGTTCTTCCGGAGTGTCAAATGCATAATAAGCATGACCCGCATCTACCAATTGTTGCGCATACTGGCGGTACATCGGCTTACGCTCGCTCTGGCGGTAAGGTGCGTAGGGCCCTCCTTTTTGTGGACTTTCATCAGGTATCATGCCACACCATTCCAGGCAGTTCACAATGTATTCTTCGGCGCCGGGAACAAAACGAGTCTGGTCAGTATCTTCAATACGCAGTACAAATTCGCCGCCGTGGTGGCGGGCAAAGAGATAATTATATAAAACAGTGCGCACGCCGCCCAGGTGTAAACCACCAGTGGGGCTCGGTGCAAAACGTACACGTACTTTTTTCATAGACTGCAAATTTAACAAAGAGCCGGTTTAAATCGCTGATGTCTGATTTTTTGATAGCTGATTTATAGACAAACGTCAAAACGGAAAACCTCGATGGCATGATTTGAACTTTCGGCAATTCGCTTAAACAGTTGCTCTCAGACATTATTGTACGGCCATTTGTGGGCTACAAATTACAGACCTGCTTGTGCGCGTTCGCTGGCTCAAATGAATACTGGCTCAAAAAGAGAAAAGGTTGTCTGGGGAAAGTGACAACCTTTGGAGGAGAATATATATATGAGAGGAAAAACTTAGTGTATTCTGAACAAGTAAGCAACGGTAAAACTCATACCGATATTGTGCATGTAATTGTCGGAGTCACCATCGGGCATTATGTTAGCGATACCGAGGCCAAGATTATAACGCAGCAATAAACCGCTCCGGAATTCGTAACCAGCCTGCATGTTGATGCCTACATCACCGCCGCGCACATCATCTGTTGCACCATTGTCGCCTATATTAACTGAGTATGTGTTGGATGAATGCGAAGTCGTGGTTCCGTTGTCGTTGGTAACAGTACGGGTGCGGTCGTTTTTGATTTTACCGCCCAGCAATGCTGCCATGTACGGACCGCCGCCAGCAAAGAATCGTCCTGTGCGGGAATAATTGGCATGGTAAAGGAAATTTACCGGTATTTCAAAGTAGTTCAGCCAAAGTTGATCTTTAGTGGTAAGCGTAGTGGTCGTACTACCCACAGTAGTTCTATCGGTCGTTTTTTGCATGGCACCTTTTGTGGTAAAAAACATACCCGGCTGAATAGAAAAATGACGAGTCAGTCCAAAGTCTACAACGCCGCCTATTTTAAAGCCAGGAATCATTTTGTTTGATTCTTTGTAGCCATCATAACGGGAAGAAACGGTGTAGAGATTCAGTCCGGCTTCGGGACCAAGACTAATATGTTGTGCTTTCGCGGCGCTCGCAGCCATTAAACCAATTCCGAATAAACAAATAAGCTTTTTCATAACTATCATTTCCATGCGAAGCCATTAAGAACCATGCCAGGGTGTCTTATATGCTTGCTAAAAGGAAATAAAGTGTTTGAAAATGAAAAACAAACAAGCTCAGGCCCACCCCTGAATATCTATTTCTTATTTGAATATCTCGAAATAGAGGTGTCGTGTGAACTCGTGGTTGAAATCTACGTTTGTAGCCGATTTTACCCATTTTAACCGCCGGATGGCATTGGTCAGAAAAAGTTCGTCCGCATTTTGCAATTCGTCAGTCGGTAAGGATTTTTCAATGACGATTATTTTTTGTGCAGCCAGTTTCTTGATGATGAATTGACGCATCACGCCCGCTACACAGCCATCTGAAAGCGGTGGCGTGTACACTTTTTCATTTTTGATCCAGAAGATGTTGGAGATCGTACTTTCTATGAGATGATTGGCTGCATTGCAGATCAGTGCATCATTCCATCTTTTTTGTTTGGCTTGCTGGGCGGCGATTACATAGATCAGCGCATTGGAGGTTTTGAGATTAGAAAGCGCGTCGTTGCTTTTGATCACTTCTGTTGCAACGCCTATATCCAGCCCGTTTTCATTAAGCTTTAAAACATGCGGCTGCAATTCAAAACAATCGATGAGAAATTCAGGGATCTGAGACTTACCATCATAAAGGCCGCCACTTCCGGCAAACACTTGTAAACGTACCCGGCAAAGCCGCTCGTATTTGTTTTTTTTCACCGTTCGCATGATTTCCTCCGAAAGCCATTCTGTGGTGAAATGCGGCGGAAGTGTGAAGAACAATTGTTCTAGCCCCTTAAACAGCCGCTGCCAGTGTAGTGTCGCGTACGGAATTTGCCCTTCTTGTACCAACATGGTTTCAAACAGCCCGTAGCCATAGCGGAATGCACGATTATCATGGCTTACCTGTGCAAGGTCTGCATCTGTTAGGTGGCCATTTATATTGATGTAGTTGGTTTTCATCGCTTAAATTATCGGGCTACCAAATTGACAAATTGCGGCATTATCATATTACTTTTGCGCAAACTTAATACATATGAAGTTTGAGCAGCCAGTTTCGGTGACATGGATCGCTGAATTTATAGGAGCAAAGCTGGTAGGCAACCAGTCTCAAATGGCCACCGGTCTCAATGAGATACATAAAGTACAGAACGGCGACATTTCTTTCGTTGATTTTGAGAAATACTATAGCAAATGTCTGAATTCTGCGGCAACTGTGATCATTATTAATAAAGAAGTTGATTGTCCGGAAGGAAAAACGTTGTTGGTTATCAATGATCCGTTCACCGCTTATGTAAAACTGGTGAAGCATTTCCGTCCGTTCGAGCCCGCTAATAAGTTAATCAGCGATTCTTCTTTAATCGGAGAAGATACAATAATACAACCGGGCGTTTTTGTCGGTAATCATGTACGTATTGGCCGCAATTGCCTGATTCATCCGAACGTTACTATTTATGATCATACCGTAATCGGCGACAACGTAATTATTCATGCGGGCACCGTGATTGGCGCCGATGCATTTTATTTTAAGCGCCGTAAAGACCGCGCGGTGCAGTACGATAAACTGGAAAGCTGCGGCCGGGTAATTATTGAAGATGATGTTGAAATTGGCGCAAGCTGTACCATCGACAAAGGTGTGAGCGGTGATACCATCATCGGTCAGGGTACCAAGCTGGATAACCAGATTCATATTGGTCATGGTGCGGTAATTGGTAAAAACTGTCTGTTTGCTGCACAGGTAGGCATTGCAGGTAAAGCTATTATCGAAGATGAAGTGATTCTTTGGGGACAAGTAGGTGTGAACAAAGACCTGGTGATTGGCAAAGGTGCGGTGGTATATGCACAGAGCGGAGTACCGGCGAGCCTTGAAGGCGGGAAGATCTATTTCGGCAGTCCGGTAGAGGAAGCACGCGAGAAAATGAAAGAGCTTAACTGGATCAAAAGGATTCCAGTGCTTTGGGATAAAGTCTATCGCGATACAGAAGGAGAATAGGTTAAATAGTTAATTGGTTAAATCGGTTAATCCGGCGAGGCGTTAATTGGTTAAGTTGGTAAATTGCGCGTGTAGTTACAGACTTAACCAATTAACGCTTTAACTTTTTAACCAGTTAACTTAAGTAAGAATGGGTGAACAGAAATGGATGAAAGAAGCCATTGCTCTGGCGCGGAATGGTATGGACAAGGGTGATGGCGGGCCGTTTGGCTGCGTGATCGTGAAGAATGGTGAAATGGTGGGCCGCGGCTGGAATCAGGTTTCTTCTACCAATGATCCTACCGCGCATGCCGAAATCGTAGCCATAAGAGATGCCTGTAAACAGCTTAACCGTGTTGACCTCGAAGGTTGTGAAGTGTATGCCAGCTGTGAGCCTTGCCCGATGTGTCTCGGCGCCATTTACTGGGCGCGGGCAAGTAAAATATATTTTGCTGCAACGAAGAATGACGCGGCCGACGCCGGGTTTGATGATTCATTTATCTACAAAGAGATCAATCTGCCTATTGCCGACCGTTCTATCAAAATGGAATGTTTTTCGAGAGAAGAAGCAGTGGCGGTTTTTAAAGAATGGCTGGAGCGCGATCGCTGATTTTCGATGTGAATGGTACCCTTCGACTACGCTCAGCGTGACGGTCAGTTGTTAGTACTTGTGTTGTCGTAAAAATATTTTCTCCCAGCGGCCGCGGAGTTGCTAAACAGGGTTGCTAAGTTGCCTTGGAGATATTCGAGTGAATGATCAGTAGCGAATAATTTTTAAATGGAATTCAGAAAATGCATCCGAAGTAACGTTTTTTAAACATTGTGTCGTCGCGTCTTTGCGAGAACGCAGTGTATTTTTTGTAAGTGCAGGCGTGAGTTTCGACGTCATTCAGCCTGAAAAACGAGCGTATATTAATGCGAGTAACTGTCCACTGACAATTATCAAATGAACTAGCGATGCACCCATTCCTCTTTCAAAATCCCTGTCACTACAATATCTTCCAGTTTGCCATTAAATAAATGACTCTGGCGGATGATGCCTTCTACTTTGGCGCCGAGCCGTTCTGCAACTGCCGCGCTTCTTTGGTTATGCGGCATAAAACGGAGTTCTATTTTATTCAGTCCGATCTTCTGAAAAGCGAAATCAATAAACCGCGACGCACAATTCGTTATAATTCCTTTTCCTTCAAAATCTTTGGTGATCCAGTAACCGATCTCGGCCTTGCGCAGATAATGATCCCAATGGTGCAGGCCAATGCCCCCAATAATCTGGCGGTCGCAAAAAATACCGAGTGAGAGTGCCCGCTGGTCGTGCTGATCGATAAGTGATTGCTGTATAAAATTGACGGAATGTTCCGGTTTCAAAGTGGTATCCACCCAAGACAGCCATTTGCGCAAATGCAGCCTGGAGCCATTAATAGCAAGAAAAAGCTCCGCCGCATCATCAGGCTGATACGAGCGGAGCAGTATATTATCGTCAATTAAAATTGAAACCATGTGCGGCAGTAGTTGGTAGTGGCAGATATAGCATCTGTTGCTATAAATCTAATAACTATCAGTCAATCGACCGCAACAAAAATTAATGTTTAAAATGGCGCACTTCCGTCATCACCATGGCCATGCCATTTTCTTTTGCAAACTGAATGCTATCGTTGTCACGAACGGAGCCACCAGGCTGAATCACAGCAGTGATGCCTTCTTTATGTGCCATACGTACACAGTCATCAAACGGGAAGAACGCGTCCGAAGCCAGTACTGCACCCTTCAGGTCAAAGTTGAACTGTTTTGATTTTTCAATTGCCTGGCGGAGCGCATCTACACGACTGGTCTGGCCGCAACCTTTACCGATCAGTTGTTTGTCTTTTACCAGTGCAATAGCATTTGACTTCAGGTGTTTACAAACTATGTTTGCAAATACCAGGTCTTCTTTTTCTTTAGCGGTACATTCACGGGCGCCGGATTCTTTCCATGCAGCGAAGTTTGTTTTATCCGCTTCCTGTACCAATACTCCGTTCAGAATGCGTTTAAATTCGCGGGTAGGGTAGAAGCTTTGTTTTTGCTGCAGGAGGATACGGTTTTTCTTACCTTTTAAAATTTGCAGTGCATCTTCATCAAATGCAGGAGCAATCAGGATTTCAAAAAACAGTTCGCTGATCTTTTGCGCCACAGTAGCATTTACCGGTTGGTTGGTAGCTAGTACACCACCAAAAGCACTTTCAGGATCGCCGCTCAATGCCGCATCCCAAGCCAGTTCTACTGTGTTGCGTTCGGCAACGCCACAAACATTGGTGTGTTTGATGATCGCAAATGCAGGTTGCTCAAATTCAGAAATGATCTGCGCAGCTGCATCAACGTCTACGAGGTTATTATAAGAAAGTTCTTTACCGTTCAGTTTTTCGAAAATCTCATCGATATTGCCATAGAAAGCGGCAGACTGGTGTGGGTTTTCACCGTAGCGTAATGGTTGCTTTGGCGCTGCAGAGATCTGGAAGCTATCCATATCTGAGCTGGCATTGAAATAATCAGAGATGGCTACATCATAGTGTGCCACTACTTCAAATGCCTTTGCAGCATAAGCGCGGCGTTGTTCGATGGTCGTTTCGCCTTTCTGGTCGTTGAGTAATTGTTCCAGCGCAGCATATTCTTTTTTAGCAGCTACCACCAGCACATCTTTAAAGTTTTTCGCAGCAGCGCGGATCATAGAAGGGCCGCCAATGTCCACTTTTTCGATGATCAGCTTTTCCTCATTGGTTTGTTTCAGCGTTTCTTCAAACGGGTACAGATCTACGATCACCAGGTCAAGGAATGGAATCTCGTATTCAGCCACATGTTTCTGATCTTCTTCAAAATCGCGACGCGCCAGGATACCGCCAAATACCTTCGGATGCAGTGTTTTTACACGACCGCCAAGAATGGATGGATAACTGGTAACACTTTCTACGGTACGGCAAGGGATGCCCAGCTGTTCAATAAAAGTTTGAGTGCCGCCGGTAGAGTAAATGGTCACGTTCAGCTCGTGCAGTTTACGCACAATTGGTTCAAGACCATCTTTGTAGAAAACAGAAATCAGAGCGGACTGGATAGTACGATTCATGAAAAAAAACTTTAAAAGCGTGGAAATTTGCCGCAAAGATACTGCGGAATTAACCAAAACTTAAAAAAACGCCGATACGACTTCGATTGGGGCTAAAAATCCGTTTTCAGACATCCGTCATCAGTGACTCAAAATATAAGCCCCATCCTCCGCCGGATTATGAAAAGCAATTTTGTGCACGCTACTGGAGTCTTTCCATGCTGCGGCCTGCCGTTTGGATTGACCGGACGACAATACAATTTGACGTGGATTAAAAATAGTTCGCACGTCCGGAAAGTAGAGCTCTTTTAAAGGAACAGCGATAATGAGTATATCCACCGGAAATGGCTTCATGGCTTTCGACTTTGCTTTTAACACCAATACCTTTTTTGCCCCGATAAAAAATGCCTCGGATAAACATTCTTTTTCCGAAGTTAGATGATAACCGATATGCGCATTGCGCACAGAAAAATTTTCTTTGGTAGTGTCAGATTGCAGGAGCGTAGTGTAAGTCCCGCCGGAAATGTATTCGGCGTTTTGTTTTTTTCCGGTATTATAAACGACGAGTAATTGCTGATGCAGTGTTTGCCATTTATCGACGATCAAAAAAATCAGGAATACACAAGCGGTCATCAGCGCAGCGATAAAAGCTTTTCTTTTTTGCAGCAGCGTCCAGACTGCACAAGAGATGATGATAATGTACAGCAATACTATTTCTGTAGCAGATAATTGAAAGCGATTGAAGGCCGCCGGGCTCCATGCCTGCAACACAAAAATGATCTTGTTGAACACAAGTGTGATCAGCACGCAACAAGCAGCGATGCATTTAGCCAGTGGCGCAAGCCAGCAAGCAGCAATGAGTACGATACCTGCGATCAAAAGCACAGACATGCACACCGACGCTACAATATTGGCCAGCAAAAACAGGATGGGGAACGAATGAAAATAATACAAGACTAACGGCGCTACGAATAATTCAGCAGCAATGCTTGCCGCTGCGGCATTCCAAAGCCACAGCAGGATTTTATTGGACGGCCGGACCAGTTTGCTGATCGGACCATAAAAGACGATCAGCGACAGCACGGCCAGGAAGGAAAGCTGGAACCCCACGCTGAATAACCACGTAGGTTTGATAATGAGTAGAATAAAGGCCGCTGCAAACAACGTGTTTAATGGGTTGTGATCTCGTTGCAGCACTACACCCATCGTCAATATACTAAACATCACTGCAGAACGGACGGCTGATGGCGCACCACCTGCCATCAATACATAAATCCAGATGGGAATAATGGCCAGCAGATATTTTAAGGCTGTATGCTTTTTGTGTCTTAACCAGGCAAACAGCGTGCAAATAATGTAAAAGAAAAGAGCAACATGCGAGCCGGAAATGGAGACAATATGAATAATGCCTGTTTGCGAATATGCCTGGCGAAGCTCATCGTCAAGCACATTGTCTTCGCCAACCAACATAGCTTGCAGCAGTGTCAATGTGGGTTTGTCTTTGATATAACGAGCTAACTGCGTTAAGCTAAACTCGTGGATACGGGCCAAAAAGCCAGGTGGGGCGTGACTCGGCAGGACGATTATGTCTTGCAGTGAAAGAAATTGCTGGAAATAAAAATTATCTCTGGCTGCAAAACGGGCATAATCCATTTCAAATGGATTGCCTGCATTTTTTATCTGCTGGAAATGGTTCGGGACAATCAGCAGGTCATGCTCGCGAATGATGAATGAATTTTCTTTGTGTAGATAGAGTAACGCCTTTCCTGTAACGGTTTTGATTGTATCGCCAGTCATCGCATTTTGAACGGCAACTTTCAATTTCCATGTTTTTTCTTTTTCCTGCGGCGGTGCTATCACTCGCACCTGCCAGGCGGCGGTGGTCGCTATTTGCGATGCAAACCAGTCGCTTTTTGTCCGGTCATCGTGTGCCGATGATAGCATCAATGCGCTGAAAAATATCGAAACCATCAGGACGATCGCGTTAGTGATCTTGCTCGCCGATATTGATATTTTCTTTTTAGGAAGGAGTAAAATAATGGTTGTAAAAAAAGCCGTAGAAGTAAAAAGTAACAATGGTAGATGCCTGACGAAATTGAACTGATCGTAACAAATAATGCCGGCAATAAACGGGATCAGTATTCTGAAAAAAGGAGCTTTCACCCAAAAATAAACACGTGATACAGGCCATTGTTGCATGGGGCGGTTTTTGCCTCATATATATCAAAATCGATGCCAATTTTCAGTTGACAATGAACGGTTGACAATTGAAAATTGCACATCAAGTTTACTTCTCGATTTTCTTTAGTGGATGTTGTAACGTAGTTGCGGTAAGATAGTTTCTACGATGTGCAGCACGAAAAACAACAAATCCTTTTGCCAAACGGATTAGAATAAAAGGGACGTTCTCTTCCTGCGGATGAATTAGAGCCTAGGGGTTTGTTTGCAATGTCTGTAGCTCTTTACGAGCCGTTTGCACATAGGTGCTGCCAGGATATTCTATGATCAGTTTTTCGTAAAATGTTTTCGCCTGGTCGTTTTGATGCAGCCGTTTTTCGTAGAGCTCCGCAGTTTTGAAAACGGCATCATCGGCCAACACATCTTTCCCATACTGGATGTAAATGGTTTTCAGGTAATCCAGCGCCTTCGCATAGTCGCCGTGTTTTTCCGCAAGTTTGGCGCGGAGCATCAGTATGTCGTCATTCAGCGGATGTTTAGGGAATGCTTGTGAAATGCTGTCCAGTAAGGTTTCTGCCTGCTGGTCTTTATTCTGGAATAATAAAAGATCTGCATAAGCGAAACGTTTGAGTGGTACAAGATTGCTGTCGGGCGGAATATTTTCGGTAATCAGCACGGAGAGATACAATGCATCGTTTGCAATTAATTCGGAAGTAGATGCTTTGAGTACCGACAATTGTCCCTGCGCCCACTGAAAATCACCGCGATAATAAGCGAGTTTTGCATTGCGGAAACGCGCTTCTTCGCCCAGTGCATCTTCTCTGAATGTTTTGTCCACCTGGCTGTAGATCAGGGATGCGTCCCAGATTTTGCCGGTGAGTATGTAATAGTCGCCGATCTGCAATTTGCATTTGCCTATAAAATCTTTTCTGGCATTAGGTTGTGCAATCGCCTTAGTCAGCAAGTCGATTCCTTTCTGGGGATTATTGTCGTACTGTGCTTCCAGCAAGGCGTAGTCTCGTACCGTTTCAGTAACGTAATATTGCGGCGCTTCCGTAAGAAAAGTCTCGTAATCTTTGCTAAGCTTAGCTACGTCTTCCGGTTTGTATTGCGGATTATTCTGCAGCTGCCCTGTCTGTATATTGAGTTTTTCTGCTTTGGCGATGATATAAAAAGGCTTGTCATTTCCTTTCGCAATCACAGCATCCAGCGCTTTTACCGCAATATCGTATTGCTGCTGGCGATTCGCTTCCTGTGCAAAATCGATCAGGCGTTGTCCTCCTTCACGGTTACGTTCGTCGATCGCCTGAATCTGAATCAAAGCACCGTCCCAGTCATTTCGTTGTGTAAACAGCCAGGTGAGCAAATCTGCGTAATACGGATTTTCAGGTTGTGCATTGATCCGTTTTACCAATGCTTTTTGCGCCATTAATAACTTCTTATCATCGCTGCCAAACAGCTCCAGCATTGTGGCCTTCGTATCTTCGATACCGCCGATCTGCGCTGGTCCTGCATCGAGCAGCGTACTGACCGCTTTGTCGATATTGCCTGTTTTGGCATACAACCTTGCCATAGCATTGCCATAGATATAGGGGTTGTGCAACAATTCCTGTGCCCGTTCGTAGGTAGCCAGCGTGTATTTATCATTGCCGGCAGCGGCAAAGCTATTAGCCATTTGGGTGGTCAGCAGATCATCGCCGTTAATGTACTGAATGGCTTTATCGTAAAGTTCCTCCGCTTTTTTACCCTTACCGTTTTTTTCGTAGACTTTTCCCAGATCAATAAACAGCAGCGGATTTTGTGGACGCATTCTGATCTGGTCATTTACGAGCTTTTCCGCATTTTTATAATCTTCCGATGCCATCAACGCAATATAATATTCGTGATAAAGGTCTGGATCAGCAGGTGTTTGATCGTAAAGCTTTTTGTAAATGTCGATAGCCTTGGCATATTCCTTCGCTGTTACATATTCGCGTGCCTGTGCCATCGGATCAGATTGCGCTGCCGTTATCAACGGCAACGACAATAACAGGCACAGCAATACCAGTTGAATTTTTTTCAACGACATTATGTTCAGACGGGCAGACCAATCGTTCGACATGAATTTTCTCACAAATATTCCTTGTAGGTTTATGTACTGTAAAGTATCAAAAGCGCCAGGAAAGTCCCGGCGCCTGATTTTAATTTCGTAATGGTTTTCCCGTTTGCAATATGCTCTGCAGTCGCTCCAGGGTTTTACGCTGGCCACAGAGACTGAGGAATGCTTCCCGTTCCAGGTCCAGCAGGTATTGTTCACTCACCAGGGTCGGCTGCGAGAGATCGCCCCCGCACATCACATGCGCCAGTTTTCCGGCAATCAGCAAATCGTAATCCGAAATATAATTGGCCCGCCACATGGCATGTGTGCCAGTCATGATGCCGCCTAAGCCGCCACGGCCTTGTACTTTAATGTCATTGCGGGGTGCCGGCTGGGTATAGCCCAATTCGTGAAGCTGCAAAACTTTACGTTTGGCATCTGCAACCCTGCGATCCGGATTGATAGAAATCTGATCGGTGCCTGGCCGCAGGATAAAGTTTTCGAAAGCCTCGTGCGCGGAGGTAGATACTTTGGCAGTGCCGAGATTGATAAACAATTGCTGCAGGTAATTGACTTCGATGTCTTCTTTAATATTACGATCGGAAGCGCGCAGCGCCATTTCTTTAGAACCGCCGCCGCCCGGAATAAGGCCTACGCCTACTTCTACCAGCCCGATATAAGATTCTGCGGCTGCTTGTACCGCATCTGCGTGGAGACACATTTCACAACCGCCGCCAAGTGCCATGCCGTGCGGTGCTACCACTACCGGGATACTGCTGTAGCGCAGCCGCATGGTAGTTTGCTGAAATTGGCGAACTGCAAAGTCGAGCTCGTCGTATTCCTGTTCCGCAGCAAACATAAAGATGAGTCCCACATTGGCGCCCGCACTGAAATTAGCGCCGCTATTCGCGATCACTAAACCTTTATAATTTTGTTCGGCCAGGGCCACTGCTTTTTGCACGCCTTCCAGTACTTCGCCGCCAATGGCGTTCATTTTCGTATTCCAGCTTACCGCAATTACATCGTCGCCGATATCTACTACTTTGCAGGCGCTGTTTTTCCAGATTTGTTTGTCGTCCAGGTTTTCCAGGATGATGAACGAACCGGTGCCCGGAATCACTTTATAAGATTTGGTTGGGATATCGTAGTACTTACGCTGCCCATTTTCTGTTTTGTAAAAAGTTTTATTGCCCGCGTCGAGCATTTCCTGTACCCAGGCTGCCGCCTGTATCCCGGAGGCTTTCATATTGGCCAGTACTTTTTCTACGCCCAGTGCATCCCAGCTTTCAAATGCACCGATTTCCCAGCCAAAACCAGCTTTCAGACCATCGTCGATCTTATAAAGTTCATCAGAGATTTCCGGAATGCGATTGGAAACATAGGCAAACAACAAGTGGTGAAACTCCCTGTAAAATTCGCCCGCTTTATCCTGGCCGGCATACAATGCTTTAAGTCTTGTTTTCAGATCTTCAATCGGCTTTGCCGTTTCTATGGTCGCAAATTTTGATTTTTGCTTCGGTCCATATTCCATTGTCTGGAGATTCAGCGTCAGGATATCCGATTTGCCTTTTTCTCCTTTTACTTTTTTGTAGAAACCCTGACCCGTTTTGTCGCCCAGCCATTTGTTGGCTACCATTTTTTCAAGAAACGGTGGCAGTTTAAATAGTGCGATCGCTTCATCGTTTGGTGCGTTTTCAACCAGGCCTTTGGCCACATGTACTAAAGTATCCAGTCCTACCACATCGCCCGTGCGAAAAGTCGCCGATTTTGGCCGGCCCATAATCGTTCCGGTCAATGCGTCTACTTCGTCTACGTTTAAGCCCAACTTTTGCATGGCAGCAAACACGGCCATAAAACCAAACACACCCACACGGTTGGCAATAAATGCCGGTGTATCCTTACACAATACCGTTGTTTTACCCAGCATGCGGCTGCCATAATCCATAAGGAAATCGATGATCTCCGGTTTGGTTGCCGGCGCCGGAATGATCTCCAGTAAGCGCAAATAGCGCGGCGGGTTAAAGAAGTGTGTGCCACAGAAACATTGCTGGAAATCTTCACTGCGTCCTTCGGTCATCAGATGAATCGGGATGCCCGAAGTATTGGAAGTGATCAGCGTGCCAGGCTTACGATATTTCTCTATTTTCTCAAACGTCTGCTGTTTGATGCCGAGATTTTCCACAACTACTTCAATCACCCAGTCACAATCTGCAATCTTAGGCAGGTCATCGTCGATATTGCCGGTGGCAATGCGGTTTACAACACTTTTGGTATAAACAGGAGATGGTTTGCTTTTAAGTGCGGCTTGTAATGCATCATTGACAATGCGGTTCCGCACTGCTTTGCTCTCTAATGTCCATCCCTTTGCTTTCTCTGCCTCATTCAGCTCTTTCGGAACAATGTCAAGCAATAAGACCTGTACGCCAATACCTGCAAAATGCGCTGCAATACGGGATCCCATTACGCCGGAACCTATGACCGCTACCTTACGGATCGCTCGATTCATGGAAAATCAGTTTAGATACACAATTTAAGTTAAAAGGTTGATAGGTTGTTACGTTGAAAACGGGTTGTTTATGATTTTGTTAGTTGTCTTTTCCCGGCTGTCGTGAAGTTTCCGCTTGCAAAGTTTTTGTGACAAACGATCCGCCTGTCTACGAAATCATCGCTGCATGGAATAAAAAATGAGGTTGACCGAAGCCAACCTCATTTCACATATAAAACAGAAACATTTTTTTAATCACATCACTTCGTGTCTGTCGGCTGCCCTTCAATAAGCTTCATAATTTCATCCAGTTTAGGTTCCAGGATGATCTCAGTACGCCGGTTATGTGCCCGTCCTTCCGGTGTGTCATTGGTTTCTACCGGTTCGTATTTACTGCGACCGCTTGCCGTGATGGTAGCAGGATTTACTTTATAGTCGTCGATTAAAATCCGCGCAATCGCTGTGCTTCTGGCCACGCTGAGCGCCCAGTTGTCCGGGTACGCTTTTTTGATAGGCACGCTATCCGTATGGCCTTCCACGTTTACGTTAATATCTGGGTTCTGATTTAAGACCTGTGCCAATGTGGCGAGTGCGGCCTTACCGCTGTCATTTACTTTAGCACTGCCGGAAGGGAAAAGCAGACTTTCCTGCATACTTACGTACACTTTGCCATTTTTCATGGTTACGGCCAGCTGGCTGGCGCTAAAGCCACTCATTGCATCTGCGATTTTTTTGCGGAGCGCCTCCGTATTTTTCTGTTGTTGCTCGATCAGTGCTTGTAATTGCTGTAGCTTTTTCTGCTGCCGGGCCAGTTCTTCCTGGCTCATATTCAGCTTGTTATTGGTAAATTCGTTAGTAGCCTCCATTTTGCTGACGCGACCTTGCAGTTCCTGTACCTGGCGATAAAGATCCAGGCTATCGGCATGCAAACGGTTGATACGGGACTGTGCGGCGAGGTATTTTTTCTTGGCCACACAAGACGGCAGCATAGCCACTGCAATCATCAGGCAGGCGAGTGCGATCAGGATGCGTTTCATAATATTGTGGTTTTTCTTCTAATGTATGAAAAATTATGCCAAAAGGACTTACAGTTGGCTCGGCAATACTACGCAAACCCCATGAATCCCAAAATTAAATCCGGGTTGTACCGCCCTTTATAAATCGCAAAACCCGCCTATCTTTGTCCATTATGGAAGCCTTACAGGAGCAAATAAGCTCATATGAGCAGGAAATAAAAGCATTTCAGCCGGCAGATGCTGCTGAGCTGGAGGCTTACCGCATTAAGTTTTTGGGAACGAAAGGCATTGTGAAGGCAATTTTTGGCGAAATGAAAAATGTACCTGTCGAGCAAAAGAAAGAAGCCGGACAGGTGCTCAATGCATTTAAACAACTCGCAGAAGCACAGTACGAAGCATTTAAACATTTACAGGAAGGCGGCTTGAAAAAAGGCCCATCCGTCGATGAAACGTTGCCTGGCACTAAGTTGCCAATGGGCACGCGTCATCCGCTTCGAGTGGTAGAGAACGAAATCGTTTCCATTTTTGAAAAGCTGGGTTTTAGCGTGGCAACCGGTCCTGAAATTGAGGACGACTGGCACAACTTTACTTCCCTGAATATGCCGGAGCACCACCCGGCGCGTGATATGCAGGATACGTTTTACGTGGCGCAAAATCCCGATTGGGTGTTGCGTACGCACACTTCATCGGTGCAGGCGCGCATTATGGAGCAGGGCAACCTGCCGGTGCGTGTTATCTGTCCGGGTCGCGTATATCGTAACGAAACTATTTCTGCACGCGCCCACTGCTTTTTCCATCAGTGTGAAGGGTTGTACATCGATAAAAATGTGTCTTTCGCGGATTTGAAACAAACGCTTTATTATTTCGTAACCGAAATGTTTGGACCGGATACTAAGGTGCGTTTCCGTCCGTCCTATTTCCCATTCACCGAACCGAGCGCGGAAATGGATATTTCCTGCACGGTTTGCGGCGGCAAAGGCTGTAGCTTGTGTAAGCATACGGGCTGGGTTGAAATTCTGGGTTGCGGTATGGTGCATCCAAACATGCTGCGAAATTTCGGCATCGATCCCGAAGTGTACACTGGCTTTGCATTTGGTATGGGTGTAGAGCGCATTACCCAAATAAAATACCAGGTAAATGATCTGCGTTTATACTCGCAGAATGATGTTCGTTTTTTACGGCAATTCCAATCTTCTTAGTAAAACATCAAATGTGAAACGTCAAAAAAACATGCATCGAAGCAATTATTTTTGTTTGGCGTTTCACCCTTTCAATAAATTATGATTCTCGTTACAGGAGCAAGCGGGTTTGTAGGACAACACCTGGTACGCCATCTCAGCGACCAGGGCAAGTCTGTGCGTGCACTGTACCGTCGCAATGCGCCTGGAGCGGAATTGCTTTCGTTGCCAGGGGTTTCCTGGATGAAATGCGATCTGCTTGATGTTTTTGACGTCGAAGCGGCAATGGAAGGCATTGAAGAAGTGTTTCACTGTGCAGCGATCGTTTCTTTTCATCCGAAGAAAAAAGAAGAAATGCTGCATGCCAATGTGGAAAGCACTGCCAATGTAGTAAATGAAGCATTGGTTCAGAACGTGCGTAAACTGGCCTATGTGAGTTCGGTTGCGGCGCTGGGGCGCGCGGCAGCAACCAAGAAAATATCTGAAGAGGAAGAATGGGAAGAAAGCCGCTATAATTCGGCCTACGGACTGAGCAAATACTACGCAGAAATGGAAGTATGGCGCGGTATGGCTGAAGGACTGAATGCGGTAATTATAAATCCGGGTATTATTTTGGGCGAAGGTGACTGGAGCGATGGTTCTTCCCGGCTCATGAAGCTGGCAGCAGAGGAATTCCCGTTTTATACCGAAGGCATTAATGGTTGGGTAGATGTAAAAGACGTGGTGAATGCTTTGTACAATCTGATGTACAGTAATATCGAGTCCGAGCGGTTTATTCTTAGTGCGGGTAATTTCTCCTACAAAGAAATCTTCTCCATTATGGCGGAAGTGCTTCATAAGAAACCGCCGCGCATTAAGGCCAGTGCATTTATGACAGGTATTTTATGGCGTTGGAATATGCTGAAAACGGTTTTTACCGGGGCTACCGTTACCATTACAAAAGAAACGGCCCGAAATGCACAAAAACAATGTTGGTACGACAATGGGAAATTATTAACGTTCCTTCCTGATTTCGCTTATACGCCCATTCACAAGACATTACAGCGGATGGCTGCTGCATATATTGCTGCGGAAAAAATGTAAACTGAAAATTTTTTTTAGTTTTTCAGAAAAACATTTGTAATCTTGCAATTGAGGGGTTCACAACTCGAACACTCATCTTTCTTCAGTCTTTTCTGAATTTTTCCCTTTTCTATATTAACCAAACAACACCCGCCATCGGTCTTTAATTTTTGATTTTTCAGACATCTTTTAAACTACATAGAAGTAATTATACATGCCTTACGATATTTTGCAATTAAACGACATGCTCGTTCCCGAGCTGATTGATGTAGCAGAACATTTACACATAAATAACGCCCGGTCGCTCGACAAACAAAGCCTTATCTACAAAATTCTCGATCAACAGGCTTTAAAAGCGCCAGGTACCCTCAACACTAAAAATGATATGAATACGCATACAGACGACGAACCGAAAAAACGTCGCGGACGTAAGCCAAAAACGGAGTCTTCAGAAGAAGAAACAGCGCCGGTAGCAGAAAAAGCACCTCAGGTAGCTGTTGTCGCAGAATCTGAAGATGAGCCGAAAAAACGCCGTGGCCGTAAACCACGCACCGAATTTCAGCCTGAGCTGCGTGCTCATGAATCAGAAAATCGTAACTGGTCGTCTCGCGAAAATACCGAGGAAACGGAAAGCGCTGAGCAAGGTGAAGATGCAAATGAAGAAACACCGATCATCATGCCGGTAGAAGAAACTTCAGAAGTGCAGCCGCCACAGGAGCCTATTGCTCAGGAAGCGCCACGTCCGCAGTCTTTCTTCCCGAATCAGCAGAACAACAGCAATAGTAACAGCAATAACAATAATAATAACCGCCGCAATCGCGATGCGCAGCAATATGGCAATTTCAACGTAGAATTTGACGGTGCTGTGGTAAGTGAAGGTGTGCTGGAAATGATGCCTGATGGTTATGGTTTTCTGCGTAGCAGCGATTATAACTACCTGAGCTCACCAGATGATATTTATGTTTCTCCTTCACAGATCAAACTGTTTGGTCTGAAAACCGGCGATACCGTTACTGGTACGGTACGTCCGCCAAAAGAAGGCGAAAAATATTTCGCATTGCTGAAAGTGGAAACGATCAATGGCCGTCTACCGGACGAAATCCGTGATCGCGTTCCTTTCGATTATCTGACGCCTTTGTTCCCATTTGAAAAGCTGAACTTGTACACCTCTGCCAGCACTTACGGTACGCGTATCATGGATATGTTTACGCCAATAGGTAAAGGCCAGCGTGGTCTGATCGTGGCGCAGCCTAAGACGGGTAAAACAATGCTGCTGAAAGAAGTGGCGAATGCCATCGCAAAAAACCATCCGGAATGTTATCTGATGATCGTTCTGGTGGACGAACGTCCGGAAGAGGTAACCGATATGCAGCGCAGTGTACGGGCAGAAGTAATCGCTTCTACATTCGATGAACCAGCCGAGAAACACGTGAAAGTATCCACCATTGCGTTGCAAAAAGCAAAGCGCCTGGTAGAAGTAGGTCATGATGTAGTGATTCTGCTGGATTCTATTACACGTTTGGCACGGGCACACAACACGGTGGCGCCTGCAAGCGGTAAAGTATTGAGTGGTGGTGTGGAAGCAAACGCGATGCAAAAGCCAAAACAATTCTTCGGTGCGGCCCGTAAAATCGAGAACGGTGGTTCATTGACCATCCTGGCTACTGCACTGATCGATACGGGATCTAAAATGGACGAGGTGATCTTTGAAGAATTTAAAGGTACCGGTAACATGGAGCTGCAGTTGGATCGTAAACTGGCAAACAAGCGCATTTACCCGGCTATCGATATCACTTCATCTTCTACCCGTCGTGACGATTTGTTGCTGGATAAAGATGTACTCAACAAAATGTGGATCCTCCGCAATCATATTTCCGATATGAACACGGATGAAGCCATGAAATTCCTGATGCAGCAAATGAAAGGAACAAAAAGTAATGAAGAGTTCCTGGCTACCATGGGTAAATAAGAACAATTCGCAACCTGAAAATAAAAAATGTCCTCCTGACAAAGCTGTCAGGAGGACATTTTCTTTGTATTTAATACGTTGCGGCAATATGCCAAATGACCAAGAAGCCACAAAGTATCAAAAGAAACGCTAAGATCAGGGAGGCATAAGCGTAAACGCGCCATGGTTTTCTGCGAATGCCAATCAGTACCAGAACAATTCCTGAAAGAAGATTGAGTGCCCCGGCGCCAAGCGTGGAAACGCCAAATGCAATGGCAATGGAATCATTCTGACCGGGAAACATAATCATTGCCCAGGTTACTACAATAGCGATCAGTGCTGCGCTGGATAGGAAAACAATTCCGAAAGCTTTATTCATAACAGTAAGTATCTAGCTAGATGTGGACATGTGTTATGCTGCAAAATGTAAAACCGGAAAGCAGTGAAACGCCTGCGACCAGCAACATAGAGGTGCCATAACGACGGGTATTGAGGCTCCGGGTAGCCAGTCCGAAAAGCAGCAGGACTATACCGGCAATAATATTAACTACCGCAATTAAAAGAAGTCCCGCACCCAGGAATGCCGTAAGATCGCGGATATTTCCACTGGATATTGCAATACCGAATATCAATACGGTCAGCAGAATGAGGCTATCTGCGACTAATACTTTCTTTAGCTCGTTTTTCATTTTTGAAATCCGGATTAAACCCTGGTAAAGGCCATACTGCAGAAGGTAAGACTGCAAAGCAGTGCGATACCGGCAACAAGCAGCATAGAGGCTCCGTAATGCCTGATAGAGATCTTTTGAGTGTTGATAAGACCTACAAACAGCAGTATCGCCCCGACAATCAGGTTAATCGCCGCTATAAATAAAAACCCAAGCCCGATAAACGCTGTAAGATCGCCCTGATGGCCCGCGGAGCCAATAAAGCTGATCAGCAGCACAGCCGCCAGAACGATCGCATTGGCAGCGGCTATTATCTTTAGTTGCTTTTTCATAGGCCGAGTGTATCTATCAATTTACGGAAAATCTAGCTTGACTGCACAGTGTAAAGCCCGACAGCAGGTAAATACCAGAAATCGCGAGGCAGGCTAAACCGTATCTCAGCACCGCTTTTTCTGTCATGCCGATCAGTGATAACAACACGCCGATGCCACCGTTAATCGCTGCGGCCACCAACATTGTAATGCCCATGGAAGCATTAAAATTACTATCTGTGAGAATAGAAGGCAGCAGGGCCAGAATGATGGCCAGGTTGATTCCGGTAACTATAAGAAATGCTTTTTTCAAAACTGGATTTTATCGTAGCGTGATTTAAGATCGTTTAGGTAAGCTTCTTTTTCATCGCGGTAAAACAGGTTCATGGTCTCAAACGGAATAATTCGGCCGTCTTTGCTGACAATATGCACGCAGGATTTTTTTATGGCCCGCACATCAAAATCATAAGCATCAATAAAGCGCATAATTATGATGCGGAAAAGGTTTTCGTAAGAAAGCCCGGGTGCATAGATTTGCGGCAGACAACACAATAGCTGATGCATGTTTTCCGTCACTTTATCTACTGAAATACCGGTGCTGAAAATATTAATCAGGTGATCGTGCAGCACGGTATCTTGCTCGTACACAATCGTGTTTTTTGAGTTGTCGAGCAAATAAGCGGGATCTATGTATCGCGTAAGCGGAACCACATTGCCGTTCAGTTTCAGTGCGTAACCCATGGCCAGTGCATCAGGATTGCAAGGAACGGGGATAATATCATTCGGCTGAAAGATTGATGTTTGCGACAAGATATTATCCCGAACCTCTGTAAGCGTCAGCCTGTTATTTTCTTCGCTTTCATGCTCAAAACGTCCTGCAATTTGTACCGGCTGAAAAGTGACCCCGCGCACACAACGTTGCTTTAATGCATATTCAATGATCTTGCCTGCTTCATCATCATTCATGCCCTTTTGCATCGTCACCACCAGCGTAGTAGAAAGATTGAGTTCGTTGAGTTTTTCAAGTGCTTTATAACGGACATCGGAAAGGTCTTTTCCACGCAGTGCGGTCAATACTTCCGGTTTGAAGGAATCAAACTGCAGGTAAATTTCGAAGTCGGGCATGTACGTAGCCAGGCGTTCGGCAAATCCCGGATCCTGTGCAATGCGAATCCCGTTTGTATTCACCATGAGGTGTTTGATGGGGAGACGTTTGGCGATGTCGAGTATTTCAAAGAATTGCGGGTGAATGGTTGGCTCGCCGCCACTGATCTGCACTACGTCTGGTTCTCCTTCATTGGCCACAATGATCTTCAGCATCTGTTCTACTTCTTCCAGCGTGCGGTGGCGGCCATAATGCGGCGAGGACATCGCATAGCAGGTAGGGCAGGACAGATTGCAGCGATCGGTAATTTCTACCAGCGTGAGGCAGCTGTGTTGCTCATGATCGGTACAAAGCCCGCAGTCGTAAGGACAGCCGTAATGGGTTTTGGTATTGAAGCGCAGCGGCGTTTCCGAAGGCTTATTATAGTTGCGGATGTTTTTATAATAAGCTACGTCGGTTGCAATGAGCGTTCTGTGAAAACCATGATCGGGGCAGGTTTTCAGCATATAGACCTTGTTGTCTTCGAAAACAATTTTTGCCTCGATACGTTTCAGGCATTGAGGACAAAGACTGATGGTATAATCGTAGTAGGTGTATTTTCTAACCGGCATAAGACAATTTTTTTTTCTTCAGTAAAAGCGCAGGATGCAAAAAATAACGGCCATAATAAATAAGCCCCGCAAGACAAGCTAGTTGTATCGAGCCTAGTCCGAGGCAATAACGCCAACCAGGTTTTATAAAATCGAGCAGAAAGCGAAAAAGCAGATAGCCGATCATAAAGATTTTAAACAAGGCGCCCGAATCCAGTATTCCTTTTTTATTTATAACGGAAAGTAATACCCAGAGCAAAATCAGGAATACAATTTCATACAGTGCAACCGGGTGACGGAATACACCATCACCCAGATCCATTGCCCAGGGCAGTTTTGAAGGGAGACCATAAGTTTCTTCGTAAATGCCCGCGCTAAAACAGCCTATTCTGCCAATGATCATGCCCAGCAATAACGGGAACACAAAAAGATCGCCGCTGCGTTGTTTTTCGCCTACCAGGAGTTTGATCAGCTCCACCCCAGACAATCCGCCCAGCAACCCACCGACCAATGTTTTATTGCCGTAGAGGTACTGCCATTTGCTGGCCGAAGCCATCCATTCCGGAATATTTTCGAGCGCGCCTAAAAGATGCGAACCAATAACAGCGCCAAATGTAGCGCCGATGACAATAAAAACCCTGTTTTCGGGATTGATCGGATCTCCTTGCCGGCGACGTAAAAACAGATAATAGCGGAACGCGATAAAGATGCCCAGGAACTCGAAAATTCCATGCAAGCTGATTGTTGCTCGTGCGATATGTAGGCTGTAGGGAAAATTCACACGGTTTTTATTTACCGATCACGAACTATGATCGCATACAATGACCCAAACATCGTTTATTTTTCGCAATAACAAAGTGTAGCTGCCCGAAACATCGCCAACACTACGTTGCAGCGCCCATTTACCGACAATGAAATAGTATTCCGGAGAAAGCCGCTTCAGGCTCGTAATGGTGGAACTAAGCACACCCATGTGCGCTTTGTCGGGATAGGCCTGCTTGTAGCGTTTTAACGTAGCGGTATAACCATATCGCGGCCCATTGCTGCCAATAAACAAAAGACTGTCGTTTTCCCAATAGCCGTGCATATAGCCCTCAATATTGCCCTTGTTCCATTCTTTTACCTGGGCGTCGAGCATCTTGTGTATCTGTTGCTCGTCGGTACTTTGCGCGAAAACAGGTGTGCCGAAACAGATCAGCAATAATAAAATCAGGTTTTTCATAAGCAGAACATGTCTGCCGTAAAATAGTAATAAACTCAATTATCTTTGTTTGATGCGATTATTAAACGCTAGATCCCGCGGCTGGGTACTGTTTCCCTTCCTCCTGCCTGTGTTTTTTCTAATACATGCCTGGCAACATTATTTTGGACTGATAAACCCCGGCGAGGTGTTCCGTTTGCTGATAACCTATTGGGCGGTCACGGCATTTTTATTTGGCGGATTGTGGTGGCTTACCAAAAACAAATTGCATGCGGCGTTGCTCTGCTTTATGATTATGCTGCCGCAGTTTTTTTGGGTGGACATGCTGGACTGGCTGAAGGAAAAAACATCGGAAAGCATTATCGCCAAGATCCCTGTTTTCTTCACCCTTTGCGTGGTTGCCATCTTTCTTCTTTACCGGCTTTTCAAGAATGCGAAAGACGAAACAAAAAATCGGGTGGTTTTCTATCTCAATTGGCTGTTTTTGATTTATATCCTGGTCGATTGTTCGATTCTTATAAAGAAGAATATTACGTCCAGGAAGATGCTTGTTTCCGGCGCGCATCCGGCTGCACTGGGCACCGGCACCGGCTGGAATCTTTACTTTATTCTTTTTGATGAATATGCGGGCAGCAAATCGCTACAGGAAGACTACGGTTTCGACAACTCGGGCACCGACCGTTTTTTGCAGGAGCGGAATTTTTCGCTGCAGTCCGATAGTCGTTCCAACTATCCGCAGACCTTTTTCTCGATGGCTTCATTGCTCAATGTAAATTATCTGGAGGGCCTGAATACACAATCGGTACGCCCTGTCGACTATAGAAATGCGTTAAAGGATATCAGGAAAAGCAGTGTCGTAAAGGCATTTTTGCAGCACGGCTACCAGTTTAATAACAGCACTTATTTTGAAGTAAATGATATGCCGGCTCTAAGCGAAAATGCTTATCTGCCTTCAGGCTCGTTAATCATTACGGCGCATACGTTTTATAATACGTTTATGAGAGACTACCTGGCAATATTGAACTTAAAGCCGCTGCGGAATGTTTTTAACGTCAATACCTACAATGATAAAATGGTGGCCCGCGTAATAGACCAGGCAAAGGCATCGAAATCTAAACCGTTGTTTCTCTATTGTCATCTTTCGGTGCCACATGCCCCGTTTTACTATGGTGCAGATGGCCGTTTATATCCTCGCGACAGTGTTGTCTATGCCGATTACCACGATCGTACCCGTCATTATTTGTACAATGTAATGCACGCAAATAAATTAATGCAGACCCTGGTAGACTCTATTCGCAAATATGATCCTAATGCGGCTATTTTGCTGTTGAGTGACCACGGATACCGGGTTCCTTCAGATACCGTCAATGTAGCGCCTAATTATAGAAACTTCAATGCCGTGTACTATCCGGATCATAACTATACCCAGTTTTACAACACCATTTCCAACGTAAATGTATTCAGGGTAGTGATGAATAAAATTCTGGGCACCAACCTGGCTTTACTGCCAGATAGCACCATCCGATTGACCGAAGCAAAATAAAGTCTATTTCTTTTTCAGCAGGTATAATACACGTTCGCTTCCCTGCATCGGCGTTTGTTTTTCGATCGTGAAAAATTGTTTGGCCGCTGCTTCGAAATGCGTTTGCGTATAGGCTGGGAAAATATCCGTTTTGTTTTGCAACAAAGTTTGGGAACGTGGGTCCGACTTGGGAACAAATTCCATGATCACGTATTCGGTGCTGATACCTGCAAATGTTTCCAGGATCATGTCCAAAGGCACATTTTTGGTGAGCGCCAGGTGGTGGATCAGGGCAAGCGCCAGTACTACTTCGCCCTTCAGCCGGCTGAGCAGTGCGCTTTGTTCTGCATTGTTCCAGCCAAATGCTGCGGCAGGATTGCAGATATCTCCTACAAATGTGGTCAGATTTTTAATTCCCTCTTTCTGTGCTTTCAAAAACAGGAGATCGATGCTGTAAGGATCAGTATCCAGCGAAACGACCTGGCCGCTGTTTTGTGCCGCAATAAAACTGAACACGCCCGTATTACAGCCCACGTCAACCGTGGTTTTGGGCGATTTCTCTTTCAGCCATTGCGTAACTGTTTGTTCTTTAAACTGCAGATATTCCTGGCTGAGAATGGTTTCGCTGTAATAATGGTTCCAATCTGAGTGTGCTACCGGCGGTTTCATTTTTTGAATAAAGCCAGACAGCTGTTCTATATTTTGGAGGATCTTCGTTTTTGAAACCGAAATGCTGCGTTGCTTGCCTGAATCCTGTCTGCCTTCCAGCTTGGCGGGCAAATAGAGATACAGCCAGTTATTGAGATTGTATTTTGAAGATTTCGGTAATAACGATGCGGTAAGCTTCGCCGAAATACCATCGGGGTATTGGCTGAAAATAGCAGGGTTTAATCCTTCCACTTTGCTTTGCAGCAGCAACGGGTACAGGAAATGTGTGCAGAACTGGCGAAATGCTTTCCAGGGTGCGCCTGCTGTATATTGCTCAAACGAAAGACTGTCGATAAGTATTGGCTTCCCGCCTGTAAATTGAATATTATAAGCCGTAGCGTCTTTCAGGATCATGTTTTGGGCGAGCGCTACCTTATTCAGTTGCAAAGTAAGCAATGCGGCCTGCTTCAGTTGCTCAAAGCTCCATTCGTACGGATAAGTCCAGAAAGGAACCGGCTCCGGTTGTATTACTTTATAAGCAGGCGCCTGAAGCGAAAATTCTGTAGAAACATCGGTATGTGGCAACATCATTTTCTTGTCAGTCAATGAGCGATACAGACCAGATTGCATCAACAGATCGTAGTCTTCCCGGTAGGATGCATTTACCATGCGGTAAATACGACCTTCATGGCGAAACACAAATCCGGAAGGATCGCGGTAGGATGCAGGGTGGCGGGTTATTTCAGTCATTTTGATTCAGGAGTAACGTCCGTGTCATTCTTTTCCTTGCGAAAAATTGATTTGATCCTGTAAACAATAGTCTTAAAGAAAAAGACAACGCCGAGGCAGGCGCCGATAATCATTTGCAACAGCATACTGCCGCTTCCCGGATCGATGTATAATAACTGAACATTCATTTCTTAATACTGTTTTTGGCAACGCTGTGCTGTGGAATAAATCTTATTAATTTTATCGTCAACATCAGTGACCAAACAAATAAGATGCCGCAAATTATTAAAACGAGACCAATTTTCATTTTTCTGTTACCGATATTCTATGTCATCCGGTTATATAGAAGATATTGGGGCTATGTAAAATGGGATGCGGCACTTGAAATCACATGCATCTATTTGCTGGGCACCTGTCTCATATTTGCCATAGCGCAGACTTTACTGAAATCAAGAAAAAAAGCTGCAATCCTTTGCTTGTCAATGAGTGGTTTTTTTTATTTCTGGAGTAGCTGGCAAGCTATATTCATAAAAAACCAGGAGCATTTTACCCGAGATCTGCTGCTGGCAATGGGCATTGCTTTGGGAATGCTGGCGATCATTTCATTTGTTTTTAACAGGCTGTCGGAAAATGCGCAACAGAAAACGGTTTATTTCCTTAATGTCTTGTTCCTCGTTTACTTATTGTTCGAAGTGGGGTTTATCGCCAACCGGAGTATAATGTCGGTAAAAGAAGACCAGTATACTGCGCTTGTCAATAATTTGCCCAGCCCGTCTGCCGGAGCCAAACCGGATGTTTATGTCATTGTTTTCGACGAGTACATGAGTACACCCGGACTTAGGCAGGCACTGAATTATGACAACGGTTATGTAGACAGTTTCCTGAAGCAGCGGGGTTTTTCAGTTCAAAGCCGTAGCCGCAGCAATTACGACCTGACTTTATTTTCTACGGCCTCCTTGCTTAATACCGCTTATTTCCCGGTCACCAATGCCAAACATGCTGTAGGCGTTCCCAACCTGCATCAGAGCTTCGTTCGTATTTATAATAACAGGTTACAAGATATTTTTACGAAGCAAGGTTACCGGATTTGTAATTATTCCATGTTTGAGATGAAAGATGCACCGGCGCTGCGTTATTCCGAGGCCGGATTTTTCCCGTACAATAGGTCACTGCTTACCGAAAATACTTTTTACGACGTGGTGCTGCGCAGCTACAGACTGAGCACGGAAGGCGGTAAACTCCATTTTTCACCCAGCCGTCATTATTTCCAATCTTATAATTACAACCAGCAATTGGCGCAGGACCTGGCTGCCGATGCAGCCGTAAAATCCGCAAAACCATCGTTTTACTATGTTCATTTTTATACGCCGCACGAACCTTTTTACTTCAATAAAAACCACCGGTTGCTAAGCCCAGACTCGGCTTTGTATGTATCGGATCGCAGCTTACCGCAATTTTATACTTACAACCTGGAATATGCCAGCAGAAAGATGTTTGAAGTGGTCAACGCCATTCTGACGCATAAGAAAAGCAATGCTATCATTGTTTTGTTGGGCGATCATGGTTATCGCAACAATAAATTGACCTATAATTCGCCGCTGCGCTGTGCCAATTTAAATGCCGTTTATTTTCCCGACCGGGATTACCGCAGTTTATACGATTCTGTTACGAGCGTCAATACCGTCCGGATCGTAATGAATAAAGCATTAGGAACCCAATACCAGCTAGTCCCGGATTCTTCGCAATTGCTGGTACAGGAGCCTACGGACAAAATGTTGGAGTAACCGCGGAAGTCAAACATCGGAAGTCCAAAGTCAAAAGGAGTGAACTGCGTTTTTGTGGAAGCGAGAGACGTTATTACGTCGGTATGCGCCTTTTGCGGTCGGGAGGAAAGGTTGGGGGTCTCAATATAACCCTTTATTTTTGCCGCGTTATGGCAAATGAAAATAAGCTACAAGAAATAATTGCACACTGTAAAGAATACGGATTCGTCTTTCAGTCGAGCGAAATATATGATGGTCTCAGCGCAGTATATGATTATGGTCAGTACGGTTCCGAGCTCAAAAAAAACATCCGTGATTACTGGTGGAAAAGCATGACCCAGATGCACGAAAACATTGTGGGTATTGATGCGGCCATCTTTATGCATCCCACCGTATGGAAAGCAAGTGGCCACGTAGACAATTTCAGTGATCCGATGATCGATAATAAAGAAAGCAAAAAACGCTATCGTGTTGATCACCTGATTGAAGGCCACGCCGAAACATTGCCGGAAGCAGAAGCCAAAGCTTTACTGGAAGAAATGGATCGTTTGCTGGCGGCCGATGATTTTGCAGGGTTGAAAGAGCTCATCATCAAACACAAAATGAAAGGTCAGCCCAACGACTCTAACGAATGGACAGACGTTCGTCAGTTCAACCTGATGTTTGATACCGAAATGGGCGCCGTAGCTTCAGATAACCCGGAAGACAATAAAGTATATCTCCGCCCGGAAACCGCTCAGGGTATTTTCGTAAACTTCCTGAATGTGCAGAAAACCGGCCGCATGAAAGTGCCTTTTGGTATTGCGCAAACTGGTAAAGCATTCCGTAACGAGATTGTAGCACGTGGTTTTATCTTCCGCATGCGCGAATTTGAGCAAATGGAAATGCAGTTCTTTGTACGTCCTGGCACGCAGAAAGAATGGTATGAATACTGGAAAGAAGCCCGCATGAAATGGCATTTGAGCCTGGGCATTCCTGCAGAACACTACCGTTTTCACGACCACGTAAAGCTCGCACACTACGCAGATGCAGCCTGCGATATTGAATACGATTTCCCGATGGGCTTTAAAGAAGTAGAAGGGGTACACAGCCGTACCGATTTCGACCTGAAGAGCCATCAGCAATATAGTGGCAAGAAAATGCAGTACTTCGATAACGACCTCGATGAAAACGGAAAGCCTTATGGCAATTACGTTCCGTACGTTATCGAAACCTCTATCGGCCTGGATCGCGCTGTAATGATGGTATTGAGCGAAGCTTACGAATTGCAGGATCTGAGTACAGCGGAAAAGAAAGATGACCGTGTGGTATTGAAATTCCCGCCGATGCTGGCGCCGATCAAACTGGCGATTTTACCATTGACTAAAAAAGATGGTTTGCCTGAGATCGCACGGGAACTGATGAAAGAATGCATGCCGCATTTCAGATGTTTTTACGAAGAAAAAGATGCGATCGGTAAGCGCTATCGTCGTCAGGATGCAATCGGTACGCCATTCTGCATTACGGTAGACCATCAGACAAAAGAAGACCAGACGGTAACCATCCGCTACCGCGACAGCATGGAACAGGAGCGTATTCCGCTTTCTTCCGTGAAACAATTGGTGCTTGATAAAATACAGATGTTTTAAGCTGGTTTCCAAAGCACAGAAATAAAAAACTTAACTTGCCGGAGGGAAACTTCCGGCATTTTTTATGGCAGATGAACAACAACTGGAACTAGCAAGGCAATTGCAAACCGAATGGGGCATTGCCATTCCCGAGCTTATCTCTGAAGAAACAATCCTGGCGCAGCTCGAAATAAAAGTGGTACAGATCCTGGAACGCGGTCCGGAAGCTTTTTTTCAGTTGATGTACCGGCTCGATATCTCCGAACGAAAATTGCAGGAAGCCATGTATTTTTCTAAGACGCCGGCGGCTGCTATTTCCCGGTTAATCTACGTTCGTCAATGGCAGAAAATGCAGTCGCGCATTGCACATCGCAATAAAGGCATGCAAAGAGATGATGACCAGGATCTTGCATGGTAACACCTTTGTATGACATTTCCATAGATAAGATTTCTTATTTTCGGAAAATTTTTAAACCGAATTCTTCCCAAACAAGTGTCGATTTATGAAGAGAAAAATAATGTTGCTTGCCGCAGCGATTTTAGTTTTGTTGAGTGCATGCCACAAGAAAGACGATCCTGTAACACCTTCCAATAATAACAATAATAATAATAATAACGGCAACGATAGTACCAGTGATGGTCCAGGCACGGTGAATCTTTCCTTCGTCAATAAAGTAGGCAATCAGCAAATGATACTGGGCACAACGGCCTATGTAAATGCCCATGGCGATAGCTTTTCCATCAACCATTACAAGTATTATATCTCTAACATCAAGCTGACGACAGATAGCGGCAAGGTTTTCACCGAGCCCAACAGTTACCATCTCATCAGTGAAGAGTCCGACAGCACCAAAAGCCTCCTGATCGTCAATGTACCTAAAGGGAATTATACCTCGGTTAGCTTTATGATTGGCGTAGACAGTATGGCAAACGTTAGCGGCGCACAGAGTGGTTATCTCGATCCGATCTACGGAATGTACTGGGGCTGGAGCACTGGGTATATTATGGCAAAACTGGAAGGCCGGTCACCGCAGTCGCCGGTAGCCAATAACGTACTTTCGTTCCATATTGCCGGTTATAAAGGTCCGAACAGCGTGCAACGAACCGTGACATTGCCACTTTCTGATCTGGCAAAAGTGACAAGCTCCAAAACGCCGGTCATTACACTTATCTCGGATGCTGCCAAGTGGTTTGGCCCGCAAACAATAATAGACTTTGGCTTTTCACCGATGGTCATGGAAGAAGGCGCTGCAGCGAGTGCTATCGCTGATAACTACGCAAGCATGTTTTCTGTGCAAAGCGTTCATAATCCTTAATAATTTCCGGCAGTAAGTAAGCATGCACATCTTCACAAGTATCAATAGAAAAACGGTTAGAAATATTTCGCTCCTACTGGCTGCTGGCGGCCTGTTTACCGCGGGTTGTAAAAAAGATCCGCAAATTACCGACAACGGGAAAGTAACAGATGAAACACCGGTAGTCTTCCAGATTCCGCAAGGCTGGCCAACGCCTTTTTACCAGTTTGATAATAACAAATTGTCTAATGCGGGTTTTGAATTGGGACGTAAATTGTTTTTCGATCCGCGCCTTTCCCGCGACAATTCCATATCCTGTGGCAGTTGTCATCAGCCGTTTGCGGCATTTGCACAATTAGATCACCCCGTAAGTCATGGGGTAAACAATCTGTTGGGTACACGAAACTCGCCAGCATTGTTCAATTTGAACTGGCACACCAGTTTTTTCTGGGACGGCGGGGTTAATCATATCGAAGCGCAGCCGATCAATCCGATACAAAACCCGGTGGAGATGGACGAAACCTTAACGGGTATTATTGCGAAACTTAATGCCGACGCTAATTACAGGACACAGTTTAAAAATACCTTCGGTGATGAAACCATCAATTCGCAGCGCATATTTAAAGCGATCTGCCAGTTTATGGGCATGTTGGTTTCCGATAATTCAAAATACGACCGTTATCTGCGCGGTGAAGCCGGGGGCGCAATGACAACACAGGAGCTAAGCGGCTTGCAGGTATTCCGTACCAATTGTGCGAGCTGCCATAAAGAACCGTTGTTTTCTGACTTCTCGTATCGCAATAACGGCTTGCCGAAAACAAATGTAAACGATAGTGGCCGGGCACATGTTACCCATGATGTTGCGGACCTTTATAAGTTCAAAGTACCATCCTTGCGTAACCTGAAATATACTTCGCCCTATATGCATGATGGTCGTTTTGATGTGCTTGATTCAGTACTGGCACATTACGATCACGGCATACAACAATCGCCGACGTTGGATCCAGCGGTTCAGAACGGTATTCATCTTTCGGCGCAGGAACGAGCCGATCTGTTGACATTCCTCAATACGCTCAACGATGAAACTTTCGTAAAAGATCCGAGGTTTCAGGAACCCAAATAAAAAATAAAAGGTTGTCTCAGACGAGGCAACCTTTTATTTTTTTACATCACCGATGGAAGCGCACCGATTGCAGATTGGCATTTTTAGTCTAGCCAATCAGGGGAGACCAACCATCAGACAACGAGTTAAAGATCACGTTTAATATCGTCGACCTCCACCGTTGGCATGCTCTGCGTGCCGTTAGCGGCGGTATTGCAAGATACGGGACTGTTTACAGTATGGTATTTCACTTTCACCTTCAATCCGTCGTACGTAAATGCAGTTGGCAGATTGATCGGTTTTTGTTCAGATAGATCGTCCATTTTTAAAACAAAGCCACAACCGTTTGTGCTGATATCGCCAGTGTTGACGACCGTTGCGGATTTCCAGTCTTTGTCTTTGCAACTCGTTACAGCGATTGGTACGAGCAACAGCAATAATAGTTTAGGGCGCATTTTCATTAGATTAAACCCTTAAAATACAAAAAAACGCTTAACTGCGGCATTTCTGTGCAAAGAAAAAGGCAGTTTGTAAAAACAACCTGCCCGTTAAATCCCAGTACATATATTGTTTAAACGGTAAACTTATAACCGATGCCGCGTACTGAATGGAAGTGTTTCGGATTGCGACTGTCTTCTTCAAAGTATTTACGGAAGTTGAGAATAAAATTATCGATGGTACGGGTAGTAGGGTACACATTATATCCCCAAACCACCTGCAGGATATGCTCTCGGGACACAACTTCATTTTTGTGCTCGATCAACAGCTTTAACAATGCCGCCTCTTTTTTGCTCAGCTCCTGTACATTGCCAGCCTTGTCGGTGCACTGATGTGCTGCAAAATCGATTTTACAGCCGCCAAATTCATACACATCAGGGACGGCCTGAGGTTCACGGATTTTTTTATTCTTTACTACTAGCTTATTGACACGGAGTAATAGTTCTTCCAGGTTGAATGGCTTTGTCAAATAATCGTCACCCCCTTTTTTGAGCCCTTCTACGCGATCGCCGCTGCTGTTGCGCGCCGAGAGAAACAGAATAGGAACGTCGTTGTGCTGCATGCGGATTGTTTCACAAACGGTAAGACCATCCATATCTGGCAGCATAATGTCAAGTACAATCAGATCAAAATATTCATTCTTTACCATTTTCAATACGGAAGGGCCATTGTCTACAGTAGTAACTTCATATCCCTCGAGTTCCAGGTTTAGTTTTAGGGCTTCCCGCAAGCTTTCCTCGTCTTCTACTACTAAAAGAGAGGCTTTTCTTTCTTTGACGTTCATATACGTTCGGTTTAGTACCTTAAAAATAATGACAATTCATGAAGGGTGTCAAGTAGCAAAATGCAGATGTGTGATTCTCATGACAATAATGAGATACATATGATAATTGCGTGACGAAAGGGCGATTTTCCCGAATTTAAAAACGGACGGGCTTCCGCAATCGACAAGGCATAAACAGATTTGTTGAATTTAATTATTAATTATTACCTTTGCCGTCCTTAAAAGCGGATGTGGCGAAACTGGCAGACGCACTAGACTTAGGATCTAGCGGAGTAATCCATGTAGGTTCGATTCCTATCATCCGCACTAAACGCAATCAGCCGGTCTTAGATCGGCTGTTTTTTTAACATAATTAAATTTAAAAGCAATGGCAACGGTAACACGCAATAACATCGGAACCCTGCACGATAAAATCACCGTAAAACTGGCGAAGGAAGACTATATGCCTTCTTTTGAAAAGTCTCTGAAACAATATGCAAAAACGGCTAATGTGCCGGGTTTCCGTAAAGGAATGGTGCCTGCCGGAATGGTTAAAAAAATGTACGGTCCGAGTATCTTCAATGATGAGGTGTTTCGCTCTGCGGGCCGTAAACTGGAAGACTATCTGAAAGATGAGAAAGTAGCCATCTTTGCTCAGCCGATGTTGGTTCCCGGAGAGACTCAGGTGTCTCTGGATATGAATGCACCGGCAGAAGTAGATTTCGTATTCGAAGTAGGTCTGAAGCCTGATTTCGAAATCGCTCCGCTGAAAGAAAAAGCAACACTGACACGCTACAAGGTAGCTGCTTCCGATAAAATGGTCGAAGATGAGATCGAACGCATCCGTCGTCGTTATGGTAAAGTAGAAAATCCGGAAACGATCTCAACTAAAGAAGATATCCTGTACGGTACTTACGAATCTTGCGATGCAGACGGTAACGTAGCTGAAGGCGCACATAAAGTAGAAGAAACAGTATTGGTTGAGAAGCTGCCTGCGAAGCTCCAGGAAATGGTAATTGGCAAAGCAGTAAACGATACGTTCGTTTTCCGCCCGGCAGATGTTTGTACGGCTGAAGAGCTCACAGACTTCCTGAAAGATCCGCTGAAACAAGGTGAAGAAGCTGCACAGCAATATTTCAAACTCACCATTACTAAAGTTGGCCTGCTGATTCCACGTGATCTGGATGCTACACTTTATGCAGAAGTTTTCCCGAACGATAATGTTACCAGCGAAGCTGATTTCAAAGATCGTATCAAAGCAGAACTCAGTCGTGAATTTGATCGCATCACTAAAGATCGACTGAACAACGAAATCTTTGAAATTCTTGTTCATCAGACAAATATTGAGCTGCCTGTTCCGTTCCTGAAACGTTGGTTGAAAGACGGTGGTGAAAAACCAAAAACAGACGCAGAAGTAGAAGGTGAATTCGGTTCTTTCGAACACCAACTCCGTTGGACTTTGATTTCTGATAAACTGATCCTGGACAATAATATCAATGTTAGCCTGGACGAAGTGAACGAAGATATCAAATCACGCGTATTGGCTTATTTTGGAATGGAAGCCGGTGACGATGCTCCTTGGTTGGATAGTTATATGGCTAAAGTGGCTAAAGATGAAAAAACAATGAACGAAACATATCGTCGTCTGTTGTTCGATCGCTTGTTCCAATTCCTGGAAACACAATTCAACGTGGAAGAGAAAGAAGTGACAGAAGAAGAGTTCTTCAAACTTCCGGATGCACATGCGGCGCACCACCACCATCATTAGTAGATACTGATCAGAAAATACAAAGGCTATCCGGTAGGGTAGCCTTTTTTTGTATAGCCCGCTTTCTGATTTTGCACCAAGTGACGGAACAAACCTTATCCGCTTTCGTTAGCCGAAGCAGGAGGCATTCCGCGAAAAGGAGCCATGCGGGCGCGAACTCAGATACTCCTCATCCGTATATAATAATATGACCATCTTCAAGTCCGGCGCCATAGTAGCCCACAACTTAATCGACTCAACGTCTGAACCCCGGCGTGATCGGGTGAAGACTGCCTTTTTTGTCTACTTTTTGGGCAAGCAAAAAGTAGGGAAGAATTGTCGCTGAAGGATAGCGCTATTGCAAAAATCAAAGCACTTAAGCGGCTTTAATGGCATTGAACCATCAAACAGCATCACTTTGGACACATATTTTCAAATGCATAACAGGCCACAGTTGGGCATTTCCGTGGAGGATGGCTGTAAATTGGCAAAAAACTTTGGTAAATGGTTTGGAAGTATGAGGTGTTTCTCTACCTTTGCACTCCCAACAAAAAAGGGATAGTTCTTAAAGAGGTAGCGATGGGTGAAGGAGCGGGCTGAAAGGCTTGCTGGTGTTGCGATACAGCGAAATGAGCCGAGGAAAAACTT